>Ga0209810_1000030_pt1 | contig 487664 bp, 447 predicted proteins | sample Coa_R1_7_FD_187159 | JGI IMG/M metagenome (GOLD analysis project Ga0209810, IMG submission 187159) | Surface soil microbial communities from Centralia Pennsylvania, which are recovering from an underground coalmine fire - Coalmine... | ecosystem: Environmental > Terrestrial > Soil >...
CACCAACCACCCGGACGCGTTCATGGACGAGGTGGTCAACCACCGCGACGCGGTGATGGATGAGATCGCCAACCACCCAGACGCCTTCAGCGACGAGGTGAACAACCACCGCGCGGCGTTCCTGGACCTGGTAACGAATCACAAGGACGCCTTTACCGATGTGGTGAGCAACCACCCGGATGCCTTCATGGATGAGGTCAGCAACCATCCAGACGCCTTCTCTGATTTCGTTGCCAACCACCGGGACGCGTTGGCCGACTGGGCGGCCAACCACCCGGAGGCGGCGGACAAGCTGCTCCGGCATCGCTAGGAATGCCAGTCCGCCCCGTACCTCGCGTGCGGGGCGGACTTCCACGAGGAGGGAGCGATGCTGGCCACTCGTCTCATCTGGTATGTCACCGGGCTGCTGGAGGGGCTGCTCGGGCTGCGGCTGCTGCTGATTGCGCTGCTGGCCAACCCGGCGAATCCGTTCGCCCGGCTCGTTGCCCGCCTGACAGAGCCGCTGGTGGCGCCGTTCCGAACCCTGCTCCTGCACGGCGGGCACTTCGCCCGCGCCGAGGCGAGCACAGTGGTGGCGATGGTGGTCATCCTGCTGCTCGCGGCGGCGCTGACGGGATTGTTCGACGTGCTCCGGCCGCAGGCCTCGGTGTAAGCGGCGACGAGCAGGCAGGCGCGCCAGCGCCCCCGGTCGACAGACCGGGGGCGCGGTTGTTCCGGGCTCAGGACCTGGCCAGCGGCACGGTGAGGTGAAAGACGGCACCACGCGGGGCGGGCTCCACCCAGATGCGCCCACCGTGTGCCTGCACCAGCCCCCGGGCGATCGCCAGCCCCAGCCCGGCTCCGGCCGAGCTCAGCCCGCCTCGACCGCGCGAGCGGGCGTGCTCGCCGCGGTAGAACCGATCGAAGATGCGCTCCCACGCGTCGGGCGGCACCCCGGGACCGGTGTCGCTGACGACGACATGGGCCGCCTGGCCGTCGGCGTGGACATCGATGCGCACTGCCCCGCCAGCCGGGGTGTAGCGGAGTGCGTTATCGATCAGATTGCGCAGCACGCGCTGAAGGCGCGCGGCATCGGCGTTCACCTCCGGGAGGTTGGAAGCAAGGTGCTGCTCCAGCGCTACGCCCTGCTCGCGTGCCCGTGCCTGGTAGGGCGCGAGGGTCTCCTGGAGCAGATCGGGCAACGTGGTGGGGGCGAAGCGGAGCCGGAGCGCGCCGCTCTCGATCTGGCTCAGCTCGAACAGGTCATCGATCAGGCGGCTGAGATGCTGGATCTCGAGCCGGATCAGCTCCAGGTAGCGCTGGACCTCGGCGGTTTCGCTGACCACGCCGTCCAGCATTGCCTCCACCATTGCCTGCGTCGTCGCCAGCGGGGTGCGGAGATCGTGGGAGACGGCCGCGACCAGCTCTCGGCGGCTGGCCTCCAGCTCGCGCTCGCGCTCGAACGCGGCCTGGAGCTGGCTGGCCATGTGGTCGAACGCCGCCGCGAGGCGGGCCACCTCGTCCGAACCGCGGGCGCCTACCCGGGCGCTGAGGTCGCCGGCGGCCAGCCGCCCGGCGGCCCGAGCGAGGGTGTCGAGCTGAGTCAGGAGCGCGGCGCTGACGCTGAAGCCGAAGGCGAGCGAGATGATGGCCGAGAAGCCGAGCAGCAGCAGGAGGAACGCTAGGTCGTGGCTGCTCAAGAACATCAGCGCCGATGCCGCCAGCACGTTGGCCAGGGCGACCAGCAGTCCAGCGCCGTAGGCGAGCGCGAAGCGGAGCCGCAGGCTGCCCAGGTGGCCGCCTCCCCAGCGCACTGCGGCGGCGCTGAGCAGGAGCGAGCCACTGCCGCTGCCGAGCAGGATCAGGGCGATGGAGCCGATCTCTGATAGGGGCGCGCCCATGACCAGCGCGGCATAGATGAGCGCGGCTCCGACCGCCAGCACCAGCGCGGCGCCGACGAACAGCGGCTGCGCCGTCATGGCGACACCGATGGGTCGAACTTGTAGCCCGCGCCCCAGACGGACTTGATGTGCGTCGGCCGGTTCGGGTCGGGCTCCACCTTCTCCCGCAGCCGCCGCACATGCACCGTAACCGTGCTCGGGTCGCCGACAAACTCGCGGTCCCAGACCGCGTCCAGCAGTTCGTCGCGGCTGAACACCCGCCCTGGATGGGCCATCAGGTAGTGCAGCAGGTCGAACTCCTTGGGCGTCAGCCCCACTGCCGCGCCGCGCACCTCGCAGACGCGCTGGCGGGGGTCCAGGGTGATCTCGCCGCCACGCAGCCGGCCATCGGGGCGCGGTGGCTGAGCGTCGAGCTGCACCCGCCGCAACTGCGCCTTCACCCGGGCGACCAGCTCGCCCGGGCTGAACGGCTTGACGACGTAGTCGTCGGCGCCAGCCTCCAGCCCGGCGATCCGCTCGCTCTCCTCGCCGCGGGCAGTGAGCAGGATGATCGGGGCCACGATGCCGCGTGCCCGGAGGCGCCGGCACACCTCAACACCGTTCACCTCGGGCAGCATCACGTCCAGCACTACCAGGCTCGGCGGCCGCTCCAGGCTCAGCGCCGTGTCGAGCGCCTCCTGCCCCGTGGCCGCGGTCACCACGCGCATCCCTTCGCGCAGGAGGTAGCGCTGAACGACCTCCACCACGATTGGCTCGTCGTCCACCACCAGGATCGTTGGCCGGGCGTCGGTCATCACGTGCTGCGCGGCTCCTGTCGTCTCCGCGTCGCCGGTTCGCCGTCTCGCTCCCAGCAGGATGCGCCAGGTCCTCGGTGCTACCCTGCCGCGGGCTTGACCGCGACCGTGTGTAGCCCGGTCGCGCCGTCCGGCTCGGCCAGGCGGAACTGCTCCGGCTGGCGCACGCCGGTGCCGTCCACCGCGCGGGCGGCCAGGGTGAGCGGTGTGTTCGGCGCCAGGGTAAAGGTGCCCTCCCAGCGCACCCAGGTGTCCTTCCCGGCTGGCGGCTCCAGGAAGCGGGCTTGCTGCCAGGTTTTGCCCCCATCGGCGCTGTACTCGACGGTGGAGATCCCGCGCGTCCCGGCGTAGGCGATGCCGGCGATGCGGTGCTCGCCTGGCGGCAGCTCCTGGTTGATCGCCGGGACGTCGATGCGGGTCATGGTCTGGACGATCGCCTCCTTGCTCCAGCCACGCTGGCCGTACCAGTCCACGAACGCCTCCCGCATCGGGCGGATCCCCACCACCCACTTGGGGCTCTTCATGCCGTACCGATTCGGTACCAGCAGGCGGGCAGGGTAGCCATGCTCGATCGGGAGCACCGTGCCGTTCATCTCGTAGACCAGCAGCGTAGCCGCGAGCAGCTCGGGGTCGGGCGGGAGCGAGGAGGTGAACTCGTCGGCTCCGAACACTGCGATCGACTGCACCCCGTCCCTCAGCCCGCCGGCCAGCGCCAGCAGGTCCGCCAGGCGCACACCCTTCCAGCGGGCAGTACTGATCAGGTCGCAGCCGAACGGCACCTGCTCGCACTGGCTGACCCAGTTCGAGATGCACTCCTGCGTCTTGGTGATCTCCAGCGCCGGGAGCTTGTAGAGCGTTCGCAGGTCGACCTGGACCGGATGGCTCACTTCGCCATCGATCACCAGCCGCCACTGCTCCGGATCGAGCACCGGGTCGCTGACCGCATTCTTGGTCGTGATGTACCAGTCCTGATTCGGGGTGATGTACGAGGCCAGCTCGCCCGGCTTGCGGCCGGAGGCGGTCAGCGCGCCGTCCTTGTCGCGGCTGATGTGCGGGTTGGGCGTCGGCGCCGGCGGCAGGACGATTTCAGCAGTGGGGCTGGGAGCGGGCGCTGGTGTCGGCGGGCTGGTTGGCACCGGGGTCACGGCGCGCACCGTGCCCGTGGTCGGCGCGGCGGCGGGCTGGGTGGTGGCAGCAGGCGCGGCCGCGCTGATGGGGGCCTTCGTCGGGGCTGGTGTTGGCAGCTTCAGGTTGTCCAGCGTCGCCAGCGGCAGGCTGCTGGTCACCGCGCCGGCGGAGCGCCCGAAGTAGTAGGTCAGCGCGTAGGCGGCTCCGGTGCCCACCAGGCCGGCCAGGAACGCCCGGCGGGCGGGGGTGAGCGCCGGCCGCCCGCTCGCCGTGGCCGGCCCCAGAACCAGGATGGCGCGGCCCAGCAGCAGCACGGTCATGTAGGCGAGCGCCACGCCTAGGTAGCTGGCGTTCGTCAGCGCCACGTCCTTCAAGAGCCTGGTCGCGAACAGCCCGGCCCCGGTGATCGGCATCACCACCGCCATCGCGAATAGCCACAGCAGCGCCGCGGCGACGACCACCGCCAGCGTGCTCCGCCGCACTACCAGCGTCCCGATGACCACGAGCGCCAGCGCCATCCCAGCGAAGGCGACCTCCAGTGCCAGCACCTTTGCCTCGGTGCTGAACGTCTGGATCCCCTTCTCGAACAGGGCGGGCGGGACGAACAGGAGCGCCCATTCCATGACTCGCTCGGGCAGGGTGCGGATCTGGTAGGCCGAGCGGGCCCAGTACATCAGCCCGATGGCAACCGCGCTCGCGGCGATGCTGACCAGCAGGGCGAGCGGCCAGCTCAGCGGCTTGGAGGCTTGCTGCATACCGTATCTCCGTGTCGCCACCCGTTCTTCAGCCTACCAGTGGCCGGGCAGAGGCGGGTAACAAAGCTTACTCGCGCGGTCCACCATGGATCAGTCCGCGCCGGGCTGAGCGCGTTACACGCCGCTCGCGCTCCCACCGGCACGATGGCCAGCCCTGGGCGGGGCGCGCGGCGCGGCTAGTCGGGGCGGGGGAGCTCCACGGAGGGCGGCCCGCCGTTACGGGCCGGGATCGCCGCCGCGGGGCTCCAGTCATCGCCGGCATGCAGGAGCCAGACCCGCACCGCGGTGAGCTCCGGCGGCAGGCGGAAGACGCGGGTCCGCACCGTCTCCCCAACGCGCCAGAGCGTGCTCGGGTACCACCAGAGCGTCGGGACCTCCTCGTCGGACTCCCAGATCACCTCGGGCCCTTGCAGCGCCTGCACGAAGGGACGCACGTCCTCGGGCGGAGGTGCGTCCGCGCGCCAGGCGAGTTCCAGGTCCCAGAGGGGGCCGCTCAGGCCTACCTCGCCAGTCTGCCAGAGCCGCGCGCCCAGCAGCGTGATCCCGCCCTCGAAGGTGCGGTTGAGCGGTCGCCAGCCGGGCTGCGCCGGGAGGCCGCCGTCGCCACGGACGAAGGTCAGGAAGGCGGGCGGAAGGGACGACCCCTGCGCCCCGCGGCGGAGCAGGAGATAGCCGTCGGCGGCGTCCTGGACGCCGTACTCGCCGCTCTCCAGCAGGTCCTGGACGCGGGCGCGGGCATCGCCGAGGGTCACCGGGGCCGGCGGGGCGGAGGCATCGATCAGGACGTACTCGGCGTCGCGCAGGGTGGGAAACAGGTAGATCGACGGCCGCTCGCTCAGGTGCGGCAAGAGGGTGGTGGACGCGGAGACAGGCACATCGGGCGGGACCTGGCTCAGGAAGCGCGCGGCGAGTTGCTCGTGTGGCCCGACGCGCGGGATAGCTGCCCCGGGCGCGCCAGGCAGCATCCCCGCCTGCCAGGAGGCGGCGACGGCGCCGAGCAACGCGGGCGCCAGCGCCAGTCTTCGGGCCCAGCCGGCGGCGCTCTCGGGGAGCGCGGCGCGCCCCGCCGCCAGGCGCGGCAGGGCCGTGGCGGCGGTCAGCCAGACGGCGAGCCGCTCCACGCCCAGGACCGCGGCGACCAGCAATGCGCCCGCCACCGCGGCCGAATAGTGCGCCCGGCCGGCCGCCATCCAGATCGAATCGCTCAGCGTGTTCAGCAGCGTGGAAGGGAGCGCCGCGACGAGGGCGAGCGGGGCGAGCAGTGGCAGGCCGCCACTCCAGAGGAGCAGGGTCTGGAGATAGCTGACCGCCAATGGCCGGGTGAGCTGGTCGACGAAGCGCCCGGGGGCCAGGATCAGGTTGCGGGCGATCTCGGGCACGGTAGCGCCCAGCGAGGCGTAGCGCACCAGGAACGGCGAGACCACACCGCCGGTGAAGTAACGCAGGATCGCCAGGCTCGCCAGCGACCAGCCAAAGCCGAGTGTGGCGAGAGCCAGCACGGCGCGGCCGCCCTGCTCGCGCCGCCAGAACGCCAGTGCGAGCAGGGCAACGATAAGCCCCACCTCCTCTTTCGTCGCCGTGGCCAGGGTGCCCGCCAGCAGGAACCAGCGCCAGCGGCGGGCGCGAGCTGCGGCGGCCATCCAGACGAGCAGCGGCGCCGCGAGCGCCACGGTGTGGAAGTCGGCCAGGGCGGCCCAGTGAAGCGGCGGGGCGAGCAGATAGACGGCTGCGAAGGCCAGGCCGCCCGCTTCGCCCAGCCGGGAGCGCCCGAGCGCATGGGCGGCGAAGGCGCCCAGCCCGATCCCGAGCGCCTGCAAGATCAGCAGCGTCCGCGGATCGCTCCAGGCCAGGTACAGCGGGGCGACCAGCAGCAGCAGCGGCTCGACGTGGAAGGCAAGCAGCGAGTCCGGCCGCTTCAGCTTGGCGAGGTCGACATCCAGGGTGAAGTCCGCCCGCTCGTACACGCTGAACTCGAACGGCCGGCCATGCAGGGTGTTCCAGACGATCTGATCGGTGAAGCCAAGGTCCTCAGCGTGCGACTGGAACGCCTGGTGGCGCTGGACTGCGAGCCAGCCGAACCAGAGGGAGAACGCGAGCGCCCAGAGGGCAACCACGAGCAGCGCAACGCGGCGGCTCCACCGGGGGCGTGGCTCCGCTGGTTCGGGCACCTCGGGCCAGGCTCCAACTATGCCGTTGCCAGCCCGCGCCGGGACAACGGATACCGGGGCGGGTGGATCGGCCGCGTTGATGGCCAGCGGCAGGTCGGCGGACTCACTCATCCGAGGCCGGCGGCCTACAGGCTCCAGGCGATTCCGCAGTTACGGCAGGCCGGGTGCGGGGTGGAGGATTGGAGCTGTTCGCGGAAGCGTTGGTATCGCTCGCCCGTCCACACCGCCTGGACGCCGTCACGCAGATAGTTGCCGAGGATGATGCTCTCGTACGGTGCATCGGTAAACGGGGCGATGCAGCAGGGCAGCGCGTTGCCCTGCGCGGTGACGTACGCCAGCCGCAGCGGCCGGCTGCACGCGCGCCACGGCTCCGGCTGGTCCGGGCGCTCGACGATGCTCTCCCGCGGATGCGCCCCACCGGCCCCGGCCAGGCGCACCCCCAGCCTCTGCGCGAGCTGCTCCGCCTGCTCGATGATCGCCGCCGCCTCCTCGCGGTGCTGCTGGTAGATCGACTGCTCGGCGATCGCGAGCCCCTCGCCCCAGAAGACCATTCGCTGCAGGTACACCTCTTCCACGCCGATCCGGGCCGCTAGCTCCACCACCCCGGGCAGCTCCGGCAGGTTCTCCCGCATCCCCGTAACCCAGAACGAGAGCCGTGGCTGCTCAGCGCCTCGCTCGCGCTTGGTGCGCACCATCTCCGCCACGTTGGCCACCACCCGCTCGAACGCCGGGATGCCCCGTACTTTCAGGTACGTTTCTGGGGTGCTGCCGTCGATGGAGACGCGCAGCTCGTCCAGCCCGCTCTCGATCAGCTCTACCTGGCGGCGATAGGTGAGCAGCGTCGCGTTGGTGTTGAACACCACGTAGACGCCGCGCTCTTTGAGGTGGCGGATCATCGCCGGGAGCTCTCGGTTCAGGAGCGGCTCGCCGATCCCTTGCAGCACCGCGCGCCGGAGATCCGGGAACTGGGCCACGAGTTGGACGAACTCCTCCAGGGAGAGCTGCTTCGCCGCTTCCTGCGGCGAGAAGGTCAGCGGGCAGGTCGCGCACAGGCTGTTGCAGCGGTTGGCGACCTCGAAATAGACCTCCACGGGCGACGGCAGCGGCTGGCCCGAGCGGGCGAGCGCCAGCCGGCCCTCCTGAGTGATGGCCGTCACGGTGGGCTGGGCGAGCGTCATGCAAGGACTCCATCGGCAACCGATTGCGAAGATGGCGGGCGCAGGTGGCCGGAGGCGATCAGCGCGGCGCGCGTGTGTCTGGCTCGGCCGGGCGTCTGGCGCAGGTCGGCCAGGAGCTGGTCGAGCGCGGCGGCATCGTCCACGTCGTACCAGCGCGGCAGGAGGTGCACCCGCAGCCCCAGCGCGCGGCAGCGTTCCAGCGTCACCGCTGCCACGCTGCTTGTGCTCCAGACCATGTTGCGGAACAGGCGCGGGTGCGTCGCCGTGGCGGCGAGCAGGTAGTAGCCACCGTCGTCAGTTGGGCCGAGCGCGACATCGGAGCCGCCGCGCAGCGCCGCGAACGCCTCGCGGATAAGCGCGGCCGGGAGCGTCGGGCTGTCAGCCCCAAGGACCGCCGCGGCGGCGAATCCCTCTGACAGCCCCTGGCGGAAGGATGACTCCAGCGCATCGCCCAGGCCATGGCCGTCCTGGAGCGCGACGGGTGCTACCTCGCCCACCAGCGCCCGCAGCGCCGCGCACTCGCCGTCGTCGCGACACATGATCCGGGCCGCGCAGCCGGCCGCCAGTACCGTGTCCAGGCTGTCCAGGAGGAACGCCCGGGCGAGCGCGGCCGCCTGCGCAGTGTCGAGCGGCGGGCAGAGGCGGGTCTTCGATGCGCCCGGCCGAGGCGCCTTGGCGATCAGGTACACCACGCTGTCCAGACGGCTCACGCCACAACCCCCGGCCGGGCCGCGCCTGGCGCCGGCCGCCAGAAGGCGTAGCGCAGTGCGCAGGTCCACAGCTTCCAGGCCGCGCCGAGCGTCCCCCGAAAGGTGCCCGAGACCTTGGAGGCGCCACCGAGGCGGGGCCGATACTCTACCCGCACTTCGGCGATCCGCAGCCCGGCGCGGACGGACTTCACCACCAGCTCCGTCGTCCAGCCGTAGGTGCGCTCGCGCAGCTCCAGGCTGGCCAGGCGGTCGGCGCGGATCGCCTTGAACGAGGGCAGATCGCGCAGCCGCCGGCCGAGCAGCGGCCACAGCGCGGCCAGAACCAGCCAGTTGCCGAGTCGGGCGTGCCACGGCAGCGCCCGGGGCTGGCTGGCCATGTCACGCCAGCCGAGCGCCAGGTCGGCACTGCCGTCGAGCAGCGGCGCCAGCACCCAGGGCAGCGCGGCGGGCGGGTCGGAGTAATCCCCATCCAGAAACGCGATGATCGCCGCTCCAGCCGCCAGCGCCGCCCGCGCGCCTGACCAGCAGGCGGCGCCGTAGCCGGGGCGGTCCTGGCCGAGGACAGTGGCGCCATGGGCGCGGGCGATCTCGGCCGTGCCATCCGTGCTCGCGCCGCTGACAACGTACACCCAATCCACCGTTCCTGGCGGAATCTCCGACAGCACCGCGCCGATAGACTCCGCTTCGTTCCAGGCCGGGACAACCAGGGCGACGCGTGGTCGGGTCACACTACCACCATAGGCGGGCTGCATCGGGCTGGGGCTTACAGACCTTACGCCGTGGCCGGCCGCCGCGCCGCCGTTATAGCACGCGGGGGGCGTCCGGTGTCGCGCCCGGCTGGTAGTCGGACGGTGTTGCTCAGATGGCGCGCTGGCACCACCTGGCACGCGGTGGCGACTATGGGGCGCGCAGCCGCGCTGCAATCACCGAGATGACGCCTATTCTCCCGCTCGCGAGAGCGGGCCGGCCATGTCGCTTCCAGGTGCTCCCCCGGGGCCTTCAGGGCTGCGAGCCTCCAGGCTGTTGCGGGGTGCCGTGCAGGCACGTTATCCTCCGCACTACGACGGTATTCTGGCCCTTGAAGGCGAGCTTCCGACTGGCGGGGGCTCGCCGAACAGGGATGAATTCGGAGCGAGGATGTCATCACCCGGCGAGCCCTCTCACTCCACCCACAGCGCGCCTGACTTCGACCCCGAGCTCCAGGCCCAGGCTGATCGCCGGCTCTCGATGATCGTCGCGTTGATGCTCGCGCTACTGGCGATCCTGTTCGCGATCATCGTCCCGGTCTCCATCGCTCTGCTGCACCGCGCCTACGGCTAGCCCGCGCTCGGCCAGGCCCCGGCGCATCCCGGCCAGCTCACACTGGCGGAGCACACCAGGGGCCTGCGCCCCGCGTCCCGCCTCTGCAAGCCCCTTTCCCTCGCGGGTCACGGCGCAAGCTGAACCCGACGCCGTGTGTGTTCAGCGGTGTGCTGTACTGGAGTACCGGGGAGCCGCCACGGCTCAGTCGATCTCCGACTCGACCTCCGCCATCGGGGCGTGGCTGGTGCTTACCTGGTCCACCTGATCCGCCGGCACCGACAGGATGACCTCGTCGCCCACCACCTCGCGGATCAGCGTCGGCCCTACCCAGACGTCGCCACCGCCAGGCCGGGCAATCCAGAGCCCGGCGAAGTCGGTGCTGCCGACCAGCCGTACCCGTCCGACCGGCTGGCCATCCGAGCCGATGACTCCCATGCCCTCGCGCAGCAGCGATTCTGGCATCTCCAATACCTCCTGCACGCTGGCCCGGCCGGGGATTCCGTTCCGGCCTAGAAGACCGGGATGACGTCGTTGAAATCGATGTGGACCACTTCTTTGCCGGTGATGCCGACCTCGGGCATGGCCGGGAACTCGATCCCGTAGCGCTCGACGACCGCCTTTACCTTGAACATCGCCTGGCGCCAGACCTCGCGCTTGATGTCCAGCGTCGCCACACCCAGCCCAGCCTTGCGGGCCAGGCTCTCCATCTCACGGTGCACCGCCAGGTACTCGGGCGGCAGCTTCCAGAAGTCGTCCGGCGGCTCGTACAGGATCATCGACAGGAAGACGAAGCCGGCGCGAAGCTGCTTGGTAATGAGCTTCTTGTCGTCCTCGCTGAGGTGCGGGAAGTAGTCCTCCAGGGTGGCCAGGCAGATCGCCATGTGGCGCGCCTCGTCCTTGCCGACGTTGCGCAGCCCCTGGGCGAAGACCGGGTGGGTAGCCTGCTTGGCCATGGTGTGGAACAGAGTCGTCGCCGCCACCTCGCCCATCATGAAGCTGCTGAACAGCACCGCCATCGGGTACTTCTTCAGCGCCTCGCTGTACCCCTTCCAGTAGCGGCCACCGTTGTAGTACAGCCAGCGGATGTTCCGCAGCGCCAGCGCCTCCAGCTCGTTCTGGGGCTTCCACTCGGTCGGGGTCGGGCTCCAGAGCTTGGTGACGGTGCGCTGGCAGACCTCCTCGTGGTTCACCTCGTCGCGGGTGATGGAGAAGAAGCACTTCCGCACCGGGTCCGGCTCGTGCTGCTCGTAGGAGTGGATCATCGCCTTGGCGAACACCGGTGGGCCGCTGCCGTCGAAGTTCGCCAGTACCGAGTACCAGTACATCACCCCGAGCCGCTCTTCACGGGTGAAGTCCTTCGGGTCGAGCTGATCCCAGGGCAGCTCGGCCGGATTCCACACCTCGCGCTTGGCCCGCTCGTAGAGCTGCGCCAGCTTGCCCGTCTGGTCGCCGTGCCATTCCATGGGATAGATGTTCGGCTGCTCGATCGTCGGGATGTCGGCAAGGAGGTCACGCACAACCTGGCTCAGCCCTTCGCCGCTGACCTCGCCGTTGATCGCTCGCTGCTCGCGCTCGAACTGCTCCCAGGCAGATAGCCCGCTCATCGCCTCTCCTCGTTGCGCTGTGACGCTCGCCTCGCTGCGAGATCCGTGCCAGCAGCATACCGCAGCCGAGCCCGAGGTGAGAGGCGCCTGATTGGCGTGGGGAAGCTCGGGTTGTCTACACTCCGCCACTGACCCAGCGTTGCTCCCACCGCCTGGACCTGGCACGGTCCGCTTGGATGGACTCCACGGAGCGAATGCGGGCGATGGCTCTGATCGTCGAGGCCGAAGGCTGCGACGGCATCGAGCTCGTGGGGTGGCGCCCGGATCATGGTAAGTTCCGCGCTCGACCTGCTCCTGATGCTCCTCCGCGCGCTCGTGGTGGCGCTGGCCGTTCCGCTCGCCATCGGGCTGGGGCTCCAGGCGCTGACCAGGCGGCTGGCGGGGTCCCCACGTGACCCGTCGCGTGGGGTGCCCCTGGCGCCGCCGACCGCGGCTGGGGAGGACGGCGGCGCAGTGCTCGCGCCGGGCACGCTGCTGGAGGCGTTCGCGCTCGGCCTACCCGGGAGCGCTGCGCTCGGCTACTGGGCCGCTGCCGATGGGGTACGCCTCGCTCCCGTGGCCCCTCCACTCGCCCTCGGCTCGCTCCTGGTTCTGCTCATCGTCGGCGGCCTCGCGCTGCGCGCTGCCGGCCGGCGCGATCTGCTCCGGCACGTGCCGCTCGCCGCCGTCGTCGTGCTCCTGCTCGCGGTCGGCTTTGCCCACTGGCTCCCCGGGCCAGTTGTCTTCGACGTCCCCTGGTTGCCGAACCTGGAGCGGGCGCGGCTGGGAATCCCGACCCGGCTGGTCGACCGCGGCGCCTGGGCCTACAGTGGCTCCATGCTGCTCGCCGCGGCTGGGGCGAGTCCGCTCGTCCCGATCGTGAACGCGGGGACGGCGATCGGCTGGCTCACCGCGGCGAGCATCTTCGGCGGGACGGCGCTGGCAGCGCGCCGCTCCGCCGTGCCGTGGGTCTATCTGCTCTGTCTCGGGCCGCTAGTCGCTCTTGGCCGCTTCTGGGAGTTCGCCCTGACCTCCAAGTTCTCCGTCTCCGGGCTGGGCCTGCTCTGTGGCGCGCTCGCTTTCCTGTTCGCCTACGTCCACACGGGCGATCGCCGCGCCGGGCTGGTGGGAGCGCTGCTGGTGGGGCTCGGCGCGGCGTTCGGCAACTCCGGGCTGCTGTACGGCGGGATCGCGCTCGGTGCCCTGTTCCTCGGCAGTGGGGATCCCTTCCTTGTGGCGCTGGCCGGCGTGGCGGGTGGAGCAGCGCTGGCGTTCACCGCCGGGCCCGCCCTCGGCCCGCCCGGGCTGCTGCTGGTCGCGCTGGCCGTCCCGTTGCTCGTCGCCTGGGGTGGCCTCCGCCTCGGGCGTGTGGCGCGGCCCCAGCCGCGGCTCTGGAAGCTCCACCCCGGCTGGCTGGTGCTGGGCCTGCTGGGGCTGGGGGCGCTGGCCGCCCTGCTGCTGCCCACCAGCCTGTACCCCTGGTACGCGCCCGGCAGCGGCCTCAGCCTGTTCACTCGCGGTTACGGCCCGCTGGTTTTCCTCGGGTTCGGCTCGGCTGTCCTGGCCGCGTTCTGGCTACCCGAGCGGGAGGCGTACTTCCCGCTGGTGGTCATCGCCTGCCCGGTCCTGGCGCAGATGCTGGTGCTGGTAGTGGCGCGGCTGCTGCCGCTGGACCTGGCGTTCGAGGGCGCCACCCTGCGCCAGATCCTGTACGAGACGAGCCGGATCACCACGCTGTACGTGTTCCCGCTGGCCACCGCCGTTGTGCTGGCGCTGGCACTGGCGGCGCTGCTGACGCGCTGGTGGCGGGCACGGCAGCGGCTGGCAGCGCTGGCGCTGGCGCTCGTCGCCGCGCTTGGCTGCTGGTTCGCGCCGTTCGCCACCGACCCGACCGGGGATCCGTCGGAAGTTGTGCCGGTGCGGTCGCTGGCGGAGCGGCTGCAGACCACGACGCGGCTGCTCGGCCGAGTAGCGACGGTGGCCGAGCGCGTCGGTCCAGCCGCGGGCTTCGACCCGCGATTGTTTGCCTTCAGTCCGAACGAGGTGCTCCTGGCACGCTACCTGGGCGACCGCTACGGCCGTGATAGCCCATGCCTGCTGTTCCTGGTCCCGCCGGAGGACCGCTGGAAGGACCAGGATGCCCATGGCTTCTTCGACTGGGGCTACCAGTACCACTTCTTCCCGCTGGCCCGGACCTTCTCCGACCCGGCCACGGTGCAGCCGCGGCCAGAGTGCGACGCCCCGCCGGTGCTGGTGATCCACCGCGACGTGACGAAGAAGCGAGATCCGTTCAGCGACCCCCGTCTGGCGAGCCTGCGCCAGCCGGGGCGCGTCCTCCAGATCGGCCGCTACGTCGTGCAGGGGCCATAAGGCGCCCGCCGGCTTCACGCGGCTCTGGTAGGCTGCGCGCGCTGCGGCCGGGTGTACACTTCGAGCGGAGCGGCAAGAGGGGGAGAGCGAGTGACCGCGCCCAAGCAGCGGATCACGCTGAACGTCAACGGCGACTCGTACGAGCTGCTGGTGCCCGTCCATAAAACGCTGCTGGAAGTGCTGCGCGAGGATCTGGACCTGACCGGCACCAAGCATGGCTGCGAGCTGGGCGAGTGTGGCGCCTGCGCGGTGCTGGTGGATGGCGAGCCGATCCTGAGCTGCCTGGCGCTGCCGATCGAGCTGCAGGAAGCAGAGATCGTCACGGTGGAGGGGCTCGGCCAGGGCGCTCGGCCGCATCCGCTTCAGGTGGCGTTCGCCGAGCGAGGCGCGGCGCAATGCGGCTACTGCACGCCCGGCTTTCTGGTCACCGCCAAGGCGCTGCTGGACGAGGACCCGGCGCCGTCGCGGGAGAGGATCGTCGAGGCGCTGTCGGGCAATCTCTGCCGCTGCACCGGGTACGTGAAGATCTTCGAGGCCGTCGAGCTGGCAGCGGCGCGAATGCGTGGCGAAGCCCCGGCTCCTGCGCGGGAGATACAGGCATGACGACGATCGAGCGACCGCCCGCGGGTGAGTTCTCCGTTATCGGGAAGCCAATCACCAAGATCGACGGGCTGAGTAAGACCACCGGGCAGGCCCGCTACGCGGACGATCTGAAGCTCCCACGGATGGCGTTCTGCCGGCTGCTGCGCAGCACTCGGCCCCACGCCCGCATCCTGCACGTGGACACCGCGAAGGCGGCGGCGCTGCCCGGGGTCTACGCCGTAATCACCGGCCAGGACCTGCCGATCCGGTACGGGGTGCTGCCGGTTGGCCAGGATGAGCAGGCGCTCTGCAGCGACAAGGTGCGCTTCGTCGGCGACGCGGTCGCGGCGGTGGCGGCGGTGGACGAGGAGACGGCCGAGCGGGCGCTGGACCTGATCGAGGTCGAGTACCAGGACCTGCCGACTTACATGACCATCGAGGAATCGCTGACCAAGCCGGGCGAGCCGATCCACGAGGGCAAGTTCGGCAATGCCCACCGCGCCGCGGCACTGGAGTTCGGCGACGTGGACGCGGCGCTGGCGGCGTCTGCCCACGTCTTCGAGGATACCTACTTCTTCCAGGGCACCACCCACCTGGCGCTGGAGCAGCACGCCTGCGTCGCCCAGTGGGACCCGGCCGGCAAGCTGACGCTGTGGACCAGCACCCAGTCGCCGCACTACGTCCACAAAGAGCTGGCCAGGGCGTTGGAGCTGCGCGAGGACCAGGTGCGCGTCATCGCCCCGCACGTGGGGGGCGGCTTCGGTGGCAAGCTGGAGCTGTTCCAGCACGAGGCGGCGGCCGCCAAGCTGGCGATGCTCACCGGCCGCCCGATCAAGGCCGCGCTCACCCGTGAGGAGGTGTTCTACTGCCATCGCGGCCGCCACCCGGTGCTGATGTGGGTGAAGACCGGCTGGACCCGGGACGGCCGCATCACCGCGATGGACTTCAAATCCTACGTCGATGGCGGAGCCTACATGAGCTACGGCGCCGCCTCGCTGCTCTACACCGGGGCACTGCAGACGGTGTGCGACCGCATCCCCAACTATCGCTGGCAGGGGGTGCGGGTGCTGACGAATAAGCCGCCCTGCGGCCCCAAGCGCGGGCACGGGACGCCGCAGCCGCGCTTCGCGCTGGAGTGCCACTTCGACGCGGTCGCGGAGCGACTCGGCATTCCAGTGCTGGAGCTGCGGCGGAAGAACTTCGTCCGGCCGTTCAGCAGGACGGTCAACTACCTGCGGATCACGAGCTGCGGGCTGGAGCAGTGCGTCGACCAGGTCGCCCGGGCCTCGGAGTTCGAGCAGCGCCACGGAAAGCTGCCGTATGGCAAGGGGGTCGGCTTTGCGGTCGGGGCCTATCTCTGCGGCGCCGGGCTGCCGGTGTACTGGAACGAGATGCCCCACAGCGCGGTGGACCTGCGGCTCGACCGCAGCGGGGTGGTGCAGGTCTCCTGCGGCCAGGTAGACATCGGCCAGGGCTCCAACTCGATGCTCGTCTCGGTGGTGGCCGAAGCGCTCGGCTGCAAGCCGGAGCAGATCGCCCTGGTCAGTGCCGACACCGATGTCACCCCGATCGACCTGGGCAGCTACTCCAGCCGGGTCACCTTCATGGCCGGTAACGCCGCGATCCAGGCGGCGACCCGGCTGCGTGGATTGCTGCTGGAGGCTGCGGCCGACGAGCTGGACGTGCCGGTCGAGGAGCTCGTACTGCGCGACGGCGTGCTCACTCGGCGCGATGGGATGGGCCGCCCGCTCAGCTTCGCCGAGCTAGTGCGGCTGGCCGAGGCGCGTAACGGGGCGCTGGCCGCCAGCGGTAGCTACAAGCCGCCGAAGCTGGCCGGGCCATTCAAGGCCTCCGGCGTCGGCCCCAGCCCGGCCTACAGCTTCACCGCCTGTGTCGCCGAGGTGGACGTGGACCCGGAGACCGGCTGGGTGACGGTGGAGCGGGTCTGGATCGCCCACGACATCGGCCGGGCGATCAACCCGGTGCTGGTGGAGGGGCAGATCGAGGGGAGCGTCTACATGGCGCTCGGCGAGGCGCTGATGGAGGAGCAGGTGTTCCGCCGCGGCGTCCACAAGATCCCCTCGCTGCTGGAGTACAAGAGCCCGACCACCTTCGAGACTCCGGAGATTCACACCTTCCTGGTCGAGACGGTCGACCCCGAGGCGCCCTTTGGTGCCAAGGAGGTGGGCCAGGGCCCCCTGCTGCCAGTGATTCCGGCCATCGCCAACGCCGTCCATGACGCGGTGGGGGTGCGGATCGACGAGACGCCGATCACCCCGGAGAAGGTGCTGAAGGCGCTGGAAACGCAGCGGGAGGGCAAGTCGCCGCGCTACGGCCCCACCCGGCTGCCCGAGTATGCCTTCCCGCGGATCACCCGGGTCGAGCTGCCGGAAGAGTGGCGTGGCGGCTACCAGGGAAATGGCCGGCCATGATGCGCCTCTCGCCCTTTACCTATCATGGCCCGCGGACGCTGGCCGAGGCGGCGGAGCTGCTCGCGGCGCAGCCACGCGGCGAGGCGATGGTCGTCGCCGGCGGGACGGACCTGTTCCCGAACATGAAGCGCCGACAGCAGGAGCCGAAGGTGGTGATCGGGCTGCGCGGGGTGCGGGAGCTGCGCGGCATCCGCGAGGCGGACGCTGGCTGGCTCCGCGTCGGCGCGACCACCACCCTGGCAGAAGCCGCCGCGCACCCGCTGCTGCGGACGCGCTACTCGGCGCTGGCCGAGGCGGCGCACGCGGTCTCCACCCCACACCTGCGGCTGATGGGGACCATTGGCGGCAATCTCTGCCTGGATACCCGCTGCAACTACTACGACCAGAGCTATCACTGGCGACGGAGCCTGCACTTCTGCATGAAGAAGGACGGCGACGTCTGCTGGGTGGCGCCGGGAAGTCCACGCTGCTGGGCGGTGTCCAGCTCTGACACCGCCCCGGTCGTGGTCGCGCTCGGCGCGAAGCTGCGGCTGGTGAGCGCCGGCGGGGAGCGGCTGGTGGAGGCGCGGGACTTCTTCCGCGACGACGGGATTCTCTATCTCAGCCGCCGGCCGGAGGAGATCCTGGCCGAGGTGCTGCTGCCGCCGCTCGACCCGAGCTGGCGGACGGTGTACCTGAAGCTGCGCCGACGGGGCTCGTTCGACTTTCCGATCCTCGGCGTCGCGGCGGCGATCAAGCGCGGCGATGGGATTGTCGAAGACGTGCGCCTGGTGCTCGGCGCGGTCGGCTCCTCCCCGGTCGACGTCTCGGCCGCGGCCGCCCCGCTGCGCGGCGCCACGCCGACGCTCGACGCCATCGAGGCAGTGGCGGCGACGGCCTACAAGAGCGCCCGGCCACTGGACAACACGGACCTGAACTACGCCTGGCGCAAGAAGATGGCCCGAGTCTACATCCGGCGGGCGCTGGCAGCGGCGACGGGGGTGGCACTGGCCGAACGGGAGCAGGCCGAGAGTGGCTGAGCGCTGGTCGGTCGGAGTGGTCGGCGCGGGGACGATGGGCGCCGGCATCGCCGAGGTGGCGGCTCGAGCCAGAGCGCAGGTTCGGCTGTACGACGTGGACCAGGCGGCGCTCGCCCGCGGCCAGGAGGCGATCGCCGCCTCGCTCGCCCGTGCGGTCGAGCGGTTGAAGCTGAGCCGCGAGGAGGCCGAGGCAACCCGGGCTCGGATCAGCCCGACGCTCGACCTGCGCGACCTCGCCGACTGCGATGTGGTGATCGAGGCTGTGCCAGAGGACCTGGAGCAGAAGCGACGAGTGTTCGCCACGCTCGGCGAGATCTGCCGTCCCGACGCGCTGCTCGCCTCGAACACCTCCTCGCTCTCCATCACCGAGCTGGCGCAGGGAATCCCGGTGCCGAGCCGGGTGCTGGGGCTGCACTTCTTCAATCCAGCCCCGATCATGCGGCTGGTCGAGGTCGTCCGCGGCGAGCTGACCTCCGATGAGACGCTCCGCCGGGGAGAGGACGTGGCCCGCCGGTTCGGCAAGCAGCCCGTAGTGGTCTGGGACAGCCCCGGCTTCATCGTCAACCGCGTCGCCCGGCCGTTTTACCTGGAGGCGTTCCGGCTGGTGGGCGACGGCTACGCCGACGTGCCGCTGGTGGACGAGTCCCTCCGCGTGGCCGGGTTCCGCCAGGGGCCGTTCGAGCTGCTGGACCTGATCGGGATCGACGTGAACCTCGCCGTCAGCCTCTCGCTGTACCGGCAGACGCACCACGAGCCGCGCTTCCGCCCCCACTGGCTGCAGGAGCGAATGGTCCGCTCCGGCCGGCTCGGGCGCAAGACGGGCCAGGGATTCTACGACTACCGGACCGAGACGCCCTCCCTGGCGCTGCGGATTGAAGCGCGGGTGACGCCGCCGTCCGGCCCCTGGGGCGAGTGGGCCGCCGAGCCGCGGCGCGGCTTTGTCATCGGCCGCGTGCTTGCCGCGCTCATCAACGAGGCGTTCTGGGCGCTGGGACAGGGCGTGGCGTCCGAGGAAGATATCGACCTGGCGATGAAGCTGGGGACGAGCTGGCCCCGCGGGCCATTCGAGTGGACCGCGGAGCGAGGCATTCCGCTCATCGTCCAGACGCTGCGGGCGCTCCGCGAGGCGCATGGCGAGGCCTATCTCCCGGCGCCGCTGCTGCGCCAGATCGCCAGCGCCTGATCGCTTGCGGGAGCGCGCCGGCGTGCATCGGGCATTCAGGCGGGACGCGCGGCGAGATCTCCAGGGGGCGCCAGGATGAGCGGGGCGTGAGCGCTGAGGGGGCACGTCGATGAACGTATCCGACCTCAACGGCCTGCCCGTGCTGCCGACCACCATTGTCGGGAGCTACGCGCTACCCTCCTGGTACCTGGCGGCGCTGGAGCACATTGGCCGCGGCGAGTTCGGCGAGACCGACGTCCGCGAAACGGTGGACGACGCCGCCGCGACCGCGATCTCCGACCAGGAGCGGGCCGGGATCAACAGTGTGAGCGACGGCGAGGTGCGGCGCCACGACTTCATCATGGGCTTCTACCGGCGGCTGGCCGGGCTGCGGGAGGCGCCGCCGCGGCGGCGGATGGGGCCGTACCTGTACGACAGCACTCCGATCTACGAGACCGTGGGGCCGGTGTCCGCGCCCGAGGGACTGGGCGCCGTCGAGGAGTTCCGCTTCGCTGCCAGCCGGGCGCACCGTCCCGTCAAGGTCGCGGTCGCCGGGCCGCTCACCCTCACCAATGCGATTCGGATCGTGGATGGCTACCGCGACCGCGACGACCTGGTGGCCGACCTGCTGCGGGTGGTGAACGCGGACTGACCGTCCAGGGCGTCGAGGGCGCCGTCATCGGGCTGCACATCTGCTTCGGCAATCTGCGCGGCCGGCCGCAGTCGCTGCGCACCTACGCCGAGATCCTCCCCCGGCTGCGCGACGCCCGGGCGGACGTGCTGTCGCTGGAGTTTGCCAACCGCGAGCTGGCCGAGATCGAGCTCTGGCGGAAGCACGAGCTTCCCCAGGTCCTGGCGGCCGGTGTGGCAGACGTCAAGAGCTACTACCGTGAGCGCCCCGAGGACGTTGCTGGCCGGCTGCGCCGGGTGCTGGCGTACGTGGACCTGGAACGGCTCTGGGCCGTGCCGAACTGCGGCTTCTGGGAACCGCCGCGCTGGCTCGCCTGGGCCAAGCTCCAGGCGCCGGTGCATGGCGCCGAGCTGGTGCGCGAGGAGCTCAGCGGCGCGGTCGCCACCCCCACCGCCTGACCCTCCGCCCATTGAAGCAGGCGTCCCGCACCGCCTCGGCGTCTCGCGGCTCCACTGCTCGGGCGCCTACTTCGGCGCCCGGGTATAGCCCGCCTGCTCGGCGGCGTCGGCGCTGGCGAAGCAGACCACGCTCCCGCTCAGGCGGGCGTAGCCCCGCTGCCCCGGCAGGTAGTACAGCCTGGTCGTGGGGTCCCCGCGGATGTCCTCGCCACTGGGGCAGGCCCCGGGAGTGCCCACGGCGGTCCGCGGAGTTGGCTGGACGCTGCCTGTCTGCCCGGCGCCGCCGCAGCCGACGACGAGCGCCAGCGCCAATCCCACCGCGCTCAGCCGCCAGGCCCGGCCAGGCTGCGGCATCGGTCAGAACACCGCGATCGGGTTGAGCGGAGAGGCGGTTCCACCGGCGATCCGCAGCGGGTTGAGCGTCAGCAGGAACTCCCAACGGCCCCGCTCGCGGCACGCCTGGGCCAGCGCTTCAAGCTGCATGTTGTCCAGCAGGTGCAGCCCCATCGCGACCAGGCAGAGGAGGTGGACCGGCTGCTCGACTCCCTCGACCTGGGAGGGCCGGGCGTCCGAGACGCCGTCGCAGCCGAGCACAGCCACGTCCCGCTCGCGCAGCCAGCGTGCGCAGGAGGCGTGCAGCCCGGCCAACATCTGGCGGGGGTCCCACACCCCCAGGGCCGCCTTGCGCACGGCGCGCCCGGTCCGCACCAGCAGGATGTCCCCAGGCCCTACCCGAAGCCCGGCGGCGCGCTCAGCCGCCTCCAGCTCCTCGGCCAGGATCGCCTCGTCCGCCTCCAGGTACTCCACCCCGCGCAGCCGAGGAATGTCCAGCAGCACCCCCCGGCCGATGATCCCGTTCTCCGCCGCGTCGATCGCGTTCGCCCGCGCGCCCATCGAGGTGACCAGGCTCGCCGGGCGGCCGTTGTACATCTGCCCGCGCCAGAAGAAGTGGCAGAGCGCGTCGATGTGCGACAGCGCGTAGCCGTGCGGGGTGATCGCGTAGAAGTCGCCGCTGCTGGCGAACTCGTCGGCCAGGTCCCCGGCCCGGGTCATCAGGTGCAGGGTGGGCCGGAAGTTCTCGACGTCGGCCACGGTCGGCAGCGGCCAGCTCAGGTTCACCGTCACCCCTTCGCGGACCAGCGTCGCCGCGGCGCGAACCCGCTCCGGGGTGAGCAGATTCAGCGTCCCGCGCTGGTCGTCCTGGCCCCAGCGGCCCCAGTTGCTTACCTCACGGAACAGCGCTTCGAACTCCTCGACGTTGCGTGGGGACGGCAGGGTGCGGGGCATGGCAGCTCTCCCGATCGCGGCGTGTCGTTGACGCTGCACAGGATAGCGGTTCAATCCAGCGGTAGGTGGAGAGGTCCTACTCGACCTGCAGGGCGCAGGTGAGGCCGCCGTCCACCACCAGCGCGATGCCGGTGATCCACTCGGCCTCGTCGCTGGCGAGAAAGAGCGCCGCGTTGGCGATATCTTCCGGGCGACCGAGCCGGCCGAGCGGGTGGGCGCGGGTGGCGGAGGCGCGGGCGGCGGCCGGGTCGGGACGGTCGCGGAAGTAGGCTTCGGCGGAGGGGCTGTCGATCCAGCCGGGGCAGATGCAGTTGACCCGGATCCGCTGCCTGGCGTGGTCGATCGCCATCGCCCGGGCGAGCGCGATCATGCCGCCCTTGGCGCCGCAGTAGGCGGCGTCGTCGTGCACCGCCATGAGCCCGGCCACGGAGGCGATGCCGATGATGCTCCCGCCGCCGCTGGCCGCCATGCGCGGCACCGCGTGCCGACCAGCGAGATACATCCCCTTCAGGTGGGTGTCCACTACGTGGTCCCACTGCTCGGGCGTGGTGTCCGGGACGCTCAGGTTGTAGCCCGCCGCCATGCTGAGCAGCAGCACGTCCAGCCGGCCGAACCGCTGCACCGCCAGCTCCAGCCCGGCGGCCACCTGTGCCTCGTCCTTGACGTTCATCAGCGCAAACGCGGCCCGGCCGCCTTCGCCAGCGATCTCCTCCACCACCGTCCGGCCGCGGCCTTCGTGGATGTCTGCAACCACCACCCCGGCGCCCTCCCGGGCGAAGCGGAGCGCACAGGCCCGCCCGATCCCCGAGCCGCCGCCGACGACCACGGCGGAGCGGCCGGCTAGCCGCATTGCAGCCCCCTGGTCGCTTGCTTGTGATCGCGAGGCGCGGGAGCAGGGCCGACCATGCTGCGCGTGCGCTGAGTTTCCAGATGGCGGGGCCGGGGCATTTAGAAGTGCTCCAGGTAGTGGGCGTACTCCCACTCCGAGATGACGGTGTGGTAGGACTCGAGCTCGTCGCGCTTGGCGGCCAGAAAGCTGCCGAACAGCAGCGGACCGAGCGCCTCGCGGAGCACCTCGTCCGCTTCGAGCACGGCGAGCGCCTGGTCGAGCGTGCGCGGGAGGAAGCGGGCGCCGAGCCGCTCGCGCTCCGCCGCGCTCAGCTCGGCGGTGTCGTGGCCGGTGAGCGCGGGGCCGGGATCGAGCGCGCGGCGGACGCCGTCCCGCCCGGCGGCGATGACAGCGATGGCGAGGAAGTAGGGATTGCAGGTGCCGTCCGGGCTGCGTAGCTCCAGCCGCTTGGCGCTCGGGCCGCCTGCCGCCGCCGGACGAGACTCCACGACGCGGACGAACACCGAGCGATTGCCCACCGCGTAGCCGCTGTGCGCTGGCGACCAGGTGCCAGGCAGCAGGCGCTTGTAGGAGTTGACGCTGGGGGAGCCGAGCGCCAGGATCCCGCCGCTGTGCGCCAGCAGCCCGGCCAGGAAGTGGCGGCCGAGCGCAGACAGCTCCAGCCCGCTGTCGTCGTCCGGATCGAAGAACAGATCGTGGCCGGCGCTGTCGCGCAGGCCGATGTGCAGGTGCAGCCCGGAGCCCTGTGCTTCCATGAACGGCTTCGGCATGAAGGTCCCGATCAGCCCGTGCCGCCGCGCCAGGTGGCGGAACGCCTGCTTGAACCGCCAGTGCTGCTCGACCGCCGCCAGCGGCTCGCCGTAGCGAATGTTGAGCTCGATCTGGCCGAACTGGTTTTCCGCCCGCGCCTTCTCTGGCTCGATGCCCATTGCCCGCAGCACCCCGACGAGGTCGAGCAGGAATGGATGCTCGGCGTTCAGAATGTCGAAGTTGAAGAAGTGGCCCTCGTGAGCCCAGCGCGGCCGGCCGTTCTCGCGCTTCACCAGCGCGCCCTCCTGCTCGAAGCCGAGGGTGACTCTACCCAGCTCCTGAGCGGCCGCGGCGCACTGGCGCCGGAGCGCGGCGCGGGGACAGCCGGGCCAGGGACGGCCGTCCGCGTCTACCAGATCGGCGAACAGATGTGCCGTCCGCTCCAGGTAGGGCAGCACGACGTAGGTGCTCGGGTCCGCCACGGCCCAGAAGTCCCCCGCCTGCACCCCCAGTTCCGGGACGACGATATGCGAGTCCAGGCTGACCGCCATGGTGCTTACCGAGAAGTTGATCCCGCGATTGAGCGCCTGGGGTAGGTGCTCCCGGGCCAGCAGGACGCCGCGCCCGATCCCGACCGGGTCCACGAACTCGAGCTGCGCGAAGGCGATCTCCTGCTGCTCGGCGCTCGCCAGCACCTGCTCGCGATTCATAAGTGTCACCTTCCGAGGTCGCGCAGGCGTGGCATCACCTCGCGGGCCAGCAGCTCCATCGAGCGGAAGGCGAGCGGGTTGTCGTCGCCCCAGTCGTAGACGAGTTGCACCAGCGCGCCGAAGCCGCCCACCTCGTCATACAGGGCGCGGATCCGTTCGACGCACGTATCGGGATCGCCGACGATCCAGGTGTGCTCGAGGAGGTACTCCGGCGTCACGACGTCGTCGGGCTCCGCGGGGTGGCACTTGAACAGCGGCGTCTGGCCGGCGCTGGCGGTGAGCGGGAAGAAGTAGCGCCGGTAGACCTCCGCCTGGGCGCCGGCCAGCGCCTCGCGCCGCGCCTGCTCGGTCGTTTCTGCCACGTGAACGTCGCGGCAGATCCGCCACTGCCGCCGATCGGTCGCCGCCCCGGTCTTCGCCGCGCCCTGCTCGACGGCCTGCCAGTGGGTCTTGAGCGTTGGGGTGGGGGCGAAGTTGATGCTCATCGGGATCCAGCCGCGCTCCCCGGCCAGCACCAGCGTGGGCGACCAGGGGCTGAAGCCGGCGACGGCGATCGGGGGATGGGGACGCTGGTACGGCTTCATGTGCAGCGCGATCCCGCGCGTGGGATCGGCCGCTGGCACCTGGAAGCGCCACCAGCGCGTCTCGGCCGCGAACGGCTCGGGGTCGTCGGACCAGAGGCGGAGAATGGCATCGATCGCCTGGCGGGTCAGCCCGTACTGCTCGCCCGCCCGGTTGTCCACCCCGAACAGGGTGAAGTCGCCGGGGAAGCCGCCGGTGCCGATGCCGAAGTTGAAGCGGCCCTTGGCCATCTGGTCGAGCTGGGCGATCCGATGGGCCAGTACGACCGGGTGGTGGTTGGGCAGACAGGCCACGCCGGTGCCCAGCCGAATGCGGCGGGTCTCCCGCAGCGCGGCGGCGATGATGAGGTCCGGGGCAGGGATGTTCTCCCAGGCGCTGGTGAAGTGCTCGCCGATCCAGGCCTCGTCGTAGCCGAGCGCGTCGGCTCGCCGCAGCGTCTCCAGGTCCAGCTCGTAGCAGTCCGCGTGGGGCTTGCCGGGGGGGTGCATCGGCATCAAGAACAGGCCCAGCTTCACCTCGACCTCCTTCCGCGTTCAGCGCCCGCCGGGCGCCATGGGGCAGCGAGCGGCCGGTTCACGCGAGCACCGCCGCGGTCGAGGTGGGCGCCGGGGTCGTCGCCGCAGGGGCAAGCACGTTGCGCCCGGCGGCATCGAACAGGTGGAGCTTGTCGAGCATGAAGCGCACCCAGACCGGCGCTCCCTCCTGCAGGTCGGAGCGTGGCTCGGTCCGCGCCAGACACTCCTGGTCGCCAATCGCCAGGCGGACGTACATGTCCGAGCCGACCGGCTCGATCAGCAGCGTCCTGGCCTCAATGGCCGCCGGCTCCGGCACAGAGAAGAGCTGGACGTGCTCGTTGCGCACCCCCAGCGTCACCCGGCGGTCGCCGCCGAGCAGGGCGAGGGCTGCCTGGCGCAGCCGCCCGGGCAGCGGGATGCAGAACCCGGTCGCGGCGAAGACGAGTGTGCCGTGCTCCGATTGCAACTGTCCGTCGAACAGGCTCATCGCCGGGCTACCGATGAACGTGGCGACGAAGGTATTCGCCGGCTGGTTGTACACCGCCTGTGGCTCGCCGACCTGGTGGACGATACCATCCCGCATCACCACGATCCGGTCGCCCATCGTCATCGCCTCGACCTGGTCGTGGGTCACGTAGATCACCGTTCCCCCCACCCGTTTGTGCAGCCGTAGCAGCTCCTCGCGCGTCTGCACCCGCAGCAGCGCGTCCAGGTTCGACAGCGGCTCGTCCATCAGGTAGACCTTCGGCTGGCGGATGATCGCTCGGCCCAGCGCCACCCGCTGGCGCTGGCCGCCGGAGAGCTGCTCGGGGCGCCGGTCCAGCAACCCGTCCAAGCCCAGGATGCGCGCGACCTCCGCCACCTTCGACTTGATGATGTCCTTCTTCTCGCCGGCCATCCGCAGCGGGAAGCTCAGGTTGTCGAAGACCGTCATGTGCGGGTAGAGCGCGTAGTTCTGGAACACCATCGCCACGTCGCGGTCCTTGGGCGCGACGTAATTTACCAGCCGATCGTCGATGTACACCTCACCCGAAGTAATCTCCTCCAGCCCGGCGACCATCTTCAGCAGGGTGCTCTTGCCGCAGCCCGATGGGCCGAGGAGCACCAGAAACTCCTGGTCCCGCACGTCCAGGGAGACGTTGTTCACCGCCAGCACGCTCTTGTAGCGCTTACTGACCTCGACGATCTCGACACGAGCCATGGTTCCTCCGGGAAGCTGTTGGCAGATGCCTGAGCGCTCGCCGCTACTGTTTCAGGGCGCCGGCGAGCGAGCCGGCGATGAACTGGCGCATGAACAACACGAACGCGACCGCGGTGGGAAGGAGCACGAGCACCATTCCCGCCGCTACCAGACCCCAGTCCACTCGGTACTGGGCCTTGAAGCTGCTCAGGCCAGTCGTGAGCAGAAACATGTTCGGGTCAGGAGCGATCACGAGCGGCCAGACGAAGGCGACCCACTGGGTAAGAAAGGTGAAGATTGCCAGCGTCACCAGCGCCGGCTTGCACAGCGGCAGGATGATGCGCGCGAAGATGTAGGGTTCCGATGCGCCATCTAACCGCGCAGCGTTCTCCAGGTCTTTCGGTAGCTGCTCCATGAATGTTCGCAGCAAGAAAATCCCCATCGGCGCCGCCAGCCCCGGCAGGATCAAGCCTGGATACGTGTTCTGGAACCCCAGACCTCGCACCAGTAGGTACATGGGAATCAGGGTAGCGGCAAGCGGGATCATGAGCATGGACAGAGAGAGCATGAACAGCGATTCTTTGAAGGGAAAGTCCATCTTGGCAAAAGCGTAACCAGCCATAGGATCGATCACCAGCTTGATCACAGTCACGCTACTTGCGACGATCAGCGTATTGAGAAACCAGCGTAAAAAGAGATCGTGGTGGATGATCGCCGCGTAATTGCCGTAGTAGGGAGGGATCGGGATCCAGCGGGGCGGATATTCGATCAGTGACTCCGTGTGCTTGAGTGAAAGCGAAACGACGTAGAGAAAAGGCAGGATCGCGGCGACTCCGGCGACGATCAGCACGCTGTAGGCTAGCGCCCACCACAGCAGGCGCCGCCGCAGATGGGCGCGCTCCGCCGCTCGTCGTATCTCCGCCACCTGGCCCCGCGTCCGGGCCGGAGCGACCGTCGTCATCGCTCACCACCTCCTTCGCAACAGGCGCAGTTGCACCAGCGTCAACACCAGGATCGCCAGCAGCATCAGCACGCTCATCGCTGCGCCCACGCCGACATTCGAGAATGTGAACGTCTGCTTGTACACGTACCAGGCGACCGAGGCAGTACTGTAGTTCGGCCCCCCATCCGTAAGAATGATGATCGAGTCGAACACCTGGAAGTTCCAGATGGTTGCCATCACGACCGCGAAGGCGAAGGTGGGGCGCAAAAGTGGCAGGGTGATGTGCCAGAATTGGGAGACGCTGCTGGCGCCGTCAACCTTGGCTGCTTGATAGAGCTCCTCCGGCAGAGAGATCAGCGCAGCCAGGAACAGCAGCGTCCAGAAGCCGACTCCGCGCCAGACCTCCAGCATGGCGATCGTCACTAGCGCCAGGTCGGGGCTGAGCCAGTTGAGTGGATTGAAGCCGCTCAGCCGAAGCAGGACGTTTAGCACGCCGAACTCCGGGTGGATGATAAACGTCCAGATCAATGCCGCCATCACGTACGGCGTGAGGGTGGGGAAGTAGAGCACCGCCTTGAAGAAGGTGTTCCCGAGAATGATCCGCTTCAGCAGCAGCGCCAGGCCCAGTCCGATCGCGAACACGGTCGGGATTGCCATCAGCATGTAGAGCAGCGTGTTCCTGATCGCCAGGAGCGCGACGCGGTCCTTGAAGATCGTCTGCCAGTTGGCCAGGCCAACAAACCGCACCGGTTCCAGGATCCCCCCCTTGTGGAACGAGAGGTAGACGACCCAGAGCGAAGGGATCAGCAGCACGAGCAGCAGGAAGAACATGCTCGGGGCGATGAAGAGGTACGCGAGCAGGTAGCGGCGCCAGCGAAATCCTCGCGCCAGCCGCTCGTGCTCGGCCCGAGATAACCGCATCGCCGTCGCCATTGCCCAACCCCACTTGCTCGCTCGGTCGAGGACGCGCCTCGACCCGGTATCCGAGCGCGGGGGCCGACTGTCCGGTCCCCGCGCTCCCTGATCGTCTCACTAGCTCTTCAGGATGCTGTCCACCTTGTCCGCGGCCGCCTGCAGCGCGGTCTTCGGGTCGGTCGAGCAGCTCAGGGCCGCCTCGAACTCGGTCCACATCGCGGTCAGGACCTCCCGCAGCTTTGGGTGCAGCCGGAAGCCTTGCACCGCGGGCGCGACCATCTCCAGGATGCGCCTCTTGAACGGATCGTTCTTGAACATCTGATAGTCGCGCCGCATGAGAAGGAAACCGTGCTCTTCGGCGTAGGGGCCGAGCACCTCCGCGCTGGTGAAGTGGCGAATGAACTTCCAGGACTCCTCCTTGTACTTGCTGGCTTCGGCGATCACGAAATAGCCGTAATTGCCGAAGGAGGTTTGCTTGACCGTTCCCTTCGGCGACAGGAAGCCATCGTACTTGAACGGGAGCTTGGCGAGCTCGAAGTCACCCAGCCGCGTGATCTCGTGCTGGAGCATGAGCGCCTTGCCGCCCTTGAACAGGTCGATCTGCTGCTGCTGGGTGTACGCGCCGAGTGCCGGGGTGACCTTGTGCTTGCAGAAGAGGTCGGTGACGAACTGCAGCGCCGACAGGCCACCCGGGTTGTTGAACCCGTTGGCCGTCAGGTCGTCATTAAAGAAGTCGGCTCCGTTGTTGTGGAAGTACTGGAAGTTCCAGAAGTAGGCCGACTCCTTTGCGGTCCCTTCAGTGACCAGCCCCCAGGTTTGTCCCCCCTTCGTTCCGGCCTTGGCGTCTTCCACGAGCTCGTCCAAGGTCTGGGGCGGGGCATCCTTCAGGCCGAGCTGCTTCCACATGTCCGCGTTGTAGTACGTCAGGAAGCCGACACCGATGTTCGGAATTGCGACGCGCTTGCCCTTGTACTCGCCCGTCTTCCAGGAGTCCTCGTACCAGGCCTTCTTTTCGTCAGCGTAGTCGGAGGCCTCCGTCCAGCGCGACAGGTCAGCGAGCTGGTTCGCCTCTGCGAACTTGACGAAGTACTGATCGGGCATGTAGTTCACGTCGGCCGGATTCCCGCTGGCGAAGGCGGCCGTATAGGTCTCGTCCCAGCTCGGCCAGTCGGTGATCGTGTGGTCGACCTTGATGTTCGGGTACTTCGCCTCGAACGAGGCGATGACTTTGCCAACCCGCTCCTTCTCGATCTCGCTATGCGGCGATTTCCAGAAGCGGATGGTCACCGGCTGCGCCACCGCCGGGGCGGCGGTCGCGGCCGGCGCGGTGGTTGGCGGGGCCGCTGGAGCAGTGGTCGGGGCCGCGGCCGCTGGGGCAGTCGTCGCCGCGGCGGGCGGGCGGGTGGGCGCTGGCGCTGGGGGAGTGGTGGGGGCAGCCGCGGCCGGGGCACTGGTTGGCGCAGCGGCCGGGGCGCCGCCGCACGCCGCGAGTAATGACCCGGCCACGAGCCCGCTGCCGAGGGCGAGCGAGCGGCGCAGGAAGTCACGTCGGGTCACGCGGGGTGATTGAGCATCCATCAGTCTGGGCTCCTCTCGAATGTCCGGAATGACGGGCCAGCAGGGCTACCTCGACCGCCGACTCTAGACCTCCCTGTCGTCCCCGAGCCTCCTTTCCACGCTGCCGCCGGGCCTACGCGTATCCGCACCAGGCCAGCAGCATTAGCGCCAGCGCCTGGGTTGCCTCCACCAGCCGGTTCACGTCAACGTACTCGTCCGGCGCGTGCGCCTGGGTGATGCTTCCCGGGGCGAAGATCACCCCGGGGATGCCCGCCGCCTGATACCACGACAGGTCGGTGACGTAGGTCGCCCCCTCCACCCGCGCGGGCACGCCGACGCGCTCCAGCGCGGCCGCCATCGTCTGCACCACCGGGTGCTGGGCATCGGTGGCGGCGGGCGGGAACGAGATGCCGCGTAGCGCCCAGGTGAAGCGCGGCGGGTGCTGCCTGAGCCAGGGATCGGTCTGGGCGACGGCCAGGACGTAGGCCTCGATCTCCTGTCGAATGTCCTCCAGCCGCTCGCCCGGGTAGTACCAGACGTTGTATTCCAGCGAGCAGTAGTCGGGGGTGGTGCCGGGGTTGGTGACCATGTTGAGCTGGCCGTCGTGGCCGCCTCCATTGCCGCCCATGATGATCCCGGGCAGCAGCGTGTTGAAGCCGGGTGGGAGCAGCGGGTGGGAGCGGCTGTTGGCCCATTCCCGCTCGAGGTCCTGCAGCGCGGTCAGGATCTTGACCATCTTCTCAATGGCGTTCACCCCGCCACCGCCCTGGCCACCGGCATGCAGCGAGCGGTAGCGCACGCCAGCGTGCGCCGCCACCCCCTCCACCTCGATCCGCAGGTGCTCCAGCCCGCCCGTCGCCGGCGTCACCGCCATGTTGCTCGGCTCCGGGTCAATGACGGCGTCCACCGCCGGAAGCCGGGCGACGCACTCGCGCGAGCCGTAGCCGACCACCTCCTCATCGGAGACCAGGTGGGCCCAGACGTCGCCCCGGAGCTGGAAGCCCGCCTGCCGCAAGCAGTGGACGGCCCAGAGCATCGCCGCAATCCCGCCTTTCATATCCACCGCGCCCCGCCCGTACAGCCGACTGTCGACCAGGTCTGTGCCCCAAGGATCGCGGGTCCAGGCGGCGAGATCGCCGGCGGGCACCACGTCGAAGTGGCCATTGAGCGCGATGGAGCGCCCGCCGCCGCTCCCAGCCAGGCGCGCGGCCAGGACCGGGTGGCGGGCGAACGTCACCCCGCGCGCCTCCCAGCGCTGCGTCTCGAAGCCGTCGGCCTGGAGCAATTCGGCCAGGAAATCGCGGCAGGCGTCGGCTTCCGTCAGGAAGTGGCCGGCCTCGGGATTCTGGCTCTCGGTGCGGAACGCCAGCAGCCGCCGCAGGAAAGCGATCAGCTCCTCGCGACTGCGCTCCACCTGTCCTACAACGCGCTGCACTACCTCGGGCTCGATCCCGAGCCTGCTGACCTCGCCACGCTCCCGGAGCACCATGCGCCCCTCCCGGTCGGAGCCCGACCTCAGCCCGGCAACAAACCCGCGCCCAGCGCACAGGCGTGTCCGAGCATATGCCGGCGTCGGGGGGGACTGTCAAGCGATTGCCCGTCGTGAAGCCGCGTTCCCGCCCCGCCACTGCTCTCTGAGCCGTGTGCCGATTACCCCGGGACGACCGGCAGCACGATGTGGCTGGGGCGCGCCGCTTGCAGCGCCAGCATGTGCACCGCGCCCGCTGCCACCGTCGCCACCCCGCTCACCCCCACCGCCTGCACCGGCAGGCTGTGGTTCACCTGGGTCCCATCGCCCAGCGCACCCGAGTCATTGGCGCCCCAGGCCCAGACGGTGCCATCGCTCCCGAGCGCCAGGCTGTGCTCCGCGTCCGCTGCCACCGCCTGCACCCGCCTCAGCCGGCTGACTGGCAGTGGGACCGGGCTGCGCGGTAGGCGGTCATACAGAACGCGGCAGGTGTGGGTGGTCGGGGCGCCGAGCTGGCCGTGGTCATCAAAGCCCCAGGCGGCCGCCACCCGCTGAGCCGGCGCGGTGGAGTCCGCCGCGGCAGCGGGCGCCAGCAGCACGAGCAGGGCGGCGAGAGTAGCCAGCACCGTGAGGAGTGGGAAGCGCCCGCGGCGGAGCATACCCCCTCCAGATGGCGCCTGGGCGCGGTATGAGCAGCGTCCTGCCCCGCCCCAGGCTGCGCCATGCGGGTGAATTCCGTGGGAGAGCCTCACACAGCGAGCGACGTGAGCGAGCGCTGCATCTACCATCTCGCCGACATCTGTGCAGGTACCCCGTCAGAGCGTGCGAGCGCGCCCCGGGTGCTTGACAGGGGCGCGCCAAGCCCCTACGGTGGCGCTACGGCGCGCCGGTATCAGGCACGGCCCGCGGGTGGGGCGGCTCCGGTTGGGCAGTGGGACCTCTCCAGGTGTGGGAGAGGCAGATGGAGGACACGATGCAGGTGGCGAGCGTCTCGGAGCAGATGATCCAGCGCGAGCAGCGGTTGATCGCGGACGCGATGCGGATGCGCTATTACCCCCTGGTTGTCGCCAGCGCCTCCGGCTGCACGGTGACCGACGTGGATGGCCGCCAGTACCTCGACCTCACCGCCGGCTGGTGCGTGGCCAATACCGGCTATGGCCACCCGGCGATCCAGCAGGCGATCGCCGACAGCTACCGCCGCCTCTCCTTCTGGTCCGCGGTCAGCAACCCGCACCCCAGCTTCCTGGACCTGGCGGAGCGGCTGGTGCAGCTCGTCCCGGGCGACGCACCGAGGAAGGTGAGCTTCGCCAACTCGGGCTCGGAAGCGAACGACGGCGTCGCCAAGCTGGTCCCGCTCGCCCGCAAGCGCCCGCGGATGATCTCCTTCATCGGGGCGATGCACGGCATGGTCGTCGGCTCGGCCGGGCTGTCCGGGATGCCGTTCCTCACCCGCTTCGGCGGCAGTGGTGGCGTCACCCGCGTTCCATATCCCAACCCCTATCGCCCCTTCTTCAGCAGCGATCCGGAGCAGGACGCGGCCGAGTGCCTGCGCTTCCTGGAGGAGCAGGTCCTGTGCGGCGTCTCGCCGCCGGAGCAGACCGCGGCGGTCATCGTCGAGCCGCTCCAGAGCGACTCCGGTGTGGTGGTCCCGCCGGATAGCTTCCTGCCCGCGCTGCAGCGGCTGTGCCGCAAGTACGACCTGCTGCTGGTGGACGACGAGGTGAAGATCGGCGGCGGCCGCACCGGCCGGATGCTCGGGGCGGAGCTGACCGGGGTGCAGCCAGACGTGGTCGTGGTTGGCAAGTGGCTCGGCGCCGGGCTGCCCATCGCCGCGATCATCGGCCCGGCCGAGGTGCTGGACGTGGTCCCGCTCGGCCACGCCTTTACGCTCTCGGGCAATCCCACCTGCTGCGCCGCGGCGCTGGCCAACCTGGACGTGATCGAGCGGGAGGGGCTGGCCGCCCGCGCGGTCGAGCTAGGCGAGCGGATGATGAACCGCCTGCGCGAGATGCAGGCGCGCCACGAGTGGATCGGCGACGTGCGCGGCAAGGGGCTGTTCGTCGGGGTGGAGCTGGTGCGCGACCGGCACACCAAGGAGCCGGCCAGCCTGGAGACGGCCAAGCTCTGCTACCGTGCCTTCGAGCTCGGGCTGGTGCTGAACTACCTGGGGGTGCGGGCGAACGTGCTGGAGATCACCCCGCCGCTTGTGATCAGCGCCGCCGAGATCGACCGGGCGCTGGAGATCCTGGAGCAGGCGTTGGCCGACGTCGAGCGCGGCCTGGTGCCGGATGACCGCATCGGCCGCATCGGCTGGTAGCCACCGGGCGTCTGGAAGCAACAGCCACCCCCTTCCCCGCGCTCGGTCAGCCGCGGCGCTGGCGCTGAGCGGACCGCCGGGGCATGCCCGCGCGGGCGACGCCTATAATCGCGCTGGGCAGGTGCGCGGAGGCAGCGGCGTTGGCGGTTCTCGACAGTCGCGTGGATCCCGGCTCGGCCGAGTTCCAGGCCAACCGCGAGCACAACCTTTGCCTGGTCGCCACCCTGCGCGAGCGGCTCCGGCAGGCGCGCCAGGAGCGCGACCCGCAGGCGGTCGCCCGCCACCGCCAGCGCGGCAAGCTCCTCGCCCACGAGCGTGTCCAGCGGCTGCTCGACCCCGGCACCCCCTTTCTGGAGCTCAACGCGCTCGCCGCCTGGGGTGAATATGACAACGAGGCGCCTCAGGCGGGGATCGTCACCGGCATCGGTGTGGTCGAGGGGCGCCAGGTGGTAGTCGTCGCCAACGATGCGACGGTCAAGGGTGGCACGTATTTCCCGCTGACGGTCAAGAAGCACCTGCGGGCGCAGGAGGTGGCGCAGCAGAACCATCTCCCGTGCCTGTACCTGGTCGACTCCGGCGGGGCCTTCCTGCCCTTGCAGGCCGAGGTCTTTCCCGACCGCGAGCACTTCGGCCGCATCTTCTACAACCAGGCGCAGATGTCGGCCCTGGGCATTCCCCAGATCGCGGTGGTCATGGGCTCCTGCACCGCCGGCGGGGCCTACGTGCCGGCGATGAGCGACCAGACGATTATCGTCAAGGGCACCGGAACGATCTTCATCGGCGGCCCGCCGCTGGTGAAGGCGGCCACAGGCGAGGTGGTGACGGCCGAGGAGCTGGGCGGGGCCGACGTGCACACCCGGATCTCCGGCGTGGCCGACTACTTTGCGGTCAACGACGAGCACGCGCTGGCGCTGGCCCGCTCCATCGTTGCCCACATCCCCCAGCGTAAGGAACCGCCCTGGGAGATTACACCGGCTGAGCCACCGGCCTGCGACCCGGCGGAGCTGTACGGCATTATCCCGATCGACCTGCGCACCCCGTTCGACGCCCGCGAGGTGATCGCCCGTATCGTCGACGGCAGCCGGTTCGACGAGTTCAAGGCGCTCTACGGCACCACCCTGGTCTGTGGCTTCGCCCGCATCCTCGGCTACCCGGTGGGAATCCTGGCCAACAACGGCATCCTGTTCTCCGAGAGCGCGCTCAAGGGTGCCCACTTCATCGAGCTGTGCTGCCAGCGGCGCATCCCACTGGTGTTCCTGCAGAACATCACCGGCTTCATGGTCGGGAGCAAGACCGAGCGGGCGGGGCTGGCGCGCGACGGTGCCAAGCTGGTGATGGCGGTCGCCAACGCCCAGGTGCCCAAATTCACTGTCATCATCGGCGGCTCCTTCGGCGCCGGCAACTACGGCATGTGCGGCCGTGCCTATGCCCCGCGCCAGCTCTGGATGTGGCCGAACGCCCGCATCTCCGTGATGGGCGGCCGTGAGGCGGCCACGGTTCTGCTCACCATCCGCCGCGACAACCTCGCCGCCCAGGGGATCACCATGACCCCCGAGGAAGAGGCGGAGTTCACCGCGCCCATCGCCGAGAAGTACGAGCGCGAGGGGAACCCGTACTACAGCAGCGCGCACCTGTGGGACGATGGGGTGATCGACCCGCTGGACACCCGCCTGGTGCTCGGCCTGGGCCTCTCCGCCGCCCTGAACGCACCAATCCCCGCGACCCGCTTCGGCGTGTTCCGAATGTAGGCTGGAGGCTGGGCCTGTGGTGGAGTGTGGGGCAGGCCACTGGCTGTCCTGAAGCCGGCCGTATAATCGGCACACGGAGCCGGAGGCACGATGGCGGTCGAGACAGCCCTGACGCCCGTGGCGCTCGGCCACGCGGCCGAGATCGAGCGGCTGCACGCGATCTCGGTCGAGATCGCCAGCCTGCAAGAGCTGTCGCGGGTGATGGACCGCGCCCTCGACTACTGCCTGGAGCTGACAGCGTCACAGTTTGGATTCGTCGGGCTAATGCTGCGGCCCGACCAGATGGACGTTGCCGCGATCAAGGGCTTCACCCCACGGGACCCGCAGTTCTACCACCGCTTCCGCACCATCCCGGTGCGGATGAGCGTCTTCGGGGTCGTCGTCCTCACCGGCCGGTCCTACCTGTCCAACGACGTGCTGGCCGACCCGCTGCACGTCGGCCGGCCGGGCGGGCACCCGCCGGTCCGAACGTTCCTGGGCGTGCCGCTGCTGTTCGCCGGTGAGGTGCTCGGGATGATCGGGGTGGCGAACCGGGAAGGGGGCTACGGCTACGAGCAGGAGCGGCTGCTGTCGATCTTTGCCAATCAGGTCGCGGTGGCGATCCGCAACGCCCGGCTCTACGAAGAGCAGCGGGACATGATCGCCCGGCTCCAGCAGCTTCGTGGCCAGCTCGACGTCGCCGAGCGTGAGCGGCTGCTGGACGAGGAGCGCCGCCGCATCGCCCGTGAGCTGCACGACCGGGTGGAGCAGACGTTTTTCAGCATCGGCCTGACCGCCAACGCCGCGCTAGATGGCGCCAGCGTGGGCGCCGCCGAGCCGCTGCGCGCGGCGCTCGCCAGTATTCGCGGCCTGGCGGCCCAGGGGGCGGAGCAGATGCGCGAGGCGATCTTCGCGCTGTCGCGGGCGGAGGTGCACGACCGGGGGCTGGTGCAGGCGCTCTGGAAGCTGGTGCGCGCCTTCCAGCATCGCACCGGCATCGACGCGGACCTGGTGCTAGCCGGGGACGAGCGGCGGCTGCGGCCAGAGGCGGCTGAGGCGCTGTACGCGGTGGCGCGGGAGGCGCTGGCCAACGTTGAGCAGCACGCGCAGGCGAGCGCGGCGGTGGTGAGCCTCCGCTTTGGGCCACGCTCCGCTACCCTGGCAGTGCAGGACGACGGGGTGGGCGCGCCGAACCTGGTGCTCCGCTCGCTGACCGATAGCGTGACCCACTTCGGGCTCCAGGGGCTGAACGAGCGGGTGCGGCAGCTCGGCGGCACCTTCACCGTCCGCCCGGGCGATGACGGCGGCCTGGTCGTCCGGGCCCGCATTCCGCTACATCCGTGAGGCGGCCATGGCGCATCCCACGGGACGACGGATCCGACTGCTGATCGTGGACGACCACGAGATGGTGCGCACCGGGCTGCGGGCAATGCTCGCCGCTGACCCGGAGCTGGAGGTGGTCGCCGACGCCGCGACCGGGGCGCGGGCGATCACGCTGGCGCGGGTCCACCGCCCCGACGTTGTCCTGCTCGACGCCCGGCTGCCCGACCTGAGTGGCCCCGATGTCTGCCGCCACCTCTGCCAAGAGCTGCCCGAGGTGGCGGTAGTGATGCTGACGACCTTCAGCGACGACGACCTGGTGCGTCGCTGTATCCGGGCGGGCGCCCGCGGCTATCTGCTGAAGGACGTCGAGCGGCTCGACCTCGGCCGCAGCATCCGGGCGCTGGTGCGGGGCGAGGCGGTGATCGACCCGAAGGTCGCCCCGATGGTGCTGGCGGCGGCACGGCAGGCGATGGACGCCGCCCAGCAGGAGCAGCCGCTGAACGACCGCCAGCGCGAGGTGCTCCAGCTCGTCGCCGAGGGGCTCTCCAACCGCGAGATCGCCGAGCGGACCCACCTGAGCGAGTACACCGTCAAGGGGTACGTGGAGGAGATTCTGGAACGGCTTGGGGCGCGCAACCGGGTCCATGCCGCTATCCTGGCCACCAAGCGCGGCTGGATCTGACCGGCTCGACGGCTTGGACGTCCCAACGTGTAAGCTGTCGCCGGCGGGCGGAGCCGGCCCGCGCGCGCCGCGGCGTGACCCGCGCTGGTGTGGCCGTCGCGGCGCCAGGGGGAAGATGACGCGCTTCGTGCTGGTACCCCGGTCGACCCGGCCGGGCGCGCTGCCGTCGCTGGACGGGGTGCGCGGGCTGGCCATGCTGTTCGTGCTCGCCGGCCATCTGAGCGCCTTCCAGGACCTCGGGCTGTTCACCGGGGTGGCGGTGGTCGGCGTCTGGCTCTTCTTTGTCCTCAGCTCGTTCCTGCTCTGCCATTACTTCCTGGAGCAGCCGGCGCGCGCCCGCCGGCCGGCGGAGTGGGCCCGCTACGCCGGCCGGCGGGCGCTCCGCATCTTCCCAATGTACGGCGTGGCGCTCTGCCTCTTTTTCCTGACCGCCTACCTGCAGGACGGCAACCCGATCTGGCTCAGCGTGATCTGGCGCCACCTGTCGCTCCGGGAGGCCTGGGGCCACTTCTGGACGATCCCGGTCGAGCTGGCCTACTATCTGGTGCTCCCGTTCGTCGTCCTGTTCGTCCTGTTCGTGCTGCGCCAGAATCTGGCCCTGCTGTTCGCCGCTTTCGCCGCGTTCGTGCTGGTGCATCAGCACTTCGTCCCGGAGTCCGAGGTCGAGCTCGTCACACGCCACGATCTGCTCCCGTTTCTGCCAGTCTTCCTAAGCGGGACAGTCGCCGCGACGGTGCACGTCGCGCTCGGCCGGCACCGGCTCAGCCGGCCGCTGCGCTATGGGTTCGACGCCGCGGCGCTGCTGATCCTGGGCGGGGTGCTGCTCACCGATCCACCGCTCTGGTCGGTGCTCGTCTACGACGTCGACATGGACTACTTCAGCCATCTATTCGTCTTGTACGGGCTGGCCTGGGCGGCGTTCCTGGTGCTGATGCTCAACGGCGCGGGGCTCGTTCGGCGGCTGTTCGAGACCTCCGCCCTGCGCTTCGCCGGCCTCGTCAGCTTTGGCGCCTATCTGATGCACATGAAGATGATCGACGTGGTGAACGAGTACCTGCTCGATCCCTCGCCGCTGGCCGCGCTGGTGATTGCGCTGCTCACCTTCCTGTGTGCCTACGTACTGCATGTCCTGGTGGAGCGGCCCTGCTCACGGGTGAACCTGTCGCCGGACTGGCTCGCTGCCCTGGCAGCACAGGGCCAGGCGCGGCTGCGCGGTCGCCCGCGCGCCGCTCGCCCAGTGCTGGAGGCGCGGCCGGCGAGCCAGTCCGAGCGCGAACCCGCCCGCCCGGCCCTCTAAGCGATGGCCCGGGAGGCGCTGCTCGTCGGGACGGGATTCGACGTCTGCCGTTCGCGCGGGGGCGGTTCAGCCTCGGGCCGCGGCATGCGCCCCCGGGCACGGTTCAGCCCGCCGGGCCCGGAGCGGTGTCGTCGGGCAATAGCGCGGCAACCTGCCGGAGCACCTCTTCCGAGACGGCGCGGGCGCCCCGCGCACCCGCGTCGGCGCGCGCGAAGGTGGTCGCGGGGCCGAAGTGGACGGACACGCTAGCCCGTTTGCCGAAGGAGCGCGCGGGACGGACCGCGTCCGTCCCGGTGATCGCTGTCGGCACTACCGGCGCCCCGGAGTGTAGCGCCAGCACGCCGGCGGCGCCGAGGGGACGATCCAGCTCCCGCGAGATCCGCCCTTGCGGGAAGACCGCCACGACCTGGCCTTCGGCCAAGAGATCCAGGGCGAACCGCAGCCCCCACGGATCCGCAGGGAAGATACCCAGCCTCCGCCAGACGGCACACAAGGGACCCGTGCCGAAGGCATCCGGCCGTGCCGCCAGGTGGACGGTGCGCGGCACCAGGTGTAACAGCAGGTAGCCGTCCCAGTTGTCCCGGTGATTGGCGGCCAGGATCGCCGGCCCAGCCACCGGGATGTTGGCCAACCCCTCCACGGTCACGTCGGCGAGGAGCCACAGCGCTGCCGGCACGAGATGTCGCGCGACGAGACGGTAGGTAACCGTCTCATTGGGATACCAGCGTAGCTGCGCGTGATCGAGTGACGGGCTGGCGCGCCAGCGCATCCGCCGCGCCGGGCGGAACGGGAGCCGCGCCAAACCCTCCAACGCCGCCACAGCGTTCACGGTCATCCCGGCGTGGGGGTGCTCCGGTGCTGCCCGCGAGCGGGTCGTGGGCGACACCCGACGATGTGCATCAGCGCGACTCCTCCGGCGAGAACAGCCCGGCCGGCCCGACCGCCGACCACGACGGGCGGTCCGCGGGGCGCGCGGTCGGCGCCGGGAAGGTCGGCCGCGTCGTCGCGACAGGCAGGGAGAGGACGCCCAGGACGACGTTCGGCGTGGGCAGGGCCGGCCGCGTCGTGTCCGTCGCAATCTGGGCGAAGCCGACTACTCCGCCGGTGAGGTCGCGCAGGAGGCCGCCGCTAAACCACCCTACCTGGCGTGCCTGCCGGCTGAACACCGCCGCCCCGTCCAGCCAGCCGACCTGGACGCCGTCGGGGGTGAAGATGCGTCCGCTCAGCGAGAGCAGCAGGGACGCAGTGCCGCCCCGGTCAAAGATCCACACCAGTCTGCCTCCCGCAGTGCTCCCCGCCGGCCTGTCTCCACCTGGCACATCCCGCCGCCGTCGGCACCGGGGCCTCGAGCTCGAGGCTGCCGCGGTCCGCGCGCCGGGACACGGCTCGGCTATGGGGTGCCGACGCCGCCCGGCCACGCCTTCCCTCGGCTCCCTCGCTCGCCCGTCAGCCCATTCAGGACGACTCGGCCGTCGTGCTCGATGAACCCGGAGTGCAGGATGCCCCGCGCATCCAGGCGATCCAGTCGGCGCAGGTCGGTGCCCGGCGGGGCAACCGTTGCCGGATCGAAGATCTGGAAATAGGTCACCCTCCGGCCCGAGTAGATCCCGCGCTCCTGCATCATGCGGAGCCCACCGGCGGTCTGGGTGCTTACCCCACGCTCCTGAGCCAGCAGCAGCCGCACGCTCTCGGGCAGCCGCACGACGGTCGGCTTCCGCCAGAACATCACCGTTCCAGCGAGGTCGGTGGCCCCGGCCAGCACGCGCGCGGCGGCGATCAGCACGCTCGCACCCAGCAGGGCGATGGCGACGCCGGGGACCCCGAAGCCGGCAGTGCCCCCGGGAAGCAGCCTGGCGGCGAGGAAGCCGGCGATGCTGGCGCCGACGACACCGGCGACGAGGTCGGCCAGCATGCCGGGACGACTGCTGCCGAGGAACCGACTGGCCAGCCAGCCCGCCGCGAGGCCCAGGATGATCAGGATGTAGATGCTCATGGCGCGTTCTCCTCTTCCTTCATTCGGCTCTTCGTCCCCGTGCGCGGGTGGCCTCCCTCGGACCCATCTCTCACGCTACTGAAACGCTATCTGTATACTAGCATACAAATGGATGTCTGTCGATATAAATCTATCACCTGGCTGCTGTCGTGCTATCATGGGACCTGAGCGATGCAACACGGAGGCGGGAGGAGCAATGGCCTTTGCCGAGAACCTGCGGCGGCTCCGTCTCGAGCGGTTCCTGAGCCAGGCGGAGCTCGCGCGCCGCGCGGGCATGCATGCGATCACCATTACCCGGCTCGAGGCCGGCGACCGGGCGCCCACCACCCGCACCGTGCGCGCCCTCGCCGATGCGCTCGGCGTGGAGCCGCGCGACCTGGCCGCGCCGAATGAAGTGGCGGCGGCTCGCATGCTGGGGCGCCGGCGTGGACGCACTATGGAGCGCCGGAAGTCCGTTCGAGACCTGGGGGAAGGTGGGTCGACAGGAGGAGAAGGATGAGGACCAGTGATCGCGAGCTACTCGCCGCGCTCGCCGATGCGGTCGAGCGGCTGTTGCTCGCGCACGCTGCGGACGTGCCCGACGCCGGACGAGATCCGCACGCCGTGGTGCTGCGGCGGACGCAGCGTCTCGGGGCGGAAGAGAGCACCCGGCTGCTGGATCGAATCCAGAGGCTACGCTGGGCAGGCTCTGAGACCGCCGAAGGAGGCGACGATGTGCCGCGTGGTTGATGAACGGAGCTGGGTCCAGAGCGCCAGGCGCGAAGGGCTCTGCCAGTGGTGCCGAAGAGCGGAGGTGCTGGAGGCGTCGGTGGAGGTGGACCACGACTGCGGCGCGGACGCCTACGAGCTGCTCAGCGTGGGCGGGTTCTGCATCGCCGCGATCCGCGCCTCGGGTCTCCCCCTTGCGTACCAGCATGAAGGGTTCTGATCGGGCACATGGGCGCGGCGGGGATGCTCTCGCCGCAGACTTGCTCGGCAGCCGGCCCTGACGTCCAGAGGCCAGTCCACGTCTCGAATGCGTGTGGGCGCTCGGCCAGCAATCGCTGGGGCCCGCGTGCCGCTGACGCTGGACGGACGTGCAGAGGCGCACGAAGATCCGTGCGCTCAGGAACCTTGGTATGCTCCTGCTCCATCCGCCCGCCTTGGGACCGCCAACCCGCCGCCTGGCGCGGCAACTCTCCCTCGGTTGGCGGGTTGGCGGACAGGCTGAGCTGTCTTACGGTTCCGGGTGACGCACCCTCCGCTCAGTGGTGCGACCCGGAGGTGGCATGATTCCAGCGGCATTCGCATACGCGGCCCCAACGTCCGTGGCCGATGCGGTGGCGTTGCTGCGCGCCGGCGGTGGCGAGGCCAAGGTGCTGGCCGGCGGCCACAGCTTGCTGCCCTTGATGAAGCTGCGGCTCGCCTCGCCCACCGTGCTCGTCGACATCAACCGCATCCCGGGGCTGAGCTACATCCGCGAGGACCCGGCGCTCGGCCGGCTCCGGATCGGCGCGCTCACCCGCCACGTGGAGATCGAGCGCTCGCCGCTGATCCGCGCGCGGTACCCGCTGCTGGCTGACGCCGCAGCGGGCATCGGCGACCCGCAGGTGCGCAACCGCGGCACGATGGGCGGCTCCATCGCCCACGGCGATCCGGCCTCCGACTGGCCGGCAGTGCTCCTGGCGGCGGACGGCGAGGTCGTCACCACGGGCGCGAGCGAGGAGCGGGTGATCGCCGCTTCTGATTTCCTCATCGACACCTTCACCACCGCCCTCGCTCCAGACGAGCTGCTCACCGAGGTCCGTCTGCCCCTGCCGGCCGAGCGGAGCGGGGGGTCGTACCAGAAGCTGGAGCGCAAGGTGGGCGACTACGCCATCGTCGGCGTCGCGGCCCAGCTCCGCCTGGACGAGCAGGGCATCGTGGCCGCGGTGGGCATCGGCCTGTGCAACGCCGGGCCGACGAGCATCAAGGCAGTGGCGGCGGAGGACTTCCTGCGCGGCAAGCCGCTCGCCCCGGACAACGTCAGCGAGGCGGCGCGGCTGGCGATGGAGGCCTCGAACCCGGTGACCGATGACCGCGGCCCGGCCGAGTACAAGCGGGCGATGGTGAAGGAGCTGACGAAGCGGGCGCTGCTGCAGGCCGCCGCCCGGGCCCAGGGAGGGGCGCGGTGATCACCCCACAGGAACGCCTCACCATCACGGTCACCGTCAACGGCCAGCCGCGCACTGCCGAGGTCGAGGCGCGGCTGCTGCTGGTCCACTTCATCCGCGAGACGCTCGGGCTGACCGGGACGCACATCGGCTGTGACACCTCGAACTGTGGCGCCTGCACGGTCATTCTGAACGGCCAGAACGTCAAGTCCTGCACGCTGCTGGCAGTCCAGGCCGATGGCGGCGAGCTGCTGACCATCGAGGGGCTGGAGCAGAACGGCCAGCTTCATCCCTTGCAGGAGGGCTTCTGGCAGGAGCACGGGCTGCAGTGCGGCTTCTGCACGCCCGGGATGATCATGACCGCCAAGGCGCTGTTGGACCAGAACCCCAACCCGACCGAGGCGGAGATCCGGCTCGGCATCTCCGGCAACCTCTGTCGCTGCACCGGCTACGTGAACATCGTCAAGGCGATTCAGTACGGCGCCGCCAAGCTGCGCGGCGAGGCGCCGGCATCCACCCAGGAGGCGACGCATGCCTGACACCGCCACCCTCGGCGGCATCGGCCGCCCGGTCAAGCGCAAGGAGGACCCGCGCTTCATCCGGGGCAAGGGGACGTACGTCGACGACATCACGCTGCCGAACATGCTCTACATGGACATCGTTCGCAGCCCCTACGCTCACGCGACGATCAAGAACATCGACGCCTCGCGAGCGCTCGCCCTGCCCGGTGTCGTCGCTGTCATCACCGGCAAGGACCTGGAGGCGCACGGGCTGCACTGGATGCCGACGCTCATGTCCGACACCCAGATGGTGCTGCCCACGGACCACGTCGTCTACCAGTCGCAGGAGGTCGCGGTTGTCCTGGCGGAGGATCGCTACGTCGCTGCGGACGCGGTGCAGTTGGTGGATGTGGAGTACGAGCCGCTGCCGCCGGTGGTGGATCCGAAGAAGGCGCTGGAGCCGGGCGCGCCGCTGGTGCGGCCGGACAAGGGCACGGGCACCAACCACATCTGGCACTGGGAGGCCGGCGACCGCGAGCGGACCGAGCAGGCGTTCGCGAGCGCGGACGTGGTGGTGGCGGAAGACATCTACATCCCGCGCATCCACGTCGCCTCGATCGAGACCTGCGGCTGCGTCGCCAGCTTCGACAGGGTCAGCGGCAAGCTGACGATCTGGATGACCACCCAGGCGCCTCACGCTATCCGCACCGTCTTCTCGCTCGTCTCGAAGATCCCGGAGCACAAGATCCGGGTGATCTCGCCCGACATCGGCGGCGGCTTCGGCGGCAAGGTTCCCGTCTACCCCGGCTACGTCTGCGCCACCGTCGCCTCGATCCTGACCGGGCGACCGGTGAAGTGGATCGAGGACCGCTCGGAGAATCTCCAGGCCGACTCCTTCGCCCGCGACTACCACATCCATGCGGAGTTGGCCGCCACCGGGGATGGCAAGATCACCGGCCTCCGGATCAAGACGATCGCCGACCACGGCGCCGCTGACGCCGCGGCCAACCCCTCCAAGTTCCCGGCCGGCCTGTTCTCCATCTGCACTGGCTCGTACCAGATCCCAACCGCCCATGTAGAGGTGGACGGCGTTTATACCAACAAGCCGCCGGGCGGCGTCGCCTATCGCTGCTCGTTCCGTGTCACCGAGGCGGTCCATGCCATCGAGCGGATGGTGGACCGGCTGGCGGACGAGCTGGGGATCGACCCGGCCGAGCTGCGCTTCAAGAACTTCATCCAGCCGGAGCAGTTCCCCTACACGTCGGCGCTCGGCTGGGAGTACGACAGCGGCAACTACCCGGCCGCGCTCCAGAAGGCGCTGGACAAGATCGGCTACCAGGAGCTGCGCCGCGAGCAGGCGGAGAAGCGCGCTCGCGGCGAGCTGATGGGGATCGGGATCTCCACCTTCACCGAGATCGTCGGGGCCGGGCCGTCGCACACCTTCGACATCCTCGGGATCAAAATGTTCGACTCCGCCGAGATCCGGGTGCATCCGACCGGCTCGGCGATCGTCCGCATCGGGGTTCAGACCCAGGGCCAGGGGCACGAGACGACGTTCGCCCAGATCGTCGCCGAGGAGCTGGGGCTGCCGGTCGAGAACATCGAGGTCGAGCACGGCGACACCGATACCGCCCCCTACGGCCTGGGCACCTACGCCAGCCGCAGCACCCCGACCGCCGGGGCGGCTACAGCCGTGGCCGCGCGGAAGATCCGCGAGAAGGCGCAGCGGATCGCGGCACACCTGCTGGAGGTCTCGCCGGATGACCTGGAGTGGGTGGATCACACGTTCCGGGTGAAGGGCGCGCCCGATCGGGCCAAGACGATGCAGGAGATCGCCTTCGCCGCCTACACCAACCACCCGCTCGGGATGGAGGCGGGACTGGAGGCGGTGACCTACTACGACCCGCCGAATCTCACCTTCCCCTTCGGAGCCTATGTCTGCGTTGTCGACATCGACAAGGGGACCGGCCAGGTGAAGGTACGCCGCTTCCTGGCAGTGGACGACTGTGGGACGATCATCAATCCGATGATCGTGGACGGTCAGATCCACGGCGGGCTGACGATGGGGCTGGCCCCGGCGCTGTACGAGCAGATCTGGTACGACGAGGACGGCAACATCCACGGCGGGACGCTGATGGACTACCTGGTGCCGACCTCCATGGAGACGCCGGCCTGGGAGACGGACAAGACGGTCACGCCCAGTCCGCACCACCCGCTTGGGGCCAAAGGGGTCGGTGAGTCGGCCACGGTGGGCGCGCCGCCGGCGATCGTCAACGCGGTGGTCGACGCGCTCAGCCACCTGGGGGTGACGCACATCGACATCCCGATTACGCCCTGGAGGGTCTGGCAGATCCTCCAGGAGAAGGGCGTCGCCGGGACGTGATCACGGGAGCCGACCTGATCGAGCGGGCCGCCGAGCTGCGGCGGCAGGGGGCGGCGTTCGCGCTCGCCACCGTCGTCCGCAGCCGGCGGCCGGCCTCCGCCCGGCCTGGAGATCGGGCGCTGATCCTGGCCGATGGTGCGCTCGTCGGCTGGGTCGGCGGAAGCTGTGCCCAGGACTCGATCCGGCGCGAGGCGCTGCGGGCGCTGGCGGAGGGCCGGCCACGGCTGGTTCGCCTCAGCCCCGAAGCCGGCCCGAGCGATGACGAGGAAGGGGTGGTCCGCTACCCGATGACCTGCCACAGCGGTGGCACGCTCGAGATCTACGTCGAGCCGTTCACCCCGCCTCCGCGCCTGGTCGTCCTGGGCGACTCACCGGTAGCCCGGGCGCTGGCGGCGCTCGGCCCACCCCTGGGCTTCGCGGTGACAGCGAGCGCGGACCCGACCGCGCCGCTCCCGGCCGATCTGTCGGGAGACACCTGGGTGGTGATCGCCGCGATGGGCGACCGCGACGAGCTGGCTACCGAGGCGGCGCTGCGCCGCGGCGCGCACTACGTCGCGCTGGTCGCCAGCCGCGTCCGCGCCACGGCAGTCGTGGCGCTGCTGCGCGAGCGAGGGCTGGGCGAGGCGGCGCTGGCCCGGCTCAAGGCCCCGGCCGGGCTGGACATCGGGGCGATGACCGGGGCGGAGGTGGCGTTGAGCATCCTGGCGGAGATCGTCCAGCGCCGGCGCGCGGCGCCTCCGGCTCCCGCGGCGGAGATCGCCGCGCCGCCAGCCACCGCCCGCGACCCGGTCTGCGGGATGGAGGTCGAGATCGCCACCGCCCGCTGGACCTCCGAGCACACCGGGCAGACCCTCTACTTCTGCGCCCCGGGCTGCAAGCGCCAGTTCGACCGCGACCCCGCCGCGTATCTGCCATCCGCGAGCGGTGGCTGATGGCACCAGCGGCCTGCTGGCCGGATGCTCTATCGTAGTGAGCGACCTGGCGACGCCAGAACACGAGGCAAGCAAGGGGGAAGCCGAGATGGCGATGACGTTCCAGGGGACGGTGACGATCAATGCCCCACGCGAGCAGGTGTACGAGTTCCTCACCGACCCGGCTCGGGTCTCCAGGTGCGCCGCCGAGGTCCAGAAGATCGACACGATCGACGACACCCACTTCAAAGTCGTCGCGAAGGTGGGTGTCGGCTTCGTCAAGGCGACCTTTGCCCTGGACGTCGAGTGGACGGAGAAGACGCCGCCCTCGGTCGCCACGGCGAAGGTGCGCGGCAACGCCCCGGGCAGCGCGGTGGAGATGACCGCCGGGATGCAGTTGAGCGAGGTCCCTGAGGGGACGAAGCTGGACTGGAAGGCCGACGTGATGGTGGCCGGGGTGATCGCCAGCGTCGGCTCGCGGTTGCTGCAGGGCGCGGCGAATAAGATCACCGGCGACGTCTTCGCCTGTGTCAAGCGGACGCTGGAGGCCCCGGCCCCGACCGGCGCGTAGGGCGTGGCGCTCGATGAGGGCGCCAGCGGCAGGAAGGGAGAGGATCGGGTATCCTCCAGGCGCTGACCGCTGATGCCCGCCCGCCCCTTTCGCTCTGTCCTGATCGCCAACCGCGGCGAAATCGCCGTCCGAGTCATCCAGGCCTGCCAGGAGCTCGGGCTGCGGGCGATCGCGGTCTATAGCGACGCGGACCGTGCCGCGCTGCACGTGCAGCGCGCCGACGCCGCGTACCGCATCGGCCCGCCGCCGGCCGCGGAGAGCTACCTGAACGTCCCGGCGCTGCTGGAGGCGGCGCGGGTGAGCGGGGCGGAGGCGGTTCACCCCGGCTACGGCTTCCTGGCCGAGAACGCCGACTTCGCCCAGGCGTGTCTCGACGCCGGGCTGGTGTTCGTCGGTCCGCCGCCAGGCGCCATTCGGGCCATGGGGAACAAGAGCGCCGCCAAGCGCCTCATGGAGCAGGCCGGGGTGCCGGTGGTCCCTGGCTATCAGGGCGAGGCGCAGGACGACGCCACCTTCGAGCGCGAGGCGGCGCGGATCGGTTTCCCGCTGCTGGTGAAGGCGGCCGCAGGCGGCGGCGGGCGCGGGATGCGCGTCGTGCCTGGCCTTGCGGCGCTGCCGGAGGCGCTGGAGAGCGCCCGGCGCGAGGCGCTGGCGGCGTTTGGCGATCCGATGCTGTTGCTGGAGCGTTACGTCTCGCCGGCCCGCCACGTCGAGGTGCAGGTCTTCGCCGACCAGCAGGGCCAGACCGTCCACCTCGGGGAGCGGGAATGCTCGATCCAGCGGCGGCACCAGAAGGTGGTGGAGGAGGCGCCCTCGCCCGCGGTCAGCCCGGAGCTGCGCCAGGCGATGGGCCAGGCGGCGGTGCGGGCGGCACTGGCAGTCGGCTACGTGAGCGCCGGCACAGTGGAGTTCGTGCTGGACGAGCAGGGCCAGTACTACTTCCTGGAGATGAACACCCGTATCCAGGTGGAGCACCCGGTGACCGAGCTGGTCACCGGGCTCGATCTGGTGCAGCTTCAGCTCCGGGTCGCGGCCGGCGAGCCGCTGCCGTTTCGGCAGGAGGATGTCCACTGGGATGGCCACGCGATCGAGTGCCGGATTGTGGCAGAGGACCCGCGCCGTGGCTTCGCTCCGCAGACCGGCACGCTCGCGGTCTTCGAGCCGCCGCGCGGAGTAGGGATCCGCAATGACGTCGGCACCTATGCCGGCGACACCATTGGGATGTACTACGACTCGCTGCTCGCCAAGCTGATCGTCCATGGCCGGGACCGGGCGCAGGCGATCAGCCGGCTGCGCTGGGCGCTGGAGCACTATCGGGTCGGCGGCGTGGGAACCAACCTGGAGCTGCTCCGCTTCATCGTGGATCATCCGGAGTTCCGCGCTGGTCGCACGTTCACCAATTTTATCCCGGAATTCTGGCGCCCGGAGTCTTCCTCAGGCGCGCCGCCGCTGGAGGCGCTGCTGGCCGCGGTCGCGTCCGACCTGCTCGCCAGTGGGATCGCCAGCGGCGTTGGGCCCCGCGGCATGTCAGATGATGTCTGGCGGGCGGCGGGCGCCTGGCGCATCGCCCGGGGCGGGATGCCGTTCCGCTTCCGGGCTGGAGACCGCCTGCTGTCGGCCACGGTCGAGCGCGACGAGCAGGTGAACGGCTGGCAGATCGAGGTGGAGGGCGAGACCGTTACGATCACCGCCGACCCGCTCGGAGATCACGGGGTACTGCTCCGCCGCGGCGAAGAGACGCTCTCCGCTCAGGTGGTCCGTGACGGGGAGCGCCTGCTGGTGCAGCTCGACGGGCGCGCGTACACGCTCACCCGCGAGCCCGCGTCGAACGTCGAAGCGGCCGAAGCGAGCGGTAGTGGCGAAAGCGCCCACGGCCAGATCGCCGCGCCGATGCCGGCCAAGGTGGTCAAGGTGCTCGTCCGCCCGGGCGAGCGGGTCAAGCCCCACCAGACCCTGGTGGTGCTGGAGTCGATGAAGATCGAGCACCTGGTTGAAGCGCCGTACGCGGCGGTCGTGGAGCGCGTGCGTTGCCGGGCCGGCGAAGTGGTCCCGGAGGGGGCGGTCCTGGTGGACCTGGAGGCGCAGTAGCGGGCGGCGCCAGGCCAGGCAGCGCGGCGTCCCCCTTCCTTCACGCCGGCATGGCTCGCTCCAGCTACAATTCGGCTCGGCCATGTGCTCTCAGGTGGTGTAGCGCCCGAGAGCGCAGAAAGGGCTCGGGGATCGGCGGCGCAACCGGGCCGCCGGATCCTCGTTGGTTCTTGAGGATCGCGAGAGGGGGCCGTTTCCGCATGGGCAGTATCAGGAGATATCACGCCTATGGATGGAAACACGCACCCGCTTGCTGTGATCGGACTGCTGCTGGTCCTGCTCGCTACCGCCTGCGGGAGGCGCGGCCCAGCGCCAGCACCCACTGCCAGCCCGGCCCGAACGCCATCTGCGGCGAGCACCGTTGAGCCGGTCGCCACGGAGGACGCGAGTATCGCGGCGGAGGCGACCCAGGCGGCGAGCCCGCTCGTTGTCACGCATACTCCCACCCCCCGTCCAGTGCTCCCCGGCCTGGATCCCTGCTCACTGATCAGCCCCGCTGACGCGCAGCAGGTGTTCGGCGAGAACGCCAAAGCGCCGCTGCGGACCGACGTTGGCGAGGTGCGGACCTGTGCGCTGGAGTCGGTGGGGGGCTCGAAGCTGATCACCATCGATGCCATCGTCGGCAGCAGCGCCAGATCCCGGTTCGAGCAGGAGCGCCAGACGGCGACCACGGCCCAGGGGGCGACGATCCAGGACCTGGAGGGCATTGGGGACGCCGCCTATACGGACGGCGTGCGGCTGGTTGTGCTCAAGGGCGACGTGACGTACTCCGTAACCTATCTGGGCGGGATGGAGCTGCACTCGCCGCAGTTGCTCGACGCCGAGGAGAAGCTGGCACGTGCTGCGCTGCAGCGCCTGTGAGTGTAGTCGAGCCCTTCCGGCCGTGGCCATGCTCAGCTTGCAACGCTGAGCGGCCCGTTAATATCCCCCAACCGAGGTGTATCTTGTCCTTGTCTCGAGCTCTTCCACGCATCGCTGCGCTTGTCCTGGTCCTGGTCCTGGTGTCGGGGTGTGGAACCGGCGCCCTCTCCGGCCTGCTCGGTACCACCGCGGGCAAGGCCAAACAGACTGCCTCGCAGGCGAAGAACGCCACCACCAAGTCAAAGTCCAGCCAGAAGTTCACCGTTACGATGACGGACGAGCTGAAGTTCGACCCGCCGACGCTGACGGTTCCGAAAGGGGCCAAGGTGACCTGGCAGAACAAGGGGCAGGTGGCACATACCGTGACTGACGACCCGGCCAAGGTCGCAGACAAGTCGCACGTCTCCCTGCCGGAGGGCGCCCAGCCGTTCGACTCAGGCCCGATCAGCGCCGGTGCGAGCTGGTCTCAAACGTTCAAAACGCCGGGCACCTACCACTACGTCTGCCTACCACACGAAGCGGCCGGCATGGCCGGTACCATTGTCGTCACCCCGTAGCCGGCCAGCGTCGAACAGGCGAGAGCCGCCAGTCTCGCTCGAGAGACGGCGGCTCTCGTGTATCGGCAGGCTCAGTGCGACGCCTCATCGCCGCCTGAGCCCACCCATCCACTGGGCTCCTGGGCGCGAGGCAAGGCCGAGGAGCGAACGGCGATGCGAACGCGGGCTCACGCCCGCCCGGCAGCTCGGGTCGGGCGAGCGCCCGTCCGCAACGGCGCTAGACGACGTCGCGCTTGCCGCTCGAGTTCTGAGTAGTGGTGGGAGCGGTCGTGGTCGACTTCGCCTGCGTCGGCGCCGTCTCATCCTCCTCCTTGGTGGCCTTGCGCAGCTCTTTCATCGCCTCGCCCAGGCCTCGGCCAAGCTCGGGGAGCTTGGTGGAACCGAACAGGAGCATCACGATCGCGAGCACGAGAATCAGGTGGAGTGGTTGCAACGCGCCCATAGGCGGACCCCTTGTTTCTAGAGACGCCAGCGTCGGGACGCCAGCCCTCCCGAATGAGCGGCATCATACCATTCTACCCCCGCTGCCGTTCCAACCATCATTCCTACGCCCGGGCATCACGTGTGTCGGTGCTCGGTGTCCCGCGGCGGCCCGCCCGTGGTGCGCTACCATGTCGCTGGGAGGGAGCCAATGGTCGCGCCAGCGCGCTGGCCAAGCAGGGTCACGATTGTCGAAGTGGGTCCGCGCGACGGGCTGCAGAACGAGGCGACGCCGATCCCGACCGAGCTGAAGGTGCAGTTCGTCGAGGCGCTCGCCGCGGCCGGGCTGCCCATCGTCGAGACCACCTCGTTTGTTCATCCGAAGGTGGTTCCGCAACTTGCCGACGCCGCCGAGGTGCTCCGGTCGCTACAGCGGCGGCCCGGCACGCGCTACCCGGTGCTCGTCCCGAACCAGAAAGGGCTGGAGCGGGCGCTGGCGGCGGGGGCCGAGGAGATCGCGGTGTTCACCGCCGCCTCCGAAGCGTTCAACCGGGCCAACATCGCCATGGGGATCGAGGAGTCGCTCGGCGTTATCGCCGAGGTGCTCCGCGCGGCGCGGACGGCCGGGCTCCGCCGGCGCGGCTACATCTCCACCTGCTTCGGCTGTCCCTACCAGGGAGCGGTGCCCGTGGAGACCGTGGTCGAGGTGTCGCGTCGGCTGCTGGAGCTCGGGGCGGAGGAGGTCTCGCTTGGCGACACCATCGGGGTGGCCAATCCCCGCCAGGTACAGGAGGTCGTGGGCCGGGTGCTGGAGGTCGTCCCTCGTGAGCGGCTGGCGCTGCACTTCCACGACACGCGCGGCGTTGCCCTGGCGAACGTGCTCGCTGCGCTGGAACTGGGGATCACGACGTTCGATGCCTCAGCCGGCGGGCTGGGCGGCTGCCCCTACGCCCCGGGCGCGGCGGGCAACCTGGCCACGGAAGACCTGGTGACGATGCTGGACGGGATGGGAATCCGGAGCGGGGTGAGCCTCGGCGCGGTCGTCGCGGCAGTGCAGCCGGTGCTGCGGGCGCTCGGCCGCCCCTCGGCCAGCAAGGCGCACCAGGCCTACCTGGCGACCCAGGCGCGCCAGCGGGCGGCGTCAGGGGCGGGCTGAGGCGAGCCAGCCGCGGGCGAACAGCAGCAGCGCTAGCGCGGCCAGGCTGCTGGCGGACCAGAGCGGCGGCAGCGGCGGCAGCAGCGCGGTGAGCCCGGCCAGCAGCAGGAATGCCGGCAGGCTGAGCAGCACGAACGAGAGCTGCAGCCACGGATGAAGCCGGGGCGCGGCGTACCAGGCGGGGAGCAGGAAGAGCAGGTAGCCGAGCCAGGTGACCGGGGAGCCGAGCAGCGCCCCCACCAGCGCCAGGGCGCTGAGCGACGCGCGGTCTGGCTGGCAGCGCCAGGCCCACCAGGCGAGCCCGAGCAGGCCCAGGCCCACGAGCGGCGGGCCGAGCCAGGGCAGGCCGAGCCGCGTCGCCAGTGACAGCAGGGAGGCATTATCGGCCGGCAGATACGCCGCGCTCCTTGCTGCCTGTGCCGCGAGCCACTGGGCGAAGATCGCCGGTCCGTAAACCGGGAGTGGAGCAAGGCTCAGGAGCGCGGCGCTAGCCAGCGACCAGAGCGGAGCGCGGCGCTGGCCGTTGAGGAACAGCAGCGCGGGCCAGAGGGCGAACTGGGGCTTGATCGCGACGAGCGCCCCTAGCAGCAGCCCGGCGACCAGGTCCCGCTGCCGCTGGAGCGCGAGCCAGGCGCCCGTGGTGAACAGCAGCAGCGGCGGGTACACCTGGCCCATTTGCAGCGTCAGCCACAGCCCGGCCAGGCTGAGCGCCCAGGCGGTGCGCGACCAGCCGCGCGCCGGGTAGGTGCGGGCGAGTAGTCCGAGACAGAGCAGGACCAGCAGCAGGGAGAGCGTGTACCAGCTCCAGGCGAGGATGCTCGGGTCCAGCGGCGCCAGGAGCTGGAAGAGCAGCACGGACACCGGGGGATTCAGGTTGACGGGGGCAACGTCCGTGCCGTCGAGCGGCTGGCCCAGGATGGACTGGTAGTCGCCGTAGGGGTTGAGCCCGTGAGCCGCGGCGCGGCCGGCGACCAGGAAGGCGCCGAGGTCGGCCTGCCGCCGAGGTGACGGGAGCGAGGAGGCGAGGCCAACCGTCAGCGAGCCGCAGGTCAGCGCCAGCAGCGCCACGGCGCGCGGGCTGGGCAGCGGGCGAACCCGGACGGTGGCGAGCGAGCTGAGCACGGCGCCACTCTAGCGTCCTGCTGCCGCCACCAGGGAAGGGCCAAATGGGCCGCTACGGCTGGTCCGCGGGGCGCATTCGACCACCGCGCTGCTGGCCGCCCCGGGCAGCCTGGCTCGCTACAATGGCGCCACGCCGCTTGCGGCCGAGCGCTCGCGGCTCGGCGCGCCAGTGGCTCGCTCCCCGGGAGGTATGACATGCATCCGGCTGATCGCGTCCCATTCGGCAAGACCGGACTCAGCGTGACCCGGCTCGGGCTTGGCACGGCTCCGCTCGGCAACCTGTTCCAGCCGGTGCCAGAGTCGGAGGCGGACGCTACCATCCAGCGCGCCTACGCCCTGGGCGTCCGCTTCTTCGACACTGCGCCGCTCTATGGCTCTGGACTGGCCGAGCAGCGCCTGGGGCGCAACCTCGCCCAGCACCCGCGCGACGAGTACGTGCTGTCCACCAAGGTGGGCCGACTGCTGCGGCCGGATGCGCCCCCGGAAGCGGGGATGTTCTACCAGGGCGAGCCGTTCTTCAAGAACACCCCACCGCTGAACCCGATGTTCGACTTCAGCTACGACGGGGTGCTGCGCTCGTTCGAGGAGAGCCTGCAACGGCTCGGCCTCGACCGGATCGACATCCTGCTGATCCACGACCCCGACGAGTACTACGAGCAGGCGCTGGCCGGCGCCTACCGAGCGCTGGACCGGCTGCGGAGCGAGGGGGTCATCAAGGCCGTCGGTGCCGGGATGAACCAGGCGGAGATGCTCGCCCGCTTCGCCCGCGAGGCGGACTTCGACTGCTTTCTCGTCGCCGGTCGCTACACCCTGCTCGACCAGCCGGCGCTGGCGGAACTGCTGCCGTTGTGCCTGCAGAAGCGCATCGCCGTCATCATTGGCGGAGTCTACAACAGCGGGATCCTGGCCAACCCGCGCCCCGGCGCCACCTACAATTACATCCCAGCACCGCCCGAGCTCCTCAGCAGGGCGCAGCGGCTGGAGGCGGTCTGCGCGCGCCACGGCGTGCCGCTGAAGGCGGCGGCGATCCAGTTCCCCACCGGCCACCCGGCGGTCGCCACGGTGCTCACCGGCGCCCGCTCGGTCGCGGAGGTGGAGGAGAACGCGCGGATGTTCCGTTGGGAGATCCCGGCGGCACTGTGGGAGGAGTTGCGGGCTGAGCGGCTGATCCCCGCGGAAGCGCCGGTGCCCGGCGAAGGCGCGGCGTAAACCCGAAGCGGCGCTTCGTCTCCCGGGGCCACGAGCCGCGGGGGAGGTGGCCGGGGCGAGGGCTATGCTGGCGCGGCAGTGAGCTCCTGTCGGAGCGCGTGGCGGAGGAACTGGCCGGTGTAGCTGGCAGCGTTTGCCGCCACCTCCTCCGGGGTGCCACTGGCGACTAGCTCCCCGCCGGCGTCGCCGCCCTCGGGGCCGAGGTCCAGGATCCAGTCGGCCGTCTTGATCACGTCCAGGTTGTGCTCGATCACCACCACCGTGTTGCCGGCGTCTACCAGGCGGTTGAGCACGTCCAGCAGCCGGCTGACGTCGGCGAAGTGGAGGCCGGTGGTCGGCTCGTCCAGGATATAGATCGTTCGGCCGGTGGCGCGCCGGGAGAGCTCGGCGGCCAGCTTGACCCGCTGCGCCTCGCCGCCGCTCAGCGTGGTGGCGGGCTGGCCGAGGTGGATGTAGCCCAGCCCGACGTCGTGCAGCGTCTGGAGCTTGTTCTTGATCGGCGGGATGTTCTGGAAGAACTCCAGCGCCTCGTCCACCGTCATCTCCAGCACATCGGCGATGGTCTTGCCCCGATAGCGCACCTCCAGCGTCTCGCGGTTGTAGCGCTTGCCCTTGCAGACCTCGCAGGGGACGTAGACGTCGGGCAGGAACTGCATCTCGATCTTCAGGATGCCGTCGCCCTCGCATGCCTCGCAGCGCCCACCCTTGACGTTGAACGAGAAGCGGCCGGGCTGATAGCCCCGTAGCCGCGCCTCGGGGACGTTCGCGAACAGCTCCCGCAGCGGGGTGAACAGGCCGGTGTACGTGGCCGGGTTGGAGCGCGGGGTGCGGCCGATCGGCGACTGGTCGATCTCGATCACCTTGTCCAGGTACTCCAGCCCGAGCACCTGGTCGTGCTTGCCCGGCCGCTCCCTGGCCCGGTTCAGCGCCTGCGCCAGCGAGCGGTACAGGATGTCGCTCACCAGGGTGCTCTTGCCCGAGCCGGAGACACCGGTGACGCAGACGAACATCCCGAGGGGGATGCGCACGTCGATGTTCTTCAGGTTGTTCTCGCGGGCGCCGGTGATCAGCAGCGACTTGCCGTTGCCGGGCCGGCGCCGCTCGGGCACGGGAATGCGGAGCTTGCCGGTGAGGTACTGGCCGGTCAGCGAGCGCTCGCAGGCCATCACTTCGTCGAGCGTTCCGCTGACCACCACCTCGCCGCCATGCTCGCCCGCACCCGGGCCGATGTCGATGATCCAGTCGGCGCTGCGGATGGTCTCCTCGTCGTGCTCGACCACGAGCAGGGTGTTGCCGAGGTCGCGCAGCCGCATCAGAGTGCGGATCAGCCGGGCGTTGTCGCGCTGGTGCAGCCCGATGCTCGGCTCGTCCAGGATGTACAGCACCCCCATCAGCCCGGAGCCGATCTGGGTGGCCAGCCGGATCCGCTGCGCCTCGCCGCCGGAGAGCGTCGCGGTCGCTCGGTCGAGCGTTAGATAGTCCAGGCCGACGTCGACCAGAAAGCCGAGGCGGGCGCGGATCTCCTTGAGCACCTGGCGAGCGATGGCGAACTCGCGGTCGCTGAGGACCTGGCCGTACTCGTCAGCGAAGCGGCTGGGCGCTTTGCCATTGGCTCGCTCCTCGAAGGGGACGCGCGCCTCCAGCGCCCGGAAGAACGCCGCGGCGCGGGCAATGGACATCGCGGTGACGTGGTGGATCGGCCGGCCGGCGATCGTGACCGCCAGACTCTCCGGCTTCAGCCGCGCTCCCTGGCAATCCGGGCAGGGCTGGCTGGACATGTAGCGCTCGATGTCTGCCCGGATCCAGTCGGACTCCGTCTCCTTGTAGCGCCGCTCCAGGTTGGGGAGCACTCCCTCGAACTTGATCTTGTACTCGTGCGCCCGGCCGCCGCCCTTGGGAGTGTGGCGGACGGTGATCCGCTCGTCCCCGCTCCCGTACAGGATGAGCTGGCGATCCGCCGGGCGCAGCTCCTTCCAGGGCGTGCGCATCGAGAAGCCGCGCTCGCGAGCGAGCGACTCCAGCAGTTGGCGGTAAAACGAGTTGCCGTTCCAGCCGGCCTTGCCCCAGGGGGCGATCGCCCCGTCGGCCAGCGACAGGTTCGGGTTGCCGATCACCAGCTCCGGGTCCACCTCTAGCCGCGCCCCGAGCCCGCTACAGGTGGGGCAGGCGCCATGCGGGCTGTTGAACGAGAACGAGCGCGGCTCAAGCTCGGCCAGGCTGATGTTGCAGTAGACGCAGGCGAACTGCTCGGAGTACAGGTGCTCCTCGCCGCCGACCACCGCGGCGATCATCTTCCCGCTGCCCAGCTTCAGCGCTGTCTCGACCGAGTCGGCGACGCGGCTGGTATCGGCATCTGGCCCGGCCCCCGGCGTCCGCTCGGGGACGACCAGGCGGTCCACCACGACCTCGATGGTGTGCTTCTTGTACTTCTCGAGGTCGATCTCCTCGCTCAGGTCGCGCACCTCGCCATCCACCCGCACCCGAACAAAGCCGGCCTTGCGGATGTCCTCGAACACGTCCTTGTACTCGCCCTTGCGGCCGCTGATGAGCGGGGCGAGCAGGAGGATGCGGCTGCCCGCCGGGAGCGCCAGGATCGCGTCCACGATCTGCTCCGCCGTCTGCTGCTGGACCGGGCGGAAGCAGCGCGGGCAGTGCGGCTTGCCCACCCGGGCGTACAGGAGCCGCAGGTAGTCGTAGATCTCGGTCACGGTGCCGACCGTCGAGCGTGGGTTGTGGCTGGCGCCCTTCTGGTCGATCGAGATCGCCGGAGACAGCCCGGTGATCAGATCCACGTCCGGCTTGTCCATCTGGCCGAGGAACTGGCGGGCGTAGGCGCTCAGCGACTCGACATAACGCCGCTGCCCCTCGGCGTAGATGGTGTCGAACGCGAGCGACGACTTACCCGAGCCGGATAGGCCGGTGATCACCACCAGCTTGTCGCGCGGGATGGCGACGTCGATGTTCTTCAGGTTGTGCTGGCGAGCGCCCTGGACGACGATGCTCTCGAGTGGCATAGCCTATTGCGATCCCGTCACGCTACGGGGAGGCTACCGGCTGGCCGGGCACGAGCGCGACACAACCGCGTCACGATCGCCGCCGCGCGGCGCCAGGCGCCGCCAGCCGGGGCCCAGCCCTCATCGCTTCGCCCGCACCCATTCTCTGGGAATGGCGGCCTCGGTTCCCTCCGCGTCGACCAGCAGTTTGCGTAGTTCGACGATCTGGTCGCGATACAGCGCCGCCCGCTCGAACGCCAGCTCCTTCGCCGCCTGCTTCATCTGGAACTCCAGGTCGGTAATCAGGCGGTGGATCTCGTCCTTCGGCATCGTCGCCGGGCCGACCGTGTACTCCTCGGCCGCCTCCGCCACCTGCTTGAAGCGGTTAGAGATGTCGCGGATCGCCTTGCGGATTCCGACCGGGGTGATCCCGTGCTGCTCGTTGTACGCCTGCTGTGCCCGCCGGCGGCGGTACGTCTCGTCGATCGCTCGCTGCATCGAGTCGGTGACGCGGTCGGCGTACATGATCACGTGGCCATCCACGTGCCGCGCTGCCCGACCAATAGTCTGGATCAGCGCGCTCTCCGAGCGCAGGTAGCCCTCCTTGTCCGCGTCGAGGATCGCCACGAGCGAGACTTCTGGAAGATCCAACCCTTCGCGGAGCAGGTTGATTCCCACCACCACGTCGTACACGCCCAGGCGCAGGTCGCGCAGGATCTCGATCCGCTCCAGCGTGTCCACCTCGGAGTGCAGATAGTGGACCCGGATCCCCATCTCGCGCAGGTAGTCCGCGAGGTCCTCCGCCATCCGCTTGGTGAGCGTCGTCACCAGCGCCCGCTCGCCGCGGCGCACCCGGGCATTGATCTCGCCGATCAGGTCGTCCACCTGCCCCCGGGTCGGCTTCACCTCGATGCTCGGGTCCAGCAGCCCGGTGGGGCGGATGAGCTGCTCGACCACCTGCTGGCTGTGGGCCAGCTCGTACGGCCCAGGGGTGGCGGAGACGAAGATCGCCTGATGGATGTGCCGCTCGAACTCGTGCCATTGGAGCGGCCGGTTCTCCATCGCCGAGGGGAGGCGGAAGCCGTATTCGACCAGCGTCTCCTTGCGCGAGTGGTCGCCGCCGTACATCCCGCGGATCTGCGGGATCGACATGTGCGACTCGTCGATGAACAGCAGGAAGTCGTCCGGGAAGTAATCCAGTAGCGTCCAGGGAGTGCTGCCGAAGGTGCGCCGTTGCAGGTGCATCGAGTAGTTCTCGACGCCGGGGCAGAAGCCGAGCTCGCGCAGCGACTCCAGATCGTACAGCGTGCGCTGGCGGAGCCGGGCCGCCTCCAGGATCTTCCCCTGCGCCTCCAGCTCCTTCACCCGCGCCTCCAGCTCGGCCTCGATGTCGCGGAGTGCGACCTCCAGCTTGTCGCGAGTAGTCACGAAGTACTTGGCCGGGTAGATGTCTACCACCTCGCGCTCGGCGAGGATCTCGCCGGTCAGCGGGTCCACCTCGGTGATGCGCTCGATCTCGTCACCCCAGAACTCCACCCGCACCGCGATCTCCTGGCCCGCGGGGTGGATCTCCAGGGTGTCGCCGCGGACGCGAAACTTGCCCCGACCGAAGTCGTAGTCGTTGCGCTCGTAGTAGATGTCGGTCAGGTGGCGGAGCACTTTGTCCCGCTTGCGGACCTCCCCGCGACGCAGCGTAATCACCGCCTGGCCATACTCCTCCGGGGCGCCCAGACCGAAGATGCAGGAAACCGAGGCGACCACGATCACGTCGCGCCGAGTCAGCACCGCCTGCATTGCGGAGTGGCGCAGGCGGTCGATGTCCTCGTTCATCAGCATGTCCTTCTCGATGAACGTGTCCGTGCGCGGCACATACGCCTCGGGCTGGTAGTAGTCGTAGTAGGAGACGAAATACTCGACCGCGTTGTGGGGGAAAAACTCCTTGAATTCGGCGCAGAGCTGGGCGGCGAGCGTCTTGTTGTGCGCCATCACCAGCGTCGGCCGGTTCACCTCGGCGATCACATTCGCCATGGTGAACGTCTTGCCGGAGCCGGTCACGCCGAGCAGCGTCTGCATCCGGTCGCCGCGCTCGATCCCGTCGACCAGGGCGCGGATCGCCTGAGGCTGATCGCCAGTAGGGAGGAAGTCGCTGACGAGCTGGAAGGGGGCCATCGCGAATAGAACACCTGTTTGAGCACCCAAGTATACCTGAGGGGAAGGGCGGTCGGGGTGCCAGAGAGAGGCCCGTGGCAACCGCCTGTCCCCGGTCGGGAGGCGCAACAGGGTACCATCTCGGCGCGTGAGGTGAAGGGTGAGGGAGGCGGTGCAGGCAGGCGGAGGGCGGGGGCGCGCGGGGGCGTACGGCCGCGGGCTGGCATTGATTGCGCTTGGCGGGGTTGCGTTCGGCTCGATCGGAATCGGGAGCAAGTACGCCGTCGAGGGCGGCGCGACGATCCTGACCATCCTGCTGATACGGTACACGGTCGCGGCGGCGCTGCTCTGGCTGGCGCTGCCGCTGGCCGGACTGCGGATGCGGCTGCCCGGCAGCCACGCGCTGGGGTTTGTGCTGCTCGGGGCGATCCCGCACGCTGTCGGCGTGTTCGGCTTCAACGCCGCGCTGCGAACGCTCTCGGTCGGCGCCACGGTGCTGCTGCTTTACACCTACCCGGCGCTGGTTGTGGCGGTGCTAGCCCTCAGCGGCCGCGAGCCGCTCACGCGCGGCCGAGCGCTGGCGGTGCTGGCGGCACTGGCCGGCTGCGCGCTGGTCGTCGGCAGCCTGGGCGAGGAGCGGTTCGACCTGGCTGGGGTCGGCTTCGCCGCACTCTCCGCGCTCGGCGCCGCCTCCTACGTCCTGATCGGTGACCGGCTGCTGGTCAGGGTGAACCCGCTGGTTGCCGCCGCTCACCTGCAAGCCGGCACCGCGTTCTCACTGCTGGTGGTGGCGGCGCTCTTCGGCGGGCTGGACCTGCGGCTGTCGGCACAAGCGTCGCTCGGAATCGCGGCGGTGGCGCTGCTTGGCAACGTCGTTGGCATGACCGCGCTCTTCGCCGGAATGCGCCGCGTCGGCGCCTCGGTCGCCGCGGTCGGCTCGATGCTGGAAGTCGTCGTCTCGGTCACGCTCGGCGCCTTGCTGTTTGGAGAATCGCTCGGTCCGGCGCGGCTGGTGGGCGCGGCGCTGATCCTGGCTGCGATCTGGTTGATCCAGCGGGAGGGACGGCGCCAGGCTGCCGGCAGCCTGGCGCGCGCGGCGAGCGGCGCCCCGCTTGCGCAATCTTAGGAAATCATGGATACTGATCATCACTAGAACTGACGATTGGAGCAGGATGCCGGGCGGCAGACGAATCGCGCGGGCGGCCGAGCGAGTGGGGAACCGCGGGGCGGCGCTGCGGCGTGGAGCGCCGCGGATCTTCCGCGGCGCGGTGAGGGGGAGCGCTGATGGCGCGGGCTGAGAGCGGGCGCCCGTGCGTGAGTGGTCGGGCCCTGGCCGCGCCGGGGGTGGAGCTGCCGGAGTCGCTCACCGTCTGGACCGGCTTTCTGCTCCACAAGGCGGCGCAGCGGGTCCACGATCGGGTCGAGGAGCGGCTGGAGCCGCTCGGGCTGCGTCCGCGCCATGTGGGGGTGATGCGCGTGCTCGCCGCGGAGGGGCCGCACTCGCAGCACGCACTCTGCGAGCGGCTGCGGATCGACCGGACCACGATGGTCTCGGTCGTCGATGACCTGGAGCGGCTCGGTCTGGCCGAGCGGCAGGACGATCCGGCTGATCGCCGCGCCTATCGGGTGCAGCTCACCCGGTATGGCGAGGAGCGGCTCGCTGAGGCCTGCGCCGTGGTCAACGAGGCGGAGGAGCAGCTCCTGGCACCGCTCTCGCCTGAGGAGCGCGTGGCGTTGCGGACGCTGCTGTGCCGGATTTGCGGACTGCACCGGTGAACGGGAATGTTTCCTGCGGAGCGGCGTGTTTGGATAAGTACATGCTCGTGACCGGATTGCGCAGCGTGGTCTGTTCTCGCGACTGGGCTGGCTGGCAAAACGCTGAGGGAGACGGGCTGACATGGCGGAGCAGAGGCAGACTCATGGAGCGCCCGCGCCGGTAGCGCCGCGGCCAGAAGGGCCTCCGGCTGGCGTACCCCGAACGGGCGCGCCGCCGGAACCCAACGGCGCTGGCGCGGCGCATGGCGCGGTGCCGCCCAAGGCGGCGCGCGGGCGGACGCGCTGGGCGCGGCTGCTGGCGCTGGCGGTTCTGGCCGTCATCGCGCTCGGCGCGGGCGGCATCGTCGGCTATCGCTGGTGGTACGACAGTGTCCACTACGTCAGTACCGACAACGCGATGATCGCCGGTTACCTGGTCCAGGTAGGTGGGCTGGAAGCCGGGCGTGTCGCCAGCGTGCAGTACGACGTGGGGGCACACGTCGAGCAGAACGAGGTAGTGGCGACGCTCCAGGTGCCGGTGCCGGTGGGGACAACCAGCAGCGGGACGCCGCGGCTGGAGTTCACCAACACGCAGGATAGCGAGGTCGAGGTGAAGTCGCCGATCAGTGGCGTGGTTGTCGCCCGAAACGCCAATCCCGGCGACACGGTGCCGGCCGGGCAGTCGCTGCTCACCGTGGTGGATCCGCAGCAGCTCTGGGTGAACGCGAACATCGAAGAGACGTACATCCGCCTGGTGCGCCCGGGCCAGCCCGTGACTATCCACGTGGATGCGCTCAATGCCGACCTGCCGGGCCACGTGGTCGCGGTGCGCCAGGCAAGCGCGGCGACCTTCTCGCTCCTGCCCACCCAGAACGTCTCTGGCAACTTCACCAAGCAGACGCAACTCGTGCCGGTGAAGATCGCGTTCGACCACCCTGATCCGCATCTCACCCTTGGCACCTCGGTCGAAGTGAAGATCCGGGTCGTCGACTGATGCGCGGCCGGCTCCACGGGCTCGACTACAAGTGGCAGGTCCTGATGGTCGTCTCCGTCGGGACGTTCATGGTCGTGCTCGACACCACGATTGTCAACATCGCCCTGCCTCGCATCATCACCGTGTTCGGCTCCTCCTTCGACCAGGCGCAGCTCGTGATCACCGGGTACATGCTGGCGCTGGCGACGATCATGCCGGCCACCACCTATCTCAGCCAGAGCTACGGCACCAAGCGCGTGTACCTGGTGATCCTGGCCCTGTTCACCCTGGGCTCGATGCTGTGCGGGCTATCCTGGAGCATCCCCACCCTGGTCATTGCTCGGGTGCTCCAGGGGCTGGGGGGCGGGATGATCCAGCCCCTCGGGATGGCGCTGCTGTTCCGAGTGACGCCGCCGAACCAGCGCGGCAAGGTGATGGGGCTGTACGCGCTGCCGGTGATGGTTGCGCCCATCCTCGGCCCGACCCTGGGCGGCTACCTGGTGGAGTACGTCGATTGGCGCTGGGTCTTTTACCTGAACGTCCCGGCCGGCGCCCTCGGGTTGCTGCTGGGGCTGCTGCTGCTCCGTGAGTCACCCACCACGCGCGGGACGCCGTTCGACCTGGTCGGCTTCATAGTCGGCGCGGTCTGCTTCGGCTCGGCGCTGCTCGGCGCGACCGATGCCCCGGACAAGGGCTGGGATGACACCGGGGTGGTGCTCAAGCTCGCGCTCGCCGCGGTGACGCTGCCCATCTTCATCGGGTGGGAGCTGCGCACGTCTCATCCGCTGCTGAATCTGCGGCTGTTCGCCATCCCGGCGTTCGCGCTTGGAGCGCTGGTGAACCTGGTGGCTACCGCTGCCCTGTTCGGCGCGATCTTCCTGCTCCCGCTGTTCTTGCAGAACCTGCGCGGGCTGGGGGCAATGGAGACTGGCTTACTGCTGTTCCCCCAGGCGCTGGCGATGGCGGTCTCAGTGTCGCTCGGTGGCCGCCTGTACGACCGGGTCGGCGCCCGGCCGCTGATCGTGGCCGGGCTGCTGGTGCTGGGGCTCGCGACCTGGCTCCTGAGCGGGCTGGATCTCACCACCCCTGACAGCACGATCCGCCAGGTGCTGCTGCTCCGTGGCGCGGCGATCGGGCTGGTGATGATGCCAGCGATGACCACCTGGCTCGCCGCCGCCCCCGCCAGCCAGACCTCCGCCGCCTCGTCGATTCAGAACGTCTGCCGCCAGCTCTTCGGCGCGTTCTCCACCGCTGGCTTCTCGACGCTGCTCCAGAGCCGCATCACCTTCCACTACGCTACGCTGGCGATGTTCGTGACGCCCGACTCGCCGGCGGTGCTGCGGGCGCTCGGCCAGGCACAGCAGCTCGCGCTCAGCCGGGGCATGCCACTGGAGCAGGCGCGCCAGCTCGTCCTGGCGCAGCTCACCGGCTACGTGCAGCTCGCCGCATCGGTGCGCGGCTTCGATGACTGCTTCATCGCCGCCGCCGCGGCCTGTCTCGTCGGCGTGCTGCCTGCGCTCTTGCTGCGTCGCCCGGCCGCCGCGGCGAGCATGCCCCAGGTGCACGTCGAGGCGTAGTCCGACCCTCCGGCCATTGCCGGGGGAGCCGCTGCCGCCTGCAATCCATCCGTGAGGCTGCCGCGTATATTCGTTCACCCGACCGCATCAGGAGGAGCGGATGAAGCGTTGGCAGCGTTCCCCGGCCCTGGGTCTGTGCGCGGGGCTGGCCCTCGTCGTCTCGGCGCTCGCACCGCTGGCGAGCGTCGTCATGGCAGCGACAGCCAACGTCAGCGAAACGAACTCGCTGACGTTCCAGCCAGACACGATCGTCATCAACGTGGGCGATACGGTGATGTGGACCAACACCAGCACCGGGATCCCTCATACTACCACGAGCGACACCGGGCTCTGGGACTCTGGGACGATGAACCCCGGGGCCACGTTTTCGCACACGTTCACGGCCCCTGGCACGTATCTGTACCACTGCACCTTCCACGTCAATCTGGGTATGGTCGGCTCGATCATCGTCGCCCCGCTGAACAGCAACACCTCGTTCGAGATCGACGCCAATGGCGACGGCACCCCGGATGGCTGGTCGCGCAGTGGGCTGACCGGCGTGGATACGCTGGTCAACGACCCGAACACCGGCAGCCGGGCGTTCCAGATCAACGGCTCCAGTACGGCGACCAAGGTGCTGTTCCAGCGGCTGGTGCGGAGCGGCTCGGCCGGCCAGAGCTTCACCATCAGTGGCTGGAGCAAGGACACCGGCGCGTCGAGCAGCGGCGGCAGCTACGGGGTGGCGCTCCGCTTCGAGAATACCGACGGAACCACCTCCATCTTCGTCGCCCCGTTCAGCAAGAGCACCCATGGCTACCAGCGCACGGCGCTGACGGTGATGGCGCCCAAGGCGTTCCGAGCAGTGTCGGTAGCGGCGCTGTACCAGAGGCAGACGGGTACGGCGACGTTCGACGACGTGACGCTGACTACACCGTAAGGGACCAGCGCGCCTTTTCCGAGAGGGGCAGGCCCACGGTGCAGAGCGCGGCCTGCCCCTGCCCTTTCCTTCAGGGGGTGCCAGGAGCCTCAGGTATACTTGTCGCGATACCCGGGGTGTGGCTGTGAGTTCGTTTCATATCTGGACGATCGGCTGCCAGATGAATACTGCCGACTCGCGTCGGCTTGCGGAGGAGCTGCAGGGCATCGGCTACTCCGCCTCCGACGGGCCGGAGGGGGCGGACCTGGTCGTCCTCTACTCCTGCATGGTCCGGCAGCACGCCGAGGACAAGGTCCACTCGGAGCTCGGGGCGCTGCGGCGGATGAAGCGCGAGCGGCCGAGCAAGAAGGTTGTCCTCGCCGGCTGCATCGGCGATCCGGACTACTGGCGCCAGCGCTATCCCTGGGTTGACTACTTCCTGCAGCCCGGCCAGGACCTAACGGTCAAGAACCAGCTTCGCGATCTGCTGGAGCTGCAGGAGTACTACCGCGTCGAGCCCGAGGGCGCGGTGCGGGCGCGCGGCGTCTCCGAGGGGATCACCATTCACCAGGGCTGCAACCGCTCCTGCACCTTCTGCATCGTCCCCTCCACCCGCGGCGGCGAGCGGAGCCGCCAGCCGGAGGCGATCGTCGCCGAGGCGCGCGACCTGGTCCGCCGCGGGGCGCGGGAGATCGTTCTGCTGAGCCAGATCGTCGAGCGCTACGGGCGCGACCTGCGGCCGCGCACCAGCCTGGCCGAGCTGCTCGCCCGGCTGGACGCCGAGGTGGAGGGGTTGTATCGGATCCGCTTCCTCACCTCCTACCCCGGCGACTTCGGGCGCGACCTGATCGACGCCATTGCCCGGCTGCCCAAGGTGTGCGAGGACATCAACCTCCCGCTGCAATCCGGCGACGACGAGGTGCTGCGGGCGATGCGCCGGGGCTACACCTTCGGCTTCTACAAAGAGCTGGTGGACCGCATCCGGGCGGCGATCCCGGGTATCGGGATCCAGACCGACATCATCGTCGGCTTCCCGGGCGAGACCGAAGCGCAATTCGAGCACACACTCGAGGCGCTGCGCCAGATCGAGTTCGACAAGGTCCACGTCGCTGCCTACTCGCCGCGGCCGGGCACGCCCGCCGCCACCTGGCCGAACCAGGTGCCGCAGGAGGAGAAGAAGCGCCGGCTGCACCTGGTGGAGGAGGTGCAGCGGGAGATCTCGCTCGCCAAGCACCAGCGGCTGGTTGGGCGGGAGGTAGAGGTGCTGGGCGAAGGCTCGGCCAGGGGGGCCTGGTACGGGCGCACCCGCACCAACCGCCTGGTCCACTTCCAGAGCCCCGAGGACCCCACCGGCCGCCTGGTCCGGGTGCGGATTACCCATGCCGGCCCCTGGTCGCTCCAGGGTGAGCCGGTCGAGCAGGCGGCGGCACTCGGCTGACCACCCGCCACGCTCCGTCCCGCCATCCCCTGGGCTGCCCGCGCGGGCGTGGTCAAGCGCCGCCGAACGCGGTAGTGGTCGCCCGCACCGCGGCGCCGAAGACGAACAGCGCGACGATGGCGTAGATCAGCAGCGCCCGGCGGTCCGTCCGCCCCTGGTTATAGCTGTACGCCAGCGGAAGTGCGATCAGCGCGGTGAAGCCGTACAGGTAGTGCATCGGATTGCCCGGCGCCAGCCCCTCGCCGAGGAGCAGCGCCCCGACCAGCGCCTGGACGACGACCAGCGCCTCGCCCAGCACGAGCGCGCCGAGGTAGCTCGGCGGCAGGCTGCTCTTGCGGACGTAGCTGGCCAGCCCCCAGAGGCCGACGACCAGCATGTAGAGCATCGTGGCGTAGGCGATCCGCTGGTGGACGAACTCGATCATCGCCGGGCGCGGCCGAGCCGGAGGGGAGGCGTGGGCGGGTGTGCCATCACGTCCAGGGATCAGTGGCCAGGACGAGGGTGAATGGGCCCTGGTTCGTGAGCTCCACGTCCATGTTCGCCCCGAACTGTCCGGTGGCGACCCGGAAGCCCCGGGCGCGGAGCAGCTCGGCGAAGTGCTGGACCAGCGGCTCCGCCAGCTCCGGCGGGGCAGCGTAGGCGAAGCCCGGGCGGCGGCCGCGCGAGAGGTCGGCGTACAGGGTGAACTGGCTGACGACCAGGAACTCGGCGTTCACATCGGCCGCGGAGAGATTCGTCTTCCCCTCCGCGTCTTCGAAGGCGCGCAGGCCGACCACCTTGTCCACCAGCTTGGCGGCGATCGCCGCGTTGTCGTCGCGGCCGACCCCGAGCAGAATCATCCAGCCCAGGCCAATCGCCCCAATCTCGGCGCCGTCCACCACCACCCGGGCGCGCCGAACCCGCTGTAGTACCGCTCGCACCTGGTAGGTCGCTCCATCACTCGTGTCGCTCGGTCAATGGTACCGGGCGGCGTCGGCCATCGCAGACAATACCAGGCCCCGGGAACGGGGCCTGGTGCTCGACACCGGGCGCGCCGACCCGTAGACTGCGAGCATGAGACGCATCGCGGGGCGGCAGCTCTTCCTGGCGGCGGCGCTCCTCTTCGTCGCGGCGCAGCTCCTGGCTCTGGCGGTGCTGTTTGCGCGATTCGCGGACTCGACGTTGCGCTCACCGGATGTGACGGCGTCGCTCGCCTGGCCGTGGCCGCCGTTCACCATGACCTACCGCGATACCCGGCGGGGTGTGGGCGTGGGCGGCGTCGACGAGACGCGGGTCTACCGGGTCGACTACACCGACCGCCGCCATTTCCGGGTCACGCTGCTGGAGAATCAGACGATGCCCCGGGCGGTTGGGTTCACGACCATCGTCGACGGCCACCGCGTTCTGACGCACGACCCGGCCGGCCAGGACACCGTGAGCGAGGTTACCACCGACACCTACCAGCCGGCGCCGGCCGACTGGCTGGTGCCGGGCGCGATCAGCCAGATGCTGGCCCAGCGGGGCTATGAGCTGAGGCTACTGGGCGATGGGCTCGCGACGCTGGTCCACGATGTCCCAATGGCCCGGCACCGCGAGGAGATCACCTTCCGCCAGGACGCGCAGATCCCCCTGCGGATGGTGGAGACCACCGACGGGATCGAGGTTCGGCGCGTCGAGGTGCTCTCGCTGATGGTGAACGGGCGACCGTGACCGAGCCGAACTGGGCCACCGGTGGCAGAGCGGCTCCTCGGCAGCCAGAGAGCGGAGTAGGCCGAGCGACGATCATCGCCCTGACGCTCGCCCTGCTCGGTGCAGCGGGCATCATCGCCGGCGACGTCGCGACGCAGCCGCTTCCCTATTGGGGCGGGTGGGCGCTCTGCCTCGCCTCCGCGGCCGTGCCGCTGGTGGTCCGCTGGACCCGGCGAACACGGTAACGCGGCGGGGCGTGGCCCCGCCGCGCTCCGCCAGCCGGGTTACACGTCCTTGGACGATGAAGAGCCGACAGTGGACGAGCTCGCCTCGGCCGGCTTGGACTCGGCCGAAGCGCTCTGCTTGGAGTCGGATGCTTTGCCGTTCTCCTTGGCGCCGTTGGCGCCGCTTTCGCCGTTCACGCTCGTGGAGCGCTTGTAATCGGTGTTGTAAAACCCGCTACCCTTGAAAATGATCCCAACGGAATGGAGGGTGCGCCGCAACGCGCCGCCGCACGCCTCGCACACCGTCAGCGGCTCGGCGTTGAAGCTCTGCCGAGCCTCGAGAGAGTTCCCGCACTGCTGGCATTGATAGGTATAGATCGGCAACGCTCATTCCTCCCCGTGGCGGACCATGCTCGCTACGCCCGCCAGCGGCTGCTGACGAGGTTAACACTTCGGGCGGCGAAAGTATACCAGGAAGCTGCTAGCAATCCCGAGGCAGGAGCGCCAGCAGCCCGATTTCTGGGTGGCGGGCAACGGGCCGCGGCCCGTGATCGGGCGTCGGGGCGCTGGCCCCGCGCTAGGAGCAGCGGACCACGTGGCGCCGGTCCACGTGGTACTCGGCCGCCATCCCGCGCGCCCGGATCAGGACCGCGAAGCCCGGCGTTAGCACCTGGGCATAGGCGTGGCCGCGCATGCCGCAGCCGAGCGAGGTGTCCGGCCAGCGGCGTGGCTCGACCGACACCACCTGGATCTCGCTTGCTGGCACACCCTGGCGCCGTGCGGCCTCGCTGACGACCCGCTGGACCGCTTCCGACGCGTCCACTTCGGCCGCGGCCGAAGTGAGCGGCGCCGCCTGGGCAGATGTCGGCACAGGGACCGCCGCGGGCGGTGGGGTGGGGGCGAGGCGCGGGCGCGGCGGCTCGGAGGCCGCGCTGCACCCGCCCAACGCCGCGGCGCTCCACAGCGCCAGACAGGCCATGGTAGACAACGACCACCCGAGCCGCCGATCCGACTGAAACGGTTCCGCTGCGAAACGCCTCGCCATGCCCGCTGCTCGGCCTCCTCCCCGGTAGACGCGCGCGGCGGGCCGGACGTTCCCGCCACGCTGCGTACAATGGAGCGAGGCAGCGGATGTACGACGAGGCCCGTCACGAGCTGACGCGGATGCTGCGGCGGGAGGGCATCCGAGATGAGCGGGTGCTCGCCGCGTTCGACCACGTGCCCCGTGAGCGGTTCGTCCCGCCGGAGCAGCGCGAGCGCGCCTACCGCGATGAGCCGCTGCCGATCGGCGAGGGGCAGACGATCTCCCAGCCGTTCGTCGTCGCACTGATGCTCCAGGCGCTGGAGCTGACCGGGCGGGAGCGGGTGCTGGAGGTGGGGACCGGCTCCGGGTACCAGACAGCGCTCCTGGCACAACTTGCCGTGGAGGTGATCTCGCTGGAGCGCTCGCCGCGTCTGGCCGCCGCCGCGACAGCACTGTTGGCGGAGCTGGGCGTTCCGCGCGTCCGTGTCTTCCAGGCCGATGGCAGCCTCGGCTGGCCGGCCGCGGCGCCGTACCAGGCGATCGTCGTCTCGGCCAGTGCCCCCTACGTGCCGGACGCGCTGGTGCGGCAGCTCGATGAGGGCGGGCGGCTGGTGCTCCCGGTCGGGCCGGCCGAGGGGCAGGAGCTGGTACTGCTGGTACGCCGCGGCCACGGCCTTCGCCGCACTCGCCTGGGGCCGGTCCGCTTCGTCCCGCTGATCGGCGCCGAAGGCTGGGGCGCGCCGTTCAGCAACGGGGCGGCGCACCCCTGAGCGCCGCCCGCGGCGCTACGGGCGCAGCGGCTGCACCGGGTCCACGTCGTAGTACACGCGGTAGATCGATACCCGCAGGGTATGCCACGAGGCCCGCGCCTGCGCCAGCTTCGCTTGAAAGGCGCGCTCCTCCGCCCCGTCTGCCACAAAGACCCAGGCCGGCCGATCGGCGACCGAGACCCAGTAGGCGTAGGGGATATAGCGATTGAAGCCGTCGGAGATGACCGAGGGGATCACCCACTCGCCGCTCTCGAACGCCAGCGGGTAGGCGAGCCAGTAGTTCGTGTAGATGTAGCGGAGGTTCTCTGCCTCCAGCGCGGCCAGCAGCGCGGCGCGGGTCTGGGGGGTGGTCGGCCCGATCGTCGCCGGGAAGGCCAGCCGGGGATCGGCGCTGAGCCAGCTCCAGGCGTTGATCGCCAGGACCGCGATGCAGGCGGCGGCGAGGGCCGCCGGGGCGCGTCGCAGGCGCCAGAGCTCCCTCGCCACCAGCGGAACGGCGCTGTACAGCGGCAGCGCGTAGCGCGGCTCGATGATGAGCAGCCGCTGGCCGAACGAGGTGAATGCGACGACGAGCGGGGTGAGCACCAGCACCCCGACCAGCAGTGCCGGGCCGCTGGCCGACTCAGAGGCATCGGGACGGAACAGCGCGACCACGGAGCGACCGTAGCGCAGGAGCAGCCAGGCGGCTAGCAGCCCGAGCAGCGTCGTAACCAGGTGTGACGAGCCGGGGCGCGACGGCCAGTCGGCCTCGAACAGCTCCCGTGAGGTGCTCCCCTGCGCCAGCCCCACCAGCACCGCGCCGCCGATCTGCAGCAGCCGCGCCAGGTTTGCCGGCCCCTCCGCCAACGCCAGGCCCTCCAGCGGCCCCGGCGCGTCAGGCAATCGGTTGGCGAGGTACGCGCGCAGGAACAGTCCCAGCCCGGCCAGGACAGCCAGCGCCACCGCCAGCGCCGCCCAGAGCGGGATGTCGCGGTGGCGACGCGTGGCGACGTAGGCCATGGCCAGGAGCCCGTATACCACCCCCAGCGGGTGGGTCCAGACGCTCAGCCCGGCCAGCGCCAGGGTGAGCAGCGCCCCGGGCAGGAGCCGCGACGCCCGGGTGGTCCAGAGCGCGGCCAGCAGCGCCGCCTCGCCCAGGGTCAGAAACTCGATGTAGCCGCCGCGCGGCTTGGTGCTCCAGAGCGCCAGGAACAGCGGCGGCAGGGCCAGGTAGCCGGCGGTGAGCAGGGCCGGGCCGGTCCCGAACAGCCGTCGAGCGACCAGGTAGCTGAGCAGCAGGTACAGGAGCGAGTACGCCGTGGGTACCGCCTTGAGCGCCAGGGTGGACGCGCCGACGACCGCGAACACCGCGGCAGCGGTGAACGCCTCCAGCGTTCCCAGGTATGCCTGGCCCCAGTAGAACAGCGGCCGGTCGCCTTCCAGGATGTGGCGAGCCATCAGCCCGACCACCGCCTCGTCCGCTTCCAGCGCCCCCAGCGGGCTGAGCAGAATGGCGATCCGCAGCACTAGGCCGGCCAGGACCAGGACGGCGAGGATGATGCGCGGCTGCGCCAGGCGTTGGATCACCGGAACGGGGCAGGGACGACGACCAATCGCTCGCCGCGCCGGGCGAGGAGCGGCACCCTATGGCTGCTGTCCGCGCGCTGGCAGTGCACGAAGTCGAGCGGGAAGTTGATCCGCAGCAGGTCGCGTCCATGGCGGGCGTCTTTGAACGCCGCGTCGAGCGCCTCGGGGTTGGGCGGCAGCGGCGGCGCGCCGGGCGGTAGGTAGGAGCGGTATACCCGCAGCGCCGCCTTGGCCGCCTCGTCGAGCGCGATCACATTGGGCGTCTCCGAGCCCTCATCCTCCGGCCACACCTGGGTCGGAATGCTCGCCAGCAGCAGCTCCACCAGCACTCCGGCGGATACCAGGTCCTCCAGGCTCAGCAGGGTGCCGCCCTCGTCGCCCGCGCAGACAATGCACAGGCCCAGCCCCCGCGTAACGGCCTGGGCACGGGCGTACTGGGCCACTGCGCTGGCATTGACCAGGCTTCCGACCAGCACGCAGGGCGAGTGAGCGACGTGGGCGAGCGCGCGGGTGCCGTTGGAGGTAGCGTAGATGATGCGGCGGGTTCCGAGCGGGGTGGCGAGGATCTCCGTCGGCGAGTTGCCCAGATCGAAGTCCTCGGGCGGCAGCCCGCCAACCTCGCCTGCCAGCCAGGTGTTGGCCCGATCGGCCGCCGCCATCTGCCGGGCATCGTCCACACTCGACGCCAGGGTAATCTCCGCCGCGCCGGCGTCGAGCATCGCCACCATCGTTGCCGAGGCGCGCAGCGCGTCGACCATCACGCACACCTTGCGCTCGACCGCGATCGCGGCGATGGGCAGGACGGCGACCTCGACGATCATCGTGGGGGACGGCAGCGGCTCAGGCTGAGCGGGCCGTGGGAGTGTACGTACACGTGGAGCACGCGGCATTCTACCGAACCGCGCCGCCCCCTGGCGGCTGCTCAGGGCGCCGGCTCCATGCGTGCCCGGAGAGGCGGCGCAGCGCAAGGCGATTGGGAAAGGCCAGCAAGCAGCCCGCCCCCGGACTCGCCTTTATGGGCAGCCAGCGAGCGTAGATGCGACACTTTCGGTTCCAAGCGGCGTAGCGGACGGTTTGGTGTGTCCAGGGCAGGTGACATTGGTGCTGGGCCGGCGCATGTGGAATGCTTGCCCAGGAGACCGATTCTCGTGCTCGCTACAACCCGACTGCAACGCGAACTGTCAGATCTACGCTAGAACGGGCCCAGTGGCGAGCGCAGTCCTCAGCTCACTGCTTGCTTCACGAGCGCGGCGATCCGTGCCTCTTCGGTGGCAGTCAGCTTCTGCAGCGCGAAGGCGGTTGGCCACATGCTGCCTTCATCGAGGTTTGCCGTGGCGGTGAAGCCGAACGTCGCGTACCTCTCCTTGAACTTCGACGCCGGTGTGAAGTAGCAGACGACCTTGCCCTCCTTGGCGTACGCGGGCATTCCGTACCAGGTCTTCGGCGAGAGGTCTGGCGCGCTGGCCTTAATGATCGCATGGAGCCGCTCGGCCATGGCGCGATCCGGTTCCGGCAGCTCGGCGATCTTCGCGAGCACGGCGTGTTCCCCGTCCGCCTTGTCCGTGTGTGGGCCGTGGCGCGCCTCCGCTGCCAGCTCCTGGGCGCGCTCCCTCATCGCGGCTCGTTCCTCGGCCGTGAATCGCTTGGACCCCTTGCCGGTGGTTCTCTTGGCGGACTGCTGCGTGTCCGTCATGGCAGGTTTCCTCCTCTGCGAGTCTTGATGGGGGCGCCCCTCATGCTAACGGGCCGAGGAGCGGAGCAGGGTGGCGAGCCGCTCGTACTGCCGCAGGCGCTCATGCCAGATGCGCTCGCGCTGGCGCACCTCCTCACCCGCGGCGCGCAGCGCCCGGATCTGCCTGCCCTCGCGATGCAGCCACTCTTCCAATCGGGCGAGCGCGCGCCGGAGGTCGGCGCGGCTCCAGGTGCGCTCGGCAGTGTCGGCGCTCAGCGGCTCTCGCATCGCAACGGCCATTGCTCAACTCCCCAGTGCTCTCCCGCCGGAGCCCTTCCAGGCCTCCAGTATAGCACACGTGTTCTAGCCCGGAGGCGTGTTGTGTCGGCAATGAGACGCGCCGGGGGGATGGCTCAGAGCAGCAGCTCTCCGCTGACCAGTCGCCGGGTGGTGCCGTCCAGGAGCCGCAGGGTGAGCGTGCCATCGTCCGCGACCGCTTCGATCGTCCCGACCAGCTCCTGGCCACCCTCCACCGCGCGGATCACCTGGTGCTTGTGCCAGAGCCGCGCGTGCCAGGCGCGGCGTAGCCGCGCGGGCGGCTCGGCCAGCCAGGCGTCCAGGCGCTGGAGTATCCGCAGTAGCAGGTCGCCGCGGTGGATGCGCCGGCCGGCGCTGGCGAAGAGGGTCGTCGCCGTTGGCGGCAGGCCCACGGGGAGATCATGGCTGAGGCCAACGTTGACGCCACAGCCGACAACCAGCGCCGGGGCGCCGGCCGCCAGGAACGACTCGGCGAGGATCCCCGCTACCTTGCGGTCATCCAGAAGCAGGTCGTTCGGCCACTTGATCGCTGGCTGAAGACCAAGCTGCTCTAGCACCTCGGCCAGCGACACCGAGGCGAGCATGGTGTAGTGCAGCGGTGGCAGGCGCTCCTGGCCCGGCCGGAGCAGCAGCGAGAACAGCAGCCCGAAGCCGGGCGGGGCCAGCCACTGCCGCCCCTGGCGGCCGCGGCCGGCGCGCTGCTCATCGGCGACGAAGACGCTCCGCCCAGGCCAGCCCCGCTCTGCCGCCTGGCGGGCCAGGTCGTTGGTCGAACCGACGACGGGCTCGTACACCACCTGCCAGCCCGCCGGCGGTACTGCCTCACGCAGGAACGGGTCGAGATCGTTCACCGGGTGGCTTCCAAGTTCGCGGGCGCAGCGCCCGACGCTGGTCCTTCCGAGGTACGATGCATCCCAGCGATGATGATGCCCGCGCAGCATCCCCTCCGCCAGCCTGATCCGGGACCAAAGGTCCTGCTGGCGACGACGAGTCGAGGCAAGGTCCGCGAGTGGCGCGAGCTGCTCGCCGGGCTGCCGGTCGAGCTGCTGCTGCCAGCGGACCTCGGGATTGTCCTGGAGGTGGAGGAAACGGGCACGACTTTCCGCGCCAACGCCGACCTCAAGGCCCGCGCCTACCACGCCGCGCTCGGCGAGCAGGCGGGGATCTGGACCTTGGCCGAGGACTCCGGCCTGGAGGTCGCGGCGCTCGGCGGCGAGCCGGGCGTCTGGTCGGCGCGCTGGGGCGGGACGAGCAACTACGGGGTGAAAATGCGGCTGCTGCTCGAGCGCCTGCGGGACGTGCCCGAGCGGGAGCGTGGCTGCCGCTACGTCTGTGCGGTGACGCTGATCGCGCCGGAGGGAACCGTCCACCGCTGTCGCGGCGAGGTGCGCGGCCGAATCGCCCTGGAGCCGCGGGGCAGCGGCGGCTTCGGCTATGACCCGCTGTTCTTCGTCCCGAGCAAGGGGCGGACGATGGCCGAGCTGTCCCCAGCCGAGAAGCACGCGATCAGCCATCGGGCCCGCGCCGCGCGCTGCGTGCGCGCCATCCTCGCGGCCGCCCCGCCGTGCCAGGCGTAGCGGGCTACCAGCGGTTCGCCGGGAGGACAGGTGGCGTGCCCGACCAGGGAGCGGCGGCCGCCGAGAGCCAGGATAGATCGGCTCATCGCCCCGCGGCGTCCCTGCCGCCTATAATGAGAGACGCATACGGGGCGTAGCGCAGCGGTAGCGCGCGCGGTTTGGGACCGCGAGGTCGCCAGTTCGATCCTGGCCGCCCCGACCCCGCTCCTGCTCTCCCGCCCGGCCCTCTGTGACCGGCCTGTATCGCCTGCCCCTTCTCGTCTCCCGCCGCCTGGGTTACCATCGATTCATACGCCGGTCCGCACATATTGCTACCCTTGTCTCTGTCCAGGACAGCAGGCTGAGCAGGGTCGTGGTACGGATACTGCCGGCGGCGGGTGTCGCGGATCGAGGAGTGGACCGTTGAGCAGTGTGTTCAACGGAGACGGTGGCCCATCGGTTGAAGCGCCCAATGAGCCGTTCGATCGTCTCCACAAGCAGCGGCGGGAGTCGCTCGTTCGGCGCGAGCAGTTCCTGAACACCGTCGTCCATGATCTGAAGACGCCGCTGACGAGCGTCAAGGGCTATGCCCAGTTGGCCGAGCGGCGGCTCGACCGTGGCCAGTACGATGCAGTGCGCCAGGCGCTGCACGTTATCGACCGCGAAGTCAACAAGATGGCGCGGATGCTTCAGATGGCACTCGACGCTGGCCGGATCGAGTCCGGCCGGGCCTCGCTCCAGCTCACCGAGCTTGACCTGAATAGTCTCATCGCCGAGGTGGTGGATGGGGCGCAGTCGGTCCGCAACCGACCCGTCGACTGCCTCCTGCCCGACACTCCGACCGTGGGGTCCTGGGACCGCAAGCAGCTCGCCACCGCCCTCGGCCATGTGCTCGACAATGCCCTGGCGTACTCGCCCAGCGATTCCCGCGTCATCGTCTCGCTCCGGCGCGTCGACGATCCAGCCGCTCCGCGCGACGAGCGCCAGCAGGTAGAGATTACGGTGCAGGATCAGGGGATAGGAATTCCGGCGGATGAGCTGGAGCGTGTGTTCGATCGCTTCTATCGCTCGCCGAATGCGGCGGGGGTGGAGGGCATGGGGCTGGGGCTGTACGTCGCCCGCGGCCTGATCGCCCTGCACCACGGCCGGATCTGGGCGCACAGCCCCGGTCCGGGGCTGGGCACCACCGTGTACATCTGCCTGCCGCTGCGCCCCCGCACCGGTGTCGATGCCTGAGCCGACCCCGGATCCGGCCTGGGGCGCCGGGCCGCTCGGCCGTCTGCCGCTGCTTCGCGCTGTCAGCTCCCGCCGATCATCGAGCTGGGACCGCACGGGTGGGAACCGCGACCGCTGCGAGCTCCAGCCGGGCGAGCGCGCCATCCTGCTCGAGGCGGCCGGCGCCGGCTGCGTCCGCCACCTCTGGATCACGGTCGGCCGCGATGAGCCCGGGCTGCTCCGCCGTTGTACGCTGCGCGCCTGGTGGGACGGCGAGGCGACGCCGAGCGTCGAGGTGCCGCTGGGCGACTTCTTCGGCGTCGGCTTCGCCGCCACCCGCGAGCTGGTCAGCCTGCCGATCCAGCGCGGCCCGGACAGCGGCCGGGGCCTCGCCTGCTACTTCCCGATGCCGTTCTCCAACGGCGCGCGGATGGAGCTCCAGGCCGAGACCGAGAGTGGCCCAACCCTGGTGTACTTCCACGTGGACTACGAGGTCTATCCCGCGCTCGGGCCACACTGGGGCCGCTTCCACGCCCAGTGGCGCCGTGCGGCCCTGCCCGGGACCAACGACCAGGGGATGACCAACCAGGAGTTTCAATTCGGCGGGGTGAACCTGGACGGGCGGGACAACTATGTGGCGCTGGAGGCCCGCGGCCGAGGACACTACGTGGGCTGCGTGCTCAACGTCGAGAACCGCCGCGGCGCCGCCGAGTGGGACTGGTTCGGCGAGGGCGACGACATGATCTTTGTCGACGATGAGCCGTTCCCGCCTTCGCTGCACGGAACTGGCCAGGAGGACTATTTCAATCTCGCCTGGTGCCCCCAGACCGTCTACAATGGCCCCTACCACGGCCTCTCCCTGGCCGGTGGACCCAACTGGTCCGGGCGCTGGAGCTTCTACCGCTTTCACCTGGACGACCCGATCTACTTCCAGCGCTCGATCCGGGTCACGTTCGAGCACGGGCACGCGAACCGCCGCTGGGACGACTATTCCAGTGTCGCCTTCTGGTATCAGGCCGAGCCGCACGCGCCATTCCCGCTCTACCCGCCACTGGAGGAGCGGCTGTCGGGTTGACGGCCCCGCCGCGCTGCTCGCTGCTGTCTGGACATCTCCCGCTTGGCGGCGCGCTGTTTCCGCTGTAGCTCCCGGATGCGGTTCCGAAAGATGGCGATCACTGCCCGGCGGTCCTGCGGCGTCCGGCGGCTGCTCGCCCTGAACGCCGCGATCCCCTGCTCCAGGACGCGGATCGCCTCTTCGGGACGGCCCAGGCGCTCGTAGATGCTTACCAGCCGCCCGTAGGGCCAATCGGCCTCGAAGCCCTCGGCGACGTTCTGCTCGTACAGCGCAATCGCCCCCTCCAGGTCGCCCGCGCGCTCCAGCTCCATCCCGCGCAGATTGCGCCGCGTCTGCTCTTCCAGCCTGGCCCGCTCGTCCGCCGCCTCCACCAGCCCTCCGCTCGTGCCGCTACGGCAGCCGCGGCCGCGCCACCAACGCGCTATCCGTCTCTGGCCCCGGCTCGCCGCCCACGACGGCCAGCCGGGCACCGGTGCGCGGGTCAGACACGCTCACTGCCAGGCGGCACTCGCCCGGGTCGAGTGCTGCCGGCAGCGCCAGTAGCCAGTTGTCCGCCACCATCTCCCCCTTCCTCCACGCCGTCGTCGGATAGGCTCCGCCGACCGGGACGCCATCCTCCTCAGCTAGGAGCGTGCCACGGCCATCGAGGAGCTGCACACTGATCCGATAGGAGCCATCCACGCTGCCGTCGCGGCTCCACAGCAGCGACACTGGGAGCAGGTGCTGTCCCTGCCAGTCGAGCGGAGCCGACCAGGCGACGCGGCGCAGCACCAGCACGCTCCCGAAGCGGGTCGACAGATCGCGTGACTCGGCCAATGGCGCGGACAGGAACAGAAAGCGGTTGAGGCGGATCGTTCCGTACCACTTCGGCGCCGTGGGGAATCCGTGGCTGGCGAGCCAGCGCTCGACCGCGGTGTCCGGGTCGCCCGGGCGCGCCTGCGCAACCTGCACCAGCCAGCGGGGCGCGCCCTCCGTCGGGCGGGTGCGCTGATCGAAGGCTGCCAGCAGGAGCTGGGCGCGGCGACTCAGCCTGGGAGCGTCGGGCAGCCCGAGCCCGGGAAGCGGCGAGCGGTTGAGATTCAGGAAGCTCGCCTCGTTGGCGTAGTTGCTGAACACGTACCCCGCCGCCCGCTGCTCTGCCAGGTCGCGCACCAGCCGGCGGTAGCTCGGATCCTCGGCGTCGAAGGCCGCGCGCAGCGCCGCCACGGTGCCGCACAGCACCACCAGCGCCGCCAAGGGTAGGCCGAGCCGTCCGAGACGCCCCGCCGGGGAGGCAGGGGAGCACGATGGTCCCGCTGCGCGCACGTGCAGCGCCAGCAGGGTGAGCGTGACGAGTGTGGCCACCAGCAGCGGCGCCAGAATCGCCCAGTGGATCGCTACCTGGCCGTCGTCGTCCACCCCGAGCCAGGCGAGGTCCAGGTAGCGCGGCTGCAGATAGGCGGTCTGGCCGAGCAAGGGTGAGGCCCAGAGCTGGAAGACCACCACGCTGTTCGAGACCCGGTCCAGCGGCACCATCTGCTGGAGGTAGAGCGCGTAGTGCACTGCCACACCCTCGAGCTGGAGGGCGAGACTCAGCCCGGTGAGGGCCGCCAGCGCCCGGCCGCGCCAGCCAGCCGCCGGGTGCGCCCAGGCGTCGAGCAGGGGGAGCAGCAGGAGCGCGACGAACGGGGTAGCGGGGAGCAGGAAGCGAGGGCCCCAGGCCCAGCCGCCCGTCCAGACGCGCCAGGTGGCGTACACCGGGAGCTGCGCGAGCGCGCAGGCGACCACCAGCCAGGCGACGGCGCCGTGGCGGCGGATGAACGCCGGGGCGGCGACGAGCGCCGCGAGCAGGATCGGCGAGTACCAGAAGAACCCCTTCCCCGGGCTGAGCAGCAGCCCGTAGAGCCCGTGGAGCAGCGGGGTGGTGAAGCCGAAGTCATACCCGGCCTGGAGTGGATCACCGAAGCGGTAGACATTGAACGCGCCCCAGACGAGCGCCGCCAGCGTAAGCGGGGCGAGCGCCGCCAGCGCGCAGGCGAGCCAGCGGTGGAGCGGCGCCCGGCCCCGGTACAGCCGCCAGGCCATGAACACCGCTAGCACCGGGCCGACCACCAGGTTCGTCCCCTTGACCCAGAAGGCGAGGCCGAGCGCGACCGCGACGCCAAAGGCGGCGCCGTACCGCGGCCGCTCTCCGAACGCCAGCGTGAACCAGAGCGCGAGCAGCAGGAGCAGCGCACTGGGCGGCTCGGGAAACAGCGTCTTGGCGAACGGCCAGGCGAAGGTCGCCACACCGTAGAGCAGCCCGAGCGCCAGCCCCACCCGCGGACGGTAGCCGAGCCGGGCGGCGAGCAGACAGAGCAGCGCCGCCGTCGCCGCGGTGACGAGCGGACTGAACAGCATCGCCACGTTGAGCAGCCCGACCCCGGGGAGCCGCAGCGCCAGCGCTTCGAGCGGGGCCAGGAGTAGCACGTGCCCCAGGCCCGACTTGCCGTACTGCCGCCCGTCTCGCCCGTAGAAGCCGTAATCCCAGTCCGCGCTCTTCGCATCCGGATCGCCCTTGGGGATGCTGGCGAGCTGATCGACCTCGAAGCTCCCTCGCTTGACCAGGCTGTCAACGGTGCCGAACAGGATGCTCTCGTCCCCACCGACGCGAATGCTCAGACTGCTGGACAGCAGGTAGAGCGAGAACAGCGCCAGCGCGAGCGACAGGGCGAGCGGGCGGGCTGCGGCGACGGGCATTGGTCCTTGCTGGCCGCGAGTGCGGCCAGCCATTATAGGCGGCGTGCCCACCCACAGCTTCCAGGACCAGATCGCCCCCGCGATCTTTGCCCGCTTCCCCGGCTACCGCTGGGGCAAGGTGATCGCCCTCGGCGTCGACAACAGCGCTGCTCCTCCCGAGATCCGGGCCCGGCAGCGGGCCGCCGAGGCGACGCTGCGGGCCAGCTTCGGCAGCGGTGACGTCGTCGCCCACCCGGCCATCGCCGCCTGGCGCGCCGCGTTCAGCCAGTTCGGTGCCCGCCCGAGCAAGTACCAGTCATCCATCGAAGCGCTGGTGCGCCGGGTGCGGCGCGGCGACGAGCTACCGGCAATCAATGCGCTGGTGGACCTCTACAACGCTGTCTCGCTGGAGCTCCTGCTCCCTATTGGCGGCGACGACCTGGACCTGGTAACAGGTGGGACCGCGCTTCGTTTCGCCCGTGGCGACGAGGACTACCTGCCGCTGGGGGAGCGCGAGCCGGACCCGCCCGAGCCCGGCGAGGTGATCTACGCTGACGAGGTGACCGTTCTCTGCCGGCGCTGGTGCTGGCGTCAGGGGGAACGGACGAAGATCACCCCGGCCACCCGCGCGGTGGTGCTCAACGTCCACGGCCTGCCACCGACGACACCCGAGCAGGTGGAGCGCGCCTGCCAGGCGCTCGCCGAGACCGTCCCGCGCCTCCTGGGCGGCGTCGCCACCTGGTACGTGCTCGACCAGGCGCATCCTGTGCACGCCACGGACCTCGCGGCGCTGTCGGGCCAGGGCGCCTCGAGCGCGGAGCGCTGACGCCGCCATCCCTGCTGATTCATCGAGCCAGATGGTCGTCTTGTCGCCGCCACTCTGCCCACGGCTGTTGCTTCGCTCGCGGACGTTCGGGTGCCCCAGCGCGTACACTCTGGTGTCGAAGGCCTGGTGCTTTCGGGAATGCCGCTGGTGACCGCTGCTGCCTCCACCCTGGATCTGCTCCGCGAGCACTGGGAGCAGGTCGCCGCCTCTGTCTCCGCCCGCGACCCGGTGCACGGCGCCTGGGCGCGCTGGTGCTGGCCGCGCCGGGTCCAGGACCACGTGGTGGAGGTGGATGCGCCGCTGCGCGAGCGCCACACCTGAGCCCGGGTACGATACCGGCAGGTGCTGCTGGAGGAGGCGATCGAGGAGCTGACGGGCACGCCATACGAGGTGCGGCTCATCATGCCCGGGGAGCTGTGCCCTTGAGGCGTCAGCGGGGGCGGCTGCTCACTCGGGCGGCGTAGTCGCGGCAGGTGCTGGATTGCAGCACCAGCGTGCGCGCAGCGTTCTGCAGCGCGGCCCAGTTCCCCCAGTCGTCGGCGCCCTTGCGCGCACTCGCCTCGGCGCGCGCCACCCGGTGCAGTTCGCTCGCTGCCCGGTTCGCCAGAACCGCCAGCAGGTACGTCTCCTCTGCCGGGGCGAGGCCGGTGGCGAGGTCACGAATCAGTGCGTCGACGCGGCCCTGGACGTCCCCCCCGAGCGGCGTCATTGGACCTCCTCGGTCAGGCTGGCTGTGCGCGGCGCCTCGCCGGAGCCCTCCAGCAAGGCGACGACGGGCTCGTCGCCCAGCCAGCGCACCGTGACCCGCCCCTCGCCAGCCAGCTCGTCCAGCAGCGACCGGCGCAGGCGCGGCCGGTCGACGGGCGGGAGCATGGTGCTCAGGTCACTCAGCGTCAGCCGCTTCCAGCGGCCGAGCTTCTCCAACACAAACGCCTTGATTGCCGCGTCGTCCATGGCAGCCCCCACTCAAGCGTAGTGGAGCGTCCCGTGGGCGACAAGAGGGCCGCCCGGGATGCGGGATTCCCCAGCGACCACCTTCCGAATCTCGGCGACGTCCCGGCCCTGATCGCCAGTGGTGGCACGAGGAACCCGGAGCGGATGCGCCTGCTGCGTGGAAAGCTGCCCCAGCCCCGGTGCTGAACAGGCGCGGGCAGACAGGCGACATGCAGCTTCGCCCGGCTGCCCGCGCTGAAATCACACCCTTAGAAGGGCATCTCCTCCAGCGTCACCTCGGCACGCCTGCGGGCGTCGTTGGCTTCGCGGTAATGGGTCATGCACAGCGTCCGGCTGTGCTTGCGCCGGCCGTAGCCAGCGAGCTGCAGCGGGGTCCAGACGGTGCCATCGCGGAAGCGGGTCTCACGCAGCTCCTCGCCGCACACGTCGCAGACCAGCCGCTCCGGCTCGGCCGCCGTGACGCCATTGGCCTGGCCATGAGCGTGGCCGTTGGTCGCGCCGTTCGCCGCCTCGGGCGCCTCCTTGCGCGACAGGTACAACCCCACGCCCAGCAGCGAGGCGCACTTCTTGAGCGCGTCCGTCGCCGCGCCCTTCAGGTCGAACCCGATGTCCAGCGGGGTGCCGCTGCTGCGCGACCGCTTGATCTTCTGGCTCCCGAACTGCTGCCGCGTGACCAGGGCGCCGCCGAAGCTCGCGGTGAGCTCGCCCAGAACCCAGGCTTCGTCGGCTTCGGCGTGAATCCCGTGTTCCAGGATCCGGAAAGACCAGCCGGCAACGCCGAGCACCTCGTTCAGGCGTGAGACGCACTGCTCGCCGGTGATGTACTCCAGCTCTACCCCGCCGCGGATATCCTTGAAGGTGGAATCGAACGGCGCCGCCAGGCGCTGGTACAGATCAGCGAACTCCGCGGCCGGCTCCTGCGCCTCCGCGCGCTTCACCGAGCGCCGCTCGGGCGGCTGGAGCGAACGGCCCGCGCCGCTCCGCTGCTGCTCAGGGGCCACCACCTCATCCTTTACTACAACTGCTGCGTCCACTGCTGCTCCTCCTTATTGGGCCGCCCCCGCCAGCGGCCAGACAACCGCTGACTAGAACAGATGTTCTAATTATAGCGCAGTCACTGCGCGAGCGCTGCGCTCGCGCAGTACTCGGGATTGTCGATCGTTGACATGCTTCCAGGGTGAGAGTAGGCTCACCCCGTCATAAAGGTCCGCGGCCCCGGCTGCGGGTGGGAGGGAGGTGCAGAGCGCGTTGCCCGGGCGGGCCATACTGACCCGCGATCTGCCAGGCGAGGCTGGGATTCCAGGTGTTTGGAACAGCGGATTCGGGCTGCATCACCGTAGCATGATATGGGGAGGAACGGATGGCACACGCGGAGGCTCGAGCGGCCGGTGAAGCGAGACTCGATGCCAACGCCCTGGGGCTGGTCAATCAGCTCTTTCAGGCGATCACCCACATGGCCCCGGCGGCTGGGGTGATCTTCAGCGCGCAGTACATGGCGACGCAGGGTGGCGCCTCCCACCCTCTGGCCTGGGCGCTCGCCACTGTGGCAGCGCTGCTTGCGGCGTACTGCCTGCGGGTGCTCGTTGCCAAGATCCACAGCGCGGGCGGCTATTTCACGATCCACAGCATTGCGCTCGGCCATGGCGTCGGCTTCGTCACGAGCTGGCTGTACTTCCTGTACGATCCGCTCGTCCCCGCCGCGCTGTATCTGGCGTTCGGCGGGATCGTGCTGGAGCCGTTCAGCGCCGCGCACTTCGGCTTTACGATCCCCTGGCAGCTCACCCTGGTCGTCGGCACCATCGTGCTAACCTATCTGACTGCCCGCGGGGTGCGGATCTCGTCCGACTGGACGATTGCCCTCGGGGCGCTGGAAGTGCTGATCATGCTGCTGCTGGGCATCCTGCTTGTGGCCAACGCACCGGATGGCCAGGATCTGAGCACCTTTACCCCGGCCTCCTCGCCGAACGGCTGGGGCGGCGTGATCTTCGCGATGATCTTCGCTCTGCTCTCGTTCACCGGCTTCGAAAGCGGGATTCCGCTGGCGGAGGAGACACGGGAGGCGGGCAAGGCGCTGACGTTCTCGGTCGTGCTCTCGACGCTGCTCATCGGGATCTTCTACGTCTTCCTCGGGTACGCCACCGCGGTCGGGTTCGGCGGCACGCACGATCCGGCCAAGTTCGCCCAGGACTTCAGCGGCGCCGCGGATCCCTATGGCTCGACGTTGGCCACCCGGGCGTTCGGCACGCTTGGACCCTGGCTGGTATTCCTGGCGATTCTCAACAGCTCGCTGGCCTGCTCTATCGCCGGGTCCAACGCGACCACGCGCGTGTACTATGCGCTGGGCCGGGCGGGTATCTTCCCAAAGGTGATTGGCACAGTCCACCCCGGGAGCCAGACGCCGCGCGCCGCGATCTACCTCGAGGCGGGCATCACGATCCTCGCCGGGCTCGTCCTCGGCTACGTGTTCGGCAAGGACAACGCCTTCGGCATGGCCGGGCTGCTGTTCACCTTCGCGCTCTGTGTCATCTACATCATGTCGAACGTCGCCGTCTTCACCGTCTACTCGCGCCGCTTCCCTGAGGAGTTCAACTGGCTCAAGCACGGGGCCATTCCGCTGGTCGCATCGATCCTGCTGCTGCTCCCAATCTGGGCCTCCATCGTGTACAACCCCGATCCGCCGTTCAGTTACGGCCCCTGGATCGTGCTGGCCTGGTTCCTGATCGGGCTGGCGTTCTACGTCTACCTGCGCATCCGCCGCCCGGAGACGCTGGAGCGACTGCGCACGGAGATGGAGCGCTTCGGGCTCTAGCAGCCAGGTTCACGTCCCCGCACTCGGGCGGCGCCGCCCGAGTGCGGGCGACAGCATGCCCAATCCTCCGGGCTAGCGCTTGCCTGCCATGGCCGAGCCCCACGGACGTGGTCACGCTGGCTGGCCGCGGAAGGGGCTCTGCGTTGTTCCGAGAGCGGGAGGTCCGAGCCGCCGCCAGGCGGCGCGAGGACCGGAGTTGGCCCTGGACGCACTCTTCCACGACCCGCCAACGACGAAAGGACCTTACCTGGCGAAGGCTGGGTCAGCGGCGCTGTCGGCGCTGTATTGAGGCGACGCGGGACGGCGGCTGGAATGTTCAGGCCTCGCTCCCACGCCCCGCGCCTGGAAAGCAGTCGAGGCTAGCTGGAGGTTCCGTTCGGGCTGTGTGAGCCATCCGGGGGCTGGAACGCCTCCAGCACTGCGGCCGCGAAGCGGTCGGGGTCGAGGAACTCCAGGCTGTAGGCGCGGTCGTCGGGGACGGGGGCGCTGGGAAGGTGGGCCACGATCCAGCCCTCCGCCAGGCCATGGCAGATGATGTCGGTGACGCGGTCGACGAAGCGGTCGTACGACACCCGCCTGGGCTGGGCCAGCTCGTAGAGCTGTCGGCCGCGACCGTCCGCCGTCCAGAGCAGCTCCACGAGCTGCCGGTGGCGCCGGTACATGGCCGAGGCGACCTGCGGCGGTGGCGCCACCCAGCGATCGAGCAGGCGCTCCAGACGCGCCATCTCGCGCACTCGGCCGCCGCACTCCGGGCAGACGGCGCTGCCGGCCAGGGGCTCGTCGAAACGGAGCCCGCAGGCGTCGCAGATCAGGCGGCTGGATGACATCGGCAGGCGGCGACTCCTTCCGGGAGGAGTGTAGCAGCCCCGGGGAGCGGCGCTCGGAGAATGGGAGGATTTCGCGGGCCCGTGCAACGGCCCGATCATGCGCCTGGCGACGAGGTGAGGCAAGCTCGCGGTTCGGCGGGACCAGGGCGCGGTCCCCAGGTGGGTGCAATCCTGGTACCCTCTTGCGCGGATCCTGCATGACGTGGGAAAGGGAGACATGCCCCGTCTCTCGGAGTGGCTACCATGGGGCAGCCGCGCCAACCGCCGACCTGGACTCGGCTGGCTGCGCTGGCCAGGTGGGCCGCTGCTGACCGGCACGGGGTTCGAAAGCACCCGCTACCTGACCAAGTGGCTCCTGCTGGGTACGCTTATTGGCCTGGTGGCGGGCGTTGGGGCGATCGCGTTCTCTACCGCCATCGGGCTGGCAACGCAGCTCTGCCTCGGCCGTCTGGTCGGCTACCTACCGCCCGCGCCGGTTGGCGAAGGGACACCCGCGCTCATCCCGATCGCCCGCCCCTGGCTGCTGCCGCTGGTGGTTGCGCTCGGCGGGCTGATCTCGGGCCTGATCGTCTTCACCCTCGCCCCGGAGGCCGAAGGCCACGGGACGGACGCGGCGATCGCCGCGATTCACCACCGGCGCGGGCAGATCCGCGCCCGCATTCCCCCGATCAAGCTGATCGCTTCAGCCATTACGATCGGCTCCGGCGGCTCTGGCGGCCGTGAGGGACCGTCGGCGCAGATCTCGGCCGGCTTTGGCTCGCTGCTGGCCGACTGGCTCCAACTGGGAACGCAGGATCGCCGGATCGCAGTGGCGGCCGGCATGGGCGCGGGCATCGGCGCAATCTTCCGGGCACCGCTGGGCGGGGCGGTGATGGCCGCGGAGATCCTGTACCTGCACGACCTGGAGGTCGAAGCGATTATCCCGGCGCTTATCGCCTCGATCGTCGGTTACAGCGTTTATGGCGCCTATTTTGGCTTTGTGCCCATCTTCGGCGCTCAGCCCGACCTCGGGCTCGATTCGCCGGTTCAACTGCTGTACTATGCCGCGCTCGGCGTCGTCTCCGGCCTGGTTGGTATGCTCTACGCGCGCTGCTTCTCCGCCGTGGGCCGCCTGTTCCACCATCTGGCGCTGCCGGCCTGGCTGAAGCCGGCCCTGGGTGGGCTACTGGTTGGAGCGCTGGGCCTTCTGATTCCGGGGACGCTGCACATGGGCTACGGCTGGGTGCAGCTCGGGATGAGCCGGGAGCTGCTCGATCTCCCGCTCTGGATGGTCGTGGCACTCCCGTTCGCCAAGATCCTGGCCACCTCGCTCTCGATCGGCTCCGGGGGCTCGGGCGGCATCTTCGGCCCGGGGATGGTGATCGGGGGGATGCTTGGGGCCTCGTTCTGGCGTCTGGGCTACGGGGTGCTGCCCAACCTGCCGGCCAGCCCGGCGCCATTTGTCATCGTCGGGATGATGGCGCTGTTCGGCGGGATCGCGCATGCGCCCCTGGCAGTGATGTTGATGGTTGCTGAGATGACCGGCAACCTGTCGCTGCTTGCGCCGGCGATGATCGCGGTGGCGGTTTCGACGGCACTCGTCGGCGACACCACCATCTACCGCAGCCAGCTCTCCAATCGGGCCAGCTCCCCGGCGCACCGGCTGCGCTTCAGCTTCCCACTGCTGTCTGCACTCCAGGTCCGCGACGCGATGGGGCCGCCAGGGACAGCGCTGCGCCTGGAGACGCCGCTTCCGGAAGCGGCGAACCTGCTGACAAGCCAGGGCAGCGCAGTGGTTATCGGCGAGCACGGCGCGGTGGTCGGCGTGCTGACCCCCGCGGCGCTTGGGCAGATTCCGCCAACCCAGCGGTCGAGCCAGACCGTGCAGGCGCTGGCCGGCTCGTTCATCTCGCCTCTGGCGCCGGAGCAGACGCTGGACACCGCTCAGGAGTACCTGGTGGAGCACGGGCTGCGCTGGGCCCCGGTGGTAGAAGGAAGAAGGCAGGTGGGCGGGCTGAGCGGGCGCGACGTAATCGCCACCTACAAGCGCGCGCTCGGCCGCGGCATCCGCCGGGCGCGCGCGCTGCCGGAAGGCACCACCCTGCTCGAAGTGCTTCTCCCGTCCGCCTCACCGCTGGCCGGCCGGACGCTACAGGAAGCCGGGCTGCCCAGGGACACGCTGGTGGTGGCGATCACCCGCGATGGCGAGGCAGTCTTTCCGCGGGCGAGCACCCGGCTGGAAGCGGGCGATCTGCTGATGGTGATCACGACCCCCGCCGGCGAACAGGCACTGCGAGCGATAGCTGAAGGCACTGTCCCGGCGCGCTGATCGGCGCGGCCACCGCGTCCGCAGGGAGCGGCGCGCCGGATTACAGCACGGCGCTAAGCTCCGCTCAGGTGTGGGCCGGCGGCGGGAGCTCCGCCTCGTCCACCAGCATCACCGGAATCCCGTCGCGGATCGGGTAGCGCCGGCCACAGGCAGTGCAGACCAGCCGATCGCCCTCCTGCCGCACCGGCTCCTTATCCACCGGGCAGGCCAGAATCTGCAACAGCTCCTCGTCCAGCACGTCGCTCCTCCTCCCTCGGCGTCGCGCCGCGGCCTCCTCTAGCGTACCGATGGTCGCCCTGGTGTGGCGAGTCCCCTTCGGCGAGCCGCGGGTTGCGCCCTGCCATTTGTTGCGGCAATGTTTCCCAATGGTACCGGGCGCTCCGCCCATTGTTCCCGAACTGTGTCATTTTGCTTGCCCGCGGCTCGACCGCGTCGATACCATCGCAGGCGGCTGAATTCCGGGGCGTTCCCGTTCAGGGCGCCGCCGTCGAGCAGGAATGTTCGGAGGGTGGGCGTGTGGGGATGGCGAAGTGTTTCGGCGGCATTAGCGGCGCTGGCGCTGGCGAGCTCGCTGGTCGGAACGGCAGCGGGAGCCGAACGGCTGGCTGCGCCACCGCGGGATCCCCGCTTCGGAATCGACGAGGGTGAGAAGAACCAGGCGTCGAAAGATACGGGCATCGGCTGGGAGCGACTGACGTTCTCCTGGAGCGCCATCCAGCCTAACGGCCCGACGGATTTCCGGGCCGATCTCGTCTTCACCCCACAGCAGCTTGCCGCCGAGCTGAATAGCGGCGTGCAGGTGGTGGGATTGCTGGAGTTCACCCCGCCCTGGGCGCAGTCCAACCCGAGCGATGGGCAGCGCTCCGTTCCGAAGAACCTGAACCTGGCCTGGGATGATCCGAACAACTACTGGGGCCAGTTCACCCGCCAGATGGCCGCACACTACGCCGGCGCGATCGACACCTGGATCATCTGGAACGAGCCAGAGATTCGCCCCTCCGATAACGGCAATGGGCCAGCGTGGACCTGGGCTGGCGGACCAGAGGACTATCTCCAGCTACTGCGCGTCGCGTACAAGAACATCAAGCTGGCCAATCCCAGCGCCAAGGTCATCTTCGCCGGTACCGCGTACTGGGCGGACAAGAACGCCGGCCGCGAGCAGTTCTTCCAGCGAGTGCTAGATGCCTACAAGAGCGACAGCACCGCGCGCGACAGCAACTTCTACTTCGACGCCGTCGCCTTCAACATCTACCGTGCCCCCGACGACATCTATCGGATTCCCGTCGAGATGAAGCGGCTGATGCGCAAGTACGGCATCGACAAGCCACTCTGGCTCACCGAGACGAACGCGATGCCGTTCGACCCGGCCGTTCCCTGCGCTGAGCGGTTCGCCAACAATCCTTCCAACGTCAGCCTGGATGTGCAGGCGGCCTACGTCGTCCAGGCGCTCGCCATGGCGCTGGCGGCTGGCTGGGACCGCATCGGCTGGTACCAGATGACCGATAGCGATTCCTGCGCCGAGTCAGCCATCTGGGGCCTGGCCCGCGATGACGGCAGTCTGCGCCCGGCCTACACCGCCTTCAAGACCGCGGTGCAATGGCTCAACGGAGCGCAGAACGTGAAGTTCGTCCCCTATGACCGTGAGACTCAGGCATGGGGAACTCCCTGGCCGGTCAATCCGGATTCCTACTATCCCAACTGGGAGGTCTACCAGGTCGTCGCCGATCGGGGAGACCAGCGTATCAGCATCCTCTGGAATGCCGACGGGGCCCCACTGCGCGCCCGCATCCCCAAGGTGGGCAGCAGCACGGTGCGGATCGACAAGCTGGGCAACCAGCAGCCGCTGGAGGACGTCGACGGCTGGTACGTGGTAGACCTTGGCCCCGCCTCGGCGCGCGGCCCGCAGGACCCGAATGGATACTTCTTTATTGGCGGTGACCCGGTCATCATCGTCCAGAATGGGATGCCGGCCGGGACCCCCGTGGCCGGTCCCGGCTTGGGCGATCCGGGCAGCCAGGCCCGCGAATTCAAGGCGTTCGTGAGCCCGGCGAACGGCCAGAAGATTACCCCTGGGCAGGCGGCGCAGTTCACGCTCGACATCCGCGGCTTCGAGGGCTTCAGCGATCCGGTGTCGCTTAGCTTCAAAGAGTACAGCACACAGCGTGATCCGAACCCGGTGGCGAGCCTGCCGGGCACGCTCTCACTGGATGTCCCCGGTTCGGCCAACCCGGGCGACTCGATCACCGCGGTGATCCAGACCGCGCCGAACGTGGCGCCAGGAATCCACTTCGTGACGCTGCGATTGGACGGCGGCGGGATCACCAGGACGGTCGACCTGGTCGTCCAGGTGGATTAGCCCGCGCAGCGCTCCATCGGCCTGCGCTCTGCCCTGGTGAGGAACCAGGCGAGCCTCCCGGACGCTGTCGCGCCCTCCCGCGTCCCACGAATGGCCGTTCGCTTCCTCTCCCTCGCGTTGCGTCCACGTCCCGAGGTCAGGTGCTCGGTCATGTTTCGTGGGCAGGCTGATGCCGACTGCACGACATTGGACGGCGGCGTGCTGGACTGGAGGGGCTGACGCCGGAGGAGGCGGGGTGAGGTAGACTCATCCCCGCCTCTTCCGGCGCGTGGAATGAGCAGACTCGGCTGCATCGCGCTCCTTGTCTTCCTTGCCGCCGTCGTCTGGGCGGATGGTCGCCGCACTCGCCCGACGCCGTTGCCGACTCCGAATAGCCGCGGGGTCGGGCGCCGCGCCGGCTGGCTGCCGGGCGCGGTGGCGCTGCTCTGCGGCGCCGCGATCGCCTATGCTGGCGTCCGCCTCGGGCTGGACGCGGTGCGCGTCGACGTTCAGCTCGAACCGAACGGCGGGCTCCTGCTGGCCTACGACCGCTTGCCGCCAACCGAACCGGAGCTCGTGCTCCAACCGATGGTCAGCTTCACCCGCGAGGGGCTCGTCCTGGCGCTGGGCGATGACGATGGCGGAGCGCTGGAGTGGCCCGGGTTCGACCGTGAGCGGGACGTCCCGCTCACCTTCCTCCTTGGCGACTACCCGGCGGACCTGAGCCCCGAGGTGCGCTTCAGCCTGCTGTTCCCCGGGCGTCTCGTCGTCGGCGGCCAGGCGCGCGTCCGCGTTGACTGCGTGGCCGATGTCTCCCCTCCCGTACTGTTTCTGCCGCTGGCGAACGTCATTCGCTTCGACCAGCCCGTGGAGTGTCAGGCGCCGGGCGCTGAACCGCCGCGCTCGGGCCTCACTGTGGTCACCGGGGCGATCACCCCGGATACCACCTCCGACGGCTCGGCCGGCCAGCCGCGTTTCGATGGCCTCTGGATCGGCGGACTGACCCGGAGGAGCTTCTCCGAGCGAGCACTCACCCTGCCACTGTTCGGCGCGTAGGCGTTCGACAACGCCTCACCGGCTACCCGGTCAGATCTCCTGCTGCAGCCGAACTTGGCCGATACCTATCGCGTGAGCGTCCGCACGCTGGACTGGACGATCTCCCGGGCAACGCAATGGCCGAGCTCTGGCGACCTGGGCGGGGTGGGCGGCAGAGCCCTCGTCCACGACGTTCGGCTCGCGGACTCCACCGAGGGCTCATTCATCGAGATCGTCCTGTTCCAGCAGGGATTAGAAAACGAGCGCGCCCTGCGGCTGATTCTCTCCGGTGTGCTAACCGGGCTGGGGGCGAGTATCGCGGCGACGCCGCTCGTCGCTGGGCTCCAGTCACTCGTGAGCCGGCTGTGGCATTAGCCTGGCTTGCTCCTGGCTGCCCTCACCCTCGGCTCACTGCGCTCATCTCCCTGTGTCCACACTGTGGGAGGGGTGAGGGGCAGATAAGACAGGGCGGGGCCGCAAATGGCCCCGCCCCAACTGCATCTTCCGAGTACTCGGATTAGTACTCAGGCATCGGCGGAGTGGCCGGCGCCTTCTCCTTCTCCGGGATCTCGGTGACGAGCGTCTCGGTGGTCAGGATCATCGTCGCGATCGAGGCGGCGTTTTCCAGGGCCGAGCGGGTGACCTTGAGCGGATCGATGATGCCCTTCTCGACCATGTTCACGTACTCGCCGCGGAGCGCGTCATAGCCCACACCCTTGGGCTGCTTCTTGACCTCCTGGACCACCACCGAGCCCTCCTGGCCGGCGTTGATCGCGATCCGGCGCAGCGGCTCCTCCAGCACCCGCTTCAGGAGCTGGACACCGGTGAGTTCGTCCGGCGTCATGGTGTCCTTGCTCTGCTCAAGCAGGCGGTCCAGCGCCGGCAGCGCATTGATGAACGCGGTGCCGCCGCCAGGGACGATACCCTCCTCCACCGCGGCACGGGTCGCCTGCAGGGCATCCTCAACGCGGTGCTTCTTCTCCTTCAGCTCGACCTCGGTGGCCGCGCCGACCTTGATCACCGCGACACCCCCCGCCAGCTTCGCCAGCCGCTCCTGCAGCTTCTCGCGGTCGAAGTCCGAGGTGGTGTCCTGGATCTGCGCCCGGATCGAGGCGATGCGCGCCTTGATGCGCTCCTCGGAGCCGCGGCCCTCGATGATTGTGGTCTCATCCTTGTTCGCGACCACCCGGCGGGCGCGACCCAGGTCCTGGATCGTCGCGCTGTCCAGCTTGCGGCCGACCTCCTCGGAGATCACCTGGCCGCCGGTGAGGATCGCGATGTCCTCCAGCATCGCCTTGCGGCGGTCGCCGAAGCCCGGGGCCTTGACCGCCAGGACGTTGATGGTGCCGCGCAGCTTGTTCACCACCAGGGTCGCCAGCGCCTCGCCGTCCACGTCCTCGGCGATGATCAGGAGGTTCTTGGAGACCTGCAGGATGCGCTCGAGCACCGGCAGGATGTCGGCAATGGCCGAGATCTTCTTGTCGGTGATCAGGATGTACGGATCGTCCAGCACCGCCTCCATCCGCTCCGCGTTGGTGACGAAGTACGGAGAGATGTAGCCGCGGTCGAACTGCATCCCCTCCACGTACTCGGTCTCGAAGCGAAGGGTCTTGGACTCCTCAACGGTGATGACGCCGTCCTTACCGACCTTGTCCATCACCTCGGCGATCAGCTTGCCGATCTCCGGGTCGTTGGCGGAGATCGAGGCGACCTCCGCAATCTCCTTCTTGCCGGAGACCGGGATGCTCATCGCCTTCAGCTCGTCCACCACCGCCTGGACGCCCTTCTCGATCCCGCGCTTGAGCTGCAGCGGGTTGGCGCCAGCGGTGACGTTCTTGAAGCCTTCGTTGACAATCGCCTGCGCCAGCACCGTGGCGGTAGTGGTGCCGTCGCCCGCGATGTCGTTGGTCTTGGTGGCAGCCTCCTTCAGGAGCTGCACGCCCATGTTCTCGAACGGATCCTCGAGCTCGATCTCCTTGGCGATCGTCACCCCATCGTTGGTGATCGTCGGCGGGCCGAACTTCTTGTCCAGGACCACGTTGCGGCCGCGCGGGCCCAGCGTGATCTTGACCGCGTCGGCCAGCTTATCGACACCACGGCGGAGCGACGCGCGCGCCTGCTCGCTGTACTCTAGCTGCTTCGCAGCCATGCTCCCTCCTCTCGGTTAGCAATGAGGCTTACTTGCCGTTTTCGACAATCGCCAGAATGTCGGACTCGCGGAGGATGAGGTACTCGTCCTCGCCCTCCTTGAACTCGGTGCCGGAGTACTTGGCGAAGAGGACGCGGTCCCCGGTCTTGAGCTCCATCGCCACGCGCTGCCCGTTGTCCAGCGTGCGGCCGGGGCCCACGGCCAGGACCTCACCCTGCTGTGGCTTCTCCTTAGCGGTGTCGGGCAGCACAATGCCACTCTTGGTAACCTCCTCGCGTGCCAATGGGCGGACCACCACCCGGTCACCCAGGGGACGCAGGTTGAGCGCCATCTCTGACCTCCTCTACACTCCGTGTCGCCGCGCGCGGCGGCTTCAGTGTTAGCACTCTTGGGGCGCGAGTGCTAAGTTCGTGCTTATCTTAGTGCAGCGCCGCGCAGTATGCAAGTCGCTGCGTGGCCAGGCTGGGCGCCAGGGCTCGCCTCAGGGCAGACAGTTGACGCGCGACCGCGCCCGGCTGATACTGCCGCCGTGTACCGCGTGATCCTCGGCACTGATGGCTCGAAGGCGGCGCTGAAGGCGGCGGCGTACGCCGCCGGGCTGCTCCGGCACGTGCCGGAGACGACCGTGAGCGTGGTGTACGTGCGCCCCCGCCTGCCCGCGGCGGTCGGCCCGGCCGCGGGGCCGCCGGCGGGCAGCCTGGAGATGGCGGACGAGGTAGCGCAGGCAGAGCGGGAGCTGCTTCGCCGCTCAAGCGAGCCGTTCGAGCAGGCCGGTATCCCGGTCACCTGGCGGGTCGAGACCGGCCAGCCGGGCAGCCGCCTGTGCACCCTGGCCGCGGAGGAAGGGGTGGACTTGCTGGTAATCGGCAGCCGCGGCCACAGTGAGCTCAAGGCGCTGCTGCTCGGGAGCGTCTCCAGCGCCGTCGTCCACGGCGCTCCCTGCCCGGTGCTGGTCGTCCATTAGCGCCACGGGCGCTCGGGAGCGGCCAGCCTCCTCGCGCTGGCCGTGGCCGGCGTGCTACGCGATCGGCCAGACCGGGGCGATATCCAGGTCCAGGCCGCCTCGCTCGCCAGCCTGGAAGCGCCGATAGCCGGCGGCGGCGATCATCGCCGCGTTGTCCGTGCAGAGCCAGACCGGCGGGATGAGTACCGGCACCGGGCTCTCCCGCTGCAGCCGCTCCCGCAAGCGAGCGTTTGCGGCTACCCCGCCGGCCAGGGCGACCTGCCGGGCGCCGAACTCGTGCACCGCCTGGAGGGTCTTGGTCGCCAGGACGTCCACCACCGCCTCCTGGAACGAGGCGGCTAGGTCGGAGACGGGAAGCGGCTCCTTCAGCCGCTCGATCTCGCGCAGCACCGCCGTCTTCAGCCCGCTGAAGCTGAAGTCATAGCTGTCGCGCATCCAGGCGCGGGGCAGTGGGAAGCGGGTGGGGTCGCCCTGCGCGGCGACGCGCTGAATCTGCGGCCCCCCCGGAAAGCCCAGCCCCAGCATGCGGGCTACCTTGTCGAACGCCTCGCCCGCGGCATCGTCTACTGTCCGCCCCAGCCGGCGGTAGCGGAGCTGGTCCTCCATCAGCACCAGGTCGCTGTGGCCGCCCGAGACGATCAGCGCCACCAGCGGAAACTGCGCCGCTGGAGCGGCGGCCACCGGCGGCAGCGCCCGGGCCCGGCCATCCTCGGCGCTGGTCGGACCGCCGTGCGTATGCAGCCAGTTCGCGTAGACGTGGCCCTCCAGATGGTTCACTCCGACGAGCGGCAGACCGCGGGCGAAGGAGAGCCCCTTGGCGACGTTCAGCCCCACCAGTAGCGCCGGGGCCAGTCCGGGCCCGCGGGTAACCGCGACCGCGTCCAGATCGCCCCAGTCGCAGCCGGCGCGTTGCAGCGCTGCCTCGATCACCGGCACCAGGCCGGTAAGATGTCCCCGCGCCGCGGCTTCTGGAACGACGCCCCCATAGCGCTGGTGCATCTCGATCTGGGTGGCGACGACGTTCGACTCGAGCAGCTCGCCGTCGACGACAACGGCGGCGGCAGTCTCGTCGCAGGAGGTTTCGATTCCAAGGATGCGGGTCTGGCTGCGTCTCACCGTGGGCTCCCTCACTCAGAAGAGTATAAGCGCCGTGCCCAGCCGCCGCGCAGCAACCCGTGCTACAATAGAACAAACGTTCTGGAGGTGCGCGGATGCGCGAGGGCTTGCTCTGGTTCGATCCCGATCCGAGACGTCCGCCCCAGGCCCGGCTCGAAGATGCACTCAGGCGCTACCGCGATCGCTTCGGGGTAGAGGCCAACTGCTGCCACGTCGCCCCAGGGGAAGCGTTCGAGCATCCCACGGTAGTCGTCATCGGCAGCCCGAGCATGCTCCCGCACCACTTCCTGGTGGGCCGCGACGAGTCGCTGTTCGCCGCTCAGCCGCGAGCCAGGGAGGCTCGTAAGGCCGCTCCTCCGGCCCCAGTGGTGCTCGCACCGCAGGCGCCGCCGGTCTCCGTGGCGCCCAGACGACGCGCCCGTCGCTCCGCGTAGCGCCGCGCCCGCGATCCAGGCTCCATGGCCGCCATCCCCGCGCCCGCCCGGCGTATCATTGCCGCTGAACGGGAGGCAGGCTGCCAGTGGACGCCGGGGTGCAGCTTCAGCGGGCGGGAGCGGTTGGGACGATTATTCTCGACCAGCCAGCTCGACATAACGCCCTGAAAGTTGCCGGCTGGGAGCGGCTCGGGCAGGTGGCACGGGAGCTGGCCGGCGAGAGCGCGGTTCGGGTGGTGGTCGTGCGCGGCGCGGGTGAGCGCGCCTTCTGCGCTGGCGCGGACATCTCCGAGTTCGAAACCCGCCGCTCGACCCCGGAGCTCGCGCTCGAATACAACCGGATCGTGCAGCAGGCGCTCGATGCGCTCGCCTCGCTGCCACAGCCGCTGATCGCGGTAATTCATGGCTTCTGCCTTGGCGGCGGCTGTGAGCTGGCGCTCATGGCCGACCTGCGCCTCGCCTCCGAGGACGCGGTGTTTGGCATTCCCTCCGCCCGGCTCGGGATCACCATCGGCTACGACGAGGTGCGCCGCCTGGTGCGGGCGGTGGGGCCGGCCGCGGCCAAGGAGATGCTATTCAGCGCCGGCCGCTTCGACGCCGCCTGGGCGCTGCGCACCGGGCTGGTGAACGCGGTCTATCCGGCGGAGCGGCTGGAGGCCGAGGCGGAACGGCTGGTCCAGGCGATTCTGGCGGCCGCGCCGCTGTCGGTCCGCTGGGCCAAACGCGCGGTCGAGACGGTGCTGGACGATCCCTCGCTCAGCGGCGTCGGAGACACGCAGCGCGAGCAGGCCGGATTTTTCGGAACCGAGGATTTCCGTGAGGGAGTGCGCGCCTTCCTCGAGAAGCGGCCCCCGCGATTCATTGGACGCTGAGGTTCCATGTCCGCGCCGCTTTCCGGCTTCCGCCTGATCGAGCTGGGCAACTTCATGGCCGCCCCCTTCGCCGGCATGGTGCTGGCCGACCTTGGCATGGACGTCGTCAAGGTCGAGCCGCCGGGCACGGGCGACCATACCCGCGCCACGCCGCCGCACCTGCGCGGTCACGCCGCGGGCTTCCTCACTCTCAACCGCAACAAGCGCAGCGTGGTGGTGAATCTGAAGCGAGAGGAGGGCCGCGAGATCTTCCTCCGGCTGGCCCGCACCGCCGACGTCGTCCTGGAGAACTACCGCCCGGGGACGGTGCGCGACCTGGGGATCGACTACGAGGCGGTGCGCCGGGTTCGCCCGGAGATCATCTACTGCTCGGTGTCGGGCTTCGGGCAGACCGGGCCGGAGGCGGAGCGGCCGGGGCTGGACCTGGTCGTCCAGGCGGAGTCCGGGCTGATGAGCGTAAACGGGCACCCGAACCAGCCGCCGGCCAAGGTGGGGGTGCCGATCGCCGACCTGACCGCCGCGCTGTACGCTGCCAATGCGATCCAGAGTGCGCTCATTCACCGTCTCCGCGCTGGGCGGGGCCAGTACATCGATATCAGCATGCTGGAGAGTGCGCTGTCGCTCGCCGTCTGGGAGGTGAGCGGCTACCTGGCGAGCGGCGAGATTCCCACCGCGATCGGCTCGGCGCACCGGGGCGCGGCGCCCTACCAGGCGTACCGCACGGCCGACGGCTACGTCACGCTCGGCGCCACCACGCCGCGCCTGTGGGAGCGGTTCTGCCAGGTCCTGGAGCGGCCCGACCTGCTGGCGGAACCGCGCTTCGCCGACAACGCCTCCCGAACCCGCAACCGGGCGGAGCTGGCGGACGAGGTCGAGCGGACGATGGTGCTGGCGCCGACCGCGGTGTGGATGGCGCGGCTGGACGCGGCCGGTATCCCCTGCGGCGTGCTCCGGCGCTACGACCAGGTGGTGGCAGCGCCGCAGATCCAGGCGCGCGGGGTGCTGGCGCGGCTCCCGCACCCGGAGCTGGGGCTGGTTGAGGTGGTTGGCTCCCCGCTGCGGCTGGCCGAGACGCCGCCGCGGCTGGACTGGGCCGGCCCGCCGCTGGGGGCCCACACCGCGGAAGTGCTGGACGAGCTAGGCTACGATCGGGCAGAGCAGGAGCGCCTGCGCGAGGCAGGCGTGATCGGGTAGCGCCCGGCCCGGCCGTCAGCCGAGGTCTTCGTAGGCGGCGCCAAGAGCCGGGCGCTCGTCGGCTGGCGCCGCTGCCAGGTCGAGAGCGTCCAGCGCTGGCTCGTCTGGCAGCGGGATCACCTTGCCGGGGTTCATGATGCCCTTCGGGTCCAGCGCCGCCTTGATCTGCCGCATCACCTCCAGCGCTTCGCCGTGCTCCTGGGCCATGTAGGGGGCGCGCGCCAGGCCGACGCCGTGCTCGCCGGTGGTAGTCCCACCGAGCCGGATCGCCAGCCGATGGATCTCGTCCGCCACCGCCTGCACTGCGGCGACGTCGGCCGGGCTCAACGGATCGATCAGATGGCCCGGGTGCAGCCCACCGCCGCCGATGTGGCCGTAGGTGACCACCGGGATGCCGTGGCGGGCGCCGATGGCGCGAATCTCTGCCAGCGCCTCGGGGACGCGGTCCAGCGGGACGCAGAGGTCTTCGCCACAGAACGCCCGAAAGCCGCCCGGGCGCACCATGGCCGCGGCGGCCCCGACCACGCTCCGCCCCTCCCAGAGCGCGGCGATGCGCTTGGGGTCCGTGGACCAGTCGGCCTGGACCGCCAGGTCGGAGACAGCCTCGACGATCCGGCGCGCGTCGAACTCGACCCCCGGCGGGTTGCCGTCCACCTCGAACAGCAGCATCGCCTCGCAGTCTGGCAGGCCGAGTCGCGGCCGGTACAGGTTCACCGCCCGGATCGCGCCGCGGTCCAGGATCTCGGCGGCGGCGGGGAGGATCCCGGCTCGGAACACCGCGCTCACCGCCCGCCCGGCCGCTTCGAGGCGATCGAACAGCGCCAGCACCGCTGCTCGGGCAGCCGGAGTCGGGAGCAGCTTCAGCCGCAGTCGAGTGATGACCCCGAGCGAGCCCTCGGACCCGACGAAGAGCTTGGTCAGCTCCAGGCCAGAGGAGGTCTGGCGGGCGCGGGAGCTGGCGCAGCCCGTGGTGAGCCTTCGCCCCCCGGCCAGCACCACATCCAGCCCGAGCACCCAGTCCGCGGTGGGGCCATACTTGACTGCGCGCATCCCGTGCGCGTTCGTCGCTGCCATCCCGCCGACGGTACACATCCGGCTGCTGCCCGGATCCGGAGGAAAGATCAGACCGTGGGGCGCCAGCGCCTGGTTCAAGCGGGCGTGGATGACGCCGGGCTCGACGATCGCCTGCAGGTTGGCAGCGTCGATCTCCAGCACCCGGTTCATCCGGTTCAGCGCCAGGACGATCCCGCCGCGGGTCGGGATGGTGCCGCCCGCCTGGCCGCTGGCGGCTCCGCGCGGCACGACCGGGATCTCGTGCTCCTGAGCGTAGCGGAGCGTCTTGACCACGTCGTCCGGCTCGCGGGCGACCACCACGGCGTCCGGGACACAGGTGCGCAGGTGCGAGAGAAAGGAAGCGTCGTAGGCGTAGGTGCGGCGATCGTTCTCGGCCTCCACCACCCGATCGGCGCCGAGCAGCGCCCGCAGGTCCGCCAGCAGCCCGCCTGGCATTAGAGCCACCCCGCCTGACGATACCACGCCGCCGTCTCGCGCAGTCCGTCCAGCAGTGGAATCTCCGCCCGCCAGCCGAGCTCCCGCGCCGCACGCGAGGGATCGCACACCCATTCGCGCTGGGTCGCTTCGCGGACCTTGTTGCGGGTGATCGGGGTGATCCGGCCCGTCAGGCGGGCGAGCAGCTCCGCCAGTGCGGCGACGGCGAACAGGGACGTGACCGGCACCGGCACCGGGATCGGCCGGGCCCCGAGCGCCCGGGCGATCGGCTCGGCCAGCTCCGGCAGGCTTACCGGCTGCTCGTTGGCCAGGAAGTAGACCCGGTTGGCGGCGGCCGGCGTCTCCGCTGCGCGCCGAATGCCCCGCACCAGGTCGGCGACGTGGACGATGCTCAGGGCGCGGATCACCGCCAGCCGCGGTACCAGACCGTAGCGCGCCACCCGGAAGAACAGCAGCGTGTCGCGGTCGCGCGGGCCGTAGACCACCGGCGGACGGACGATCGTGACCGGGAACAGCCCGGAGCAGGCGAGCGCGGCCTGCTCTGCTTTGAGCTTGCTCAGCCCGTAGGCGCTCACCGGGTGGGGCGGGTCCGACTCGCGGACCGGCCGCCCCTCGCAGCTCGGTCCTGCCGCCGCCTGGCTGCTGACCAGGACGAAGCGCCGCAGCGCGCTGTTGGAGCGGCGGCAGGCGTCCAGCAGGTGCACCGTGCCCACGTGGTTGACCGCGAAGTAGTCCGACTCGCGCCGCGCCTTGGTCAGCCCCGCAACGTGGTAAACGACGTCGACGCCTTGCACAGCAGCCGTGAGCGCTGCCGGGTCCGCCAGGTCGCCGCGGACGACCTCCCCGAACCGGGCTTGCAAGCGGCGCGGGTCGCGCGCGAGCACTCGCACCTCAGCGCCACGGCGCTGGAGCGCCTCGGCCAGGTGCCCGCCGATGAAGCCGGTGGCGCCGGTGACCAGGACCCGCTGCGGCTGGCCGGCCATCGCTCAGGACCGCTGCGGGGCCGCGCCGGCAGCCGCCTCCCAGCGACCGAGGCGGTCCGCCTCGGCGACGACGGTGTCGGCCACCGCCTCCGCCGCGTCCCGCCGCAGCAGGCGCGCCGCCCGCTCTGCCATGACCTGGCGCTGGGGTTCGTCCTCTACCAGGCGGGCCACCGCCCGGACCAGCGCGGACAGCGAGCCCACCCTGTACCCGGCGCCATGGCGCTCGACGAACGTGTCGTTCCCCTCCTCCTGGCCAGGCAGCACCGAGGTGACGAGCACCGGGCGCGCGGAGACCAGCGCTTCCGCGATCGTCGTCGGGCCGCCCTTGGTCACCACGATATCCGCGGCGTGCACCAGTTGTGGCATGGTGTCTACGAAGCCGAGGATGGCCGCCGGATGGCGGGGCGGGGCGCGGAGCAGCCGGGCGCGTAACCGGGCGTTACGGCCGCAGACCACGATAAGCTGGAGGTTCAGCGGGCTACCGTCCAGGGCGCACACCTGGGCTGCCAGGCGGCCGGCACCCTCGCCTCCACCGACCAGCAGCGCTGTGAACCGGTCCGGATCGAGCCCCAGCTCGCGGCGAATCTCGGCCGGTGGGCGCGCCACCCGCCCGAACGCGGCGTTCACCGGCAGGCCAGTCAGTGTCACCCGCTCCGGGGGCGCCCCGTGCCGCAGCACCGCCAGGCGCGCCTCCTCGGTCGCCGCCGTGTAGCGGCTGAGGCGCGGATCGATCCAGCTCACGTGTACCGAAACCAGCTCGGTCACCGCGGCAACGACCGGGATCGACAGTCCGACCGCGTCGAGTGCGTCGAGCACGACCCGATTGCAGAACGGGTGTGTCGTCACCACGACCGCCGGCTCCCAGGCTTGCAGCTCCCGAGCGATCCGCGGCACCAGCCGCTCCTTGGCTCGGCTGGCGAGCGCGCCGTAGACCCGCCGGCGGTTGGTGGTGTGGTAGGCCAGGCCGTTGAGCAGTGGCGCGTGGCGGATGATCCAGGGGTAGAGGCGGACCATGCGGTGCTGCCAGCTCCGCGGGTCCAGCGCGATCAGGTCGGCGATCCGAACCTCCGCCTGGTGGTGCTGCTCAAGGGCGCGGGCGAGCGCCCCCGAGACGGCGCGGTGGCCCCCGCCGGCTTCGGACATGGCGATCAGCACCCGTCGCGAGCGACTCATCTCACGACGCTCCCCCTGGGACGCCGACCAGCAGGCCGGGAGGGTCTACCGTGGCGCCGCAGAAGGCCCGTGCGCCTGGACATCGCAGCGACCATCGCCAGCGTACACCCGCGAGGAGGCCGGTCCTCGGAGCCTGGCTCCGGCTACCCGACTCGCTGCGGTAGCACGCCGGTCTTCTCGCCAACCTGGGCGATGATCTCCAGGGCCTGGTCGATGTGCGCGTCGGTGTGCGTGGCGATACAGCTTGTGCGCAGCAGCGCCCGCCCGGGCTCCACCGCCGGAGCGACCGCCGGGTTGGTGAATAGGCCAGCGTCGAACAGCCGGCGCCAGACCACGGCCAGCCGCATGTCCTCGCCGATGATGATCGGGACGATCTGGGTGCAGCTCGTGCCCAGGTCGAATCCGAGCGCGAGCAACCCGTTGCGCCAGCGCTCGACGTTGCGCCAGAGGCGTTCCCGACGCTCCGGCTCGCGCTCGATAATCTCCAGCGCCGCCAGCGCCGCCCCGGCGCTGGCCGGCGGGATCGCGGCGCTGAAAACCATCGAGCGCCCGTGGTGCTTGATGTAGCTGATCACCTGCTCATCCGCGGCGACGAAGCCGCCGGTGGAGGCGAAGGACTTCGAGAACGTCCCGATGATGACGTCCACCTCGTCCTGGAGCCCGAAATGCGCCGCGGTGCCGCGGCCCTGCTCGCCGAACACCCCCACCCCGTGGGCATCGTCCAGGATCAACCGGGCGCCGTACTTCTTCTTCAGCGCCACGATCCCGGGCAGGTCGGCCAGGTCGCCCTCCATGCTGAATACACCGTCGACAACGATCAGCAGCCCCTTCTTACCCTGGTTCTCAGCCAGGATCTGCTCGAGCTGCTCCAGGTCGTTGTGCTTGAACTTCGCCACTTCGGCGTAGCTCAGCCGGGCACCATCGATGATGCTCGCGTGGTCGGCCCGGTCGACGATAATCAGATCGTGCCGACCGGCCAGCGCCGAGACCGCGCCGAGATTTGCCTGGTAGCCGGTGGTGAAGACAAGCGCCGACTCCTTCTGGGTCCACGTCGCCAGGCGCTGCTCCAGCTCAATGTGCAGGTCGAGCGTCCCGTTCAGGAAGCGCGATCCGGTGCAGGAGGTGCCGAACTGCTCCAGCGCCCGGATCGCCGCTTCCTTTACCCGCGGATCCTGGGTCAGGCCGAGGTAGTTGTTCGACCCGAACATGAGCATCGCGCGGCCGTTCACGATGACCTCGGCCCCAGCCTGCGACGAGATCGGGATGAAATAGGGGTACAGGCCGAGCGCGGCGACCTGGCGCGGCCGAGTGAACGATCTGACCTTGTCAAACGGGTCCACAGGAAGGCCTCCAGCGGCAGATGGATCGGCGGGTCAGACGAGGCTCGACAGGCCCGTCAGCCGCGCGGATACCCGAGACCGCTTCCCAGGTCCGCCCATCGGGCTGGAGTGTAGCACTAACAGGCGAGCCCAGGCCTCCAGGCGCGACCACAGGCGCCCAACACCGAGAGGAGGAGCGTCCATCCCTACGGCCACTCCCACACTCCCGTCAGCGGCGCGAGCTGCTCGCGGATCACCAGGCCCGCCCGAGTGAACAGGAACGTGTCGAAGTAGTAGTGGACCAGTAGGCAGCCCAGTACCACGATGTAGTAGCACTGCTCCGTGGATAGAGAGGTGAGCAGCTCGAGCGCCAGGACAACCACACCACCCAGCGCGGTAATCCCCACCAGTGTGGCATAGAACCGCAGGGTGTTGTCCGCCCCGGATAGCTTGGCCACCGCCCGGTTCGAGATCAGCCCGCGCTCTTTCCGCTGCTTGTTGACCAGCCAGATGATCGCCAGGTACTGAAATGAGTGCCAGACATTGATCCCCTGGAACGCTACATCGAGCTGATGGAAGGAGGGGATCACAAACGCGACCGAGACGGTTAGCGCGATCAGGACGGTCTTGGTGTAGTTCAGTCGGCCTTCGCGCGCCTCGACGATTGACTTTGCAGTGAACAGCGCCAGCGCGACCGCGAAGGCGAGCCAGGCCAGCGTCACCAGCGCCTCGCTCCGCAGAATGGCCGGCAGTCGCAGCACATGGTTCTCGATGATGAACCGATCGTGGATCAGCTTGTCGATCGCAAATGGGTACATACTGCTAAAGAGCACCGCGTAGTCGATCACCCGCGCCCAGCGCGAGGGCTCTGCCGGCCCCCGAACTCGGTACGAGTCACTGAGGAAGGCCGCCTGCTGCAAGACATGGAACGAGGCCCAGGCGAGGAACAGCGTCAGCAGCAAGGTCAGGTCGACCACTGCCAGCACCACGACAGCGACCGGGACGGCCAGCGCCCCGAGGGTCAGCAGCGGGTAGCGTAGCCAGAAGCGCCGCTCCAGGAACGTGAGCGTGTAGGTTGAGTACATGTGCGGCCCGCCGACAAGGGCGGCGACGATAAGATTGACCGCGGCGACAGACAGGCCCGCCCCGTGGAAGAGCAGGAGCGGGATCGGGATGAGCGCGGCGGAGGCCAGAATGAAGCGGGTATCCCAGCCAGGGCTGCTCAGCCAGCTCCACTCACCCCAGGACCGGGATGGACGCGCAAGAGCAGGGGCTTGAGCACTCATGGTCGACTCCTTCGCGAGCAGTGGTGCGAGACGCCAGCACCCAGCGGTGAGGCGCAGGGCCCTACTCCTTGAGCAAACACGAACAGCGGCCAGTTGTCAACCTCGGCCGCGCCACGCTTTGCCCGTGTCACAAAGTCGTGCTGCTTGACGCCCTTCTTTCGGCGTCCCTAGAATCCAGCGTCCTCTCCTCGGCAGGGAGGCTCGGCGATGGAGCGCTTTATCTACCTGGATCACGCAGCCACCACCTACGTCCTGCCGGAGGTGGTGGAGGCCATGCTCCCCTATTACCGAGAGCACTGGGGTAATCCCTCCAGCGTGTATGCGCTGGGGCGCGAGGCCCGGCGCGGGCTGGATGACGCCCGAGACACTGTCGCCGAAGTGCTCGGCTGCCGGGCGAACGAGATTGTCTTCACCGGCGGCGGCACGGAGAGCGATAATCTCGCCATCAGCGGCGTGGCGCTCCGGCTGGCCTCCCGCGGCAAGCACCTGGTAACCACGAAGATCGAGCACCACGCGGTGCTCCACACCTTCGAGTGGCTGGAGCGGCATCAGGGCTTCGCGGTGACCTACCTCGACGTCGACGAATATGGCCGGGTCGACCCCGCCACCGTCGCTGCGGCGCTCCGTCCGGATACCACGCTTGTCTCCGTCATGCTGGCCAATAACGAGATCGGGACGATCCAGCCGGTGGCCGAGATCGCCCGGCTCTGCCGCGACCGCGGTGTCCTGGTCCATACCGACGCGGTTCAGGCGGCCGGGGCGCTGGACCTGGATGTGGGCCGACTGGGCGTCGACCTGCTGTCGATGAGCGGGCACAAGTTTTATGGTCCGAAGGGCGTCGGGGCGCTCTACGTTCGCCGCGGCACCCCGATCACCCCGCTGCTCCACGGCGGCGGCCAGGAGCGCGGGCTGCGCTCCGGGACGGAGAACGTAGCTGGCATCGTCGGCTTCGCCCGGGCGCTCCGGCTGGCGTACGAGGCGCTCGACACCCGTGTGGCCCACGCCCGGCGGCTGCGCGACCGGCTGGTGCACGGCATCCTTGGCTCCATTGACCGGGCCCGACTGACGGGCCATCCCACTGAGCGGCTGCCGAACAACGCTAGCTTCGTGTTCGAGGGGGCGGACGGGGAGTCCATTCTGCTCAATCTGGACCAGCATGGCATCTGCGCCTCGAGTGGCTCGGCCTGCACCTCAGGCTCGCTCGAGGTGTCCCACGTGCTGCGCGCGCTGCGCCTTCCCAACACGCTCGCCGCCGGGAGTCTGCGGCTGACCACCGGAATCTGCAACACTGACGAGGATGTCGACACCGTGCTCGAGCTGCTGCCGGGCATCGTGAAACGGGTGCGCGAGCTGCAGCCCGCCGTGGCGGGCTGACGGCCCGCAGTCAGGCAGATCAGAGGGACGGCGCCGCTGTGGCGCCGTTTTCGCCGGGAAGGAGCGGAGATGCGACTGGTGACGTTTCGCCTCGGAGGGGTCGAGCGTGTCGGGGCGGTTATGGGCGACCGTGTCGTCGACCTGCACGCAGCGTCGAATGGCGAGGTGCCGGCGACGATGCTGGAGCTGCTCGCCCAGGGCGATGCTGGCATGGAGCGGGCGCGCCGGGTGCTGGCGCAGGCGCAGGACCAGGGGGTGCCGTTGAGCCAGGTGACCCTGCTGGCACCGGTCCCGCGGCCGCCCAAGAATGTGATGGCGCTGGGGCTGAACTACCGCGAGCACGCCATCGAGAGCGCCCGGGCCAGGGGCGAGCAGGTAGTCTTCCCGGAGGTGCCGGTGATCTTCACCAAGGCGTCGACCAGCGTAATCGGCCCGGAGGCGGAGATCGTGGTGCCCTATGACGTCACGACCAAGGCCGACTGGGAGGTGGAGCTGGCGGTAGTGATCGGGGCCCGCGCCAAGCGGGTCAAGGCCGCTGATGCGCTCGGCTACGTCGCCGGCTACACCGTGGCCAACGACGTCTCCGCCCGTGACCTGCAGTTCGCCCACCAGCAGTTCTTCCGCGGCAAGAGCCTGGACACCTTCTGCCCGCTCGGCCCCTGGCTGGTCACCCGCGACGAGATCCCGAATCCGCACGCGCTGCGGATCACGCTGCGGGTCAACGGCGTCACCAAGCAGGACAGCAGCACCAGCGAGCTGATTTTCGACGTGCCGACCATCATCGAGACGCTGGCGGCTGGGCTGACGCTCGAGCCCGGCGACGTCATCCTTACCGGGACGCCCTCGGGCGTGGGTGTTGCCCGCGTTCCACCAGAGTTCCTTCAGCCCGGCGACATGGTCGAGGCAGAGATCGAGGGCATCGGGGTGCTGCGTAACCGGGTGGTGGCGGCGGAATGAGCGCGCCGCGCCGAGTGCTGATTACCTCCTCCCTGGCGCAGCACGATCCGACCGCGCTGGAGATCCTGAAGGCTGCCGGGCTGACTCCAGATATCCGCCACTCGTCCCCAACCTGGAGCGTGGACGAGGTGGTGGCGGCGCTCGGCGATGCCCCGGCGGTGATCGCCAGCACCGAGCGCTACACGGAGGAGGTGTTCGCCCGCGCCCCGGAGCTGCGGGTGATCTCCCGGACCGGGGTCGGCTACGACTCGGTGGACGTTGCCGCTGCCACGCAGCATGGTGTGGCGGTCACCACTACCCCGGGCGCGAACGACCGCACCGTGGCCGACTTCGCGATGGCCCTGATCCTGGCGCTCGCCCGCCGGCTGTTCGAGGCGGACCAATCCGTTCGTGCCGGGCTCTGGGTCCGCCCGGAGGCGGTGGACATGCGCGACAAGGTGGTGGGCATCGTTGGACTCGGAGCGATCGGTAAGCACGTCGCCCGCCGCGCCCACGGCTTCGAGTGCCGCGTCCTCGCCTATGACGTCGTCCAGGACCTCCCGTACGCCGAGCGCTACGGCATCCGCTACGTCCCGCTGGCGACGCTGCTCGCGGAGTCGGACTTCATCACCCTGCACGCCCCGCTCACCGCGGAGACGCGCCACCTCATCGGGGAGCGGGAGCTGCGGGCGATGAAGCCTACCGCGTACCTGGTGAACACCGCGCGTGGCCCGCTGATCGATGAGCAGGCGCTGATCCGGGCGCTCCAGGAGGGCTGGATCGCCGGAGCGGGGCTGGACGTGTTCGAGGTCGAGCCGCTCCCGGACGATAGCCCGCTGCGCGGGATGGACAACGTGATCCTCGCCCCGCACTGCGCCGGCATCTCCCGCGAGTCCGGCCAGGCGATGGCGCGCCTGGCGGCGGAAAACGTGGTCGCGGTCCTGACCGGCGGCCAGCCGGTCCATTGCGTCAACCCCAAGGTGCTGCGGCGGTAGGGCGCGTCTCGGTATCGCCCCGCTGTCCCGTTCGAGAGAGGTGAGCCGGGCGCTGCTGGCTGAGCGCTGGCCCGGGCCAGCTAGCGTTCGCTCACCGTCACGCTCTGGATCATGACCGGGGTGATCGGGGTCGACCGCTCGCCGCTCGGGCCGGCCTTGACTGGCGTCTGCGCGATCTGGTCCACTACGTCCATCCCGCTGGTCACCTGCCCGAAGATGACGTACTGCTTGGGGAGCTGGATATCTTGCAGGCAGATGAAGAACTGGCTGCCAGCCGAGTTCGGCGCCGGTGTGCGGGCCATCGCCACCGCGCCCCGCTTGTAGTCCAGGCTGACCTTCTCGTCTGGAATCGTGTACCCGGGGCCGCCCGTCCCGGTGCCAGTCGGATCGCCCGATTGGATGACGAAGCCCTGGACGATGCGGTGGATCGGGACGTTGTCGTAGAAGCCCTGGCGTGCCAGGAAGACGAAGTTGTTGACCGCAATCGGCGCTTCCTTGGGCAGCAGCGCGACGACCACCTCGCCCTTGTCGGTCTTCAGCGTCGCGCTGTACTGCTTGTTCGGGTCGATCGTCATCGGCGGCGGGCTGGGCCACTGCTTCCCGGTCGCCCCGCCGGCCGCAGGTCGGGTCGGCGCGCCTTGCGGAGTGGGGGCGGCGGGCCGAGTCGGCTGCGCCGCGCTGCCCCCGGGTGACGAGCAGGCAGTCGCCAGCAGGATCGTCATCGACAGGGGCAGCAGCCAGAGGGGGAATCGAGGCATTCGGTTCTCAACTCGGTCAGACGAAGTTGGTACACTATAGCGGGCGCGCCGCTGGGGGTGTGCCAAAGATGCGCAGGCAGGTGTGACGATGATGCAGAGCGAGCAGGATGGGGATGGAGGCGTGAGCTCGAGCCCGACCAATACTCCTCAGTCCCCGATGACGGCCTCGCAGCTCTTCTTCCTGCAACGTCTGGCCTGGCTGCAGAAGCAGCGTCGCGAGTGCATCAATGTCCTGCATCCGAGCGACTGGCGGATGCGGCTGCTCAACAAGGCGCTGTATTCCACCTACCGCGACTGCGTCGCGGCGGGCGTTGAGCAGGCGGCCAAGGAGATCTTGCAGCGAGAGCAGCCGAGTAACTGACGCTCGGCGGCCCGGCTGGCTGCGAACGCGCTGCCCGCTCGCCTACACTCGCCTGCATGGATATCCTGCGTGAGGCCGGCCTGCAGGAGTGGTCCGCGGCTGCGATTCCCTTCCTGGCGTCGGCGCTTCCGACGCTGATGAAGGCGCTCGTGGTCCTGCTCCTGACGTTCTACGTTGGGCGGCGGGCCAGCAGCGCCTTCCGCGCCGCCGCCCGCCGCAGCTCTGTCGATCCGAGCATCATCCTGCTCGGCGCCCGCCTCATCCACCTGGGTGTGCTCATCCTCGCCGCGTCGATCCTGCTCGACCTGTTCGGCGTTCCACCCAGCACGCTCGTCGCTGCCATCGGGGTGGTCGGTCTGGCGGTCAGCCTGGCGCTCCAGGACCTGCTCCGGAACTTCTTCGCCGGGATCTACCTGCTGTTCGAGCGGCCGTTCCGGCTGGGCGACACCATCCAGGTGAAGGAGCACGAGGGAGTGGTGGAGCACGTCGGCTTCCGCACCATGGTGCTCCGGACCCGTTCGAACGTGGAGATCCGCATCCCGAACTCCATGGTCGTTGCCGAGGTGGTCTCGAACCGTACCCACATGATCTCGCCCAAGGACGAGCCGACCTCCACGGAAGAAGAGGCCTCCGCCTAACGGCCGAGCGCCAGCCGCTCGACCAGCCAGCGCGGCAGCTTCGCTTCGATCATCTGCTGCTGGGTCTCCCACACGTCATACTCCACCCGGCGCCAGGTAGCGGTGCCCTGGCCGAGGTCGAGCAGCAGGTAGGCGGCGCGGGGATCGCCGTCGCGCGGTTGGCCGACGCTGCCCGGGTTCAGCAGCAGCTTCCCCTGGAGCTGCTGGAGATCGAGCACGTCGTCCGGTTCGGCGTATTCCGCGCGCAGGCGGCCGTCGCCGCGGTCCACGAAGCGGCTCGGAATGTGGGTGTGGCCGAACAGGCAGAGCTGGGTGGCGAAGTGGGCGAGGTTCGCCGCGGCGCGGTGCGCGTCCAGCAGGTATTCCCAGAGCGGGTCACGCGGACTCCCGTGCACCAGGGTTGCGCGCTGCTGGTCGTGCACCCGAACCTGGGGCAGGCCGGCGAGATAGGCGCTCGCCTCGTGCAGCAGCATGCGCGCCGTCCACTGCGCCGCCGCAGCCGCGTCCGGGTTGAAGTCGTCGGTGTCGATCCGCCCGATCGCCGCCCAGTCATGGTTCCCGGCCACGGCAACCGCGCCGACTGCCTGGAGCCGCGCCACCACCTCGTTCGGCCGCGGCCCGTAGCCGACGACATCGCCCAGGCACCAGACCGCGTCGACCGTGCCGCAGTCGCGCAGCACCTGCTCGAGCGCCACGAGGTTGCTATGAATGTCGGAGAGCACCGCGATCCGCACACTACGACGGTACACCGGAAGCGGCTCAAGGCGCAGCCGGGGCCGGCGAGGCCCGGACCGGCCGGCGCTGGCGTTTGGATACAATGCAGCAGGAGCCGTTCCGTACCGTCATGTCGAGCCTGTCGGCGCTGGGCGAGTTCGGGCTGATCGAGCGACTTGCCCAGATCGTTACCCCCATGCCGTCCGCGCCGGCGCTCCCCGGCGCAGGTGGGCTACTGCTCGGAATTGGCGACGACGCCGCCGTCTGGACGCCGACACCGGGTACGCGGGTCGTCGCGACCACGGACGCGCTCGTCGAGGGTGTTCACTTCGACCTTCGCTTCACGAGCTGGCGTGACCTGGGCTGGAAGGCGCTCGCGGTGAACGTGAGCGATGCGGCAGCGATGGGCGCCACCCCTCGCTTCGCCCTGGTCACGCTCGGACTGAGTCGGGGACGATCCCTGGAGGAGCTGGAGTCGCTGTACCACGGGCTGGCCGACCACGCCGCCCGCTTCGCGGTCCAGGTGGTGGGCGGCGACGTGGTCTCCTCTCCTACGACGTTCCTGAGCGTGGCGCTGCTGGCCGAAGCAGGCGCGCACCTGCTGCGGCGCGACGCGGCGCGGCCGGGCGACCAGGTGGCCGTGACGGGGACGCTGGGCGATGCCGCGGGCGGGCTCCGGCTGCTGCTCGCCGGCCGCCAGCCGCGCACCGAAGCGGAGCGGGAGCTGGTTAGGCGCCATAACCGTCCTGAGCCGCGCGTCCCGGAGGCGGCGCTGCTGCGGGATAGCGGCGTCCGGTGTGGAATGGACCTGAGCGATGGGCTGCTCGGCGACTGCGCCCGGCTGGCGCGGGCGAGTGGGGTGCAGATCGAGCTGAGACTCGACGCCGTGCCGGTCAGCGCAGCGCTCCGCGAGGTATTTGGCGAGGAGGCCGCCGAGATCGCGCTCGCCGGCGGCGAGGACTACGAGCTGCTGGTCACCGGGCGAGCAGAGGTGCTCCGGGCCGCGGCGGAGCGGCTGCGGACAGCAGGTCTGGCGCCGCTCTCGCTGGTCGGCCAGGTACGTGAGCGCAGCGAGGGCGCGGAGGAGGTAGGAGTGCTGGACAGCCGCGGCGAACGCTATACCCCGCGGCTCCGTTCCTGGGAGCATCCGCTGTGAGCCAGCGGGACGGACAGTTGGAAGCGGCGCCGCCTGTGGTGGTCGAGACGGCCAGCCCCGAGGAGACGTTCGCCCTCGGCGCGGCGCTCGGTCGTACGGTCGAGCCGGGCGATGTCTTCCTACTCGCTGGTCCATTCGGGGCGGGGAAGACCGTATTCGTCCAGGGGCTGGCGCGAGGGCTGGAGGTGCCCACGCCGGTGTCAAGCCCGTCCTTCGTCCTGGCCAGCGAGCACCAGGGGCGGCTGCCGCTGGTGCACATCGATCTGTTTCGGCTGGAGTCGATCGAGCCGGCGCTGCTGGCGAGCCTGGACGAGTATCTGGAGAGCGACGCGGTGTGCGCGATTGAATGGCCTGAGCGGCTGCCGGTCCCGCCGGATCTCGCGGTGACCCGAGTGGCGATCGAGCCGCTTGGCGAGCGTCGGCGCCGTTTCACGTTCGCCCCGGCGAATGCGCGCCTTGAGTGGGCGATTCGCCAGGCGGCGAGCGTGGGCGTGTCGGCGCGGCAGGGGCAGAGCTAGGTGCTGCTGCTGGCGATCGACACGTCAACGAGCTACGCCGGCCTGGCACTCCACGATGGTGAGCGCGTCTGGGCGGAGCAGACCTGGTGGTCGGGCCGGCACCATAACGAGCAGCTCCTGGAGCAGATGTCGCGTCTGTTCGAGCTTGTCGGCTGCTCGGTGCAAGCGCTGGGGGCGGTCGCGGTAGCGCGCGGGCCGGGCTCATTCACCGGGGTGCGGGTGGGGCTGTCGGTCGCTAAGGGGCTGGCGCTGGGGCGGGGCATCCCGCTGGTCGGGGTAGAATCGCTGGACGCGCTGGCGGACGCGTTCGCGGCGGCTCCGCTCCCGGTCCGCCCGGTCGTCGAGGCCGGGCGGGGGCGCTGGCTCACCGCGCTGTTTCGCGGTGGTCCGAACGGCATGGAGCGGCAGGGGGAGTATCGGAACGTCGATCTGGCTGGGCTCGTGGCGCTCGGGGCGGAGCCGGCGCTGTTTTGTGGCGAGCTGAGCCCGCAGGCGCGCCAGGCGCTCGCCGAGCGCTATGGCGATGCGGTGCGTGTGGCGAGTCCGGCCGCGGGGCTCCGCCGCTCAGCGTACCTGGCGGAACGCGGCCTGCGCCTCTTGCAGGCTGGCGCCAGCGGCGATCCGGGCCTGGTCGACGCGGTCTACGTAGCCAGGTGAGCCAGATGCGATTCGTCGTCGAGCCGATGCGCCTGGGTGATATTCCGACGGTCAGCGCGATCGAGCGGCTGTCGTTTCCCCAGCCGTGGCCGCAGAGCGCCTACCGCCGCGAAATTCTCGAGAACCGCATGGCGCACTACGTGGTCGCCCGCGTGCTGGACGCACCCGCGCCGGTACGCGCGTCCGCGCCCGAGCCACAACCCCAGTCGGCGGATCGGACGGAGGATGGACTGTTCGGCAAGCTCCAGCGGCTGCTCCGCGCCAGCGCCGACCCGACCAGCGGAGGGGCTGAGGACCGGGGCGTGGTCGGCTACGCCGGGCTGTGGCTGATGACCGACGAGGCGCACGTGACGACGATCGCGGTGCACCCGCAGTACCGAGGCAAGCACGTCGGGGAGCTGCTGCTGCTGCACCTGATCGACCACGCGATCTCGGTCGGGGCCCGCTGGGTAACACTGGAGGTGCGGGTGAGCAACGAGGTCGCGCAGGCGCTGTACCGGAAATACACCTTCAAGGAGATGGGCGTGCGCCGACGCTATTACAGCGACAACGGCGAGGATGCGCTCATCATGTGGACCGACCCGCTGGACTCGGAGCACTTCCGGCGCGTGCTGGAGCAGAACCGGGCCGCGCTGCGGCAGCGGCTCACGGAGGCAGGATGACCGACCGGATCATCATTCTCGACGGCCATTCCCTGATGCACCGCGCCTTCCACGCGATTCGCAGCCTCACCAGCCCGAGCGGCCAGCTCACCAACGCGGTGTTTGGCTTCACCTCCATGCTGCTCAAAGCCTGCGCCGAGCTGCAGCCACGCTACGCCGTCGCCGCCTTCGACACCTCGGCCCCCACCTTCCGCCACATCGAGTCGGCCGACTACAAGGCAACGCGCCAGCCGGCGGCGGAAGGGCTGCACGAGCAGTTCCCCCTGGCCTACCAGGTGCTCGACGCGCTCAACATCCCTATCTATCGCCTCGACGGCTTCGAGGCGGACGATCTGGTCGGCACCCTCTCCAAGGAAGCGGCGCGCCGCGGCCTGGAGGCGATCATCATCAGCGGCGACCTGGACATGCTGCAGCTTGTCGGGCCGCGGGTGAAGGTGCTCGCGCCGCGCCAGGGCGTATCGGACACCGTGCTGTACGACGAAGAGGCGGTGCGCGAGCGCTACGGGCTGGAGCCGGATCAGCTCGTCGACTTCAAAGCGCTGCGGGGCGACGTTTCGGACAACATCCCGGGCGTGCCGGGGATCGGCGAGAAGACGGCGGCCAGGCTGCTGCGTGACTTCGGGACGCTCGACGAGCTCTATGCGCACCTGGACCAGGTGCCACCCAAGCTGCGCGAGCCGCTGGAGCTCTTCCGCGACCAGGTCTACCAATCTCGTCGGCTGGCCACCATTGTGACGGATCTCCCGGTCCAGCTCGAGCTGGAGCGTGCCGAGCTCCGCAGCTACGATCGCGCCCGGCTGCTGTCCACCTTCCACGAGCTGGGCTTCCGCAGTCTGCTGGACCGGCTCCCGAGTGTACTGGGTGCGGGCGCCGGCAGCGAGCGCGAGCAGGCGTCGGCACAGTTGAGCCTGTTCGAGGGCAGGCCCGCCGAGCCCGACGGCGTGACGCCAGCGGCGCCGCGCGCCACGGACGGGCTGGTGCACGATCAGGCGTCGCTGGAGGCGCTGGTGGCCGAGCTCCAGTCGGCGCAGCGGATCGCCTTCAACGTCCAGGCGACCAGCTTGGACCCGATGCGAGCAGCGCTGGTGGGGATCGGGATTGCGGTGGACGACCATCCGGCGCGCTACCTGCCGCTCGGCCACGCCGAGGGAGAGCAGCTTCCGGTTCAGGAGGCGCTGGCGCGGCTGCGGCCATTCCTGGGCGACGAGTCGATCCCGAAGCTGATGCATAACGCCAAGTACTCGATCATCATCCTGGAACAGCACGGCGTCCCGGTGGAAGGGCTCGACTTCGACACCATGATCGCCGCCTACCTACTGGAATCGACGCAGCGAACCTTTGCGCTGCGCGATCTCGCCTGGCGAAAGCTCCAGGTGGAGCTGCCGGCCGCGACCGCGCTGCTGGGGTCCGGCAAGAGGGCGATCACCATGGCCCAGGTCGACCCGGCCGCGGCCGGGGAGTACGCCCGGCAGGAGGCAGACCTGGTGCGACGGCTGGTGCCGATCCTGAAGCGCGAGCTGGATGACAACGACCAGCAGCGGCTCTTCTGCGAGGTCGAGCTGCCACTGGTCCCGGTCCTGGCGAGCATGGAGCAGGCCGGAGTGGCGATCGACACCGCCTACCTGCGCACGCTCAGCCAGGAGCTGCATGCCCGGCTGGGCGAGATCGAGGCGGAGATCTATCGCGCCGTCGGCCACCAGTTCAACGTCGCCTCGCCCTCACAGTTGTCGCATGTGCTCTTCGAGGAGCTGCACCTGCCGAAGTCGAAGCGCACCCGCACCGGCCAGGTGTCCACCGGCGCGGAGGTGCTGGAAGAGCTGCGCGGCATCCACCCGGTGGTGGACCTGATCCTGGAGCACCGCCAGCTTCAGAAGCTAATCGGCACCTACGTGGATGCGCTGCCGGCGCTGATCAACCCGCGCACCGGGCGGGTGCACACCTCGTTCAACCAGACGATGACGGCGACAGGACGCCTGTCCTCCAGCGACCCGAATCTGCAGAACATCCCCATCCGCACCGAGCTCGGGCGGCGAGTGCGGCGCGCCTTCGTCGCCGGCGGACCACAGCTGCGGCTGCTGAGCGCCGACTATGCCCAGATCGAGCTGCGCATTCTGGCGCATATCACCGGCGACCCGACGCTGGTGCAGGCGTTCGAGGAAGACCAGGATATCCATGCGGCGACGGCGGCGGAGGTGCTGGGCATTCCGATCAGCCAGGTGACGGCCGACCAGCGCCGGCTGGCCAAGATGGTGAACTTCGGGGTGCTGTACGGAATGTCCGAGTATGGCCTGGCCGCCCGGACCGATCTGCCGCAGTACGAGGCGGGCGCCTTCATCGACCGCTACTTCAGCCGCTTCGCGACGATCAAGCGCTACCAGGACCAGGTGCTGCGTGAAGCGGAGCGGCGGGGCTACGTCACCACGCTGCTCGGCCGGCGGCGCTACATCCCGGAGCTGAAGAGTCCGGTCTATGCGGTGCGCCAGGCAGCCCAGCGCGCCGCGATCAACCACCCGATCCAGGGAACGCAGGCGGACATCATTAAGCTGGCGATGATCCGCATCCAGCGCTACCTGCGCGAGTCGCGCAGCCGGGCCCGGATGATTCTCCAGGTCCACGACGAGCTGGTGTTCGAGGTGCCTGAGGACGAGGTGGACGAGCTGGCGGAGGTGGTACGCGACACGATGGTCCACGCCTTCGAGCTGAGCGTGCCGGTTCGAGTCGACGTGAAGGTGGGGTCGAACTGGGAAGAGATGACCCCACTGCCGCAGACGGTCTAGTGCCCGAGCTCCCGGAGGTCGAAACCACCGTGCGCGGCCTCAAGGAGGCGATCGTTGGCCGGCGTGTTCGCGAGGTGGAGGTCACCTGGGAGCGCACCCTGGCCAACGCCAGCCCCGCGGAGCTGGGCGCGGCGCTGGCGGGGGTGACGATCGCCGACGTCACCCGCCGCGGCAAGCACGTCGTGCTCCACTTCGCTGACGGCGCGGCGCTGGCGGTTCACCGTCGCATGACCGGTAACTTGCTCGTCCGGCCTCCTGGTGCCCCCACCGAGCCGTACACGCGGCTGACCCTGCGGTTCGACGATGGCAGCGAGCTGCGTTTCGTGGACATTCGGAAGTTCGGGCGGGCCAGCTACCATCGTGACCAGGCGGCGCTCGCGGCGTTCTTCGCCCAGGTGGCTGGTCCAGAGCCACTTGAGGACCTCACCCCGCAGCGCCTGGCGGCGCTGCTCGCTCGCCGCCGTGGCCGGCTCAAGCCGCTGCTGCTCGACCAGACTTTCCTGGCCGGGATCGGCAACATCTACGCCGACGAGATCCTCTGGACCGCCGGGCTGCACCCGGAGCGTCGGGCGGACAGCCTTGCGCCCGCGGAGATCGGGCGACTGGCCGACGCGATACGAGACGTCCTGCTCGCAGCCATCGAGCGGCGCGGGACGTCGCTGCGTGACTACCGGGACTCCGACGGGGAGCGCGGCGACAACCAGCGCTTCCTGGCAGTATACGGGCGCGCGGGCGCGCCCTGCCCGCGCTGCGGGGCGCCGATCGAGAAGCGCTGGCTGGGGCAACGGGGCACGCACGTCTGCCCGCGCTGCCAGCCGATACACGCGGGCCCACCGCCGGACCACATGGGCGAGACGCGCGCTGGCGAGCGCTGCGGGCCGGAGAGGCTGTGATTCGACCATACTGGATGACGCCTGCTGTCCTGACGGAGGGAGTCGACATGCTACCGACCCTGCGCCGGCCGGCTGCGCCGTCGCCACGGCTGGCGCTTCCAGCCTGGCTCGCCGCGGATTGGCCGCTGCCCATCCTGTGCCTGGCCGCGGCGCTAATGCTGCTGCTGGACCTTGGTCGGGAGCCGCTGGCCGACTGGGACGAAGCGATCTTTGCCCAGGTTGCTCGGGAGATCGTGCAGAGTGGGGACTGGCTGACGCTGCACTGGGGCTACGAGCTCTACTTCAACAAACCGCCCCTGCTGCTGTGGCTTACCGCCTGCGCGTACCTGCTGTTCGAGGTGACCGAGTTCGCGGCGCGTCTCCCCTCCGCCCTCGCCGGCATCGGGCTGGTCGGGGTCACCTACCTGACGGGAAAGGTGGTCTACGACCGCTGGGCTGGCACCCTGGGAGGCCTGATCCTGCTCGCCAGTCTACAGTTCGTCCGCTTCGCTCGCTTTGGGACGACGGATATCCTGCTGACGTTGCTGATCTTCACCTCGCTCTATGCGTATCTGCGCGCTCGGAGCGGCTCCCCGCACTGGTGGTACCTGGTATGGGGAGGCTTCGGGCTGGCGTGCATGGTGAAGAGCGCAGGGGCGCTGGTGCTGCCCGCCACGCTGGCTGTGGCGCTCTGGTTCGACGGCGGAGTGGCCCGTGCCTGGCGGTCGGGCTCGTTCCGCGGTGGGGCGGTGCTGGCGGCGCTCATCGTCGTGCCCTGGCATCTGCTCATGCTCGTAGAGTACGGCCAGGAGTTCCTGCGGACCTACGTGCTGCACAACGTGGTGGAGCGGTCAACGCAGGCGGTCGAGGGGCACACGGGCGACTGGTTGTTCTACGTGAACGTTCTGCAGGGCCTCTTCTTCCCCTGGGTTTACGTGCTGCCGTTTGCGCTCGCCCTTAGCCTGAAAGAGAACCTGCGGGCCTGGTCCCGTTCTGGCCCCCTGCTCGTGCTCGCGGTCCTCGTCTTCGCCGCTTACACGATTATCCCGACCAAGCTGCGCTGGTACATCCTGCCGGCGTACCCGGCGTTCGTGCTACTGCTGGCGCTGCTCCTCCGGCAGGCGTCGATCCGGCTGCGCTCGCTGGCGTTCGCCGGCCTAGCCGTCTCCTGCGGCCTGGTCGCGCTCATGGTTCCTCCCTCGCTCGATCTCTTGCTCGCCGGGCTGGTCGCGCTGGCGCTGGTGCTGCTGCTGGCCTGGCGCCAGCGCGCCAGCCTGCTGCTCAGCGGGGCGCTGGCGGCCTTCCTGTTTGCCATCGGGGCGAACAGCGTCGCGACGGCCTACCAGGTTAGCGAGCGGCCCCTCGCTGCCGCGGCGGCGGCCATCCGCAGTGAGAGCCCCTCCGACCGGGCGCCGCTGATTCTGTATTCGGGGCTGGGCAGGCCTTCGGCGCTGTTCTATAGCGAGCGGCCGATCCAGCAGATCAAGAACATTGGGCAGCTCGCCCAGCTCCTGGCCGACGGCCAGGAGCACTGGATTGTGCTCAGGCGGCCGGACCTTAAGCCGCTGCAGCAGAGGTTTGACGTGAGCATCGTCGACGGCCGCCGGTCAGTGATCGCGGCGAGGATCCGCGCCCGGGAGTAGGCGCCTTTCTCCGTGCTGCGCTCTGGCTCCGGGGGCTCAGCTTACGCGCAGCACCTCGGCGTAGGTGATGCCGTCGATGCGGACCGTGGCCGCCAGGCGCTCCGTGCCAGTGGGGCTGTCTAGTCCACGCTGCTCCGCGCTGACGTAGGTCACCAGGTAGTCCATCGGGCCGCCAGCAGCGGGATCGACCACGCGGCCCCGAACCTGTGGCCGCAGGGGGATGCGCACCGGGCCGGCGGCGCCAACCCGAGGCGCATCTCGACCCCGCTGGCTGTTGATATAAGCGCCCACGAGGTCGAGTCCCTCGCCCCAGCCGACCGGAATGGCCCACCTGGCCGCGACCGGGCCGCCGGCCAGCGGGGAGTAGTAATCGAAGAAGTACGGGCGGGCGCTGGCAGACAGCGCGAGCTGGGCGGCGCCCAGAACACCGATGCCGATTGCCTGGAGTGACGGGCGCCCCCGCCAGGAGCTCCCCACGCGACCCGTCGCGTGGGGAGCCCGCCAGCCCGCGAGCGCCTGCTGGGAGCCAACGGCGGCGACGATGACCAGGAGCGGCACAGCGGGCAGCACGTAGCGATCCTGCTTCTTCGCCACCATGCCCATGAGCAGGATGACGAGCGCGGCGGCGAGGAGGAGCCAGAAGGAGGCGTCCCGCGAGAGTGGCTGGCCCCCCTGGTGTCGCGCTCGGGTGATGAGCCACACCAGCAGGCCGGCGATGACGAGCGGGCTGAGCCGGAAGGCGAGCACCACCGGATAGAAGGCGAGGCCGGGATCGCCTACCTGCTGGCCAAGGAAGAAGCTGCCGTTCTCGTGGGGCTGGCTGGCAACCTCACTGCCGAACTGAAGCACCTGCGTGACTGTCGAGACGGGGACGACGAGCAGCGCCGGCCAGGCGACGACGGCCGTGGCGCCGGCCACACCCGTGAGCAGCGCCAGGTCCGCGAGCCAACGCCGCCAGCCGATCCGCACTCCGGCCGGGACGGCCAGCAGGAGCAGCAGCGCCGGCAGCAGCACGAGCGCGGCGGATTTGGTGATCAGGGCCAGCCCGGCCGCGATGCCCGCGAGCACGACGTACCGGCGGCCTCCCGGCTGCAGCCAGCGCCTGAGGCAGGCCAGCGCGACGATGGCGATCAGCGAGGCGAGCAGCCCGTCGAGGTGGAGGATGCGACCATGTGCGATCAGCCAGGGGTCCAGCGCGAGCAGCGCACCGGCCAGCGCCGCGGCGCCGAGTCCGAAGAGCTGGCCGACCAGCAGCGCAATGAGCAGGATTAGGGCGCTCGCCGCCAGCGCCATCGCCCGCCGGGCGCCGAGGAACGCCGCCCAGCGCTCCTGGGCATACCGGTTCAGCGATGCCCCGTCCAGCGCCGCCGCGCGCTCCAGCCCCATGCCGACGACGCCGAGCCACATCGTTGTCACCCCCGGGTGCCCGGTCTGGAATGTTCCGCCCCAGTCGCCAGCCGCCAGGGCGGCGCCGAAGCGAGAGCTACGCTCGAACCAGACCGGCTCGTCGATGGTAAGCGGGCGATCCAGGTCGGTGAGGCGGGGGATCAGCGCCAGCAGCCCGACCGCGAGAAGGATACCGGCCTGGGCGGCGGTTCGGAGCGGTGTAGTTCGCCAGTTACGCACCTGTGCCTCGCTTTCGTCGGCCCACGGCCAGACGTCGCGCCCCCACCCTCTTTCCCTCACTCGCCCACCGGTGTTCAGGCTGCTGGCTGTCTGCCCGGGCGCTGGCAAGCGGCACGGCGGCCAGCCAGGGCACTCACTGGCGCTCACGCCTGCCCGCGCGGCCGCTCAGCCGGCGGCCAGCAACTTGCGGAAGCGCGTGTCGCTCTTGAACGGACCGACGACGGCGAGCGCGTACTTCGCTGGATCGAACAACGCGCTCGCCACCCGGCGCAGGTCGTCCGGGGTGACGGCATCGATCCGGGCGAGCACCTCGTCAACGGTCAGGATCTCTCCGCGGAGCAGCTCTTGCCCACCCAGCCAGGACGAGACGGCCCGGGTGTCCTCCATACGGAGCTGGAGCCGGCCCTTCATGAACTCGCGCGCCTTGGCCAGCTCGCGCTCGGGCACCGGCTCCCCGACCCGGCCGAGCTCCCGAAGGATCGCCTCGATCGCCCGATCGACCTTGCTTGGATCCACGCCGGCCGCCACCACCACCGCGCCGGTGTCCTGGAAGTGGCTAACGTAGGAATGTACGTCGTACGCCAGGCTGAGCCGCTCGCGGATCTCCAGGAACAGGCGCGAGCTCATCCCCTCGCCGAGCACGGTGTTGAACACGTCCAGCGTATAGCGATCCGGGTGCTCTGCGGGCAGGCCCGGCACGGCCAGACAGAGGTGCGCCTGCTCCGTCTTCTTGTACCGCACCCCGACCCGTCGGCCGTTGCACAGATCGTTTGCCGGGGGCCAGCCGCCCGTTGGGTGCGGCTGCCAGTCGCCGAGGTGCTGCTGCGCGGCGGCGACGACCCGCTCGTGCGAGACGTTACCCGCTACCGCGACGACCACGTTGTGCGGCGCGTACTGACGGGCCAGGTAGTCCAACATCTGGTCGCGGGTGATCGCGCTGACGCTCGCCTTGCTCCCGCCGATGTCCCGGCCAAGCGGCTGGTTGGGCCAAAGCACCTCGTCGATCAGCAGCCCGGCCAGGTCGGCCGGGCTGTCCTCGGTCATTGCCAGCTCTTCCAGGATCACTGCGCGCTCCTTCTCGATCTCCGTGGGGTCGAAGATCGAGTGCCGCAGGCAGTCGGCCAGGACGTCGAATGCCAGGTCGAAGTGCTGGTCGCCTACCTTGGCCCAGTAGACGGTGAGCTCCTTGTCCGTTCCGGCGTTGGTGACACCACCAACGCCTTCGATCGCCTCAGAAATCTCCCGGGCCGTTGGGCGGCGCTCAGTGCCCTTGAACAGCATGTGCTCCAGGAAGTGGGAGACACCGGCCACCGCGTCCGTTTCGTAGCGCGAGCCAGCGCCGACAAACAGGGAGATGCTCGCCGACCGCGTGTGGGGCATCGTACTCGACACGACGCGGAGCCCATTGTCCAGGACCGTCCTCTGATACATCCTCATCCGCCTGATGCCGCCCGCGCGCCGGTGCGCGGCGTGAAAAGGGGTCTCTGGCAGCCCAGAGACCCGCGTGCTGACAGCATTCTAAACCGCGCTCTGGGCGCGGGCAACCAAACGGGGCGGATGCCAAACGGGGCGAACGCCGGTACGATGACCGGGCACGCCGCTCGCGGCATCGACGGCGAACCCTTGGCGCTCGGGGGAGCCAATGATCGCCCCATACCCCGCCCATCGTGAGGCTGACGTCGTCCTGCGCGACGGCTCCACGGTCCACGTCCGCCCCGTGCGTCCGGAGGACGAGGCCGAGTTGCTGCGGTTCTACTCCTCCCTCTCGGAGGAATCGCGCATCCTGCGCTTCTTCTCGGGCGCGGTGGACCTGGCCGCGGTGGCCAGGCGGGTGAGCCAGGTGGACTACGTGAACTCCTATGGTCTGGTTGCGACCCTGGGCGCTGAGCGGCGGATCGTCGCCCACGCCTCCTACGACGCGCTCGGCAATGGCCGGGCGGAGGTCGCCTTCGCCATCGAGGATGCCCACCAGGGGCGCGGCATCGGCTCGATTCTGCTCTGGCACCTGGCCGAAGCGGCCAATGCCAACGGCATCCAGCAGTTCGAGGCGGTGGTCCTGCCGGTGAACCACCGCATGCTGGAAGTGTTCCGCCAGTCCGGCTTCCCAATCGAGGTGCACAGCCGACCGGAGGAGCTGCACGTCACGTTTCCCACCTCCATTACCGAGGAAGGGATCGAGCGCTTCGAGCGCCGGGAGCAGCTCGCGGCGATCAGTGCGCTCAAGGCGTTCCTGTACCCCCGCTCGGTCGCGGTCATTGGCGCCTCCCGCCAGCGAGGGACGGTCGGAGCGCAGGTGTTCGAGAACCTGCTCTGGTACGGCTTCGAGGGGCCGGTTTACCCGGTCAACCCGGCCGCCGAGGTGGTGCACTCCGTCCCGGCCTATCCCACGGTGGAGGCGATCCCTGGCCCGGTGGACCTGGCGGTGATCGCGGTGCCGGCCGCCGTGGTGGTGTCGGTTGCCGAGCAGTGTGGTCGCAAGGGGGTGCGGGCGCTGGTGGTGCTGTCGGCCGGCTTCGCCGAGACGGGGCCGGAAGGGCGCGCCCGGCAGGCGGAGCTGGTGCGGATCTGCCGCGAGCATGGCATGCGGCTGATCGGCCCCAACTGCCTGGGGATCGCCAATACCGATCCGGCGGTGCGGCTCAACGCGATCTTCAGCCCGCTCACGCCGCCCGCCGGCAACGTCGCGTTCTCCTCACAGAGCGGGGCGCTGGCGATCGCGGCGATCGACTACGCCGGGGCGCTGGGCCTGGGGCTGTCCAGCTTCGTCTCGGTGGGCAACAAGGCGGATATCTCCGGCAACGACCTGCTCAACTACTGGGAGTTCGACCCGCGCACCAGCGTCATCCTGCTCTACCTGGAGTCGTTCGGCAATCCGCGCCGCTTCAGCCGCATCGCCCGGCGGGTCGGGCGGACCAAGCCAATCGTCGTTGTCAAGAGCGGCCGCTCCGCGGCTGGGGCGCGCGCGACCTCGTCGCACACCGGGGCGCTGCTGGGGGCGTCTGACGTCACGGTGGACGCGCTGTTCCGCCAGGCGGGGGTCATCCGCACCGACACGCTGGAGGAGCTGTTTGCCGTCGCCTCGCTGCTGGCGAACCAGCCGGCGCCGCCGGGGCGGCGGGTCGGGATCGTGACCAACGTCGGTGGGCCGGGCATCCTGTGCGCGGACGCCTGTGAAGCACAGGGTCTGGAGGTGCCGGTCCTGTCCGAGGCGACCCGCGACCAGCTCCGCGAGCTGCTCCCGCCCGCCGCGAGCGTGACCAACCCGGTGGACATGATCGCCTCAGCCTCGGCAGATCAGTATCGCCGGGCGATCGAGCTGGTCGGGCGCGATCCCGGCATCGACGCGGTGATCGTGATCTTCATCCCGCCGCTCGCGACGCGCGATGAGGACGTGGCCCGGGCGATCGTCGACGCCTCCTCGGGGCTGGACGGGACAAAGCCGGTGCTGTCGGTGTTCATGTCGTCGCGCGGCGTGCCCGAAGCGCTCAAGAAGGCCGGCGTGCGCGTGCCCTCCTACGCGTTCCCCGAGCTCGCCGCGATGGCGCTCAGCCACGCCGCGCGCTACCGCGAGTGGCGGGATCGCCCGATCTCGCCGACCCCACGCTTTCAGGACCTCCGGCGGGATGAGGCGGCGGCGCTGGTAGCCCAGGCCCTCGGGCGCGGCGCCGGCTGGCTGGAGCCGGCCGAGGTCGAGCGACTCCTCGGCTGCTATGGCCTGCCGCTGCTGGAGCAGCGAGTGGTCGAAACGCCGGAGGCGGCCGGGGCCGCCGCCGAGGCGCTGGGTACCGAGGTGGCGCTCAAAGTCGTTGCCCCAGGACTGCTCCACAAGACCGAGGCCGGAGCCGTGCGGCTGCGCCTCCATGGCGCGGAGCAGGTACGGGCCGCGGCGGTGGAGATGGCCGAGCGGCTGCAGGCGGCGGGCCACCCGCCTAGCGGCTTCCTGGTCCAGCGCATGGCCGACAGCGGAGTCGAGATGATCGTCGGGATCGTGCACGATCCGCAGTTCGGGCCGGTGATCGCCTGTGGCGCGGGGGGCGTGCTGGTGGAGCTGGTGCGCGACGTATCTGTCGGTCTGTCACCGTTGACGCGCGACGACGCGCGCCACATGATCCAGAGTCTGCGTACCTACCCGCTGCTCACCGGGTTCCGGGGTTCACCCCCGCGCGATGTGGTGGCGCTGGAGGAGGTGCTCCTGCGGATCAGCGCGCTGGCGGAGGATCTGCCGCAGATCGCGGAGCTGGATATTAACCCGCTGCTAGTGCTGGAGCGGGGGGTGGCGCTGATCGATGCCCGGATCCGGGTCGAGCCAGCGGAACCGCCGCGCCCCATCGGCGCCCGGCGCTGAGGCCGGCGCGTCACCACCCCCACGGCGCTCAGGCGGCAAACCAGCCACCGACCCCACCCCTTGCCTCCAGCAGGACCGCGGCTTCGCCCACCACCAGGTCCACGCGCACCCCCTGCCTGGCGGCCCGGTCGATCAGCCGTCCCCGCAGATCCGGCAGCGTGACAGTGGCGCCCGGGTGGGCCGGGCATGGGCGATCGCTCGCCGCCAGCCGCCCACAGGCGAGACAGACTGCGTCCGCCATCCGCATTCGGTGGGCGACCAGCAGATGGCGGACGCGGCCGGCTTCCAGGGCGCTGAGCGTGGCTGGAATGCCCAGCACCGCGCGCTGATCGAGGCTCGGGCTCTGGCGGAGCGCGGCGTCTACCAGCCGCCTGACCAGCGCCACCTGGTGCTCCTGTGCCCACTCGCCAGCAGTGCGCAGGACGGCGCGCAGCACCTCGACGTCGCTGGCTCGCGGGTCGAGCTCGAGATTGCGGGTGTAGCGCTCCCGCAGGGGACGCGGCAGACGCTGCTGAATCTGCTTGACCACCTCGCACTCGCCAGCGAGCAGCAGCCGGTCGAAGGAACGGCGCTGGAGCAGCTCCAGCAGGGCACGCACAATCTGCTTCGCCTGCTCCGCAGCGGGATCAGGTCTTCGGCGCGACAGCGCCGGGTGCAGCCGTGGCGGGCCGAGCCGCCGCGGCTGGGGCGCTTGCAGCAGAACCTGCTGCTCGATGACGCCGAGGAAGACAGTGTACAGCCGCGCCCACGCCCGGTCGGCCACAACGATGGCGATTCGCTCGTAATCCTCCAGTATCCGCTGCATCGGCCCCAGCAGCGGCCGCTCGCTCCAGGCGACCTGCTCTCCTGTCCGCTCGGGCAGCGGCACGGCGTAGAAGTAGTCGCTGTCCTCAGCGGCGAAGATCGCCAGGCCGGGCTGGCCCACCGGAGGGGCTTCGGCGAGGTAGCGCTCGAGCTGGGCCAGCGCCCGGTCGAGCGTTTCGCGGTCCGGCGGCGCGAGCCGCGCCCGGATCTGGCGGCAGCGTGCGCGCACGAAGCGGAGGTGCGCGCGCGCTGTGCTCCTGCGCAGCGAGGGGTGCAGATACACCGAGAGGACACGGTTGCCGGGCGGCACAGCGGCTCGTAGCGTCTCGATCGTCGCTACCAATGCGCGCAAGCATGTATCCATGGCCTTCCCCCAAAGCCGGGTGGCGAATGTCCCGCCCGTGTGTTGAGCATCATGATAGGCGCGCCCGGGGCGCTTGAATCAGCCCAAAAGGCGCCAAAAACTGCCAAAAACTGCCACCCTTACCCCTTCTTTCAAGATGCGAAACAGGACACGAACGTTGCGCATCATGAGGGAACAACACGTGCTCCGCTTCCTGGCACATTGCCTCGCCAGTGTCCCTGGCGCCGGGCGTGAGCACCCGGGCTGCGCCTGGGCACGGCCTGTGCTACAGGAATGAGGGTTCTTCGAGCCCGGGTCGGGGGATTGCCGCGTGGGTCTTCACCACGGCTACCTGTTGAGCCGGCGAGCGCCACAGGCGCGGCGTGCTGGGCCTCGGATGAGCTGGGGCTGGATACCTGGCCTGGCTCGGCTGCGAGCGGCGACCCTCCTTCCCCAAGCGGGCCAAGGCGTGGGGAAGCCATGAAGCGGATTCTCGTGGTCGACGACGACCCTGCCACCCGCGCGCTGGTGGCAGAGGTCCTGCAGGCGCTGGATTATGAGGTGCAGTCGGCTTGCAATGGCGCCGAGGCACTGGCCAAGATCCGGTCCGCTCCCCCGGATCTGATGCTCGTGGATCTGCGCCTGCCGGTAATGAATGGGCGCCAGCTCCTGGCAGCCTGTCGCGCGGACCGGGTCTGCGCGGCGATTCCCGTTATCGTCCTGTCGGCCGCCTCCTCTGAAGCCTGCGCGCTGGCGCGCGAATACCGGGCCCCGCTCGTCGCCAAGCCATTCGACATCGCCCCCTTGCTCGCCACGGTCCAGGAGCTGGAGGACTCGGAACGCAGACCGGCCCTGCGGTCGTAGCGCGGCGCCCCGGCCAGCCCCGTGGCCCTACCCGCTCCCTGGGAGCGACAGTATGGGGGATTCGTACTGGCGCGGGCCGCCAGGGAGCGCCAGGTCGCGCAGGGGGTTCGTCGACTCGCGCAGCATCGTCCAGCCGACCCGGAAGTGCAGGCTGTCCAGCGTGGTTCCAGCCGGGAGCGGTCCCAGGGTTACCCGATCGACGATCCGCAGCCCGGTCCGCCAGTCGTTCGTCCCCGCCATCACCAGCAGCGGCATCTCCTGGCTGGAGGCCACGACCGCACCCTGGCGATCCACCAGCTCCACCACGCGCTGGTAGCTGAAATACGTATGGTGGACCACCCGCCACTGGAGCGTGAGCTCCACGCTGCTCCCACGCCGGGCGACGTCGTATCCATCGAGCTGGAGCACATCGCCGAACAGGGGCGGCGGGGTGAGAGCGGTGGAGGGTGCCGGGAAGCGCTGCATCACGAACAGGATCTTGTGCGCCGGCGACCAGACAATAGGGGGTGGGTTGCGGCGGAGGAGATTCGCGTCCTTCTGGCCCATTCCGCTCTGGGTAGAGCGGTCGAACAGGTCCAGCACGGCGAAGCCGACGGTATCCAGGCGCGTTGCCAGCTCAGCGCTGTAATGCAGCGCGGGCGGATAGACGTAGATCTCCCGCCGGTGGTTGAGGTAGGCGACGAGTGTGTTGCTCGCCAGCAGCGGGATGTCTGGTGGCACGAGCGGAAGCGCCCGGGCGATGTCGGCCTGGTGCGGACCCGGCCGGTACGCGCTGGGGTTGTAGTCCGCGCTGCCGGGCAGCGGGCTGAGGCTGAAGTAGGTCACTAGCGTCCCCGCCGCCAGCAGCGCGAGCGCGAGTGGGCGCCCGAGCGGCGCCCGGGAGAGACGGCGGATTCCGTCGGCGGCGGCGAAGCCGAAAAACGGAAGCATCACCGCCGCCCAGTGCATCTTGTAGCGGTTCCCCAGGTCTTCGTTCTGTAGCATCAGCGCCGCGAAGGTCGGCATCGCCGGCAGCAGGCTCAGCGGGCTGGCGAGCGCGGTCGCCCCGCCGGGCAACTCGTGCCAGGTGAACGCGTCCCAGAGCCGCGCCGGCCGCAGCCGGTTCGCCAGCACGCTCAGATCGTTCCGCACGTCGTTGAAGTGCGCCAGGGTACGGTTCGGGCCTCCCTGGCGCCCGGCGCTGGTCTGGAAGGCAGGCATCACCACCTGCGTCGCCAGCAGCAGGTACACTGCGGCTGCCAGCGCCATCCCCGCTCCGAGCCGCCAGCGGCCGCGACAGGCGACCAGCATTCCCAGCCCGAGCACCGGCAGCGCGCACTCCTCCTCCGCGGCGACCGCGAGCGCGAGCAGCGCGAGCCCCGGCTCCGCCCGGCCGATCAGGAGCAGGTACGCACCAAAGGCGAGCGGGGCCACCGCGACGACCACGGGGTGGAAATCGTCCAGCGCCATCGTCGCCAGCAGCGGCATGAGCAGGTAGCTCGCCTGTACTAGCAGCGCCTGCGGCCAACTTCCCAGAGCGTGCCGCGCGTACAGGTAGACCGCCAGCGAGGAGGCCGCCAGGGCGAGCGCCTGCCCGGCTAGTGGGATGCGGGTATCGGGCAGCACTGCGTAGATCAGCGCGAAGGGAGTGAGCGAAAACGCCAGGTGCTCGGCCACATGGATGGTGTTCTCCTTGAGCACGGTGCTCGCGAAGGGGTGGCCGTGTGCGGTGTTCCAGATCACCTGGTCCTGGATGTCCAGGTCCAACAGCCCGGCCTGGTAGGCGTCGAAGCGCAGGATGGACAGGGCGGCGAGCGCTACGAACGCCAGGAGCGCGAGCGAGCCGGCCAGCAGCCCCGGGCGGGCGACGAGCGTCCAGGGGGTGGGCCGAGCCGAGAGCGCCAGGGCGTCACTCATGGGCGCGGCATTATAGCAGCGGCGAGGCGGGCGCCCGAATGCCTGCTTGACACCTGCACGCTCGCATGGTAGAACCCCAGCACAATTGAATAGCGCCCTTATCAAGAGAGGTGGAGGGAGACGGCCCGATGAAGCCCGGCAACCCCCCTCGTCAGTGGGCAGCGCGCCTGGCGTACCGCGAGGGAGTGCCAGGACCGCGGGAGACACGGCGGTGGGAAGGTGCCAATTCCGCCAGAGCAATCTGGAAGATAAGGGGCACTACAGCGTCACAGTTGTAATCGCCCTCTTCTGACACGGCGGAACACAGGTCTCTCGTCCACCCGGGACGAGAGATTTTCATTTCGGGGAGATGCGCATGAGCCGTGTCACGGGCCTGTCCTGCCGCGAGTGCGGAACGCTGTTTTCCGCCACGCCGATCCACGTCTGCGAGCTCTGCTTCGGCCCACTGGAAGTGAGCTATGACTACGAGGTGATCGGGGCCCAGGTGAGCCGGGCCTCCATCGCCGCCGGGCCGCCGAGTCTCTGGCGCTACAAGGCGTTACTTCCCGTCGAAGGGGACCGGCTGGTCGACACGCACGCGGGCTGGACGCCGCTGATCCGGGCCGAGAATCTCGGCCGCGCGCTGGGGCTGCGCGACGTCTGGGTCAAGAACGACACGGTCAACCCCACCTTCTCCTTCAAGGATCGCCCGGTCTCCATCGCCGCGAACAAGGCGCTAGAGTTCGGCTTCGACACCATCGCCTGCGCCTCCACCGGCAACCTGGCGGGCGCGGTTGCCGCAGCCGGGGCGAAGGCGGGGCTGCGGCCGGTTATCTTCATCCCGGCCGACCTGGAGCCGAGCAAGATCGGCGCGGCGTCGGTGTACGGTCCAACGGTCGTCGCGGTAGATGGCACCTACGACGACGTGAACCGCCTGTGCAGCGAGATCGGCGACACGTATTCCTGGGCCTTCGTGAACATCAACGTCCGACCCTACTACTCGGAAGGGAGCAAGACACTCGCCTACGAAGTGGCCGAGCAGCTCGGCTGGCAGACCCCCGATCGAGTGGTCGTCCCAATTGCCAGCGGCTCGCTGTTCACCAAGGTCTGGAAGGGCTTCAACGAGCTGCTCAAGCTGGGGCTGGCGACGGGGCCGCGGCCGAAGATGGTCGCGGCGCAGGCGGAGGGCTGCTCGCCGGTGGTCCAGGCGTATCGCGCTCGGACGCTCAACGTGCAGCCGGTGCGGCCGCGGACGATCGCCAAGTCGCTGGCGATCGGCAATCCGGCCGACGGCTACTACAGCCTGAAGATCATCCGGGAGTCGGGCGGCGATGCCGAGGCGGTGAGCGACGCTGAGATCATCGAGGGGATCAAGCTCCTGGCGCGGACAGAAGGCATCTTTGCCGAAACCGCCGGTGGGGTGACGGTGGCGACGCTGAAGAAGCTGGCCGAGGCCGGGCGGGTTGACCCGGACGAGCGGATTGTGGTCTACGTAACCGGGAACGGCTTGAAGACGCTGGAGGCGCTCGCTGGCCAGTTGGCTGAGCCGATTCGCATCCCGCCAAGTATGAGCGCGTTCGAGGCCGCCCTGACGCGCAGCCCGCAGCCAGTCGGGGGACGGTGATCGGCACGCTGAGAAGGGACAGGCCGATGATCAAGCGCCGCGTGAAGTTCACGTTCCCGCCCGATCTGGTGACGCAGCCGGTGATCTACAGCATGGGCAAGCAGTTCAACGTGGTGACGAACATCCGCCGCGCCAACGTGACCCGCGAGCGCGGCTGGGTGGTGCTCGAGCTGAGTGGCGAGGAGGACGAGATCACGCGCGCGCTCGAATGGGCACGCAACCAGGGGGTCCGGGTGGACCCCCTGGAGGGCGACATCCTCGCCGGTTGACACCCTGTTGCTCTTCATTCCGTTGTTCTTGGAGGGAGCTGCTGATGGCCGTTCGCGTTCGTATCCCTGCTCCGCTGCGCGCCGCCACCGCGGGCCAGGCCGAGGTCCAGGTGGAAGGTGGCGACCTGGCCACCTGTCTGTCGCAGCTTGAATCCCAGTTCCCGGCGATCCGCGCCCGCCTGCGAGATGACGCGGGCGGGCTGCGGCGCTTCGTGAATCTCTACGTCAACGGGGAGGACGTGCGCTTCCTCCAGGGGCTGGAGACGCGGCTGCAGCCGGGCGACGAGCTGTCGATCATCCCGGCGGTGGCGGGAGGAGCGTAGCCGGTGGTGGGCGGTCCCGGTGCTGACCGCTACTCGCGCCAGGTGCTGTTCGCCGGCATCAGCCAAAGCGGCCAGCAGGCGCTGGGTCGGGCGCGGGTGGCGCTGGTCGGGGTGGGCGCGCTCGGCACCGTGCTCGCCTCGGAGCTGGTCCGCGCCGGCGTCGGCGCGTTGCGGCTGATCGACCGCGACTACGTGGACTGGACGAACCTCCAGCGCCAGTCGCTGTACGATGAGTCCGACGCCGAGGCGGCACTGCCCAAGGCGCTGGCGGCAGCGGAGAAGCTGCGCCGGGCCAACAGCTCGGTGCAGCTCGACCCGATCGTGGACGATCTGACGGCCGACAACGCCGAGTGGCTGCTGGCCGAGCACGACCTGGTACTGGACGGCGCGGACAACTTTGCTACCCGCTACCTGGTCAACGACGTCTGCGTGAAGCGGGACATTCCGTGGGTCTATGCCGCGGTGGTCGCCTCCTACGGGGTGGTGATGCCGATCATCCCCCATAACACCCCCTGCCTGCGCTGCGTCTTCGTCGCCCCGCCGGCCCCGGGCACCACCGCGACGTGTGACACCGCCGGCGTGATCAGCCCAGCGGTTGGCGTCATCGCCAGCCTGGCCGCGGCGGAGGCGCTGAAGCTGCTGGTCGGGGCGCGGGAGGCGCTGAGCCGGGGGCTCACCTGGGTTGACGTCTGGAACAACTCGTTCCAGCGCACCCCGCTGGGCGGCCCGGTGGCGGACTGCCCCACCTGCGGCCAGGGCCGCTTCGAGTTTCTTCAGGCCGAACGCGGCAGCGGCGCCGCGACCCTGTGTGGCCGCGACGCGGTGCAGGTGCGGCCGGCCCAGCCGCTCCAGGTGCCCCTGGCGGCGCTCGCGGAGCGCCTCCGTCCGCTCGGGGAGGTGCGCCACAACGCCCACGTGCTCCGCTTCATTACTCCCCCGCACGAGCTGACGGTCTTCCCCGATGGCCGGACGATCGTGAAAGGCACCAGCGACCCGGCCGTGGCCAGGTCGCTGGTGGCGCGCTACATCGGCAGCTAGCCGGCCGCGCGGCAGGCTACATCGCTTCGGCGACCAGCAGGCTCTGCGGGCCCGCCAGTGGCTGATGGTCCCGTAGCTGCCACCGGGTGGCTTCCAGCCAGCGCTGCATCTCCTCGACGCTGTAGACGTCCCCCGCCCCACTGACCAGCAGGAACTCGCCGGCGAGCAGCGCCGCGGCGACCGGCTGCGTGTGCGTCGGGTTGGTCCAGAAATCGACCAGCAGTAGCCGCGCCCCGGCCGGGACCTGCTCACGGATGCGCTGCAGGACGTCCTGGATCCGCTCTGGAGCGAACAGGTGCACGAAGTTCGCCAGGAGCACGGCGTCGTGGCCGGCCGGGATCTCGTCCTGGAGGGCGTCACCCTCGACGATCTCTACCCGAGCAGTGACAGGATCGCCCTCGAGTCGCTGGCGGGCGATCACCGCTACGCCCGGCAGCTCGAACAGCGTTCCGCGGAGGTGCGGGTGCCGGCGCAGGATCGCCAGGAGGAAGGAGCCGGTCCCGCCGCCGACGTCGAGCAGCCGCTGGTGGCGAGCGAAGTCATAACTCATGGCGAGCGTCTGAGCAACGCCGGCGGTGAGCGCCTCCACGCCGGCAGAGAAGATCTGCTGCTGCGCTTCGCTCAGCTCCTGGGGTGGGACGGCGCCGCCACGGATCGCCGTCTCGAAGTGCAGCCACAGTGGGTAGCTGAGCGCGTTCCAGAAGCGCAGGAACGGCCGCAGATCCGCCGGGGTGTGCCCGCTGAGGAACGTGGCGGCGACCGGGCCGTTCTGGTAGGTGTCGCCCTGGCGCTCCAGAAAGCCAAGCGCGACCATCGCGTCGGCGACGATGCGGAGCGTTCGGCGCGGAAGCCCAGTCCGCTCCGCCAGGGCATCGAGCGTCAGCGGGCCATCGGCCAGACCGCTGAATACCCCCACCTCGCTGGCGACGGCCAGGTGCTTGAATGCCATGAACCCGCTGGCCACCTGCAGAATCGGCTCCGGGGACATGTCGGCCATCTTCTCTCTCCCCAAGGCGTATTCCCCTCCGGTACGACGGAGCGCGGGCCGCGGATCACGCTCGGCCACGCCTATGGCTGCCCCTCCGGATGCCCCTGGGCGCGCAGGTACTGCTTCGCCGCGCTGATCTGCTGCTGGAGATCCGTGGGTGGAACGGTCGCCGCGGCGACGGCACGTGCCGCGACTGCCCGCGGACTGACGTGCAGGGCGGTGAGATGCTGCTCCACGCGGCGGGTCGCCCGCGTGGTGGCGCGCCGGGTGGTGGCGGTCCGCGGCCGGGCTTGCGTCAGCAGCCAGCCAACATGGTTCGCCTGCGCGGCGCGGCGGCTGAAGAACGGGATGCTGCCATCGGGCGCCTCGCAGAAGCGGTGGAGAATGGTTGACAGAATAGAGGTGTGGTCGAACACCACCGAGGATACCGCGCCCCGCTCGACCCAGGGCGAGACGACCAGGGCCGGGACGCGCACCCCATACCAGACGAAGGCCGGGCCGTCCACGCCTTGCGACGGCACGAGCGGCGGGGGGACGTGGTCGAAGAACCCGCCGTGCTCGTCGTAGGTCACCAACAGCAGCGTCTTCTCCCACAGCGGCCCCTCCAACAGTGCCCGGTACACTCGCCAGATGAGTGCCTGGGCGTGCTGGACGTCGGTCGGCGGGTGGTCGTCGTTTGCAGTCGCGGTGCCGCCCAGGTCCTGGAAGTTCGGGTCGATCCAGGAGACCGAGGGGAGGGTCCCGTCGGCGGCGTCCTGGTAGAAGCTGGCGACGTAGGCGAAGTGCTCGGCGTGGCCGATCCGGTAGTGCCCGTCCACCAGGCGCAGCGTCGACACATCGTGAGGGTACCACTTCCAGCTCACCCCGGCCGCGTCGAGCGCCCGTGGGAAGGTGGGCAGGTCGTAGATCGGCACGAGCCGATTTTCGGTCTCGCCTTCCGAGTGCCCGGCGAGCGCGTACAGGCGGTTGACCCAGGTAGGCCCCGGGAACGAAGCGAACCAGCGCTGGCAAAGGCTGTACTCGCGCGCCAGCAGATCGTAGGTCGGCAGATCACCCGCGTTGTAATACCCCATGATCTTGCCCGGGTCGCTCGGGAGCACCGCGGCGAAGCTCTCGACGAAGCCGCTCATGTCCCGCCGCGGGCCGATCTGCAGCGCCACACTCTGTGCGTCGTGCCGGGGGTCGGCGGCGAACACGGTGCTGTCGAGGTGAAAGACCGGGTACGTCTCGCCGGCGAACGTGTTCGCCATGTCGCTGGCCAGGCCGTCCACCTCGTCCCGCTCGGCTTCCAGGTGGAGATAGCCCAGCATGTGGTCGAAGGAGCGGTTCTCGAGCATCAGCACGACGATGTGGTCTACCTTGTCCAGATTCCGCCGCGCCCGCGCCGCCTGGTCGCGCGGCGCCGGGGCGGCCGCGCCAGCAGCGGCTGCCCGGCGCCCGCGGCGCGACTGCCTGGCCTGACTCCGGGCTGTCTCGGGGCGCCGTTCCTGCATCGCGCGTCACCTCCGCTCACTCTGTATCGCGCTGGCCGCCATTGTTCCAGAATCGTGGCCGACACGGCAGCGCGCAGCCGGGCGCCTGTCCCTTCATTGACACGGCCCACCGCGCTCCGTACAATATCGACTGATTTAGTCAACAATCCGGCGGCGGTATGAAGCTCTCGATGCGGACCGATTACGGCACCCGGGCGGTGATCGACCTGGCACAACGGCAGGGTGATGGGCCGGTGCAGAGCGCCGAGATTGCTGCTCGGCAGGCGATCCCAGAGGCGTACCTGGAGCAGCTTCTGACCGCGCTGCGCAAGGCCGGGCTGGTGCGAAGTACCCGTGGTCCGCACGGGGGGCACGAGCTGGCGCGCCCGCCGGCGGACGTAACGCTGTGCGATGTCGTGATGGCGCTGGAGGGGCCGCTCGGCGTCGAGAGCCCGCAGGCAGACGGAGTACTGAGCGAGGTTCCGTCTGCCTGCGTTATCCGCGAGGTCTGGGCGCAGGTCACCCAGGCGGTGACGCAGGTGCTGCAGTCGATCACTGTCGACGAGCTGGTGCAGCGGCAGCGGGAGCGCGAGCGCCGCGTTATGTACTACATCTAGCCCCGATGGAGACCGAGCTGCGCCCTTCGCCGCGCGCCAGCCGGCTGCTGGAGCTGATCGGCAACACCCCGCTGGTGGAGCTCCAGCGTCTGCCGCGCCCTCGCTCGGCGACTGTGCTGGGGAAGCTGGAGTCGCGCAACCCGGGCGGGAGCGTGAAGGACCGCATCGCGCTGGCGATGGTGGAGGCGGCGGAGGCGGCGGGCCGGATCCGGCCCGGCGATACGCTGGTGGAGCCGACCAGCGGCAACACCGGCATTGGGCTGGCGCTGGTCGCGGCGGCGAAGGGGTATCGGCTGATCCTGACCATGCCGGAGGACATGAGTCTGGAGCGGCGACAGCTTCTATCACGGCTGGGGGCACAGCTCGTGCTAACCCCGGCGATCGAGGGCATGACCGGCTCAGTGTTTGCCGCGCGGGAGCTGGTGGCGAACACCCCCGGGTATTACATGCCGCAGCAGTTCGAAAACCCGGCCAACCCCGAGATCCACCGGCGGACGACCGCGGTCGAAATCCTCCGGGACACCGCAGGCCGGGTGGACGCCTTTGTGGCCGGCGTCGGCACCGGTGGAACGATCACCGGCGTCGGCGAGGTTCTCAAGGCGCGCTGCCCGGGGGTGCAGATCGTCGCGGTGGAGCCGGCCGCCTCGCCGGTGCTGCAAGGCGGCAAGTTCCGGCCGCACGCGATCCAGGGCATCGGCGCCAGCTTCGTCCCCGGAGTGCTGAATCGGGCGGTCATCGACCGAATTATTGGGGTGTCGGATGGCGACGCGCTGGCGATGACCGCTCGACTGACCAGGGAAGAGGGCCTGCTGGTGGGCATCTCGTCCGGGGCGAACGTCTGGGCGGCGCTGAAGGTGGCGGAGGAGCTCGGCCCGGGCAAGACTGTGGTGACGATGCTCTGCGATACCGGCGAGCGCTACCTGAGCGTGGAATTTTAGACGCGGCGATGGTGTTGGGAGAGATGTGATGGCGAAGGTGTACATACCGACCTCGCTCCGCCGGCTCACCGGCGGGCAAACCCACGTGGAGGTGGAGGCGCAGGACGTCGCCTCGCTCCTGGAGGAGCTGGAGCAGCGCTTCCCCGGCCTGCGCCGCGAGGTGCTGGACGAGCAGGGAGCGGTACACCGGTTCGTCAACGTGTACGTGAATGAGCGCGAGATCGATGATCTCGGCGGGCTCAGCACTCCTTTGAAGGCGGAGGACGAAGTGGCAGTGATCCCGGCGATGGCAGGTGGTGCAGTCGGCCGTCCCTTCACGCTGGAGCAGGCGCAGCGCTACGCTCGACACATCATCCTGCCGGAGATCGGCCCGGTGGGACAGCGCAAGCTGCTGAACGCGAAGGTCGTGCTGATCGGCGCGGGCGGCCTGGGCTCCCCGGCAGCGCTATACCTCGCTGCAGCCGGTGTCGGGACCATCGGCATCGTCGACTTCGACGCTGTGGACATCACCAACCTGCATCGCCAGATCCTGCACGGCCATTCGCAGATCGGCCGACCCAAGGTGGAGTCGGCGCGTGACCGTCTGGCGGACATCAACCCGGACGTGCAGGTAGTGGCGCACAACGAGCCGATCTCCTCGGAAAACGCGCTGGAGATCCTGGGCCAGTACGACATTGTGGTGAACGGGAGCGACAACTTCGCCACCCGCTACCTGGTGAACGATGCCTGCTACCTGCTCGGCAAGCCGCTGGTGGACGGGAGCATCTTCCGCTTCGAGGGGCAGGCGACAGTCTTTATGCCGGGCAAGGGCTGCTACCGCTGTCTGTTCCCCTCGCCGCCGCCGCCCGGCGCGGTGCCGAGCTGCGCCGAGGCCGGGGTGCTGGGGGTGCTGCCCGGCATCATCGGGACGATTCAAGCCATCGAGACGATCAAGCTGATCCTGGGCCTGGGCGAGCCGCTGGTGAACCGGCTGCTGCTGTTCGATTCGCTGGCGATGGAGTTCCGCGAGGTCAAGATCCGCCGCGACCCGGGCTGCCCGCTGTGCGGCGACAACCCGACCGTGACCGAGCTGATCGACTACGAGGCGTTCTGCGGCGCGCCGGCCCGCGAGGTGCCGGCGGGCGAGGCCGTCTCGGTGCGCTAGTCCAAGTGTCCAGGCAACAATGGGAGAAGGAGCGATGGCAGTGGAAGTACGAGTGCCTTCTGTGCTGCGAGCGGTGACCCGTGGTGAGAAGGTCGTTCGTGGCTCTGGCAGCACCGTGGCGGCGCTGCTGGACGACCTCGAGGGCCGTTTCCCGGGCATCCGGGGCCAGGTGGTCGAGCCAGATGGCACGCTGCGCCGGTTCGTGAACGTCTACGTCAACGACGAGGACATCCGCTACACCGGCCAGCTCGAGACGCCGCTGCGCAGTGGCGACGTCGTCTCGATCCTGCCGGCAATCGCGGGCGGGCGGTAGCTATGGCAGCCCTCGCCGTCTCCCATCCCGGGCGCACCTCGGGGCCCTACGCCAGCCTGGTCGACGCGATCGGCAACACCCCGCTGGTGGAGGTGCCAGCGCTCTCCCCGAATCCGCGGGTGCAGCTCTACGCTAAGCTGGAGGGCGCCAACCCCACCGGCAGCGTGAAGGATCGCATTGCTCGGGCCATGATCGAGCGCGCTGAGGCGTCCGGCGCGCTGACGCCTGAGCGGATCCTGCTGGAGCCGACCAGCGGCAACACCGGCATCGCGCTGGCGATGATTGCCCGACGGAAGGGCTACCGCCTGGTAGCGGTGATGCCGGAGAACGTGAGCCCCGAGCGCCGGGCGCTGCTGGAGCTGTACGGGGCCGAGGTGGTGCTCACCGACGGCGCCCGGGGCTCGAACGGGGCGATCCAGGTCGCCCAGGAGATGGCGAAAGATTCCCGCTATCTGATGCTCTACCAGTATGGCAACCCGGCCAATCCCGAGGCACACTACGAGACGACCGGGCCGGAGATCCTGCGCGACCTGCCGGATGTCGACGTCTTCGTCGCCGGCCTCGGCACCGGCGGCACCCTGATGGGGGTCGGCCGGCGGCTGAAGGAGCACAACCCGAAGGTGCAGATCGTCGCCGCCGAGCCGCACCCGGGCGAGCAGGTACAGGGTCTGCGCAGCCTGGCGGACGGCTTCATCCCGCCGGTGCTGGACCTCGACCTGCTGGACCGCAAGGTCGTCGTCACCAGCGACGACGCGCTCGTCTGGACGCGCGAACTGCTCTTCCGCGAAGGCATCTTCGCCGGCATCTCCTCCGGCGCAGTGATCCACGTCGCCCGCCGGGTCGCCGAGCGGATGGAGTCGGGGAAGATCGTCGCGCTGCTGGCGGATGGTGGCTGGAAGTACCTGAGCACCGGTCTCTGGACCCGGCCGCTGGAGGAGGTCCGCGAGGACATTCGGCGCGGCACCTGGTGGTAGTACCATGGCTCTGACCCTCACCCGCGCCCAGCGCCAGGAGCTGATCGACCACGCCCTCGAAGGCCGCCCCTACGAGGTCTGCGGCCTGCTCGCCGGCAAGGACGACCGCGTCGAGCGCGTCTACCGCGCCGCCAACAAGGAGCGCAGCCCGGTCCGCTACGAGATCGACCCGAAGGACCTGATCCGCATCTTTCGGGAGATCGACGATGCGGACCTGGAGCTGGTCGGCATCTACCATTCCCACACCCACACCGACGCCTACCCCTCGGCCACAGACGTGCGGCTGGCATACTACCCTGAGGCGTACTACGTGCTGGTCTCGCTCATGGACGAGCGCAGCCCGCGCGTCCGCGCCTTCCGCATCCGCGACGGCCAGATCAGCGAAGCTCCGATCGACGTGGTGGACTGACGGCTTCGGGGATCGGGAGCGCCGAGGAGCGTCCCGCCCCCTGTCCGTCATCGCTGCCGCGTGGCAGAGCCCACGCTTCCGGGTCGCCAGGGGCAGGCAGGAGCGTCGGGTACAATGGGTCGAGTGCAGTGCTGGCGCGCGGAGCAGGGTCTCCGTCCGGGCGCTGGGGCCAGACGATCTCCTCAGGCACGTTAGGGTAGGTGGTGGTGACGCGGAAGAAGGTCGTGGTTGGGATGAGCGGCGGGGTGGATAGCTCCGTTGCGGCAGCGCTGCTGGTCGAGCAGGGCTATGACGTGATCGGGATCACGCTGAACGTCTGGCCCCGGCTGGAGGGCGTGGCCGACGACGGCTACCGCGAGAACGGCTGCTGCGCGCTCGGGGCGGTCGAGGATGCCCGCCGCGTGGCCGCCAAGCTCGGCATTCCCTACTACAACCTGAACTTCCGCGACGTCTTCCAGGACAAGGTCATCAAGAACTTCATCCAGGAGTACGTCCGGGGGCGAACGCCGAACCCCTGCGTCCGTTGCAACCAGTTCATCAAGTTCGACGCGCTGCTCGGCAAGGGGCTCGCGCTCGGGGCGGATTACGTCGCCACCGGGCACTACGCCCGCATCGAGCAGGGGGAAGACGGCCGCTGGCGACTGCGGAAGTCGGCCGATGCGCGCAAGGACCAATCGTACGTGCTGTACGTGATGGATCAGGCGCGGCTGGCGCGGACGCTCTTTCCGGTGGGCGGGCTGACCAAGGAGGAGACGCGAGCCCATGCCCGGCGGCTGGGGCTACCTGTAGCCGACAAGGTGGAGAGCCAGGAGATCTGCTTCGTTCCGTACAAGAGCTACAGCGAGTTCATGGAGCGCTACGTCCCCGAGGTCGTCCGCGAGGGGCCGATCGTCGACACCAGCGGGAAGGTGCTGGGGACGCACAAGGGGATCGCGTTCCATACCATCGGGCAGCGGCGCGGGCTGGGGATCAGCTCCCCGGTCCCGCTGTACGTGGTGGACCTGCTGCCGGAGGAGAACACCGTGGTGGTGGGCACTCAGGAGGATCTGCTGCAGCAGGAGTGCGTGGCGGAGGAGGTGAACTGGGTGTCACTGGAGGCACCGAGCGCGCCACTGCGGGTGAGTGCGAAGATCCGCTACCGGGCTGAGCCGGCAGAGGCGACCGTGTACCCGGGGGCGGGCGGTCGGGCGCGGATCGTGTTCGATGCGCCGCAGCGGGCGATCACCCCGGGCCAGTCGATCGTGTTCTACGACGGCGAGTACGTGCTCGGTGGGGGCACCATTGCCTGACCTGAGGGAAGACGCCCTGGCCGTCGTGCTGGCGCCGGAGACGCGGGCGAAGCTGGAACGGCTACGCGCCATCCTGCGCGAGATGGAGAGCGTGGTGGTGGCGTTCTCCGCCGGGGTAGACAGCACCCTGCTGGCGGCGGTGGCGAACGAGGTGCTCGGCGACCGCGCCCTGGCCGTGACCTCGGCCTCCGCCAGCGTCCCGCCCCGTGAGGTGGAGGAGGCGCGGCAGTACGCCCGGCAGATGGGGCTGCGGCACCGGGTGGTAGTGACGCGGGAGTTCAACAACCCCGAGTACCTGGCCAACCCGGTCAACCGCTGCTACTTCTGCAAGACCGAGCTGTACGGCGAGCTGGTAGAGATCGCCCGCGCGGAGGGCTACCGCCACGTGGCGAATGGGCTGAACGCCGACGACCTGGGTGACTATCGGCCGGGGCTGATCGCGGCCCGGGAGCAGGCGATTCGCTCTCCGCTGCTGGAGGCCGGGCTGACGAAGGCGGAGATCCGGGCGATCTCCCAGGTGCTGGGCGTCCCTACCTGGGACAAGCCTGCGCTCGCCTGCCTCTCGTCCCGCATCCCCTATGGGCAGGTTATTACCGTGGAGAAGCTCACCCGGATCGACCAAGCAGAACAGTACCTGCGCGGCCTCGGCTTCCGCGACGTGCGCGTTCGCCACCATGAGCAGCTCGCCCGCATCGAGCTGTCCGCCAGCGAGATGCCGCGTCTGTTCGAGGCGAACCTCTACCGTGAGGTCGCGGCGAAGCTGAAGTCGCTCGGCTTCCTGTACGTCACCCTCGACCTGCAGGGCTTCCGCTCGGGCAGCATGAACGAGGCCCTCCGTTCCACCGCCGCCACTCCTCCGCCCGCCGCGCCGCCGATGCAGGGGTAAGCAGAGCCCTCTATGGCTGCTCACGCAGCGCTGCGGCGACCACCCGGTGCACCACGGCGCGGAAGCGACCCCAGTCGCGCAGGCTGCCGAAGCCAAGGGTATCCTCGTCGGGCAGTGACGCGAGCTGATCGGCGACGGTGTTGAGCTCGGGGAGAGAGACGCGGCGGAATCCTGCCACCAGCTCGTCGGGGTCGAGCGCCCGCGGCTCGTCCAGGCCGCAGCGGAACAGGAAGGCATGGGTGAAGAACGAGGCGGTGGTGCCGTCGGGGAACGTGAAGCGGTAGTCGATGCTGGCCAGGAACCGCTCGGGTGGCAGGCGCCAACTCGTCTCTTCCGTCAGCTCGCGCGCCAGCGCCTGCGCAACCGTCTCGTTCAGGTGCACACCCCCGGTCGGGATGCGATACGCCCCGGGGGGATAGACGAGCTTGCGCATGAGCCAGACGGTGCGGTCCGGGCGCAGCAGGACGAGGGCAACCTCGCCGTGCCGGTCGGTCTTCCAGATTGGGTCGAACGGGGCGGAGGCCTCCTGTGTGATGGCGACCTGGCGGGGCGGGCCGAGCTGGCGCGCCAGCTCGGCGAGCGAGGGATCGGGCATCATGCGGGCAGTATAGGCGGCACACGCGGTGAAAAGCGGGTACCATGCGAGCCGAAGGAGGGTGCGGTGCTGCTGGCGATCGACGTCGGGAATACCAATATTGTTCTGGGCGTCTTCGAGGGCGATCGGGTGGTCGCCTCCTGGCGGCTAACGACGCATCCGGTGCGGACCGCCGACGAGTATGCCGCGCTGCTGCGAACGCTGCTGGAGCAGCGCGGGCTGTCGATGTCGCAGGTGCTCGGAGTGTCGCTCGCGAGCACCGTCCCGCCGCTCACCGGTACCTTCCGCGAGCTGTCCGAGCGGTACCTGGACGTGCCACCCGTTGTCGTCTCTGCGGAGATCGAGACGGGCGTCCGGCTGGCGGTGGACTCGCCGGCCGAGGTGGGGGCGGATCGCATTGTGGACGCGCTGGCCGCCTGGAAGCTGTATCGTACCCCGGCGATCGTGGTCGACTTCGGGACGGCGACGACGTTCGACGCGGTGACGGCAGCTGGCGAGCTACTGGGGACGGCGATCGCCCCGGGCTTCCTGACCTCGATGGAGGGGCTGTACGCCCACGCGGCGAAGCTGCAGCGGATCGAGTTCCGGCGTCCCGACGCGGCGATCGGGCGCAACACCACCGCGGCGATGCGCTCCGGCTGGGTCTACGGCTACGTCGGGCTGGTGGAAGGGCTCGTCGCCCGGATCAAGCGGGAGCTCGGGGGCGATCCGATGGTCATCGCCACCGGCGGGCTGGCCGAGCTGGTGGTGCAGGAGACCGACGTGGTGGACGTGACGGACGGCTATTTGACGCTCCACGGCTTGCGGCTGATCCACGAGCTGAACGCGCCGCCGCTGGCTTCAGTGCTCGGGAGGGTCCCGACCCGGTGAGCGCGCGCATCCCCGTCCTGGACGGCCGCCATGTTCTGCTCGGGGTGAGCGGGAGCATCGCTGCCTTCAAAGCGGTGGCGCTGGCGAGCAAGCTCACCCAGGCGGGGGCGCTGGTTGACGTGGCGCTCACCCGCGGCGCGGCGGAGCTGATTCGGCCGCTCAGCTTCCAGGCGATTACCCACCGTCCAGTGTATAGTGATCCGTTCGAGCTGCCCGAGGACTCCGAGATCGGCCATGTCACGGTCGGGCGCCGGGCCGAGCTGGTGCTGGTGGCGCCAGCCACGGCGCACACGATCGCCCGGCTGGCGCTGGGGCTGGCCGACGACTTCCTCACCACCTCCGTCCTGGCTAGCACTGCGCCGCTGCTGATCGCTCCGGCGATGGACGCCGGGATGTACGACCATCCGACGGTGCAGGAGCACCTGGCGCGGCTGCGGGCGCGGGGAGCGGTAATAGTCGAGCCGGCCTCGGGCCATCTGGCCTCCGGCCTGGAGGGACGGGGGCGGCTGGCTGAGCCGGAGGTGCTGCTGGAGGCGGCGTGCGCGGTGCTGGGCCGAACCGGCGACCTCGCCGGCTGGAGCCTGCTCGTCACCGCAGGCGGAACCCAGGAGCCGCTCGATCCGGTGCGCTTCGTCGGCAATCGCTCCTCGGGCAAGATGGGCTTCGCCATCGCCCAGCGGGCGCGCGACCGCGGGGCGCAGGTAACGCTGATCTCTGGACCCTCGGCGCTGCCCGACCTCTACGGCGTGCGGATGATTCGGGTGACGACGGCCCGGGAGATGTACCAGGCGGTCGCCGCGGAGTTGCCCGCCAGCGACGCGCTGCTGATGGCGGCGGCGGTGGCCGACTTCCGCCCGGAGCATGCGGCGGAGCAGAAGATCAAGAAGTCTGGCGCGGAGCTAGTCATCCGCCTGGTGCCGAACCCCGACATCCTGCGCGAGACGCGCGGGATCGACGGACGGCGGGGCCGGCCGATCCGGGTCGGCTTTGCCGCCGAGAGTCAGGACCTGATCGCCAACAGCCGGGCGAAGCTGGAGGCGAAGGATCTGGACCTGGTGGTGGCGAACGACATCACCCAGCCGGGGAGCGGCTTCGAGGCGGATACCAACCGCGCCACCCTGCTATCGTGCGACGGCCTGGAGGAGCTGCCGCTGCTGCCGAAGACTGTGCTCGCCGACGTGATCCTTGACCGGGTCCTGGCGTTGGCCCGTGCTCGCCAGCGGTAGCACCCACGGCGCGGGAATTGCGCATCTCTTCAGGCTGTTTCGACAGGGGGGAGTCGCCCTGCGCCCACGCAGGGCTACACTTCCTTCTGAACCCTGGGCAGGATAGGGACATGGTGAACGGACGAACTGAGCTCGCGGTCACTGATGAGATCGACCGGGCGCGCATCCGCGCCGCGGTGGGGGAGCTACTGGCCGCGATTGGCGAGGATCCGCGTCGCGAGGGACTGCTGAACACCCCGCGGCGGGTGGCCGACATGTATGCCGAGATCTTCGCCGGGATGCGCGAGGACCCTGGCCGCTACCTGGAAGTGACCTTCGACGAGCAGCACGAGGAGATGATCCTCGTCCGCGATATCCCGTTCTACTCGATGTGCGAGCATCACCTGATGCCGTTTCATGGTGAGGTGCACGTCGGGTACATCCCGCGCGGCCGGATCGTCGGCATTAGCAAGCTGGCACGCCTGGTGGACGCCCTGGGTAAGCGGCCGCAGGTGCAGGAGCGGCTCACCAGCCAGATCGCGGACCTGGTGATGGAGCGGCTGAATCCGTGGGGCGTGGCGGTGGTGGTGCGCGCTGAGCACCTGTGTATGACGATGCGCGGGATCCGTAAACCGGGCAGCAAGGTTGTCACCTCCGCGATGCGCGGAGTGTTCCGCGACAACGAGCCGACGCGGCTGGAGTTCCTGTCGCTGCTGGGTTCCCCGAGCTGAGACGTGGCGCTGGCTTATCTGGGGCTCGGCTCGAATGTCGGGGACCGCGCCGCGATGCTCGCCGCCGCGGTCGACCAGTTGCGGCGCGCGGCTGGCGTGCGGGTGCTGCGCCAGTCCCAGGTCTACGAGACTGAGCCGGTGGGCGTGCGCGACCAGCCGTGGTTCCTCAACGCCGTCGTGGAGGTCGAGACGGAGCTGGAACCGGAGGCGCTGCGCCAGCGGGTCAAGCAGATCGAGGCGGCGCTCGGCCGAACGCCGGGCCCTCGCTGGGGGCCGCGCGTGATCGACGTGGACATCCTGCTGTATGATTCCGCGCAGGTGCGCAGCGATACGCTGGTGATTCCGCACCCTGAGATGTGGAATCGCCTGTTCGTCCTGGTTCCCCTGCAGGAGCTGTGCCCCGACCTTCAGGCGCCGGGCGGGGTGTCGATCAGGGCCAGGATCGAGGAGCTGTCCGGCTCCTCATGCATCCGGCAGTACGAGCCCTGAGCGGCGCTCTGGCCAGGAAACCAGTAGGGATGACGAGATAGAGGCGCTCGACAGGGAGCGCCGGAGGATAGATGCCAAGTAGCCGACAGCTCGCGCAGCGCTACGCCGCCGCGAGCCGGAAGAAGAAACGGGTCACCCCGCGCCGAGTCAGCGCCCCCGCCCCAGGTGAGTCCCCGGCAGAGGCGGCGGCTGTCGAGGCCGCGGAGGAGCGGACGGTGATCACCCCGGCCCCGCCAGAGCCGCGGGTGTCTGCCGCGACGGTCCGATCGCAGCGCGCGCGGCCGGTGGTACGTCGCACATTTGCCGACTACCGCGAGGAGTATCGGTACGTGGCGCGGGATCTGCGTCGGGTGGCGCTGGTCGCCGGCGGCCTGCTCGTGGTGCTGCTGGTCCTGCACTTCGCCCTGGGCATCGGGTAGGCCAAACGCTGCCCTGGCGCAAGAGGGTCCGCTCCCCGATATCCGGGGAGCGGACCCTCTTGCGCTTGACTGCGATGCAGCTTACCAGAGACGCGAGGCGCCCACGTAGCGGCTGGCCCAGTAGGCGCTGCTCAGGCTCGAGATCGTCACTCCGGTCGACGGATCGGAGGCGTGGATGAACCGCCCGCCGCCAATGTAGATCCCGGCGTGAGAGAGGCCCGGCATGTAGGTGTTGGCGAAGAACACTGTGTCACCTGGCTGAAGCTGGTCGCGCGAGATGCGCGGCCCGCCGTTGAGCTGGCCCCACAGACCACGCGACACCGGGTGCCCGCTGACGCGCAGGATGTAGTAGACGAAGCCGCTGCAGTCGAAGCCGCGTGGCCCAACGCCGCCCCAGACGTAGGGCTGGCCGAGGTGCGCCATCGCGTTCTGCACGACAGCAGCTCCACCGCCGGTCACATGGTCGGGAGCGGCGGCCGGAGCCTGGGCCGGGGCGGCTGGCGCCGCTGTCTCCCCGGACGACCGCTGGCGTGGCGCCGGGGCAGCCGCGGGTGCAGCCTGCTCGCCGCCTGACGACGCCGGCGCTTCGGCTTCCGCCGGCGCGGGCTTCTTCTTTACCGGGTGGGCCGTCTTCGCCCCAGGGATGATCAGCACCTGGCCGACCTGGATCAGGTCCGGGTTCTCCAGCCCGTTGAAGTCCGCGATCGCCCCGCCATCCACCTGGAACCAGCCGGCAATGTCCGCCAGCGTCTCGCCCTCGCCCACGGTGTACTGCACTCCGGACACCGGCAGCACCGTGAGCTTCGTCCCCACTGTGACGAGATCCGGGTCCGGGATGTTGTTGGCATTGAGCAGCGTATCGATATCTACCCCGAACAGGAGGGCGAGGGAGCGGAGCGTATCCCCTTCCTTCACCTCATAGATGATCGGCGCCGGCTTCTTCTTCACAGGCTGCGGAGTGGGCGCCGGCGCGGCGAGCGCCTCGACGCTGCCCAGCGCTTCCACGTTCGACGCTGGCGCCTCCGCTACCGGCTCCGGTGTCGGCGGAGCTTCGACCACGAAGTCGTCGCGCCGGCCGTTCGGGATGATAAGATCGCCGGGCGGCAGCGTCTCATCCGCGTCGATCTGCATCCCATTGTAGGCGGCGATCTCCAGGGGATCAGCGTGGAAGCGCTGGGCCACATCCCGCAGCGTCTCGCTGCCCTTGGCGTGGTACAGCACCCCGCTGGTCGCCGGGATCAGCAGGCTCTGCCCAACCTGAATCAGGTCTGGCTGGTGCAGCTCGTTGGCCCACATCACCGTTTCGGCGCTGACCCCGAACTTCGCCGCGATCGCCTTGACAGTATCGCCCTCCTGCACCACATAGGTCTGCGGTGTCGGCGGAGCCGCGACAGCCAGCGCGGGCGTTGGAGCCGGTGTCGGAACCGATTCCACGGCCGGCTCGTTAACGAGTGTGGCACTGGTCGGCTCAATCGCCGGTGTGGCCGTCGCGGTAGCGATGGGCCTGGCTGCCGCCGGTTTATGGGTTGCGAACGAGGCCCCGTACACGGCAGCTCCCACCCCCAGCAGCACGACCAGGGTATGGACGCTGTACCGCGCGGGAGAGCCAGTGCCACGCGGGAGGGTGACGACGACGAACGGAAGGCTCCAACTGGTCCGTCGAGTGGACCCGAGCCGCGACCTCCTGGGAGGCCGCCAGAACAGATTCTGCATTACGCGGTGAGTCCCCTTCTCCTGCCAGACGCCTGTTCTGCTGGGCGCTCGCGACTGGCAGGGGATTCGAACAACTGGCCGCTAGGTGCTGTTCTGTCTGAATCGGCTGGCCGAGCGCGCCCTGCTGGGGCGAAGGACGCGCATCCGATTCGCTGCACGAGGTTGCTGCGCCTTGCGGGCGGCGGCCCTGCCGCGCGCGAGGTGTCAGTGCTGGCCCGGACCGTACCGAGGTCCTACCCCGTGGGCCGTCCGCGATACTATCAGGCTCCTGCGCGGCTGTCAACACCTGGAGCGGCTTCCAGCGGGGCGCGGGCGAGCCGCTCCAGGTTGGGCAGCCGCTCGCGGACCCACTGCACCCACTGCCGCGTCTCGGAGAGCGCGCCTTCGGCCCGCTCCAGTTGCTGGCGGACCTGCTCGGGGGCGGTGCCGCCGGGGACGTTGCGTGCTCTGACGGAGTCCGTTGCGTATAGGCCAACCGCGGTCTGGTCGAACAGCGGCGAGAAGTGGCGCAGCTCGTCGAGCGTGAGCTGGTGGAGCTCGCGGCCACTCGCCAGGCAGGCGCGAACGATCTGTCCGACGACGTGGTGCGCCTGGCGGAAGGGCATCCCGCGGCGCACCAAGTGGTCGGCCAGGTCCGTCGCGGTGGAGAATGAGGATTCTGCCGCCGCTGCCATGCGCTCCGGTCGCGCTCGCAGGGTTTGCACCATCCCGGCCGTCAGCTCGAGGCAGGCGTGGACGGTATCGACCGCATCGAAGTACCCCTGCTTGTCTTCCTGGAGGTCCCGGTTATAGGCCAGCGGCAGCCCCTTCAGCACGGTGAGGAGCGCGACCAGCGCGCCGAGCACCCGACCCGTCTTGCCGCGCACCAGCTCCGCGACGTCGGGATTCTTCTTCTGCGGCATGATCGACGAGCCGGTGGCGTAGCTGTCGTCGATCTCCACAAAGCCGAACTCCGCGCTGGACCAGAGCACCAGCTCCTCCGCCAGCCGGCTCAGGTGGACTGCGACCAGGCTCAGCGCCGCCAGGTGCTCTACCAGAAAGTCGCGGTCGCTGACCGCGTCCAGGCTGTTGGCGCTGATTGCTGAGAAGCCGAGTAGCTGCGCGACGTAGGCGCGATCGAGCGGATAGGGCGCGCCGGCCAGGGCGCCAGACCCGAGTGGCATAACGTCGGCGCGGACGTAGGCGTCTCGCAGTCGGCCGAGGTCGCGGCTCAGCATCTCGACGTAGGCGAGCAGGTGGTGGGCAAGCAGGACCGGCTGGGCGCGCTGCAGGTGGGTGTAGCCCGGCAGAATCACATCCTGGTGGCGGCGGGCGAGGGCGAGCAGTGCCGCTTGCAGGTCGAGGATCGCGCTGGCGCCATCGGCCAGCGCCCGGCGGGTGTACAGCCGCTCATCCAGGGCCACCTGGTCGTTGCGGCTCCGCGCGGTGTGCAGCCACCCGGCCGGCTCGCCGATCCGCTCACGCAGCAGCCCCTCCACCAGGCTGTGGACGTCCTCCCAGCGGCTGTCCTGGGCCACCGCGAGCTGGTCGACCTGCTCCACCAATTCGGCCAGCCCGGCCAGGATCGCCCGGGCGGCGTCGAGTGGGATGATGCCCTGGCGGGCGAGCATGCGGCAGTGGGCGATGCTTCCGGCCAGGTCTTCGCGCAGCAGCCGCCGATCCACCGGCAGCGAGGTGGAGAACTCCTCCACTCGCCGGGCGGTCGGCTTCTCGAAGCGGCCGCCCCACAGCTTGTCCGGCGTCTCGCTCACTCGTGTGGCTCAGCCGAGGTGATGTCGGGAGCGGCCAGGCGGAGCATCTCGTCGCCCGTCCCACCCTTGAGCTGCACCCGCGCCTGGGTCCGCAGCGGCAGGCCCCAGAGCTGGATGAAGCCGACCGCGGCCGACTGGTCGAACTGATCCTCCTTGCCGTAGGTCGCCAGCGCGATCTGGTACAGCGACTTGGGGGAGCGGCGCCCGACCGCGCGGCAGGTGCCCTTGAACAGCTTGACGCGCACTGTGCCGGTGACATGCCGCTGGGTAGAGGCAATGTAGGCGGCCAGATCCTGGTGGTGGGCGGAGAACCAGCGGCCGTTGTAGATCAGGTTGGCCATCTCCCGCGCCACGGTCGCCTTGAACTCCATCTGCTCCTTGGTGAGCGTCAGCTTCTCCAGCTCCTGGTGAGCGGTGTGCAGGATCACCGCCGCCGGCGCCTCGTATACCTCGCGCGACTTGATCCCGACCAGCCGGTTCTCGATGTGGTCGATCCGACCCACGCCGTGCGCTCCACCCAATTCGTTGAGTCGAACGATCAGCTCCAGCGGCGAGAGCTGCTCACCGTCCAGCGCAACCGGAATGCCCCGCTCGAAGTCGATCTCCACCTCGCTCGGCTCGTCTGGCGCGTAGCGCGGGTTGATCGTCCAGGCGAAGGCATCTTCCGGCGGTTCGACCCACGGGTCTTCCAGCACCCCGGCTTCGACGCTTCGGCCCCACAGATTCTGGTCGACGCTGTACGGGCTCTCGGCCGTCACCGGCACCGGGATGTCGTGCTGGCGGGCATACTCGATCTCCTCATCCCGGCTCCAGGCCCATTCCCGCACCGGGGCGATAATGCGGAGGTCGGGGTCGAGCGCCTGCACCGAGACGTCGAAGCGAACCTGGTCGTTGCCCTTGCCGGTACAGCCGTGCGCCACCGCGAGGGCGCCCTCGCGGTGGGCGTAGTCCACTAGGATCTTGGCGATGAGCGGCCGGGCCAGCGCAGTGGCAAGCGGGTAGCGCTCCTCATAGATCGCGCCCGCCTGGAGCGCCGGCAGGCAGAAGTAGCGCACGAACGTGTCGCGAGCGTCCTCCACGTATGCTTTAATGGCGCCAACGCGGAGTGCTTTCTCCTGGATCGAAGTGAAGTCTCGCTCGTTCCCCACGTCGACGGTCACGCAGATAACATCCATCTTGTACGTCTCGGCGATCCACTTGATCGCCACCGACGTATCCAGACCGCCAGAGTAGGCGAGCACTACCTTATCCACGAAGCGATCCTCACGTGCTGTTCTAGGGCCGGATGATACCAGAGCCCCGGGCTCGCCGGGCCTGGCTACCGCAGCGACGAAGGCAGGATGTCGAGCTGGAGCCGGTACTTGGCAACGGTGCGACGGGCGATGACAATGCCTTCGCGCCGCAGCCGCTCCACGATCTGTGAATCGGTCAGCGGGGTCCGCTCGCGCTCGATGATCTCCTTGATCCTGTCCTTGATAGACAGCGATGGGGTGAAGAAGTGGCTGAAGGGAACCACTTCTCCGTTGGGGAGCATGGCGTATTTGCCGGCGGTGGCGCGGCTCACGGTGGACTCGTGCACTCCGAGCTCGGCGGCGACTGCCGCCCGGCTCAGGGGACGCAAGTGGCGGATGCCGTGCTCCAGGAAGTCGCGCTGCTTGGCCACCAGGCAGCGGGAGATCGTGAGCAGCGTGTGGCGCCGCTGGTTGATCGCGGCGATGAACAGCTTGGCCCGGTTCACGTACTGCTGGATGTGCTTGCGCTCTTGCGGTGACAGGGTCTCGCTCGTCCCACCCCGCCCTAGCTCGTTGTTGAGCGCCATGTAGATCGGGTTGACCCGCAGCATGGTCCGACGTGACTCTACGACCTCGACTTCGAAGCCCTCCGGGGTCTTGCTGATGAGCACGTCCGGCAGCACATACAGCGCTCGCGTGTCGCGGTCGCGCGCGTTCGTTTCGGAGAAGCCCTGGGCGGGGTGCGGGTTGAGCTTCACCCGGACGAACTCGTAGGCGTCCGCCACCTCGTCCAGGCTGATCTTGAGCTCCTGGGCGATCCGGTTGAACTTGCGTGCCCCAAGCTCTGGAAGGAAGTGGGAGATGATTTCGCGCAAGTGCGGACGGCTGACACCCAACTGCTCGAGCTGGTCGAGCTGGATCAGCAGACACTCGCGCAGGGACCGTGCCCCGATCCCGGCCGGTTCGAGCGACTGGAGCGCTTTGAGCACCGCGCGCACGCGCTCGCGGTCCACCCCCAGCTCGGCGGCCGCGTCGTCCACGCTGAGCGTGAGGTAGCCCCGCTCGTCGAGGCTGCCGACCAGGAACTCAGCGATGCCCATGTCCTCCAATGGCAGCATCGTGCCCAGCTCCCAGAGCAGCCGCTCGGCCAGGGTCTCTTCCGACGCCACGAGCGTGAGCGGGTCGAACTCTTCGTCTCGGGCCGGGCCGGGCTCGCGCAGCCAGGGATCGCGGTATCCAGCCGGGTCGCCGTCGACCGGGGGTTCGTTGATCTTCTGGCGCTGGATGCAGCGCGGGCAGATGCTGCCGTGAAGCTCGGTGCCGCAGATCGGACAGCTCGGTACTTCGAGGGCTTCAAGGGCCGGATTTTCGCTCAGCTCCTTGCTGATCGCCTGCTGAAGCTCGACGGAGGACAGCTCGAGGATGTAGTTCGCTGCCACCAGGCGCGGCGAAACACGGACCTCCTGTCGGGCCAGCACCTCTTGCCCGAGTTCGAGCTCCATCTGCATGGATGGCTTCCTCCTGCCGGCCGGCCGGCAGCGCCAAGGGGTTCACCTGCCAGGATGAGGCCGCTTGCCTAGGCAGCGTGCCACGAGCGCGTTGAGCAACGTCGGCGGACTGCCTAGGCAGGGCCGCTAGCCGATTGTAGCGCTTCTCAGGACTGGACAGAACTGAGCCGGGGGAGACCCCGGCTCAGATAGATGCTGAACATCCTGGGAGGGTGATCTACATCCGCTTGATCGCCTTTTCGGCGCGGCGGAAATACTCGTCTACCATCTCTTCGAGATCGCTCAGAATCGCCAGCAGCGCCGGCTTCAGCTCCGGCATAACCCGCTCCATGAAGAACTCGCGCGCCGCCTCAACCCGCTCCTCGCCGACGACGTCGCGGGCACGGTCGGTGACGCTGCTGGCGACCATTGCCGGCATCGGCTCCTCTTCCCGGGCGCGCCGCAGCATGTAGGCGATCACGCCCGCGGCGACCGCGCTGGCGAGGATGACGCCCGCAGCGACGTTCCGATTCTCTTCCCAGAACCCGCCCTGACCTCCGTCCATGTTCTGCACGAAACCCTCCTGCGCTTCGTCTCTCGGCCCGAGGCCCGCGGCCAGCGCGGGGCTGCGCGGCGCCCCTCTGATCGTAAGCGATCACCGGTATTCTGCAAGATTCGCTCCAAGATAGGGGCGGCTTCAACCCCGATACCCGGGCTGGCTCGTCGTGGCGTGATGATCGCCCTACCCGGGCCAGGAGCGGTTGCTATACTGCCCGGCGTGGTGACGGAGCGACTCTCCTGCGTGGGCCCGCGCTGGCCAGTGGCCCGATGACCACTCGAGGGCTGTTCGACGATCCCGAGCAGCCGCCCACCGGCGGGATCGACCGGGCGGCCCCGCTGGCGGCGCGGATGCGGCCGCGGACGCTGGACGAGTTCGTTGGGCAGGAGCACCTGCTCGGCCCGGGCCGGGTGCTGCGCGCCGCGATCGAACGCGGCCGCCTGACCAGCCTGATCTTCTGGGGGCCGCCGGGGAGCGGCAAGACCACCCTGGCCAACCTCATCGCGGCGGCCACCGGCGCCCGCTTCGTCTCCCTGAGCGCGGTCACCGCCGGCGTCGCCGACCTGCGCCGGGCGATCGACGAGGCGCGCGCGGCGCGTGCCACCAGCGGCCAGCGCACGATTCTGTTCATCGACGAGATTCACCGCTTCAACAAGACGCAGCAGGACGCTGTTCTCCACGCGGTGGAGCAGGGCATCGTCACGCTCATCGGCGCGACCACCGAAAACCCTTCCTTTGAGGTGAACAGCGCGCTGCTGTCGCGCTCGCGCGTGTTCACGCTCCAGGCGCTGGCCGACGAGGAGGTGGCGACCATCGTCCGCCGCGCGCTGGCTGATCGCGAGCGCGGCCTGGGCGACGAGCGGGTGGAGCTGGACAACGCGGCGCTGGCCCACCTGGTCCGCATGGCGAACGGCGACGCGCGAGTGGCGCTGACCGCGCTGGAGCTCGCGGTGGGGATCACCCAGCCGGGGCCCGATGGCACGCGGCACGTCTCTCCCCAGGCAATTGAGGAGGCGATCCAGCGTCGAGTGCTGCTGTACGACCGGGCTGGCGAGCAGCACTACGACCTGATCTCCGCGTTCATCAAGTCGGTCCGCGGCTCCGACCCGGACGCGGCGATCTACTGGCTGGCGCGGATGCTGGAGGCGGGCGAGGATCTCATGTTCATCGCCCGTCGGATCGTCATCCTGGCATCCGAGGACGTCGGGCTGGCCGACGCCCACGCGCTCCCGCTCGCGGTCGCGGCCCAGCAGGCGGCGCACCTGCTGGGGATGCCTGAGGCGCTCTACCCGCTCGCCCACGCCACGCTCTACCTGGCCTCTGTTCCCAAAAGCAACTCGGTGAAGCGCGCCTACTTCGCCGCGGCCGGCGACGTCGAGGCGACCCGGGCGGACCCGGTGCCGCTGCACCTGCGCAACGCGGTCACCGGGCTGATGAAGTCGCTAGGCTACGGAGCCGGCTATCGCTACGCGCACGACTTCCCGGATGCCAGAGTCGACCAGCAGCACCTGCCCGACAACCTGAAGGGGCGGCGGTACTACGAGCCGACCGACCACGGCGACGAGGCGCGGCTCAGGGCATACCTGGAGGCGGACCGAGGCGCGCGCGACACCACGTCACCCTGATCTCCGTCTGGTGCGGGCCTGCGGCACATGTCGAGCACCTCGCTGCTAGCCGCGCCAGGACCAGCGGCGATCGCGGCAGGCGAGGCGCACAGCCTGGCAGTGCAGGCGCCGCCGTAGCCGGCGTCGGAGGGACGCTGGCGGACAGGGCTAGCGCGGCAGGCGCTCTGCCAGCAGCTCCACCAGGTGTTGGACGCGCAGCGGGTAGCGGCCCGCGTCCGCGCCGCCGGCGAGGTGCAGCAGGCAGCCGGCGTTGTCCGCGACGAGCGTGGCCGCGCCGGTCGCCTGCGCATTGTCCAGCTTGCGCTTGAGCAGCCGCCGGGCGACGCGCGGGTGGTCGAGCGAGAAGCTGCCGCCGAAGCCACAGCACATGGTTGAGTCCGCCATCTCCACCAGCGCCAGTCCGGCCACCTCGCGGATGATCCGCCGCGCTTCGTCCTTCAGTCCCAGGCAGTTACAGGACTGGCAGGAGTCGTGGTAGGTGACCGTGCCATCCGCACCGCTCGCCAGGGCGCCGGCCGGAAGCTGGGCGACGCCGTCAAGGAAGTGGGTGAAGTCGATAACCCGGGCGCTCAGCCGCCGGGCGCGCTCCAGCCAGGCCGGCTCATCTCGGAACAGGTGCAGATAGTCCTGGGCAATCATCACCACGCAACTCGGGGCGCTACCCACGACGTACTCGCCCCCCGCCGCTTCCAGCGCCTGGATCGTCTGCTTGGCCAGCCGCTTGGCCCAGTCGCGGTCGCCCGCGTTGCTGGCAACGAGCCCGCAGCAGCGCCAGCCCGCCGGCAGGCGCGTCTTGCAGCCGAGCGCCTGCAGAAGCGCGATCGCCGCCTCGCCGGTGGCGGGCTTCAGCCGGTCAGTCAGACAGCCGGGGAAGTACACCACCGGCAGCCCGGTCGCCTGGCTCCCCGGCAGCGGCGGCCGCTCTCCAGCGACGAAGCGGTCGGCCAGGGCGGCGAACCGCATGCGCAGCGGCGTCTTCGCCAGCCCCGGCAGGCTGCGCCAGGAGGTGAGCCCGGCCGCGAGCGGCAGCGACCGGATCAGGCCGTCGTCGTCCAGAAATGGCGCCTGGGCAAGCTTGCCGATCGCCTGCGCGGTCTCGCTCGTCAGCCCGGTGATGAGCGCGCGCTTCTTAAGCGGCAGGCCCCGTTTCTGGACGTACCGCTGCCGGACATCGATGATCTGGCGCGGGATCGGGATGCCCACCGGGCAGACAGTCTCGCAGGTGTTGCAGGCGGCGCACAGGCTCTGCGGCGGACCAGCTTCCTCCAGCCCGAAGTGGATCGCGGTGAGCACTAGCCCGATCGGCCCGGTGTAGATGTGGCCGAAGGCGTGGCCACCGACGACGCTGTAGGGTGGGCAGACGTTGGCGCAGGCGCCGCACTTGATGCAGTGCAGCGCCTCCCTCAGGTCAGGGTCCTCGCGGGCCGCCAGCCGCCCGTTGTCCAGCAGGACGTAGTGGACTTCTCTGGGCCCGTGGACGCCCACCTCCAGCTTCAGCTCGATGTCGGCGCTGCGGCTCGGCCCGGTGATCATCCCGACGTAGGTGCTGAACTTCTGCCCGGTAGCGTTGCGTGCCAGCACCTTCAGGATCTCCGTCGCGTCGTCCAGGGTCGGGACGATCTTCTCGACCCCGATCACCGCGACGTGGACCGGCGGCAGCGTCGTCACCAGGTCTGCGTTGCCCTCGTTGGTCACCAGCACCATCGTCCCGGTGCTGGCGATGCCGATGTTCGCCCCGGTGATGCCCAGGTCGGCGGTGATGAACGCCTGGCGCAGCTCGCGCCGCGCCACCTTGACCAGCTCGGCGATATCAGGCGGGATCTCCTCCCCTACCTCCTTGCTGAACAGCGCCGCCACCTGCTCGCGTGTCCAGTGGATCGCCGGGGCGATCAGGTGCGAGGGCCGGTCGTGGGCGAGCTGGACGATCCACTCGCCTAGGTCCGTCTCCACCACCCGCACTCCCTGGCGACCGAGGTACTCGTTGATCCCGATCTCCTCGGTCACCATCGACTTCGATTTCACCGCCAGCTTCACGTTGTGCCGGCGGGCGATGTCGCCGATGATCCGCTGCGCCTCGTCGATCGTCGCGCTGCGATGGACGACCACGCCCACCTGCTCCGCCTCGCGGGTGAACTGCTCGACCAGCTCCGGCAGCCGCTCGATCGCGCTCGCCTTCAAGCGGTACAGCTTGCGCTGAATCGCCCGAAAGTCGTCGTTCGCGAAGGCGGCCAGACGCCGCTGGCGGAACAGCCCCAGCGAGCGGTCGAGCGCGATCGGCAGCGACTCGGAGGCGAGCGCTGCCTCCAGGCGCTCTTTGAAAGGTGGGATGCGTCCACTCATCGCCGCGCCGCTACTCGGGCCGCTTCGGGCGTTTGACCTCGGTGATGTACGGCCGGTCGGCGATCAGCGCCTTCAGCGAGCGCCATACGTCCATCACCTCGTCGTCCGGTGGGTCGGGCCGCATCTTCAGGTAGGCGGCGCCGCCGTTGTCGAACACCAGCGTGGGAGTGCCGAACACACCTAGCGTCAGTGCCTCCTCGTGATCCCGTTTCAGGGCCCGCAGCAGCGTCGGGTCCTGCATGTCGCGCCGAAGCCGGGCGGCATCCAGCGATTCGGCCGCTGCCCGGTCGATCGTCTCCTGCTCGTCGAGCGGGAGCCGCTCCACGTGGCGCGCCCGCAGCAGCGCCAGCAGGAACCGCTCGAACGCCTCTGGGCCCTGCCGTCGCGCCGCCTCGCCCGCCTTGAACGCCAGCAGCGAGCGACTGCGGAAGCCGGGCGGCTCGTCCCACACCTTCCATTCTGGCCCTTCCACGCTGTTGACCTGCTCAAGCGAGAACCAGCGCCACTCCACCTGAAGCGGAGAGTCGAGCCGCTGGCGTACCTTTCGCAGCCAGACCGCCGCGAAGTAGACGTACGGTCAGGTGAAGTCGGAGAAGACCTGCAAACGCAGGGGGGTGAGGGAGGTGACCATCAGGGGCTCCGTATCGCAGGGAGGTGAGTCGAGGAACGTGCATAATTCTAACGGACCGCTACGGCGGCCGATGTACGAGGGGAGGGGGCGATGACATCTGGCCAGACGGCCCGGCTGACGAGCTTCAGCCACGGCGCTGGTTGAGCGTGCAAGCTCAGCCCGACTGAGCTGGCGCACGTGCTGCGCCACCTACCCCTGGCCACCGACCCGAACGTCCTGGTTGGCGCCAGCACCAGCGACGACGCGGCGGTGTATCGGCTGGCCCCGGACCTGGCGGTCGTCGCTACGATCGACTACATCACGCCAGTGGTGGACGATCCGTTCACCTTCGGCGCGGTGGCGGCGGCCAACAGCTTGAGTGACGTCTACGCGATGGGCGCCACGCCGCTGTTCGCGCTGAGCGTGGTGAACTTCCCGCGCGATGCGCTGCCGTTCGAGCAGCTCGAAGAGATCGTCCGTGGTGGGGCGGAGAAGGCGGCCGAGGCGGGGATCGCGATCATCGGCGGGCATAGCGTGGATGACCGCGAGCCGAAGTTCGGCCTTGTCGTCGTCGGCGTCGTCCACCCGAACCGGATCGTGCGCAACGTTGGCGCGCGCCCGGGCGACCACCTAGTGCTCACCAAGCCGCTCGGCACCGGGGTGCTGCTGACGGCGTTCAAGGCCGGCTTGATCGACGCGGCCGCGCTGCAGCCCGCGGTCGACAGCATGCTGCTGCTCAATCACGACGCCTCGGCGGCGATGCAGGCGGTCGGGGTCCACGCGGCCACGGATGTCACGGGCTTCGGTCTGCTCGGCCATCTGTGCGAGATGCTCCGGGGGAGTGAGGTGGGGGCGACCCTGATGAGCGACGCCATACCGCTGCTGCCCGGCGCGCTCGACTTTGCCCGGCAGGAGGTGGTGCCCGGGGGGACGCGGCGCAACCTGGAGGCGGTTGGTCCGGCGGTGGAGTGGCACGCCCGGGTCGAGCCAGCGCTGCGGGCGCTCCTGGCCGACGCCCAGACCTCCGGCGGGCTGCTGATCGCCGTCGCAGCCGAGCGTGTCGAAGCGCTTCAGCAAGCGCTCGCCGCTCGCGGTGCTCCCGCGTGGTGGGTCGGCCGAATCACCGAGGGCCCGGCGACGATCCGCATCTGGTAAGGTGGACTCGGCCGCTCAGACGCGCAGCCCGGCGAACAGGTCCGTCTCGTGTGGCGCGGTCTCGATTCGGCTCTGGGCGAGCTGGAACGTCTCAATCCGGTAGATCTCCTGCGCCAGCTCTGGCGGCATGCGCAGGAACGGGCTGTCCGCCGGAATCTGCGTGCGATGCGCCTGCATCGCCCGGATCTTCAGCGGCACGTAGGCGGACACGTCGATCGCCGCCGTCACCATCTCGTCTGGCGCGCCTGGCGTCTCCCCTTCGGCGATCTCCCACGGCGGGGGCAAGCCTGCCTCCCGCAGCCCGTTCAGCAGCCGCTCGAACGACGAGCGGGTCCAGATTCCGTAGTACAGCTTCGCCGGGGCCCACGGCTGGAGCCCCTGCTGGGGATAGCGGTTCGGGTCAGCCGCGGCGTCGAACGCGGCCACGGTGATCTGGTGGGCGCGGATGTGGTCCGGATGGCCGTACCCGCCATCCGAGGTGTACGTCACCAGCACCTGCGGCTGGCAGCGCCGGATGATCTCCACCAACCGCCCAGTCGCCTCGCCGAGATCGGCCTGGTTGAACGAGCGCGGATCGGCATTCTCGGGCGTCCCGGCCATGCCGGAGTCACGGTAGCCCAGCAGATACAGGTCGCGCACGCCGAGGATGGCGCAGGCAGCGCGCAGTTCCCCTTCTCGCACCTCGGCCAGATTCTCTGGTGTCGCCGCGGTCGGGTCGACGATCTCCCCCACCGCGCCATCGGTACAGGTGACCAGGACCGTCCGCACCCCCTCGGCGGCGTAGCGGGCGAGGATGCCGCCGGTGAGGAACACCTCGTCATCAGGATGGGCATGCACCGTCATCAAGCAGAGCGTCACGGTGTTCCCCCTTTGTCGGGACAGGCAGGCAACTGCCTGCTGCATTGTAGCGGCGGCAGAGCGGCGCCGATGCCCGGGCGCCGTGGTTCGCCCGCCTGGCGACGCTGGCGTCGCGCCCCTACACTGTCGGCGCAACGATAGGAGGCGAGGGTGGAGCGGGCGGCGGGCGAGCAGGATCACAAGGAGCGGGTGCGGCAGGAGTTCACCCGCCAGGCCACACGCTTTGCCGCCGCCGCCTGGATCGGTGACCAGGCGCGCGTCGCCCGGCTGGTGCAGGCGGTGGAGCCCAGCCCAGAGGCGCGGGTGCTGGAGGTGGCGACCGGGCCGGGCTACGTTGCGCAAGGGTTCGCCGCCGTCTGTCGCGAGGTCGTCGGGCTGGACCTCACCCCGGCGCTGATCGAGATCGCCGAGCAGCAGCGGCGGGAGCGCGGGCTGGACAACTTGCGCTTCCAGGTGGGCGATGCCGAGCATCTGCCGTTCGGGGACGGGGAGTTCGACATCGTCGTCTGTCGCTTCGCCTTCCACCACCTGCCCGAGCCGGCGCGCGTGCTCGGCGAGATGGCCCGCGTCTGCCGGCTGGACGGCGCGGTCGCGGTGGAGGACATCATCGCCAGCGAGCAGCCGGAGCGCGCCGACTACCAGAACCGCTTCGAGCGGCTGCGCGACCCCTCGCACCAGCGGGCACTACCGCTGACCGAGCTGGTCGACCTGTTCACGGCCGCTGGCCTGGAGCTCCGCAACCTGCAGCTCAACCTGCTCATCCTGCCGGTAGAGCGCTGGCTGAGCAACAGCCACACCCCGCCCGAGTGTGCCGCCCAGGTGCTGGCGCTGCTTGAGGCGGATCTGGAGCGGGACCTGAGCGGCGTCCGGCCGTTCCGCCAGGACGGCGAGCTGTACTTCCGGCAGCGCACCATCACCCTCGTCGGCCGCAAGCTGCCCGTCCGCTGACGCCCAGGCGCGGAACGCGCGGGGCTACGCCTCGGCCAGCCCGAGCTGGAACAGGCGGTTGGCGTTGCGCCAGAAGAGCTTGGCCTCCACCTCTGGCCCCAGCCCAAGCCGGCGCAGGCTGTCCACCCCGTGGCGGACCGGATAGGGCAGGTCGGGGAAGTCGCTCCCGAACAGAAGGCGGTCCTGCAGATCGACCAGCCGGCGGGGATCGGGGCGCCAGTCCAGCAGGTCGGTGTACACCAGCGTGGTGTCAAGGTAGACCCGCGGGAAGCGCTCGGCCAGGGCGAAGAACGGCTCGAACTCGTCGGCGCCCATGTGGGCGACGATGGCTGGCAGGTCGGGGAAGGCGCGCAGCAGGCGGGCGAACGGCTCTGGGCCAAGGTGCTCGCCACCCTCTGGCGCCCGGCCGACGTGGAAGACGATCGGCTTGTCCAGGACGCAGGCGCGCTCGTACACCGGAAAGAGCCGCCGGTCGTCGGGGGCGAAGCGGCCCACCTGACAGTGCAGCTTGGCGCCGGCCAGCTTCAGCTCCAGCCAGGCCTCGTCGGCGAGGCGGCCGACGTCCGGGTCGCCAGGGTGAAAGGTCGCCAGCGGGACGCTGTCGGGGAAGCGCGCCGCGGTCTCGGCGCTCCACCGGTTCAACTCGGCGGCCACGCCGGCCTTGTGGGCGTAGCTCATGAAGACGAAGCGGCTGACACCCAGCTCGCGTCGGAGTGTCGCGACCAGTCCCTCGGTGGTGTCCTGGTAGCGGATCGGCCAGAGGTGCTCGGCGAAGTAGCGCCAGACGGCGCGGAACAGGCGATCGGGCATGAGGTGGACATGCGCATCCACCAGCGGCCGCGGCAGCGGCAGCTCCTCCACTGCCGGGCCTGCTCCTGCCTGGAAGCTCTCTGCCACCCGTGCTCTCTGCTTGCCCGAGGGCCCGCCCTGGTGGTCGCGCTGTCGCCGCGTGCTGGCTACAGCCTGCCGAGCGCGCGCAGCACCTTCTCGCTGGTGATCGGCAGGTCGGTAATCCGTGCGCCGATGGCGTCCTCGACGGCGTTGGCCACCGCCGCCGCGGGCGGCACCACCGGCGGCTCGCCGACACCACGGGCGCCGAAGGGACCGCGCGGCGCCGGGACTTCGACGATGACCGGGGTGATGTTCGGGACGTCTATGGCGAGCGGGAGCGCGTAGTCGGCGAAGGTGCCGGTGAGGAGCTGGCCCTGCTCGTCGTAGCGCATCTGCTCGAACAGCGCCCAGCCCAGTCCCTGGGTCACCCCGCCCCGAATCTGGCCCTCCACCTCGGGCGGGTTGATCGCCTTGCCGACGTCCTGCACCGCGACGTAGTCGGTGACCTGGACGTGGCCGGTGTCCGGGTCCACCCGCACCTTGGCCAGGTGGACCGCGAAGCCGGGGGCGCGCTCGGCGGTCGCGGTCGCCCCGCGGCCGTAGACCGGCTCGTACTTGCTCCCGAACTCAAGGCTCAGCCGAGCCAGCTCCTTCACCGCCAGCCCGCGGTCCGGCGCGCCGCGCACGTGGACGCGCCCATCCGCCAGCACCAGGTCGTCCGGGGAGACCTCCAGCTTGTCGGCGGCGATGCGCAGGAGCTGCAGCCGTGCCTCCTCGGCGGCGCGCCGGACCGCCTCACCCACGGTATAGGTAATCTTGCTCCCGCCGGCCATCCCGGAGTTGGGCGCCGTGTCGCTGTCGGCGTGGACCATCTTCACGTCCTCCAGCGGTAGCCCGAACGTCTCCGCCGCGATCATCGCCAGGGTGGTGCTGGTCCCGCTGATGTCCACCGCCCCGACCTGCACCGTCAGCTTGCCGTCGCGATCCAGGCGGCAGATCGCGTTGGCGGGCTCGAGCCCGCCCGGCCAGGCGCCGACGGCGACGCCGCGGCCCTCGCCGGGCTGTTTCGCGGCCCGGTAGGCCGGGTGGTCCCGCAGCGCCTCCAGGCAGGCGCGCAGCCCGATCACCCCCCAGCGGTCACCGCTCGCTTGCGGGTCGCCCTGGTCGACGCAGTTCTTCAGCCGCAGCTCGACCGGGTCCATCCCGAGCTGTCGGGCCACCTGCTCCACGGTGGACTCGATGGCGAATGACGCTTGCACCGAGCCGGGGGCGCGGTAGGCGCCCGGGCCCGGCTTGTGGCTCAGCACCTCCTGGCCCTGGATGTCCAGGTTCGGTACCTTGTAGCAGCTTCCGAGCAGCAGGCTCGAGATCGCCATGGGCGCCCCCGGGAAGGAGCCCGCGTCGAACAGCACCCGCGCTTGCAGCGCGGTAAAGGTGCCGTCTCGCTTGGCTCCGAGTTTCACCGAAATCGTCGCCGGCGGGGCCGGGGTGGGGTTCAAGAACTCGTCGCTGCGGGTGTACACCAGCCGCACCGGCCGCTGTACCTGCCGCGCCAGCGCTGCGACGAGCGGCTCCATCACGCAGATCTTGGCGCCGAAGCCGCCGCCCACCGTGGTCGGGACGACCTTCACCTCGTGCTCGGGCAGCCCGAGCGCCTGGGCGATCTCCGTGCGGCAGTAGAACACCCCCTGTGTCGCGGTCCAGACCGTTACCCCACCGCTGAGCGGGTCGGGCGCGGCCGTCACCACGCGTGGCTCCAGGTACGACTGGTGGACCATCGCGGTGCGGTAGGTGCGCTCGACGATCACGTCCGCCTCGGCGAAGCCCTGCTCCACGTTGCCACGCTTGAGGTGGACCGTGTCGGAGACGTTCGGCCCCTGTTGCTCCTTCGGCTCCTCCGCGACCGATACGGTGGCGTGCGCGGCCGCCTCCCCATCCTCGGCCGACTTCGGCAGCGGCCGCACCACGGGTGCATCCGGCGCGAGCGCTGCCGCGGCGTTCGGAATCACGGGCAACGGCTCGTACTCGACGTTCACCAGTGCCGCGGCATCCTCGGCGAGCGCGTCGCTCTCCGCCAGCACCGCCGCGACCGGCTGGCCACGGAAGAACACCTCGCCACGGGCCAGAGGCATCTTGGGGCGTGAGGCCGGATTGAGCCCGGGTAGGTCGAGCTCCTCGCCGCCAATCACCGCGTAGACCCCGGGCAGCGCCAGTGCCGCCGAGGCGTCGATCTTCACGATGCGCGCGTGTGCGTAGGGACTGGGAACCAATCGGCAGTACAGCAGTCCGGGGATCGGGAGATCGGCGCCAAAGCGGATCTGGCCAGTCACCTTGGGCTGGCCATCGATCCGTCGCACCGCTGTTCCGACAATCTGAGAGGCAGGCAACACGGACCTCCGTGAGGAAACTCCGCCGCGCCGGCGCGGCTCGCGGTACTGTCTGAAACGCAGTATAACGATGGACCTCCCGGGGTGGCGGTCGCACCTGTCCGCTCCGCTTGGCCGGGCGCCGTGTCCCTGGGCAGGAGAGCACCCATGGAGATTCGCACTGCTCGCCTGGAAGACCACGACCAGCTCCTCTGTCTCTGGAGCGCGGCCGGGCTGAAGCCCAGCCGGGCCGACACGCCCGAGGCGCTGGCGCGCAAGCTGGAGCGGGACCCGGACCTGTTCCTGGTGGTCGAGGAGCAGGGGCGAATCGTCGCCTCGATCATGGGCTCCTACGACGGCCGGCGCGGCTGGATCAACCGGCTCGCGGTCGCCCCGGAGCGCCGGCGGCGCGGGGTCGCTACCCGCCTGCTCACCCTGGTAGAGGCGCGGCTGCGGGCACGCGGCTGCCTGAAGGTGAACCTGCTGATCGAGCCGGACAACGCCGCGGTGCAGGCCTTCTACGCGCGGCTGGGCTACGCGACAAAGCCGCTGATCTTCATGGAGAGGTGGCTGTGACCGGATTGGAAGGCATTTCCCTGTCCTGGCCCACCGCTCCATGGTAGAACATGCATTCGGTATTGCTGTCCAGCGCTGAGGAGGGCGCGTGGCGGTTCGCTTCCTGCACCTGGCCGACGTCCACCTCGGCACGTACCACTGGGGCTCGCGGGAGCGGGCGCGGGACTATGGCCGCGCCCTGCGCTGGGTCGCCGACTACGCGCTCCAGTCGCGCTCATCGTCGGGCGAGGCAGTGCGCTTTGTCCTCATCGCCGGCGATCTGTTCGACCGGGCCGGGATTGACGCCGCGACCCATGATGAGGCGAACGAGGCGCTGCGGGCGCTGAGGCGGGCGGATATCCCGGTCATCGTCACGGAAGGTAACCACGACCGGCCACGCGACCGCGAGGTCAAATCGTGGCTGGAGAGCTTCAACGACCGCGACCTGCTCGTCTATCTGTCGGCCGGCTTCACCTCCGAGCCACGCCCCGATGGGATGTTCGAGACGACCTGCCGGCTCGCTCCCTATGACTTCCGGCGCGGCGAAGGGTCCTACGTGGACATCGACAACGTCCGGGTTGTCGGCCTACAATATCTCGGCCATGCGCTGCGGCGGCGACTGGCGCCGGTCGCGCAGGCGCTGGACGCGCTCCCCTCGGGCCGGGTGGCTCGGACGATCCTGATGGTCCACGGCGGAGTGGAAGGGATCATCCCCGGCTACAAAGCCGAGGTGAGCCGTGACGACCTGGCGATTCTGGAGCCGCGGCTCGACTATCTAGCGCTCGGCCACATCCACAAGCGATTCACCAACCGCGACCTGGATGACCCGCGCCGGGTCCGCGGCCCCGAGGTGCGGGAGTGGGTGTTCAACCCCGGGTCGCTGCAGGTGTGGCGTCGCGACGAGGCGGGCTGGAAGCACGGCTTCTTCGACGTTACGCTGCACACCGAGCGGCCTCAGGGGCTAGAGGCGCGCTTTGTCGAGCCGCCGCATCGCCCCTGCGTCGTGATGACGCTGAATGTCGGCGAGTGCGCCACGCCCGCCGACCTGCTCGCCAGCGCCCGCCGGCTGATGCAGCAGGAGCGGGAGGTGCTGCCCGTCCGCGAGGATCCGCTGGCGTTCCTGGTCCTCACCGGACAACTGCGCTTCGACCGCCGCGACCTGGACCTCGGGGCGCTGGACAGCCTGCTACGGGAGATCTTCCGGCCGATCGCCGGCGACGTGGCCGACCAGACCTACTTGACAGAAGGTCTGGTCGAGATGGATGGCGGGGAGGGGCCGATCGACCAGGCCCGGCTCGAGCGCGAGGTGTTCCGCCAGCTCTGGCTGGCGGATGAGCGCGACAAACCCTACGCCGCGGCGCTGGCGGAGCTGACCCAGCAGGCGAAGGGCATGGTGCTGGACAACCTGCCGGCGGCGGACGTGGCGGACCACCTCCTGGCTGAGCTGCGCAAGCTGCGACAGGGAGCGTAACGTGGACGAATACGAGGACGTTTCGGCCGAAGAGACGGAGCAGCCAGCAGCGCCTCGGGAGCCGCTGGAGGCGCCCGAGCCACGTCCCTGGCGGGTCGACGCGCCACCCGTGGCGCCAAACCTGCTCCGCAAGCGTCCGCCCCGGCCCGGCCCCCGTGTCGCCCCCTACCGCCTCCCGGGCCCGGCCGGCGCCATCCGTCCGAACCGTGTCGTCGTCGGCCGGCTGCGGCTGGTTCGGAAGATCGGGAGCTAGTGCGGTGCGGCTGCTGTCGGTCGAGCTGGAGGGTATCAAGTCCTACGCTGAGCGAACGAGGATCGACCTGGAGCCCGGCGTCAACGCGCTGGTTGGCCACAACGGGGCGGGCAAGAGCACCGTGCTGGAAGCGATCGGCGCGGCGCTGTTCAACTACCTGCCCTACCAGCGACACGAGGACTTCGTCCGCCGCGGCGTGGCCAGCGGGCGCGTGGCGGTACGTCTTCTCTCCGGCCTGGATGAGCGCTGCTATGAGGTTGTCCGCATCGTCGGCAAGAACGGCGCCTGGTATGTGTACGACCCGGAGCTGGGCGTTCGCGAGGCGGAGGGCGAGCGGCCGGTCACCGCCTGGCTGCGTGAGCACCTGGAGCTGGCTCCGGGAACGCCCCTACCGATGCTGTTCCTCGACAGCGTCGGACCGCCGCAAGGCACCTTTACCGCCCCGTTCCTGGACACCCCGACAGACCGCAAGAAGCGGTTCGACCGGCTGCTGCGGGTTGCCGAGTACCAGGAGGCCTGGCTGCAGCTCCGCGAGGTCGCCCAGGAGTTCGAGCGGCGCCGGCTGGAGGCCGAGGCCCGCTTGGCCGAGCTACGAGGCGAGACGGCCCGGCTGCCGATGGCGCGCGAGGCGCGGGAGGCGGCAGCGGCGCAGGCCGCCGCGCTGGAGGCGCTCTGCCAGGAGCTGGAGCGCCGGCAGCGGGAGGCCGAGCTGCTGGTGAGCCGGCTGGACCTGGCGCTGACCCGGGTTCACGAGGCGCAGCGGGTGCACGCCAGCCGCCAGAGCGACCTGGCCAGCGCCCGCGAGCGGCTGGAGACGGCGCGGGCGGCGATGGCGGAGGCCGAGCGCGCCGCCGAGCTCGTCGCGGCCAGCCGGGCGGGAGCGGAGGCGTACCAGGAAGCGCTCACGGTGGTGCGGGCGCAGGAGCAGCGGCGCAAGGAGCGCGACGCGCTGCAGCAGCGGCTCCGACAGGCCCAGGAGCGCGAGCAACGCTGCACTGCCGAGCTGGCGGCGGTCGAGCAGCGGCTGGCGGCGGCGGAGGCGGACGCCGAGCGCTTGCACGCCTTGCTGCCAAAGGTCTCGGAGCAGGAGGCGGCGGAGCGCGAGCGGGATCAGGCGCTGCGACGGGTCTCGGAGCTGGAGGGGCAGCAGCCGGCGCTGGAGGAGCTGCGCCTGGAGCTGAGTCGGGCCGAGCAGGAGAAAGCGGAGGCGGAGCAGGACCTGCGGGAGCGGCGGGTGGCGGCGCGCGAGGCCCAGGAGCTGCTGTCGGTGCAGCGCGAGCTGGAGCAGCTCCGGCTGGAGCTGCAGCAGTTGACGCAGCGCGCGGAGCAGCTCCGGCAGGCGACACTGGCGCGAGAGCAGGCGCAGGTGCGGCTCGAGGCGCATGCCCAGGAGGAGGCGGCGATCCTGGCCGATCTGGCCCGCCTGGAGGCGCTGCGGCCGCTGGCCGAGACGCTGCCGGCGCGCGAGGCCGCGGTGCGGGAGCTGGCCGGTCGCTATCAAGCCGCTGAGACGGCGCTGGCGACCGCGCGCGAGACGCGCGCGCGGGTGGAAGGGGGGCTCTGCCCGTTCCTGATTGAGCCGTGCAAGAACGTCGCCGAAAAGGGCGAAGGGCTGACGCTGGAGAGCTACTTCGATAGCCAGATCGCGCTGGCGGCCGAAGCGGTCGCCGCCTCACGGGCGATGCTTGACGAAGCGCAGGCCTTGCTCGACCAGGCGGCGGCGGCGCAGCGCCAGCTCCAGGACGAGGCTGGCGCGCTGGCCCGCCTGGCGCTGGCGCGGGAGCAGCGCCAGGCCGCCGAGCGCGAGCGCGACGAAGCCCAGCGGCTGGAGCGCGAGCTGGCCGACGCCCCGGAGCGGCTACACGCGGCACAGGAGCGCGCCGCCGCGCTCGAGCAGGCGCTACCGGCGTTGCAGCGCGCCGCCGAGCGGGCCGGGGGGCTGGACGCCGCCCAGCGGTCGCTCCAGGCGGCGACGCAGCGGCTCTGGCAGACGCGCTCGCGGCTGGAGCGGCTGGAGCGGGAGCTGGAGCGGCTGCCGGAGCTCCGCCAGCAGCTCCAGGAGGCCGAGCGGCGGCGCGAGCAGCTCGGCGACGTGCGCGGAATCGTGGCCGAGCTCCGCCGTCGAGCGGAGGAGGCGCCCGCGCTACAGGAGTGCGCCACGCAGTTGCGCGAGGAGCAAGCGGCGCTGGCAAGCGCGGTCGAGCGCCTGGCGCTGGAACTGGCGCCGTTTGCCGACGTTGACGAGCGCCTCGCCTGCGCCTACGCCGCGCGTGATCGCTACCAGCCAGACTACGAGACATTCGTCGCCAACCAGGCCCTCGCGGCGATGCTGGACGACCGGCGCGACACCTGTCGCCGCCACGAGGAGCTGGTGGAGCGGCAGCAGGAGCTGGCCGAGCAGGCGGCCCGCGAGCTTGCCGCGGCCGAAGCCGCCTATGACCCGGAACAGCACGAGGCGGCGCGGCGAGACAGCGCCGACCTTGCCAATCGGCTGGGGGCGGCCCGCAGCGACCTGCAGCACGCGCGGGAGACGCTCTCCTCGCTCGACATGGAGATTCAGCAGCTCCAGGTGAAGGAGCAGGAGCGGGTGCGCTGCGAGGCGGAGATCGCGGAGCTGGCCGAGGCGGGGTCGCTGGTCGAGCGCATGCGCGGGCACATCCGCGCCGCCGGCCCGCGCATCGCCCAGACCAAGCTCCAGCGCCTGTCCGAGCTGGCCAGCAAGCTGTTTGGGGAGATCCTCGGCGACGCCACCGCCCGGCTGGAATGGGCGGGCGATTACGAGGTGATCCTGCACCAGCGCGGCCACCGGCGGAGCTTCCGCCAGCTTTCGGGCGGGGAGCAGATGTGCGCCGCGCTCGCCATTCGGCTGGCGCTGCTCAAGGAGACCTCCGAGGTCCGGATCGCCTTTTTGGACGAGCCGACGACGAACATGGACGACACCCGGCGGGCGAATCTGGCGCGGCAGCTCGCCGCACTCAAGGGGTTCGAGCAGATGGTCGTCATCTCCCACGACGACACGTTCGACGGGCTGTACGGCCACGTCCTGCGTGTCGCGAAGGTGGATGGCGCCTCGCAGGTGGAGGACGCGGGCTGATGGCGTTCTGGGCGGACAAGGTGGCCGCGGCACTCCAGGAGAGTCTCCCCCGCCTGCGCCAGCTCACCGCCCAGCGTGACGCTGACGCCGAGGCCTTCCGCCAGGCGCTCACCACCTGCGCTCGCCTGTCGGCGACGGAGATCCAGGCCCAGCTCGCCGGCATCCCGAGCCCCGGCGCGCTGCCGAGCGATGAGCACGAGCGGAGCGCCGACTGGTTCCTCCGCTTTCCGGCGCGTTTCCGCAACCACCGCGAGGCCCGCGCCTGGGCCCACCAGCGCATCCGCGGGGTGACGACGGTCGCGGTGGATGGCAGCGAGCTCCGCCCCTCGCGTGATCTCTCGCTCCCGCTCGGCTTCGTCCAGGTCGCCTGGTTCCGCAACCCGCACCTGGGATACGACGGCGAGCGCTACGAGAAGGGCGTACACGTGCAGGTTGTGCTGCCAGACCTGGACGGCGCCGACGCGAGCCTGCGCCGCTTCGAGGCGGAGTGCGAGACGCTCGTCGCCCAGATGGCGCGTCTGGCCGGGCGTACACCCCCGGCGGTGGTGTACTTCGACGGGACGCTCATCGTCTCGTTCACCAGCGAGATGAGCTTCGACCTGGCCGGACGCTACATCGAGGCGATCGTCAAGGCGCTGGACGCCTCGGAGCGGTTCCGGGTGCCGCTGGTGGGCTACATCGATTCCAGCGATGCCAAGGACCTGTGCGTGCTGCTGGCCCACCTGGCCGGGCTGCCGCTGCCCCGCGGGATCAACGACGCGGCGCTGCTCGCGGAGGCGATGGACTGGGGCGACCGCACCAAGGCGTTCATCTGTGCCCGCGACGACCAGGTGCTCACGCGCTATCGCGGATCGGGCCAGGAGCGCAGCCTGGCCCGGGAGATCTGCTTCGTGTACCTCCAGACGACCGCGTTCGGCCCGCCCGCCCGGCTAGATGTGCCTGCCTGGGTAGTGCGGGAGGGACTGCTCGACCACGTGGTCGACGTCACGCGCTGCGAGGTCGTCGCCACCGCGACCGGCTATCCCTATGCTATCGAGGCGGCCGACGCCGCGGCGGTCCTGCGGGCGAACGACCGCGAGCGGCTGATCGGCGCGGCGCAACGCTTCTGCGAGCACTTCGATCTGGATCTGCACGCGGTGCCCAAGGCGACGAGCAAGCGGCGTCGCCGGACCTGAGGAAGGGAGGAGCCGTGGGCGGAGACAACACGCCAGGGCGCTCGATCGGAAAGGTCGTCAAGTCGAACAGCCACACGGACTACGTTGTCCAGGTGTACGGCAGCGCCGACGGGCCGGAGCCGCCCAGCCCGGCGGAGTACGCCGTCGGCACGTTCGTGACCCTGGAGGTCGAGCTGGTTCGGCTGGTCGGGGTGCTCTACGACACGATCCTGCTGAACCCGGACTACGGGAGCCTGGGCCCGCGTCTGTCGCCGCGCGACGAAGTGGCGGTGTTCAGCCCGGACTACCTGGACGAGAAAGCCACGCTCGTCGGGGTTCTGGTGGTGGGGGAGATCGATGCGGAGGGGCGGCCCAGCCACAGCCTGCCGCCGCTCGCGGCGCAGGTGGGCACTGAGGCCTGCCTGCTGAGCGAGGCGGAGGTGCGCGCCTTCCACACCGCGCCCGACGACCCGACACGCCCCCGCGTGGGGTACCTGCCGCGGCTGATGGCCCGGGGTGGCGACATTGCGCCCGGCCTGGCGCAGCTCATCCTGGCGCGCCTGGCGCGCCTGTTCCCGGAGCACGCCCGCGTGCTCGGCGTGCTGCGCGACAACGTCGCGTTCCGCTCCACCGTGGACGTGCTGCGATGAGGGACATCGTGAGGAAATGGCGAGGGAATGGCGCCTGAAGGCGCTCACCGACCTGTGGACCGGCGACGCCGACGGAAAAGGGCAGTGTACGATCCCCACCGGCTTGCTCGGCTCCATCCGCTGGTGGTTCGAAGTGCTGGTCCGCGGCCTGGGCGGCGCGGCGTGCGACCCGTCGGAATCCAATAACCGTTGCCCCGACCAGCAAGGCAGGCGCTACGTCGTCTGTGAGCTGTTCGGTTGCACCGGCTGGGGGCGCAAGTTCCGGTTCGAGGTACGCGGCGGGAACGGCGCGGTCATGAGGGACCAGATCAAGAAGGACACCGAGTTCATCCTGCGTTTCACGCCGCTCCGCCCGATCGCCGCGCAGGAGTGGGCGCTGCTCGACCTGACGCTTCGGCTCATCGCCGACTACGGCGCCCTCGGCGGCAAGACGGTCCTCAAGCCATCCGACGAAGCGACTCGTAGCGGTCTACCACACCATCACGACTACGGCATCGTGAAGGTTGAGCAACGGGCAGGCATCCAGGCGTGCTCGCAGGCTGATCTCGAACGCTACGTGCGCGACGGTCGCTGGCGAAAGCCGCCGCAGCAGGACTTCGCGTGGGCATCGCTGACGAACTTCTGGTGCGTGAATGGAAGACACCTCGCGCGGCAGAGCGCCGACAAGAGCACATTCAACAAGGTTCTTGGCCGAAAGGAGCCCAAGACCCAGGGCCAGCAGCTCGCCAGCAACGACAGGGTAAACCGATGGCTGGCCGGCCGGCAGCAGGAGAGCAAGAAGATCTTCAGCTTCAGGAGCCCGCCGCGCACCTTCGGGTTTCAGTCTCCAGGTGCAGTGCACTTTAAGATGATCAAAAAACGGTTGTGTAAGGCCTGGAAAGATGACGGCTTCAAAGATGAGGAATTCATGACCGGCGCGGCAATTCTTGCACGTCTCATGACGCAGGCTGGAGTGGCACCATGAAGTTCGACCTGTACGCCGAACTGGCCTCGCAAACCGCCTGCCCCACCAGTGGTCCGTTGCCAGCCGGGCTTGCATCCGGGTTCGTGGATGGATGCACGGCGTGGTCCACGCGGGGTGGCACTGAACGAAACGATGCCCGCCAGTGCTACATGCGGCGCGCGCAGGGCCAGAACCTGCGGCTGCCGAGTCGGCTGCAACTCGATCCACCGTTCGACCGGCTGCCTGACAATTCCTGGCTCGCCTTCGAGGTTGCATTCACCCTGGAAACCCCCTGGTACTCGAAGGACGACCGGCCGTTCCACGTGCTCGATAACCCCGTACGCAAGGACCGCGTGTTCGGCGTGCCGTACCTGCCGGCGGCGAGCTGGAAGGGGCTGCTGCGCTGGGCGTGCCGGATGCAGGCGGGGCTGCATGACTACCTGGAGCAGCACAATGGCACGCTCGATCGGTGGCAGGACCCGGCGTGGATCGTCCACCTCTTCGGCAACGAGAAGGGCGAGACGGAGGACTTCCAGCAGGGGGCTCTCGTCTTCTACCCGACCTGGTTCAATAAGATCGGCTTCGAGGTCATCAACCCCCACAGCCGTAGGACCCGGGCCGGAACCCAGCCCATCTACTATGAGGTGGTTCCAGCGGGCACCGAAGGGACACTCCATCTGCTCTCTGCGCCGCTGCCCGGCGCCGCCCCTCGGGACAAGGTGAAGCCCGAGGAGGCCATCGAGCCCCTGCTCAAGGCCATTGAGGCGCTGCTGACGACCTATGGTATCTCGGCCAAGCGCACGGCTGGCTGGGGCACCGCCAGCGTGCGTCAATGGAAGGCATGGCGGAATGGCCACGAGCCTGTTGAGGCGGAGACGCTCGCGGACTTCGAGAGCAAGGTCAAGCCGTGGGTCACCCCGACGGGGGCGCGCGATGGCTGACTTCGAACCCGCCAAGAGGCTGCGCGAGCACCGACCCCTGCTCCTGGCGATGGAGGCCGTGGGCTGGCTGCACATGGCGGGCAAGGCGCGGGCCGACTTCCTGCGCGAGTACGGCGGCCAGAAGACCGGCTACCACTACGAGCGCTGGCACGAGCGGGAGAGCTCGCCGTTCCCATGGGACGTTCTCCTGCAATGGATGAAGGCCCAGTTCCCTACGGTGAGCGGGGCGAACGTCGGCTGGTCGGGCACGCTCACGGACTTCCTGACGAAGCACCGGGACCGCGACACCGGGATACTCGGGCTGCTCCAGGCCGCGCACGGGATGGCCTCGGGGATCGAAAAGAACCTGCCGACCGCGACCTCCGAGTACCTCGGGCAGGATATCACGCACATGTGGCTTGCGTCCGCCTTCGGCCTGCCCGTGCGGAACCTGCTCACGGACCCGCCCGAGGTGCTGACCGAGCCTGGCTGGCGGCGGCTCCTGGAGGAGGTCCGGCGCGTCCTGGAGACGATCCCTCACCCCGGCCTGCCGGCCACCCCTCTCCCGCGAGCGGGAGAGGGGCCGGGGGTGAGGGACGTTGGCACCTGGCAGCGCTGGCGAGACTCGGCCATCGGACCGAACAGCCTCCTACGGACCGCCTTTTCGTCCACGATCGCCGAGACGCGGCTGCCGAACAACGAGGTCACGCTGTGGGACCAGTCCTACGTCGCGGCCGCGCTCTTCAAGAGCGCCGTGGCCGGAGCGATCCTGGAAGGCAGCGGCTTCTCATGGACCTTGAAGGATCTCAAGCAGGCCACGCGCTGGCGCCTGCTGACGGTCGGTGTGGGCACCGACCACTACGAAGCCCGCGCTGTGCGCATCGGCGACTGGCTCGGCGCCCGCGCTGACATCGACGCGTTCTTCAAGCAGGTCTGCCAGCTTGTCGAGGTGGACCTGGCCGTTGGATCGCTGCTCTACCGCGACGCCAGCGTCTGCGTCTTCTCCTCCCCCGGCGAGCGCTCGGACGGTACAAGCGCGGACCTCAAGATCCCGGAGTGGGAGCGATGGCTCCAGGAGCAGGCTGATACATACGCGCAGGGGCTAAAGCTGGAAACCCCGCCGTGCTGTCGCATCAGCGAGCCGACACGCAGCCTGGTGCCCATGGTCAAGGAGATGCACGCGGTCCGCGAGACGCTGGCCGTACCGGTCCACCGCTCGTGGAGCATCACCGCGAGCGTGGCGACCGGCCACGTCTGCCCCGTCTGCCTGGTGCGGTACAACGGCAAGGCAAATGACAAGCAGCGGCCGTGTGAGGTGTGCCAGGAGCGCCGGCGGGGCCGTCTCGATGCCTGGCTGAATGGCAAGCTCGACTCCGACACCATCTGGATCGACGAGGTGGCCGACGCCGATGGCCGGGTGGCGCTCCTCACGCTGAGCCTCGACCTCGAGCCCTGGCTCGAAGGTAGGAAGACCGATTCTCTGCGCGCGCAGGCCATCTCAGATTGGCGGACACATAACCCCGAGCTTTCGGAGTACTGGCAGCGAGACCAAAGTAGACGCAGAAAGATCCCAAATCCAGTCGATCCGCTCCGAAGTTTCGACAGCCTGCTCGGGGAAATTCGGGGGAAGGTGGGTACTACGCCCGACACGACCGACCTGCTGCTGGCGAACCTTCAGGAAGGGTACCGATACGAAAACGACTGGTCGTCGTTTTTCAGCAAGATTGTTGAGGACCGTTCGGACGCCCCACGGTGGGACCAGCTCGACCCCGAGCAGCGCGCCCGCTGGCTTGTCCATCAGTTCTTCGCCAAGCTCGCCTCGCCCGGCCGCATCTACCGGTTCTGGCGGCAGGCGGAGGAATTCTTTGCTGGGCTGTTCGTCGAGTTCCGCGAGCTAGCAGCCCGCGATGCCAATCGCTGGCGGGTGCGCCGACTGACCGTAGTCCCTGATCAGACGTCAGCAGGTGAGGGCTGGCGGGACCGCGAGATCTATGATGGGCGCCTGGGCGATGCACCGGTGAGCCTGCTCTATCGCCAGGACGCCCAGGACTTCGTCACCGCGTGCAACCTCGCCCGGCTGCTTCGGGTGGAGGAGACCGCCGAAGCGTTGAGGGGCAAGGAAGTCGTCCTCCGGGGTGACGACTTCAAGCAGCGCACGTTGCGCGTGCACCAGGTCAAAGATGCCGGCCCGCTGGGTGCCTACGCTCCGGTGATCCCCCTTGAGTTGAGCCCGCTCCGCTTCCGCGTCCTGGTGCCGCTGGAGGCTGCTTCCGCCTGTCTCGACCGGGCGGTCGCGGCGTGGAACGAGCAATTCGCCCGGGTCTGGGACCGCCTGCCCCTGCGGGCCGGCATCATCGCCTTTCCGCGGACGCTCCCCTTCCAGGCGGTCATCGAGGCCACCCGTAACGTAGAGGATACGCTCGACCACGCGCCGTGCGAATGGTGGCGGGTCACCGCGTGCGACGCGCGCTCGGGCGTGGTTGCCCTGGGCCTCAAGCGTCCCGATGGTAGTGCGGAACTGCGCACCATCCCCGTCACGCTCCCCGACGGCCGGACCGACGTCTTCTACCCGTACCTGGCGGTCGAAGACCGCACCGTTCGCTTCCCACGTGACTTCCAGCACCCCGCTGGCCAGGTCTACCGCCACGCCCTGGACCTGCGGCCGGGCGACGGCATCAGGGTGGAGCCGGCGCGCGTGGCGACGCTGTTCCTCGACAGCACCGGCCGCCGCTTCGAGCCCATATGCGCGCACCCGCTGGCGGAGTGGCCCCGCATGCGCGAGATATGGCGAATCGTCGAGCGCACGGCGCCCAGCCTGAGCGCCTTGCACGGCGCGTGGGCCGAGCTGGTAGCGCGACAGGAGTCCTGGCAAAGCGCCGATGGTGGCTGGATGCCCGGCGGGCGACAGGCCTGGCGCGATCTGGCCAGGGCAATCCTCTTTGACCGTCTCGCCGTTGGTGATGCGGCGCTCGATGCTCTCGTCGAGGCTGCCGATGACGGGATCTTGGCTTGGGCGCTGGAGTGGCACCTGACAGCGCTCAAAGAGCAGATCGGGGAGGTGACGTATGCCTGAAGACGAAAAGAAGGACGCTGAACCGAAGAGCTACCAGACCGTTCCGCACATCGGACTGGCGCTGGACCCCGTCCACGTGGGCACCGGCGGCGCCCGCCTGGGCCGCGTGGACCTGACCATCGTGCGCGACCCAGTGACGCGGATCCCCAAGATTCCCGGGTCGAGCCTGGCCGGCGTCTATCGGACCTACGCAGCGATGGCCAGGCAGGTAAGGAACCCGAATCGGCAGGTCGGCGGCCAAGTAAAGCCCTACTTTCCCGACTGTGCCGGGTTGGGTCAGCGGGGCGACGGGTCCCTCACCCACTGCCGGCAGCCCACCTGCCCGATCTGCACGGTCTTCGGCTTCGCGCGTGGCCGGGACAGCGCCGGCGGGTTCGCCGGGCTGGCCGCCTTCAGCGACGCCCACGTGCTGCTGTTCCCGGTTGCCACGCGCGAGGGCCCGCGCTGGGTGACCTGCCCGCTGGCGCTGCGAGGGGCCGGGGTTGCAGTGAGCGGTGTGGCAGAGGATGCGCTCTCCCGCGAGCGGGACAGCCAGCAGCCGCTCAACTTGGGCTGGCTGCTCCTGCCAGTCAAGAAGCTCAAGGACTGGCAGAAGGTACAGCAGAGGTTGAAAGCGCTCGACGTCCCCGCCGAGATCCTCGGCAGCCTGGGCGTCGTGTCGGACAAGCTCTTCAGCCACGTGGTGAATAGCAACCTGGAAGTGCGCACCTCCGTGGCCATCAACGCCTCCACCGGCGCGGCCGAGGAAGGCGCGCTCTTCACCTACGAGGCGTTGCCGCGCGCGACGGTGCTCTTCTGGGACGTCACCTGCAAGAACCCCGGGCATTTCACGATTGACTCCAAGCCCGTGGCGTTCAAGGGGAACGGCCAGACCGCCGCAATCGACGATGTCCACGAGGTCGTCGCCGCGGCGCACCCGTACCTCGAGCACCTGGGTATCGGCGGCATGGGCACGCGGGGGATGGGCAGGCTCCGAGTTCTCGCCCAACGGAGTCCCGCGCCGCCGGCGACCCAGCCTGGTCAACCGGCCGCCCAGCCAGCGGCGCAGCCGGAGGTGTCCTGATGGAGAATCTCGATCTGAAGTGCGCCGAACTGGGCAAGCGGCTGGCCGAGATCAACGATGTGGACGAAGCGTTGCTACGCGATGCGCTGGCGGTGCTGGAGGAGCAGGGCGTCTACGCGTATTTCCTCTTCCTAGGAACCAGAGGGCGCAGAGAACAGCGGCCGGCGGAAGCAATCTGTGACGCCAGCACGGAGTTTCTCCAGAAGACGCCGACCGGATCGCCGCTGCTCGGTAAAGGCGACCTATGGCAGGAGCTTCAGAAACTCGGCAAAGACCTGGACAAGCTGCTCTTCGCCCGCGACCTGCTGCGCCAGGCGCTGGTCTACGGCCGCTATCACGCCAAGGCGCGCCAGCCTGCCGGGAGAGGGACCCCATGAGCTGGCTGCTCTACCGCTGGGCCTGGAGGCTGGAGGCGCCGCTTGCTATCGGCCTGCCGCCATCGGGAAGCCTCAACCGCTGCCGCCTCTACGTGCCGGCGCGCAACCTCTGGGGCGCGCTGACCGCCGAGGTGGCCCAGCGCCAGGCGACCGGCTTCCCCGACTACCCAAAGGTCGGTGAGGAGGTCCGTAACGACGCGCGGCTGACGTATCTTTTCCCGGCGGAGAAGACCGACGGAGGCTGGCGCGCCTGGCTGCCACGCTACGAAAGCGGCAAGGGGCTTGTCTGGCAGCGGGAGGATGATGCGAACGGCGAGAAGTGGCGTCCTGACCGTGAGCTGCGTCAGCGCCTCCTCCTGGCACGGCCCGGTACGGCCATTGAGCCTGCTTCGGATACGGCCGCCGACGGCACGCTCCGCGAGACCGAGTGCATCGGCCAGTACTGGCGAGACCGCGCAACGGATGAGGTGAAGTCTGTAGCGCTGGTGGGCTACGTGTTCGTGCGGCAGAGTTCGGACCTGGCCGGAGCGCTCAAGACCGTCAACGAACTCTTCCTCGGCGGTGATGCGCGGTACGGCTTGGGTCGCGTGCGGCGCTTGCGGTGCGTGGGGTGGGACGCGGCGTCCGAGGTCTTCGGGGACACGGTGGACCTTGCAGGGCAGGAGCCATCCCTGCGAGCGGGCCGTGTCCTGGCGCATGCTCGGGTATCGGTCGATGGGGCAATGCTCGGCCAGCTCGAGGCGCTGGGCGGCTGGGACCGAGCGAAGGGCAGTGGGTTCGAGCCGTTGGCTGCTGGCCCGCTGTGGGCGCCGGGTTCATCGGCCCTGGACCCAACGACGTTCTGGTCTATCAAGAAGGACGGTCTGTGGCAGCCCGCCGGCGGCGCATGACGGACGTGGACCAGGCCCGGTCGCCCGACGCTGACCTGCTCGCCCGCGACCCGGCCCTCGCCGAGATCGTGCGGCGGCTGGTCGCTGCGCTGCATCCCGAGCGGGTCTACCTGTTCGGATCGCGGGCGCGGGGCGACGCCGGGCCCAACAGCGACTACGACCTGCTTGTCCTGGTCGATCGTCCCACCGAGCCGCTGTACCGCCTGGCGCAGAAGGGGTTCCGCGTGCTCCGAGGGGTGCCGGCCGCCGTGGACGTGGTGGTCTGGGACCGCCACACCTTTGATAGCCGGCTGCATCTCAAGGCATCCTTCCCGGCGACCGTCGTGCGGGAGGGGAGGCTGCTCCATGCCGCATGATCCCGCAAAAGTGGCGGAGTGCCGGGGCTGGCTGGACCGCGCCTGGGTCGACCTCGAGTCGGCCACGATCCTCCTGGGCGCAGCACGGCCGCGTCCGGACACCGCCCTGTTCCACTGCCAGCAGGCGGCCGAGAAGGCGTGGAAGGCGTTCCTCTTCTGGCACGACGTACCCTTTCGCAAGACCCACAACCTGCGGGAGCTGGGCGAGGCCTGTATCGCGCTGGACAGCTCGCTGCGACCGCTGGCCGAACGGGCCGAAGATCTGACCCCGTTCGCCTGGCTATTCCGTTACCCCGGCGAGGCCGAGGAGCCGCCGCGGGAGGAGGCGGAAGGGGCGCTGGCCCTCGCCCGCGAAGTCTACGAGGCGGTCCTGGCCCGGCTGCCTGCGGAGGTTCGACCATGAGTCGCCAGCAGGAGCCGACCCATACTGATGCTGACCTGCTCGCGCGCGACCCCACGCTGGCGGAGATCGTGCGGCGGCTGGTCGCGGCCTACCAGCCGGAACGGATCTATCTCTTCGGCTCGGTGGCGCGGGGCGAGGCCGGGCCCGACAGCGACTACGACCTGCTGGTGATCGTGCCGGACGACGCCGCCCCGGAGCGCAAGGATAGCCGCCTCGCCTACGAGGTCCTCTGGGGCGCGGGCAGGGCGGCTGACGTGATCGTCTGGAGGAAGACACCGTTCAAGCGTCGGGCCCGGGTTGTCTGCTCGCTGCCGGCGACCGTGCTGTGGGAAGGAAGAGTGCTCTATGCAGCATGACTCGGAGCTCGTGGCCGAGACCCGAGCGTGGCTTGTCCGCGCCGCCGCTGACCTGCGCGAGGCTGAGCACGATCTGGCTGCGGCCCCGCCGCTCCTGAGAGGGGCGGTCTTTCATTGTCAGCAGGGGGCAGAGAAAGCCATGAAAGGTTTCCTCGCCCGGCATAGTCGGCCGTTCCGCAAGATGCACAATTTCATTGAGATCGGAGGTTTGTGTCTGGAAGTGGATCGGACGCTCGAACCGCCGCTTCGGCGAGCTGCAACCCGTACAGAGTACGCGCTGACACGACCCCAACGATTCAGCCTGCCTCTGTCCGTGCAGACCCTGGCTCCGGTCGTGGTTGCACTTCAGCACAGCTTCCAGGTTGCTGACGAAATAGCCGAGGTGACCCAGCACCTACTGGCACTCCTAGAGCAGATCCCCCGGGCGGTAAGCAGGAGCATGACGGCAACATCGTGGCCACCATGCTGGTGTACGGCATCCGGCGGCTGCTGATGGCCAACCCGAGTGACTTCGCTCGCTTCGCCCAACCGATTACGGTGGAACCGCTGGAGGCCAACACGTGAGAGCTATCAGCCAGCCAGATGGCGCCGAAGCGGCCCGGCCCCCGCTGCGGGTTGGAACTGTCAAGGGGCCGGGCGACAAGCCGCACGAGTTCGTCTTTATTACCCCGGACCGCGACGGCGCAACGAAGAACGGCGAGTTCGTCTACTACACTCTGCCCGGCGAGCAGCGCCGGGTGATCGCCCGGATCACGGGCCGGCGCACGGTGCGCGGCTACCCGGACGATTTCCTGGCCGACCCGGACGTTCCCCCGGACCTGGTGGCCCGGGTGGCGGGTTTCGAGGCGGACGAGTGCGAGCTGCTGGAGGTGTGCGCCGCGGTTATCGGCTATTACGATGCGGCGCTCAAGACCCTCGTCAATCCCCGCATCCCGCCCCGCGTCGGCTGGCCGATCTACCTCGCCCCGCCCGAGATGCTGGTGACGGTGCTCAACAAGAAGCAGCGCGGGGAGCTAGGCTCCTGCTACCTGGGCTGGCTGCTGAGCCGCGGGCCGGAGGAGGTGCCGGTGGTGCTGTCAGCGCGCGAGTTCACCAGTACTCACCTGGCGATCATCGCCGGGACCGGGGCCGGCAAGAGCTACACCGCCGGCGTGATCGTCGAGGAGCTGCTCCGGCCGGCGAACAAGGCCTGCGTGCTGGTGCTCGACCCGCATGGAGAGTACGGAACGCTCGACACGCTGCAGAACCTGCCGGAGTTCCGCGACGGCGTGTATCAGGCGCGGGTGAAGTGCCTCCTGCCGGACGACCTCAAGGTTCGCTTCTCGGCGCTGAAGCTCAACGACATTCGGTACCTGCTCGGCGACGTCCCTGAGCGGCAGGACTGGCTCCTCGGCCGGGCGTACAACGCGCTCGTCCGGGAGACGCGTGACGCGGTGGGGAGCGCGGAACGTTGGACGGTGAAGGACCTGGTGGCCAAGATCGAGTCGCTGGCGCACGGGTCGGATGAGAGCGGCCTCGATCTCCGTTCCAGCGCGGGGGCGCTGGAGTGGCGTCTGGACCGGCTGACGAGCGAATCGCGCATCTTCAGCGAGGTGGACCACATCCGCCTGGCGGAGCTACTGGAGCCGGGGCAGTGCACCGTGCTGCAGCTCCACGACCTGACGCAGCGCGAGCAGCAGGTGATCGCCGCGGTGCTCCTGCGCCGGCTGTACGAGGCACGCAACCAGACGCTCCACAAGAAGACCCACCCCGGCGATGACCTGCACCTGCCCTATCCGGTGTTCTGCCTGCTGGAAGAGGCGCACACCTTCGCGCCGGGCGGCGACGCCGGCGGCCGGGTCGTCTCCTCGCAGGTGCTGAAGCAGATCCTCGGCGAGGGGCGTAAGTTCGGGATCGGCATCGGGCTGATCAGCCAGCGGCCCGGCAAGCTCGACCAGGACGTGCTCTCACAGGCGATGACGCAGGTCATCATGCGCATCGTCAACCCGCTTGACCAGCAGGCAGTGGCAGCCGCGGTGGAGAGCGCCTCCCGCGAGGTGCTGGACGAGCTGCCCTCGCTCTCCAAGGGCCACGCGATCGTGCTCGGCGCCAGCCTGAACGCCCCCGCGCTGATCCAGGTCCGCCCCCGGCTGACGACGCACGGCGGCGAAGACCTGGACGCGCCGCGCGAGTGGAACGCCTACTTTTCCGAGGAGGCGCTGGTCCGCCGCAACCAGGAGCGCGCGGGTCTGGTCCATCGCAGTGGTATCGGGGTCGGCATCACCCGGCGGGAGGAGTGGTCCGAGGCGGACGAGCGCCCATACGCCGAGCTGTTCGGCGCGCCCCAGCCGCCGGATCCCGCCGACGGGGCGTAGCCGAAGCGCGGGACTCGAAGATCGTCGACTCGGAATGGCGCCTGATCGCTCCTGCCACGATGCGAGCCATATGGGCTGAGGCCCGGGCAGCCGTGGCAGGCGGCTCTCCCGCGCAAGCACAGTCCGCGTGCTCGCGGGGCTACTCGCCGTGGGTGGACGAGGGCCGGGCGCTTGTCGCGTGGTTGGGTCCCGGGGCCTCGGACAGCTCGTGCGCCTCCCAACAGCGCTGGCTGTAGCAGTCGGTGACCAGCTTGACGACCTGCTCGACGGAGTCGGTGATGATCAGCAGCTTCAGGTCGGGCGGCGCGATCAGCCCGTTTGCCAGCGTCTGGTTCTTGATCCAGTCGACCAGCCCGCGCCAGTAGGCGCTGCCGAAGAGAATGATCGGGAAATTGTCGATCTTCCTGGTCTGGACGAGCGTTAGCGCTTCGAAGAGCTCGTCCAGGGTGCCGAAGCCGCCGGGGAAGCAGACAAAGGCTTCGGCGTACTTGACGAACATCGTCTTGCGGACGAAGAAGAAGCGGAAGTTGATCGCCAGGTCCAGGTACTGGTTGGTCTCTTGCTCTTCGGGCAGCTCGATGGCGCAGCCGATCGACCAGCCGCCGCCCTCCTGCGCGCCCCGGTTGGCCGCTTCCATGATCCCGGGCCCGCCGCCGGTGATCACCGCGAAGCCAGCCCGGGCGAGCTCGCGCCCCAGCGCGCGCGCCTGCGCGTAGGTCGGGTCGTCCTCGCCAACGCGCGCCGAGCCGAAGATGGACACCGCCGGTCCGACCGTGGCCAGCGCGTCGAACCCCTCCACGAATTCGCCCATGATCCGAAAGACGCGCCAGGGGTCGGTGTGCGTGAAATCGCTGGGCTGGGCGCGTCCGATACGTGGGCTGCGCAGCAGCCGCTCGTCTTCGGTCGGCTGCCCGGTACGCGCCGCTCGGTTCAGGCTCGGATTGATCTGCGTGGCCGGGTTGAAACGCCCCGGCCGTCTGCTCACGCTCATTGACGTGCTCCCTGCCAGCGCTCACGCAGAGTCCGCGCCACGCTGGCTGGCCTGGTCTGGCGGCTCCTTCTGGCGTTCCGCATCTGCCCCGCGCGCTCGTGCGGCAACGTCACGAACGAGGTGGCTGGGCGATCGCTGGCGTGCCACGACGCAAAGGAGTACCGTTGTTCTTCGCCCGCCCACGGGGTTGGGGGAGAGGCGGGGTGCTGCCCTGCCTCTGGCGAGCCCAACCGGCGGGGCGGATGCTCAGGCTTCGGCCACGAGCGGCCGCGCCAGGCCGCGCAACGCTGATTGCCAGTTCTGGGCAGTATCGTAGCGCGCTGGCGGGGCGCGGCAGTGAAATTCGGCTGTCTGATCCGCTCTGAGGAGTTCACTAGGGGAGATGGTGGCCCCGGGCACTGTTCCCGCGACGATTGAGCCCCCGCTCATCCTGGCGATTGACGTCGGCACCTCGTCGCTGCGGGTGCTCGTCTACGATCGGCTCGGCCGAGAGCTGGATGAGCTGGGGGCACGCGTCAGCTACCAGCCGGTGGCCGGCGACGACGGCCGCTCGGAGTTGGATCCGGTGCAGCTCCGGGACCACCTGTTCACGGCGTTGGATCGGGTTCACGCGCTGGTCGTGGCGCGGGGGCTGCCGCTGGCCGCGGTGGCGCTGGATACCTTCGCCTACGCCGGCTTCGCCGCCGATGCCCAGGGGCGGCCGCTCACCCCGTTGTTCCTCTGGTCCGACACCCGGCCCTGGCGCGCGGCGATCGAGCTGCGCCACCAGGTAGACGAGCGGGCAGTGCACGCCCGCACCGGGTGCCCCATCCACGCGTCGTACCTGCCCGCCCGGCTCCGCTGGCTCCGGACGAGTGCGCCGGACGTGGCCCGCGAGATGCGGGCCTGGCTGACGTTTGGGGAGTACCTGGAGCAGGTGCTGTTCGGCGCTGCGCGCGTCACCTTCTCGATCGCCTCCTGGAGTGGGCTGCTCGACCGCTGGAGCCTGCGCTGGGACCAGAACTGGCTGGAGCTGCTGAACGTCGACGAACGGCTGCTGTCGCCGCTGGTCGACCGCGACGAGCCGCTGGCCGGACTGGCGGGCGAGCTCCGCTCTCGCTGGCCCTTGCTTGCGGAGATCCCCTGGTTTCCCGCGATCGGGGATGGGGCGGCGGCGAACGTCGGCAGCGGCTGTATCGGGCCGGGTCGAGCGGCGCTCACGGTAGGCACAAGTGGGGCGCTACGGGTCGTGTTGGACGCCGCGGCGCCCGAGGTGCCCTGGGGATTGTGGGAGTACCGGGTGGACCGAGCGCGCACGCTGCTGGGCGGGGCGCTGAGCGAAGGCGGCAACGTCTACGCCTGGCTGCAGGACACGCTCCGGCTCGGCCCGCCTGCCGAGGTCGAGGCGGCGATTGCGGCTTTGCCGCCGGACGGCCATGGGCTAACGGTGCTGCCGTTTCTGGCCGGGGAGCGTAGCCCCGGCTGGGCCGGCCAGGCGCGCGCGGCGCTGGTCGGGCTCGCGCTCGGGACCTCTTCACTTGAAATCGTCCGCGCCGCGCTGGAGGCGGTCGCCTACCGTGTCGCGCTGCTCGATCGGCTGCTCAGCCAGGCGATCGGCCCGGAGCGCCTCGTCGTTGCCAGCGGCGGGGCGCTGACGAGCTCACCCACGTGGCTCCAGATCATGGCCGACGTGCTCGGCCGCTCCCTGGTTGTCTCCACTGAGGAGGCGACGGCGCGCGGCGCGGCGCTGCTGGCGGCTCACGCGCTCGGGGCGGTACCCTCCCTCGTGGAGACGGCGCCGGCTGGTGGGCCAGTGTGTGAACCGGACCTGGCACGACACGCGCGGTACCAGCAGGCGATTGAGCGTCAGGCGTGGCTGTACGCGGCGCTGGTGCGGCGCGATGTGGACGCCCTGAAGGGAAACGCTGGTGGCGGGTAGCGGCGTCCGAGTGAGCCAGCGCCGCGAGGTGGCTGCCCAGGAGGGGCCAGATGCGCATAGTGCTGGGAGCTGACCACGCTGGGTTCGAGCTCAAGGGAGCGCTCCGTCCGGAGCTCGAGCGACTCGGCCACGAGGTCCTGGACGTGGGAACCTTTAGCCCCGATCCGGTGGATTACCCGGACATCGCCGCGCTCGTGGCTCGGGCGGTGCAGAGTGGGCAGGCTGACCGCGGGGTGCTGGTCTGTGGCAGTGGAGTGGGCGCCTGCGTGGCGGCGAACAAGCTGCACGGGATCCGTGCCGGCGTTTGCCACGACACCTACTCCGCGCACCAGGGCGTGGAGCACGATGACATGAACGTGCTCTGTCTGGGGAGCCGCGTCATCGGCCAGGAGCTAGCACTGGAGCTGCTGCGCGCGTTCCTGGCCGCCCGGTTCAGCGGGGAGGAGCGGCACGTGCGCCGGGTAGGGAAGATCGCGGCGCTGGAGCAGGCCCAGGCCTGACGCTCAGCCCGGGACCTGCTCGGCGGGAAGGGTGCCAGCCTCCCGTAGCGCCCCCTCGACCTCGGAGCCTTTGGGGTTGACCAGGACCCGGTCGCCGATCACCGCCGTCGGGACGATGCGGTAGCCGCCGGTCCAGCGCTCCAGGCGCGCGGCCGCGGCGTGGTCGTGGTCGATGTCCACCTCATCGTAGGGGATCGAGCGGTAGTCCAGGTAGCGCTTGAGCAGCACGCAGTAGCCGCAGCGCGTCGTCGTGTACAGCCGCAGGAGAGGTGGCTCAGCGTGCTCCATGGCCCGCCACCCGTGGGCGCTGCTCGCGCCCGGCCGTCTTCAATACCGTGGCCACCGCGGCTACCCCTCGCTCCACATCGCCCAGGTCGTTGTACAGGTGCGTCGACAGACGCACCCGGCTGTCACTGGTCCACGTAAGCACACCCTGGGCCTCGAGGCCCGCCCGCCAGGCCTCGTCGTCGGCGACCTCGAACGCCACATTGCCGGCCCGCTGCTCGGGCGCGGCGGGGGTGAGCAGCTCGATGCCAAGCTCCGCCAGCCCCTCCCGCAGCGCGCCGCTGAGCGCCAGGACGTGCTGCTCGATCCGCTCGATCCCGATCCGCTGCAGGTAGTCCACCGCGTTGTCCAGCACGCAGATGGCGATGAACGCGGGGTTGCCCGGCTCCAGCACCCGCGCGGTGCTGGCCTGGGTGAACGGTCCCCCGCGTTCCTGGGCGAGCTGCCATTCGACGTTGGACCAGCCGACCTCGCGTGGACGCCAGTCGGGCAGGCGCTGCCGGTTCCAGTAGCCCACCGCGACCCCGTGGGTGCCGAGGACCCACTTGTAGCAGGCGGCGAACAGGAAATCGGCGTACGGGGCGTACACCGGGACGGCGCCCAGGGCGTGGGTGGCGTCCACCAGCAGCAGCGCACCGGCAGCGTGAGCGATCTTGCTGTAGGCTGCCAGGTCGTGCCGCTCCCCGGTGAAGTACGACACGTGGCTGAGCGCAAGCAGGCGGGTCCGCTCGTCGACCAGCGCCTGGACCCGCTCGAGCGGCGCGCGCCAGCCGTCTGGCTCCGGCTCGATCAGCCGCACCTCCACCCCGCGCTCCCGCAGCCGCAGGAGCGGGTAGAACACTGAAGGGAACTCCCAGCGCTCCATGACAACGTTATCGCCCGGTTGCAGCCGCAGCGAGTGAACCACCATGTTCACCCCATGGGCGACGGACTGCGGGAAGCCGATGTCGTCGGCCTCGCAGCCGAGCAGCCGCGCGAGCTTCTGGCGGGTGCCGTCGGCGCGGGCGATGAAGCGCTCCCGGCCGGCCATGCCCTGGCTCTTCTGATGGGCGAACCAGGCGATCGCGTCCAGGTGGCTCTTCAGAAACGGCGTCTCCCCGCCAGCGGCGAGGTGCGCCACGGATTCGAGATCCAGGAAGTCGGACTTGGGGGCGAGTGACTGGTTCATTCTGCAATAGTACCAGGCTGGGTATCTCGGCAGCGCGGCCCGGCGGCTGTGGTACAGTGGGCTCCGCAATGGCTGGTCGGGTGGCGCCGCGGGCGGCGATCTTCGATCTCGACGGAACCCTGGCGGATACGTTCGCGCATCTGGCGGACTGCTTTGCTACGGCGCTGGCGACCCGGCTGGGTCGCCGGCTGGCGCCTGCCGAAGTGTACGCGACGTTCGGCCCAGGGGCGGGCACCGAGGTCGCGATTCTGGCCGCGTTCGCCGGCGGGCCGCACCCGGACGTGGTCGAGCGCTTCTTTGAATGTTACGAGCTGGAGCATGCGCAGCGGGTGAGGCTGTTCCCTGGCATTGCTGAACTGCTCTGCATTGCGCGGGAGCGTGGCGTTCGGCTCGGCGTCCTGACCGGGAAGGGACGCCGAGCGACGGAGATCACTCTGCGCGCGCTGGGCGTCCTCCATCTGCTCGATGTGGTGGTGAGCGGGGAGGAGGCGCCGCGGCCGAAGCCCGATCCGCGCGGCCTGCTGCTGGCGCTGTCCCGTCTCGACGCCACGCCTGCCGAGGCGATCTTCGTTGGCGATTCGACGGCCGACGTCGGCGCCGGAAGGGCAGCAGGAGTGGCGACCGTCCTGGCGCGCTGGAACGGCGAGAGCCCGGAGCTGCGCGCCGCCGCTGGGCTCTGCCCCGATCACGTCGCGGATCATGTCAGTGAGCTGTATCCCCTGCTGGGCCTGACCCTGGCCAGCGGGCGGCCGAGCGGAGGCATGGGCTATGGCTGACGTCGTCGTGGTTGGCGGCTGCAACATGGATCTGGTTGTCCAGACGCCCCGGCTGCCCAGCGCCGGTGAGACGGTGCTGGGGTACGGGTTCTTCACCGCGCCCGGGGGCAAGGGCAGCAACCAGGCGGTCGCCGCGGCGCGGCTCGGCGCCCAGGTGGCGTTCCTCGGCCGGCTGGGCGCCGACGATTTCGGCGTTCGGCTGCGCAAGATGCTCGAGGCGGAGGGCGTGGATGTCCAACACCTGGTGATGGACACGGAGCAGCCGACCGGCGTCGCCCTCATCACCGTCGAGGAGTCGGGCGAGAACACCATCGTCGTCGCCTCCGGAGCGAATGCACGGCTGAGCCAAGAGGATGTCGAGGCCGCGGCGGAGACGATCCGCGCGGCCCGGGTCGTCCTGCTGCAGCTCGAAAGCCCGATTCCGGCGCTGCTCCGCGCCGCGGAGATCGCCGCCGCGGCGGGCGTCCGTGTCGTCTTCAGCGCCGGCCCGGCCCGCGAGGTGCCGGAGGCGCTGCTGCGGGCAACGTCGGTCCTGGTCGCCAACCGACGTGAGGTCGGCCAGATGGCTGGGCTGGAGGTGCAGGATCTGGCCGGGGTGGAACGGGCAGCGCGGCGGCTCATCGAGCGCGGCGTGGGCGCGGTCGTGGCGACGCTGGGGGCCAAAGGGGCGCTCGCTATCGACAGGACCGGCGCGCGCTCGGTGCTCGGCTTCCAGGTGAAGGCGGTCGACACAGTTGGCGCGGGTGACGCTTTCACGGCCGGCCTGGCGGTGGCGCTGGCCGACAGGCTGCCCTTCGAGGAGGCGGTCCGCATGGGCAACGCCTGCGGCGCGCTCGCCGCGACACGCCCGGGGGCGCAGCCCTCCATGCCACGCCGCGCCGAGGTCGCGCTGCTCCTCTCCGGAGGCTGAGCGGCTGCCCCAATGGCTCGGTCGACACGCGTGCCCAGCCGCCTGGCGAATCCATGGACGTGGACGGTGCTGCTGGTCGTGGCGGCGCTGGCGGTCGGACTGGCGATCGGGCTCGTCGTCTGGCCGCGGGTGGCGCGCGGTGGGCTGGGGGCCGGCGAGGTGATCGCCACCGGCCTGGTCAATCCGCGCGGCCTGGCCTTTGCGCCGGACGGAACGCTCTACATCGCGGAGGCCGGGAGGTACGGGCCGCAGCGGGTCCGCGCGGGCGAGGGACACGTCAGCTATCGGATCGGGCGCACCGCCCGGGTGCTGCGGGTTGATAGCAGCGGGCATCTCGACGTCGTCGTGGACCACCTGCCGTCCGTGCACTGGGGTGACGACACCTACGGCGTGGCCGGCCTAGCCTTCATCGGGCAGACGTTGTACCTGCTGCTGGGCACGGGTGGGCGGGACGTGGGAGATCCGGCCTATGACAACGCGGTGCTGCGGGTGACCCCAGATGGCCAGACCGAGCTGGTGGCGGACCTCACCCGGTACAACCTGGAGCAGCCGCCGCTGGCGCGCCGGCTCGACCCGGAGCACACCGACGTCGAGGGCGGGGTTCCCTTTGGCTTCACCGCGCTCCAGGGGCAGCTCTATGCCACCGACGGCAACCAGGAGACGGTTACCGAGATCAGCCCGGTCGGGACCCTGCGCCGCCTGCTGGAGTACCCGGCCTCCAACCATGTCCTGACCGGGATCGCCCCGGGGCCAGATGGGGCGCTGTACGTCTGCGAGTTCGGCCCGGCGCCGCACAAGCCCGGCAGCGCCAAGATCACCCGGCTCACGCTGGATGGGCAGCGCTCCGACGCCTGGACCGGGCTCCAAACAGCCATCGGGGTGGCAGCCGGCCCGGACGGAAGCCTCTACGCAGTAGAGTTCTCCGCCGGCATCCGCGTCCCAAACACCGGCCGGCTGCTGCGGCGCACCCCTGATGGGACGGTGGAGGTGCTCGCCGACGGGCTGAACTTCCCGACGGCGGTCGCCCTGGGGCCGGATGGCGAGCTCTACCTCGCGGTGTCCGGGCATCGCTCCGAGGACGGCAGCGGCCAGGTGATCCGCTACCGGCTCGGCGCCTCCGGCCCGCTCGATCGCCTCCGCCGGCTCCTGCGCCTGTAGCCTGGCTTGTTCTCGGCGGCCTCCTGCTGTTCCCGCTTCTCCCTGGAGGATTTCTCCCTGAGGATGGAGAGGTCCGTGCTGGAAACCGGAGGGCAGGGCCGGGCCTCGGGCAAGCAGGCAGCCGAGCGGTGGCAGCAGCGCCGGGGCCGCCGCCCCGTGCGTTACCGCGGCGTGCCCGAGAGCTGGGCCAGTCGGCCCGAGGCCTGAATCTTCGCCAGCATCGCCCGCTGGTTGGGAAGCACGTCGCCCAGCTCGTCCAGTGGGCGGTAGGCCGCGGCGCGCGTCTCCAGGCTGAGGCGGAGCCTCCCGCCGACCACCCGGCAATGGTAGATCAGGTCCAGCTCATGGTGGTTGGTCAGCTCCGCCGCCAGCAGCTCCCCGACCTGTACCTCTAGCCCGGTCTCCTCGCGAACCTCGCGCCGCAGGCCCTCCTCCAGGGACTCGCCGCGCCCCAGGTAGCCGCCGGGCATCCCCCAGGTTACGCTCCGGCGGTAGGTGTGATCCAGCAGGAGCAGCCGGCCCTGGTCATCCAGGATCAGCGCCGAGACGCCGACCAGCAGATTGGCGCAGGTGGCGCGGAGGAACAGGCGGCGCAGCCAGCCGGGCAGCGGCAGCACGCGCCAGAGCGTGAGCAGCAGTCGCTTGCCTTGGCGCTTCATCCATGATGCTAGGCACGGCCGCGGCGCGTGGTCAAGCCCGGATCCTTCGCGCGGATCGCGGTGCAGCGCGTCATTGACAGCGCCCCGCCGGCCTGGCCACCATGCAGACGGGACGAGCGCGACGGCAGAAGGAGGTGGCGATGATCGAGCGCTGGCGGCAGGAGCTGGGGCGGCCGGTAGTGGTCGGCCATCGGGGGGCGATGGCCGAGGCGCCCGAGAACACGCTCGCCTCGTTCCAGCGGGCGGTGGAGCTGGGCGCGGACGTGGTGGAGCTCGACGTCCACGCCAGCGCCGACGGCGTCCCGGTCGTCATCCACGACGACACACTCGAGCGGACCACGGATGGCCAGGGTCCGGTGGCGCGGCTGCCACTCGCCGCGCTCCGCGCGCTCGACGCCGGGTCGTGGTTCGGGCCGCAGTTCGCCGGCGAGCGCGTGCCCACGCTGGACGAGGCGCTAGAGTGGTCCCGCGGACGGGTGCCGCTGGCGGTCGAGATCAAGGGCAGCCCCTGTCCAACGCCGGACCTGGTCGACGCGGTGGTGCGGGCGCTGCAACGGCACGCGGCGCTCGAGCGCGCAATCGTCATCGCCTTCGACCACCCGGCGCTCCGGCTGGCCAGAGAGCTGGAGCCGCGGCTGCACTGCGGCGTGCTGTACGAGTGCCGCCCGGTGGACGCCCCGGCGCTGGCGAAGGCGGCGGGCGCGGAGGCGCTGCTGCCCCACTGGAGCTTCGTCACTCCGGAGGACGTCCAGGCCGCGCACGAGGCCGGCCTCGCCCTTCAGCCCTGGGAGACGAGCGACCCCGTGGTACTGGAGCGTCTGTTCGCCGCGGGCGTGGACGGCGTGGCGAGCAACCGCCCTGACGTGGCCCGCCAGGTCCTGGCGCGCTGGCAGCGCGGCTGAGGCGAGCCGCCAGCAGCGCGGGAGGCGCCGATTCCCCCGGCCCTCCTGTCGTCGGCTGGCCCGCGCCGCCCTCAGCTCCAGCCGTTGTTCGGTGCTACCTGCCAGCGATGCCAGAGCGGCAGCGGGCCAGAGGGTGCGCGCCCGGCGACGAACACCTCCAGCCGGCCATCGCTGTTCTCGCCAACGCCCACCGGGCCGGCCGGCTCGCCGCCCAGATCATCCCAGCCAGACCAGCCGCTCGGTGTGGCCGAATCCTGCCACAGATGCCAGACGTCACCGTCGATGGCGAAGGTGAACACCTCCAGCCGGCCGTCGGCATTGCGGCCGACCGACGGGGAGTTGATCTGCGTGACCCCGGGCGGCCCGCCCAGGCTCTGCCAGCTTCCCCAGCCGCCGTTGGGCGCCGTCTGCCCGATCTGCCAGAGCGTGGCGAAGTTGCCGACCACGAAGGCGTGGAGCTGCCCGGCCGTGTCACGGCCGACCACCGGCGTCGCCGGGCTGGCCCTGGCGGGGGCGCCGAGGGAGTCCCAGGCGCTCCAACCCATTCCACCAGCCAACTGCCAGAGGTGCCACAGGGCGCCGTCTGACCCGCTGGCGAACACCTCCAGCCGGCCATCCTGGTTCGCGCCAACCGCAGCCCACCCCAGCGATACCCCCGCCGGCGCGCCCAGCGTGCCCCAGCCACTCCAGCCACCGTTCGGCACGGTCTGCCAGGTATGCCAGAGCGAGCCATCGGTCGCGACCGCGAGCACCTCCAGCCTTCCATCGGCGTTGCTGCCAACGAGCAGGAAATGCCCGCCGACGCCGCCCGGCGGCGCGTCCAGCGGATCCCAGCCGCTCCAGGCGGTGGGCGAGTGCGGGTCCTGCCAGATGTGCCAGACGGTGCCGGTGCTCATCAGCCCGACGCGGACGAACACTTCCAGCCGGCCGTCGGCGTTGCGCCCCACCGCCGGCTGGCCCATGAACTGGCCCGGCGGGGCGCCAAGACTGGCCCAGCCGCTCCAATCGGTCGGCGAGTGTGGATCCTGCCAGACGTGCGCCAGCTCGGGGCCGCTCGCGCCCGGGCTGGTGGCGAAGACTTCCAGCCGCCCGTCGCCATTCACCCCCACCGCGGGCGCGCTGCTGTCGATCTGGCCGCCCAACGAGGCCCAGCCACTCCATCCTGGCATCTCGTCCTCCCTGTCGTCAGGAAACACCGGCTCAGCATTGCGCGCGGGCGGCGGGATTGCAAGCGCCCGCGTGATGACAGGGCTCCGGGGGCAGACTGCGGGGGGCTGCCCACCCACCGAGACGCGCCGTTCGGCTAGGCGCGTCCCCAGCGGTCGCAGTCCGGCCGTACCACTCCCGACAGCCGGGTCGCCCCCTGGGCGGTGACCCGATACAGTCCGATGCCGCGCTCGGCGGGCGTCGCGCCGTTCATGTCTACCGCGAGCCCGGTCCGTTGTGAGAAGTAGCTGACGCTGCCATCGTCGAGCACCGTCAGGAACGAGCGACCGCCGCGAGTGGCCTGTGCGACAAACTCGCGACTGATCGTCTCGCGGTCGGCTTCGCGCCCGCTGGTCTTGTAGAGATAGTAGGTGGCGAGGCGGGGGCCGGGGCGGACGAGCGCCTCGTCCTGGACCAGGGGCTCGCCCGGCCGCTGCAGCCGTTGGATCTCGGCCACCCACTGCCGCTGCGGCTCGTTCGTGCAGCCCGCCTGGTCCGCCGCGGCGTACAGGCGGACCAGGTCGACCGGCGGGATGGCCACCAGGAGCAGCAGCGCCAGCCCAGGTGCGGTCCAGCGTGGAAGCCGCCGCGGGCCAGCCGGAATGGCAAACTGATCGGACACCCAGGCCGCCACACCGGCGAGCAGGAGCGCCACCAGTGGCATGGTGTAGCGCATGTCCAGAATGTCCGTATAGCTACCATTGAGCCAGGGCATCAGCACCAGCGAGCTAACCAGCGCCAGCAGGGGCAGAGGACGCCCGTTGCGGGCGAGGGAGATCAGCGCAACCAGGATCAGCGCGGCCACTAGCGCCGCGCGAGCGATGCCGAAGACATCGAGCTGGCCATCCACGACCGACGCTGTGGCACGGGCGAGCCCATCCGCCAGATTGGCCAGGTTCTCGGGCAGCGCCGACAGCCCGCGCGGGCGGGTGATCTCCTCCGCTGCCGGGCTGATGTTCTCAACACTGCGCACCGAGCCCAGGCTGGTGCGGAGGTTGTACAGGATCATATTCCCGTAGCTCGCCGCGGCCAGCAGTAGCGCCAGGTACGGCCAGGGGGTGCGCAGGGCGCGGCGATCGGCGACGAGGAGGAGCAGCGCGCATCCCACCAGCGGCGCAAGCGTCGCCGGATGCGCTTGCAGCGCCAGCCCGGCCATCGGCCCGGCGAGTAGCAGCCACGCTGGCGTGTGGCGATTGGCGGCGCGCTGCACTGCCCAGGCGGCGGTGACAACGAACAGCGGCGCGGGGCAAGCGGACCAGGCGACGTGGCTGCTGAGCAGGATGTGGGCACTGGAGACTGCTAGCAGCAGCGCAGCCAGCGCCCCGGCGCGCGGCCCGCCCAGCTCGCGCCCGAGCAGATACGCCATCCCCACTGTTAGCACCCCGGCCGCCATCACCAGCAGCCGCGGAAGCTCGGGGCTCAGGCCGAACACGGCGAAGGCGCCCGCCACGACGTAGTCCCAGAAGGCGCCAATGTACGTCGAGGCGCTGGCGAGCGGGAGTGGATGGGCCTTGCCCTGAAAGATGCGCAGAGAGATCAGGACCTCGTTGACCTCGTCGGTGTACCGTGGCAGATCGTGCAGGCGGGGCAGCCGCAGCGCCAGTGCCAGCAGCGTGATCCCCGCCGCGATCCCAACCTCAATCGTGCTGCTGATCAATTCGCCCCGCGCCGCCTGGCCCGGGGACCATGTGGCCGCCGTGCGCGGCGGCGTAGCCAGAAGCTGCCTCATCACGCCTCGTTCTCAGGACTGGACCGTCTGGACGGCCAGATGCGTGGCAGTCTAGCAGCGCGGAGCGAGCGGCGGGGAGCTGCCGGGAGACACAGCCAGCATTAATCCCCCCTTAACAGGACGCTCTCCATAGTGGACTGGTTCGCGCCTCCCCGGTGAGCAGGAGAGCATGCAGCTACAGCGACGGAGCCGTCTACCCGAGGCTCCCTGGCCGGTGCCGCCCGCGCAGCGTTCCGACGAGGAGCCGTCGTCCTCCCTCGCTCGCTGGCGATCCCGTCTGCGCCACCCGGCGGCGGAGGCGCTGCTCGTCCTGGCGCTGGTGGGCGTTGCGTTCTGGATCCGCTACCCGAACCTGTGGCTCATCCCCCGCATCACGGACGAATGGAAGGAAGCGCGGCAAGCGTTGGTGCTGGCACGGGGACAGGGCCTGCCGCTCACGAACCACGATGCCTACCAGGGCGCCCTCTGGAACTACCTGCTGGCGCTCGCCGACGTCCTGCTCGGCCCCGACGTCCGCCTGCCTCGGTTGCTGGCGCTCCTGCTTGGAACGCTCACCGTAGTCCCGGTCTACCTCCTGGGCCGGGAATGGGGCGGCTGGCGCGCCGGGCTCGTCGCCGGGCTGCTGATGGCAACCTCACCCTTGCACGTCCTGGTGAATAGCCACATCGCCTGGTCGCACAGCGCCACGCCGCTGTTTACCACCACCGGCTGCTGGCTGGTCGTCCGCGCGGCGCGGCGGAGGAGCGGCCGGGCGCTGGGGTTGGCCGGCCTGGCGGGCGGGCTGGCGTTTCAGACGCATCCCACCGCACTGCTGCTGGCGCCCGGGGCGCTGGCGTACCTCTGGCTGCGGGCGCGGAGCCTGCTACAGCCGCGCTGGCTGGCGCTGGCCGCGGCGCTGTTCGTGGTCGGCTGCGCCAACGAGGCGCTGTTCGTCGTGACCCAGCCGACGGAGTACCAGGCGGCGCTCGCCGGGGCTCGGACGCAATACCACACCTGTACCCGCTCCGCGGTCGACTGCTACCGGGCTGACCTGGCGTTCTTCGGGCTGTCGCTGGCGCGCCTTCCCAGCGGCGTGGGACTGGGCGCCAACGATGAGCAGCAGCCGCTGCGCGATCCGCTGACCTGGCTGTTCGCGCTGCCGCTGCTGGGAGCGGCGCTCCTGGCCGCCCGGCGGGGCGAGCCGCTAGCGCTCACCGTAACCCCGCCAGCGCTGCTGCTGCTCGCGCTGGCGCAGCCCGCCTCGTACCACCTGGTGCCGGAAGGACGGTACACCATGCCGCTGCTGCCGCTGTTCTACGCGAGCCTGGGGCTGGTGCTCACCCGTCCGCCCCGCTGGCTCCCCCCAGCGCTGCCGCTGCTCGCCGGCTGCGCGCTCGCCCTGGTGCCGCTGGTCCCGCTGCAGCGGGCGTACGTTGGCCAGGGGCGGGCCACCTACCAGCGGATCTGGGATACGGTGGTGGCGGTGCAGCAGCAGACGCCAGCGGGGTGGAGCGTGGTGATTGATCCGGCGGTCCAGCGGGAGCTGGACCACGAGTCACAGCGGGATATCCTGGGCGTGCTGGGCAACGCCGGCTTCTCCGCCAGCTATCAGCCAGTCAGCACGGCTCTGGCACCCCAACCAGAGACAATCTACCTGCTGGGCTGCGACGCGGACCTCCAGCATGGTCCCTGGGCAGACAGCCGCCCGCTCACTGGCCAGCACGGGCGGCGCTGCCAGGTGGTCCAGGCGCTCGCTCACCCCTGACCAGCCCCATCCGGCGAGTCCGTATCCCGTCCGAAAGCGCCCCGACCTCAGTCGCGTGTCGTCGCCAGCCGTGCCCCCGGTATTGGCTCCGGGCCGGCGCTCAGTGGAGCGGATGGAAGTGTCAGGACAGCCGACGCGGCGTCCTAAGCCCCTGCGTCGCGGCCAGGGACAGCGCCTCTTCCTGCTGCATCAACTCGCGCGAAAGCAGTCGAACCGTCTCGTGCCGCAGCCGATTCAACGTCCGCTCGCTGATCTCGTGACGCAGGCAGATCTGCTTGTTCGGCCGCTCCAGCACGTAGGCCTCGTACACGACGGCGTACTGCCGCGCCGCCGTGAGGTTGGCCTCTTGGTCATGCTCGGCTGGCTTCAGCCGCTCCATCGCTGCGATGATGAGATCCCGCAGCGCCTGCGCCCGATCCAATGCCGAAGGCGGCCTTCCGTTCACCAGCCCGCGGCGGGAGCAGGCGGCCTCGACGCTGCGGGGCACCAGTGCGAGCAGCCGGGACTCCGATAGGAATGCTGGCCGGTTGAGCCGGCGCAGCGCCTCATCGACGGTGGCCGTGAAGCGCCCCAGCGACGCCTCCTCGAGCTCAGAGCGCGCCCCGCTCAGCAGCGTGTCGACATCCTGGGCAAGCGCCGGGCTCTCCGCCACTCGGGTGAGGATCGAACGCGCCTCCTGCACCTCAGGCCCGAAGAAGATCCGATCCAGGCGGCGACGGGTCGTGTCGAACAGCGAGTGCGAGAGGATCATCACGACCAGGGTTAGCACCCAGAGCGCGAGCAGCCGGAAGCTGTACTCCTGGCTAACCGCGGCGAACAGCGCGGTGTACACGACACAGATGATGGCCAGCCCACTGAGGAAGTACAGCAGATCCCGAACGACCACGGGCGTCCGCAGCACCAGCCCATGGGCGGAGACGTTCACGGCCATCAGGCCGAAGGCCAGAGCGGCCAGCACAAAGCTCACCCAGGCGAAGGTCGAGTCGCCGAGGATGCTGCGCACCACAGCCAGGATGAACCCCCCGATGAGCAGCAGCACCGAGCTCACGGCGTGCCAGGCCAGGCTGCGGCGCTGCGCCGGGTTGGCTGTCAAGTGCCAGCCCACCAGGGAGTTCACGGTTGCGCCGACCAGGCTCGTGACACCGAGCCCGGCGAGGAAGGGGATGTGCTGGCGTGGGCCGACGTAGCGGAAGCGAAGCACCGTGGCTTGCTCCGCCGGCAACGGCACGGCGAAGCTGAAGACGGACCACCAGTTGCTGTAGACGAATACCAGCAGGCCCAATCCCAGGGCAGCGAGCAGCAGTCCAACGGGGTAGCCGACCCAGCGCAGGTACCTCTGCAGCGCCAGCGTCGACTGGGCCTGGAGCAGCGCGATCGTCAGCCAGTACCACGACGGGGTCGAGAAGAAGTTGGTCCAATGGTTGAGATGCAGCGCCAGCAGGGCGTCATCCGGCGTGGTAGCGTTTGCCTCGATTGACAGGCCGGCGAGATTTGCGCCGAACGCGCCAAGACATGCCAGGGCGGCGAGAGAGAGCAGGCCACGCGGGCTGCGTGTCAGGACGTAAGCGAAGAGCATCCAGCACAGCGCGGCCGCGACGATGCCGGGCACCGAGTACCAGTTGAACCCCGCGCCCATGATCTCCCCCACTGGGGCTGGGGCCGCCGACACGCTGCTTCTAGCCAGTCGTCAGTCGTCTAACAACATATTCCTGACACAACATGCTGTAGGCACGGTCCGCTGATATCACTGCTAGTCTGAACTCTACCTTCTCTTCGGGGCAGAGCGCAACCGGTAATCGCACGGGCGGACACCATCTCCCGGGCTATGCAACATCGGGATTCGGCGGGCTCAAAGGCGCCCGTCGCGTTTGCCGAGGCACCGGTCCGCCAGGCCACGTCATTCGTACCATGCCGCTGCCCCGCGTGAGCGGGCTGCTCTCCCCGAATGAGGTGGCGAATGTAGCGGCACGCCGCTCAAGACGAGGCGAGGGGCTGCTCCACACCTACCCGCGAGTGGCCGCGCTGTGAGCTGCGAGCGATTCTGCGTGACGCTTGACACGCAACGGGAGTGGCGTATGATGGCAGCGACCCCAGCCGCGAGGCGCCCACCGTGCCCGCCCGGAGCTCCCGGGCAGTGGAGGCAGCCACGCGTCACGCCGGCGGGGCGATTCCGCCCAGCCAGGTGCGCGATCCCCTGTCCAGGCGGAGGGGCGACACCGGGTGCGCCAGGCCGGGGAAGGGGCAGCATACCGCGCGAGGGACAGGGATTCAGGGCAGGGCCGTGGGGTAGGGTCGCGTTCGGGTGGGAGCGGCGCGCGCGGGCGAGCGCCCGCAGTGGGGCAGGCCAGAGCTGGCGCAGAGGGTGGATTGGAGCAGGGCTCGCCCTGCTGCTCCTGCTGCCCCTCGGCGGGGCGACGGCCACGGCAGCAACGTCAGGGACCTGGACCGTGACCGGCCACATGCGCGACGCCCGCGACCTCCACACCGCGCTATTGTTGCCCGGTGGTCAGGTGCTGGTCGCTGGGGGCCAGGGCATCAACGGCCTCCCCCTCGCCTCGGCGGAGCTGTACGACCCGGCCAGCGGCACCTGGAGCGCCACCGGTCGCATGCGGGAAGGCCGCATGGACCACACTGCGATCCTGCTTCAGGACGGTCGGGTGCTGGTCGCCGGAGGCTCGAACCCTCCTCAACTTTACGCTTCAGCGGAGCTGTACACCCCGTAAGAGTGGAACCTGTTGCGCACCGATCCGAGCGTCAGGATGGCGTCGAGGAGCATGAAACAGCCCGCGGGCCAGACGCGTCTGGCCCGCGGGCTGAGAGAGCGGTCCCGACCGGATTCGAACCGGCGATCTCGGCCTTGACAGGGCCGCATGTTAGGCCGCTACACCACGGGACCAGGTGGCGACGAGTATCCTACCATACCAGCGGCGGCGCCGACCACGCGGCCGCCGCGCGGAGATGGACGATGGCGGACACCTCCTGGCAGGAGCAGCCGACCTGGCGGCCGCTGGCGATCGGCCGACGCGGCGCGGTTGCCAGCGGGCACCCGCTGGCGACGCTGGCGGGGCTGGATGCGCTGCGCCGGGGCGGCAACGCGGCCGATGCCGCGGTGGCCACGGCGGCGGCGCTGGCCGTGGTCGAGCCGCAGATGTCGGGCGTTGGCGGCGATGGCTTTTTCCTGTTCTGGGACGCGACGGCGCGGCGAGGGACGGTGGTCAACGCGACCGGGCCGGCGCCGCGTGAGGCGACGCCGGAGCGCTTTCCGTCCGGCATCCCCGGCTTCGGCGCTCTCACCGCCTCCACGCCCGGCCTGGTCGCCGGCTGGTGGGCGCTCTGGCAGCGCTTCGGAACGCGGCCCTGGCCGGAGCTGCTGCAGCCCGCCATCGCCCTGGCGTCTGACGGATTCGGCACGACCCGCAGCTTCGCCGGCTGCATCCGCGACGAGGCGGCGCTGCTGGCGCGCGACCCCGACGCGGCCCGGGTGTTCCTGCCGGATGGCGTGCCGCCGCGTCTCGGGACGCCGATCCGCCAGCCGGAGCTGGCTCGGACGCTGGAGGAGCTGGCGCAGGACGGGGCGGAGAGCCTCTACGGCGGCGCCCTCGGTCGCAGGCTGGTCGCGGCGACGCGGGCGAAGGGCGGACTGCTGAGCCTGGAGGACCTGGCCGCGTTCGAGCCGGAGCTCCAGGAGCCGATCGGGACCACCTACCGCGGCTACCAGGTGCTCCAGTCGCCGCCGAACTCGACCGGCTTCACCCTGCTGCAGGAGCTGAATCTGGCGGAGCAGTTCCCGCTCGCGGAGCTGGGGCTGCTCTCGGCCGACACGATCCACCTGCTGGTGGAGATCAAGAAGCTCGCCTTCCTCGACCGCGAGCGCTGCGGCGACCCGCGCTTTGGCTCGCTCGACCTAGCCGAGCTGCTCTCCAAGGAGTACGCCGCCCGGCTGGCGGTGCAGATCGACCCGCGCCGAGCGGCGGAGCGCCCGCTGGCGGCGGAGGCGACGGGCGGGGACACCACCTACTTCGCGGTAGTGGATGGCCAGGGCAACGCGGTCTCTGGCATCCAGAGCATCAACAGCATCTTCGGCGCCAAGGTGATCGCCGGGGAGACCGGCATCCTGCTGAACGACCGGATGCGCTACTGGCACCTGCGGCCGGGCCACCCCAACCGGCTGGCGCCGGGCAAGCGGGTGCGGCACACGATGAATACTCCGCTGGTGCTCAAGGACGGCCGGCTGGTGGCGATGCTGGGGACGCCGGGCGCCGATGGGCAGGTGCAGGTGAATCTCCAGGTCGCCACGTTCCTGCTCGACTTCGGGCTGGACCCACAGCAGGCGGTCGAGGCGCCGCGCTGGCGCCACTACCAGCAGGGCGCGGACGCCAACTGGCCCCACACCGCGCTGGAGCGGCTCACGGTCGAGTCCCGCTTCCCGCCGCAGGTGCTGGCGGAGCTGGAGCGGCGCGGCCACCGGCTGGAGCGGGTCGGGCCGCTGGAGGCCGGCTGCAACGCCCAGGTGATCCTGGTCGACGCGGGCAGCGGCTGGCTGCTGGCGGGCGCGGACCCGCGCCGCGACGCCTGGGCGCTGGCGTTCTGAGAAATGGGGCCGGCGAGCAGGACGGGGTCGTACCCTGCGGCCCGCTGAGCGGCTACGCCTGCTCGCCGGCACGCTCGCGGGTGTCGAAGCCGGCCAGCGCCTGCTCCAGCTCGCGCTGGCGGAGCGCGAATGTCAGGTCGCCGCGCGTCTTCTCCATGATCCCGCGGACGCTGTCCGTGGCGCGCCGCAAACCGCCGGTGAGCGCGTCCGGGTAGTCCATCGTCACCAGCAGCCCGTAGATGTCGTCCATGGTCTGCAGGATCTCCTCGGCGCGCTCCAGCTTGCCCTGGCGGAGCTGGTCCAGGATATAGCGGCGCAGCTCGCCTACGGACTCCGCCAGCCCGTTCAGGAAGGGCGCCACCGCCACCCCGAGCAGCTCAGGGTGCGGGAGCGGCTCGCCGCGCACCAGGGCGTAGGTGAGGCAGGCCTCGGCGTACTCCTTCTGCGCGTCCTGGACGTAGCCGGAGTAGTACAGGTCGGGGTGAGCAGCGAGGTCGGCGGCCAGCTTCTCGTTCAGCCGCCGCGCCTGGTCGCGCAGCTCGGCAGCGCGAGCGAACTCGCCCCGGTGCACCGCGCGAATGCTGTGGGCACAGTGGCGGATCAGCTCGCGCGAGTCCGCCAGCGCCCGCTCACGGGCGGCGTTCTTCTCCTCCAACTGGGCGCGGGCCCAGTGCTCGACGGGATCAAGCATCAAGGGCGATTTCCAGCCGCTTGTTCTCTTTGCCTTTGTTCTCGGTCTTCACCACCCGCACCCGGCCCACCTCGCGGGTGTTCCGCACGTGGGTGCCGCCGTCCGCCTGCATGTCGATCCCCTCGATGTCGATGATCCGCAGCACCCGTACACTCTCTGGGATCAGGTTCACCTTGGTACGGATCAGATCCGGGATCTGGAGCGCCTCCTCGCGCGGCAGGGAGCGCACGTGCACCGGCCGGCCCTCGGCCAGGAGCCGGTTGGTCGTGTCCTCGATCCGCTGCACCTTGTCCGGCGATAGGTCTGGCAGCGCAAAATCCATCCGAGCCCGGTCCGGGTACATCTGGCCGCCGGTGACCGTCGCCCCGAAGAGCTGATAGATGACGCCCGACATCGCGTGCAGCGCGGTGTGGTGGCGCATCAGGGCGTAGCGGCGCTCCCAGTCGATCACTGCCCGCACCCGCGTTCCCGGCGTGGGTGCCGGGCCCTCGATCAGGTGCAGCACGTCCGGACCTTGCTTCTTCACCTCGACCACGCGTGCCTCGCCGCCATCCCAGCGCAGCAGGCCCATGTCGTGCGGCTGGCCGCCGCCGGTCGGGTAGAACACAGTCCGGTCGAGCACGACGGCATTGCCGTCGCGTACCTCCGTCACGGTCGCGTCGCATTCGGTCAGGTAGCTGTCGTCGGCGTACAGGAGTTCGGTCACTGCGCGGCTCTCCCAGGGGCGGGGCGAGTATAGCATGGGGTTCGGCCCACGCCCGTTCCGTATACTGTGCCAGAGTGAGACTGCTCGGGAGCTGGGCACTTGGACCAACCGCGCTATCGGCCGACCGACGCGATGACCTCTCCGCGCTTCGTCGGCATTCGGACCTTCATGCGGCTACCGTACCTGCCGCAGCCGCGCGACGTGGACGTGGTGGTTGTCGGCATTCCGTTCGACACCGGGGCCACGTTTCGAGTGGGTGGGCGGTTCGGGCCAGCGGCGATCCGGGAGCACTCGTTGCTGCTGCGCCCGTACCACCCGGCGCTGGACGTCGATCTGTTCGAGCATCTTTCCGCCGTGGACGCGGGTGACATCGACGTGGTTCCGGGCTTTATTGAGGATTCGTATCAGCGCATCGAGCGCGGGCTGGCGGAGCTGCTCGATAGCAGTGGCGCAGTCCCGGTCATGCTCGGCGGCGACCACTCCATCGCCCTACCCGACCTGCGGGTGCTCCAGCGGCGGCATGGCCCGATTGCGCTGGTACACTTCGATGCCCACCTGGACACCTGGGACCAGTACTGGGGCCACAAGTACACCCACGGCACGCCCTTCCGGCGCGCGGTCGAGGAGGGGCTGCTCGACACAGCGCACTCGATCCAAGTCGGCATCCGCGGGCCGCTGTACGGCCCGCAGGACATGCAGGGCTCGCGCGACCTCGGCTTCGAGATCATCACCACGCCCGAGGTCCACGAGCGGGGCGCGGAGTGGGCGGCGCAGCAGATCGTCGCCCGCGTGGGTGATCGTCCCGCCTACATCTCGTGGGACATCGACTGTGTGGACCCGGCCTTCGCCCCGGGCACCGGGACGCCCGAGGTCGGCGGCTTCAGCTCCTGGCAGGCGCAGCAGCTGCTGCGCGGGTTGGCCGGGGTGAACCTCATCGGCTTCGAGGTGATCGAGGTGATGCCGCAGTACGATGGGCCCGGCGGAATTACCTCGCTGCTGGCGGCGAACCTGTGCTGGGAGTTCCTGGCGCTGCTGGCGCTACGGCGGAAGCAGGCAGCAGGGCTGGCGGCGTCGGCCCAGGCGGACGACCAGCGCGGCTAGCCGCTCCCGCTCGCCAGAGCCTGCGCGTCGGAACGGAACGGCGCGGCGGGTGCGCGCCTAGGCCCCGGGACTGGCCGATCCACCGGTTGCCGCTTCGTACTCGGAGGCGTCGATGAAGCGGCCGTTGTCGATCTCGCGGCTCGTTTCGCGGAAGCCGCGGTCGTAGCGGATCTCCGCCCGCGTCTTCTTATAGCAGCGGGGGCAGACGATGTGCTTGGTGAGCATGTAGCCGCCGATAGTATCTCCCTCGAAATCCTGCACCAGGTCCGAGGAGCGGTTCACCCAGACCCGGATCGGGTGCCCGCTGGGGCAGCGGACGTAGAAGAAGAAGCCGGCGCTCGATTCCCCGCTCCCGCTGCTGCCGCTGCCGGAGAAGATGCCCTTCAGCGCGTCGAGAATGCCCATCTACTCCTCCTCTCCTGGTGCCCGGCCAGGCGGCTGGCTCAGGCATCCAGCCGCTGCCGGCCGGCGTAGCCGGCGTCGACCTCGTGCCACCAGTCGATGCTGTCCTCGCCCAGCTTCCAGCACAGGTACACTACGCGCTGGCCGCGCCAATGGGGGAAGTCGATGAGGCCAAGGTCGAGGTCCTTCACCAGCACTCCCAGCGCGTGGATGCGGTCCACCCGCTCGCCCAGTTCGTTGAGCACGGACTCGCGGCGTCGCTGCAGGGTCGTCAGCTCCTCGTCCAGATGATCGTGGCCGTTGCCACGCGCCTTCCAGTGTAGCTCGCGCATCTCCTGCTCCAGCCGTGCCGCGTGCTGCCGGAGCAGTTGCAGCTCTTCCAGGAGCGGCCGCAGGGTCGGCAGCAGCGCCTCCGCCTCTGCCCGCGAAAAGAGCCTCTCCATGCGGCGGACCCCACCCTGGGAACGTCTCGGCGGCATGGTACCACCAGGCTCGGGCACATGGAGCGGGCAATTCAACAGCGCGTGGGCAGTGGCTGCCGTGGGCGGGGCGGTTTGTGTCACAATCTCGCGTCATGCTGGTTCGTTCGCTCTGGCGGACTCGGCGCCGCTCCGCGCTGGCGCTCGCCACGCTCGCCGTTTCGCTGGCGTTCGGCTGTGCCTCCGGCCCGGCGCTCCGCTCCGCCTCGCTCTCGGCCAGCCGGGTGGACGCTAGCGGCGCCGGCAGTCCGGTAGTGCTCCAGTACTCGCTGGCGCGGCCGGCGACGGTTTCGATCGACGTGGTCGGCCCGGGCGGGCAACGCTACCCGCTTCGCCACGACGAGCCGCGTGCGCCGGGTGACTACGAGTACGCCTTCGACGGCACCTATCCCCTTCCCGACGACCCAGAGCAGCGCCGAACCCTGCCTGACGGCACCTACCAGCTCGTCGTCGCTGTCACCGCCGATGGGGCGGTCCGCTCTGAGGTGCTGCCGGTCCAGGTGGAGCGCGCCGACGTCACGGCGCCGAGCGTGGACAACTTGGCGGTCTACCCACCGGCGATCTCCCCGAACTTCGACGGGGTGGACGACGTCGCGCAGATCAGCTACCGCCTGACCAAGCAGGCGCGGGTGTACGCCTACGTGCAGAGCGTCGATGGGATGCGGCTGCCGCTGGGGCCACGTGAGCTGCAAGCGCCCGGCGAGTACCGGCTGGAGTGGGATGGGACGCGGAACGAGGTGCCGCTGCCAGATGGCAGCTACCAGATTGTCGTCGAGGCGTCGGACAACGCCGGCAACGTCGCGCTGGCGCGTGCGCCGATCCAGCTCCAGGCTGGCGGCCAGCCCGACGCCCGGGTGCTGCGGGTCGACTTCTCGCCGCGCCAGCTCATGGTCGGCGGCGTAGTCAATGTGGCGATCACGGTGAAGAACATCGGAGCGACGGTCCTGCGCACCCAGGGGCCGGATCCGGGCTACGTCTACGACAGCTACGATTCGTTCTCCTCCATTGCCGACCACCGCTTCGCGGACAAGGCTGGGCTCTGGCGGGTGGGGGTGGACTGGGCCGGCTCGCCGGCCGCCGCGGCCTCCAAGTACGCCTATCGCTGGGGCTTTGGGCACGACCTGCAGCCCGGCGAGGAGGTGGTGGTCCGCGGAGGGATTCGGATGCTGCACGGGCCGGACCAGGATCCAGCGCGCGGCCCGCGCCAGAACCGGATCTTTCTGTACGCCGGCCTGATCCACGAAGGGTTCGATTTCCAGGAAGACAAGATCGGCGGCACCTGGATTGAGCTTGGCTACTGAATCCCCGCGGGCGATGCTACCCACCTCCAGCAGCCCTAAGATCAGCGCGGTGGTGCTGGCGCGCGACGAGGCGGACTACATCGAGCCCTGCCTGCGCAGCCTGGCCTGGGCCGACGAGGTGCTGGTGCTGCTCGACCCGGAGAGTCGGGACGCGACCGAAGCGATTGCCCGCCGGCTGGGAGCGCGGATCGAGCAGCGGGGGTTCGCCAGCTTCGGCGCCTTGCGGAACGCTGGGCTGGAGCTGGCCCGGGGTGACTGGGTGCTGTTCGTGGATGCCGACGAGCGGGTCAGTCCAGGGCTGGCGGCCGAGATCCGCCAGGCGGTGCGGGGCGGCGACGCCGGCTACTGGATTCCGCGCCGGAACCGCATCCTGGGGCGCTGGATGCGCGGCACCGGCTGGTACCCGGATGAGCAGCTCCGGTTGCTGCGCCGCGCCCGCGCTCGCTACGATGAAACCCGTCTGGTACACGAGGTAGCGACGGTCGACGGGCCGGTCGGGCGCCTCCGCGAGCCGCTGATTCACTTGAACTACGCGAGCCTCTCCGAGTTCTGGGCCAAGCAGCGGCGCTACACCGCGTTGGCGGCGCGCACCCGCGCCCGCGCTGGCCGGCCCCGCGCCCGCGCGCTACTCGGCGCGCCGCTGCGGGAGTTCTGGCGGCGCTTCGTGACGCTGCACGGATACCGTGACGGTGCACTGGGCCTAGTGCTCTCGCTCGCGCTCGCGTACTTCGAGTGGGAGACGGTGCGCCAGGCGCGCGCCCTGACGTACCAGGCGGCTGGCGAGGCGAGCTGAGCGCCGAGCTGGCATAGCTTCTGCAGCAGCAACCCCGCCGCTGGTGTAGCCCATGCTGTGTGCCTGGCTCTGGGAGGGGAGAGCAGCCAGGGCAGAGGCTGGGATCGGTCGGGTGGTGGCGGCGGCGCTCGTCGCCGCGCTCCTGCTCGCGGCGCTGCTGGCCGCGCCCGCACGGGCGGAGGACCTGGCGAAGGTCCGGGCCCTGGGAGCCGACGAGGCGCGGCACGTCGACCGCTACCGGGTCACGATCGGCCCCGGGGCCACGCTCTGGGACATCGCGCAGACCTACCTCCCCTTGATCGCCCTCGACCAGGGGGACCAGCAAGCCTACCAGCTCGTGCTGGCTGGCTTTCAGCAGCAGTTCCCGGGGCGCTCGCCGGCCGCGCTCCAGCCAGGCGACGAGTTCAGCCTGGAGGTCCCCAGCGGCACGTTCGTCACCCAGACGATCACGCGGGACCAGCACGCTATCGTCTACCGCTCCTTCCTGGGCGATGAGCTGACCTATTACCCCCGTGATCCCGCACTACTGTACCGCCTGATCCGCCACGATGCGCCGGGCAAGGCGGAGGTGCGGCTCTCTGCCCAGGAGGGCTCGCCCGTTGACTTCGCCCGGGCGATCTACGAGGTGGATGCGCCGGACTTCATCCAGGTCCGCACGGTGCGCGCCGCGCTCCAGGATCGGAATCAGCGGGTGCTGGTCGACCTGGAGCACAAGTACCTGGACGAGTTCCGCAACTACCGCGACCGCGCCAAACAGGTGCGCGACGGGGAGGAGGGCCGCAAGGTCTATCTCTTCGATCCCGGCGACCAGGACGTTCCCTTCGTCCAGGTCGAGGACGGCATCGGCGACGAGAACGACCCGGCGAACTTCCCGCACCTGCTGCGGGTCGCCTGGTATCGCAACGGAATAGTGGAACGGTACGTCCTGACCGAGCCCGGCGACACGGTGAGCGAGTGGACCGCGCCCGATGCCGAGGTCTGGAAGCAGGTGCTCCCGTCTGTCAAGGGGTGGAAGGAGGGTAAGGTCCAGTCGCTGCCGCCGTTCCCGTCCCCGTTGACAGATGACGGGCAGCTCATTCCCGGCCGGATCATGGTGATCCGCTTCGCGCCCGAGGGAGAGCCGAGCGCGGGGGTGGCCGGGATCCGCACGACGCGGCGACCGGCCGGTGCCAGCTCGGGGCTGAGCTGCGCTGCCACGCCTGGCCTGGTGATCCTGGCTGGCCTGGCGCTAACACTGCGGTCCCGGCGGTGCGGGGAGTAAGGCGCGCTCAACCCTCCGCCGGGGCGCTCGGTCCCGTCTCCAGTCCGAGGTCGCGGGCGATGCTCTTCTGCGCCTCGAGCACCGTGGCGATGTGCTCGTCCAGGTCCACCCCGAGCACCTCCAGTCCTTGCCAGATGTCCTCGCGCAGGACGCCGCGGGCGAAGTTCTTGTCTTTGAGCTTCTTCTTGACCCGGGCAACGTCCACGTTGTCCAGCGAGCGCCCGTACATCAGCGCGACGGCGTACATGAAGCCGCTCAGCTCGTCGACCGCGAAGATGCACTTCTTCATCGGGGTGTCGTAGGGGGTGTTCGTATACGGCGCGTGGGCGAGCACGCCCTCGACGATCTCCTCTGGCCAGCCACGCTCGCGCAGGATCTTCGCCCCTTCGTAGGGGTGCTGCTCTTGGCTGGGAAAGCGCTCGTAGTCGAAGTCGTGCAGCAAGCCTACGATGCCCCAGGTCTCCTCGTCGCCGCCGAACTTGCGGGCGTAGGCGCGCATGGAGGCTTCGACGGCGAGCGCGTGGCGGCGCAGCGCCTCGCTCTGGGTGTACTCGTGCAGCAGTGCGAGCGCGTCGTCGCGGGTGAAGCGGTGGGGCATGACTCCTCCCTTGGTGTGTTACGAGTCGCCGACGGCGTGGGCCAGGTCCGCCGCGGTGCGCAGCAGCGCCACCCGGCGGAGAAACTCGCCGAGTGAGCCGCTCTGGGCGCGGAGCCGATGCACCTGGTCTGGGATCGGGCTTACAGACGAGGCGGCCGGTCCCTCGGTGTAGCTACCGTAGAAGGCGAAGTAGGCCTGGTTCAGCTTGCGAATGGCGAAGCCGGCGGCGTTGAGCTCCTGGCGGCGTTGCTCCATGTAGCGCTCGGCGTCTGCCACTTGGCCGTTGGCGAGCAGGCGGTCGACCTCGCGCCGGGTATCGCGCATGAAGCGGTTGAAGTCGAACCCGCGCTTCGTCGGCTGCGCGGGTGGCGCCGGCGGGGGGGACAGGCCCAGGCGGCGCACGATGCGCGTGGCCAGCTCGCGGCCAACCAGGTCGGCCACCGTTTCGTTGATCTCGCGGCTGTCGTAGCTGGCGAAATAGGCCTGGCCCAGCGGGTGGAAGAAGAGGTAGCCGTGGGTCCACTCGTGCGCGGCGGCGGCGATCACTCCCTCGGGCGAGGGCGAGTCGAGCACCATGCTCGGATAGGTGGAGAGCCCGCCGACGGGCACGACCAGCGACGACACGCCCGTGGCGTCTGCCCGAGCCTCGACCGCCTCCGCCCCGGACAGCGGGGTGTCCGGATCGAGCAGCACCGATTCGCGAACCTCGATCCGTTCGCGTGGCGAGACGATCAGCACCTGGGGCGGCGGGCCGATCCAGGTGCTGACAGGGGGGAAGAGCAGTGGGGCGCGCCAGGGCAGAGGCAGTGCCAGCCCCTCGGCGGTCGCTTCCCGGCTGACCTCCGCCTCGATCGCCGCTTCGGCCGCGGGGCGCAGGCGCTGGCGCTCGTCAGGCGTGCTGGCGGCGAAGTAGGCCCGTAGTGGCTCGGCGGTGGGCGCCTGGTTCGTCTGTCCGAGCAGCGGCGGGAGGATCCGGACGAGGCGCGCCCCAAGGGCGCGCTCCTCCCAGGCGACCAGGTTGAAGCGATAGGGGCCGACGGCGCTGGCGAGCGAACTGTCGCTCTGGTGAGCGCGGACGATGGTGAGCAGGAAGAGCGTCGCTGCGACCAGATAGGTCCGGCCTGGACGCCAGCGCGCACGTCTGGCCGCAGGCGGCCAGGAGAGCGATTGTGGGAGCGCGACGTCCATCTGTTTCGGACCAGGGGATGCACGGTGGGTACGCAATGCTAGCACGCCCGGCACGCGGCGTGCGTCAAGCGGCGCACGGGAGAGGCAGGCTCGTGCAACTGGTATTTCTGCTGTGCTCTTCGTCGGGCTCATCCTACTGCTGCTGGTGCCAGCAGTGGGGGGTATGCGCTCGTGACCGCGAACCCGCTAGAATCGGCGCGGCCGCGCCGGGGCTGAGGGCGGCAGCGCCTGCTCTGGCGGGGGGCTGCAACGGGAGAGGGTAACGAAGTAAGCCCTGGCGCGGCCCTGGCCCGCCGTTGCGGCGCGTTTGAGATGCGTGTCCGCTTGTCGACCAGGAGTCGCGCTGCCATAATGGCAGCCGTCCTCCGCCCGGGCGATCATCGGGCCGATCCCGTCTCCGGAGCTCTCGATGTCCGCTTCTGCCTACGACGTCATCTGCCTGTTGTGTGGGTTTCAGACCGGCCAGCTTGCGGGCAGCGTGTTCACCCCGAGCAAGGGCTGCTTGCCCTCTGACAGCACCCCGTCTCGCCGCCTGCGCTGCTGCCGCTGTGGTGGGTCCGTCTACCTGGAGGCGACCGAGCCCGGGCACGCGGCGCTGCTGCTGGACGTGGTCGAGCGCGCTCGTGGCTAGCCCGGCCTCCGCGTAGCTATTGCCTGCCAGCCGCGGGCAGCACTAGAATCGGGTGCAGCTCTCTTGAGCCTGGGGGGCCAGAGGTGTCCCTGGTAGCTCCATGGCCTAGCCCACGTCGCCCGGCATCGACGGTACCGTCGATGCCGGCTCTCCCGGTAGCGACCTGCTCGCCAGGTCCGCCCGCCGCGCCAGCCCATGCGCAGCGGCTGAGTGGCTGCTGAGCTGAGAGGGGCCGGGCTGGTGACCTCTGCGCTTCCTGTCGACGCCCTTGAGCAGGCGTGGCTGGAGGCCGCCTGCGATGGTGATCTCGAGGCATTCAACGCGCTCGTCCTGCGCTATCAGACGCTCGTCTACAACCTGGCCTACCGCACTCTCTCGGACGCGGAGGACGCCGCGGACGCGACGCAGGAGACATTCCTCTCAGCCTATCGTGGGCTCGGGTCGTTCCGCGGTGGCTCGTTCCGGAGCTGGCTGCTCCGAATCGCGGTCAACGTCTGCTACGACCAGCTCCGCCGCCGACAGCGGCGCCCCGCGGACTCGCTGGAGGCACTGCTGGAGCAGGTGAACGCGGACACGCTACTGCCCGACCCGGCCGCCGGGCCGGAGCCGGTCACGCTCACCGCGGAGACCGCCGCGGCGATCCAGGATGGGCTGGGGCGTCTCCCGCCGGACATGCGGCTGGTCGTAGTGCTTTGCGACGTGCAGGGCGCGTCCTACGAAGAAGCGGCCGCGATCCTCCGGGTTCCGGTTGGTACCATCAAGTCCCGGCTCAGCCGTGGCCGGGCCCAGCTCCGCGATTTCCTGGCGCTGCACGGGGAACTTCCGGGGGGGGCGCGGCGTCCTTAGAGTGGAGCACCTGAACGAGCATGGCGGAGCCCCTGGAGCACCTCAGCGAGCAGCTCCTCTCGGAGTATCTGGATGGACGGCTCAACCCCCCTGTGGCACGTCGGGTCCAGGCGCATCTGGCTGAGTGCGAGCGCTGTCGGCAGCGCGCTCAGGAACTCGAGACCACAGTCAGGCTCCTGCAGGCGCTGCCGATGCTGCGGCCGCCACGGGATTTCCGCCTCGGTCCGCCCGCCCGGCGCCAGCGCCTGGTGGCGAGTGCGCTACCCTGGATGCGTGTCACGTCGGCGATTGCCGCAGCCCTGTTCGTGATCCTGTTTATGGTCGATCTGCTGGCGCCCAGCCCGGCGCCAGCCACGAGCTCGGCGCCAAAGATCGGGTTGGCCGCGTCGTCCCCTACCGTGCCGCCGAGCGACTCCGTGACCGCTACCAGGCCCGCGGCGCTGCCCCGTTCGAGTGCGACTGAGACCGAGCAGACAGCGGGCACCGAAGCATTCAGTGCGCGCGGTGGCGCTCGGGTGAGCGCGTTGGGGACGATCGTTCCACTGCCTACTCCGACGGCCGCCGACCAGCAACCAGGAGCGGGCCGGCTCGTTAAGCCCTTAGACGCGGCCGCGTCCGGGATGCCACGGTTCTGGCCCTGGGAACTGCTTTCGGGTCTGCTCGCGCTGATCTTCAGCGGCGCCACCTGGCTTCTGGGGCACCGGCTCCGGCTGGAGCGCGCCTGAGCGCATCGACAGGCCCACGGAGCCGTGTCTGGAGCCGCGCAGCGCTCGTTCGTGACGGCCTGCGCCTGCGAGCTATCTCGTACTGTTCGGCGGAGGAGGGGAACCGCGTATGTCGATCAGCCGCGTAGCGCTGTTTGCGGCCGTGGTGGCCGCGGCAGGCACCCTCGGCATCTCCCTGCTGCTCGGCCGCGGTGCCGCCGCGCCTGTACGGCAGGCCCCGCTGGCGCCCGTCGCCCAGGCCGCGCCAGCCGCCGGTGCGGCCCCGGCGGCATTTGTGGCGGCGGATCAGACGCCGCCCGCGCCGACGATCAACGTCATGGGCGAAGGTCGGGTCACCACACAGCCTGACCTAGCGCGGATGACACTGGGTGTGGAGGTGTTCAACCGCTCGCTGGCCCAGGCGGAACAGGACGCCTCGCAGCGGATGAACGCGGTTGTCAACCAGCTTGCCAGTATGGGTATCGCCAAGGACGACATCCAGACAGTGAGCTTCAGCGTCAATCCCGAGTACGACTTTCCCCAGAACGGGGCGCCCACGCTCCGCGGGTTCCGCGTGAACAACCTGGTCAGCGTCAAGATCCACGACGTGAACCGCGTGGGAGACATCGCCGACGCGGTGATCAACGTCGGTGCCACCACCGTCCAGGGGCTCAGCTTCGAGGTGAGCAATCCGCAGGCAGCGGCGGACCAAGCGCGCACGCAGGCGATGCAGGATGCTCGGCACAAGGCGGAGCAGTTGGCCGCGGCCGCCGGGGTGGCGCTCGGCAAGCCGATGAGCATCAGCGAGAGCGTCAGCGTGCCACCCACCCCCGTGCCGCTGGAGCGGGGTGTAGCGGCGCCGGCCGCGGCGCCAGCGACGGCGCCCCCGATCCAGCCCGGCACCACCGAGATCCGCATCACAGTGAACGTCGCCTACAGCATCCAGTAGCTCGACCAGTGCGGCGTCCGGCTGACCTGGCCCACCTGCCTGCCCGGGGGCCTGGCCCTCCCCTGTGTCGCGTGCCACGCCCGTCTCCCTCCGTGCGGCAAAGAGGGATGGGGCTGAGGCCGGCCAGGGATCAGCCAGGTGGGCCGCGGGCGAGGCACCGCTACAGCTCGGCGGGTCCGCGGGCGATCTCCTCGGCGAGGCGCCGCCCGGCCTGGGGTTGGCAGCGCCCGGCCTCCCAGGCCAGTCGTTCGGCCTCGGAGGCCGGGCGAATAACCCGCCCAGTGGCGATCTCGGCCGGGAGCGCGTCGAGCCACTGGTCGGGCGCCACCAGCACCGTTCCGACCCGCGTGCCCATGGGAGTCTCCACCGCGACCAGCTCGCCGGCGCGCGTCGGAATCTCGACAATGCACCAGGTGAGCGGGGCACCTGGCGCGAGTTGCACCCCCGCGATGCGCGGCACGGTCATGGCCGAGCGCTGGGGGCCGGGAGCCCCAGCAGCGCCACGTCCAGCGCCAGGCGGGCATTGACATTGCGGTCGAGGTCATCCAGCGCCTGCTCCAGCCGCCGGACAGCCCGGGACCCGGCCATCTGGTCGAAGCGCCCGGCCTCGCGGTGCAGTGCTGGACGCTCGTCCACATTGAGCACCTGCTCCTCGAGTCCGGCTTGGACGAGCGACAGGTCGTGCCACCAGGAGATCCAGGCGCGTAGCGCCTCGCGTACTGTGTCCGCCTTCGCCGACCAGCGCTCGGCCAGCGCGCGCGAAACCCGGAGTCGGGCCAGCCGGTCGCCGTCCAGGAGCTGGCGCAGGTCGGCCAGGCGAGCGGCGCGCTCGTCCAGCAGCGAGGGGTCGGTAGCGGCGTCCAGCGCCCAGCCCACCCGGCCGCCCGCCAGTCGGGCGATCAGCCGCGCCTGCTCCGGCTCGAGCTGGCGCTCGGCTTCCAGGTGCTGGCGGATCTCGGCCTCCGGCACCGGCCGCAGCCGAAGGTGCCGGCAGCGGGAGACGATCGTCGGCAGCAGCGCCTCGGCGTCGGAGGCGGTGAGGATCAGGACCACCGAGGCCGGCGGCTCTTCCAGCGTCTTCAGGAGCTGGTTGGCTGCCGTGGCGGAGAACAGCTCGGCATCCAGGATCAGGTAGACCTTGTACCGCCCTTCAAACGGCCTCAGTTGCGCTTCGCGCTGGAGGTCGTCGACCTCCTTGAAGCTGATCTTGCTCTTGCCCTCGCGCAGTTCGTACGTCCTGACGTCCGGGTGGGTGCCGCGGGCGATCAGACGGCAGGAGCGGCACTGGCGGCAGGGCGGGCTGGGCTCGTCGCAGTTCAGCGCTTGCGCCAACGCCAGCGCCAGGGTTGACTTGCCGATCCGTGCCAGGCCGGTCAGCAGGTAGGCGTGGCTCACCGCGCCGCGCTTGATCTCTCGGCCCAGCGCCTCGATCGCCGCCTGGTGTCCGACGACGCCCCAGGGCATGCTACATCCCCGTCAACGGTGGCGGCTGGATCCGCAGCTCGTTCCGCACCCGCCGAACGCCCGGCAGAGCGAGCACGACCTGCTCGGCGACGTCGCGGTCCTCCTCGGCGACCACCTCGCCGGTCAGGAGCACCTCGCCGCGCTCGGCCTGCACCCGCAGCCCGTGAATCCAGAGCCCTTCGTGGCTCGTCAGGGCGACTTCGGCACGGCTGGCCAGCGCCAGGTCTGCGAGCCGCTGGATCGAGGGAGCGGTGGGCTGGAACTCGGGGCGACGGCTGAGCTCCACCAGCGTCGCGATGGCTCCATCGACGGTGAGCCGATCGGTGGCGAGCGCCACGTCGTACAGGCGGGGGTCCAGCATATTGAGCCCGAACATATAGCGCACGTAGCCGATCCATTCGCGGTCGGTCTGCTGGAGCGCCTCTTCCGCTTCACCCGCGGTCAACGGGCCCGGTCGGCGTGGCGAGCCGTGCTCCATGATCCGGGCGATGCGGATCGGGTCGCTCGCCACGACCAGCACCTTGATCGCATGGTTCACGTCGCGCAGCAGGTGCGACGCCCCCAGCCCGAGAATCACCGCGTCGTCGTCGCGGGCGAAGCCGTAGACACCCGCCCGCAAGAGCACACCGTAGCGCCGCCGCTCCTCGTTCAGCCGCTCCCAGAGGGTCGGCTTGGTCTCGGCGAGCTCCGGGGCGTTGGCCCGGAGCTCGCGAACGCCGAGCGCCTGGGCCTCCGCGAGTAGCGTCTGGCGGTCCATGTAGCGATAGCCGAGGCGGTCGGCGACGCCACGGGCCACCTGCTCGCCGTCACTCCCGAGCAGCCGCGAGATCGCGATGATCGGCATGCACGCTCCTGGCGAGCGGGCCTGGGGCGCGCCGTGCCTCACGCCAGGCGAGCGCGAATTTGCCAGCCGCCCGCAAACCGCCGCATTCTACCGCAGGGTCACACAGAAGCGTACCGCAACCCGCGCCGGAAGCGCCGTTGGGGGCGGTCTACAGGCGCCTGGCCACGCCGGGCCGGGAGGAGAGGGATCATCAGATCGGGTAGCGAATGCCAGGCCGCCGTAGCCGTGAGATCGTGGTGGGGCTGCGGCGAGGCCGGGTACACTGCAAGGAGCGCCGTCGCGACCCGTCGGGGCGCGTCGTCACGTCGGCGTACGCCAGCGCCGCGACCTGGCCATCGTGCAGGAGCGCGGCGCCACGGCAGTCTCCAACGCGTCTTGATCGCCCCATCCTACGAGGACATCCGTGTTCGAACCTGAACTGCTGCGCCGCGTGCTCGCCACGGCGCTGGAGCGCGGCGGCGACTTCGCCGAGGTCTACGTCGAGGACAGCCACGCGCTGGGCATATCGCTGGACGACGACAAGATCGAGCGTGTCTCGGCCGGACACGACCGCGGCGTAGGGGTGCGGGTGGTGGTCGGGGAGGCGACGGGCTACGCCTACGCCGACGATCTCTCGGAGACGCAGCTCCTGGAGGCGGCCCGCGCCGCGCGCGCCATCGCCTCCTCCGCTGTTCCGGTAACGGTCGCGGACCTACGGCGCATTCCGCCCGGCTACGAGCACCAGATCCGGATCGCGCCGGAGTCTGCCAGCGAGCGTGAGAAGGCCGAGCTGCTGCGCCGGTCGAACGCGGCCGCGCGCGCCGCCGGCCCGGAGGTGCGTCAGGTCAGCGTCCGCTACGGCGAAGCGCGCCAGCGGGTGCAGATCGCGAACTCCGAGGGGCTGCTGGTGGAAGACGAGCGGCGGGCGGTGCAGCTCAACGTCGGCGTCACCGCGCTCCGCGACGGGCGGCTGCAGACTGCCAACCGGGCCCGCGGTGGTCAGACCGGGCTGGAAGTCTTCGCTGGCGAGGTCCCCGAAGCGCTTGGGCGCGAGGCCGCGCGCGTCGCGATCGAGCTGCTGGACGCCGTCCCGGCCCCGGCGGGCAGGATGCCGGTGGTCATCACCAACGGCTGGGGCGCGGTGCTGTTCCATGAAGCGGTCGGCCACGGGCTGGAGGCGGACCACATCGTCCACCAGTCCTCCGTCTATGCCGGCCGGCTCGGGCAGCAGGTGGCGAACCCGGCAGTGACGCTTGTGGACGACGCCACGATTCGTAATCACCGTGGCTCATACCGCTTCGACGACGAGGGCACCCCGGCCCAGCGCACCGTGCTAGTGGACGCCGGGACGCTGGTCGGCTTTATGAGCGACCGCAAGAGCGCCGCGAAGCTCGGCATGCCGTGCAGCGGCAACGGTCGGCGGCAGTCGTTCCAGCACCTGCCGGTGCCGCGGATGAGCAATCTGTGCATCGAGCCGGGCCACGCGACGCGCGAGGCGATCATCGCCGACACCCCGCGCGGGCTCTACGTGGTGAGCATCGGCGGCGGGATGGTGGAGCCGGCGCGGGGCGAGTTCGTCTTCAGCGTTACTGAGGCGTACCTGATCGAGCAAGGGCGGATCGGCCGCCCGGTGCGCGGGGCCACGCTCGCCGGCGACAGCTTCCGCGTTCTCGCCGACATCGACGCTGTGGCGGACGACTTCGCCCTCGATCCTGGAATGGGCAATTGCGGCAAGCTCGGCCAGTGGGTCCCGGTCGGCGTCGGCCAGCCCACCCTCCGCGTCCGCGAGATGCTGGTGGGAGGGACCGGATGACCGCGCTGGACCTCTGTCTGGATCTCGTCCGCCGCGCGCGGGCCGCCGGGGCCGACGAAGCCGAAGCGTTCTTTGGCGACCACACCATCTCGACGATCGAGGTCCGCAACCAGGCGGTCGAATCCTTGATCTCCGCCACTCAGCGTGGCGTCGGCATCCGCGCCCTGGTCGGCGGCGCTACCGGCTATGCCTACACTTCTGACCTTTCGCCGGCGGGGCTCGACGAGGTGGCGGGTATCGCGGTGCGGCTCGCCCGCGAGGCGACCCCGGACCCGGACCGGGCGCTGCCCGAGACTATTCCCCTACCGAACCAGGACCTGGAGATCTTCGATCCGGCGCTGCCCGATACGCCGGTGGAGCAGAAGATCGATCTGCTCCGCTCGGTCGAGCGCTCCGCCCACCAGGCCGACCCACGGGTGAAAGACACGGATCTCACCCGCTACGTCGACACCTACGGCGCCACCGCGCTGGCCAACTCGCGCGGCTTCGCCCACGCCTACCAGTCGAGCTTCTGCTACGCGCTCGTCTCGGTCATCGCCCGGGCGGGCGACGAGTCGCAGCGGGGCTACGGCTACACCTTCGCCCACGGACTGGGCGACCTGTCGCCGGTCGAGGCGGGCGAGCGCGCCGCCTACCGCGCGGTGGTCACCCTCGGCGGCAGGCAGGTGCCGACACAGAAGTGCGCGGTGGTGATGGAGCCGGAGGTCGCCGCCGAGCTGCTCGGGCACGTCGCCGGGGCGTTGTCGGCCGAGGCGATCCTCAAAGGCCGCTCCATGTTCCTCGGCAAGCAGGGCCAGCAGGTCGCGGCCCCGCTGGTCACCCTCGTCGACCAGGGCAACCGCGTCGGCGGGCTTGGCTCCGAGCCGTTCGACGGCGAGGGCGTCCCCACGGGCCGGACGGAGCTGATCCGCGCCGGCCGGCTGGAGGGCTGGCTGCACAACACCTACACTGCCCGGCGGCTGGGCGCCCGCTCCACCGGCAATGCCAGTCGGCCCTCGTTCCGCGGCGCCCCGGGCGTCGGTCCGACGAACTTCTGGCTGGAACCGGGCGAGCCGAGCCCCGAGCAGCTCCGGGCTGGGATCAAGCGTGGACTGCACGTCGTGCTGAGCAAGAACGTCGGTGGGATCAACGCCGTCACGGGCGACTACTCCGTCGGCGCCTCCGGCCTCTGGATCGAGGATGGCCAGGTGGCCCACCCGGTCTCCCAGGTGACGATCGCCGGCACCATGCTGGAGATGCTGAAGAGCGTGGTCGCGGTCGGCTCCGACCTGCGCTGGATTCCGGGGACCGGGGTGATCGGCGCCCCCACCATCGTCCTCGGCGAGATGACCGTCGCCGGCGGCTGACCCGCCTGGCGCCTCCCTGATCCAGCGGAAGCTGGCGCGGTGCCGCGGCTTCTGCCGATTCGGCGGCCTGCTCCCCGGGGCCCCAGGCGGCCGGTCGCCTGGGGTAAACTCCACCCGTCTGTCACAACAGCACGGGAGCGTACCCTGCTCGGATAGGTGCGTTGCCCGGGGCGCCGGGCTCGGCTACACTGTGAACGCGTCCGGTCAATGGCGAAGCGGGCCCAGGGCGGCCCGTTTTTCATTTCCTCGGCCTGCCAGGGGGAGGAGCGGTGATTACCGTCGGCATCGTGAACGTTACGGGCTACGCGGGCATCGAGCTGGCTCGGCTGCTGTCGCGACACCCGCGCGTCCGACTAGCCGAGGTGACCGGCCGCAGCGCCGCCGGGCAGCCGCTCGGCGAGGTGTTCCCGCACCTGGAGGACCTCGGGCTGACGATCCAGGAGGAGCTGGGGGAGGTGGACGTCGCCTTCACCGCGCTGCCGCATCACGCCGCGGCAGAGGTGATCCCGGAGCTGCTGCGCCGGGTCGGGAAGGTGATCGACATCTCCGCCGACTACCGGCTCCGCGACCAGGCGACCTACGAGCGCTGGTACGGCCCCCACCCGTCGCCAGAGCTGCTGGAGGAGGCGGTCTACGGGCTGCCGGAGCTGCACCGGGAGCGCATCCGCGAGGCGCGGCTGGTGGCCAATCCCGGCTGCTATCCCACTGCCTCGACGCTGGCGCTGGCGCCTGTGGCTGACCTGCTGGAGCCGGAGGTGATCGTGGATGCGAAGTCGGGCATCTCTGGCGCAGGGCGGGCGCAGAAGCTGGAGGTGAACCACTTCTGTGAGGTGAATGAGAGCGTCAAGGCCTACGGGCTGGAGGGGCACCGGCACCAGCCGGAGATCGCCCAGGAGCTGAACGGGCTGCGGCAGTGCTCCGGGCAGCCACCGCTGAACCTGACGTTCGTGCCACACCTGATCCCGATGACGCGCGGCATCCACGCCACCTGCTACGGCCGGCTGCGGGAGCCGCTGTCGCAGCAGGAGCTGCGGCAGCGCTACGAGGCGTTCTACGCCGGGGAGCCGTTCACCCGGGTCGCCAAGCAGCCGCCGGCGACCAAGCAGACCTGGGGCAGTAACGACTGCTTGGTGTATCCCAGGGTCGACGAGTCGGGGACGCGGCTGGTTGCGATCGGCTGTCTCGATAACCTGGTCAAGGGCGCGGCCGGGCAGGCGGTGCAGAACATGAACATTGTGTGTGGCTTCCCGGAGACGGCCGGGCTAGAAGCGGCGCCGCTCTACCCGTAACCCATGCCCGCAGCGCGCGGAGGTTCGCTCGTGTCCAACGACGTTCACGTCCTGGTCGATGGCTCGGTTACCTGCCCGCGGGGCTTTCGCGCTGGCGCGGTCTTCGCCGGGATCAAGCCGGCGGGCGACGGCAAGCTGGACTTGGGGATGCTCGCCTCTGACCAGCCGGCGGCGGTGGCGGCGATGTTCACCACGAACACGGTCGCCGCGGCGCCGGTGGTGCTCGACCGCCAGCGTGTCGCGCGCGGCGGGCCGGTCAGTGCGATCGTCTTCAACAGCGGCAACGCCAACGCCTGCACCGGCGAGGCAGGCGTGCGCGACGCCGAGCGCATGGCGGCGCTCGCCGCGGCGCGGCTCGGGGTCCCGGCCGAGCAGGTACTGGTCGCGTCGACCGGCGTCATCGGTGTCCCGCTGCCCATGGACCTGATCGAGGCCGGCCTGGCCAGGCTCGATCTGTCGCCCCAGTCGGGCCACGCCGCCGCCCGGGCGATCATGACGACGGACACCCGACCTAAGGAGATCGCGGTCCAGGTCGACCTGGAGGGGACACTAGTGACCCTTGGCGGGATGGCCAAGGGCGCCGGGATGATCCACCCGAACATGGCGACGATGCTCGCCTTTCTGACCACCGACGCGGCGGTCGAGCCAGACATGCTCCGAAGCTGTCTGCGCGACGCGGTGCGGGACAGCTTCAATCTCGTCAGCATCGACGGCGACACGAGCACCAACGACAGTGTCTTCCTGCTCGCCAATGGCCTGGCCGGCAACGCCCCGCTGCGCCGTGGCGGTCCGGGCGCGGAGCGCTTCGAGGCCGGCGTGCGCGCGGTATGCACCGAGTTGGCGCGCGAGATCGCCCGCGACGGAGAAGGGGCGACGCACCTCATCGAGGCGGTGGTGAGCGGGGCGCGCAGCGACGACGACGCGCGTCGGGCGGCCCGGGCGGTCGTCGCCTCATCGCTGGTCAAGGCGATGGTGTACGGTCTGGACCCCAACTGGGGCCGGCTGGCCTGCGCCGTCGGCTATTCCGGGGCAGAGGTCGATCCCAGCCGCTTGACGATCGCGATCGGCGAGGTGACCGTCGCGCGCAACGGAGTGGCGGCGCCGTTCGACCGCGAGGCGGCGCGCGACCAGCTCCGCCCGGCCGAGGTGCGACTGAGCATCGATCTGGGCCTGGGCGAGGGGCGTGCCGTGGCCTGGGGCTGCGACCTGACCGAGGGCTACGTGATCGAGAACAGCGCCTACACTTCGTGACCGAGTGGGAGCAAAGCGGCGGCCACGGCGGGGCGCATCGCCCGCGCCGGGTCTGAACCGGACAGACAGCTTGGCAAGAGGACGAAGGAACGGCATGGCGGCGGAAACCGACACGGTGCTGGGTGCGGATACAGCGGTCCAGAGCATCCTCGAGGCGCTCCCCTACATCGCTCGCTACGTCGGTGCCACGCTGGTCATCAAGCTAGGCGGCAGCGTGGGCGACGAGGGCACGGTGCTGGACGACCTGGTCGCGCTGGCCAGCCTTGGCATTCGCCCGATTCTGGTGCACGGCGGCGGAGCGCAGATCTCCGCCTGGATGGGGCGAGTTGGGCTTGAGCCGCGCTTCGTCGATGGCCGTCGCTACACCGACGAGGCGACGCTTGACCTTGTTCGAATGGTGCTGATCGGCCTGGTCAACAGCGAGATCGTCGCCCGGCTCAACGCCCGTGGGGTAAGGGCGATCGGCGTCTCGGGGCTGGACGGCGCGATGCTGAAGGCCCGGCTGCGCGACGAGCGGCTGGGGCTGGTGGGCGACGTCTATGAGGTGGACCTGGCGCTCCTGGCGGCGCTCCAGCAGGCCGGCTATGTCGTCGTGGTCGCCCCGCTCGGCACCGGCCCGGGCGGCCAGGCGCTCAATGTCAACGCCGACACCGTGGCCGGGGAGATCGCCCGCGCCGCGCGGGCGGAGAAGCTGATCCTGTTCACCGACGTCGCCGGGGTGCTCGGGGCGGATGGGAAGCTGATCCCGGAGATCACCGCCGACGAGATCCCGGAGCTGATGGAGTCCGGCATCATCCGCGGCGGGATGATCCCGAAGATCGAGGCCTGCGTGCGGGCCTTGCAGGGCGTCCAGCGCGCCCACATCATCGACGGGCGCACCCCGCACGCGCTGATCCGCGAGCTGTTTACCGACACCGGCGTTGGGACGATGATCCGGCGCAGCCAGGAAGCCCCACGATAGGAGGAGCACGTGACCAACTGGATCGAGCTCGAGAGCCAGGTCTACATGCAGGTGACCAAGCGTACCCCGCTGGTGCTGGTCAAGGGCCAGGGGACGCGCGTCTGGGACGACCAGGGTCGCGTCTACCTCGACATGGTCGGCGGCTGGGCGACCAACGCGCTCGGCCACTGCCACCCGGTGATGATCGAGGCGATCACGCGCCAGGCGCAGACGCTGATCCACACCTCGAACCAGTTCTACACCATCCCTCAGCTCGAACTGGCCAAGTTCCTGGTCGACCATTCGGCGCTGGACCGCGTCTTCTTCGCCAACAGCGGCACCGAGGCGAACGAGGGCGCGGTGAAGCTGGCGCGCCGCTGGGGCCGCCAGGAGCGGGACGGTGCCTTCGGGATCATCGCCACCCACCACGGCTTCCATGGCCGCAGCCTCACTGCCGCGACACTCACCGGCAAGCCGCAGTACAAGGACCAGTTCGCTCCACTCACACCCGGCATCGACCACGTCCCGTTCAACGACCTGGAGGCGGCGAAGCGCGCCACCACCAGCCACACCGTGGCGATCATGCTGGAGCCGATCCAGGGCGAGGCCGGCGTTCACGTGGCCGATGACGACTACCTGCGCGGGCTGCGCCAGTGGTGCGACGAGCAGGGTCTGCTGCTGATCCTGGATGAGGTGCAAACGGGAGCAGGCCGCACCGGCACGCTCTGGGCCTATGAGCACGCCGGGATCGAGCCAGACATTATGACCGTGGCCAAGGGGATCGGCGGTGGCATCCCGATCGGCGGGCTGCTCGCCAAGGGGAAGGTCGCCGCCGCGTTCCAGCGCGGCGACCACGGCACCACCTTCGGCGGCAATCCGCTCGCCACCGCCACCGCATTGGCGGTGATGCGCTACCTGGTCGAGCACGACATCCCTGGCAACGCCGCCCGCGTCGGCGCCTACCTGATGCAGCGGCTGGAGTCGCTCAAGGGCCGCTGGCCGGTCACGGAGGTGCGCGGCCGGGGGCTGCTGATCGCCGTCGACTTCGACCGCGATCTCTCGGCCGAGCTCCAGGCGAAGCTGGTGGAGGAGGGGATGCTGGTGAACACTCCTACTCCCTCCGCGATCCGCCTGATGCCCCCGCTGATCCTGACTCAGGACGAAGCGGACGAGGCGGTCGACCTGCTCGAGCGCGCCCTGGAGAAGCTGGGAGTTGGTGCCACGACGTAACCGATCTCCGATTGGCCTGGCGAGGACTTCCCTCCGCCTGGCGCCCGCGGCGCGGATGCTGAGAGACGGCAGCGCTTGGCAGAGTAGAGCCCGGAACCCGTTGGGGTGCGGCAACGCCCGACCCGTGGTGGGGTACGATAGGCGCGGCGCCGCAACGGTGGCGTGGGAGGCAGAGGCATGCACGACGAGCGCGAGCGCTACCTGATTCGTTACGTCCCGAGCTTCGCCCCGATGACCATCGCCCGCGCCGAGGGTGCCTGGGTGGTGACCACCGATGGGCAGCGGATCCTCGACTTCACCTCTGGCCAGATCTGCTCCACGCTTGGGCACAACCACCCGCGCATTGTCGCGGCGATCCGCGGCTCGCTCGACTCGGTGATGCACCTCAACTCCTGGATGCTCTCCGAGCCGGTGCTCGCGCTGGCCGAGCGGCTGGCGCACCTGTTCCCGCCGCCGCTGCGCCGGGTCATGCTGCTCAACACCGGCTCGGAGGCGAACGAGGTTGCCTTCAAGCTGGCGAAGCTGCACACCGGCCGCTGGGAGATGGTCGGGCTCACCCGCAGCTTCCACGGGCTGATCGGCGGCACCTCCGCGCTCACCTTCTCGATGGGCCGAGCGGGCTACGGGCCGATGGTCCCCGGCGCGTTCGCGCTGCCTGCCCCCTACGCCTATCGCTGCCCGATCCGCCACTGCACTGGGCAGTGCGACTGCACCTGCCTGGATGTCGGCTTCGATCTGATCGACCAGCAGTCCGCCGGGTCGCTCGCCGCCGTCGTCGCCGAGCCAGTTCTGTCCACCGGTGGGATCATCGTTCCGCCGGATGGCTACTTCCGCCGCCTGCGCGCGCTGGCCAGCGCGCGGGGGATGCTGCTCATCATGGACGAGGCGCAGACGGGGTTCGGGCGCCTGGGGACGATGTTCGGCTTCGAGCACGACGGCGTCATCCCGGACGTCGTCGCCCTCTCCAAGACGCTCGGCGGCGGCATCCCGCTGGCGGCCACGGTCACCAGCGACGAGATCGAGGCGGACTGTGCCGCCAAAGGCTTCGTCCACGTCACTTCGCACGTCTCTGACCCGCTCCCGGCCGCGGTCGGCCTGGCTGTGCTCGACGTCATCGAGGAGGAGCGCCTGGTCGAGCAGGCGCGCCGGCGCGGCGACTACCTACTGGCGCGGCTGTGTGAGCTCCAGGAGCGCCACGAGCCGATTGGCGACGTGCGCGGCCGCGGGCTGCTGGTGGGTATCGAGCTGGTCGAAGATCGGGTGACCAAGGCCCCGGCCAACCGCCTGGGCGCGGCGGTGACAGCCGAAAGCCTGCGGCGGGGTCTGTCGATGAACATCGTCCGCGCCGGCGCGAACGCCAACTGCTTCCGCATGGCGCCGCCGCTGTCGATCAGCGAGTCCGAGATCGACTTTGCCATCGACGTGCTGGATGCCTCGCTCCGCGCCGCCCTCGACACGCTCGCCAGCCAGAAACCCTGACCTGGTCGTTCCCGCTTGATGTACTGATCGCGGGAGCGCCTGCTCGCGGCGCTGGGCACGGTGGACGCCGGTGCGCGCTTCCTTGTGACCCCCCGGAACGGCACGTACAATGCGCGTAGGGGCGCTCAAGGGGGAGCGAGGTGGACTTCGAGCTGACCGAGGACCAGCGCGCGCTGAAGGCGACGATCCGCGAGTTCGCCGAGGCGGAGGTGGCACCGCGCGCCGCGGAGTGGGACCGCCAGGGTATCTTCCCGCTCGAGACCATCCGCAAGCTGGGTGACCTCGGGGTGATGGGGATTCCGTTTCCCGAGGAGTACGGTGGGCTCGGCCAGGGCTCGTTCGAGCTTGCCATCGTCATGGAGGAGCTGGCGCGGGTCGACTCGTCGGTGGCGATTACCGTCGGGGCGAACGTGTCCCTGGGTGGCGCGCCGATCGCCCTGTTTGGAACAGAGGAGCAGAAGCAGCGCTGGCTCGCCCCGCTGGCCCGGGGCGAGGTGCTCGGCGCGTTCGGCGCCACCGAGCCTGGCTGCGGCTCGGATCTGCAGGGGACGCGGACGACCGCGCGCGAGGAGGACGACCACTGGGTCATCAACGGGACCAAGGCGTTCATCACCAACGCCGGCACCGAGATGAGCGCCTTCGTCACCATCACTGCCGTCACCGGGATGCGCCCGGACGGCCGGCGGGAGATCAGCAACATTCTGGTTCCGAACGGCACCCCTGGCTACTCTTCCGCCAGGCCCTACCACAAGCTGGGCTGGCACGCCTCGGACACCCGCGAGCTGAGCTTCGAGGAGTGCCGGGTGCCCCGCGACCACCTGGTGGGCCAACGCGGCGCCGGGGCGCGGCAGTTCCTAGCGGTGCTGGACGGCGGGCGGATCGGCGTCGCGGCGATGTCGGTTGGGCTGGCGGTCGGGGCGCTGGAGATGGCGCTGGCCTACGCCAAGGAGCGTACCGCGTTCGGCCGGCCGATTGCCTCCAACCAGGCGGTGGCGTTCAAGCTGGCGGACCTCGACATGGAGATCGAGGCGGCGCGGCTGCTGACCTATAAGGCGGCGAAGCTGCGGGACGCCGGCCGGCCGTTCGCGCGCGAGGCGGCGCACGCCAAGCTGTTCGCCTCCGAGCTGGCGGTGCGTGCCGCCGACGCGGCGATGCAGGTCTTCGGTGGCTTCGGCTACATCGAGGAGAGCCCGATCCCGCGCTTCTATCGCGACGCCAAGATCCTGACTATCGGCGAGGGCACCTCCGAGATCCAGCGCCTCGTCATTGCCCGCCACCTCGGCTGTCAGGTGTCATAACGTCCGGTTCTGCGCTCCGTGGGACGGGCGGAACCGGGTGGGGGGACGCAATGCCAAGTCTGCAAGACGTTGTTATCGTTGGCGCGGCCCGAACCCCGATCGGCAAGTTTCTCGGCGGGCTGTCCAGCCTCTCGGCCACTCAGCTTGGCGCGATCGCGATTCGTGGCGCGATGGAGCGCTCGCAGCTCGACCCCGGCCTGGTCGACGAGGTCATCATGGGCAACGTCGTGTCCGCTGGGCTCGGCCAGGCGCCGGCGCGGCAGGCGGGGCTCGGCGCCGGACTGCCGGAGTCGGCCTCCGCGACGACAGTCAACAAGGTTTGTGCCTCCGGGCTGGAGGCGATCAACCTGGCCGCTCGCTCGATCCTGGTCGATGGCGCCCGAGCGGTGGTCGCCGGCGGGATGGAGAGCATGAGCCGGGCGCCGTACCTGGTGCAGGGCGCCCGCGAGGGGCTGCGCCTGGGCAACGCCGAGATGGTCGACGCGGTGATCCACGATGGGCTGTGGTGCGCCTTCGAGCAGCATCACATGGGTAACGCTGCCGAGCTGATCGCCGAGAAGCACGGCATTACCCGGCGGGAGATGGACGAGTTCTCGCTCCAGAGCCATCAGAAGGCGGTCGCGGCGATGAACGAGGGCCGCTTCGATGCCGAGATCGTCCCGGTTGAGGTCCCGAGCCGCAAAGGCCCGACGCTGGTCAGCCGCGACGAGTCGCCGCGCGCCGATACCTCGCTCGAGGCGTTGGCAAAGCTGCGGCCGGCCTTCGTCCCAACCGGCTGCGTGACCGCCGGTAACGCCCCCGGGCTGACCGACGGCGCCGCCGCGGTGGTCCTCGCCTCGGAATCAGTAGCCAGGGCGGAGGGAGCGCGGCCGCTCGCCCGGCTGGTGGACTACGCCACCGCCGCGGTTGCGCCCCGCTGGCTGTTCGAGGCGCCGGTCGACGCGATCCGCGGCCTGCTCAAGAAGACCGGGACGCGGCTCTCGGACTGGGACCTACTGGAGGTGAACGAGGCGTTCGCGGCGCAGGTGTTGGCGAACGGCAAGGTGCTCGACTGGGACTGGGAGCGGCTCAACGTCAATGGCGGCGCGGTGGCGCTCGGCCACCCGATCGGTGCCACGGGCGCCCGCCTGGTCGTGACGCTGCTCCACGCCCTGCGCCAGCAAGGCAAGCAGCGCGGCATCGCCGCCCTCTGCCATGGTGGGGGCGGCGCGGTGGCGATGGGCTTCGAGCTGATCTAGCGCGTGCCGCGACCTTTCGGGGTGAACAGATGGACTTCGAGCTGACCGAGGACCAGCGGCTGTTCCAGCAGACCGTGCGCGAGTTCGCCGAGCGCGAGATCGCGCCGGTGGCGCGCCACTTCGACGAGACGGAGCAGTTCCCGCGCGACAACGTCGCCAAGATGGCGGAGCTGGGGCTGATGGGCCTCACCGTCCCGGAAGAGTACGGCGGCGCCGGGGCCGGCCCGATCGAGTACGTCATCGCGATGGAGGAGATCTCCCGCGCTTGCGCCGCCCACTCCGTCATCATGACGGTCAACGTCTCGCTCGTCTGCGAGCCGATCCTGAAGTACGGGACGGAGGAGCAGAAGCGGCGCTACCTGCCGGCCCTGGCCACCGGGCAGGGGCTGGGCGCGTTCTGTCTGAGCGAACCGGCCAGCGGCAGCGACGCGGCGCACATGCAGACCCGGGCGCGACACGAGCCAGGCTGCTACGTGGTCAACGGGGCGAAGAACTGGATCACCAACGGCGGCGAAGCGACCCTGTACCTGCTGTTCGCCGCGACCGAGCCAGATAAGGGAGCACGTGGCGTTACCGCCTTCCTGATCGATGCCGGCACCCCCGGGCTGCGTCCGGGGGCCAGGGAGCACAAGCTGGGGATCCGCGCCTCCAGCACGACCCAGATGTTCTTCGAGGATTGCGAGGTCCCGGAGAGCGCGGTGCTCGGGGAGCCCGGCCAGGGCTTCAAGATCGCGATGTCCACGCTCGACGGCGGCCGCATCGGGATCGCCGCCCAGGCGGTCGGGATCGGCCAGGCGGCGATCGACGCCGCGGTGCGCTACTCGGCTGAGCGGCGCGCCTTCGGACAGCCGATCGCCGAGTTCGAGGCGATCCAATGGATGCTGGCGGACATGCACGTACGCATCGACCAGGCCCGGCTGCTCACCTACCGCGCCGCGGCGCTGAAGCAGGCAGGCAAGCCGTTCGCTCTGGAAGCCTCCATGGCGAAGCTCTCGGCCTCCGAGGCGGCCTCGTTCGCCGCGGACCGGGCGGTGCAAATCTTCGGCGGCTACGGCTACAGCCGCGAGTACCCGGTCGAGAAGCTGTTCCGCGACGCCCGCATCACTCAGATCTACGAGGGCACCTCGGAGATTCAGCGGCTCGTGATCGCCCGCCACCTGCTGAAAGACGTGCTCCCGGTGGGGAAGCGGGGATGAGCGAGGCGCTGGAGCGGGACGAAGAGGTGACGCGCGAGCGGCGCGTCGGCCAGGTGCTGGTCTACTACGGCCAGGGCAAGGGCAAGTCTACCGCCGCCTTCGGACTGGCACTGCGCGCAGTCGGCCGCGGCTGGCGGGTGTGCATGATCCAGTTCACCAAGTCCGGCGAATGGCCGCCCGGAAAGCCGGTTGGCGAGAACGTCGCCGCGGCGCGGCTGGCGCCCGAGTTCGAACTGCATAGCACGGGGATCGGCTTCGTGAACATCCTGGGCGATCCCTACCCCTTCGAAGCGCACGTCGAGGCAGCGCGCAAGGGGCTGGAGCTCGCCCGGCAGAAGATTACCTCGGGCGAGTACGATCTGGTGATCCTGGACGAGATCATCGGGGCGGTTTCCCAGGGGCAGCTCCAGCTCGACGAGGTGCTGGCGCTGGTCCGCGAGCGCCCAAGACATGTCAGCCTGCTGCTCACCGGCCACGACGACCGCGAGCAGTTCATTAATCGCCTGGTCGCGGTCGCCGATCTGGTATCAGAAATGCGGAAAGTGAAGCATCCGTTCGACACCGGCAAGCAGGCCCGCCGCGGGCTGGACTACTGACGTCAGTCCCCGGTTTCCCATCCGCGTCGAGCGATCCGGCGCGCGACCTGGGACCCGGGACCGGAGCGGGAGGCCGCGATGTACGACCCGACTCGTCTGGCACAGCTCGAAGCGCACGAGCGCGAGTGGCGCGCTCGGACCGGTGACGTCAAAGAGCGTCTGCCCCGCTTCGCCACCCAGTCTGGCCTCCCGGTTGACCGCGTCTACACCCCTACCGCGATCCCGGACCTGGACTACGCGCGCGACCTCGGGCTGCCGGGCGAGTACCCGTTCACCCGCGGCCTGCACCCCGCTGGGTACCGCAGCAAGCTCTGGACGCAGCGGCTCTTTGCTGGATTCGGTTCGGCCGAGGAGACGAACGCGCGCTTCCGCTTCCTGCTCGACCAAGGGCAGATGGGGTTGTCCACCGCGTTCGACATGCCGACGCTGTACGGGTACGACACCGACGACCCACGCGCCTGTGGCGAGTACGGCACCTGCGGAGTGGCAGTGTCCTCGCTCGCGGACATGGAGATCCTGTTCAGCGGCATTCCGCTGGACAAGGTAACCGTTTCGATGACGATCACCAGCCCGGCGGCGGTGATCTGGGCGATGTACCTGGTCGCTGCCCAGAAGCGTGGCTTCCGCCTCGAGGACCTGGGCGGGACGATCCAGAACGACATTCTCAAAGAATACAGCGCGCAGAAGGAGTTCATCTTTCCGCCCAAGCCGTCGATGAAGCTGGTGGTGGACACGATCGAGTTCGGAATACAGCAGGTCCCGAAGTGGAACACCATCAGCATCTCCGGCTACCACATTCGCGAGGCTGGGGCGACCGCGCTGCAGGAGCTGGCCTTTACCCTGGCGGACGGGCTGGAGTACGTGAAGGCGTGCCTCGCCCGTGGCCTGGACATCGACGAGTTCGCCCCGCGGCTGTCGTTCTTCTTCGACATCCACAACGACTTCTTCGAGGAGATCGCCAAGCTGCGGGCGGCGCGGCGCATCTGGGCGCGCGAGATGCGCGAGCGCTTCGGTGCCACCAACCCCCGCTCCTGGTGGATGCGCTTTCACAGCCAGACGGCCGGGGTCTCGCTCACCCGCCAGCAGCCGGAGAACAACATCGTCCGCACCGCGCTCCAGGCGCTGGCGGCGGTGCTGGGCGGAACCCAGTCGCTCCATACCAATGCGCTGGACGAAGCGATTGCGCTGCCGAGCGAAAAGGCGGCCCGTATCGCTCTGCGGACGCAGCAGATCATCGCTCACGAGAGCGGGGTGACCAACACGGTGGACCCGCTCGGGGGCAGCTACTTCATCGAGGCGCTGACCAACCAGATGGAGCAGGGCGTGTACCGCTACTTCGCGGAGATCGAGCAGCGCGGGGGGATGATTCCGGCGCTCGAGTCCGGATACATCCAGCGGGAGATCGCCGACTCCGCCTATCGGTACCAACGGGAAGTCGACCGCAACGAGCGCATTATCGTGGGAGTGAATGAGTACGTGCTGGAGGATGAGGACCTCGAGATCCCCGTCCACCGGCTCGAGCCCGATTCCGAGGCGCGGCACCTGGCGCGCCTGGCCCGGGTGCGGCGGGAGCGCGACGGCGCCGTGGTGAGCGAACGGCTGGAGGCGCTCCGGCGCGCTGCACTGGCAGGCGAGAACGTGATGCCCTACCTTATGGAAGCGGTACGTGCCTACGCGACCCTCGGCGAAGTCTGCGACGTCCTCCGGCACGTGTATGGTGAGTACAAAGAACCTGTGATCGTGTAGCCACCAGCAGTCCGCGGCCCGGGCGCGACTCCGAGAGCTGCTCGCGGGTGGCTGACGACCAGAAGGAGCCTATGCCGATCAAAAAGCTGAACCACGTGAGCATTGCCGTCGACGACCTCGATCAGGCGCTGGCGTTCTACCGCGACGTGCTCGGCCTGGAGCTGACCCGGCGCGTCCGGCTGGAGGACCGGCAGCTCGACATCGCCTTCCTGCGGGTGGGGGAGACGGAGCTGGAGCTAATCACCCCGCTCAGTGCCGACAACACCGTCGCCCGTTTTCTGGAGCGGCGCGGCCAGGGGCTGCACCACATCTGTTTCGAGGTCGACGACGTAGCGGCGGAGATGCGGACGCTGTCGGCGCGCGGCGCTGAGTTCGTTGAGAGCGAGCCGCACCCGGGAGCAGTCGGCCTGGTCAGCTTCATTCACCCATCCAGTGCCAACGGGGTGCTGGTGGAGATCAACCAGGTGCTCGCCGGCGCCGAGCCGGCTGCCACCCACGAGCTGAGCGCGCCGGTGGATCCCGGAGTGGTGTGAGAGGCCCGCGATGAGCACCGAGGTTATGCCACGCGCTCGTGTTCTCATCGCCAAGCCCGGCCTGGATGGCCACGATCGCGGCGCCAAGGTGGTCGCCCGAGCACTACGCGACGCTGGCTTCGAGGTGATCTACACCGGCATCCGCCAGACGCCGGAGATGATCGCTGAGGCGGCGCTCCAGGAGGACGTGGACGCGATCGGGCTGAGCATCCTGAGCGGCGCGCATATGACGCTCTTCCCCAGGGTGCTGGAGGAGCTGCGCAAGCGCGGGCTGGGCGACGTGCTGGTCTGGGCTGGTGGGATCATCCCCTCGGAGGACGTGCCCAAGCTTAAGGCGATGGGCATCGCCGAGGTGTTCGGACCGGGCACCCCCACCAGCGAAACGGTCGCGTTCCTGCGCCGCGCGCTCGCTCAGCGCGCGGCGCACGCATAGGTAGGTCCGTTGTCCAGCCCGGAGGCCGGCCTCCCGCGTCTGCACCCGAGCAGCACCGCTGGCGCTCAGCCGGACCTGGAGCCCGGGGCGCAGGAGGCGACACTGGTTGACCAGCTCCTGGCAGGGAACCGTCGGGCGCTCTCGCGCCTGCTGAGCATCGCCGAGCGGGGCGGCCCGCGCGCGGCCGGCGTTCTCCGGGTGCTGTACCCGCGCACCGGGCGAGCCCACGTAGTCGGGGTGACCGGCCCCCCGGGCGCGGGCAAGAGCACGCTGGTCGGCGCCATGGCCCGCGACTTCCGTACCCGCGGCCAGACTGTCGGCATCGTCGCCGTCGATCCCACCAGCCCGTTCACCGGCGGGGCGATCCTGGGCGACCGAGTACGCATGCTCGACCTGCAATCAGACCCCGGCGTCTTCGTCCGCAGCATGGCCAGTCGCGGCGCCGCGGGCGGGCTGGCCCGTGGGACGGCGGACCTGGTAGCGGTGCTGGACGCCTTTGGGATGGACGTGGTGATCGTCGAGACCGTCGGGGCCGGCCAGGACGAGGTCGAGATCGTCCGCATGGTGGATACCACGGTCGTCGTCGCCGTGCCTGGGCTGGGCGACGACGTCCAGGCGCTGAAGGCCGGCATCCTGGAGATCGCCGACATCCTGGTAGTGAACAAAGCGGACCGCGAGGGGGCCGAGCAGGTGGCCAAAGACCTGCTCGGGGCGCTGCGCCTGGCCGAATCCGGCCCCTGGCAGGTGCCGGTGCTCCAGACGATCGCCAGCACCGGGCATGGGGTGGACGAGCTGGTCGACGCGATCCTGCGGCACCGCGCCTACCTGGAGTCCAGCGGCACCTGGCGCCAGCGGCGGGTGGAGGTCGCCCGGCGGCGGGTACTCGCCCTGGTGGAAGACCAGGTGCACCAGCGGCTGGAGCGCGCCTTCGACGCGGAGCGCTGGCGGACGCGGTTCGAGCAGGCCGCGGCGCGGGCCGCGGACCCCTACGCGCTCGCTGGCGAAGCGCTGGCGGAGCTCGGGGCGAGCATCAACGGGGAGGCGGCTTCCGCGTAGCGCTGCTGCGAGCGCCGCGCGGCCTGCGGGTTGCCCGGGCAGCCGCCAGCCTCTGGCTGGAGCTGAACCGCCGTATGCGGGCGCCCATCGTGGGGTGAGGGGCTGGTCCAGCGTATGGTGAGCAATAGCATCACCGTGCTGTTCGGCTGAGTCGGTTACAAGGTGCTGGAGCAGCTCCTGCTCCAGCGGGAGGAGCGTCACTGAGCCGCTATACTTCCGGTGGAGCGGCCCGCGAGCAGGCGTGACGCGCCAATCGGCGCGCCTCCGCGTGTGTTACCGGGCCGTGTGATGCCGCTCGGACGAGCGCGCCCGGGCGGACCCCGAGGAAGGAAGGTGCCGTGGCGGTACAAGACGAGCGCCGAGCCGACGAGAGCATCCCCGAGCACCTGACCACCCAGTACCGCATTGAGGAGCTGCGCCGGCGGCGCGAGCAGGCGCTGCTCGGCGGTGGTCCGCGGCGCATCGAGCAGCAGCACGCCAAGGGCAAGCTCACCGCGCGCGAGCGGCTGGAGCTCCTGCTGGACCCCGGCTCCTTCCAGGAGCTGGACGCCTTCGTCACCCACCGCGCCAGCGAGTTCGGGCTGGAGGAGGAGCGCTACCCGGGCGACGGTGTCGTCACCGGCTACGGCACCATCGACGGCCGGCTGGTCTACGTGTTCAGCCAGGACTTCACCGTCTTCGGCGGCTCGCTCTCCGAGATGCACGGCCGCAAGATCTGCAAGATCATGGACTTGGCGCTCGAGAACGGCGCGCCGGTGATCGGGCTCAACGACTCCGGCGGGGCGCGCATCCAGGAGGGCGTGGATAGCCTCGGCGCCTACGCCGAGGTCTTCCTGCGCAACGTCCTCGCCTCGGGTGTGATTCCCCAGATCTCGGTCATTCTCGGCCCTTGCGCCGGCGGCGCGGTCTACTCGCCGGCGATGACCGACTTTGTCTTCATGGTCGAGGGTATCTCGTACATGTTCGTGACCGGCCCGAACGTAGTGAAGGCGGTCACCCACGAGGACGTCACCTTCGATACGCTCGGCGGCGCCAGCGTGCATAGCGCCATCAGTGGCGTCGCCCACTTCAGCCACGACAACGAAGTCGCCAGCCTGCAAGCGGTGCGGCAGCTCCTGTCGTACCTGCCCTCGAACAACCTGGACGACCCGCCGCTCCGGCCGACCGCTGACCCGCCGGACCGGATGGACGAGACGCTGAACAGCCTGATTCCCGATTCACCCACCCGCGCCTACGACATGCACGCGGTGCTGCGCGCGGTGCTGGATGACGGTGAGTTCCTCGAGGTGCAGGCGGCGTTCGCCCAGAACCTGATCGTCGGCTTCGGCCGGCTAGCCGGCCGCTCCGTTGGCGTCGTCGCCCAGCAGCCCTCGGTGCTGGCCGGGGTGCTGGATATCAACTCCTCCACCAAGGGCGCCCGCTTCGTGCGCTTCTGCGACGCGTTCAACATCCCGCTGGTTACATTCGTCGACGTACCCGGCTTCCTGCCAGGCGTGAACCAGGAGCACGGCGGGATCATCCGCCACGGGGCGAAGCTACTGTACGCCTACTGCGAAGCGACGGTGCCGAAGATCACCGTGATCACCCGCAAGGCGTACGGCGGCGCCTACGACGTGATGTCGTCCAAGCACATCCGCGGCGACATCAACTACGCCTGGCCAACCGCCGAGATCGCGGTCATGGGCATCGACGGCGCGGTGAATATCATCTTCCGCGATGAGATTGCCCGCTCCCCGGATCCGGAGGCGACGCGCAAGCGGCTGGAGGCGGAGTACCGTGAGCGGCTGGCGAACCCCTACGTCGCTGCCTCGCGCGGCTTCATTGATGAAGTGATCGAGCCGCGCGAAACCCGGCCGCGGCTGATCGCGGCGCTAGAGATGCTGCGCAACAAGCGGCAGACCACCCCCCCCAAGAAGCACGGCAACATCCCGCTGTAGCGCGCAGCGGTGGGGTACGATGTACGGGAGTCCAGCGCCGTCTCGTGCCCCGGCGCTGCTCTGGTCCCCGCCGCTCGCAGACGATGCGAGTAGTTGCATGCTGAGGCCGGGTGAGCTATGGCTGAACGTCTGTTCCGCTCTGTGCTGGTGGCGAATCGCGGCGAGATCGCGGTTCGCGTGCTGCGGACCCTGCGTGACCTCGGGATTCGCGGGGTCGCGGTGTACAGCGAGGTCGACCGCATGGCGCCCCACGTGCGGCTGGCCGACGAGGCGTACGCCCTGGGCGGGGCGACCGCGGCGGAGAGCTACCTGAACATCGGAAAGCTGCTGGACGTTGCCCGGCGGGCCGGCTGCGAGGCGGTCCATCCCGGCTACGGCTTCCTCTCGGAGAACCCGCTGTTCGCTGAGGCGGTGCGGGCGGCCGGGCTCGTCTTCATCGGGCCGCCTCCCGACGCGATGCGCCAGCTCGGGCGCAAGACTGACGCGCGGGTGGTGATGCACCGGGCCGGCGTGCCTGTTGTCCCCGGGAATCTGGAGCCACTGCCCGACCTGGAGAGCGCCATAGCCTACGCGAGCCAGATCGGCTTCCCGGTGGCGCTCAAGGCGGTCTCGGGGGGCGGCGGCAAGGGAATGCGTATCGTCTGGTCGGCCGAGGAGATGCCGGCCGCCTATCGCGGCGCAACCGGGGAGGCGCAGGCGGCGTTCGGCGACGCGGCGCTGTACATCGAGAAGTACGTCGAGCGGCCGCGCCACGTGGAGATCCAGTTTCTAGCCGACCAGCACGGCAACGCGGTCTCCCTGGGGGAGCGGGAGTGCTCGATCCAGCGGCGGCACCAGAAGGTGGTGGAGGAGGCGCCCTCGCCCGCGGTCAGCCCGGAGCTGCGCCAGGCGATGGGCCAGGCGGCGGTGCGGGCGGCGCTGGCAGTCGGCTACGTCGGCGCCGGCACCGCCGAGTTCCTGCTCGCCCAGGACGGCTCGTTCTACTTCCTGGAGGTGAACGCGCGGCTCCAGGTGGAGCACCCGGTGACCGAGCAGGTGCTCGGGATGGACCTAGTGGCCGAGCAGGTCCGCATCGCCGCCGGCGAGCCGCTGGGCTACACCGAGGCGGACCTGGCGCGGCGCGGCTGGGCGATCGAGTGCCGTATCTCGGCCGAGGATCCGGCCAACCGCTTCTACCCCTCCACCGGCACGGTGCTGGCGCTGCGGGTTCCGGCCGGCCCCGGGGTGCGGCTGGATAGCGGGATCGAGGCCGGGCAGGAGGTGACGGTCTACTACGACCCGCTGCTCGCCAAGCTGATCGTCTGGGGAGCTGACCGCGACCAGGCGATTCGCCGGATGCAGCGAGCACTCGAGGAGTTCCTGGTGCTAGGGGTGCGGACCACGATCCCGTTCCATCGCTGGCTGTTCGCCCATCCCGATTTCCGCGCCGGGCAGTTCGACACCGGGTTTCTGGAGCGGGAGTGGCGTCCCGAGGCGCAGGAGCCGGACCCGGCGCTGGCGGAGCAGGCGGCGCTGGTCGCCGCGCTGGCGGCGCACACGCAGCCTGCGGCCCGGATCGCCCCCGTTCCCGCGGCGGATGGAACGAACCGCAGCCGCTGGCGGACCGCGGCGCGCGTCGCGGCACTGCACGGAGGCTAGATGGCTGCGGCGCGCTACCAGGTGCAGGTCGGCGGGGCCAGCTACGACGTCGAGATCGCCGAGCAGGACGGCCAGTACCTGGTTCGTCTTGGAGACCGGACGCTGCGGGTGGATCTGCGCCGCGTGCCGTCGGACTTTCTGCTCAGCGCGCTGGCGGAGGCGGAGAGCATCCAGGCGCTCGCCAACCTCCAGGGCGAGGCCGGAACGGTCGTCCTGCGTGGCGTCCCGATCGAAGTCACCGTGCAGGACGAGCGGGCGGCGCGGCTGGCCTCTCTGGCCGGCAAGAGCGCCCACGCGGCCGGCATGGTGACGCTGAAGGCGCCGATGCCGGGGCTGGTGGTCAAGGTGAACGTGGCCGCCGGCGAGCAGGTCGAAAAAGGAGCGCCGCTAGTTGTGCTGCAGGCGATGAAGATGGAGAACGAGCTGGTAGCCCCCCGGGCTGGCACTGTGAAGCAGGTACAGGTACAGTCCGGCCAGACGGTGGAGCACGGACAGGTACTGGTGGTGCTGGAGTAGCGGGCCTCTCTTCCGCTCGACTTGCCGCCGAGCGCTACTGGCGGGCGTCTTTCCTGGAGGTGGGATGAAAGCGGAGATTCTCTCGGTTGGGACGGAGCTGTTACTGGGCGAGATCGTCGACACCAATGCCGCCTTTCTAGCATCGGAGCTAGCCCAGCTCGGAATCGACCTGCACTTCGTCTCCCAGGTCGGCGATAACCGCGCCCGGCTTGCGGAGACGATCGGCCGGGCCTTTCAGCGCGCCGACATCGTCATCATCACCGGCGGGCTCGGCCCGACCGAGGACGACCTGACGCGCGAGGCGATCTCCGACGCCCTGGGTGAGGAGATGGTCGTGCAGCCGGACCTGGCGGAGACACTGAAGGAGATGTTCCGCAAGTTCGGCCGCGAGATGCCGCCCAGCAACATCAAGCAGGCGACGCTCATCCCCTCCGCGCAGGTGCTGCCAAACCCGATCGGAACCGCCCCTGGCTGGTGGGTGGAGCGTGACGGGCACATCATCATCGCTATGCCCGGCGTCCCGCACGAGATGAAGCGGATGTGGGCTGAGCAGGCGCTGCCGCGGCTCCAGGTGGCGGCGCACACCGGCGTGATCGCCACCCGCACCCTGAAGACGATCGGAATCGGCGAGTCCCACGCCGAGGAGGCAGTGAGGCCGCTGATCCGCTCGACCAATCCAACGCTCGCCACCTATGCCAAGCCCGACGGCGTCCACCTCCGCATGGCCGCCAAGGCGCCCGACCGCGAGACCGCCCTGCGGATGCTGGACGAGCTCGAAGCGAAGGTGCGGGAGCTGATCGGCCCGTACATCTACGGGGTGGACAACGAGACGCCCTCCGAGGCGGTTGGCAAGCTACTCAAGGCGCGCGGGCTGAGCGTGGCGACGATGGAGTCCTGCTCCGGTGGGCTGCTCGCCAGCATGATTACCGATACGCCCGGCTCCTCGGCGTACTTCCGCGGTGGGATCATCGCCTACACCGCCGAGATGAAGATCAGCTTCGGAGTGGACCCGGCGGTGATCGAGCGGGTCGGCACGGTGGACCGGGAGACCGCGCTGGCGATGGCGCGCGCCGCCCGCGAGCGTCTGGGAGCAGATATCGGGCTGGCGACGACCGGGGTTGCCGGCCCCGACGCGATTGAGGGCAAGCCGGTCGGCACGTTGCACGTCGCGCTCGACTTCCACGGCAAGACCCTCGCCGACGGCCGCCAGGTGTCCACCACCCGGACGGAGTTCAAGCGCCGCGCGGCGATGGATGCGCTGTTCCTGCTCTGGAAGGCGCTGAAGGAGAGCTGACGGCGCCGCGCCACGCGCTCGGGCGAGATCCGCGGGTAGGAACGTGATGAAGCGCAGCCAGTCGAAACGCGAATGGGAGGCAACAACCTACCGCCGGGCGGTCGAACGCACGCCCGAGCGCCAGCCCAGCTTCGAGACGACCGCTGAAATCCCGATCGCGCCGCTGTATACCGCCGAAGACCTGGAGGGCTGGGACCCGCACGAGCGGCTCGGCTACCCGGGCGAATATCCCTTCACCCGCGGCGTCCAGCCAACGATGTACCGCGGCCGGCTCTGGACGATGCGGCAGTACGCCGGCTACGCGACCGCTGAGGAGTCGAACCGCCGCTACCGCTACCTGCTGTCCCAGGGGCAGACGGGGCTCTCCGTTGCCTTCGACCTCCCGACTCAGATGGGCTACGACAGCGACCACCCGCTGGCGGAAGGGGAGGTCGGCAAGGTGGGGGTGGCGATCTGCACCATCGAGGACATGGAGCAGCTCTTCGCCGGCATCCCGCTGGATCAGGTGAGCACCTCGATGACGATCAACGCCACCGCCCCGATCCTGCTCGCGCTGTACATCGCGGTCGCCAAACGCCAGGGTATCCCGCCGAACCGGCTGAGCGGGACGGTGCAGAATGACATCCTGAAGGAGTACATCGCCCGCGGGACATACATCTACCCGCCGCGCCCGTCGCTGCGGCTCATCACCGACGTCTTCCGCTTCTGCGCCGAGCAGGTCCCGAACTGGAATACTATCAGCATCTCCGGCTACCACATCCGCGAGGCCGGGGCGACCGCGGTCCAGGAGCTGGCCTTCACCCTGGCCGATGCCATTCAGTACGTCCAGGCGGCGCTCGACGCCGGCCTGGCAGTGGACACCTTCGCCCCCAGGCTCGCGTTCTTCTTCGACAGCCATAACAACCTGCTGGAAGAGGTGGCCAAGTTCCGCGCGGCGCGGCGGATGTGGGCCCGCATCATGCGCGAGCGCTTCCAGGCGAAGGACCCGCGGAGCTGGATGCTCCGCTTCCACACCCAGACTGCTGGCGTCACCCTCACTGCGCAGCAGGTGCTCAACAATATCTCGCGCGTCACCGTGCAGGCGCTGGCGGCGATCCTGGGCGGGACGCAGTCGCTGCACTGCAACGCCTGGGACGAGGCACTGGCGCTGCCGACGGAGCTGGCCGCTCGCACCGCGCTCCGCACCCAGCAGATCCTGGCGTACGAGAGCGGTGTCGCCGAGACCATCGACCCGCTCGCCGGCAGCTACTACGTGGAATGGCTGACCGACGAGCTGGAGCGGCGCGCCTGGGAGTACCTGCGTCGGATCGACGAGCTGGGCGGGGCCCTGGTTGCGATCGAGCAAGGGTACATCCAGCGTGAGATCCAGGAGAGCGCCTACCGCTACCAGCAGGAAGTGGAGCGCGGCGAGCGGATTATCGTCGGGGTGAATCGCTTCCAGGTGGAGGAAGATAGCGCGCCGGTGGAGATCCTGACGGTCGATCCCGCGATCCGGCAGCGGCAGATCGAGCGGCTGGCGCGTTTCCGACGGGAGCGCGACGCGGACCAGGCGCGGGCGCTGCTGGAGCGGCTGGAAGCGATGGCGCGCGGAACGGACAACCTGATGCCCGGGATTCTCGCCTGCGTGGAGGGGCGCTGCACCCTGGGGGAGATCTCCGACGCGCTCCGGCGGGTCTTCGGCGAGGAGCGCTCGCTGCTTGCCGTCTAACCGCTCCGTCCTCCGGCTGCGCCTGGCACACCACGTGCCGTGCTGAGCCGCAAGCCGCCTTTCCAGCGCAGTGCGGGGGAGGAAGGATATGGCAGAGCACGACGAACACCTGGGTCAGCGCAGCGCTGCCCGGGTCGACCACGAAGGGGAGTCGGCCAGCAGCTCCTCGCTGGACGCCGGCGAATTCCACGCCACCCCGGCCGGCGCGATCCTCGCCGGCGCTGCCACGGGCGGGGTGATCGGGCTGGCGGCCGGGCTGGCCTGGGCTGCCGTAGGGGCGATCGGCGGCGCGATCATCGGCGCCATCGCCGAGCGGCTGATGCACACGGGCGAGGAGCGCGAGCTCCACGAGACCGTGGACGCCAGTGCCCGCCCCCGCCTGACGCGACGGATCGCCGACCCCGACGCCCTGGAGCTGCGGGAGGAGCAGCTCCGGGCCCAAGCACGCAGGCGCGCCGGACGGCTGGACAGCAGGGATGAGCCGCAGCGACCCGAAGCCGAAACGCGCGTGATCGGCGAGGCCTGGATCGTCGAGCGTCGGCCTGTTCACCGCGAAGCGGCCGGCGCGGCTGGCCTGGGAACCCCACGGGAGATCCGGGTCCCGCTGCATGCGGAGGACGTCGTCCCGAGCGCGCAGCCCGAGGCGCTGGACGAGTAGCGCGCCACCCGCTTCGAGGGCAGCGCGGCGCCTTGAAGCCCGTGGAGAATATGATGATTCGCCGGCTCCGATCTGCCTTCAGGACAGGGAGACATGGGGGCGTGCCACTCCTGGGGAGATGCTCGATCCGCGATTTGGCCCAGCGCGACGGCGCCGTTATGGCTCCAGGCGCCTGAGGGTTGGGACCTTGTCGAAGCCAGTGCCGGAGCTGTACAGCTCCGGCTCCCGCCGTCGCTCCAGCAGCGCGGCGGGATGGCATCGACAGAGCTCAGGGTCGGAAGCCCGACGTACAACTCGAACACCCGGCGGTACAATGGAGTACTACTCGAGCGACTGCGCAATCTCCTGGCGACCGAGTCTGTCCTCCGCGACACGATCAGGTGTCCGGGGGCGCTGATGCCCCGCATCGCTGCCCTGCTCGGTCTCACCGCCCCAGCCTACCCGTCGTTCCGCTCGGAGGTCCGGCGCTCGTCTTGACACTCCCGGGGGGCTTGTCTACCATCCCCGCAGGATGGCTGCCGCCCAGATTCCCACGCGCAACGGCCTGCCGGTCACTCCCCTGTATGACGAGCACGTCCGCCAGGGCGCGCGCATGGTGGAGTTCGGTGGCTGGCTGATGCCGGTGCAGTACCAGAGCATCCTCGCCGAGCACGACGCCGTCCGCTCGCGCGCTGGCGCGTTCGACCTGTCGCACATGGGACGGGTGTTCATTCGCGGCCGCGACGCAATGGCGCTGGCGCAGTACGTCTTCGTCAACGACGTGGAGCGGCTCACCGACGGCCGGGCGCAGTACTCGCTCGCGTGCAACGAGCAGGGCGGGGTGCTGGACGATGTGATCATCTACCGGCTCGGCGGGGAGCTGCTGGTGGTGTTCAACGCGGCGAACCGCCGGCGAATGGTGGCCTGGCTGGAGCAACAGGCGGCGCAGCGGGGGTACAGTGCCGCCGTGGACGACCAGACCGGCCGGATCGCGATGATCGGGGTGCAGGGGCCTGCCTCCGAGGGGATCGTGCAAGCGGTGTGCGACGTGGACCTGGCGGACCTGGAGTACTACGCCTCCCGGCGCGGGAACATCCTGGGGAGCCCGGGGCTGATCGCGCGTACCGGCTACACCGGCGAGGATGGATTCGAGCTTGTGCTCGACGCGGCCGCGGCGCCACAGCTCTGGCGGAACTTGACAGAAGGTGAGGCGGCGGTGCGGCCGTGCGGGCTGGGGGCGCGCGATACCCTGCGACTGGAGGCGGGGATGCCCCTGTACGGCCACGAGATCGACGAGTCCACCACGCCGTACCAGGCCGGGCTGGGCCGGGTGGTCAAGCTGGCCAAAGGCGAGTTCGTCGGTCGGGCGGCGCTGGAGCAGGCCAGGGAGCGGACGGACCTGCCACGGCTGGTCGGCTTTCGCATGCTGGACAACGCCATTGCCCGGCAGGGGTTCGAGGTACAGGCGGGCGGCCGGACAGTCGGGCGGGTGACCAGTGGCAGCCCCTCCCCCACGCTGAAGGCGAATATCGGGATGGCCTACGTCGAGCCGGCGCTGGCGGCGGTGGGGCAGCGGCTCGAGATCATGGTGCGTGGGCGCCCGGCGGCGGCCGAGGTAGTGCCGGTACCGTTCGTCCCCCATCGCACCAAGAAACGGCCCGGGGCGGCGCCAAAGCAGGGCTAGGCGCGCTGGCCCAGACCAGGATGGAGGTCGACGCGTGGACCCAGACGACCGCAAATACACCGAAGAGCACGAGTGGGTGCAGCTCACGGGCGATGTCGCGACGGTGGGCATCACTCGCTATGCCCAGGACCAACTGGGTGACATCGTCTACGTGGAGCTACCCAAGGTGGGCGCACGGGTCGAGCAGTCGCAGGCGTTCGGGGTTGTGGAGTCGGTCAAGACCGCCTCCGACCTGTACGCGCCGCTCTCCGGCGAGGTTATCGAGGTGAACCGGGAGGTGGTCGACCACCCCGAGCTAGTCAACCAGGACCCGTATGGCGCCGGCTGGATGATCAAGGTCCGGCCGAGCAATCCGGGCGAGCTCGACAGGCTGCTGGACGCCGCCGCCTACGCTCGGCACGTCGGGGGATAGCCGCCTCGATGCACCAGCGGCGGGTCGTTACGCCTCGGGGCACCATCTGGCCGGGTGATGGCGGCCGTGCGAGCGCCGTTTCGGGCTACAATGCAGAGCTTGACAGAGCCGCTGGGGCGCCCGCCAGGTTCAGGCAGGCGCCCCGCTTTGCGCGTCCGACCATTGCAGCCGATAGGAGCAGCGAGGCATGGGGTTCATCCCGATCTCTGAGTCCGAGCGGCGCGAGATGCTCGCGCGGATTGGCGTCGCGGATTCCCGCGCGCTCTTCGAGGTCATTCCGGAGGCGGTTCGCTTCCCCTCGCTCACCCTCCCGGAGCGCCTGACCGAGATCGAGGCGCTCGCGCACCTGCGTGCGCTGGCGAGCGAGAATCGGGACCTCACCCAACTCGCCTGCTTCGTCGGCGCCGGGGTGTACAACCACTACGTGCCGAGCGCGGTGGATGCGATCCTGTCGCGGGGCGAGTTCTACACCGCGTACACCCCCTACCAGGCGGAGATGAGCCAGGGCACCCTGCAGTACATGTTCGAGTTCCAGAGCCTGGTGTGCGAACTCACCGGGCTGGACGTGGCGAACGCCTCGGTGTACGACGGCTCGACCGCGACGGCCGAGGCGGTACTGATGGCGCAGCGGCTGACGGGCCGGGAGCGGGTGGTCGTCTCCGGCGCGCTGCACCCGGAGTATCGGGAGGTGCTCTGCACCTACCTGGAGGGCCTGGGGCTGACCCCGGTCGAGGCCGGGCTGGAGCTGCGCTCGGATGGCCTGGACGTCCGCCCGGCTGAGGAATTGGTCGACGAGAAGACGGCCTGCGTGGTGATCCAGCAGCCGGACTTCTTTGGCCAGGTGCGCGACCTGAGCGGGGTCGCGGAGCGCTGCCACGCCGCCGGGGCGCTGCTGATTATCGCGGTCGCGGAGGCGGCGTCGCTCGGGCTGCTGAAGAGTCCGGGCGAGTGGGGCGCCGACATCGCGGTGGCGGAGGGGCAGTCGCTGGGGATGCCGATCGCCTTCGGCGGGCCTTACGCCGGGCTGATGGCGACGCGGAGCGACTATGTGCGGCAGCTACCCGGGCGGATCGTCGGCGAGACGGTCGACGCTACCGGCAAGCGTGGCTTCGTGCTGACCCTCCAGGCGCGGGAGCAGCACATTCGGCGCGAGAAGGCGACCTCGAACATCTGCACCAGCCAGACACTGCTGGCGCTCGCCGCCACGGTGTACCTGGCGCTGCTGGGGCCGCGCGGCTTGCGGGCGGTGGCGCAGCGGTCGCACGACAACGCGGTGTACCTGGCGGACCGCATCGCCGCGCTGCCTGGCTACCGGGTGGTGACGCGCCGGCCGTTCTTCAACGAGTTCGCGGTGATCGGGCCGGCGCCCGCGCCGGCTGTCCGGGAGCAGGCGCTTGCGGCCGGGTATCTGGCAGGCTACGATCTCGGCCGTTCGTACCCGGCGCTGGCGAACGGCCTCCTGCTCGCCTGCACCGAACTGAGCAGTCGGGCGCAGATGGATGGGCTGGTGGAGGTGCTGCGCCAGGTGGGGAGGGCCGCGTGACGGAACCGCTGCTCTCGGAGCTCAGCCGGCCCGGCCGCGAGGGGCACGAGCTTCCCTGTGGCGAGGTCCCGAGCGACGCGCTGCCCGAGGCGCTCACACGCGCGCGCCTGCCGCTACCCGAGGTCGGCGAGCTGGACGTGGTCCGCCACTTCACCCGGCTGTCGCAGAAGAACTACGCGATCGACCTTGGCTTCTACCCGCTCGGCTCCTGCACCATGAAGTACAACCCGAAGATCAACGAGGTGGTTGCCCGCCTGCCGGGCTTTGCCGCGATCCACCCCTACCAGCCGGAGTCGAGCATCCAGGGTGCGCTGAAGCTGCTGTACGAGCTGCAGGCGATGCTGGCGGAGATCACCGGATTCACCGCGGCGACGCTGCAGCCGGCGGCCGGCGCACATGGTGAGCTGTGTGGGATGCTGCTGATCCGCGCTTACCACCAGAAGCGTGGCGAGAGGCAGCGGACCAGGGTGCTGATCCCGGACTCGGCGCACGGGACCAACCCGGCGACGGCGGCGATGTGTGGCTTCACCACGGTGTCTGTCCCCACCGACGAGCGCGGGAATGTGGACATGCGGCGGCTCCGCGAGCACCTGGACGACACGGTGGCGGCGATGATGCTGACCAATCCGAACACGCTCGGGCTGTTCGAGGAGCACGTCCTCGAGATGGCGGAGGCGGTGCACCGGGCCGGCGGGCTAATGTACGGCGACGGGGCGAACCTGAACGCCATCCTGGGCGCGGTGAAGCCGGCCCATGTCGGCTTCGACGTCTTGCACATCAACACCCACAAGACGTTCTCCACGCCGCATGGCGGCGGCGGACCCGGCGCCGGTCCGGTGGTCGTCGGCGAAGCATTGGAGCCGTTCTTGCCCACGCCGCGCGTGGTCCGGCGCGCTGACGGCAGCTACGGGCTCGACTCGAGCTACCCGGACTCGATCGGGCGGATGCGTGAGTTCTACGGCCACTTCGGGGTGCTGGTCCGCGCCTACACCTACATCCGCATGCATGGGGCAGAGGGGCTGCGGCAGATCAGCGACGTGGCGGTGCTCAACGCCAATTATCTCCGGGTGCTACTCCAGGCGGTGTATGATCTGCCCTACCAGCGCACCTGTATGCACGAGTTCGTCCTGTCCGGTCGGCGCCAGAAGCAGCAGGGGGTTCGCACCCTGGACATTGCCAAACGGCTCATCGACTACGGCTTCTATCCGCCGACGGTCTATTTCCCGCTGATCGTCGAGGAAGCGATCATGATCGAGCCGACGGAGTCGGAGACGAAGGACACGCTGGATGCCTTTGCCCGGGCGATGATCGAGATCGCCCGTGAGGTGGAGCAGGATCCGGAGCTGGTGCGGACGGCGCCGCACACCCGCGAGCTGCATCGCCTGGACGAAGTGCGCGCGGCGCGCAAGCCCGTCCTGCGCTGGACGCTGAACGAGGCGCCAGCGAACGCGACGTGAGGGGAGACGGTGGCGCAACCGCTGCTTGAAGTCAAGAACCTGCGGACGTGGTTTTACACTCAGGACGGCATTGTGAAGGCCGTCAACGGGATCAGCTACACCCTGAACCAGGGTGAGGCGCTCGGAATCGTGGGCGAGTCGGGCTGCGGCAAGAGCGTCTCCGCGATGAGCATCATGCGGCTCATTCCCACCCCGCCCGGGCGCATCGTCGAGGGCGAGGTGATCTTTGACGGGCGGGACCTGCTAAAGCTCTCCGACGACGAGATCCGCCGGGTGCGGGGCAATGAGATCGCGATGATCTTCCAGGATCCGATGACCTCGCTCAACCCGGTGCTGACCGTGTCGCGGCAGATCACCGAGGCGCTGGAGCTGCACCTGGGGATGAGCGCCAGTTCAGCCCGGAAACGGGCGATCGAGCTACTCGAGCTGGTGGGCATCCCCTCGGCTCGCAGCCGGGTGGACGACTACCCGCACCAGTTCAGCGGCGGGATGCGGCAGCGGGTAATGATCGCGATGGCGCTGTCGTGCAACCCCAAGCTGCTGATCGCCGACGAGCCGACCACAGCACTGGATGTGACGATCCAGGCGCAGATCCTGGATCTGATCAAGCGGCTGCAGCAAGAGCTCGGGATGAGCCTGATCCTGATCACGCACGACCTGGGCGTGGTGGCCGGACTGACGGACCGAATCAACGTGATGTACGCCGGCTACATCGTCGAGAGCGCGCCGACGGAGGTGCTGTTCAGCGATCCCCGCCACCCGTATACGCTGGGGCTGCTGCGCTCCATCCCCCGCATCGACGAGCCGCGCAAGGAGCGGCTGATCCCGATCGAAGGGCTGCCGCCGGACCTGGTGTCGCCGCCCCAGGGCTGCCCGTTCCAGCCGCGCTGCGTCTACGCGGTGGAGCGGTGTGTACCCGAAAACCCAACCCTCGAGCCGGTCCAACGTGGCCACACCATCGCCTGCTGGGTGGACGTAACGGGAGGGGACTCCAATGGCCGATAGGGCGCCTGCCGCGACCGCCGCGACGCTGTCCACCAGGCCGAACGACGTCCTGCTGGACGTCAAGAACCTGAAGATGTGGTTCCCCATCACCCAGGGGCTGATCCTGCAGCGGCTGGTGGGGCACGTGCGGGCGGTGGACGATGTGTCGTTCTTCATTCGCCGCGGCGAGACGCTCGGGCTGGTCGGGGAAAGCGGCTGCGGGAAATCCACGACCGGGCGGGCGATTCTACAACTGTACAAGCCGACAGCGGGAAGCGTGCAGTTCGAGGGGCAGGAGCTGACCACGCTGTCCGGCAGCGCGCTGCGCAAGATGCGCCGCCGGATGCAGATGATCTTTCAGGACCCCTACGCCAGCCTGAACCCGCGGATGACGGTGGGCAGCATCATCGCCGAGCCGCTGGAGATCCACGGCCTGGCCTCGGGACGCGCCAAGCAGGAGCGGGTGCAGGAGCTGCTGCGCCTGGTCGGGCTGAACCCGTACTTCGCCAACCGCTATCCCCACGAGTTCTCCGGCGGGCAGCGGCAGCGCATCGGGATCGCTCGGGCGCTGGCGGTGGAGCCGGCGTTCATGGTCTGCGATGAGCCGATCTCGGCGCTGGACGTCTCGATCCAGGCGCAGATCATCAACCTGCTGGAGCGGCTCCAGGAGGAGCTGGGGCTGACCTACCTGTTCATTGCCCACGACCTGGCGGTGGTCCGGCACATCAGCGACCGCGTGGCGGTGATGTACCTGGGCAAGATCGTGGAGATCACCGGGCGCGACGAGCTGTACGAGCGGCCGCTGCACCCCTACACCCAGGCGCTGCTCTCGGCGGTGCCGGTGCCCGATCCACGGGTGGAGAAGAAGCGCCAGCGGATCATCCTGACCGGTGACGTCCCGAGCCCGGTCAATCCGCCCGCCGGCTGCCGCTTCAACCCACGCTGCCGGTTCGCTCAGGACTACTGTCGGCAGGTCGAGCCGCCGCTCATCGAGGTCAGCCCGAACCACTGGGTGGCGTGCCACTACTGGGACGATATCGAGCAAGGGCGGATGCAGCCCCATGCCCCGGCCATCGCCGACCTGGAGGCGGCGAAGTCGATCCCCACGGTGGACGGGCCCGGGCTGGACACCACGACCGGCAGTGGCGGGGCGATCCCCAGGGTACCGGAGCGCGAGTAACCGGCGCGAGGCTTGGGTCAGAGCTCGAAGTCGTCCAGCTCGTCCTCGTTCGCTTCCAGCTCCGTCAGTGCCCGCTCGGCTGCGCTGCGGATGACCTCGCTCTCATCGCCAATGGCATAGAGGAGCGCTTCGCGCGCCTCTTCTCCACCGATCTGCCCGAGCGCGCGCAGCGCCGCGAGCCGAACGTCGATGGAGGGATCCTCGATCAGGTCGACCAGCGCCGAGACAGCACGGGCATCTTCGAGCTCCCCGGCGGCGCGGGCGGCCTCCTCGCGCTCGGCCGGGTCGTCACTTTGGAACGAGTCGAGCAGTCGCGGGAGCCAGCGCGGGTCCGCGCTGCGGCCCATCCCGCGCAGCGCGCCCAGCCGTGCCCAGGGTTGCTGATAGCCCCCGGCGAGTTGCTCTTGCGCCTGCTCGTCCGAGAAATAGCCGAGGGAGCCGAGCGCGGCGGCGCGCACGCGCTCCGGCTGGCTCTGAGCGCGGGTGGTCTCCAGCAGGGCGCGCTCGATCCGCGCCGCCAGACTGGAGGGCAGCTCGCCCACCTCGGCGCGGTAGGCATAGGGCGCCAGGGCGCTCGCCGCGGCCGCGCGGACGTCCTCGCTAGGGTCGCTCTTGAGCAGGTCGAGCACCGCGTCGAGCAGCGTGGCGGAGTCGTCCGCGACGATCGCCGCCAGGGCGCTCTGGCGCACTTCGGGGTCCGGATCGGCCAGCGCCACCTGGTACACCGCGGTGAAGTCGAGCCGGGCATCACGGCGCTCGACGGCACTGAGCACCGGCAGCAGGGAGGCGCGTAGTTCAGCCTCGAGCCCGGACCAGGTGGCACGGAACAGCTCGCGCCCGGCCTGCGACAGGCTGGACAGCGCGCCGAGCTCGGTCTCGGACAGGCTCCGGCCGGCCACGAAGCTATCGAGAGCGGCACGGAGTAGTGCGGCGTGGGGCTCAGTAGGCTCGGGCAAAGAGGACTCGGCGTGGGCTTGGTCGGCCATCGTAGACGCACTGGCCCGGTTCGTTCCCCAGGTCGCTGAGGGGAATGCAGCGAATCGTCGCTCCGGTCTCGGCCTTGATCGCCGCTTCACAGGAGGGATCGCCGCACCATTGCGCCAGGATGAAGCCGCGGGTCGTCTCCATGATCTGCTTGAACTCGTCATAGCTGGCGGCCGGGCGGATGTTCGCCTCCAGGAACGCCCGCGCCCGGCGCAGGAGGTCTCGCTGGATCGTCTCGAGCGTCTCCGCTACCACGTGGGGGATATCCGCCAGGGGCACGGGATAGCGGGTCCGCCCCGGGTCATCCCGCCGGACCATGTCCACCCGCTGCTCCTGCACTTCGCGGCTGCCCACCTCGAGCCGGAGCGGGACGCCCCGAAGCTCCCACTCGCTGCGCTTCCAGCCCAGCCGCTTGTCGCTCCAGTCGGTGAGCAGGCGCACCGTGCCCGCCAGCGCCTGCTCTACCTGGCCGACGAAGTCCCGGATGTCCGGCTCATCGCGGACCGGCAGGATCGCCAGTTGGATCGGGGCGACGTGCGGCGGGAGGATCAGCCCCGAATCGTCCCCATGCACCATGATGAGCGCGCCGATGGTGCGCGTGCTCAGTCCCCAGCTCGTCGTCCAGACCAGCTTCCGCTGGCCGTCGTCGTCCTGAAAGCTGATGTTGAAGGCCCGGGCGAAGTTCTGGCCCAGGTGGTGCGACGTGCCCGATTGGAGCGCCAGGCCATCTGGCATGAGCGCCTCGATGGTGTAAGTCTTCTCGGCGCCAGCGAACTTCTCGGCCGCCGATTTGTAGCCCTTGATCACCGGGATCCCGAGGTCGTTCTCCACGAAGTCCGCGTAGATATCCAGGATACGCAGCACCTCATCCAGCGCGTCCTGCTCGGTGCGATGCGCGGTGTGGCCCTCCTGCCAGAGGAACTCGGTGGTGCGCAGGAAAAAGCGGGTCCGCTTCTCCCAGCGCACCACGTTGTTCCAGAGGTTGATCAGCACTGGCAAGTCACGCCAGGACTGGATCCACTTGGAGTACATCAGCCCAATGATGGACTCGGACGTGGGTCGAATGGCGAGCCGCTCGGCCAGCGGCTCGTTGCCGGCCTCAGTCACCCAGGCAACCTCCGGGGCGAAGCCCTCGACGTGCTCCGCTTCCTTCTTCAGCAGGCTCTCCGGGACGAAGAGTGGGAAGTAGGCGTTGCTGTGGCCGGTGGCCTTGAAGCGGGCGTCGAGCAGCGCTTGCATGTGCTCCCAGAGGGTGTAGCCATACGGCCGGATCACCATGCAGCCGCCAACGGGCTCGAAGTAATCGGCGAGCTCGGCGCGGAGAATCACGCGCACGTACCAGTTCGACAGGTCGCTCTTTGGGGGAAGCTCTTCCTGAAAACTCTGCGAGGTAACAGCCATCGAGCAGGAGACTCCAGATCAGGGGGACACAACAGTGTAACGAAGGCTTCCGGAGCCTAGCAACTCGCGTCCGAGGCAAGTATTCTGGCGCTGGGGCTGGCACGACCTGTGCCACTCTGTGGGGGCGAAGCAACGAGGAGTGCGCCAGGTGTGGGACGGGACGATGACTGAACCTCTGGAGGTTTCCGCGGCTCGGGAGCGGGACGAGCAGGTCCGCGGGCCGACATGGGTCGAGGTCGACCTCGACGCGGTCGAGCGCAACGTCAGGCGTGTGCGCGCCTGGGTTGGGCGCGCAGTTGGCGTGTTCGCCGTCGTCAAAGCCGATGCCTATGGACTCGGCGCCCTGCCGGTGGCTCGGGCGGCTCTGGCCGGCGGCGCCTCTGGCCTGGCCGTGGCGCGTGTGTCGGAAGGGCGTGCGCTGCGCGCGGCCGGAATCGAGGCCAAGATTCTCGTTCTCACCGGCGTCCCGACGGAGGAGCTGGCGGAGGCGGTCGAGGCCGAGCTCGCGCTCAGTCTCGCTGACCGCGCGCCGTTGCCGGCGCTGCGGGTGGCTGCGTATAGGGCGGGCAAACGGGCGGTGGTCCACCTGGCCCTGGACACCGGGCTCACCCGCTACGGAGGCGACCCAAACGAGATCGAGGCGCTGGCCGAGGCGATCGCTAGCGACCCCGCCATTCGCCTCGATGGGCTGTATACCCACTTCGCCAGCGCCGACGAGACGGACGGCTTTCTGGAGGAGCAGCTTGCGCGCTTCCATCGGGTGCGGCTCCGGCTGGAGCGGCTGGGACACGTTATTCCGCACTACCATGCGGCCAACACCGCCGCGACGTTGCGAACACCGGCGGCGCATCTGGACCTGGTTCGGCTGGGCATCGGGCTGTATGGCGCGGGTGTCGGAGCGGCAGACCCGGCGGCGCCGCGCCTGGAACTGGCGGTGCAGCTCCGGGCACGTGTGCTGCGCGTCATGGAGGTGTCCGAGGGGACGACGGTCGGCTATGGCCGGACCTTCCGTTGCCCGGGCCCAACGCGGCTGGCGCTGGTCGGCGCCGGCTTCGCGGACGGCGTGCCCCGAGCGCTGTCCAATCGCGGCGTCGTGCTGATCGGCGGCCAGCGGGCTCCACTGGTCGGCCGGGTATCGATGGACCAGTGCGTAGCGGACGTGACGGCGCTGGGGGCGGTCGAGCCCGGCGACGAGGCCGTCTTCTATGGTGTCCAGGGCAACACTAGCCTGAGCCCCGACGAGGTGGCGCAGGCAGCCGATACCAACGTGCACGAGCTGTTTTGCCGGATCGGCGCGCGTGTCCCGCGCATCTATCGGCGCCAAGCGCGGCCGGACAGTCTCAGCACCGGGCACGAGGCCTCCGCGGCCCCATGGAGTTGGGATCGGCTGCCTCGGGTGGTCGCCGAGCCGCTGGAGCGGCCTCTCTCGGCGCGCGTCGAGGCGGAGTTGGCGAGCTGACGGGTACCGCCCGCGCCCGGCGCTGTGAAAGCCGTCAGGCGGGCGGCCAGTAGTGCGCCGGCGGCAGGTCCTTCATGGTAAGCAGGCCGGGCGCCGCCTGCAGGACGCGCGGGACGCAGTTGACGACGATCGCCGCGGTCGCCACGTCGCCATGCACGCCGCCGGGCAGCACCAGTTCCAGTGGTGGCTCGCCATCGATCCTTACCGCGTCGCGCGGCTCCTTCGCCCCCACGTACATCTTCAGCTCCAGCGTGAGCACCTGGCGGCCGCCCACGCGGCCGACCGCCCGCTGGTGGACGCCCGCGGCGTGGCCGGCCGGTACAGTGAGGAACTCGGTGCGCTGATCCGTCTCGGCAACCACCGGCTCAATCGTCTCCTCGTAGTCGTCGAGCTGCCAGCCCATCGCCGCCGCGACCATGTGCAGCGACTCGGCCAGGCCGACATGGCGGATCTTCTTCTCCGCAGCGAGCTGGCGGAACTCCGCGACGGTCAGCCCGGCGCCGATCTTCCGTTGGAGCGGGAGCCGGCGCGCGGAGGCGTCGACCACACGGGTGATCTCTATGCCCCGCACCGCGCGGCAGGCGGTGGTGAGCATGATCGGCAGGCTGTCCATGACGAAGCCCGGGTTGACGCCGGTGCCGAGCACGCGAGCGTGGTGCTCGCGGGCAGTCTGGTCGAGCTGCCGGGCCAGCGCGGTCGCCGCGCCAAAGGGGAAGCTCAGCTCCTCACAGGTGGAGATCACGTTGGCGCCCGCGCGTAGACACTCCAGGAGCTGGCTGCTCACCGCCTCTAGCGAGGACGAGGTGGTGTGCAGTACCACGTCTGGCTTCGTCTGCGCCAGGACCGCCGCGGCGTCGGCGCTCACCGTCACTCCCGTGGGCTCTGCCAGCCCAATGACGTCGCCGGTATCGCGGCCGACCTTGGCCGGATCGATGTCGATCGCCCCGACCAGCCGAAGCCGACGCTCGTGGGCCAGGCGGGCAATGGCGGCCCCGATGGGGCCCAGCCCGTACTGGACAACTCGAATCTCCTCACTCACTGCCCGTGTCTCCCTCGCCGCTTCAGCCTGCTGGCCGGCCCTGGGGGCGGCGGGACGCTGCCCACCCGCGGCGTACTGTTGCAAAGGATACTTGTCCCGTGGCCCTGCTGCCGAGCCGGGCCCGTCAGGCTCGCGTCTTGCCACCCCGCCGGTGGCCGGCTGCACGGCGGAGCGTGGGGGCCTCGCAAGACCAACGCGGATCGGCTAATCTTACGCCTGGGAGGTCATCGTGCGACTCGGCGATGGGCTAGCAATCACCTGGCTTGGACATGCCTGCTTCCTGGTCGAAACGCCCGGCGGGAAGCGGATCGTGTTCGATCCGTGGACAACGGGGAATCCCGCCTGTCCGGATGCCTTCAAGCACGTCGACCGGGCAGACGTGATTCTGCCCTCACATGCCCACTTCGACCATATCGGCGACCTGGTCGAGATTGCGCGGACGACGAATGCGCAGGTGCCCTGTATCTGGGAGCTCTCGGTCTGGCTCGAATCGCAGGGAATCAAGAGCGCGATCGGGATGAACAAGGGCGGGACAGTGGAGGTGGCCGGTCTGCGCTGCACCATGGTCCACGCGGACCACAGTAGCGGCATCCTGAGCGACGGCGCGGTGAGCTACGGGGGCGAGCCGGCTGGCTGGGTGGTGGAGCTGGAAAACGGCAAGCGCTTGTACCACGCGGGCGACACCAACGTCTTTGGCGACATGCGCCTGATCGGGGAGCTGTACAAGCCCGACGTCGCCTTGCTCCCGATCGGCGGCCATTTCACCATGGGGCCGGTGGAGGCGGCCACAGCGACGCGGCTGCTCGGGGTCAAGCTGGTGATCCCGATGCACTACGGCACCTTCCCGGTGCTGGCCGGCCGGCCGGAGCAGCTCCGCGAGCACCTCAAGGACAAGCCGGTGGATGTGTTGGAGATGCGGCCCGGCGAGACGCTGCGCTGAAGCCGGCCTGGCCGCCCGGATGCTCCGGGCGGCCAGGCCGGCGCGGGCGTTGACCCGGGTCAGCGCCCGCGCTCGAAGCGACGCGCCACCGCGTTCACGATCGCGCGGCGGATCATCGACTGGACGATCGGATTGCCGAGCAGGCTCATAAGCGGCGGCACCAGGTCCGGCACCGCGCTGACTTTCCGGGTGAAGCCGGACAGCGCGCCTCGCCTGCTCGCGCTCGCTGCTTCGGCCGCGCGGGCTTTCGCCCGGCGTGCCAGGCGCGACGCCCGTTCCACCGGTGACGCCGGCCGGGTCCACTCCGCCAATGCTGCACCGACGACCGCGCCAGCGACCGCCGCCGCGAGCGCTCCGGCCAGCACCGGCTGCTCGCGCAGGAGCCGAGCCACCCCGGGCAGCACCGTTTGGGCGCAGAATCGCGCCCCGCTGGCGATCGCCGCGAACACCCCTCCATCCTGTTCCCAGCCGCTCGCGCCCAGATCCTTGTCAGTACCCATGGTCATCGTCGAGCCCCCGTTTCGCCGTCACGCTGCTATCCACGATACTATCGCCCCTGAGGTCGGTACACGTCGAGGGCAACCTGGAGTACCGCGCGGCCGGCGGGTGTAGCAACCTCCGCACCAGAGCCGCCGTGCTCGAAGACGACCGCGATCGCCAGGCGCGGCGCGTCGACCGGGGCGAGCCCGATGAACCAGGCGTGGGGGGTCTGGCCCTGTCCGACCTCGGCGGTACCCGTCTTCCCGCCCACCTTCACCCCCGGGATGCGGGCCGGGGCGGCGTAGCCGTTCTCCACGCCCTCGAGCAGGAAGGCGCGCAGAACGCTCGCCGTCTCCTGGCTCACGACGTCGTCGATCCACCCGCCCGGCTCGTGGACGGTGCGCACCGTGCCATCCGGGGAGCGGATCTGGGAGACCAGGTAGGGTCGCGGCAGCTTGCCATCGTCGCCCGGCACCGCCACCGCCAGCGCCATCTGTAGCGCGGTGACGGACAGCTCCCCCTGGCCAAAGGCGGTGCTCGCCAGCAGCCCGACGCTCCAGGGGCTGCTCGGGTCTTTCAGGCGGCTCGGGGCGACCGGAAGATCGAACGGAATCGACCGTCCGAAGCCGAAACGGGCGGCGTAGTCCTCCAGCACCTGGGCCGAGGGATCGATGGAATGGTCCTGCCAGGGATAGCGGCCGGGCGGGTGGTCGTCGAGCCAGGGATTGATCGGCCCGGGGAAGCCGAGCAGCAGCCCGGTCAGGGCGAAGACCCGGTTCGACGACCAGGCGAACGCCTGCTTGAAGGTGAGCCGCGGGATGTGGATGCTGTTGCGGCAGTCGACGGGCTGGCCGCCGAGGTTGATCGCGGTGGTGCAGGTGAACGGCTGGTCGAGGTTCACCAGCCCCTTGTCGAGCGCCGCAGAGGCGGTCACGAGCTTGAAGGTGGAGCCCGGCACGTAGGCCGACTGGGTCGCTCGGTTCAGCAACGCTGCGTCCGGGTTGTCGCGCAGGGCGGGGAACTGCTCATCGACCTTCCCCGGGTCGAAGCTCGGGCTACTGGCGAGCGCGAGCACCTCGCCAGTCTTCGGGTCGAGGACGACGATCGCGCCCGGGTGATCCCCGAGCGCGGCCATCGCCGCCTGCTGAATCCGGGCGTCGAGGGTGGTAACGATGTCCGAGCCGACGACCGGGCGGTGTAGCAGCCGCTGCTGGAGCTGCTGGAGCGCGTCGTCGGCGCCGGCCCCACGCAGGTCGGCATCGTAGCGCTCCTCCAGGCCGCTGTTGCCGTAGCGCAGACTATGGTAGCCCGTCACGGGCGCTGCCGCCGGCAGCGGGTAGTCGCGCACCTCGTTGTCGCCCTCGCGCCGGTCCTCGGCCAGTGGGCGCCCGGTGCGATCCAGGATGCGGCCGCGGCGAACCTGCTGCTCCGCCGCCACCAGGCGCGGATTGCTCGGCTGGGCGTTCAGGCTGTCGGCGGCGACGAGCTGCCAGTAGGTGAGTCCGAGCGCGACCACCAGGAAGGTGGTGGTCAGGGCGACGCCGAGCCGGGCGACGTTAGCGCGCATGCCGTGCCCGCCCGGCCTCGTCGGAGATGCGCAGCAGCAGTCCGAGCATGAGGCAGTTGGCGGCCACCGAGGAGCCACCGTAGCTCACCAGCGGCAGGGTGATGCCGGTGAGCGGGATCAGCCGCACCGTTCCGCCCAGGATGATGAGCGCCTGGATGCCGATGACGGAGCCCAGGCCGGCCGCGAGCAGGGAGGCGAAGCTGTCGCGTGTCTGGAGCGCAATGTGGAAGGCGCGGTAGACCAGCAGCGCGTAGAGCGCGACGATGGCGAGGGACCCGAGCAGGCCAAGCTCTTCGCCGGCCGCGGCGATGACGAAGTCGGTGTGCGCGGCGGGGATGCTGCGCGGGAGCCCGAACCCGAGCCCGGTCCCGACGATGCCTCCGGCGGCGAAGGCGAACAGCGCCTGAATGATCTGGTAGCCGGAGGTTTCGCGTCGCGCCCAGGGGTCGAGCCAGACGGCGATGCGGAGCTGGACGACGGAGAAGAGCGTATAGGCGAGATAGGCGGCGACGCAGAAGCCGAGCAGGCCGAGCAGCGCGGTGCCCACCCGGCCGGAGGCGGCGTAGAACAGCGCCAGGAAGACGCCGAAGAACAGCAGCGCCGCGCCGAGGTCGCGTTGCAGCGTCAGGACGCCGAGCGAGGCGGCGGCCATCACCACGAGCGGAACCAGGTAGGGCACGGGCGGCAGCCGCAGCGGCCCCAGCCGCGGCCCGCCAAACGCGATCAGCTCCCGATAGTCGTCCAGATAGGCGGCGAAGAAGACGACCAGCAGCACCTTCAGGATTTCGGACGGCTGGAAGTAGATGCCGCCCAGTCCCAGCCAGAGCCGCTCGCCGCTGCCATTCGGGTCCACCCCCAGGACGAAGGTGACGAGCACCAGCCCGAGCCCGAGCAGCGCCGCAGTGTACTTGTATCCCTTGAGCCAGTCCACGCGCGGGAGCGCCGCCATTGTTCCGATCAGGAGCGCCAGCCCGAGCCCGAGCCAGATCGTCTGCCGAACCGCGAGCGCCGGCTCCAGCCGGGTGATGACCACCAGGCCCAGCCCGGCGAGCATCGCCGCCAGCGGCAGCAGGAGCTGATCCGCCCAGCGGTAGCGCCAGGCAAGCACGGCGTGGGTCGCCAGCAGCAGCAGCCCGAACAGCATACCCGAGCCGAGCTGCGGCAGGGAGACCTCGCCCGAGCGGGCCAGGGCGAGCTGCGCCAGCCCCAGCAGGGTGACCGCGATCGGAAACGGCAGCAGCAGCAGCTCCAGTGGCCGGCGCAGCAGCGTCATCGTCGGTTCTCCGGGCGGACGAGCTTCAATCGGACGCTCCCCAGCGCAATGACGTCGCCCGGAGCGACCCGCACCTCGCCGCGCACCGGGCGCTCGTTCAGGCGCGTGCCGTTGGTGCTGCCGAGGTCCGCCAGCAGCCAGACGCCATCGCGAGGTGTCAGCCGGGCGTGGCGGGCGGAGACGTAGCCGTCGTCCAGGACGATCGCGTTGTCCCGCGCCCGCCCGAGCGTGGTGGGGCCGCTCAGCTCGAACGCGGCGCCGACCCGCAGGGAGGTGGCGCCGGGATCGACGACGAGCAGTCGGTCCTCGCCGCGCGGCGGCTCGGGGACTGTCCCCGCCGCGGCGCGATGGAGGTCACGCCGGATGACGCTGAGCACCGATAGCAGGAAGGCGTACAGCGCCAGAACCATCGCCAGGCGGAGCAGCAGGATCAGGACGTCCACAGGCATCGACGACGGGCCCCGATCAGTCGGTAGGCACTTGGCGGAAGCGGGCCAGCACCCCGCCGAAGGCGATCTCGTCGCCGTCGCGCAGCCGATGCTCGACGATCGGCTGGCCGCCCACCGTGGTGCCGTTGGTGCTGTCCAGGTCGCGCAGAACGTACTCCGGCCCGGCCCGCTCAATCACCGCGTGGTGGCGGGACACACGCTCGTCCGGGATCGGCACCGCGTTATCGAGCGCTCGGCCAATCGTCACCCGGGGCGCGTCGAGCGCCAGCCGAGCGCCGGATTCCAGCTCCAGCCAGGCGGTCGCTCGCGCTGGCGCGGGCGACGGCTGGACCGCCGGGAGCCGGCGCGTCTGCTCGAGCGCCTCGTCCTGGCCGGCAGCCGGGGGCGGGGCGGTGTCCAGGAACTGGGCATCCACTCGCACCGTGCCGGGCCGGACGCGGGTGTCGGCGACGAGCTGGACTCGCCAGGGCGCGACCACGCGTAGCCCGTGGTCGCGCGCGTAGGCTTGCAGGTAGCGCTGGACCTCGGTGGCGAGCGCCTGCTGGTAGCTGGCGAAGCGGGCGAAGTCGGCTGGGTGCAGGGAGATTGCGTAGCTGTTGGCGACCTCCGGGCCGCTGGGGCCGATCACCTGGCTTGCCGCGAGCGCCCGCGCTGCCGCCTTGGCGAGCTGCACCGGCTGCAGCCGCGGCTGGAAGAGTCGCTGCGCCGAGCCCTCCACCACGGACTCGGCCAGCCGCTCGATGCTGCGCAGCCACGACACAGCGCTACCTCTCCCGAGACGGCCGCGCCAGGCTGGCGGCGTTCAGCGGCTCGTCCTGGCGGTAGGCGAGCCCGAGCGCGGCCGCTAGCTCCGCCTTCTGCAATTCTCGGCCCAGGTAGGCGGCGTGCTCCGGGTAGCCGACGAGCTGCTCGTTGAGAATCTGGCGGCAGAGCTGCTCGGCGCTCTGGCCCTCCCAGCGTCGTCCGGTGGGACCCTGCTGCGTCCCGTGCTCGACCATGATCGTGCCCTGCTCGACGCGGATCCAGAACAGCCCGCGCGGATCACTGCGCCAGGGTAGGGTGCGCGGGTAGCGGCGTGCCACCACCTCGGCCGCGTGCTGGGCGTCGCGATCGAGGAGCTGAAGCCGGTTGGCGACGATCGTCAGCGGACCCGGGTGCAGCCCGGCCTCCGCGGCACGGCGCCGGTGCTCCTGTCGGAGCGCCCTGGCCCGGGCCGGCCAGGCGCTGAACAGGTCCAGGCGCGGGTAGAAGGCGGTTAGCCCGAGCGCCCCGGCGGAACGATGCTCCAGAAGCCGCGGGTGGCCGAGCGCCGCCGCGGGTCTGTCACCGACGAGAGGCGGGCCGAACCAGCGCGCCGCCTCTTCCGCGTCGCCCTCGCCCGCCAGCACCGTGCAGGCGACCAGCAGCTCCCGCCCGGGACGCGGCCCGGCGAACGAGGTCCCGAACTGGAGCGCGAGCTTGAGGAACTGGACCCAGGCGCGGGCGGCGCTGGCGTGGCGGACGAGGAACCCGGCCGGCTCGGCGGTGAGCACGGCCTCGCCCCGGCCGGGCGGCGGGACAACGATCGGCTCACCCCAGGGGGGCAGGCGGGGCAGCGCCGCGATCTCCGCTCGAAGGCGCGCGGGGTCGGTGAGGCCGACCAGGTTGACCAGCCGCACCCCCCGGCGCAGCGTCTCGATCAGCTCCGGGCTGAGCCCCGCGTCGAGCCGGACGCCGCCGGGGAGCCGTCCCTGGGCATCTGGCCCCTGTTCGAACAGGCCAATCACCGGCGCCGCGGTGCCGGTGAGGTCCGTGCCGCACAGCACCAGGTAGCGGATGCGCGGGTTGGCGAGCAGATTGCGCGCCAGGAAGGCGAGCCCGGTGGCGGAGTAGAGGTTGCCGCAGGCGGCGAACGAGGCCGGATCGAGGCCGGCCGCGATGCGGCGGGCATCGGTCCAGAGGGTGAGCACCGCGACGTCGCTCTCCAGATTCGAGACGACGATCGCGTCGGCGTGAGAGATGGGCCAGGAATGGCTCGGCACGTCCACGTCTCCGCCTCATTGTACGGATCAGGTGGCGGCGCTTCGGTCATTGCGAGCGAGGGCGCCAGCGCTCGGCGATGAGCCGCAGCACCTGGCGAAACTCGGCCCGATCGTCGCGCGAGAGGCGCGGATCGGCCAGCACTTCGACCACCAGGCTCACGGTAGCGTCCCAGACGCCCGGCTCCAGCAGCCGCGCTGGCGCCATGCCGGCGGCGAGCAGCAGGCGATCGGCCTCGATGCGGCTCAGCTCGAGCGCGCGGGCGAGCGCTTCGACGATCGGCCGCCGAGGAACGATCGGAGCCGCGGCGGGCGCCGCCTCGATGCGATTGACGTAGGCGGGATCGATGCCGGCGCGGCGGGCAAGGGCGTTCTGGGACAGGCCCGCGCGGACGCGCGCCTCGCGTAGCGCTCGTCCAAAGGCCGCCCCATCAGCCAGTGCCTGGCCGTCGTCTGCCACGCCGCCTCACCCCACCAGGAGTATTGACAGTTTCTCACAATCTCGCAGAGGCCGTCCACAGCCCGCGGGGTTGTCCACAGCCCCCAGTCTGATATTGACGAATGGTCATAAGAGCGAGGGAGGGGCCGCGTGCTATACTCGGCCGCGGCCATGCTCGAAACCGGCGTCGACATCGTGGAGATCGACCGGGTCGCCGCTCTCGCCGCTCGTTTCGGCGAGCGGTTCCAGCGCCGCGTCTTCACCCCGGCGGAATGGGCCGAGTGCGCTAGCCGCCCCGCCTCGCTCGCTGCCCGCTTCGCTGCCAAAGAGGCGGTCATCAAGGCGCTCGGCTGCCGCGAGATCGCCCTGCACGAGGTTGAGGTCGTGCGCCAGGAGGGCGACCGACCCCGGATCCGCCTGCACGGCCGCGCCGCGGCTCGGGCGCGCGACCTGGCGGTGGAGGAGCTGGCACTCAGCCTGAGCCACAGCCGCCGCTACGCTGTGGCCAGCGTGGTCCTGCGGCGTGCGACGCACGACGCCGTGGCCTACTACGACTAGCGGACGCATTGCCAGCGATGGGCACGCGTGCGAGCGAGTGCGGCGAGTCGGGGGTGGCGAGCCGGCTCACGCGCCGGCTGGTCGCTCCGGACATCGTCACCGTTGAGCAGATGCGCCGCCTCGAAGCGGCCGCAGCCGCGGCCGGCGTCTCGGAACGGACCTTACAGGCGACGGCCGCCCGGGGGCTGGCGGAGCTAGCCCAGGCGCTGGGCATCGAGCCGCGACGCGACACCGTCGTCGTGCTGGTTGGCCCCGGGAACAACGGGCGGGATGCCATGCTGGCCGGGGCGCACCTGGCCCGTCGCGGCTACCGGGTGGCGCTGTACCTCGGTCCCCGCCACGCGGTCGAGCCGGATGAGCTGCAGGGGCTCCGCGCGGCGGGAGCGCGCCTGGCGCTGCACGCCGAGGCGGGCGACCAGGTGCTGGACGTGCTGGACGGCTGGCTCCAGCACGCCTCGCTCGCGATTGACGGGCTGCTCGGGATCGGCGCCCGCGGGGCGCTGCGCTCCCCGCTGAAGGAGGCCGCGGAGCGGCTCAACCGCGCTCGGCAGGAGCGGCGCGGGACGCTGCGGGTGCTGGCGGTGGACATCCCGTCGGGGATCGACGCCGACGACGGCGGGGTGGAGGGCGTGGCGGTGCAGGCGGACGTCACTGCCGCCCTCGGCGCGGTCAAGGCCGGCACGCTCCGCTTCCCCGCCGCCGAATTCGTGGGCGAGCTCATCTGCCTTGGGATCGACCTGCCCCCCAGCGCCAGCGAGCCCGATGCGCCCCGGGTGCTCGACCCCGCGGCCGTCGCATCGCTTGTGCCCAGCCGTGATCCAGCCGGGCACAAGGGCAGTATGGGCAAGGTGCTGGTGGTAGGTGGCTCACACCTGTACCTGGGGGCGCCGATCCTGTCTGCGCTGGGCGCGGCGCGCAGCGGCTGCGGGCTGGTGGCGCTGGCGGTGCCGTCGCCTGTGCGCCAGGCCGCCGCGGTGGCGATTCCAGAGGCGACGTACCTGGGCGAGGTCGATCCCGAGCGTGATCCAGATGGCGCCGCCGCGGTCGTGGCGGAGCGGCTGGGGGAGTTCGAGGCGCTGCTGGTTGGGCCCGGCCTCGGTCGGAGCGACAACGCCGGGCGCTTCGTGCGAGCGCTGCTGTCCACCTACCTGCCCGCCACCCGCACGCCCACGGTGGTCGACGCGGACGCCCTCTACGTCCTGGCCCGCTGGGGCGCGTGGTGGGAGCAGGTGCCGAGCTACCTGGTGCTGACGCCCCACCACGGCGAGATGAGCCGGCTGAGCGGCCAGCCGATCGAGCAGGTCGCGCAGGAGAACTGGATCGCGGCGCAGCGGGCCGCCGAGCAGTGGCGACAGGTGGTTGTGCTCAAGGGGCCGCACACCGTGGTCGTGGTGCCGCGGGAGCGGAGCTGGGTCTATCCCCGGGCCAACCCCGCACTCGCCACCGCTGGCAGCGGCGACGTCCTGGCCGGGCTGATCGCCGGACTCATCGCCCAGGGTGCGGACCGCTGGGACGCGGCCCGTCTGGGTGTGGTGGCGCACGCGCTGGCGGCGCAACGGCTGGTGGCGCGGCGCCGCTGGCGCTCGCTGCTGGCGTCGGATCTGTGCCGTGAGCTGCCGCGGGTGCTCCGCGCCCTGGCCAAGGCGGCCGCCGCTTCGACTGCCCCGCACCTGGGCTAAGCGGGGCGCTTCAGGCGCCCAGAAGGTCGGCGCCCACGTGGCGGAGCGCGCGCAGCAGCTCCGGACTCTGCCCGATGGCGCGGGCGGCCTCCTGCATGGCCGTGAGCGTGGGGCGGGTCAGACGGGCCTTCATCCGCCCGGTCGGGCCGGAGATGGCCAGCGCGGCGACACAGCCGAGCGTGGGTGTGCTGATCGGGACCGCCAGGCAGGTGAGCCCGGCGGCGTACTCTTCGTGGTCGACCGCGTAGCCGCTGGCGCGCGTCGCGCACACCGCTTCGCGCACCGCAGCCTGCGCCTTCCGTGAGAGCGGAGCGCCCCGGCTGGTCCGAACCTGCTCCAGGTAGGCATCCAGCTCCTGGTCGCTCCAGCGCGACAGGAGCACCCGGCCGGAGGCGGTGCAGTAGGCCGGCAGGCGGGTGCCGACGCCGTAGGCCATCCGAAAGGGAAGCACGCTCTCGACGCGCTCGACAACGAGCACCTCGTTGTCGACCAGCGCCAGCAATCCGACGGTCTCGTCCAGCGCCAGGCTCAGGCCGCGCAGCAGGCGGTACACTCGATCGCCCGGCCGGATCTGGATCTGCGCAACCTGTCCGATGCGGATCGCCTCGCGGCCGAGCCGGTAGGTGCCGGCGGTCGGCCCGCGCTCGATCAGCCCGGCCTGGATCAGGCTCGCCAGCAGCCGGTGGGTGGTGCTGCGCGGCAGGTTGATGCGCCGGCTAATCACCCCCAGCGTCTGCTCCGGCTCGCCGGGCGTGAAGACGCTCAGCACGCCCGCGGCGCGGGCGATGGATTGCACCGGTCCAAGCGCATGTTCCGCATCGTGAGACATAGGCTTGCCTGGTAGAGCGGACACTACTAGATTCCGCATGCTCGGTCAAGCGCAGGACGGCGCAGCTTGGCTGCCCACTGGGGGGACCGTGAAGATCGAGTATGCTGAAGTCCTGGCGATCGCCCCGGCGGCCGATCGGCTCACCTGGGCACACGACCTGCCCGGCCAGTTCATGACGGGCACCATCCTCCGGCTGGTCAGCGACGACGGCTGCGAGGGGGTTGGTGGCGTCTGCACCTACTCCGCCACCGGCTTCGACCGCGCGGCGGCCGAGAGCCTGCGCCACCTGCTCCCGGAGCTGGTGGGCGCCGATCCGCTGGCGCACGAGGCGATCATGGCCCGTCTCCGCCCGCGCACGCTCCCAACCGTACCCGGAGCGATCTCGGCGGTAGACATCGCCCTCTGGGATTGGCTCGGCAAGCAGGTTGGCCTGCCCATCTACCAGCTCCTGGGCGGGGCACGGCCACGGATCCCGGCCTACGCCAGTACCCCGCTGCTCACCGACGCCGACGCCTACGTCGACTTCGTCTCGCAGCTCCGCGAGCAGGGCTTCCGGGCGATTAAGTTCCATTGCTGGTGCGTGCCTGAGCGCGACCTGGAGATGCTCCGGGCGGTCAGGAAGGCCCACCCCGACCCGGACCTCGTGCTGATGCTGGACGTCGAGAACAACTACGACCGCCCGGCGGCGCTGCGGGTGGCGCGCGAGCTGGAGGAGCTGGGCGTCCTCTGGTTCGAGGCGCCGCTCCCGGATTTCGACCTGGAGGGGTACCGCCTGCTCCGCCAGCATACCAGCGTCCAGATCGTGCCAGCCGGCAACTGGGTGCTGGATCCGCAGGGCATCGCATCTGGTCTGGCCTCTGGTGCCTGGGACGCGGCGCGGATCGATGCGACTGTGGGCGGGGGGATCACTGCCGCCAGAGATGCGTGCGTCCTGGCGCGCGCCTACGGCGCGACCTGCGAGCTGCAGTGCTGGGGCTATACGCTCAGCCAGGCGGCCAACCTGCACGTGATGCTCGGCACGCCGGGCTGCCGCTTCTTCGAGCAGCCGGTGCCGTACGCGCCGTTCGAGTACGGGATGAAGACGGTGGTGCGGACCGGGCCGGACGGATACGTCGAGGCACCACTTGGCCCGGGCCTGGGGGTAGAGATCGACTGGGCGGCGATGCGGGCGGCCGCGATCGTTCACCTCGATTCGCGAGGCAACGGATAGGGCACACAAGGAGGAGGTCCGTGCGAAGGCTCAGGATGGAACAGCGCTGCTTCGTCCTCGCCATGGTACTGGCGCTCGTACTGAGCGCCTGCGCCCCGAGCGCGCCGGCGGCGGCGCCGACCAGCGCGCCGGCCGCCGCGCCAACCACAGCTCCTGCAGCCGCGGCGCCCACCACGGCGCCCGCGGCGGCGCCGACGACCGCTCCGGCGGCCGCGCCCACCACGGCTTCAGTGGCGGCGCCGACCAGCCGGCCGGCCGCGGTGCCGACGACCGCTCCAGCCGCGAGCGGCGCGCCGGCCGGGCCGCCGCCGGAGAACTCGCCCCGGGTAAAGGCGATCAAGCAGCGGGGAACGCTGCGAGTGGGCGCGATCGGCGAGTTTCCCTGGCTGCCGGAGAACACCAGTGGCAGCGGCGACAAGTTCTCCGGGCCGGCCTGGATCCTCGCCAACGAGTACGCCAAGCGGCTGGGGGTCAAGCTGGAGGTGGTGCCGGTCAGCCACGAGACGAAGGTACCGGTGCTGGCCTCGAACCAGGTGGACATCACCATCGCCCCGCTCTCGGAGACGCCGGCTCGCGACAAGGTGATCGACTTCATCATCTACTCCAAGTCGGCGCTGTGCTACTTCGGCCTGAGCAATAACCCGAAGCTGCAGAACGTGAACAAGCCGGAGGACATCAACCGCTCGGACCTGACGCTGGCCTACTTCCAGGGGACGCCGCCCGAGACGCTCATTCCCCCCAAGTACCCGCAGCTCAAGCTGCGCGGAGTGCAGGGCTCGGGCGCCAACGCGCCGATCGAAGAGGTGCTCTCGGGCCGAGCTGACCTCTCAGTCATCGACGCCGTGGCCACCCCGAAGCTGGTGAAGCAGTACCCGCAGATCAAGCTCATTCCGCCCGGCGACGAGTGCCTGAAGAGCAACGAGTTCCCCACCCCGGTCGGGATGGCGATCGACAAGAACCAGCCGGAGCTCCTGGAGTGGCTGCGGGCAGTGGAGAGGGAGATTCACCCGACCCTCGAGGAGGAGGAGCTGCGGATCGTCAAGTCGCAGACGTAGGCGGCTGGCGAGCCGACAGCCGCCTACGTCTGCTGGCTGCGCCGACTGAGCATTCAGCCGCGGAGGGATGGCAGTTCGCTGTTCGGAGAGGCGATGTCGCTCGAAGGCTTTCAGGTCCTGATCAGCAATCGTGACTACCTGTTTCATGGTTTGCTGGTGACCCTGGAGGTGAGCGTGCTCGGGATCGCGCTGGCGACGCTAATCGGCACGGTGATTGGGATCCTGCGTACCTACGGCGGACCGGTGCTCGCGGCGCTGCTCTCGGTCTACGTCGACGTCTTCCGCTCGATCCCCCTACTGGTGATCCTGGTCTGGCTGTTCTTCGTGCCCCCGCTGCTGGCCGGCGTCACGCTGAGCCCCTTCCCCACTGCGGTCGTCGGCCTGGGACTGCACAGCGGCGCCTACATGGCCGAGATCGTCCGCGGCGGGCTGGGATCGGTCCGCGCGGGGCAGACGCGGGCGGCGCTGGCGCTGGGCATGACCCGCTGGCAGGCAATCCGGCGGATCGTTCTGCCGCAGGCGCTGATCCGGATGCTGCCGCCGATCGGGTCGTTGTTCGCGGTGACGATCAAGGATTCGGCGCTGGCGGGCGTGATCGCGGTGGAGGAGCTGCTACGCCAGTCGCAGGTTCTCGCCAGCCAGACGTTCCGCCCCTTCGAGATCTTCACCGTGGTGATGATCGCCTACTTCCTGGTGATCTATCCCGTGGCTCGCGGGGTGGACTACATCTATCGCCGCCTGGCGGCGCTGGGGTCGTCGTGAGCTACCAGTTCGACTGGAGCGTGATCCCGGAGAACTGGGAGCTGTTCTGGGAAGGCGCCCAGATGACCGTCTACCTGACGGTCATGACCATGGCGCTAGCGCTGGTCGGCGGCCTGGTGCTCGCCTTGCTCCGCCTCAGCCCCTCGCGCCCGGTTCGCGACGCCACGACCGCCTTTGTCGAGCTGTTCCGCGCCACCCCGCTGCTGCTGCAGCTCTACTGGTTCTTCTACGTGCTCCCCGCCACCTTTGGCGTCGGGCTGTCGCCGGAGCTGTCGGCGCTGGTCGGGCTGACGCTCAACGTCTCCGCGTTCAACTCGGAGACGTTTCGGGCCGGGATCGTCTCGATTCGCTCCGGCCAGGTCGATGCCGGTCTGGCCTTAGGGATGACCCGGGCCCAGGTGATGCGCCGCGTCGTTCTGCCGCAGGCGGTCTGGCGAGTGCTGCCGCCCCTGGCCAGCACCTGGGTCTCCCTGTTCAAAGATACCTCGCTGGTCTCCACCATCGCCGTGGCCGACCTGTCGTACAATGCCCTGCTCGTCCGGACGCGGAGCTATCGTGTCCTGGAGGTGCTCACGGCGCTGGCGCTGATGTACCTGGTGCTCGCCTATCCGCAAGCGAAGCTGACCGACTGGCTGTACCGCACATTCCGGGTCGAGGAGTAATGGTGAGTGCTCTCGCGGCACGGGGCAATGGGCTGATCCTGGCGTTCGAGGACGTCTGGAAGCGCTACGGGACGCTGGACGTGTTGCGCGGGGTCTCCTTCACCGTCCGCCGCGGCGAGGTGGTCTGCGTGATCGGCCCGAGCGGATCCGGCAAGTCCACGCTGCTGCGCTGCGCCAACGGCCTGGAGCCGATCCAGCGGGGCCACATCGTGTTCGAGGGGATTGACCTGGCCGACCCGCGCACGAACCTGGTGCGGGTGCGTCGCCGGATCGGGATGGTCTTCCAACACTTCGAACTGTTTCCACATATGACCGCGCTGGGCAATGTGTGCGAGGGGCCGCGCACGGTGCTCAAGATGCCGAAAGACCAGGCAACGGCGCTGGCGATGCAGTTGCTGCGCAAGGTGGGGCTGGAGCACAAGGCGCACAGCCGGCCGGCGGAGCTGTCGGGCGGGCAGCAGCAGCGGGTGGCGATCGCCCGGGCGCTGGCGATGAGCCCGGACGTGATGCTGTTCGACGAGGCGACCTCGGCGCTGGACCCGGAGATGATCGGCGAGGTGCTGACGGTGATGAAGCAGCTCGCCGACGAGGGGATGACAATGCTGGTGGTCACCCACGAGATGGGCTTCGCTGAGCGCGTCGCGGACCGGGTGCTGGTGATGGACCACGGAGTAGTCATCGAAGAAGGTCCGCCCTCGGAGATCTTCCGGCGCGCGAAGGTCGCCCGCACTCGGGAGTTCCTGAACCAGCTCCACTGGCAGGAGGATCAGGACCAGCCCTCGCCGTCGCCCGCGCGGAGCTGACGCGGGCGCGGCCTCGTTTGGAACCCACATCCCGGCCCGCGCTCTCGCAGGCGGGAAAGGGCGGTGCGTGGGAGTGATCGGCCTGCCGGCGGGCGCGTTACTCCTCGGCGCGGCCGGAGATGCGCGACTGGTAGCGTTGGAGTAGCTCCGTCCGAGTCCGCTCGGCGGCACGCTTGCCCTCCTCCAAGGCCTGCTCCAGACGCTGCCGCTGCCCCTGGAAGGCCGAGCGGCTAAACTGCTCGACGTCGATCCCGCGATCCCGAAGCAGGGCGAGCGCGCGCCTGCTCCGTGGGGTGTACAGCAGCGCCAGCGCTGCGCCCGCAGCCGCGCCGACCACCATGCCGGTGAGGAAGCTGCCACCGTTACTCGATTGAGCCATCCTGCTGTCCTCCTGACCGTGTCGCTCCACGCGGGCGGACCAGCGCTCCGACGAAGCGACTGGCGGCCGAGGCCGCCGCGGCGACGCTGATGACCGGACTGACGACGGTATCTCCTACGAAGCTTGCCGTGCCGCGAATCGACCGGGCGCTTTCGCTCGCCGCGCCGGCTGCGTCACGGGCTGATGCCAGCACCTCGAGCGCCGCGCCGGTGAGGAGATCGAGGCGGTCAGCGATCATGCCCAGGAGCACGAGCACCCGGAAGCCGACGAGGAGTAGGACGATGCCAGCTCCCACCCAGAGCACCGCGAGGACGATGATGGCGACATCGCGAACATCGGCAAGCGTCATGCAGGTTCGCTCACGGGCAGTGATCGGATGGTATCAGAGCCCCAGCAGACGCGCAACGCCGACCGCCAGCCATGCTGCCAGCGCCACCAGCGGGAGGCTGACCTCACCGACGAGCAGCCAGCCGCCGCTGTCCCCGAGCAGGGTGCTGAGCGGCTGCACCAGCGCCGCGACCGCGCCGCCACAGACCAGATATAGCGGCAGGCGCAGCAGCGGCCGTCCCGCGATGAGAAAGAACAGGGCGGCGTTCGCCATGCCGACGATCCCCGCCAGCACGGTCCAAGGCGGCAGGCCCGCCAGAGCAACGGCGACAATGTGAGCCATGCGCGCGCAAGGCTACCGAGCCAGGCGGCAGGCTGTCAACGCTGAGACAGAATCGCGATGCCTGTCTCGCCACCTGGCTCTGCCAAACGGGTACAATGGCGCTGCCATGCGAACAAGTGTTCCACTGCGGCGCTGGCGGCTGCGGCCGCGCGCGGACGAGCGGCTGCTGCGCTCTACCGGGGTAACCCCGCCGGTGCTGGCGCAGCTCCTGCTCAATCGCGGCTACGAGCCGGCGCAGGCGCTGGGTGCGCTCTCCGCCATCGACGCCCCGCTCGGCGACCCCGCCCGGATGGCCGGCCTGCCCCAGGCGGTCGAACGGCTGCGCGCCGCCATCGCTGCGGGGGAGCCGGTTGGGGTGTACGGCGATTATGACGTCGATGGGCTCACCGGCGCGGCGATCCTGCTGCGGGCACTCGCCGCGCTCGGGGTGCGGGCGATTCCCTACATCCCCGACCGAGTGGCCGATGGCTACGGCGTCAGCCGCCAGGGCCTGGAGTACCTGGCGCGCGAGGGGGTGCGGCTGGTGCTGACGGTGGATTGCGGCATCAGCGCCCGCGAGGAGGTGCTGCTGGCGCGCGCGCTCGGGCTGGACGTGATCGTCACCGATCACCACGCGGTGCCGGCGGAGGTGCCGGAAGCGGTAGCGGTGCTGAATCCCCGCCAGCAGCACTGCGCCTATCCGTTCAAGCACCTTTCCGGGGCGGGGGTGGCATACACGCTGATGCGCGGGCTGTACCAGGCGCTGCCGGGCGTGGCTCACTGGGCGGCGCTGGACGATCAGCTCCTGCAGCTCGCGGCGCTGGGGGCGATCGCCGACGTTGTTCCACTGCGACACGAGAACCGCACGCTGGTCGCCCGCGGGCTACAGGCGTTGTGCGCCACGCCGCTGGTGGGGTTGCGCGAACTGGTCGCCAGCGCCGGGCGTTCCCTCGCGACGATGGATGCCGAGAGCGTATCGTTCGTGCTCGCGCCGCGGCTCAACGCGGCCGGGCGGATGGCGAGCGCGCTGCCAGCGCTGGAGCTCCTGACCACCAACGACCGCACGCGGGCCCGGGCGCTCGCCGCCGAGCTGGAGCGACTCAACCGCCAGCGACAGGCCGACCTGCGCCAGCACCTGGAGCGGGCGCGGGAGGCGCTGGCGTTGAAGCTGGACCGCGCGGCAGTCGTGGTCGCGGGCGACTTTCCGCTCGGGCTGGTGGGACTGCTGGCCGGCCGGCTGGCGGAGGAGTGCGCCCGGCCCGCGGTGGTGCTGCGGGTGGCGGATGGCGTCGCCCGTGGCTCGGCCCGAGCGCCGCTGGGGATCGACCTCGTTGCTGCGCTCCAGCCGACAGCGAGCTTGCTGACCCGCTTCGGCGGGCACGAGCGCGCGGCCGGGCTGACGCTGGACAGCGCGCAGCTCGAGGCTTTCGAGGCGCTGTTCTCGCAGGCGATCGCCGAGCGGTGGGAGGCCGGGGGTGCGCTGCCCACGCTTTCCATCGACTGCGCGCTCCGCCACACGAGCATCAATCGGGAGACGCTGGCGGCGGTGTTGGCGCTCGAGCCCTGTGGCGCCGGCAACGAGCGCCCGATCTTTCTCAGCCGCGACCTGCGCGTCCGCAGCGTGCAGATCGTCGGCAAGGAGCACGCCCGGCTGTACCTGGAGGGCTCTGGCCGGGTGTTCCGGGCGATCGCGTTCCGCCGCGCCGGAGACATTCCGGCTGCGGGCCAGTGCGTTGACTTGGTCTTCCACCTGCGCCCGGATCGCTCAGGTGCGTTCGAGCCGGAGCTGGAGGTGCTCGACTGGCGCCACAGCACCCTGGACCTGGCGCCAAGCGCTCCCTATACTCGGGAGCAAGGAATGCGACTAGAGTCCTGATGAGGTCAGTAGGGGTTGCGATGACAGCACTAGAGGGTACCCACGAGATTCCTGTTGCGCCGCGCGAGGTGTATGGCAAGAAGGTCAAGCGCCTGCGGCGCGCCGGCTGGATTCCGGCCAATGTGTTCGGCCCGACCATCGAGCCAACCAGCATCCAGGTGGAGGAGCGCGTGCTCCAGCGCGCGCTCGGGCACGCCAGCCCGACGACGCTGTTCACACTGCGCGGCCTCCCCACGGAGCAGCGCGTCATCGTGAAGGAGGTCCAGCGCATTCCCACCACGGGGCGGCTGGCGCACGTGGGGTTCTACGCGATCTCCGAACAGAAGCGGCTGCACGCGGATGTGCCGCTTCACTTCGTCGGCGAGGCGCCGGCGACGCAGCAGGATGGAATCCTGCTGCACGCGCTCGATAGTGTCCGGGTCGAGTGCTACCCGCGTGACCTGCCGGAGCGCATCGACGTGGACGTGAGTGTCCTGACAGACTTCGATACCGCGATCCACGTCAGTGATCTGTCCGTTCCGCCGGGCGTGACGATCCTCGACGACCCCGGCGAGTTGGTCGCCAAGGTGCTCCCGCCGAAGCGGCTGGTGGAGGAAGAGGAGGCAGCGGCTGAAGCGGCGGCTGCCGCCGTCCCACCCGAGGCTGCTCCGGCCGCTGAGGAGGCGGAAAAGAAGCAATAGAGCGGCGAGCGCGTCTGCCCGGATCGGTGGCCACGCTGCGGACACAGCCGTGGCCGCCGAATCCGCTTTATCTGCCGGGCGTGGTGGCGGCGAGGCGGCGCGCCTGCTCCAGGTCTGCGGGCGTGTTGACGTTGAAGAACGCCCGCAGCTCCGGATCGATTCGCCGTAGCTCGGGCTCGTCGACGTACCGCACTCGGACGTCGCCGTGGAAAGCGATCATCCGGCGCTCCCCGCGCTTGAGCGCCGCCTCGACCGCCCGGAGACAAGGCTGGCGGCGATAGACGGCGTGCATCGGCTCGGCCTGGCCGGCCAGGCGCGGCAGGACCAGGTCGGCATCGGGGGCCAGCGCCAGCAGGTACTCGAACAGCGATCGGCTCACAAACGGCATGTCGCAGGCGACCAGCAGGCAGAGCTCCCCGTGCGCCGCGGCCAGCCCGGCATGAAGCGCCGGCAGGACGCCGGCGTGCGGGTCCGGGTCTGGCACCAGGCGCAGCCCGTCGATGCCGGCCAGCGAATCGTCGTTCACCACCGCCAGCCATTCCTGCGCCAGTGGCCGCAGCGCGAGGAGAATCCGCTCGACGATCGGCACTCCGCCTACGTCGAGCAGCGCCTTGTTCACGCCTCCCAGTCGGGTGGCGCGTCCCCCGGCGAAGATCACTGCGCTGTTCATGCGTTCTGGCGCTCTCAGCATGAAGCACACAGTGGCCCGGCGAGTACTCACCGGGCCACTCTATGGTCCTGGGGTGGAGAGCTAGACCACGTCGTGCTTGGAGGCGTCGACCGGACTGGCTGTGGGCGCAGGTGCTGCGGGGGTGGTCGGGGTATCATCCTCGCGCGCCGCGCGGCGGAACTCGCGAATGCCACGCCCCATTCCGCCCATGACTTCGGGGATGCGGCTGGCGCCGAAGAGCACGACGACGATGGCGAGGACGATGAGCAGCTCGGGGGTGCCGAGAGTCGGCATAGTTCGGTGGGCCTCCTTCAGGCGCGCTCACGATCTGAGTGGCGGGCACACATTCCGCCTGGGCACCTCCGGAGCTTCGCCGCTCCGAGCCGCCCAGTCCGCGCGGTGGCTGCTGGAGTGTACCACGCTGAAGCGCGTGAGGAGCAATACCGCGATATGAGCAGGAGAGAGGTAGCCCCAGCGGGATTCGAACCCGCGGTCTCCGCCTTGAGAGGGCGGTGTCCTAGGCCGCTAGACGATGGGGCCGCGGCGCTCGGAGCGAGCGCTGGCTGCCGGACCTGGATTCGAACCAGGACTACCTGATCCAGAGTCAGGCGTGCTACCGTTGCACCATCCGGCAGGGTGGGCGCCGCGATCTTGCATCCAGCGGCGCAACGCTCGAAGTATACCGAGTCCTGCAGCCGAGGAGCAACGGCGACCGCGCTGCCAGAGGCTGTAGGGCAGTGGTGTGGCGGTGTGCGCAAATCTTGACAACCCTGGCACCCAGTGTAATTCTGGCTGCGAGGAGACCCATTTGCGCCAAGCCGGAACGGGCCTCTGCGGTGGGCACGGCGAGCGCGAGCTGGCCGAGGCGTTTGCGCGGGTTGGTGGCGCCCTGGGTATGCTAGCCCCGGGGCCGCTACCTGACTCGGGCAATGCGGCCATAGTGGTGGCGAGATAGGGCAGCGCATCAGCGGGGGTGGGCAACGGCTGTGCCGCGTCGGCGCCCGGGCCGAGGGGCGGAGCGCGGTGGCGTGGCGCATGGGCTATGGGCAAACGCAGGGAGGAGTCAAGGATGGACCTGACCCGTCGTGACCTGTTCAAGAAGTCGGCGCTCGCCGGCGCCGGGCTGGCCGCGATGTCTATCATGCAGGCCTGCCAGCCCGGCGCCCCGCCAGCAGGGAGCACCCCGCAGGCGGCCAGCCAGCAGGGGACGCCCGCCACCACCGGCGGGGGAAATCTGCTCGTCTACTCGGTCACGCACGGCTTCCCGGGCGACGTCTTCTGGGCTGAGTACCGCAAGGGGCTGAACGATGCCGCGTCCCGCTTCGGGGTCACCGTCAAGGATGTCGCCCCGGACAAGAACGATCTCGGCCAGTTGCCGAACCTCATCAATAGCGCCATCGCCGCCAAGCCGAACGGGATCATCGCCACGATCCCCGACCCCAAGGGGGAGGCTGGGCCGCTCAATCAGGCGATCTCGCAAGGCATTCCGGTGATAGCGATCAACGTCGGGCAGGGGTTGCAGGACCAGATTCCGTACCTGTTCTACGTTGGCGGCGACGAGGAGCTCGCTGGGCGCAAGCAGGCTGAGAAGGTGCTCAGCGTCAAGACGCCCAAGCGGGCGGCGTGCGCCATCCACGAGCCGGGCCACGTCGGGCTGGAGCTGCGCTGCAAGGGCTTCACTGACGTGCTCGGCACCAAGGGCGTCCCGGTCGACAAGCTGGACGTCGGCACCGACCCGACCAAGATCACGGAGGTGATGCGGGGGTATTTCACCTCGCATCCGGACGCGGAAGCCGTCTTCACCGTCGGGCCGATCCCGACCCTGCCGACGCTGAAGCTGCTCAAGGACATGAACCTGAGCGGCAAGGTGCTGGTGGTGAGCTTCGACCTGACCAACGACCAGATGGATGCAATCAAGGACGGCTCTCTGCTCGCGACGGCTGGCCAGCAGCAGTACCTGCAAGGCTACCTGCCGGTGATGTGGTTCTATCTGCATATCAACTACCTGTTCCGGCCGGCCAACGACATCCTGACGGGTCCCTTTATCGTGGACAAGAGCAACGTTGACAAAGTGGTCGATCTCGTCAAGCAGGGCATCTGGTAGGTCCAGGGCGGTACGGCGTTGGGGACGCGAGAACGCGCACTGCGCGCAGCGGGGGTGAGCGGGCGGCGGGGCCGGGCTGGCCTGGGTCGCCTGCTCGACCGGCTGGTTCTTGGTCGCCCAGAGACGGGGGCGCTGGTGGCGACCCTGTGCGTCTTCCTCGTCTTCACCATCTGGGCGCCCTATTTTCTGACCACCCAATCGATCGCCTCGACGCTCACCCTCACCGCTGAACTGGGCATCGTGGCGATGGGTGTCACTCTGCTCATGATCGCCGGCGAGTTCGACCTGTCGGTCGGCTCGGTGCTGGGGATCAGCTCGGTGCTCGTGCCCTGGCTGGCCATTCACGGTGTCTGGCTCGGGCTGGCGATCCCGGCGGCGCTGCTGGTCGCCGCCGCCATCGGATTCGTCAACGGACTGCTGGTCATCACCACCCGCATTCCGTCGTTCATCGTCACGCTCGGTGGTCTACTGTGGTGGCGGGGAGTGCTGTTCGTGGTGACTCAGGGGTTTCCGCTCGATGTCCCGACCGCCAGCCCGCTGTTCCAGCCCTTCGCGGGGCAGCTTCCCAACGGGATCAACTATTCCGCGTTCTGGCTGCTGGGGCTATTCATCGTGCTTACCCTCGTGCTGGAGCGGACCGGATTCGGGAATTGGATCTTCGCCTCGGGGGGCAACGAGCGGGCCGCGCGGCACATGGGTGTGCCGGTAGATCGGGTCCGGCTCATCCTGTTCGTGCTGACGGCGACCCTGGCCGGCCTGGCCGGGCTGATCCAGGTCGGGCGCTACAACTCCGTGGACGCGAACCGTGGCTCTGGGCTGGAGCTGGAGGCGATCGCCGCGGCGGTCATCGGCGGTGCCCGCCTCTCTGGTGGCTACGGGAGCGTGCTCGGGACGGTGCTGGGCTGCCTGATGGTCGGGATGATCCGCAATGGCCTGGTGCTCGCCGGCGTGGCCAGCTACTGGTACCAGGCGCTGATCGGGCTCTTAATCGTCGCCGCGGTGATCGTGAACCAATGGACCGGCAGAACCAATCCCCCACGCGCCTGACCGATGGCCTGTTGCTGGAGGCGCGCGGCATCGGCAAGCGCTTCGGCCCGGTGGAGGCGCTGGTCAGTGTCGACTTTACCGTCGGCTACGCCGAGGTGGTCGGGCTCCTGGGCGACAATGGCGCGGGCAAGTCGACACTGATCAAGATCATCACCGGCGTCTACCCGCCCGATAGCGGACAGCTTTTCTGGGAGGGCGAGCCGGTGCACTTCCGCTCGCCCCGCGATGCCTACGAGCGTGGGATCGCGACTGTCTACCAGGATCTCGCGGTCGTCGACCTGATGAGTATCCACCGCAACATGTTCCTTGGCCGGGAGCACCTGGTGACGCGGCGCCTGGGCCCGTTCCGCTTCTACGACGCCGGGCGGGCGCGCCGGGAGGCGCAGCTAGCGTTGCGGGACATCGGGATCGACATCCGCTCGCCCGACGAGCCGGTGATGATGATGTCCGGCGGTGAGCGGCAATCGATCGCGATCGCCCGCGGCGTTCACTTCAGCGCCAAGCTGCTGATCCTGGACGAGCCGACCTCGGCGCTCTCGGTGAAGGAGTCGGCCAAGGTGCTGCACTACATCGAATCGGCGCGTGCCCGTGGGCTGTCGGTGATCTTCATCACCCACAACGTCCACCAGGTCTACCCGGTCGCTGATCGGTTCACGATCCTGTCCCACGGCCAGTCGGTGGCGGACCTGAGGCGTGGCGAGGCGAGCCAGGAGCAGATCGCGGACATGATTGTCCGCGGCCACGAGCTGCTGGCGGAGCTCCGCAAGGCGGAGCGCGAAGACTGAGCGGCGCTGGTCGCGAGCGCTGGGGACCACGAGCGGGGCTCGGCCGCTGTGCTCAGAGGTCGCCGCGGTGAGCCAGGTTGGCGTACTCCAGCACCAGGTTGGCGAAGCGCTCGGGCTGGGGGATGTCTACTAGCTGGTCCAGCCCCGCGGTCTCGCCTGCGCTCTCCACCTTCACCGACCCGTAGCCCAGCAGCCGGCCGAGCGGCCCCACCTCGGTGGTGATGTCCTGCAAGCGGGCCAGTGGCATGGAGGTCGTCCGGCGGGTGAGCATTCCGGCCTCCAGCACGAGGCGGCGATCGGTCAGGCGATACACCCGGGAGCGCCAGCGCAGATAGGGCAGCAGGACCAGGTACAGCAGGATGAGCAGATCGATGATCAGCACGGGGAGGCGAGCCTGGTACGCCGCCGCTGCCAGCCGCCCCGGCGGTGCGAAGGCCGGCGAGGCGAGCCAGGCCAGGCTCACCGCCAGGAGCAGCAGCGCCAGCGGCAGCCGCCACCAGAGCCCGGTCGCCAGCCAGTGCGTCCGTGTCTCCAGGATCGTCTGCTCTGGCCGCTCCGCGGTGTGGGCCAGATTCGTCATCGTGCCTCCGGGGTCGGCTGCGCCAGCAGCTCCTGCGCCTGGCAGAGACGCGTGAGCACGCGGTCGCGTCCAAGCACAGCCAGGGTAGCAAACAGGGGTGGCGCCGCTGTGCGCCCGGTGCAGGCGACGCGCAGCAGTCCGAAGTAGCTGCCCGTCTTCCAGCCGCGCTCCGCGGCGAGTGCCCGGGCCGCTGCCTCCAGCGGCTCGGCCTCGAGCTGCTCGACCGGTTCGATCAGCGCCCGGGTCAGCGCCAGCGCCTCCTCCGCCTGCTCCACGGTCCAGCCTTTGGGGATCAGCAGCTCACGCGGATAGCGCAGGTCGTCGCGGAGGAAAAACTCCAGCGCCTGCGGCGCCTCCCCCAGCCGCTTCAGCCGCTCCTGCTCGAGCGCAAGGCAGCGCAGCAGATACCCTTCACGGCCGCGGACCGGGTAGCCGGCGGCCTCCAGGTAGGGGGTGACACGCGCCAGCAGCTCGTTCAGCGGCAGGCCGCGGATGTACACCCCGTTCAGCCAGTCGAGCTTGGCCAGGTCGAAGACCGGGCTGGTGGTGCTGAAGCGATCGAACGCGAAGTGCTGGACGACCTCGTCGAAGCCGAACACCTCGCGCGTCTCGCCGGACTGGCTCGGGTCAGGGATGGAGAAGCCCATCAGCGCCAGGAAGTTCAGCAGCGCTTCAGGCAGGTAGCCTTGCTCGCGGAACCAGGGCAGCACTGCCCAGGGGTTGCGGCGCTTGGAGATCTTGCTCCGGTCCACGTTGCGCAGGATCGGTAGGTGGGCGAACGCCGGCAGCTCCCAGCCAAACGCCTGATACAGCAGGACGTGCTTCGGGGTGCTGGGAATCCACTCCTCGCCGCGCATGACGTGGGAGATCCGCATCTCGTGGTCGTCCACCACCACGGCGAGGTGGTAGGTGGGAAAGCCGTCGGACTTCAGCAGCACTTGGTCGTCCAGGAGCGCGTTCTGGAAGCTGATCTCGCCGCGAATCAGATCCGTAAAGCTCGTCTCTCCGCTGTCCGGCACCTTCAGCCGCAGCACCGGCGGCTCGGTGAAGTCGGGCTCACGGGCGCGCTCGACGCGTGTCTTGCCCAGGCAGTAGCGGTCATACTTGGGCGGCTCGCCGCGCGCCTGCTGCTCCTGGCGGATGCGCTCCAGCCGCTCGCGCGAGCACCAGCACCAGTAGGCCTGGCCGACGCGGACGAGTTGCTCGCCCTGCGCCCGGTACAGCGGCAGGCGCTCCGACTGGCGGTACGGCCCGAAGGGGCCGCCGACGTCGGGCCCCTCATCCCAGGTGAGGCCGAGCCAGTGCAGGTACTCGAACACCCGCTGCTCGGACTCTGGGCGGTAGCGCTCGCGATCGGTGTCCTCGACCCGCAGGACGAACTGGCCGGCGTGCTGCCGGGCCAGGGCCAGGTTGAACAGGGCGGTATAGGCGGTCCCAACGTGCGGGTCGCCGGTCGGAGAGGGGGCGATACGGGTGCGAACCGGGGGGGCTGGGACGGTCACGGGAGCCTCTTGCGGAGGGTGAGATCGCTGGGCGCCTGCTCCTCCAGGATGGCGTTCAGGTCGAGCTGCTTCTCCTGAACCAGGGTGCGGAGCTCGAGGATGCGCCTGATCGGCGGCTCGAACTCTGGCTGGTCGAGCATTCCCGCCAGATACAGGTCCACCAGCCGGGCGCCGAGCTGTCGCTCGTCCTCGGCGATGCGAGCGTTCAGCTCCGCGATCTCGTTGCGGACGCGGTTGGCGCGCAGGAGCCGGTCCGCTTCGAACGCTGCCCGCCCGGCGCCCCGGCGCAAGTTCTGCATCAGGCCCACGGTCTCACCCCCCCTGCTCCTCACGCACGCGGTTGAGCACGGCCTGCAGGTCCGGTGGTAGCGGCGCGCGTAGCTCGACGCGCTGCTCGGTCGCCGGCGAGTCGAGCGCGAGATAGGCCGCGTGCAGGAACTGGCGGCGCAGCCCGGCCGGTCCGCGCCCGCTGCCGTAGATGGCATCGCCCGCGACCGGGTGGCCGATGTACGCGCAGTGAACACGAATCTGGTGCGTGCGTCCAGTATGGAGCTGCGCCTCCAGGAGCGTCCAGTCGCGGAAGCGCTCCAGCACCCGAAGCTCGGTCACGGCCGGCTTGCCGTCGGCGCGAACCGCCATCTTCTGCCGATGGGTCAGGCTGCGGGCGATAGGGGCCTCGACGCGCGCCTGATCCTCGCTGATCCGGCCGGCGACGAGCGCGAGATACCGCTTGTCGACGCTGCGTTGTTTCAACTGCGCCTGGAGCGCGGCGACGGCCTGGGCGGTGCGTCCGACGACGAGCAGCCCCGAGGTGTCCTTGTCCAGGCGGTGGACGATGCCCGGCCGCAGTTCACCCGTCGGGTCCTGCAGCTCGGGGAAGCGGGCAACGAGGGCGTTGACCAGCGTCCCGCTCTCGTTCCCTGGCGCCGGGTGGACGACCATTCCGGCCGGCTTGTTGACGACGATCATCGCCGGGTCCTCGTAAACGATCTCGAGCGGGAGGTCGGCTTCGGGGCGTACCTCCAGATGCGCCGGGATGGGGAGAATCTCCACCCGGTCGCCGGGCTGGAGGCGGGTAGCGGGCTTGGCCGGGTGCCCGTTGAGGCGGACCGCACCCAGAGCGATCAGCCGCTGCCATTCCGAGCGAGAGCGCTCCCGCTCATGCTTGCTCAGGAAGGCGTCCAGCCGGCGAGCAGCGTCGAACGGCGAGACGACGTAGCTAGTTTCGGGGCGGGGGGCGGAGGCTGGGCGCTGGACTTTAGCCATCGCTGGAGGGGGCGGCCTGGGCGCTGGGCTTGAAGGCGACGAGATAGGCCAGGAGCGCGACGCCAACGCAAATCGCCGAGTCCGCCAGGTTGAACACGGGCCAGAACGACAGGTCGATGAAGTCCACGACGTAGCCGGTCGTGACCCGGTCGATCAGGTTCCCGATCGCTCCGCCCATCTGGAGCCCGAGCGCGGTGATGAGCAGCAGGCTAGGATTGGCCATGAAGCGAAAGCTCAGCATGATGACGACGATGACCACTAGCGCCACCAGGACAAAGAACGCCGTCTGATTCTGGAGCAGACCGAATGCCGCGCCGCGGTTCTCGACGTAGGTGAGCCGCACCACGCTGCCGAAGACCGGGATGGAGCGGGCGCCCTCTCGAAACAGCAGCTCGCGGGCGAGCTGCTTGGTCCACTGGTCGGCGGCGACGACGAGCAGACTGAGCGCGGCGAAGAAGAGCAGCCGCATGGTCGCGGCGCGCCGCGACGGGACCGTCGTCGCCATCTCCGCCTCGACGTTATCGCGTGGCAACTCTGCGAACACCGAGTGTCAGGGGCGCGCCGTCGATCTCGCCCGACCAGCGCTCCATGGTCTCGTCCACTCCCGGATGGAGATCGACTGCTAGCGTCTCGCGGGCGATGTAGTCCCGGTGCGTGGTGATCGCCTCCCGCAGGCCGGCGTGGTCGCCCAGCGTCTCGTAGCCGACCACGATCCGGTCCGCCACCTCGAAGCCGGCCTCCTTGCGCAGATCCTGGATGTGGCGGACGATCTCCCGCGCCTGGCCCTCCAGCACCAGCGGCTCCGTCAGGGTGGTATCCAGCGCCACCAGGATCCCGTCCGCTTCCTCCACCTGATACCCGGGCAGGCCGCGGGTGCTGAGCGTCACCTCGCCCGGCTCCAGCTCCACGCCCTCCACTGCGACCCGGCCGCCGGGCAGCACCGTGAAGCGGCCCTCGCGCAGTGCCTTCGAGATCTCCGGGTACCGGCGCCCGTACTTGGGGCCGAGCAGCTCCGGACGCGGCGTCGCTACCTGCTGCACCGCGTAGCCGAGATCGCCCACCAGCTCCACCTGCTTCACGTTCAGCTCGTCCGCGATCTCCTCCACCAGCGCTGGATCGAGCGTGGCCTGCCGGTCGGGAAGCCGCACCAGCAGCTTCGCCAGCGGCTGGCGGACGCGGATCTGCGCCGCGCTCCGGGCCGCGCGGCCGAGCGCGACGATCTCGCGCGCCAGATCCACCGCCTGCTCCAGCGCCGTGTCGCGCGCCGCCTCGTCCGGGACCGGGTAGTCTGTCAGGTGGACGCTGTCAGGGGCGCTCGGGTCCACCGAACGGACCAGGTTCTGGTACAGCTCTTCGGTCAGGAACGGCATAATCGGAGCGAGCAGCCGGACCAGCCCCACCAGCACCTCGTACAGCGTCTGGTACGCTGCCCACTTGTCCCGATCGTTGGCGCTCTTCCAGAAACGGCGCCGGCTGCGCCGAACGTACCAGGTGGAGAGGTCGTCGACGAACCGCTCCACGGCCATCGTCGCCGGGCCCGGGTCGTAGTTGTCGAGCGTCTCGCGCACTGCAGCGACCAGCGCGGCGAAGCGGGAGAGAATCCAGCGGTCGAGCAGCGCCCGCTGGTGGTGTGGGACGTGCCGCTCTGGAGCGGGCACGAACCTGTCCTCGCGGGCGTAGAGCACGAAGAACGCGTACACGTTCCAGAGCGTGAGCAGCTTTTGCGTCACCTCGCGGGCCGGGGTGTAGCCGAACAGCAGATTCTGGGTGATGTTCTGCGAGGCATACATCCAGCGCATCACGTCGGCGCCCATCCGCTCGACTGCCTCGTCGAACCAGATGGCGTTGCCCTTGCTGCGGTGCATCGGCTCGCCGTGCTCGTCCATCAGCTTCTCGTAGGCGAGCACCGCCTGGTAGGGGCTGCGGTCCTCCAGCGCGACGCTCATAAAGAGCATGCTGTAGAACCAGAGGCGGATCTGCTCCCGCATCTCGGTGATGAAGTCCGCCGGGAACCACTGGCGCCAGTAGGCAGGGTCCTGCAGATAGTACAGCGTCGAGAAGGGGACGATGCCGGCGTCGAGCCAGGCGTCGCCCACCTCCGTGATCCGGCGGGTCGGGGCGCCGCAGCGCGCGCAGGCGATCACAACCTCGTCGATCCAGGGCCGGTGCAGCTCAGAGAGGTGCTCCAGCCCGGACAGCGCCCGCTCTCGCAGCTCCTGCAGCGAGCCGATCACGGTCAGCTCGCCACAGGCGGCGCAGGGGTAGAACGGCAGCGGCAGACCCCAGTAGCGGCGACGGGAGATGTTCCAGTCGCCCATGTTGTCCAACCAGTCCTGCATCCGCTTTCCGGCCGAGGGCGGAACCCAGCACACTGTGTCCGCGGCGCGCTTCATCCGCGGCCGGATCTCGTCTACAGAGATGTACCACTCCTCGCTCAGCCGGAACACCAGCTCGCTCTTACAGCGCCAGCAGGTAGGGTAGCGGTGGGTGTACTCCTCCAGCCGCTCCAGCAACCCCTTGTCGCGCAGGCTGGCGAAGATCAGCGGGTTCACCTCGCGCACGTTCCGGTCGCTGAGCATCCCATAGCCGGGGACATAGTTGCCCGCCTCGTCCAGCGGGACCAGCACCGGCAGGTTCTCCACCTTCGACAGTTCGTAGTCCTCCGCGCCGCAGCCCGGGGCGATGTGGACGATGCCGGTGCCCTCTGTCTCGCCCACCTCCTCCCAGGCGATCACCCGGTGCACCACGCCCTGCTGGCTCTCGAACTCGTCGAACGGGCCGCGGTAGGTGAGCCCCACCAGCTCGCGCCCCGGCACCCGCCCGACCTCCTCATACGGACCCTGGAGCGCGTGCAGCGCGCCGGCGGACAGGATCAGCACCCGGTCCCCCTGGCGCGCCTTGACGTACTCCAGGGCGGGATGAACCGCCAGCGCCACGTTCGCCGCCAGCGTCCAGGGCGTGGTGGTCCAGACCAGGAAATACTCCCCGGGGCGCTCCTGGATCGGCAGCGCGATGTACACGGATGTATGGGTCAGTTCCGCGTAGGCATCGGTGCCAACCAGTTCGTGCTGCGACAGCCCCGTCTCGCAGCGGATACACCAGGGCATGGAGCGGGCGCCCTTGTAGAGCCAGCCGCGCTCGTGGCAGGTCTTCAGGAACGTCCAGATGTGCTGGATGTTGTTGTCGGACAGTGTGTAGTAGGAGTCGTCCCAGTCCATCCACTGGCCGAGGCGGATCGACTGGCGGGTGATCGTGTCGGCGTAGCGGTACACTCGTTCGCGGCAGGCGCGAGAGAACGCCTCCAGCCCGAACGCCTCGATCTCCCGCTTCGAGTTGAAGCCGAGCTCCTTTTCGACCTCGACCTCCACCCACAGACCCTGGCAGTCGAAGCCGTTCTGGTAGCGCTGGCGGAAGCCCTGCATCGCCTTGTAGCGCTGGAAGATGTCTTTGTAGGTCCGCCCCCAGGCATGGTGCACCCCCATCGGGTTGTTCGCGGTGATCGGGCCGTCGATAAACGACCAGATGGGGCCGTTGGCGTTGCGGGCGCGGAGCTGGTCGAAGGCGCGGGTCTTGTCCCACAGCGCCAGGACGGATTCTTCGAGCGCGTTGAAATCAGGCTTGGCAGGTACGGGGCGATACACGCCGGCTCCTGAGCTGCACCGGGCGGACTCCGAGGGGCCGCGCGGTACGACGTTCGCAAAGTGTGAGAGATTATACGCCTTGGTGCCTGCCGGCTCGGAGCACACGGCCGAGCGGCGGGCCCTATTGCTGGCCGCCGCCTCGCTTGAGCGCGAGACCACGCGGGTAGCGTGGGGCTCGGCGCCAGCCGATAATGCGAACAATTGCCAGCGTCGGAGTGCGGGATTGGCGGTGGTGATCGGGCAGGAAGCTCTCGGCTTCGCCGACATCGTCGCGGTGGCGCGCGAAGGGGCGCGGGTGGAGCTGGCTCCCGAGGCGCGGGCGCGGATGCAGCGGAGCCGGGAGCGGGTCGAGGCGCTGGCGGAGGCAGAGCGCCCGGTCTACGGGATCAGCACCGGCTTCGGGGCGCTCGCCAGTACCCGCATCCCGCCCGCGGCGCGCGTGACGCTCCAGCATGCTCTGGTCCGCTCGCACGCGGCCGGTGTCGGCCCGCCCGCGCCGCGCGAGGTCGTCCGAGCAATGCTGCTGCTGCGCGCCAGCACGCTGGCCAAGGGCTACTCGGGCGTGCGGCCGGTCGTGGTCGAGCGCATGCTCGCCCTGCTCAACGCGGGGATCACCCCGCTGGTACCGCTGTACGGCTCGCTCGGCGCCAGCGGCGACCTGGCGCCCCTCGCCCACGCCGCGCTCTGCCTGGTCGGCGAGGGCTGGGCGCTGCGGGCCGACGGGAGCGCCGTGCCCGCGGTGGAGGCGCTAGCGAGCGCAGGGATCGAGCCGCCACGGCTGGAGGCGAAAGAGGGGCTCGCGCTGCTGAACGGCACCGATGGCATGCTGGGGATGCTCGCGCTTGCCTGCGTCGACGCGCGACGGTTGCTCGGCACCGCCGAGGTCATCTGCGCCATGTCCGTGGAGGCGCTCCTGGGCACCGACCGGCCGTTTGCCCCCGAGCTGCAGCGACTGCGGCCACATCCCGGCCAGATCGCCAGCGCCGCGAATCTCACTCGGCTGCTCGCAGGCTCCCAGATCGTCGCCTCGCACCGCGAGTCCGACCACGCAGTGCAGGATGCCTACTCGCTTCGCTGTAGCCCTCAGGTGCTGGGCGCGGCGCGCGACACGCTCGCCTTCGCCGCCGGGGTGGTGGAGCGGGAGCTGGCGAGCGCGGTGGACAACCCGGTGGTGCTGCCCGACGGCCGGGTAGAGTCCAACGGCAACTTCCACGGCGAGCCGCTCGCCTTCGCCGCCGACTTTCTGGCGATCGCTATCGCCGAGGTCGGGGCCATCGCCGAGCGGCGGGTCGACTATCTTCTGGACGCTGCACGCTCGCGCGGCCTACCGCCATTTCTGGCGAGCGAGCCCGGGGTGAACTCGGGGCTGATGCTGGCCCAGTACACCGCCGCGGCGCTCGTGGCGGAGAATCGCCGCCTGGCGCAGCCAGCCAGCGTCGACTCGGTTCCCACCTCCGCGATGCAGGAGGACCACGTCTCGATGGGCTGGGGCGCCTGCCTGAAGCTCCGCCAGGCGCTCCAGAACGTCGAGCGGATCGTCGCCATCGAGGCGGTCTGCGCCGCTCGGGCGCTCGACTTCCGTCGGCCGCTCGAGCCGGCGCCGTCTACCCGCGCCGTCCACGACCTGCTGCGCACTCGCGTCCCCGGGCCTGGCCCCGACCGTCCGCTCGCCCCGGAACTCGACGCGGCAGCGGACCTCGTCCACAGCGGCGCGCTGCTGGCGGCAGCGGAGTCGGCCACCGGGCCACTGCTGTAAGCGTCGGGCAAGGTGACCCGCTATTCTATCTCGCCATCTGCCACAGACAGCGGTACGATGGTCCCAGGCGGGAGCGAGCGCGCCGCCGTGGCGCCTCTTGATGCCGAGTTGCCAGGACGCTGCCAGGCTGGTCGAGCGCTTCCTGCTCCGTGGGTGGCTGATGGGAGGCGAAGTGGCGCGATGAACCAGACGGCTGGAGCTCCCTCCGGGCCGCGCGTCGTCCGCGCGCCGCGTGGGTCGCAGCGCTCCTGCAAAGGCTGGGAGCAGGAGGCGGCGCTGCGGATGCTGATGAACAACCTGGACCCCGACGTCGCCGAGCGGCCGGAAGAGCTGGTGGTGTATGGCGGGACGGGGAAGGCGGCCCGCTCCTGGGAGGCGTTCGACGCGATCGTCCGCGAGCTGCGCCGGCTGGAGGGCGACGAGACGCTGCTGGTGCAGAGTGGCAAGCCGGTCGGGGTCTTCCGCACTCACCCCGAGGCACCGCGGGTGCTGCTAGCCAACTCGCTGCTGGTGCCCCACTGGGCGACGCGGGAGGAGTTCAGCCGGCTGGAGGCGCTTGGGCTGACGATGTATGGCCAGATGACCGCCGGGAGCTGGATCTACATCGGCACCCAGGGCATCCTGCAAGGAACCTACGAGACGTTCGCGGAGTGTGCTCGGCAGCACTTCGGCGGGACGCTGCGGGGCCGGCTGGTGCTCACCGCCGGGCTGGGCGGAATGGGCGGCGCGCAGCCGCTGGCGGTGACGATGAACGAGGGGGTGGCGCTGTGCGTGGAGGTCGATCCAGCGCGCGCCCGGCGCCGGCTGGAGACTCGCTACCTGGACCAGATGACCGAGAGCCTGGAGGAGGCGATCGCCTGGGTCGAAGCGGCCCGCCGCCGCGGCGAGGCGCTGAGCGTGGGGCTGATCGGTAACGCCGCCGAGGTGCACCAGCAGCTCCTGCGCCGCCCCGGCTTCCAGCCCGACGTGGTGACCGACCAGACGAGCGCCCACGATCCGCTGAGCTACGTCGCTGAGGACCTGTCGCCCGATGACGTCCGGCTGCTGGCCCAGCAGCGCCCGGAGGAGTACGTCAAGCGAGCGCAGGAGAGCATGGCGCGCCACGTGGAGGCGATGGTCGAGTGGCAGCGTCGCGGCGCGGTGGTGTTCGACTACGGAAACAACCTGCGGGCCCAGGGCGCGCTCGGTGGGGCCAAGGACGCCTTCTCCTACCCGGGCTTCGTCCCGGCGTTTATCCGGCCGCTGTTCTGTGAGGGGAAAGGGCCGTTTCGCTGGGTGGCGCTCTCCGGCGATCCGCGGGACATCGCCCGCACCGACGAGGCGGTGGCGCGCTTGTTCCCGGACAACGAGCGCCTCCAGCGCTGGCTGCGGCTGGCACGGGAGCGAGTGGCGTTCCAGGGGCTGCCGGCCCGCATCTGCTGGCTGGGCTACGGAGAGCGCGACCGGGCTGGCCTGGAGTTCAACCGCCTGGTGCGGGCCGGCGAGATCCAGGCGCCGATCGTGATCGGCCGCGACCACCTGGACGCCGGCTCGGTCGCCTCACCCTACCGCGAGACGGAGGCGATGCGCGACGGCTCGGACGCGATCGCTGACTGGCCGATCCTGAACGCGCTGCTGAACACCGCCGCCGGGGCAAGCTGGATTAGCGTCCACCACGGCGGCGGGGTTGGGATCGGCTACTCGCTCCACGCCGGGATGGTCGTCGTCGCCGATGGGAGCGACGTCGCCGAGCGCAAGCTGGCCCGGGTGCTGCGCACCGACCCCGGAATGGGCATCATCCGCCACGCCGACGCCGGCTACGAGCAGGCGCTGGATGCCGCCAGCCGGCTGGGCGTCCGCGTTCCGATGCGCGCCTCCGATGCCTGAGCCGGCGCGCCTGCTGGTCGAGCACGCCCGCGAGCTTGTGACGCTGGCTGGTCCGCCCGGCCCGCGGCGCGGCGCCGCCCAGGCCGAGCTGACGATCATCCCGGCCGGGTCGGTGGCGGCCGGCGAGGACGGCCGCATCCTGGCGGTCGGCCCGGCGGCGCAGGTGCGCGACCTGGTGCGCGTGACCCGGGAGACGACGGTGATCGACGCCGCCGAGCGCGCGGTGCTGCCCGGCTTCGTCGATCCGCACACCCATCTGGTGTTCGCCGGCGACCGCGCCGACGAGCTTGTCCGTCGTCTGGAGGGCGCCGACTACCTGGAGATCCTGGCGGCCGGCGGTGGCATCCTGAGCACGGTTCGCGCCACCCGCCAGGCGTCCCCGGAGGCGCTCCAACGCCGGGCTCGCCGCTGGCTGGACCTGATGCTGGCGCAGGGCACGACCGCGGTCGAGATCAAGAGCGGCTATGGCCTGTCGACGGAGGAGGAGCTGAAGCTGCTGCGGGTGGCCTGGGCGCTGGGAGAGGAAGGGCCGCAGAGCGTGGTGGCGACGCTGCTCGCTGCGCATGCAGTGCCACCGGAGTACCGCGCGCGGCCGGACGACTACGTTCAGCTCGTCTGCGAGGAGACGATCCCGGCGGTGGCGCGGACGGGGCTGGCGCGCTTCTGCGACGTCTTCTGCGAGCGCGGGGTGTTCTCGGTCGAGCAGAGTCGCCGAGTCCTGGAAACCGGCCGGCGCTACGGACTGGAGCCGAAGCTGCACGCCGAGCAGAAGAGCCGCCTCGGCGGGGCCGCGCTGGCGGCGGAGCTACGGGCGGTGAGCGCCGACCACCTGGAGCACGCCGCGGAGGCAGACCTGCGGGCGCTGGCAACGGCGGGCACGGTGGCGGTGCTGCTGCCCGGCGCCGCGTTCATGCTCCGCGACGAGCAGGGTGCGCCCGCCCGCCGCCTGGTGGAGCTGGGGGTGCCGGTCGCGCTCGCCACGGACTTCAACCCCGGCACCTGCCCGATCCTGTCCCTGCCCGTCATCCTCGGCCTCGCCTGCCTGCGGCTCGGGCTCTCTCCGGCTGAGGCGGTGGCGGCGGCGACGATCAACGCGGCCCACGCGATCGGGCTGGGCGCCGAGGTCGGGAGCCTGGAGGTCGGCAAGCTGGCGGACCTGGTTGTGCTGGACGCCCCCAGCCATCGCCATCTGCCGTACTGGTTCGGGATGAATCTCGCCCACACGGTAGTCAAGCGCGGGCGGGTGGTCGCCCAGTCTGGGCAGCGGGTCGCGGCATGACCGCGCGGCTGTTCCTGCCCGAGCTCCTGATCGCCGGCGGCCAGGTGCGGGCCGGGCTGGCGGTGCTGGCGGAGCAGGGTCGCGTCGCCGCGCTAGCCCCGGCCGCGGAGCTGGTGGCGGCCCGCCCGGATGCCGACCGTGTGGAGCTGCCGGGGTTGCTGCTCGCGCCTGGCACCGTCAATGCCCACTCGCACTCCTACCAGTCGCTGCTGCGTGGCCTGGGCGACGATCAGCGCTTCTTCGGCTGGCGCGCCTACCTGTACCGCTACATGCCGACGCTGGACGCGGAGGGAGCCTACACCGGGGCGCTGTTCGCCTTTGGTGAGATGCTGCTGCGGGGCGTCACCACCGTCTGCGATTTTTTCTACCTGCACCACGGGACGAACGAGCGGGCGCTGGCGGTGGCCCGGGCAGCGCGCGACCTCGGCATTCGGCTGGTGCTGGCGCGCTCGATGCTCGACTGGGAGACAGCGCCGGCGGCCTTCCGCGAGACGCCGGAGCAGGCGGTCGCCAACGGCCGGGCGCTGCGCGCCGCGCTCCAGGGCGAGGCGCTGCTGAGCGTGATCCCGGCCCCGCACAGCCCCCACGGCGCCTCGGCGGAGATGATCCGGGCCGGAGCGCGACTGGCGGCGGAGTGGGAGACGCCCTGGCAGATCCACGTCGCGGAGGCGCCGTACGAGGGAACAGCGCTGCGCGAGCGCTACGGCCTCGGGCCGCTCGCCTGGATCGCCAGCCTGGGGGCATTGGACGAGCGGATCCGCATCATTCACGGCGTCTGGCTGGACGACGACGAGATTCGCACCCTCGCCCGGGCTGGCGGGGCGCTGGTGCACTGCGCCGGCTCGAACCTGTTCCTTGGCGATGGCGTCGCCCCGCTGCTCAAGTACCTCCAGGCGGGCGTGAGCGTGTCGCTCGGATGCGACAGCGGCTCAGCGAACAACCGCCTGTCGATCTTCGCCGAAATGCGGCTGGCAGCGACGCTGCAGAAGGGCCTGGCCGGCGCCGCGGATGTCATCACCGCCGAGCAGGCGTTCGCGATGGGCACCACCAACGGCGCCGTCGCGGTGGGCCAGCCGGTCGGCGATCTCGCCCCGGGCCGGTACGCGGACTTCGTCGCGCTGGACCTGCACGACCTCTCGCTCCAGCCGCCACATCACCTGCTGCGGAACTTGGTCTACGCCCTGGAATCCAGCGCCATCCGCCACGTCTGGGTCCACGGCGAGCAGGTCGTCCGCGACCGGCGGCTGGTGCGCGTCTCGGAGCAGACGATCCGCGAGCGGGTGCGCGCCCTCACCGCGGGCTGGCGCGCTGAAGCGCCAGCCCGCCCCTCGTCTCCCACGTAAACACCGCGCGCCACTGCCAGCCAGTGCGACCGATGGACCATCTCGGCTGGCTCATCTCGACGGTCGTGGCGTGGTGGGGCCTACGCCGCCCAGCCGCGCCGCGGGCCGGCGTCTCCGCCGCCAGAGGAGGTTGTCGCGGTGGCCGGCTAGACGCCTCGGGCGGCTTCAGAGCGGCCAGCGCTCCTGGCGCCAGGCCGCGTCCCAGAACATCCACTCGTAGCGGCTGGTGGTCAGGAAGTGCTGGCGGATCGGCGCCCGGCGGCTCTCGGGCAAGTCTGCCACGACCCGGTCCGTCACCTCCAGCACCTGGCGGACAACGGTGCCGAACTCCTCGGAGGCGTAGGTGTCGATCCAGCGTTGGAAGAGTGGGTGTGGCGAGCCCTTCGCCTCCAGCGTCTTGCCCACCTCCCAGTAGATCCAGTAGCAGGGCAGCAGCGCTCCCAGCAGTTCCTCAAAGGGGGCCGCGTAGGCGACGCGCACCAGGTAGGAGGTGTAGGCCAGGTTCGTCGGGGCGATTGGCGTCCGCTCGACCTCCGCGGGTGTCAAGCCCCAGTCGCGGAAGAACCCCTCGTGCAGGGCGCGCTCGACTACGAGCGCCGTTTTGGCGTGATCGGCGAACATCTCGCACCACGGATCCTGGGGGGATTTGGCCGAGGCGACCGCCAGCGAGCGGGCGAAGTCGCGCAGGTACAGCGCATCCTGCACGACGTAGTAGCGGAAGACATCCATGGGCAGTGTTCCGTCGGTAAGCCCGGCCAGGAACGGGTGCTGCAGGATCGCTTGATAGATTGGGAGGATGCTCTCCCACAGCTCGGTGGTGAACGTCCGTGTCTGTGCGGGTGCGTGCGGCGTGGTCATCGGCTGCTCCTCAGGGTGTGAGGCGTGGCTGGCGTTAGCGGCGGGCGGCTCCCTCGGGCTCTGGCACGAGCACCGCGAGAGAGAGCTCGCGGAGCTGCTCGGGGTCGACCGGCGAGGGCGCGCCGAGCATCAGGTCGACCGCGCTCTGGTTCTTGGGGAATGCGATCACGTCGCGGATGCTGTCCGCGTCCGTGAGCAGCATCATGGTGCGATCCAGCCCGATCGCGATCCCGCCGTGCGGCGGGGCGCCGTAGCGGAAGGCGCGCAGCAGGTGCCCGAAGCGGGCCTCGACGTCCTCCGGGGTGTGCCCCATGATCTCGAAGATCTTTACCTGCACCGCCGGGTTGGTGATGCGGATGCTCCCACCGCCCAGCTCCCAGCCGTTGGCGACCAGGTCGTACTGCTTCGCACGCACCCGGCCGGGGTCCGTGTCGAGCAGCGGCAGGTCCTCGTCGCGTGGTGCGGTGAACGGGTGGTGCACTGCGTCCCAGCGCTGCTCCTGCTCCTTCCACTCGAAGGCGGGGAAGTCGACCACCCAGCAGAAGCAGATCTCATCTGGAGCGGCGAGGTTCAGCTTGCGGCCGAGGGCGGTGCGCACCGCCCCGAGCGCGACGGAGGCCCGCTCGGACTGGTCGGCGACGAGCAGCAGCAGGTCGCCGCGCTCGGCGCCCAATCGCTCGACCAGGCGCTCGAGTTCCCCCGGGGCGAGATTCCTGGCGAAGCTGGAGCGCGTCGCCTCCCCTTGCAGCGCTGCCCAGGCGAGGCCGCGAGCGCCCGCCCCTCGGGCGATTTCGGTCAGCTCGTCGATCTCGCGGCGGGTGAAGCCGGCGGCGCCGGGGACGCGGATCGCCTTGACCGCGCCACCGGTCTCGATCGCCGCCCGGAACATCTGAAGCGGGGTGGTGGCGAGCACCTCCGAGACGTTCTCGATCAGCAGCCCGAAGCGCAGGTCCGGCCGGTCGTTACCGTAGCGATCCATCGTCTCGGCATAGGGGATGCGCGGAAACGGGGAGTTGATCCGCTTGTCGGAGAGGCGGCGGAACAGCTCCACGAACAGCGTTTCCATCAGGTCCAGCACGTCATCCTGGTCGATGAACGACATTTCGACGTCGAGTTGGGTAAACTCCGGCTGTCGGTCTGCGCGCAGGTCCTCGTCGCGGAAACAGCGAGCGAGCTGGAAGTAGCGGTCCACCCCGGCTACCATCAGGAGCTGCTTGAGCTGCTGCGGCGACTGCGGCAGCGCGTAGAACTCGCCCGGGTGGACCCGGCTCGGCACCAGGTAGTCGCGCGCGCCCTCCGGGGTGCTCTTGACCAGGATGGGGGTCTCCACCTCCAGGAACCCGTGCTCGTCCATGAAGCGGCGGATGAGCTGCATTGTCCGGTGTCGCAGCGCCAGGTTGGCGGCCATGCGCGGCCGGCGCAGATCCAGGTAGCGGTAGGTCAGCCGGGTACGCTCGTCCACGTCCGCGTCCTCGGCGATCGGGAACGGCGGTGGGAGCGACGCATTGATGATCCGGAGCTGTTCGCCCTGGACCTCGACCTCGCCGGTGACGAGGTTCGGGTTCTCCTTGCCCGGCAGCCGCTGGGTGACCGGGCCCTCGACCTCGATGACATACTCGGCCCGCAGCTCAGTGGCGAGCTGGTGCGCCTGCTCCGAGACCTGCGGACTGAACACACACTGCGTGATGCCGTAGCGGTCGCGCAGATCGATGAAAACCGTGCCGCCGTGATCGCGCCGTCGGTGCACCCAGCCCTGCAGCACGACCCGCCGGCCCGCGTCTGAGCGGCGAAGGTCGCCACAGGTATCCGTCCGTCTCACGGCGGCGCCACTCCACAGACAGGGGATTGTTCGAAGTATACCGAACGGCTCCGCCTATACTTCCTCCGATGATCGCGCAAGCGGGAAGCGTGCCGGCGCCCGAGGCGCCAGAGCGGGGATGGAGCGGCCCGGCCGAGGCACACTCGGCCGGGCTATACGTGCATTTCCCCTGGTGCGTGCGCCTGTGCACCTACTGTGACTTCGACCGGCAGGCGAGTGGCTTCGAGCGGATTCCGCGCTACGTCGACGCCGTCTGCACCGAGATCCGCCGCCAGCCTCGGGTGCCGATCCACAGCGTCTTCTTCGGCGGTGGCACTCCCAGCCTGATGGCGGCAGCACAGGTGCGGCAGATCCTGGACGCGGCGCGCGAGCGGTTCGCGCTGCTGCCCGGCGCCGAGGTGACGCTGGAGACAAATCCGGATGATACCCTGGGGATGGACTTCCCGGCGCTGCGCGCCGCCGGGGTCAACCGAATCAGCATGGGGGTGCAGAGCCTGGACGACCGCTTCCTGCGGCTGCTCGGGCGGCGGCACGACGCGGCGGGGGCGCGCGCGGCGGTGGCGCGGGTGCGGGCCGGGGGGATCGGCAATCTCAATCTCGACCTGATGTTCGGCCTGCCCGGCCAGACGCTCGAGGACTGGCGGGCGACGCTGGAAGGGGCGATCGAGCTGGAGCCAGACCACTGCTCCTGTTATCTGCTGACCATTGACGAGCGGGTCCCGCTGGGGCGGGACGTGGCGCGCGGCCGGCTGAGGCTGCCAGACGACGAGGCGCTGGCGGAGCAGTACGAGCTGGCACGGACGCTCCTGGCCGAAGCCGGCTACGAGCAGTACGAGATCTCGAACTGGGCCCGGCCCGGACATGCCTCTCGACATAATCTCACGTACTGGCGCGACGAGCCGTACCTGGGAGTAGGGGCAGGCGCCGCCTCGTCCTGGGGCGGGCGGCGCTACAAGAACACCCCGGTCGTCCGGCGCTACCTGGCCGCGATTGATGCTGGCCGCCAGGACCTCCAGGAGTGCGAGACGGTGGATTGGCTCACCGCGGCGCAGGACTGTATCGCCCTGGGGCTACGGCTGCGGGAAGGGCTGGACCTGGCGCGCTTCGAGCGTCGCTTCGGGGTGGCGCTGGAGTGCCTGGCGGGCGAGGAGCTGCGGCTGCTGCGGCGTGCCGGGGTGCTGGAGGAGCGGGACGGGCGCCTCCGCGTCGCCGATCGACACCTGCTCGTCACCAATGAGGTGCTCGCCCGATTGCGGATCGCGATGGAGGGCGGAAGCGTCCGCCGGCGGGCGCCGCGCTCGACCTGAGCCGCGCCCGCGTGGGGCGTGCTTACGCGGCCCGGGCGCGCAGGCTCGTGATCAGCTCTGCCAACAGGTGCTTCACCTCTGCGCGGCCGGGCGCCGCCTCGAGGGCGTCGAGCGCGGCGCGGTACTGGCGCTCGACCAGCCGCTCTGCCTCGGCGCGGACGCCGAGCTGGTCGAACAGGTGCAGCACCTCGGCAGCGGCGCGCTCGTCCCGGGTCGGCAGAGCGTACAGTCGGCGCAGCGCCTCGGTCTGCGCGGGCGTCGCGCGCTGGAGCGCCAGCACCACCGGCAGGCTCTTCTTGCCGCTGCGGATGTCCGCGGCGGCGCTCTTGCCGGTGACGCGCTCGTCGCCCCAGACCCCAAGCACGTCGTCCTGGAACTGGAACGCCAGGCCCAGGCAGCGGCCGAGCTCGTGGTAGCGGGCGCGGGTCGGCGGCTCGGCGCCAGCACAGAGGGCGCCGAGCTCGGCGCTGGCGGCCAGCAGCGCCGCGGTCTTGCGGCCGACCATCGCCTCGTACTGGGCGAAGTCGGGCAGCGGGCCGTGCTGGAGTTCCAGGTCCAGGTACTGGCCTTCGACCAGCCGCAGGCAGGCCTCGCCGAGCACCCGGATCGCCTCGACCCGCTGCTCGCACTGGAGGGGGGAGTCGTCGAGCATAGCCAGGTAGGCGGCGGTGTACATTGCGTCGCCAACGTTGATCGCTTGTGCTGTGCCCCAGAGCTTCCAGACGGTGGGGCGGTGGCGGCGCGTCTCGCTCTCGTCCTGGATGTCGTCGTGGATGAGTGAGAAGTTGTGGACGAGCTCGATCCCGGTGGCGACGCTAAGCGCGGGGTCGATCCGACCCGCCAGTGCCTCGCACACGAGCAGGCAGAGGGCGGAGCGGAGGCGCTTGCCGGCCTCGAGCGGCTGCGCAAGCGGCTGCAGATCGGCCCCATACCAGCCGAGGTGATAGCCTTGCATCGCGCCGAGTGGCGCGAAGGGCGGTGGGCCGAGAGGCACGGCCCGTCGCAGCCGCTCCGCGACGAGGCTGGACAGGGTTTCGAGCCGCGCGGCAAGGTTCGCCTGGGTCACGCGCCGGCCGCCGTTGGATCGAGCATCGCCGCCGCGCTCCCGAAGATGCCGACGTCGTCGCCAAGCATGGCTGGAACGATGCGCAGCCCGGGGCGGTAGGCCTCCAGCACCTGCTCACGGACGCTCTGCTGCAGCGTCTCCCACCAGTGTGGCCCGCTGTGGGAGACGCCGCCGCCGACCACGACGACGTCCGGGTCGAAGATGTGTACCAGGTTGGCGATGCCGATGCCGGCGTAGCGGCCCGCGTCGCGCATCAGCTCGAGCGCCAGAGGGTCGCCCCGCTGCGCTTCGGCCTCGACGTCGGCGGCGCTGAGGTCGGCGTACCGGTGCAGGGTGGACTGTGGGAAGTCGACCCGCCGCTGGAGCGCCTCGCGGCGGATCGCGGTGCCGGAGGCGAACGCCTCCAGGCAGCCGCGCTTGCCACAGCCGCACAGCGGCCCATCCACCTGGATCACGGTGTGGCCCGCCTCCCCGGCCAGGCCATGGTGGCCGACGAGCAGCCGGCCGCCGGTCACGAACCCCGAGCCGACACCGGTGCTGAAGGTGAGGAAGATCAGATCGCCGTGGCCGCGACCGGCCCCGAAGCGCCACTCCCCGAGCGCGGCGAAGTTGGCGTCGTTGCCGACCAGCACTGGGATCCTGAGGCGGTCGGCCATCTCATCGCGTAGGGCGATGTTGACCCAGCCTGGGATGTTTGGCGCCTGGTACACCACCCCGCGTTTCGGGTCAATCGGGCTGGGCGCGGCGATCCCGAGCCCGAGCACCGTGGCCCGCTTGGGAACGCGAGCCAGCATCTCGCGGCAGGCATCGGCCATTCGGTCCAACACCGCCGACGGGCCGAGGTGTCCCATGGTCGGGATCGCGTGGCGGTCGAGCAGCCGCCCGGACTCTTCGACGATCGCCACCCGGAACTGTGTTCCACCGAGGTCGGCGGCAAGCACCACGCGGGAGCTGGTGGGGGAATCGGTCACGGTACTGCCTGGAAGCATCGTCGGCCCGTCCATGCTGCCTCGGTGAGGTACTCCACTGGAGCGAGCATAGGGCCATTGCCGCGAGTATATCGTATCGCCGGGCAGGGGCTCCGGCGGCTGGTATACTCCCGCGGTTTCGGATGCAGGCTCGTTGCGAGCGGGCGACGCCCAGACTGGTGGTGCTGACCGGGCCGACCGCGGTCGGCAAGTCGGTGCTGGCGCTGGCGCTGGCCGAGCGGTTCGGGGCGGAGATCATCTCTGCCGACTCCCGCCAGGTGTACCGGGGAATGGAGATCGGCACCGCAGTGCCGACACCGGAAGACCGTGCCCGTGTGCCGCACCACCTGGTGAGCTACGTCGAGCCGGATCAGCCCTACGACGTCGCAACCTACCAGCGCGACGCGGAGGCGGCGCTGGCCGGGGTCGCGGCGCGGGGCCGTCCCGCCCTCCTGGTCGGCGGCAGCTACCACTACATCCAGGCGGTGGTCGAGCGGCTGGCGCTGCCCGCCGTTCCGCCCCAGCCGGAGCTCCGCGCCCGGCTGGAGGCCGAGGCGGCGGCGCTGGGAACGGCGGCGCTCTATGCCCGGCTGGCGGCGCTCGACCCAGCGGCGGCGGCCGACATCCTGCCGGGCAACCTGCGGCGCATCGTCCGAGCACTGGAGGTCATCGAGGTGACGGGCCGGCCGTTCTCGGCGCAGAGCCGCCGCCGGGGTCCGCCGCGGCCGGCGCTGCGGCTGGCGTTGACTTGCCCCCGGTCGGAACTGTACCGGCGGATCGACGAGCGGGTGGACGACATGCTTGCGGCGGGGTGGCTGGAGGAGGTGCGGGCACTGCTGGCCCGCGGGTTCGACCGCCGCCTGCCGTCGATGTCGGCAAGCGGGTATCGTGAGCTTGCCGCGTACCTGGAAGGAGAGCTGACGCTGGAGGAGGCGGTGCGCCGGACGAAGTTCTCGACCCACGCCTTTGCCCGCCGCCAGTACGCCTGGTTTCGCCGCGACCCGGCGCTGGTCTGGATCGAGCGCGGGCCGGGGCTGGAGCGCCAGGCCGAGCGGTTGATCCATGATTACCTCACGGGAGGAGCGGAGCAGGAGTGACCGACGACGCGGGCAGCCCGTATCACTACGTGAAGTCCCACGGCCTGGGCAACGATTACCTGGTGATGGACCCGGACACCTGGCCGGGTCCGCTTGTGCCCGAGCAGATCCGGCTGATCTGCCATCGCCACTTCGGGGTTGGGTCGGATGGCATCCTGCTGCGCTTCGAGAGCCAGCGGGCCGATTTCGGAGTACGCATTTTGAATCCAGACGGCAGCGAGGCGGAGAAGAGCGGCAACGGAGTGCGTATCTTTGCCAAGTACCTGTACGACACCGGCCGGGCGCGGAAGGACATGTTCACGCTGGAGACGCTCGGCGGGATCGTGGCGGTGCGCGTGGCCCGGGCACGTATGGGCCGGGCGGAGGTCGTCAGCGCCGCGATGGGGCGGGCAACGTTCGATCCACTGGAGTCGATCGAGGTCGACGGCCAGCGCTTCGAGGTCACCTCACTCAGCGTCGGCAATCCCCACTGTGTCATCCTGGTGGACGACCTGCGGACTGTTGACCTGCACCGGCTCGGGCCGCTGATCGAGACCCACCCGGCCTTTCCGAACCGGACCAACGTGCAGTTCGCCCAGGTGCTCAGCCGCCACGATGTCCAGATCCTGATCTGGGAGCGTGGCGCCGGGGAGACGCTCGCATCGGGATCGAGTAGCTGCGCGGTGGCGGCCGCCTGCCATCGCCGCGGCCTGGTGGACGCGGAGGTGACGATCCACATGCCCGGCGGAGACCTGAAGATCGAGATAGCCGATGACGGGGAGATTCAGATGACCGGACCGGTGGAAGAGGTATGCCGGGGGCAGTTCAGCCCGGAGTTTCTGGCGCGGCTGGCCGCGCTGGCAGGGGCGACCAGCGAAGGGAGCGTGGGGCGATGACCGGCAGCGAGCTGGACCTGGCACGGCCGTCGCGGCGCATCCAGGCGCTGCCGCCGTACCTGTTCGCGGAGGCGAACCGCCAGATCGCGGAGAAGCGCGCCGCCGGGTACGACGTCATCAGCCTTGGCGTGGGCGACCCGGACCTGCCGACCCCACCCCACATTATCGAGGCGCTGAGCGAGGCCGCCCGCGATCCCCGCACCCATCGCTATCCCGAGTATTACGGGATGCCGGAGCTGCGCCGGGCGATCGCGGACTGGTACGAGCAGCGCTTCGGGCTGGCGCTGAACCCGGACACCGAGGTGCTCCCGCTCGTCGGCTCCAAGGAAGGCATCTTCCACCTGCCGCTGGCGTTCGTGGACCCGGGCGACGTGGTGCTCGTGCCAGACCCGGCCTACCCGGTCTACTTCGCCGGAACGGTTATGGCCAACGGCGAGCCGTACCTACTGCCGCTGCGCGAGGACAACGGCTTTTTGCCCGATCTCGACCGGATCCCCGAGGCGGTCGCCCAGCGGGCGCGGGTGCTCTGGATCAACTACCCGAATAACCCGACCGGCGCAGTGGCGCCGCTGGAGTTCTTCGAGCGGGCGGTGCACTTTGCCCGGCGGCACGAGATCCTGGTCTGCCACGACAACGCCTACTCCGAGGTCTCTTACGACGACTACCGTCCGCCCAGCTTCCTGGAAATCCCTGGCGCCCGCGATGTGGGGCTGGAGTTCCACTCGCTCTCCAAGACGTACAACATGACCGGCTGGCGGGTGGGGATGGTGGTCGGCAATGCCCGGGCGCTAGCGACCTTCGGCCAGGTGAAGACCAACGTCGACAGCGGTGTCTTCGAGGCGGTGCAGCGGGCGGCGATCGCGGCGCTGGGCGGCGACCAGTCCTGGCTGGCAGGGCGCAACCTGGTCTACCAGGGGCGCCGGGACCGGGTGATCGCGGCGCTGGCGGAGATGGGCAACCCGACGCCGGCACCGAAGGCGAGCCTGTACGTCTGGGCGCGGGTGCCCGGTGGCGGCTCGTCGCTCCAGTACTGTCTGGAGCTGCTGCACAACAGCCTGGTCTGGGTCACGCCAGGGATCGGCTTCGGCGACGCCGGCGAGGGCTACTTCCGCATCTCGCTGACGACGCCCGACGACCGGCTGGATGAAGCGCTGCGGCGGATGGTCGCCGCAGCCAGGCAGCGCTAGCAGGGATATGGGCCGCCAGGTCACGGGCGCGCCTCGTCGCTCGCGTATGCTCGCGCCAGGCTGTGGTCTCGGTCTGCCCGAGACGCTCCTGGTCGCGTTCTGGCCAGACGACTCGGACCTGGCTTGACAGAAGGTGGATTCCGATAGCTCTCCAATGTGGGGGAGGGAAGTAAGCGATGAGGCCGTTGAACGGGGTGGCGCCGACGCCACTGGAGGTGGCGCTCCGCCAGTACGACGATGCTGCCGACTTGCTGCGGCTGGACCCGGGCATCCGGGCAGTGCTGCGGGTGCCGCAGCGAGAGCTGACGGTGAACTTCCCGGTCACCATGGACGACGGCAGCGTCCGCGTGTTCCAGGGGTACCGGGTTCAGCATAACACCGGACGCGGTCCGGCCAAGGGAGGGATCCGCTACCACCCGAACGTCACGCTCGAGGAGATCCGGGCGCTGGCGATGCTGATGACCTGGAAGTGCGCGGTGGTGAAGATCCCCTACGGGGGCGCCAAGGGTGGGGTGGTCTGCAACCCGAAGACGATGTCGCAGAAAGAGGTGGAGCGGCTCACCCGCCGCTACGCCACCGAGATCTCGGTGCTGATCGGGCCAGAGTCCGACGTGCCGGCCCCGGACGTGAACACCAACCCGCAGACCATGGCCTGGATCATGGACACCTACTCCATGCACCATGGCTACTCGATCCCCGGGGTGGTCACCGGCAAGCCGCTCTCGATCGGCGGCTCCGAAGGACGACTGGATGCCACCGGGCGCGGGGTGGCCTATTGCGTCCAGCAGGCCGCGGAGGGGCTCGGGATCGACATCCGCGGGGCGCGGGTCGCGGTCCAGGGCTTCGGGAACGTCGGCGAGGCGACCGCGCGACTGCTGGCGGAGTCCGGCGCGAAGATCGTGGCGATCTCGGATAGCAGCGGCGGGATCTACAGCCGGACCGGGATCGACGTCGCGGCGCTGAAGCGACACAAGCAGGAGAGCGGCAGCGTGCTCGGGCTGCCGCGGACCGAGCGGATCAGCAACGAGGAGCTGCTGGAGCTGGAGTGCGAAGTGCTGGTGCCGGCCGCGCTGGAGGGAGTGCTGACCGCGGAGAACGCGCCACGGGTAAAGGCGCGCATCATCGCCGAGGGGGCCAACGGCCCCACCACGCCCGACGCCGACCGGGTGTTCCACGAGCGGGGAATCCTGCTGATCCCGGATATCCTCTGTAACGCCGGCGGGGTGACGGTCAGCTACTTCGAGTGGGTGCAGGACCGCGAGGAATTCTTCTGGTCGCTGGAGGAGATCAACTCGCGCTTGAAGCGGATCATGACCCGGGCGTTCGACGACGTGCTGCGCATGGCGCGGGAGCACGGGACCAACCTGCGCCGGGCAGCGTACATGCTGGCGGTGAGCCGGGTAGCGGAGGCGACGACGACGCGCGGGCTGTACCCGTGACGGCGCCGTAGCGCCGGATGCCGCGCGGGCGGCGCCGGCACGGACTACACTGAGCGGCTGGGCGACCCCGGGGAGGGACGGGGCGCCCGCCGCGTCGTCGTGTCTATGCGAAAGCTAATGCTCATTATGTTGCTCATCGCCGAAGGAGTGGCCGGCGCGTGACCGCGGACCTCTGCGGCGCTCCTGGGGAGGCCGCCCCGGGCGCGGCTGTGCAGCCATTTCCCTCCTTCGACGCTGCCCGGGCGACGTTCCTCGAGTCGCTCGCCGGCAGGTCGAAGCGCACCCGGCAGACCTACGCCACTTGCCTGCGGCGCTTCGAGGACTTCCTGGCCAACTGCGGGCTGCTGCGCGAGCCGCTGACGACCGATCGTCTTGGCGAGGACCTGCTGGAGCGGTTCGCGACCTGGCTGCTGCACGAGGGCGGGATCGACAGCCGCGCCAGCGTGACGACCTACGTCGCCGGCGCCCGGGCGTTCTTCCGCTTTCTGGCGCGCCGGAGGTGGCTGGCGCCCAGCGTCTCCTTCGAGGCGGCCCGGGCCAATGCGCGCGAGGCGCTCGGGCGGTCGACCTACCGTACCCCCCGTCCTGATCGCCGCCTCCCCCTCGTCGTGACTTATGTCGAGTCGTTGGCGCTTCCTGCTGCCGGCCCGGGCGCAGACCAGGCCCGGCTGGAGCTGCTGCGCGACCGGGCGCTGATCCGCACCCTGTTCTGCACCGGCGTCCGGCGGCAGGAGGCAGCGAGCCTGAACCGGCGTGACCTGGACGATGGCTGGTCGGCCCAGGCGCTGATCACCGGCAAGGGTAACAAGGAGCGGGTAATCTTCTTCGACGAGGAGACCCTGAGCGCGATCCGCGCCTACCTGGGGGCTCGCGGCGACAGCTACGAGCCGCTGTTCCTCCGCCACGACCGGGCGCGCGGCAAGCCGCGCCAGGGTGGGACGAACTACCGCCTGTCCCCGCTCGGCGTCTGGCGGATTGTCAAGCGCTACGCCAGCCTGGCCGGGGTGCGGGCGACGACGCACGACTTCCGCCATGCCAAAGCGAGCGTGCTGCTGAACCGGGGGGCGAAGCTGTCCGAGGTCCAGGACATCCTCGGCCACGCCTCTCCGGAGACCACCAAGCGCATCTACGCCCATTACGAGGTCTCCCACCTGCGCGAAGCGTTCGACCGCTTCAGCGCCAGCGCCGAGGAGCTCGCTGCGGCGCTGGGGGAGCGCGGCGCGGGCCAGACGCCGAGCATACCCCCTCGTCCCCGGCCTCGGCGGCGCGGCCCGGGCTGAGCGGGCCGCGGAGTACGGCCAGCCGTGCCGCTCTCCGCTCTTCCCGCTACCGTGCGGGGTGGGAGGAAGCTATCGGACTCGGGCGCGGCCGGCTGGCCGCCGCTGGCTCGGGCGGATTTTCAGGAAGGCGCCGGGCCGGCTGGTACAATGGCCGCTGAGGTACGGCCGTGGCTGCTCTGCTCCCCCGTGGCCGGCGGCGCTCTCCGGTGCTGTCGGCTGTGCTGCCGCTGGCGGCGCTGCTGGTGATCTTCTGCGCGGGCTACGTCGTCGGCCAGCTCGATGCGCTCTCCGGCGCGCGCACGCTACCCGACATGCTGCGCCAGATCGGCCTGGGCGCGCTCGCGGCGCGCCTGCCGGTGGCGGTATTCGGCGAGGTGGCCCTGCCGGCGGAGGATCGCCAGCGCTTCGCGGACCTCTGGGAGGCCTGGGACCTGGCCACGCGCGAGTTCTACCAGCCGGAGCGGATCGACCGGCAGCGCATGGTGTACGGCGCGGTCCGGGGGATGCTGGAGGCGCTCGACGATCCATACACCGCGTTCCTCGATCCGGCGCATGGCCAGATCGCGGACAGCGATCTACGCGGCAGCTTCGACGGGGTGGGGATTCAGCTCGACTCGCGCGATGGGAAGCTGATCGTCATCGCGCCGCTGGATGGCTCGCCGGGCGAGCAGGCTGGGCTACTGCCTGGGGACGTCATCACCCAGATCGACGGCACCGATGTCCAGGGTATGCCACTGTCGCGGGCGGTCCTGCTCATTCGCGGCCCGCGCGGCACCTCTGTCACCCTCACGATCGAGCGGGAGAACCTCAGCGCTCCGCTGACGCTCACCATTCCTCGTGAAGAGATCAAGGTCGACTCGGTGCGCTCGCGGATGCTGGAGTACGGGGTGGGCTACCTGCGCATCTCTACCTTCAACGGCCAGACCTCCGTCGAGACAGACGCCGCATTGCGGGCGCTGCTGGATCAACACCCACGCGGAATTGTGCTCGACCTGCGCTCGAATCCAGGCGGCTCCGTCAGCGCCGCGGTGGATGTGGCGAGCGAGTTCCTCGACCACGGGGTGATCCTGTACCAGCAGCCGGCCAACGGCGAGCGGCAGGCAACCCTGGCTCGTCCCGGCGGATTGGCCACGACCATTCCGCTGGTTGTGCTGGTGAACCACGGCAGCGCCAGCGCGAGCGAGATCGTCGCCGCCGCGCTGCGCGACAACGGGCGAGCGCTGCTGATCGGCGACAGGACGTTCGGCAAGGGCACGGTGCAGACGCTGCACGAGCTGAGCGACCACGCGACGGTGCGGATCACCATGGCGCAGTGGCTGACGCCCAACGGCGAGCCGATCCACGGGGTCGGCCTGGAGCCGGACATCGCCGTCAGCCAGCCGGCCTCGCTGCCCGCGGGAGAGGATCCGCAGCTCAGCGCCGCCGTCGCCCGGCTGTCCAACATGCGCTAGCCGAAGCGCGCCGCCCTCCCCTTCCTCGCCGCTTCCCTGCTGGTGAGGGTGGCGGAACGGATGTGGCCTGGCTCTGTCTGGTATACTTTGCTATGCAGGACAAGGTTTACGCGACGAATCGCAAGGCGTTTCACGACTACCACATTCTGGAGGACGTGGAGGCCGGCCTTGCCCTGACAGGCACGGAGGTCAAGTCCGTCCGCGCCGGCAGGGTGAACCTGCGGGAGGCGTTCGCCCGGGTCCAGAACGGCGAGGCCTGGCTCTGGAACGTGCACATCGCGCCATACGAGCGGGGCACTGCCTGGAACCACGAGCCCACCCGCACTCGGAAGCTGCTGCTGCATCGCCGCGAGATCGACCGTTTGGCGGGGCAGACGCGGCAGACGGGGGTGACCCTGGTCCCGCTGTCGGTCTATGATAAACGTGGCCACATCAAGGTGAAGCTCGGGGTTGCCAAGGGCAAGCGGGAATACGACAAGCGTGAGGCTATCGCGGAACGCGAAGCCAGGCGTGACATTGAGCGCGCCGTCCGCGACATCGAGCGACGCCGCTAGGGGACGACAGGGTTCGACAGGGGGGAAGGTCGTAGAGTAGCAGGTCGAGGTGGCCGCAGCCCTCGTAAAACAGGTGGCACGCCATAACTGGCAACCGACAACTCGCAGTCGCGGCTTAACACCCGCGTCCGTCCTCCCAGCCTCTCCTGACGGGCTGGATCAGGGCGTCACCTAAGTCAGGGTGCGGCGCACCGGAACACCGGCTAGGGTGCGCTTAAGACCAGCCGGTTGGCGCGGACCAATCCCGTCGGTAGGAGTGGGCCCGCGCGAGATCCAAAATGCCGACTATGCCTGTAGCTGACTCTCGATTGACCTGCTCTGGACGAGGGGTTCGATTCCCCTCCGTCTCCACCATGCGGCCCCACCGGTATGCCGGTGGGGCCGCTCTGTTTTCCCGCCGGCCTCCGGCTGGGTCGGCCCGTCCGCCGAGCGGCGCTTAGCGGCGGCCGAACTCCTGCTCCAATTGTCGGTGGCTCAGCAGGAGCGCGGTCGGCCGGCCGTGCGAGCAGGTGCGGCAGAGCTCCTTCTCGCCCAGGCGCTCGAGCAGTCCGAGCATCTCCTCTGGGGTGAGTGGATCGCCGGCGCGCACTGCCGCCTTGCAGGAGGCGAGGATGCGCAGCCGCTCCCGCCAGTCATCCGCTGGCCCGGCCTCGCCGAGGGCGATCAGCACCTCCTGGGCGAAGCGGACGGGGTCGACCTGGCGGCTCAGCGCTGGGATGGAGCGAACCAGCACGGTGGACGAGCCGAACGGCTCCACCTCGAATCCCGCCAGGGTGAGGTCCGCCCGGTGCGCCTCGGCGAGCGCGACGGTGGCCGGGTCGAGCTCCAGGCTGATCGGCTCCAGCAGCAGTTGCGCTCGCTGTCCGGCGAGCTGGGCCAGCCGCAGCTCTTCGTACAGCACACGCTCGTGAGCGGCGTGCTGGTCCACCAGGTACAGCCCGGCCTCGCCTTCGGCGATGATGTACGTCTGACTCACCTGGCCAAGCACCCGCAGCCCGCGGAGCTGTGGCTCCTGGGCGCTATCCTGCCCGTCGACCTCTGCGCCAGCCCAGCCGCGCGCCACGCCCGCCCGGGCGAGCGCCTCGTGCAGGGCGCGCTGGACTGCGCCGAACACCGCGCGCTCCCGCAGGAGCCGCACCTCCGCCTTCGCCGGGTGGACGTTGACGTCGACCTCAGCCGGGTCGACCTCCAGGTCGAGCACGACGATAGGGTGGCGGCCGGTGGGGATGAGCGTGCGGTAGGCCTCTTCGACGGCGGTGGTCAGGGCGCGGCTCTGGATCAGCCGGCGATTGACGAACAGCGAGATACCGCTCCGATTGGGGCGATGCGCGGCGCGGTGCCCGGCCAGACCCCGGACACGGACCGTCGCGGGCCAGTCGTCGGGGGCGCTCCAGTCGACCGGCACGAGGTCGCGGCTCACCTTCTGGCCAAGGACGGCGAGCGCGGCTCGGGCGCGGTCTCCCGAGCCGTCGGTAGAGAGCACCGGCTTGCCGTCCACCGCCAGTGTAAACGCCACCTCTGGGCAGGCGAGCGCCATCTGCCCGACGAGCTGGACCACCAGCGCTGCCTCGGTCGAGGCGGAGCGCAGGTATTTCCGCCGCGCGGGCAGCCGGCTGAAGAGGTCGCGTACCTCGACCGTGGTCCCGACGGGCCGGCCGAGCGGGCGCCGCTCGATGACCAGGCCGTCGCGCAGCGTAAGGCGAACGCCGCCTGCGGCGTCGGCGGTGCGCGTCGTCAGGGCGACGTCGGCCACCGCCGCGATGCTCGGCAGCGCCTCGCCGCGGAAGCCGAACGTGCTGAGGTGGGCCAGGTCGTCGTCCGAACGGAGCTTGCTCGTGGCATAGCGGGCGAACGCCAGCTCGACCTCCGCGGCGGCGATCCCGCAACCGTCGTCGGCGACCTCGATGCGCTCGATCCCGCCGCCGCGCAGCGCCACGGTGATCCGGCGCGCGCCTGCGTCGAGTGCATTTTCCACCAGCTCCTTCACGACGCTCGCCGGCCGTTCGATCACCTCGCCGGCGGCGATGCGTGCGGCCACGGCGGCGGGTAACGTGGCGATCGGCATCGTCGCTCCGGGCTGCGAATTTAGCCTGCTACGCGCAACCGGCGCGCCCGTTGTTCGTTCTTGGAGCGGCAGTGTTTCACTCACACCTCTTTCGGGAGGATTGCCAGCGTGACCAACTCCGGCGCTCTCCTGGCCCCCGAGCTCGAAACTGACCACGTCGCCGCGCCCGCGGCTGGACCGGTGCACCCCGAACAGGTGTCGGAGAGCACCGAATCGCTGCTTTCGTTGTACCTGGACGACATCGGCCGCTACCCATTGCTCAGCCCAGCCGATGAGCAGCGTCTGGCGCGCATCGTCTGGGAGGCGGGGCCGCCCTACGGCGAGCAGAGTAGTGTACCGGAGGCGCGAGACGCGTATCGCAGGCTCATCGAATGCAACCTGCGGCTGGTCGTCTCTGTGGCCCGGCGCTACCAGGGGCTCGGTCTGCCGCTGCTGGACATGGTGCAGGAGGGCAACATCGGGCTCCACCGGGCGGTGGAGCGCTTCGACTACCGCAAGGGCTATCGCTTCAGCACCTACGCGTACTGGTGGATCCGTCAGTCCGTCACCCGCGCTATCGCCGACCAGGGTCGGACCATTCGGCTCCCGATCCACGTGCACGACGAGCTGGCTCAACTCTCCCGGGTCACCGCGGCGCTCGGCCAGGAGCTCGGGCGCGACCCGCGCCGCGAGGAGATCGCGGCGGCGCTCGGCGAGCCGGTGGAGAAGGTGCAGCTTCTGCAAGAGGCGAGCACCTTCACCGCCTCGCTCGATGCTCCCCATCTGGCCTATGAGGACATGACGCTCGGGGACCTGGTGGAGGACCCGAACGCCGAGGATCCGATGGCCCGGGCTGAGCACGGCTCACTGCGCGACCTGGTGGACCGGGCGCTCGATACACTGACGCCGCGTGAGAAGGCGGTGCTGGTGCGGCGCTTCGGGCTGAATGGCGGTGACCGGGAATGGACGCTGGCCGACATCGGCCGTGACCTGGGGCTCAGCCGGGAGCGGGTCCGCCAGATCACCGACGAGGCGCTGGCCAAGCTGCGCACCAGCCAGTTCTGGCTGAAGGTGCGGGAATACGCGGCCTGAGGGCGTCTGCGCTCGCCATCATCAGCGAGCGCGGAGAACATGCTAGCGGCTACTAGCCACGCCGGAGCGTGGCGCGGCTAGCAGGTGCTGTCCCGCGCCTGCTGCCGGAGTCGCTCGAGCGTCACCAGCGCCTCCAGGGGCGTCATCCGCTCAATCTCCAGCGCTGCCAGCTCCTGGCGCAACGGGTCGCGCCCGGGGCTGGCCTGCCGCGGCGCCCGATCCGCCAGCGGCGGCGTCGCTTCGAGCTGCTCCAGCAGCTCTGCCGCCCGGCGGGTGACCGATTCCGGGATCCCAGCCAGGCGGGCGACGTGGACGCCGTAGCTGCGGTCGGCGCCGCCCGGCACGGCGCGATACAGGAACACCGCTCGCTCTCCCTCCTCGCGTACCTCCATCCGGAAGCTCCGCACCGCGGGGTGCTGCTGCTCCAGCGTCGCGAGCTCGTGGTAATGGGTAGAGAAGATGAGCCGGCAGCCGACGCCAGCCGGGGGCAGCGTGTGCTCCAGGATAGCGCGGGCGAGCGCCATGCCGTCGAAGGTGCTCGTTCCGCGGCCAATCTCGTCCAGGAAGGCGAGGCTGCGCTCCGTCGCGTTGCGGAGGAAGCTGGCCGTCTCCTCCATCTCCACCATGAAGGTGCTGCGGCCACCGGCCAGGTCCTCGCCTGCACCCGCTCGAACGAACAGACGGTCTACCAGACCGACGCGGGCTTCGTCGGCCGGGACATAGCTGCCGATCTGCGCCATGAGCACCAGCAGTAGGACGGACTTGCCGAACGTCGACTTGCCGGCCATATTCGGCCCGGTCAGCACTATCACCCGGCAGCCATCACTGTCCAGTTCGACGTCGTTGGGGACGAATGAGCCCGCCGGTAGCGACAGCTCGACCACCGGGTGGCGTACGCCGCGGGCGTGCAGGTCGGTTGAGCTGTCCAGTATGGGCCGCGTGTAGCGGTTGGCGACAGCGACCTCAGCGAGCGAGGCGAGCGCGTCGAGCGTCGCCAGGGTTCTGGCCGTGGCCGCGACGCGGGCCGCTCCAGCGGCGAGCCGCTCCTGCAGCGCCGTGAACAGCGCCTGCTCCAGCGCCAGCGCCCGTTCCTGGGCCTGGCTAATGCGTCGTTCGTGCTCCTTGAGCGCCTCGGTGACGAAGCGCTCGGCCGAGGTGAGCGTCTGGCGCCGGACGTAGCCAAGCGCGGCCAGGTGGTCGGCGATGGTGGCCGCCCCGGTCTGCTGCTTCTGGTAATAGTCCGTCGGCTGCTTGAGGGTGGCGGTGCTCACCTCGAGGTAGTAGCCGAAGACCTTGTTGTAGCCGATCTTCAGCCCGCGCACGCCGGTGCGCTCGCGCTCGCTCCGCTCCAGCTTCGCCAGCCATACCTTGGCGTCGCCGCTCAGGGCGCGCAGCTCGTCGAGCTCGGACGACACACCGGCGCGGATTATCCCCGCTCCGATCGTGGCCGGCGGGTCATCCACCAGCGTCGCCTCGACGTCGGCCGCCAGGTCCAGGCAGGGATCGGGCGGCGCCCCGAGCAGCGCCAGCAGCGGCGAGTCGGCCGGGGCCTTCGCGAGCGGCTCGGCGACGCCCGGCACGCGCCGCAGCGAGCGGGCGAGCGCGACGGCGTCGCGGGGTGAGGTGATCTGCTGCGCCGCCCGGCCGGCCAGCCGCTCCAGGTCGCCCAGTCCCTGGAGCGCGCCGCGAACACTGCCACGCAGCCAGGGATCGTCGACGAGCTGGGCCACCGCCGCCTGGCGCTCCAGCAGCGGCTGGAGCGTCGCCAGCGGTCGCGCCACCCACCCCGCGAGCAGCCGGGCGCCCATTGCCGTGTTCGTTCTGTCAAGTATCCCCAGGAGGCTCGGCCGGACCCCGGCCGGCCGCTGGGCGCCCAGGTCCAGCCCGCGTCGCGCCGCCGCGTCCATCAGCAGCGTGCCATCCGCACCGTAGATGCGAGGGGTGGCGAGTCCGCGTAGTGCGGCGGCATGGGTTTCGCCAATGTAGTCGAGCAGCGCTCCGAGCGCCCGTGCCGCCAGCGGGTGCTCGGCCAGGCCAAGCCCGTGGAGTGTAGTACTGCCGAACTGCTGCGTCAGCCGTTGCGCGGCGCGGGCAGCCCCGAAGGTAAAGCCCGGGCGTGTGGTGAGCAGTGGGGTTGTCTCGCTCTCCGGGTAGCTCGCTCCTTCGGGCAGCAGGCACTCCGCTGGGGCGATGCGGGCCAGCTCGGCCCGCAGCCCGCTCTCCCAGCCCGGGCCACGCAGCTCCGTGGCGGCCAGCTCGCCGGTCGTCACGTCGGCGTACGCCAGCGCCGCGCCCTGGCCATCGTACAGGAGTGCGGCGAGGTAGTTGTTGGCGGTCGAGGGGAGAAAAGCGTCTTCGACGGTGCCGGGAGTGATGATCCGAACGACCTCGCGCGTGACGAGATCACGGCCGTTCGGCTCGGTCATCTGCTCGCAGACGGCGACGCGGTGGCCGGCGGCGACGAGCCGGGCGATGTAGCCATCGCAGGCGTGGTAGGGGATGCCGGCCATCGGGACGCGCTCGCCGCGCCCCATATCCCGCGCGGTGAGCGTGATGTTCAGCGTCCGGGCGGCGACTTCGGCATCGTCGTCGAACAGCTCGTAGAAGTCGCCGAGCCGGAATAGGAGCAGGCAGTCGGGGTGCGCCCGCTTCAGCTCCAGGTACTGCCGGCGCAGCGGCGACAGGCCGAACGCTTCCAGCCCCGGGAGCATCGGCGGAGCCGGAGGGCGGTTCGTCACGCTCGCTACAGAGGCGCGGCGCGGGGCACCGGGCTAGGTGCGCGCCACGGCGACTCCATCGAGCCGCGGCACAGCCTGAAGCGGCCGCTTCCCCGCCGACAGGCCCATCCCGCGGTAGACGAAGCCGAGCTCGGCCATCGCGGCCGGACTGTACATGTTGCGCCCGTCGATCAGCAGCGGGTATGCCATCGAGGCGCGGATCGCGGCGAAGTCGAGGCGGCGAAACTCGTCCCACTCGGTGAGCACCACCAGCGCGTGAGCGCCTTCGGCGACCGCCGCCGGGCTGGGCGCGAACTCAACGTTGCGCAGCATTGCCCGCCCCTTCTCCATCGCCGCTGGATCGTACACCCGGACGTAGGCGCCCTCGTTCTGGAACAGGTGAATAATCTCGATCGCCGGCGCCTCGCGCAGGTCGTCCGTGTTCGGCTTGAACGCCAGCCCGAGCACCCCGATGACCCGCTCGTTCAGCGTCCCGAGCTCTGCCCGCGCCTTCAGCAGCACCGAGCGCCGGGCATCGCGGTTGATCTCCATCACCGCGCGCAAGAGCTGCGGGTGGCAGCCATTGACTGCGGCCATATACGCCAGCGCCCGCACATCCTTGGGGAAGCAGGAGCCGCCCCAGCCCACGCCCGCGTTGAGGAACTGCGGCCCGATGCGCTTGTCCAGGCCCATTCCGCGCGCGACCTCGCTCACGTCGGCGCCGAGCTGCTCGCAGATGGAGGCGATCTCGTTGATGAAGCTGATCTTCGTCGCCAGGAAGGCGTTGCTGGCGTACTTGATCATCTCGGCGGTGCGCAGGTCCGTGATGATGAGCGGCGCTCCCAGCGTCGCGTACAGCCCGCTCACCACCTCAGCCGCCTCGCGATCAGTTGAGCCGAGGACGATCCGATCGGGGTGCATAAAATCCGAGACGGCCGAGCCTTCGCGCAGGAACTCCGGGTTGGAGACGACCGAGAAGGAGCGCGTCCCATCGGTGTAGCGGGCGACGATCCCGGCGATCTGGTCGCCGGAGCCGATCGGCATGGTGCTCTTGTTGACGATGATGACGTGGCCAGTCGCAGCCTGAGCGATGCTTTCGGCGGCCTTGCGGGCATAGGTCATGTCGGCCTCGCCCTCGGCTCCGGACGGAGTGTTGACCGCGATGAAGGCGAACTGCGTCCCAGGGATCGCTTCGTCGTAGCTGGTGGTAAACGCCAGCCGGCCGCGCTGGACGTTGGCCTTGACTAGCTCCTCCAGCCCGGGCTCATAGATCGGAATCACCCCGCGCTTCAGGCCCTCGATCTTCGCGGCGTCGATGTCAAGGCAGATTACCTGGTTGCCGAGCTCGGCGAAGCAGGCGCCCGTAACCAGCCCAACGTATCCCGCTCCGATGACAGCAATCCTGGCCAATGTCATCCTCCCCGCGCCGCCGCTGTGCTGCCAGCAGGCGCCCTGCCCTATTTCAGCGCCTGGGGCGACGCCCCCTCTCGTCTGGGCAAGGTTGTATCACTGCCAAGTGGCGCCCGTGTGACAGCGCGCAGTGAGACTCCCTCCCGCCAGGTGAGCAGCAGCCCGAACAGTACCACGGGCACGACGAGAGCGGCGTGAACGACAAGAGTGTAGCCAATCGCCAGGGGGGGTGACACCTCGTACAGCGACTTCAGCACCGCGACCAGCGGCACGTCGAACGTCCCCATGTAGCCGGGCGCCGCGGGGAGCATCGTCCCCAGGTTCGCCACCCCTACCCCGAGCAGCGCCGCCAGCGGTCCGACCGGGAGTGGGAAGGCAAGCGCGATCACGTAGTACATGCTCGCCTCGACGGTCCAGGCCAGGAACGACAGCGCGAGCGAGGCGAGGAGCAGCCGGCCGTTTCGCATCACTCCGAGTCCGCTGGCGAACGAGCCGACCACACCGCCCAGACGCCTCCCGGCGGAGCCGGGCGCCAGGCGCAGCGCGATCCGGCCCAGCGTTGCCAGCAGCGCCGGCGGGCGGGCCAGCACCCAGAGGGCGAAGGTGGCGATCCCGAACGCTGCGGCCGCGGTCCAGATCACGCCGTGCGGAAGCCCGCCATGTGGCGCGGTGCTGATGCCGATGACCACGAACAGGCACAGCGTCAGACCGTCCAGCACCCGCTCCACGACGATGCTGGCGATCGTCGCCCCGACCTGCACCTGGTGGCTGCGGTTCAGCAGGTAAGCGCGCGCCAGCTCGCCCAGCCGCGCCGGCAGCACGTCGTTGGCGGTGAAGCCGACGATCAGCACCGCGAACAGCCGCGCCAGCGGAAGATCGCCAACGGGGCGGAGAATCAGTCGCCAGCGCAGCGCCCGCACCAGCACCCCGACGAAGTACAGTCCGATGCCGACGGCGACGAACCGCGGGTCGACCTGCGCCAGCGCCGCGGCCAGCGCCCGGAAATCGACGTTGACGAACAGCAGCGCCAGCAGCAGCGTGCTGATCGCCAGCCCCAGGATCAGCCGGGCGCTGCTCACGGAACTACCTGCTCCACGGGCTCCTCCAGAGGCGCCAGTGGGGCGGCCGTCCTGGATTCGATGGGGGCGCCGAGCAGCGTCCGCAGCGTGAGCCCTTCGCGCGCCAGGAAGACGAGGCCCGCCCCGGTCACGAGTACGTACTGGAGCGTGTGCGAGACGATCGCGTACGCCAGCGCCGTCTCAGGCGGGACGCCGAACAGCACCAGTGCCCCCTTGGCGACAAAGTCGAACGTGCCAACGTAGCCCGGCGCGGAGGGGATCATGATGCTCAGGTTCACCAGCACCAGCACGGTCCCGGCCAGTACCGCCCGCTGAGTTATGTCGAGAGGCAGATTGAATGCCGCGGCCAGCCCGAAGTAGGACAGCCCTTCCAGCAGCCAGACCAGCAGTGAAAGCAGCGCCGTCAGCGCCAGGCGCTCCGGCCGGCGCATCCCGGCCAGGCCGTCCAGGATGCCGCGAGCGATGGAGGTCGCCAGCCGGGCAAGCCGCCGCGGCAGCGGCCGCACCAGTAGCTCCACCAGCCGACAGGCGAGCTGCTCACGCGCCAGCGCCAGCCCGATACACGTCGCCAGCCCGAGGAATACTGCGGCCGTTAGCAGCTCCAGGTTGTCGAACTGGTTGGGGACGCCGGGAATGAGATCGGCGGCGGTGAGCACGATCAGGACGAGCAGCAGCGTCAACCCGTCGGCAACCCGTTCTACGAAGATGGTTGCCAGCCCAGAGGCAGCGCGTTCGCCGCCGTGGCGCTGGAGCAGCATGGCACGGACGAGCTCGCCGAGCCGGGCCGGCAGGACGTTGTTGGCGGCGAAGCCGATGACCAGGACGCTGAGCACCCGCGGGAACCGCAGCGGGCGCCTGGAGGACAGGATCACCCGCCAGCGAGCGGCGCGGACGAGGTAGCCCGTCGCGGTCGCGAGCACGGGCGGGATGACGAGCCAGTAGTTGGCCTGGGCGAGCGCCCGGGTAAGTGCGGCCGGATCGACGCCACGGAAGGCGAGCGCCAGGAACACCAGCGTGAGCAGCATGCCGAGCCAGAGACTCTTGCGGGCCATGAACCTCCTGGTGAGCGCGGGGCCTGCTCCGAGCTTCGAGCCGCCCCCGGGTGGCGACGAGGGGCCTCTCCTTGCCGCGGCAGAGCGCTCAGGCGCCGCCGCACTGCCCGTGCCTCGCCTGGGCGCGCCGACACGGGCGATTAGCGCGAGAGGGGGTACTGTAGCACAACCCCACCGCGCGAATCTGCGACCAGAAGGGCATTTCTGGGGCTGACGACGATGCCCACCGGCTGCCCAGCAGGCTGGGCGCTGGCCGGCCCGAACTCCGTGAACTGGCTCCCCCTGGCCGGATCCAGTACCCGCACCTCGCCCTGCTCGGGGAACGTCGCGTACACGCGGCCGCTGGCGTCGACGGCCAGATACGGCTTGTTGCGGACCGACTGATTCTCCCAGCCCTCGACGCTGTAGGCGGCGAGCGGCTGGCCGTTCGGGTCGAGCTTCTGCACTCGGTTGTTCCAGGCGTCCGCGACGTAAACGTTGCCCTGGGCATCCAGCGCGAGGCCCACCGGTTCGCGCAGCTTGCCCGGCTCGCTCCCTTCCCCGCCGAACATGCGCAGGAAGTGCCCGTCCGGGTCGAAGACCTGAATCCGCTTGTTTCCGGTGTCCGCGACGTACACGCTGCCGTCGCTGCCGACCGCGACCGCGCGCGGGCCCCAGAACACGCCCGGGCTGTCGTCGACGCGCCCCTTGGCGTCGCCTACCGTCCCCCACTTGGTCACAAACGTGCCATCGGCGTCGAACTTCTGGATGCGGTGATTCCAGGTGTCGGCCACGTAGACCGAGCCGTCCGGGCCGATGGCGATCCCCCACGGCTCGTTGAACTGCCCATCGCCCTTGCCCTTGCTGCCCCAGCTCAGCGCGATCGTCCCATCCGGGTTGAACGCCGTCACCCGGTTCGCCGCGCCCTCGGTCACGTACACCCGGCCGTCGGGTGCCACTGCCACGCCCTTCGGATCCGCCAGGATAGAGGCCCCGGAGGGTGAACGGCCGAAGATGGTCGTCCCGCCCTCGCCGGCGACCGCGTGTGCCTCTCGCGCCGCTGGCGCGGCCGGCTGGCTCTCCGCCGTCGGGCCAGTTGTCAGCGGCGCCGGCCCGAGCGGTGGGATGTCGTTGCGCACGTAGAAGAAGAACTCGCGCGCCCCGAGCGGATTGAGCGTCTCGCGGTAGAGCAGGTACTTGAGCAGCTTCGTCCGCGTCACCGGATCGGCGAGGCCCTTCAGCACTGAGGACCAGGTCAGCGCCTTGTAATCCTCCGGGTACCACCAGTTCAGCTTGTACTTCGCCCCGTGGTAGTCCTTGATCTGGTCCCGGATCGGGTCGAGGTTCGGCGCCATCACCAGAATGATCGGGTAGTCCTTCAGGTCGACGTCGGTCGGCAGCGTCTTCGTGAAGTAGCGCCGGTTCTTGAAGTCGCGCAGGTACCACTCGAACGGCCAGGCGATGCTTTCGTGGCTGATCACCTGCCCGCCCACGCTCTCGGTGTAGCCGTTGTCCATCAGGATCCCGACGTCCTTGCCCTTGCCGAGCTGATTGCCGATCCGCTCGATCTCAGACGCCACCCAGGGCACGTCGGGCGACGATTGGACGTACACCAGCAGCTCAACCGGGATGTCGCCGTGCGCGTAGGTCACCATCCAGGCGGTGCGAATGTAGAACATCCCAAGGACCAGGACCACCGCCCCGACCAGGGCGGGACCGAGGGTCTGCCGCCCATACCGCCGCCCGAGAGACACCAGGCCGAAGACCGCCAGCGCGATCAGCAGGCTAACTCCCACCCGCTGCAGGGCTAGCCGCTGCGCGTCGAGCGGCACCAGCGCGCCGGCGGCGCTCAGCGCGATCCACGACCCGAGCAGCGCCAGTGTCAGCAGCCCCAGGCCGAACGCCCAGAAGCCCTGTCGGCTCCAGACCCGTGGCCAGGAGACGCGTGCCAGGTACCAGTCGGCGAGCTGCGCGGTGATCAGGATCAGCGGCAGCGTCAGGTGCAGCGCCAGCCAGGGCATCTTCTCCCCGGCCCAGGAGAAGATCACGAAGCTGGCGAACGCCCACCAGACGGAGTACCAGAAGAACACGCCCCGCCGGACGCGCGGCAGGACGGCCAGCGCGACGAACGAGGCGAAGAACGGAATGAACTCGTATAGCGGGACGACCATCAGGTAGTAGAACCAAGGCTGGCCGCCGCGCCGGACATCCTGCTGATCCAGCCAGTACTGCAGCGCTCCGCGCGCCGAGCCACAGACCGGCTCGACCGCCCAGAGCATGGTGCACAGGCCGTTGGGGTTGGTGAAGAATGTCGTGTACAGGACGACGTTGATCCCGAGGAAGATCAGCGCCGCGATCCCCCAGGTGCTCAGCGAGATGGAGCGGAGCGCGCTGTACACCGTGGCGGCCACGCCGTCCTCGGTGACCAGGCCATCGCGGGCGTCGGCGCGCGTCCACCGCGTCCGGAGCAGGTGGACCGCCGCCAGTCCGAAGAAGAACGTCACCAGGATAAACGCGGTGATGTACGTCGTCTCCTTGGTGGCGAAGGCGAGCGCGAACCCGACGGTGGCAACGTAGAACCAGCGGGGCTGGCGGGTGCGCAGGTAGCCGAACAGCCCGACGACCAGGACCATCGTCCAGAAGGCGACCGGCATGTCCTCGCGGGTGAAGCGCGAGAAGTACAGGAACACCGGGGAGATCAGCAGCAGCCCGGCCGCGACCAGCGCTCCGACACGGCCCAGCTCCCGGCGCAGGAAGTAGGGCAGGCCGATGAACAACGTCCCGAGCATCGCGGGCTGCAGCCTGGCGGTGACGTTGTTGTCCCCGAACAGGAAATACATCAGCGCGTTGAAGTGGAACTGGAAGGGGCCATGCATCATCGGGTCGTGGACGTAGCCACGCCCGACGTACAGGTACCAGGAGTAGACGGCGTGCAGGCTCTCGTCGTGGTGCAGCGCCCGGTCGCCGAGATGGTACAGCCGCAGCGCGAAGCCGACCGCCATCAGGGCGACGTAGGCGACGGGCTCCCACGGAATCTGGATCGTTGCGGGGGCAGCCGGGGCGCGGGCGGGGGCGACCGGCTGCGCCGCGGGGCGCGCGCGAACCTGGGCCATGGGCTACTCCGCGCCCGCGTCCGTCAAGCCGTTAGGCCGCGCGCCGGCGGCACTGGACGCTGAGCGCTCCCGGTGCACCACTGTTTGGCACCTCGTGGCCACGCGGATGGCGGCTGGACAGACGTGAACGCTGGGCACGCTTCCCCGCCTCAGCACAGAGCTAACAGAGCTAGTGGACAAGGAGTATAGCATGGGGTCCGGGACCTCCCGGGGTTTCTCGCGCCGCGAACCAGCGCAGCGTGGTGGCTGGGCCTGCCAGCACGGTGTGCCAGTCGGCCCGCTGCTCGACCGGAATCTTTCGCACCTCGCGTCCGCCGAGCGCTGGCAGCGGCGCGTCGGCGTCGAGGATCGCCGCGCCCAGCACGGCCGACCGCACTGGCTGAAATGTGGCATTGGGGATGTCTCGCAAAGGCCAGGCCAGCAGGGGGCGGAGTCGCTCGTCCACCAGGATCGGCTGAGTAGGATCGGCGCGGCTCCAGCGTTCCGCCGTCGCCGTAACGTCGGCGAGCGCTTCCAACCGTGCGACCGGCCGGAGCAGGCTCTGCCCGGCTCGGAGCGGGCCGAGGTTCAGCGCCGCCACTCCCCGCACCTGTAGCAGCACCAGCACCAGGCTCGCCAGGAGCAGCAGCGTCGTTCCTGGCACGTCGCGGCCGGGGATCATCGTGGTGTACAGGGCGATCAGCGCCACTGCGGCCAGGGTGAAGATCGGTACTGCGGCGGGTACCGGCTCCACCGCGACGGCCCGCTCCAGCGAGCCGAGGAACAGGAAGACGAGCGGCACCAGCGCCAGGAGCGCCGCGACCCAGACCGGGCCGCTGGCGTCCGCCCGCAGCCGTGTCCAGCCACGGGACGTCGCCACGCCGCCGAGCAGCGCCAGCGGTAGCACTGCCAGCCCCAGATAGCGCCAGTCCGGTGCATCGGCCAGCAGCGCCAAGAGTACCTGTACCGCCGCCCAGAGCAGCAGCGCGGCGGAGCCCGGCCGGGGTCGGCGCAGCAGGAGCCAGGCGCCAGCGAGCGCGGCGGCGAGGAGCAGCGGATCGTCCAGCGGCCAGCCGGCCAGCCGCACCGGCTCGTTCAGGTGGAGGTCGCCCGTCCAGCGCCAGAGATCGGCCAGCCCGGCCTGCAAACCCGAAGGGCTGGCGCCCAGCAGCGTGGCGCTGGCGGCGAACGAGACCGCCAGCCCGAGCAGCGCGCTGGGGACGGCGCGACGCAGGGGCTCTGAAAGCAGGAACGGAGCGCTGCCGCGGCGCAGGAGCGGCAGCGCGGCCAGCGCCAGGACGACGAGCGAGAGCACGAAGGCGGGGTCGGCGGTGAGGCCGACGCCCACCGCGCAGGCGCAGACCACCAGCCACCCGGCGCGCTGCTCGCTCCAGGCGTTCCAGGCGCTGACGGCCGCCAGTCCTGCGGCGAACGCCAGCGGAGCGGCGCTCGCGCCTTCGCGCGCGATGAATACTCCAACGGACGACCCGGCGAGCAGTGCCGCCGCGGCGATCCGCTCGGCGGGTTCGAGCCGCCGGACCAGCAGCGGCAGCAGGATGAGGCCGACGCCGGCGAGCAGACCGGGCAGCCGAGCCGCTAGCTCCGCGGCGCCGAACAGCAAGAAGCTGACGAGCTGCACGTTCGTGAGCAACGGCCCCGCGGCGTAGCCGTCGAACCCGCCGTGATAAAGCGTAAACGCCTCGTAGGCCTGCGCCGCTTCCTGCGGCTGCAGCGGCCGGGCGTCCAGCCAGGCAAGCCGCGGAACCAGCCCGCCCAGGACCAGTGCGGCCCCGACCAGCCAGACCAGCCAGGCGCGTGGCGCCACCAGTGCCAAGCCCTGCTCGTGTCGCTCCAGCACGATCATCGGGTCGCGCCTCCCGCTGCTGGCGCGGCCAGGTCGCTGTCGACCGGGACCCGGTACAGCGTCGTGCTTCCGCTCTGGAAGGCGATGGGGAGCCAGCCGGCGAAGTGCGCCTCCACGTCCTGGCCATAGGCTTCGCGCTCCAGGTCCCCGACGACCACGAACCGAACCCGGTAGCGGCGGAGCACGTCCGCCACGTCGGCGCGATCGGAGGCGGTGTAGGCGCGCTGCACGTCGTCGCGGCGGCTGGTGAACTCTGCCAGTGGTCCACGCCACTGTAGCTCGTGCCCGACCCAGCCGAGCACGGTGGGGAGCCCGGCGAAGGTCGAGATCCGGCCGTACTCGCTGTAGTCGCCGCCGACCGCTTCCAGCACCACTGGACGGCCGGGCGCATTGAGCCGCAGCCACTCGATCACCGCGGCGTCGCCGGGCCGGCTGGTGGCCAGGAACGCCGCGCCGTTGAGGGTGGGGCGGACGCGGAAGCCGTCCGACTTGGTGTAGGTCGCCGCGAGCGGATAGACGAGCCCGAGCGCCAGCGCCAGCGCCACTCCTGCCCGGGCTGTTGGGACCAGCAGATTATTACGGCGCGGCAGCTCGACGCCGACCAGCAGCACCGAGCAGAGCGCCGCCGTCGCCAGCCCGAGCAGCAGCCAGACGTTGTAGTGAACTTTGAACACGGTGTTCATCCGGCTGGCGAACACGTCGCTCAGGTAGAACAGTTCGACACCGAGCAGCAGCGCGATCGCCATCGCGGCGAGCAGCCAGGTGAAGCGCAGCGCCGCCAGCCGAGTCGGGTCGGGCTCGTCGCGGCTCGCAAGCAGCCCGACTCCTAGCGGCACCAGCGCCAGCGCGAACAGGAGCAGCAGCACCAGCGTCCCTTCGCGCAGCGCCGCCAGCGCCACGAGAGCGAGGAGCGGCAGCAGTGCCAGCACCCAGGTCCGGCCAACGGCAATCCGGCGCAACTCCGCCAGCCCGTGGGCGCCGTAGCCAAGCTGCCAGAGCCAGCGCAGCCCCAAGGCGAGCAGCGCTAGCGGCGCCCCGAACAGGATCAGCAGCGACACCAGCGGGGTGCGCTCGTCCACTACCCCCAGGCCGAGTGGCGGCGAGCTGGAGCCGATGAAGTACGGTGCGTACAGCGCGAAGGCGGTGATGAGCGTCGCCCCGAGGCGGGCCAGGGCGCCACGACGCTCCGAGGCTGGGAGGCGCCAGGCGGCGAGCAGGCCACAGGCGGCGTAGATGCCCCAGAACGCTGGCACGTCCCAGGTGTTGGCGACCAGCAGCGCTCCCAGCGCCAGCGCGGCGACGCCCGGATACAGCAGCGATCCCCCAGGCCCTCTCAGCAGCAGGGTGAGCGCGAGCGTCAGCGCCAGCAGGTCGAGCGGGAGTGCGGTGTAGTGCGGGTGCAGGTCCCCGAGCAGGAAGCTGAAGTAGGGAAACTCGCTGATGCCGTCCGGCTTGATGGTGGGGATCACCCGCGAGGCGTGGAACCACCAGATGCTGTCGGCCGGGAGCAGCCCGCGCGGTGGATTGGCGGCGCTGAGGTTGCGCACCCCGACCGTCTGCCAGAATTCGGGCGAGCCGATCCCGCGCGCTGCCAGCAGCTCCAGCGGCGCCTCCAGGTTGCCGGCGAGCATGACGAAGAACGCGCCGAACAGCGTTGGGATAAGCGGGCGGACGGGCTGCCCTGGCCGGCTCAGGAGCTGCGCCAGGCTGGTCGCCAACGCCGCCGCCAGCGTCCCGGCCGCGGCGAAGACGAACACCACCGCCAGTGGGTAGATGTAGGCGGCGGGCAGCCCGGCGAGCTTCCCGAGCGCGGCGAGCAGCAGGTAGGAGAAGTGGTAGTAGGGCACGCCGTAGCCGGCCAGCCAGGGATCTTCGGCCGGCAGCCGCTCGCCGCTGGCGAAGGCGTTCAGCAGCGCCATGTCCATGAACTTCTCCTGGCCCAGCACCGCCGCGTTGAACACCCGCACCAGCGTCCCCAGGACGAACAGCCCGACGAACACCGCTTCCGTCCGGACCACGGTGTCCCGCTCGACCTGCGCCCAGGCCGCCGTGCCGGCGCTCCAGCGCCACCAGCAGGCGATCGCCGCCAGGGTGAGCACGACGATCAGGGTCCCGCGTGCCAGGGCGAGCCAGCCGAGCATCGAGGGCAGCCAGACGGCGTAGGCGAGCAGGAGCGGCCCGAGCGCCTTGCTCGCGGCGTAGCCCCGGTCCGGCAGCCCGCCGAACAGGCGCCAGGCCAGCGGCCAGAAAGCCAGCGCGCACAGCTCCGCCGCGACCAGGAACAGCAGCGCCGGAGCGACGATCTCACCCATTGGGGATCTCGTCGACGTGGTAGATCGTCACCTGGCCGGCCTGGTAGACCCGGCTCAGGCCATGCCCCACGGCATCGTCGAACTTCCGCAGCCCCTCGGCCGGGTAGTAGGCGCGCTCCAGGCCGCCGACATAGATGTACTCGACGTTGTAGCGCTTCAGAATCGGCCAGGCGCTCTGCATCGAGCTGGACTCGTAGAGCTGGCGCACGTCCGCCAGCCGCCGCTCGATCATGGACTGGTAGCCCCAGCGCTGCTGCTTCTGGTGCCAGTCCCAGCCGATGATGGTCGGCAGTCCGGTAGAGATGGACACCCGCGAGCCCCAGGTGTACAGTCCGGCGTTGCCCTCGGCGATCACCGGCGTCCCCTGCACGTGGTCCTGAAGCCAGGTGATCGCCCGCCCATCATCTGGCAGCGCCAGGTCACGCCCCTTGTCCACGTACGTCGCGCAGCAGAGGTAGGCCATGCCGTCCAGGGTGAGCTGAGGGGGCGGTGTAGGGAACCGCAGCCCGGTCTTAGCCGGTGTCCCCAGCAGCGGGTAGAGCGCCGCGCCGAGCACCAGCACCAGCAGCGTCGCCGCCCAGAGGTCCTGCCAGGAGGCGAGGGTGGCCGGCAGCAGCCGCCGCTTGCGTAGCACGTAGGCGAGCCCCGCCGCGCCCGAGAGCGCAAGCAGCACCCACGCTTGCAGGTGGAACTTGAAGACGGTGTTCATCCGGCCGACATCGCCCTGCAGCCGGACCAGCTCCGGGAGCAGCAGCGCCGCCAGCGCCGCGGCGAACATCCCGAGCAGCAGCAGCCCGGTGGCGCTGAACCGCCGACGCACGAGCAGCACTGGGATCGCCGCCGAGGCGAGCAGGAGCAGCGCTGCACTGCGCGACCCGGCCAGGTAAAAGCCAGCGGCGAGCATCGTCAGCCCGGCCGCGGCCGCCACCTCCGGCCGGTCCGACAGCACCAGCGGCGGCGCCGGCACCGCCAGCCCGTAGGCGGCCCGGGGCGCGCCCGGCCCCGTTGCCCAGACTCGCCGGGCGCGGAAAAACAGCGCGATCTCCAGGAGGAGCGCGCTCAGCACCAGGAACAGGTTGAGTCCGTGGATGGTCAGGAACTGGCCGAGTGCAGTCGTGGCCGGCGAGGGGTCGAAGCCGGTGTAGAAGAGCTGATAGTGGCTCAGATACGGCGCGAACAGCACCGTAGCGCCCAGGTACACCGCCGCGGCCAGCGCCAGCGCAGCGGCGAGCGCTGGCTGCCAGCGCCGCCAGGTGCGCGGCCGTACCGCCAGCGCCAGCCCGAGCACGCCGAGCCCGCAGTAGATCGGGAAGTCCCAGGTGTTGGTCGCGCGGAGCGTCCCGACCAGCAGCGCGAGCAGGAGCACGGAGGGCGCCAGCGGCAGCAGCCGCCAGGGCAGGGCGTGATCCAGCTCGAGCGCGCGAATGCTGGGGCGAGTGCGAGCGGCGTTGAGGGCGACCAGCAGCACCGCCACGGTCACCGGGAGCGCCAGCAGGTGCGCGTGTAGATCGCCGTACAGAAAGGTGAAGAATGGGAACTCGGTGATCGGCCCGGGCTCCTCGGGGCCGATCACCCGGGTGGGGCGCCAGAAATCGAACGGTGGGAGATGCCCGCCGCCGAGCCAGACGGGCAGCGCCGCGAGCACTTTCAGCAGCGTCCCAAGGAGCGGCAGCGTGGTCCCAACGCTCGGAGGCGCCAGCTTGGCCAGGCCCTGAACGATCTGCAGCAGCCCATCCAGGTCGCCCAGCACCCCGACCAGCAGCACGCCAGCTAGCGCGGCGACGAGGCCAAGCGCCCGCCCCTCCGGCCCAGCCAGCCTTGGCCGGGCGAGGACGACCGCGCTGACGAAGCCGAAGGCGCCGCTACAGAGCAGCGCGAAGAAGGTCGGGATGACGAGGTTGTAGGCGACCGCAGGGACGATCCCCAGCAGCCGGGTGGGCACCGCCGCCAGCACGAAGCCGTAGTAGTAGTAGTTGATGTAGCCGCCGGCGAACCAGGGATCGTAGGGCGGGAACACGGCGCTCTTGAGCACCGCGTTGAAGTAGGCGAAATCCATCGGCTTCTCGCCGCCGAAGCTCGGGTGCCACAGATCCGGGTTCAGCAGCCGAATCGCAAGCAGCAGCCCGAATCCGGCCAGGAACACCGCCTCGCCCCAGACCAGGGCGTCCCGGCCGCGGCGCAGCCACGCGCCCAGCGCCGCTCGCTCGTGCCGGAGCACCAGCAGCGAGCCCACCGCGATGAGCGCCAGCCCGAGCAGCAGCGTCGCCGGCCCGAAGGAAGCGAGCCCCAGGCTCTGCAGCAGCCAGGCGAGATAGGCCACCGCGACGAGTGCCAGCGTCTTCGCCGCCGTCCAGCCCCGGTCAGGCAGGTGCGGGAACAGCCGCCAGACGAGCGGGAATGCCACCAGGCCGATCGCTTCCAGCAGCAGTAGCCAGAACAGCAGGGGAAGCTGGTTGGGGAGCGAGGTTCGATCATACAGCTCGCTCCAGGTTCCGCTGCTCTCGATCTGCTGCCGCTGGGTGGGGTCGAGCAGGAGCGTGCCACGTCCGGCGTGCAGCGGGGCCACCTGGACCGCGTCTTCGATCGGGATAGCCTGGAACAGCGCCCGCACCCGCTCCGGCGAATACTGCGGGGTCTTGCGGAAGATGGTGACCGTCGGGTGCTCGTAGACTGTCAGGTCCTCGGGCGCTGAGGTGTCGTCGACGCTGAGCCCGAACAGGGCTGGCCGCTGCTGGATCAGCGCTGCTTGGGAGAACCCGAGCTCGCCATCGAACAGCATCCGATAGTAGGCGGTGGCGAGCGGATAGCGCTCGGGAAGCCGGGGAATCGATCCCGCCAGGCGATAGCTGGCGAGGATGAGGTAGTCGGCCTGGTCCAGCGCCCGGGCGAGCTGCTCAGCCTTGCGGGGCGACTCGTCGTCGTACAGGTTCAGCGTGACGTAGCGGTAGCGGTTCGGGTCGCGCCCGCCGGAGAGGGGGAAGGGGAGCTGGTCATCCCAGTGCTCCACCGCGAGCGTCGCGCCGGGCGGCACGTTGGCGTAGATCCATTCCGAGGCAAGCACCCGGCTGTGCGGCCGCAGGTACAGCGTGGTGAAGGCAACCGCGTACCAGGCAGTGTAGCCCAGGCCAGCGACGATGGCGAGCCCCGCCAGCAGCCGCAGCACGGGCGTCCCGGCGAGACGGAGCTGCCCGCTGCGCTCCCAGAGCCGCGCCACCGCGTAGGCGGCGAGCACCGCCAGCGCAGGGTAGACGGGCACGAGATAGCGCAGGAACTTGGCGAACTGGCCGCCGAAGTACAGCAGGCACAGGACACTCCAGGCGGTCAGGAGCAGGTGCCAGCGGAAACGGCGCCACTTCGGCAGCTCCAGCGCCGCCAGCGCCAGCCCGCCCAGCGCTGCCAGCCCGAGCGGAACCCCCATGCCCCACTGGACCAGCACCCGGATCGGGTAGACGTAGGGCTGGGTGCGGGCCCATTGCACCATGTATGGGACTTCGATCTCCCCGGCCGAGATCTTCACCCAGCGCGCCAGGTCTTCGATCCGTTGCAGGTTCGGCCAGATGCCGAGCGGGGTTGGGCCGAGGAACAGATACGGCTCGCCAACACGGAAGGCGACGCCGGCTGCAACGAGCGCCACCGCGAGCAGCGTTGGCCACTCTCGGCGACCCTTGCCCGGCTCCGTCGTGGACAGGAGGCAGGCGGTGACAGCGATCGGGAGCAGCAGCAGGCCGCTCAGCTTCGTCGCTCCGGCGCAGCCGAGCCCCAGGCCCAGCACGGCCGCGTCCCGCCAGCGCCCGTTGCGCCAGGTGCGGTAGGCGAACAGCAGCGTGAGCGCGGTGAAGAACGCCAGGAAGCTGTCCACGGTGTAGAAGTGGGCGAGCTGGATCTGCAGGACCGTGAACGCGGCCAGCGCCGCGGCGAGCAGTCCCACCGCCCGGCCGTAGAGCTGGCGCCCGAGCAGGAAGACCAGCAGGACCGTACCCAGGTCGAACGTCGCCGACGTCGCCCGTCCGAGCCACTCCAGCTCGTTGAACCCATCGATCTTGAGTAGGAGTGACAGGCCCTTGACAATGAACAGCGGGAGCATCCCGTAGGCGAAGCCGTCGAACCCCCGGTTGTAGGGGTTCATCGTCGAGCGGGCGGTGTCGAAGAAGTCGAGCGTGCCCCGCGGCGCCTGGAGCGCCTGCGTGACCATCACCATGAAACGCTCGTCCGGGTGCTGGCTGTGGCCGTCGTCCCAGTTCGGGCCGGCGTAGCGCAGCGCGGCGGCCGCGAGCAGAATCAGCGCGAGCAGCAGCGCCGTGGCGAGGCTTCCGCGCGCAGGCAGCGGAAGGCGGCTCACAGGAGGGAGGGAGCGCTCGTGTGGCGGGGAGGCGGGTGTATCCAGGCCGGTCGACATGCCTGCGGGATTATGCGACACCGGCCTGGCCCAGAGGAAATTCGTTCCGCATTACCCTGGCGCGCTGGGTTCGCGCACGAGCTGAAGCCGCATGCCCTGGAGCCGGTAGACCGCCCGGGTGGGAAAGGCCCGCGCCAGCTCGGTGTCGGTCGGCTCGCCCATGTCGCGGGCGTAGATCACGTCGTCGGTCAGCAGCGGCGAGTTGGCCCAGAACACCGAGCCGTAGGTCTGCCAGTCGCTATCGGCATTGGTGACAAGCACGAGCGCGTTATGGATCCCGGCCTGCTCCACCAGGTCCACCCGGGCCCGGCTCATGCCGTTGTAGCCGCGCGCGTGCGCCAGAAAGCTGGGCATACCGAGCGCGGCGCTGCCCATCAGCACCGCCAGGCCGGCCAGCGCCACCACCGAGGTGCCGGCGCCGATCCGGGCCGAGCCGCCGAACAGGCGCCTCGCCAGCGCCCCGGCACAGGCGACGCCGCGAGCGGACAAGATTGCCAGCAGCGCCGCGATCTCGTAGTAGTAGCGCGGCCCGTACATGATGCCGTCGGCCCAGTAGAAGATGTAGGCGACGATCACCGCGAGCACGGCTGCGCCCAGCAGCCAGTCCCAGCGATGGCGCGAGCCGGTGACGAACGGCAGCAGCGCGAAGGCGAGCGTGAGTGCCACCGGCCAGGCGAATAGCCAGCGCTGCAGCTCCGCCAGGTTGGCCCAGGTGTTGACCAGCCCCCAGGAGAAGTAGTGCCCGCCGTGCATGCCCACCGTCGGGCCAAAGCCGACCCGGTCGAAGCTCCACCATAGTTCGAAGGGGCTAGTGAGCCAGCTTCCGGTCAGCGCCTGGTTGTAGGCGAGCACCGCCGCGGTCGGTACCGCTGCCCCCAGCAGGCCGGCCAGGTGGCGGGAGCGGAGACGCCGGGCGCGGACGATGCCATACAGGACCCAGGCGGCGAATGGGGCGCCGAAGGCGAGCGCGGTGAGCGCCCGGCTCGCCCCGAGCATCCCAAGCGCGAAGCCCGCCCCGAGCGCGTCGAGCGGCGTGTCCAGGCGCTCGGCGCGCTCGAGCAGCCAGAGGCAGAGCATCGCGAACAGCAGCCCGGTGGGGTGGGACATCATGGTCCCGGACATCAGCAGAAAGAACGGTGAGGAGAGGAGCAGCAGCTCGGCCAGCAATGCGGTGCCACCGCCGTAGACGTTGCGGGCGAAGGCGAAGCTGGCCAGCAGCGTCAGCCCGGCCGCGATCGGCGAGACCAGCCAGGGCGCGCCGGCCAGTACTCCCAGTGCCAGCACCGCGGGATGCCCGGGCGGGTACTTGGAGAACCACATCCCGTGCTGCATCAAGATGAACTCGTGGCGGAACGGCCCGGGAACCGACGGCAGCGGGACGTACAGTCGGCCGAGCGCGAATGTCTTGGCCTGGAACAGGTAAGCGACGGAGTCCTGCACGTGGGGCATCCGCTCCAGCACGTCGCTCGCCACCCGGCTGGCGATGAACAGCCCCGCAGCGGCGAGAACCAGCGCCAGGTCGGCCGCCAGGGGCCACTGGCGCGGGGACGGCAGAGGGAGCGGCAGCGCGAGCCCGAGCAGTGTTCCCAGCACCAGGGCGAGCACCGCCAGCGCCGAGGCGGTGAGCACCGCCCGAGCGACGAGCCGGGCAAGCTGCTGCACGGACTGGAGCGGGCTCTTGCGCGCGAGCAGCGATCCGCCCGCGATCTGCTCCAACTGGCCGCCCGGCGCGACCCGATAGACCACCAGGGCGCTGTGCTCCGGGTAGACGAACAGCTCGATCTCACGGTCCGCCCCAGCCAGCAGCAGCCGGATCGGGGTGCTGGGGCGAATCAGCCGCAGCGTCAGGGCAAAGTCGGCGGGCGCCAGCGCGGCCACGCGGTCGTAGGGGCCCTCGGGTCCGGCCAGGGTGCCGCCACGCGGGGCAGTCCCACTGACCATGCGCTCCTCATTCGCGCTCCGTGGCTGCCAGAGCACGGTCTCCGGGTCCAGCGCGACGACCGTGGCGTTGCTCACAACGACATCCGTGACGCCCGAGAGGAGATTGCCGCTCACCACCCACTCGAGCGCGCCGCCGACCAATGGCACCCGGCGCAAACCGGCCTCGGGGCCAGCGGCCCGGCTGGTGTTGTAGCCATCCAGCCGGAGGCGGATGGAGGAGAAGGGGCCCAGATCGGGGACGGTCAGGGTCGAGTCATCGAGCGCCAGGGTGAGCACCCGGCCGTGCAGGGTGACCTGTACCTGGCCCTGCTCGGCTGCGCCGAACAGCAGCAGCGCGGTGGCGAGCGCGCTGGCGGCAACCGGCCAGCGGAGCGTGGTGACGCGGCCCCACCAGCACAGGCCGGTCGCGGCGAGGAGCGGCAGTAGCGCAAGCCAGAGATAGTGGCCCCGGGCATCGACCAGCGCCAGCGCCAGGCCCGCTCCCCAGCAGAGAATGGCAAGCGCGGTGATGGCGACGGTTGCGTGCTGGCTGCTTGCCGGGGGCCTTGCTACAATCGGCTCGGGTGGCTGCGTGCTGGTTGCCACCCTGTCACTCGAGTTCACCCCACCTGGCAGGAGAGTCCCCATGGAGTCAGTCCGCTACGACCGGCTGTGCCGTACTCCTAGCTCGGAGGCGTACCTGCTCAGCGACGGCGACGAGCCGATCGGGCGGGTGGAGCTCCACTTTACCTCCTCGGTCGTCTATGGGCTGGTTGTGCTCGAAGGGGAGCGCGACGAGGAGCAGGTGCTCGAGCTGATCGAGCGCATCGACGAAGACCTGGTCTGGAGCGCGGACGTGCCGCGCGAGGATTTCATCGTGACGGTATACCAGGGCCGCGAGGTCGGCGTGTACAGTGACCCGCGGGAGGGCGAGGACGAGGAGGACGAGGACGAGTTCGGCGAGGACGACGAGCAGGAGAACGGGCACCAGCGGGGATGAGTCTGCGGCTCGGTCTGGTCACTCAGCCACGCCCGACCGGCTCGGCCGCCGTTTGCCCCACGGGCACCGCCGCGCCTCCCTGCCGCGCCAGGAGCCACAGCAGCGCCGCGGTGCCGAGAGCGACACCGAACCAGAGCGTGCACAGGCGGATCACCAGCGTCGCGTAGACTGCCGGGGTGCGTCCGAGCCCAACCACCAGTTCCAGGAAGCCGGTCAGGCTCGCCTCCGCCACTCCGAGCCCGCCGGGCATCAGCGAGGCCGAGCCGAAGAGCGTCGCGCTGGCGAGCGCGAACGTCGCCTGGAGCAGCAACGCGGGCGAGGGCGGGATCTCCAGCCCGGACAGGACCAGGAAGAAGGCGAGCGCCTCGCAGCCCCAGGAGATCACGCCCAGGCCGACGGCGAACGCCAACGCGTGCCAGTCCAGGAGGATCGCGGCGCTGGCGAGCAGCGTCCGTACGGTGTCCACCCGCTTCCCAACGAGCGGCAGCCGGCTGGAGAGCTGGACCACGGCGTGGGTGAGCCGCGCCGAGCGGAGCACCGCCAGCGCCGCGGCCGCGCCCATCACCAGGCCGACGATCCCGGCCAGGCCCGTGCCGTAAGCGAGCACGCCGGCGGAGGCGAGCACGATCAGGGCGATGCCGTCGCTCAGCCGCTCCGCCAGCGGAATCGGGGTCGTTCGGCTCAGCGGGACGCCGTAGCGGTCGCGCAAAAGATAGGGCTTAACGATCTCCCCGATCTTGCCGGGGGTCAGCCCCATCGCAAAGCCGCTGAGAAAGATCAGCAGGCTGTCGCTGGGCCGCACCTGCCTCGCCCCGACCAGATGCAGGTAGTAGCGCCACTTCAGCCAGCGCAGCGCGTAGTTCGCGCTGGTCAGCAGCAGCACTGGCACCAGCAGCGGCAGCGGGTAGCGCTGCGCCGTCTCCCAGAGCCGGGGCGCGTCGCCGTAGAACGCGAGCGCGGTCAGCACCAGCACCCCGAATGCGGCCGAGAGCACAAACGCGCGGGTGTAGCGCATCGGGACTGGCGACGACCTGTGCCTTACAGCGGGTAGTGCTGGAAGAGCTGGCCCCAGGGGGAGTGGAGCATCTGCTGGACGCGCCGGCGGCCGATCAGCGGATACCAGAAGCCATCGTAGTACAGCCGACTGGCGGCATAGGCCCAGGGGGCCAGCCGACTGCGCAACAGCAGGTGCTCCAGGGGCTGTAGCGGCCCCCAGTAGATCAGCTTCTGGCCCCGACTGGCCAGGGTGTCCTGCTGGCCCCGAAAGCCGAAGCTCACGCCCTGGATATCGTCGCCGACCAGCTCCAGCTCCCGCACCTCCCCGCAGCCCAGGCCCCGCTCCGTGGCCAGGCGGATGTACTTCAAGGACAGCGGATCGAAGCCCATGAGCTGGGCGGCGACCGCGTCGATCGCCACCTGGTCGGCACTGGCCAGCAGGACGTTGGTCAGGTGCGGCCGCAGGGCCCGCGGTCCGGGGCCATCGCCCGAGATCGTCCCATCCATGACCGCAAACAGCCCGGGGTGGATCTCCTGCTGGATCGCCAGCAGATCGACCAGGGTCTCATGGATCACCCGATGGGTCCAGTGGCGCTGGTCGTGCAGCAAGCCGCCGAAGGCGTTCTTCATCGCCCCGGTGGTGCCAGTGAAGACATGGGTCTTCAGGGTGGGCAGATGGACCATGTTGCGTCCCAGCAGCAGCGCGGGCAGGCGCAAGCCCTGGGGGAAGACCCGGTCCAGCACCAGCAGCGGGCTGCGGGGCTCGTAGGTGACCCACTGGACCCCGGGCTCCCAGGTGTGCACCCAGCCGATGCCGAGCTTCTCCAGCACCGGGCGGTGCTTGTTGGTCACTTCCCCGACCTTGGAGTCGACCACCACGGTCCGATTGTGGATCCCGAGCAGGGCGGCGGGGGGATAGCCGAGCTCCAGCAGGGTGCGGATGACCCCTTCCAGTTGCCAGGGGGTGGTCGAGCAGCCGGGGAAGTAGGTCTGCCAGGTGATGTTGATCTTGAGCCCGACCGGGGCCTGGGGATCCAGGGCCGAGGCGACGTCGGCCAGGTGCATTAGGCGGCGGATATCGTCCAGCACGGTGGCGGGAGAGGTGAACAGCACCGCAACCTTGGAGCGACCCCGCGGGCGTGCGGGACGGGGGGACGGCACAGGCACGGGCGCGGTCAACGCCATGCGGAACACTCCTGGGGCATGGGCGCCGTGAGCAACCCACGCCATAATGAAGATCAAGGTGATGCGACGGCATGCTACCATACCACTCCTCTCTGATGGCAGGGCCCGGTGGCGAGCGCGCCGCTCAACGCACCCGGCTGCGCGATCGCTCGTTCTAGAGACGGTGGGAGTGGGAGCCCGGCCTGATTGGCGGTGGGTGTGGCGCTTGGACGGCCAGGAGCGGATGAGACACGGCGTCTCGCGCCAGGATGGCGGTGCCGCTGCTGGGCAGCAGCCACAGCGGATCGACGGCCGTGAGTGAGCCCGCGGCGCTCCCCGAGCCCGGCGTTCCGCTCTCTCTCGCCGCGGCTGCCACGGCGCCCCCGCTGCCCGGGCGGCTGCGCCAGCGCTGGCCCTCGCTCCCCAGCCGGGACGGCGTTGCCCGGACGCTGAGCGCGCACCCGCTGGCGCTCGCGCTTTCCGTGGTCGTCGCTGCCGCGGTGCTGCCGTACCTCTCGACCCTCCGCGGCTACTTCATCGCCGAAGATTTCGGGATGACGCAGTCGTTCATCGGCAAGCCCTGGTGGTACTGGCTGACGCTCTTCACCCGCTCCTGGGTCGATCTCTCCGTGCAGGGGACCGAGGTGCCGGAGCTGCGCCCGCTCGTCGCCCTGACGTATCAGCTCAACGGCGTGCTGGGCCCAGGGCAGGCGGCCCAGTACCACGCGACGAACATCCTGCTGCACCTCGCCAACGCGCTGCTGGTGTTCGTCGTGGCGCGCCGGGTGGCCGGGCTCTCCTACGCAGCCGCGGCGCTATCCGCGGCGCTGTTCGCGGTGCTGCCGTCCCAGGCGGAAGTGGGGGCGTGGATCGCGGCGCGGGTCGAGTCGATGGCCGCGCTGTTCTATCTGGCCTCCTTCCTGGCCTACGTCTGGTGGCGGCAGCGGGGCGGCTGGTGGCGGTACGGCGCCACCTTCGGGCTGTTCATCCTGGCGCTGTTCAGCAAGGAGTCGGCGATTACCCTGCTGGGCGCACTGGTCGCCTACGACTTCCTGGTGCAGCAGGACCTGCTGCGGCGGCTGCCCTGGCGGCTGCTTGGCTATCTCCCGTTCGCGGCGCTCACCGGCGGCTACCTCTGGCTGCGCTTCCAGGTGTTCTCCGAGCCGTTGTCCCAGAACGGCTCCCTGTTTCAGGATAGGCTGACGCTGCAGACGGTGGCGACGTTCGGCTCGCTCCAGGTGGTGCACCTGTATATGGTGCTGACCGGCCGTACCTGGGCCGTGGCGGCTCTGCCCGGTCCGCTGCGCTGGCCAGCGCACCGGCTGCCGTTCCTCGAAGCTGCGGTTCTGCTCCTGGTCGCGGCGCTGCTGCTGTTGCCGTGGGTGCCCCGCGGAGTGCGCTCGGGGCTCGGGAAGCTCACGTTCTTCGGCCTGGCCTGGTGGCTGATCAGCATGGTGCCGCTGCTGGCGACCTACGAGTCGCCGCGCCACGCCTACCTCGCCACGGTGGGGCTCGTCGTGACGTTCGGGCTGGTGCTGGATCGCTGCGTTCGCTCCGGCTGGTGCACCGCGCGAGCCTGGGGAGTGATCAACACCGTCTGGCTGATCGTGCTGGCAACCTGGACGCTCCAGGGACCGGTCCAGGCCTGGAACCTGGCCGGCGCTCGCTCGCGCGCGATCCTGGAGACGCTCCAGGCCCAGGCCGCCCAGGCGCCTCCGGGGACACTGCTGGTCATTGGCGCGCCGGGCGAGTCGATCGGCGGCGCCTTCTTGTGGGCCTGGGCGCTGCCACACGCCTTCCGCCCCCCTTACACTCCGGCGGAGCTCTCCGGGCGGGTGGAGCTGGTGGCCACCCCCAACCTGTGGTGCTGTCCGATGGACCAGTGGGCGGCGACGACGCGCCAGGCGATTGCCGCCTGGGCGCGCAACCCGAACCAGCCGCCGGTGCTGCTCGCCACCTGGTATCCGGCCGCCGGGGCGCCGCACCTGTTGTCGAGCGCGAGCGACCCCAGCCTGCGGCAGCGCGTGCTCGACGCCGCCAGTGCTGCCACGCCCGAGGAGCTAGGCCGTCGGGTCGCCCAGCTAACCGGCTCGCCGGCCGCGACCGGCCACTAGCATCCCGGCCGGTGTGGCAGCGGGCCCGGAGCACTCGGCTCCGGGCCCCTTGCGAGTGCTTCCCGACGCCCTCTGCTCGCTCCTGGAGAGAACGTGCCGCTGAACAGCCAGGCGACGGCTCCGCGATACAGGCGGCACCGGAGCGCGGCCAGGCGCTGAGAGCCCTGTCCCACGCGACGCGTGGGAACCCGCCTCTGCCCAGGCAGACTCGGCGGCCAGTAGTGGGCCCGCGGGGAGAGGCGGCCCCGCTGCGCCCTCCGCTCTGAATGGCCCGGGCCTCAGGGCATGTCCTGGATCACTGAGACGGTATTGCTGTAGGTGTTCGCGACGTAGACCAGGTTGCGCTGCTGGTCCGCGGCAATCCCTTGCGGGCCATCGCCGACCTTTACCGTCGCCGTCACCCGGTTGGTGGCGCCATCGATGATCGACACACTGTCGCTGTCGTAGTTGGTCACATAGATTCGGTTGGTGAACTCGTTGCCCGCTACCCCGGTGGGGGTGTAGCCCGCCCGGATGGTGGCGAGGATCTGGTTGCTGGCCCCGTCGATCACCGTCACATCGGCGAGACTGGCGACGTAGACCCGATTGGTGCGGGGGTTGACCCCCAGCCCCTCGAACCGCTCCCCGCTGGCAATGGTGGCGATCACCTGGTTGGTCGCCCCATCGAGCACATAGACATTGCCCGTCTCGTGATTGGCGGCATAGATGCGGTTGGTGCGCGGATTGACCCCGATGCCAAAGATGCCCAGGTAGACCCCACTGCCCGTTGGGACGGTCGCCAGCACCTGGTTGGTCGTGCCGTCGATGACCACGACGTTGCCGTCCCCGGTCCCGACGTACACCCGGTTGGTCTTGGGATTGACCGCGATCGCCGAGGGGTAGGCGACCGGGATGGTGGTCAGCACCTGGCCGCTGTGCCCCTCCAGCACCGAGACCGTCGCGTAATCCGGGCTGCCCACGTAGAGGCGGTTGGTCAGGTGATTGACCGCGATGGGCGCCGGGTCAGTGACGCCCCGAAAGGTCCTGACGACCTGCTGGCTGGTTTCGTCGATCTTGGAGATGGTGCTGTCTCCCAAGTTGGTCACGAAGGCGTGGGCGGTGCGGGGATTGACTGCCACGCCGTCGGGAGAGCGACCGACCCGGATGGTGGCGATGACCGACGGGCTGGTCGGGGCGGCGACGGCGGGCGCGGCCAGGACAACAAGCACGAGCAGGAGGGTGGAGCCGAGCGTGGCGAACACGTGCCAAGCCATGGACAAACCTCCTGGCAAAAATACTCAGGCGCAGGCGCGCCCACTGCCTGGAGCCACTTCAGGCTAGCACGGCCAGGCGGGATTGTACAGTGGAAATTGAGCCCGCGTGGTTGAGAAATGGTGGAGATTTACGAGGCGAGTCTGCTCAGGCCGGCGCAGCAGCGTCCCACCGGGCCGCTCGGCCTCACGCGGGCGGCGAAAGCTCCTGGATGAGGTACGGTCCGATCTGCTGCGCCGGCCCGGGGTGGCCCAGATTGGCCAGGTGAGGGTCAGCTAGCGGGTTGGGGTTCTGGACGGCATCGCGATGGATGATGAGCACCGACGGATCGCAGTCCGGCGGAAGCTCAATGTCGGCCGGGGCCGAGAAGGTGCTGGAGAGCGGGAACAGGTGGTTCTGGTAGCCCCAGGAGAAGAAGCCCTGCGCGTCCACGTCCTTCCATTGATCGCTCGGCGGGATCAAGAACAGGAGACATGGGGTGTCCCGGCCATAGCGATCCCCGAGATAACGGGCCAGCCGCACCTCGTCCGGGCTGTAGTCGAACAACTGGGGATCGAAGCCCGGGGCCGGACCGACCTGCTCAGTAATGCGCTGGACGCGCTCGAACCGCCAGTTCACCCACCAGAGCCGTTCAGTCAGCGGCCGCACCGGCACCAGCTCGGCCACATTGCCGCCGGCCTGTGGATCGGTCGCAAACGGCGCGTACCAGCAGCCTAGAGCCACGGCGAGGGTGAGCGCGAGCGCGGCGAGCGGCCGGCGGGTGCGCCGGCAGTAGGCCAGCAACGCCGCCAGCGCCAGCGCCAGCACGATGGCGGTGGCCAGCGGGAACACGTACAGGGTGGTGGTGCGGCTGGCCTCCCAGAGGATCAGGCTCAGAGGCGCGCCCTGGAACAGCAGGTCCCGCGGCAGCAGCCGTGCCAGTACCAGCATTGTGGATTGGGTGGCGACCGGGACCGCCAGGGCCACGACTGGGAAGTAGGCCTCGCGCTCAGGGAGCAGCAGCGCGGCCAGGATAGCTCCGCCCGCGGCCAGGAAGAAGAGCGGGCCGTAGCCATCGGTGAACAGGCTGAGGCCGCTGCCGGGCGCATACCAGGAGTACAGGTCGGTCGGGAGCAGCAGGGCGGCCGCCGCGCCGAGTCCGAGCACGACCAGCAGGAGTCCGCCGGGGTGGAGCTTCCAGAGCCGGCGGCTGGGCTCCATGGTTCGCCCGAATCGGGCGCCGCCAATGGCGACGAGCAGCGGGAGGGCTACCGCCAGCAGGAGCACTGCCGGGAGACCCAGGGCCGGCGCGGCGGTGAAGGCCAGGCCCGAAACCGCCGCGACCCCGCCGAGCGCCAGGATGAACGGCTCGCCGCTGGCGACGAACAGGATGGTGAGCGCCATCCCGCCATACAGTAGCCCGGAGTTGCCGAACGGGCCACCGAGCCCGATGAGCAGCGCTCCCACCAGCGCGGCGCGCCGATCGCCGCGCTGGAGATAGGTAAAGATGAGCGCGAGCGCTGCACAGAGCAGGCCGAGCCCAGCGACAGAGAATTTGGAAGTCAGGACAAAGTCCCAGAAGCGGCCCACGGCGATCAGCGGGGCCAGCGTCAGCAGGAACAGCCAGGGCGGGGCGGAGCGGCGCGTGGCCAGGGCCGTCCCGCCGAAGATGCTGGCCGCGGTGAGCCAGCCGATCGCAGAGCCGGCGTTCAGGAGCGGGACGAAGGGGCTGGCGCCGGAGGCCGCGACGAGCATGTAGCCGCTGTAGGCCCAGGCCCCGCGATCAGCTAGCTCGGTCGGGATGCCCAGCCGCGCCGCTTCAACATTGGGGAGAAACGGCACGTCGAAGACGATCGGGCTGGGGAGCCAATGGACAAGCCCGACCGCGACCAACAGCACGCCGACCATGGCGAGGAGCACCCGGCGCGCGACGCTCGGCGGGTCGGATGGTTGCCGGCTCCGCCTGGCGAGCTTCCAGAGCGAGATTAGGGCCACCAGCGACGCGAGCACGAGCGGCAGGCCGAGCGAGGTAAGGCGGATCCCGCTGGCGGCAGCGCCGTAGCCGAGCGCGGCGGTGGCCGGCAGCCCCAGGGCGAACGCCTCAGCCAGCGCTTACGGAGCGAACCTCAGGCTATCTGTCGCCGAGCCTGCGCCGCGCTGCCCCAGCCGATACGCCAGCTCCTGGAGGCCCAGGCCAATGGCGAGCGGCACCGCCAGCGCGACCACGAGGGTCCGCAGGAGCGTCGGCAGCAGGTCGAGCGCGGCGCTCAGCATACGCGACCGTTGCACTCCCAGGGCCCGGCGCAGGGGGACCGGTCATCTCGCGCCCGGTTGCCCGCCGCGGCCAGGTGATGGGGCGGGCTGCACCGCTACGCGCACCAGGCAGCGGCACAGTGTAGGCGGCGACGACGCACCCGCGCAAACGCCGGCGGGCGGGGACGCCAGGTGGCGCGGAGTGGGGAAGCCCACGCACCACGCGGCCCTGCGCTGCGGGGCGGAAAGTGATCAACGCTCTCCCCTGGCGCGGGCGCCGTGGACCTTGCGTGGACCCCAGTAGCGGGGCGCGAGACGGAGCTCCCGCCACGGTCCACGCACAGGGCCGCCGAGTCTGATCAACCCGGCGGCCCCGAACGCGCCTCCTCCTTTCCTGGGTGGCCGGCGCGGGCCTGGCTCGCGCGCCGCAGCGGCCCCGTTCGCTTGTGGTGCGGGATCACTCCGCGAAGGCCGAGACGTCCGCCTCGTTGGAGTTGGCGACGAACACCCGGGCGATGCTCGGGTCCACCGCTACTCCGATCGGACTGGCGCCGGTCCCGAGCGTGGCCCGGATCACCTCGGTCTTCCCGTTGATCTCCGACAGAGTGTTGGCGGTGTAGGTTGCGACGAAGATATAGTTCTTCACCCGATCGACGGCGATGCCGGTGAGGCTGCCGCCCACGGTAATAGTGTCGGCGATCTGATTCGTCTTCGCGTCGATCTTGGTCACGATGCCGCGAGAGAAATCCGACACATAGACCCGAGCCGTGTCCGGATTGACTGCGACGTCGTAGGGAGCTCCACCCACGGTGATGGTGCTCACCACCTGGTTGGTGTTGCCGTCGATGACCGATACGGTGCCCGAGCCGTAGTTCGCGACGTAGATCATGTTCAAGTTGGGATCAACCGCCACGCCCTGCGGCGTCGTGCCCACCCCCACCGCGGTAATGACGGTGTTGTCAACCTCGTTGATGATGGAGAGGAGCCCGTCGGTCGAATCGGTGACGTAGACGCGGCTGGTGTGGGGGTTGGCTGCGATTCCCCAGGGGCCGTGGCCGACGGGGATCGTGGCTCGGACCTGGTCGCTTGATCCGTCGATGACGGAGACCGTGGCGTCGCCGTTGTTGGCGACGAAGATGCGGTTGGTCTGGGGATCGACGGCGAGGTTGTCTGGCGCTGACCCGACGGTGATAACCGAGATGGCCTGGCCGGTCGTGCCATCTGCCTTGGTCACGGTGTTGGTCCCGAGATTGGCGATGTACACCCGATTCGTCCGCGGGTTGACCGCCACGCCAGTGGGGTTAGTGCCCGCGGCGATGGTCCCCAGGAACTTCATGTCGGCTGGGGCGTCGCTCGGCGCTGCCTGCCCCGCCAGCGTTCCGTTCACCCCCAGGAGTGCCAGGCTACCCAGGATCGCCACTGCGCGCTTCCACATCGAGAGCTCCCTCCGTCACTGCGTCAGAATCGAAGTGAGGCGTCGCGTCCTTCGGGGCAGCCTCGGCGACAACACGCTGATGGAGGCGCGTGGCTGGCGCGCGAAGCCGCCTCGAGATGTCGACGCGATCAAGCGTGCACCCGAGTGGTTGCCGGCGCTTTACGCGGCCGTAAAAACTCTCCGTGGCCGGCGATCGCTGCTGGCGGGGGTTTACCGCCAGGCGTAGCCCAGCGGCGCCACCTCTACCCCGTGGCCCTCGCAGTCCGGCGCGGTCGAAACGCTGTGGTCGCTGTCAGCGACGTTGAGGCAGAGGTAGAGGGGGACCGTGCCGTCTGGCTGGGGGAGCTTGGGCGAGGCGACCCAGCCGACGCTGCCCATGTCCAGACCCCCTGGGCAGGTGGTCGGCCCGAGCTGTACCTCGTGATCAGCCTGATTCGGGTAGTAGCAGTCCTCAAGCTGGACCAGCCCAGAGGTATTGGCGGGCTTCGTCTGGACGATCCCGAGCGCGCGCTGGAAGCTGTACAGCACTCCGGGTGGGTGGATGGTCGCCCAGGAGTCGCCCGTTGCGGACGGCTTGCCCGGGTCGGACACGCTCCGACTGTAGTAGCGGCTGAGGAGCGCCTCGCCAGGCTTCAGGAAGGCGATGTCCTGGCTGGAGATGCCGCCCTGGACGTAGCTGGCCAGGCCGCTAGCGAGCTTGTCGGTGCCCTTGAAATTTCCGCCCCGCCCCAGCACCTGCGGATACCAGTCGCCTCCGACCACGATCTCCCGGGGGGTGCTCCAGCCGTTCGGATTGGACACGTCCCGGTTGAACGTCACGTAGATCCCTTCCTGCGACCAGAAGCCGCCGTTCGCGTGGTTCATCAGGATCACGTACTGCTGCAGGTGGGTGTTCCAGTGAATGGAGGGCCCCCAGTAGGCATCGGGCCACTGGGAGGACCAGGACGCCACCGCCTGGAAGATCGGTGTGTTGAGCCCACCTACCCCCGGCTGGCTCCAGGCGCCCTGGTACCACTTCCACACCTGGCCGGCCGGGTTGTCGCGGCTGGCGTAGGGCATCCGGGCGACCGCGACGCCCTGCTGGGAGATGTCGCCGGAGTAGGCGCTATAGAGGAAGTAGAAGTACTGCTTGGCCGAATCCAGAATGACCGAGAAATCGCCGACGCCGCCCGCGAAGGTCATGCTGAGCGTGCCGCCGGCGCAGTCGTAGTCGCCGGCGGGCGCAGCCAGGACGATGCCCAGATCGGTCCAGGTGGCGCCGTTATCGTGGGAGACGAGCGCACCGATGTGCGGCACCGCAACGGGGAATCCGTCTGGCAGCGGCGGGCACAGGTCGTCCTGCTCCTCGTGGTACCAGCCATACAGTGTGCCGTCGTCCGCCTTGTACGTGGCTTCAATCCAGCGGTTGCCCAGAATGCTGTCGTCGTTCTCGAACACGACGTCCGCGGTGCCGGTGAGCTGCCCATGGACGTACGTGCTCCGGGCCGGCAGCGCTGAGCCAAGGGCGAGCGAATTGAACAGGTACATCGTGGTGCCGTCCCAGTGCGCGGGGCTGTTGCTATCGACGTGGGACGGGAAGACGAGCTGCTGCGGGCTGGCGACCAGCACTGCCTGGGGCGTGGCCGAGGTGTTTGGCCCAGCCGCGGGCCTGGCCGGCCGGGCCGCGGTTCGGGCGGCGCTGTGCGTGGAGCGGAGCCGCCTGGGCTCGTTCTGGGTCGCGCCTGCAGCCGCGGGGGCGACGAGGACCAGGAGCAGGCTCGCAACCAGGATTGCCGGGGCGAATCGGGGGGACGTCTGCACTGTGCGTACTCCTCACACGATTAACGCGGCCGGCGTCCTGCCGGCCGCGGCTGCCCCTTTCGACGCTTCGGCGCTTGGGACGCCGACTCTACCCCACCTCAGCGTTCGACGAGTGTACGGGGTGTCTGCCCGCGGTTCCAGGGACTGAAGGGCACCCTTCGTGGGACGCGTGGGCCAGGATCTGATGACGCCCAGATCCGGGTGTGCCGCGGCGTGGGATTACAGCGGGTAGTGCTGGAAGAGCTGGCCCCAGGGGGAGTGGAGCATCTGCTGGACGCGCCGGCGGCCGATCAGCGGATACCAGAAGCCATCGTAGTACAGCCGACTGGCGGCATAGGCCCAGGGGGCCAGCCGACTGCGCAACAGCAGGTGCTCCAGGGGCTGTAGCGGCCCCCAGTAGATCAGCTTCTGGCCCCGACTGGCCAGGGTGTCCTGCTGGCCCCGAAAGCCGAAGCTCACGCCCTGGATATCGTCGCCGACCAGCTCCAGCTCCCGCACCTCCCCGCAGCCCAGGCCCCGCTCCGTGGCCAGGCGGATGTACTTCAAGGACAGCGGATCGAAGCCCATGAGCTGGGCGGCGACCGCGTCGATCGCCACCTGGTCGGCACTGGCCAGCAGGACGTTGGTCAGGTGCGGCCGCAGGGCCCGCGGTCCGGGGCCATCGCCCGAGATCGTCCCATCCATGACCGCAAACAGCCCGGGGTGGATCTCCTGCTGGATCGCCAGCAGATCGACCAGGGTCTCATGGATCACCCGATGGGTCCAGTGGCGCTGGTCGTGCAGCAAGCCGCCGAAGGCGTTCTTCATCGCCCCGGTGGTGCCAGTGAAGACATGGGTCTTCAGGGTGGGCAGATGGACCATGTTGCGTCCCAGCAGCAGCGCGGGCAGGCGCAAGCCCTGGGGGAAGACCCGGTCCAGCACCAGCAGCGGGCTGCGGGGCTCGTAGGTGACCCACTGGACCCCGGGCTCCCAGGTGTGCACCCAGCCGATGCCGAGCTTCTCCAGCACCGGGCGGTGCTTGTTGGTCACTTCCCCGACCTTGGAGTCGACCACCACGGTCCGATTGTGGATCCCGAGCAGGGCGGCGGGGGGATAGCCGAGCTCCAGCAGGGTGCGGATGACCCCTTCCAGTTGCCAGGGGGTGGTCGAGCAGCCGGGGAAGTAGGTCTGCCAGGTGATGTTGATCTTGAGCCCGACCGGGGCCTGGGGATCCAGGGCCGAGGCGACGTCGGCCAGGTGCATTAGGCGGCGGATATCGTCCAGCACGGTGGCGGGAGAGGTGAACAGCACCGCAACCTTGGAGCGACCCCGCGGGCGCGCAGGACGGGGGGACGGCACAGGCACGGGCGCGGTCAACGCCATGCGGAACACTCCTGGGGCCGGGCGAGCCAGAGCGGCCCGGCAGGGTGATCAAGAGGTGAATCGATCGCATGCTACCATAGCTGAAGGTAGCAACCCCAGGGACAAGTGGGCACGTCTTCAGGGTAGAGCGGCGATGGGCATGTCCGAGCGGGAACCGCGCTGGAGGCTATTTGTCGCGATTGAGACTCCTTCGTCCTGGAAGAGCTACCTGGCCGACGTCCAGGCGCAGCTCGAGGAGCGGCTGCCGGGCGAGATCCGCTGGGTTCATCCGGAGCTGCTGCACCTTACCCTGGTCTTTCTCGCCGAGCAGCCCGTGCGAGAGCTGGCGGAGATCCAGGCCGCGATCACGGGAGTGGCCGAGGCCACCCCAGCCTTCCGCCTCGACCTGGGGCAGCCGGGGACGTTTGGCCGGGCCGGTAGCGTCGGGGTGATCTGGACGGGTGTCGAGGACCGGCGCGGGGTGCTGGAACCGCTCCACCAGCAGTTGGTCCAAGCGCTGGTCGCGACCGGGATTCAGTTCGAGGCAGGCCGCTTCCAGCCCCATCTGACGCTGGGGCGGGCGCGCGACCGCGAGCACGGGGTACCCGTCCGACAGCTTCAGGCGGTACTGCGGGGGCTACCCCACCGTCGCCGGCCGGCGGGCTTCCCGGTGCGCTCGCTCGCCCTGTTCCGCAGCCAGCTCTATCCGTCCGGGCCGATCTACACCGTACTCAGTGAGCATGCCCTGGCGCCGGCGGCACGGGTGGCGGAAGTCGACCAGGAAGCGGAGTTTGAGCCAGGGCCGGGATCCGAGGGCATCTGACCGTAGCTGCCGGAGTTGACAGCCCCGGTTGCTCGACCTATACTTGGCCTCACAAGTGAACAGGCAAGACGTTGAGCGGGACGAGTACGCCTGCTGTGACAGTGCAGCGAATCGGGTTGGGTGTGAGCCGAGGCTGTGCGGCAGGTGGAATGGACCCGGGAGTCGCCGGCTGAACCTGGCGCTGCGCCAGCAGTAGGCCTGGACGGAGTTACCACCGGTATCTGGGTGTAGGGTATCGCCGCACCGGCTGTACCCGCGAATGAGCCCGGCGCCTGGCGCTGGGGAAGCAGGGTGGCACCACGAGCACAACCCCTCGTCCCTGTAGAAGGGGAGCGAGGGGTATTTTGATGTCCACGACCACGGTTGAACGGCAGCCATCCGACTCTCAGCCGCGGTTCCCGAGCACCAAGAAGCGGCTGCTGACCGGCCTGCGGCCCACGGGCAAGCTGCACCTTGGCAATTACGTCGGCACGCTCGAAAAGGATATCGAGCTCCAGAACGATCCTCACTACACCTGTTTTTTCCTCGTCGCCGATTACCACGCGCTGACCACCAGCGCCGAGCGTGCCCCCGAGATCCGGCAGAACGTCCGCGAGACGCTGCTGGACATGCTCGCGGCTGGGATCGACCCGGAGAAGAGCACGCTGTATGTGCAGTCGACGGTGGGCGAGGTGACCGAGCTGTTCCTCCTGTTCACCATGCTCGTCTCCGTCACCCGGGCCCAGCGGATTCCGACGCTCAAAGAGCAGATCCGTGACCTCAAGCTCGAAACCGCCTCTCTGGGACTGCTCAGCTACCCGGTACTGCAGGCGGCGGACATCCTGATGGTCCGGGGCGAGGTGGTGCCTGTTGGCAAAGACCAGCTCTCGCACATCGAGCTGACGCGCGAGATCGCCCGGCGCTTCAACCAACTCTACGCGCCGATCTTTCCTGAGCCGGAGGGACTTATCGGGAAGATCGCCAAGCTGCCGGGCACCGACGGCAAGCCGAAGATGTCCAAGTCCCTCGGCAACGTCATCCTGCTGTCGGATGATCCGAAGACAGTGGAACGGCAGGTGATGCGGATGTACACCGACCCGACCCGCATCCACGCGACCGACCCGGGGCACGTCCGCGGCAACCCGGTGTTCGTCTATCACGACGCCTTCAACGACAACAAAGAGGAGGTGGCGGACCTCAAGCGACGTTACCGGGCCGGCAAGGTGGGCGACGTAGAGGTGAAGCGGAAGCTGGCGGCGGCGCTGAACCGTTTTCTGGAGCCGATCCGCGAGCGCCGTGCTTACTATGAGGCGCGGCCGAAGCTGGTGGACGAGATCGTCCTGGCGGGGATGCACCGGGCGGGGAGCGAGGCGCGTGAGACGCTGCGCCTGGCTCGGGAGGCGATGGGGTTCACCCACTACCTGGCCGAGCGCTTTGGTGAAGGAGCACGCTGATGTCGCCCCGACCGGATCTGCGTCCAAGCTTGGAGGAGGTTCAGCGGCTCGCCGGCCAGGGCGGCACGGTTCCGGTGTATCGCGAGATCCTGGCCGACCTGGAGACGCCCGCCTCTGCCTATCTCAAGGTGGGGGGCGGGAGCGGGACGTTCCTTCTGGAGAGTGTGGAAGGGGGCGAGCAGGTAGGGCGCTACTCCTTTGTCGGCTTCGATCCCTCGCTGCGGATTGAGCTCGGCGAGGGAGTGGCAACGCTGCGGGGCGGCCACGGGGTGGAGCAGGTCGCGTTTACCGATCCGACCCGCTTGCTGGACGAGCTGGTTGGCCAGCGGGGCTGTGTCAAGCCGCGGACGCTGCCGCGGTTCGTTGGCGGCGCCGTCGGCTATCTCTCCTACGAGATGGTCCGCTATTTCGAGCGGCTGCCGGCTCCGGCCACAGACCCGCTCGGGCTGCCGCTGGGGCAACTGCTGGTGGTCGACACGCTGATCGTCTTTGACCACCTGCGGCGAACCATTCTCGTCGTCACCCATGTCCCGCTGGCGGGGGATCTGCGGCACGAGTACGCCGCGGCGCAGGAGCGTATCGAGCGGGTGATCGCCCGACTGCGCCGGCCGCTGGAGGCGCGCGTGGCCTCGCCCGGCTCCGGAAACGGCGGCAGTGCCGGCTGGCTGAGCAACCAGTCGCAGGCGCAGTTCGAGGCGATGGTGCGGCGAGCCAAGGAGTATATCGCGGCGGGCGATGTCATCCAGGTGGTGCTCTCGCAGCGGCTGAGCCGGCGGACAGAGGCGGACCCCTTCGACGTCTATCGAGCGCTGCGGGTGATCAACCCCTCGCCCTACATGTTCTTTCTCGACTTTGGCGACACCCAGCTCGTCGGCGCCTCGCCGGAGCTGCTAACGCTGGTAGAGAACGGGGTGATCGCCTCTCACCCGATCGCCGGGACGCGGCCGCGGGGCGCGACACCCGAGGAGGACCAGCGGCTGGCGGAGGAGCTCTGCCAGGACGAGAAAGAGCGCGCCGAGCATGTCATGCTGGTGGACCTCAGCCGCAACGACGTAGGCCGGGTGTCTGTGCCAGGCAGCGTGCGGGTCACCTCGCTGATGCACATCGAGCGCTACTCGCACGTGATGCACCTGGTTTCGCGGGTCAACGGCACGCTTCGGCCGGACGTGCGGCCGCTCCAGGCGCTGCGTGCCTGCTTTCCTCACGGCACGGTCTCCGGGGCACCGAAGATCCGGGCGATGGAGATCATCGCCGAGCTCGAGGGCGAGGCGCGGGGGCCCTACGCTGGCTGCGCCGGCTTCGTCGGCTTCGACGGCGAGCTGGAGATGGCGATCACCCTGCGCACGATCGTGATGCACCGGGGTACAGCGTATGTCCAGGTCGGCGCAGGCATCGTCGCGGATTCGGACCCGACGCTGGAGTATCAAGAGACGCTGAACAAGGGCGCGGCGCTGATCCGAGCGGTCGAGGCCGGCGAGCGCCTGCATGAGGGACTGCTGCCGGCCGGGCGGCGATAGGAGGGCGGGGTGCTGCTGCTGATCGACAACTATGACTCCTTCACCTTCAACCTGTACCAGTACTTCTGCGAGCTGGGCGCCGTGGTGGAGGTACGCCGCAACGATGCGCTAACACTGGCCGACGTCGCGGCGCTGGCGCCCGAGGCGATCGTCCTCTCGCCGGGTCCTGGCACCCCGGACGACGCTGGGATCTGCCTGGACCTGATCCGCGCGTTCGCCGGCCAGGTCCCGCTGCTCGGGGTCTGCCTGGGGCATCAGTGTATCGGCCAGGCGTTTGGTGGGCGGATCGCGCGGGCGCCAGAGCTGCGCCATGGTAAGACCTCGCTGGTGTTCCACGATGGCGAAGGGGTCTACCAGGGGGTAGAGAGTCCGTTCGAGGCGGTCCGCTACCATTCGCTCGTCGTCGCCCGCGACACGGTTCCGCCGAGCTTGAAGATCACCGCCCAGACGAGCGACGGGCTGGTGATGGGGCTCCGCCATCGGGAGCTGCCCGTGGAGGGGGTGCAGTTCCACCCGGAATCGATCCTCACCGCGCCGGGGAAGCAGCTCTTGCGGAACTTTCTGGAGCTGGCAAGGGTGCGGGTGGCTCCGCTGGCCCAGGTGGCCGGCTGAGATGGGGGTGGCACGATGAGCGTGATTCGGGCGGCCATTGGACGGATCGTCGAGGGGGAGAGGCTGAGCGAGGCGGAGGCCCGCGAGGCGATGCGGGAGATCGTCGAGGGCGAAGCGACCCCGGCGCAGGTCGCGGCGTTCGCCACCGCGCTGCGGATGCGTGGAGAGTCGGTGGACGAGGTCGTTGGGCTCGCCTCGGTGATGCGGGAGTACGCGACGGCGGTCCATTGCCCGGGCGAGCTGATCGACGTGGTCGGAACCGGCGGTGACGGGGCGCGGACGATGAACATCTCCACGCTGGCGGCGCTGGTGGTGGTCGCCGCGGGCGGGCGGGTCGCGAAGCATGGCAATCGCGGGGTGACCAGCGCCTGTGGCAGCGCCGATTTCCTGGAGGCGATGGGTGTTGCGATCGACCTTCCGCCACAGGGAGTGGTTCAGGCGATCGAGCGGGCTGGCTTTGGCTTCATGTTCGCGCCGCTCTACCATCCGGCGATGCGCCACGCGGTTGCGCCGCGCCGTGAGATCGGGATCCGGACTGTGTTCAACATCCTCGGACCGCTCACGAACCCGGCTCGGGCACAGCGGCAGCTCACCGGCGTGGCGGTGCCGGGACTGGGCGAGCTGGTGGCGCAGGCGCTGGCCCGGCTCGGGTCGCGCCGGGCGCTGGTCGTCCACGGCGAGGATGGTCTGGACGAGCTTTCCATCGCCGGCCCGACCACGGTCTACGAAGTGCGCGATGGGCAGGTGCGCTGCTACCAGGTGGCGCCGGAGGATGTTGGGCTGCGCCGGGCGGATACCGCCGCGGTGCGGGGCGGGACAGTGGCGCAGAATGTGGCGCTGGCGCGCGCGGTACTGGCTGGCGAGCCCGGGCCGGGGCGGGACGTGGTGGTGCTGAACGCGAGCGCGGCACTGTACGCGGGTGAGCTGGCCGACTCCCTGGAGGAGGGCGCCCGCCGGGCAGAGGAGCTGCTCGATTCGGGCACGGTTGCGCACACCCTGGCGCAGATCGTCCGCGTCACTCAGGAGCTGCGCACCCAGCAGGCCGGAGCGCCGGCATGAGCGTGCTGGAAGCGATCCTGGAGCACAAGCGCGAGGAGGTGCAAGCGCGTCGGCAGGTGACGCCGCCGGCAGAGGTCCGCCGGCTGGCCGAGGCGGCGCCGCCGCCGCGCGGGTTTGCCGCCAGCCTGCGCCAGCCCGGGATGCGGGTGATCGCGGAGGTCAAGCGAGTCTCCCCGGCCAAGGGAGCGCTGCGACTGGATGCCGATGCACCAGCGCTGGCCCAGCTCTACGAGCAGGGCGGCGCGGCGGCGATCTCGGTGCTGACGGACCAGCGCTTCTTCGGCGGCAGTGACGAGGACCTGCGCGCGGTCCGAGCGGCAGTCTCCCTGCCAGTGCTGCGTAAGGACTTCCTGATCGATGAGTACCAGGTGTGGGAGGCGCGAGCGCTCGGAGCTGACGCGGTGCTGCTCATCGTGCGGGCGCTGGATGATCCGACGCTGGTGACGCTGCGCGAGCGCGCCGAGGCGCTGGGGATGGACGCGCTGGTGGAGGTGCACACGCGCGACGAGCTCGAGCGCGCGGCCGCCTGCGGGGCGACGCTGATCGGGATCAACAACCGCGACCTGGCGACGCTACGGGTGGATGTGGCCAACACCTTTCCACTCCTGCCGTACGTGCCGGCGGGGGTGACGGTGGTCAGTGAGAGCGGTATCTCCCAGCCGGCGCACATGGCTCGGCTCGCGGTGCACGGGGTGCACGCCGTGCTGATCGGAGAGGCGCTCGTGGTGGCGGACGATCCGGTCTGGCTGCTCCGCGAGTTGATCGCAGTCGAGGTGGCGACGTGACGCGGGTGAAGATCTGCGGCATTCGCGACATTGAGCACGTGCGCGCTGCGCTCGACGCCGGAGCGGAGCTGCTGGGCTTCGTCTTCTACCGGCCGAGCCATCGCTACGTCACCCCCGCCCAGGCGGCGACGCTCATCGCGCAGGCGCGGCGGGAGTATGGCCGTGGCTGGCAGGCGGTGGGGCTGTTCGTCAACGAGGCGCCGGAGGTCGTTGAGCAGGTGGCCGAGGCGTGCGCACTCGACCTGGTGCAGCTTTCGGGCGACGAGGACCGCGCCTACTGCCGGCGGCTGCGGGTACCGCTCGTCAAGGTGGTGCGGCCGGCCCAGGTCGGCCAAGCGCCGCTCCGGGTGGTCTGTGACGCCGCGTACTGGGGGGCGGAGCGGGTGCTGCTGGACGCGCACGTCGCCGGCCGCTACGGGGGCACGGGGCAGCCGCTGCCCTGGGTGGAGTTGCGGGAGGTGGCGGGGCCCTGCCTGCTGGCCGGCGGCCTGACCCCGGACAACGTGGGCGCGGCGGTGCTCGCGGCGCGGCCCTGGGGAGTGGACGTTTCGAGTGGCGTCGAGCGCGACCGGGTGAAGGACCCGGCCCTCATTCGACGCTTTATCAGCGAGGTGCGGCGTGCAGACGAGCGGTGTGAAGCGCGATCCGGGGCGTGAGGCGCCGAGAAGCAAGGGCTACTTCGGCGCCTTTGGGGGGCGCTTTGTTCCCGAGGTGCTCATGCCAGCGCTCGAAGAGATCGAGCAGGCCTATGCCGAGGCCCGGGCGGACGCAAGCTTTCAGCAGGAGCTGGATCGCCTCGCGGCCGATTACGTTGGTCGCCCGACGCCGCTGTTCCCTGCCGAGCGGCTGACCGCGGCATGGGGTGGGGCGACGGTGCTGCTGAAGCGGGAGGACCTGGCCCACACCGGTGCGCACAAGATCAACAACGCGCTAGGCCAGGGGCTGCTCGCGCGCCGGATGGGAAAGCGGCGGATCATTGCGGAGACCGGGGCCGGCCAGCATGGCGTGGCGACGGCGACCGTCTGCGCGCTGCTCGGCCTCGAGTGCGTCGTCTACATGGGCGAGGAGGACGTTCGGCGTCAGGCGTTGAACGTCTATCGGATGCGCCTGCTGGGCGCAGAGGTCCGCCCAGTTGGCAGCGGAACGCGCACGCTCAAAGATGCGATCAACGAGGCGATGCGCGACTGGGTCACCAATGTCCGCAGCAGCTACTACCTGCTCGGCTCGGTCGTCGGCCCGCACCCCTACCCCACGCTCGTGCGTGACTTCCAAGCCGTCATCGGTTATGAGGCGCGCCAGCAGGTGCTGCAGCGGTTCGGCCGATTCCCCGACGCCGTCATCGCCTGTGTGGGTGGGGGAAGCAACGCGATGGGCATCTTTCACGCCTTCATCCCCGCCCTCGAGGTGCGCCTGTACGGCGTCGAGGCCGGTGGCCGTGGGCCGGAGCTGGGAGCGCACGCGGCCACGCTTGGTGCCGGCCGGGTGGGCGTCCTGCACGGGTCGCGGAGCTATGTGCTGCAAGACGAGTGGGGCCAGATCGCCGGGACGCACAGCGTCTCGGCCGGCCTCGATTACCCAGGGGTTGGGCCCGAGCACAGCTATCTCAAGGCGTGTGGGCGGGCGCAATACGTCTCCGTGCGCGACGACGAAGCGCTGGCTGCGTTCGCCGAGCTGTGCCGGACCGAGGGGATTATTCCGGCGCTGGAGCCAGCCCACGCGCTTGCCTACGCGAAGCGTGTCGCCTGCGAGCTTGGCCGGGGGGCGTTGCTGCTGGTGAATCTCTCCGGCCGGGGTGACAAGGACATCCACAGCTACGCTCAGGCGACCGGGATCGCGCTGGAGAGTGCGCTGTGAACCGGCTGGACGCGGCGCTGCGGCGGGTGCGCGAGCAGGACCGACTGGCGCTGTTCCCCTACTTGACCGCGGGCTATCCGGATGATTTGAGCTGTGAGGAGCTGCTCATGGCGGCGGTGGAAAGCGGCGCGGATGGGCTGGAGCTCGGGATTCCATTTTCCGATCCGCTCGCCGACGGCGTAACGCTGCAACGGGCGAGCTACCGGGCGCTCCAACGCGGAGCGACGCTGGGCCGGGCGCTGGACCTTGCTCACCGGCTGAGCGCCCGGTCGGACGTCCCGCTGGTCTTCATGAGCTACCTGAATCCGCTGCTCGCCTACGGATTCGAGCGGTTCACCCGGGAGGCCGCCGCGGCAGGGGTGAATGGGCTGATCGTGCCCGACGTGCCGGTGGAGGAGGCGGAGCCGTTCCAGACCGCCTGCTCGGCGGCAGGCATCCATTATATCTATATGCTGGCGCCGACGAGCACTCTGGCCCGGATCCGTGCCGTCGCGGAGCGAGCCTCAGGGTTCGTCTACTGTGTCGCGCTCGTTGGCGTTACTGGCGCGCGCTCCACTATCTCCGGAGATCTGGCGACGTTTCTCGGCTGCGTTCGCCAGCATGTTTCGTTGCCGCTGCTGGTCGGCTTCGGGGTGTCGCGGCCGGAGCACGTGCGGACGGTGCGCGAGGCGGGCGCTGACGCGGCAGTAGTAGCGAGCGCGCTGGTTGACCAGATCGACGCCAGCCCAGAAGGGGAAAGGATCGAGACAGTGCGGCGTTTCGTGGGAAGTCTGGCCGAGGCGGCGCGGGGCCGGACGCGAGCGTGACGCGGACAGCCTCCCTGGGCTCGGAGCAACCGGCGATTCGGCTGCCGGTCTTCGAGGGGCCGCTTGGGCTGCTGCTGGCGCTGGTAGAGCAGCGTCGGCTGGACGTCACCGAGGTGAGCCTGGCCGCGGTCGCGGACCAGTACCTGGAGGCAGTTCGGAGTCTGCCCGATCCGCATCCCGACCTGCTGGCCGAGTTCGTCGCGGTCGCGGGCCGGCTGCTGCTCCTGAAATCACGGGCGCTGCTGCCCCGTCCAGTGGAGCTTGCGGCCGATGACCCGTTGGTCGACCTAGAGCAGCGGCTAGCCGAGTATCGCCGGGTGCGTGACGCAGCGGCGCAGCTTGAGTGCCTGGAAGCGCGAAACCAGCCGGCGTTCGCCGCGCTGCCGCGCCGGATCGAGAGCCCGGAGCCTGTGCTTGTCGCTCCGACGGCGCGGGAGCTCTTTCAGCATGCCTGGCGGCTCCTGCGCCGGGCGCCTGTGGAGATCCAGCGCAGGGTGGTCGAGCCGGTGGTGCGCGTGCTGGTGGAAGCTCGTGTGGCCTACCTGCTCGCGCTGCTCGCGGCCCAGCCCCGGCTGGCCTGGGAGCGTGCCGCTGGCGCCAGGCGCGACGAGGTGGTCGCCACGCTCCTGGCGGCGCTGGAGCTGTTCAAGCGCGGCCGCCTCGGGCTGGAGCAAGAGCTACCTAGAGGGCAGCTCTGGCTGGTTCGAGCCGGTGAGGGCCTGGCGATACCGCTCGGCAACGGCGCTGCTGGACGAGAGCCCCAGCAGGTGCAGGAGCGCCCGGTCGTGGTGGAGGTGTAGCTCTGCGAGCTCATCCGGCGTGGCGCCGGCTGTCTCCCGCTGCGTCTCCTCGGCGAGGAATGCGGCGAGCTGCCTGGTGGCGAAGGTATCCCGCAGTACCTGTGGAGTGAGCTTCTGGTGACGGGCCAGGCTGGCCCGGACGCCGCAGCGCTCCACAATGTGATCCACTCCGCGTGGACTCAGTGGGAACAATTGTGGTGCATTCCGCTGCACCTGCGCTAGCCAGGCGCGTAGAGGTGAGAGGAGGGACTCCGGGACCGGCAGCGTGCGCAGCCGAGTGCGCTGGGCCTCGCGGCGGCGCCGCAGGTGGATCACGGGATCTCCCGCCGGGTTGAGCGAAATGTCCGTGGGTCGGAGCGCCAGTAGCTCGTCACGCTTGATCCCCGTGTCCAGGAGTGTGGCGATGACAGCGCCCCACAGTGGGCTGTGTGCCAGCGCGGCCTCTCGAACTGCCTGCTCTTCCCCAGGAGTGAGCGGGTGAGGGCGGTGCGCTGGTGGCGCTGGGTAGGCGATCCGGGCGGCAGCGTTGGTCTCTGTCAGGCCTACCTGGTGGAGGAACGTCGCGAATGCCTTCAGTGTCGCGATCTTCCGGCGCAGCGAGCTGGGCTTGCACCGCTGTTCAGTGCCTAGCCAGCGGACGAACGCCTGAGCCTGCTGAGGAGTAAGCGTGGCGACCGGTGTGGGGGCGAGGAAGCGGGCGAGCTGTAGGAGATCGAGGCGGACGCTGGCGAGCGTGTGGCGGGATTTCCCGGCCGCGGCGAGGTGGTCGAGAAACGCCGCTAGTGGATCAGAGGCAAGCCCCGGCGCTTGCGACGGTGCTGGGGGCTCGGAGGTGGACGGAGGAGACGCGTGGAGGTGAGCCGAGGCTACGGTGGGCGCGGGCGTCGAGAGGCTCTCTGTGTCGGAGGCAAAGAGAGGAAGCTGCGCCGGCCGCGCCCCTCGCCATCTCTTCCGCTGCACATAAACATTCTAGCTTCTCCTTCTAGATCTATCAACAGGCAAAGAGAAACACGGGTTTGAATGTTTATGTGTAGTAACGAGGGGTGAGCGGACGCTCCAGGCCGCGCATGACTGATGACAGCAGGTCCTCTGCTCCTGTCCCCACCTCTATCCGCGCCTTAGCTGCTGCCTGGACCTCCTCCAGCGTGACGTCGTCCAGGGTGCGCCCATCCACCCCAAACGCACTGCCTGGCAGCAGCACCAGGTCCGCTTCTACCGCCCGTACTGTCCGCAAAAGATCGCGCCCCGCCAGCAGCCCGGATACGACAACACCCTCACCGAAGAAGGTGTTCTCAACCTCTCGGACCTCAAGCTCGAGGTTCTCTACCTGCGCCAGCGTCACCGCGATCGACCGCAGCGCTGGCGCCGCTGCCCGGCCACAGACCCACACCACCCGCCAGCGGATTGGAAGCCGAGTGGGAACGCGCCGACGTACCCGGGCCCATTGTCCAAGGAGGAAGCGCGTCAGCCCCACGCCATTCATCAGGTGCGGATACCCATCATAGGCATGGGCGGCCGGGAGTCTTCTCCCAGCCAGCAGATACCACTCATCGCTCGCGTAGACGAAGCCGATCCCAAAGCGCGCTCGGAAACGCCGCTGGCGCGCCTCGATCAGCCGCACGACCCGCGCCGCCTCCTCCACGGTGTTCGGCCGGATGTTTCGCACCCTGCTGTAGCGCGTCAGCCCGACCGGCACGACCGCGACGTCGACGACAGCCGGCCAGAGGTCAGCCAGGGTGTCGATACTCTCCTCGAGCACTACACCGTCATTGATCCCGGGGCAGAGCACGATCTGCGCATGGACCTCGATCCCCATCGCTCCCAGCCGCCGCAACTGCGCGACGATGTCTGGAGCCCGGGGGTTGACCAGCAGCCGCCGGCGTACCTCCAGGTCGGTGGCATGAACAGACACCCAGAGCGGGGAGAGCTTCTGATAGCCGATGCGCTCCCAGTCCGCCTCCTCAAGATTGGTCAAGGTGAGGAAGTTTCCATACAGGAACGAGTAGCGGTAGTCGTCGTCGAAGACGTACAGACTGGGGCGTAGCCCCCTAGGCAGACCGCGGATGAAGCAGAACTCGCAGTGGTTGTTACACTGGCGGATCCCAGCGAAGACTGCGTCGGAGAACTCGACGCCGAGGTCGAGGCCCGCTGCCCCCTCGAGCTCGAACGACAGCCGCTCCTGCCCGCGGGCGACATCCAGCCGCACCTGTGGCTCGGCCAGCCCGAAGCCGAGGTCGATCAGGTCACGCGGGACCAGGCCGTTCACCGCCAGCAGCACGTCGCCGGGCCGCAGCCCGATCCGCTCAGCAAGCGAGCCCTGGCGTACCGCGAGGATGCGGCCGCCGTGCGCGGGACGCTCCAGCGCCGGCTCAAGGGAGGCAGAAACCAGCACAGACTACAGCGCTTCGAGCCGCTCGATCACCTGGTCGATCAGCCAATCCGGCGTCGAGGCGCCAGCAGTGACGCCGACCACCTGGTCGGGCGTGAACCAGCCGGGATCCAGTTCTTCGAGCGTCTCGATCCAGTAGGCCGGCTTGCCAGCCGCCAGGCAGAGCTCCCACAGCCGCCGGGTGTTCGCGCTGCGCCGACCACCGATCACGACCATAGCGTCCACTTCACCGGCGAGCTTGAGCGCCGCCTCCTGGCGGAGGACCGTCGGCTGGCAGATGGTATTGAGCACCCGCAGCTCGCGGATCCGGCCCACGAACCGCGCCGACAGGGTCGCCACGAACTGACTGAACGACTGCACGTCCTGGGTGGTCTGGCTGACAATCCCGATCTTCGTGTTCGTCTTGATCGGGAACGGCGGCTCCCATTGCTGTGGGTCCTGGTCCGGGCTGACCACCACTGCCTCACCTGCCGCCCAGCCAACGATCCCCTTCACCTCCGTGTGGCCGGGATCCCCGTAGACGATCACCTTGAAGCCGTCGTCCTTGAGGTTAGCAACGGCAGAGTGCACGTCCGTCACCAGCGGGCAGGTGGCATCCACTAGCTCGAAGCCCTGCGCCTTGACCTCTTCTGCGACCCACGGCGCGGCACCATGCGCAGTGATGGAGACCACCCGGCCCTGGACCGCCTCCAGGCTCCCCACCTCGTACACGCCCTTCTCCGCCAGTTGCTTGACCACCTGCGGATTGTGCACCGTCTGGCCAAGGCTGTAGATCGGCTCACCGCGCTTGCTCGCCTCCGCGGAGACGATCTTGATCGCACGGCGCACCCCGCCGCAAAAGCCGAGCGTGGTCGCCCGTCGCACCCGCATCTCACTCTCCGTAGCGGCCGCGTCGCTCCGGCGGGAGCAGCGCAGCGATACGCCGCATAATGGTATCCGTCGCTTCCAGCAGCCGCCCCTTCCCTTCCCCACTCCGCGGGTCCAGGACGAACGGCTCCCCGTATGTTATGTCAATTCTTGGCCAGTGGCCAACCCAGTCGAATTTGCCCATGATCTCCGTTCCGACGATCCCAACCGGCAGCACCGGGGCTCCGCTCTTCAGCGCCAGCAGGCTCGCCCCCGGGTACGGCTCCTTCAGCACGGCGCGCCGGCTCCGCGTTCCTTCGGGGAAGATTCCCACCGCCCCACCCGCGGCGAGGACGCTCAGTCCGCGGCGGATGGCTGTCCGATCTGCTTCCCCTCGCCGGACCGGAAAGGCACCGTAGCGCTCGACCACCCAACCCACCGGTGGGTATCGCCAGAGCTCCTGCTTCGCCATGAAGATCAGTGGCCGCGGGAAGATCGCCCCCAGGATTACTGGGTCGACCCACTGCACGTGATTGCTGACCACGACCAGCGGACCAGTTCGTGGGATATGCTCCTCGCCACACACCTGGGTCCGCGTCAAGCCTCGTACCATGCTGCGGATGACCCAGGTGGCGAAACAGTAGAACGGCGGGCGGTTAAGCGAGGGGTGGCCGTACGCCTCCGGCGCTTCCCCTCGTACTGCTATCACCCGTTCGCACCCTCACTAGCCGCTCAATGGAGTCGACCACCTGCTCCACGCTGAGCCCATCGGTATCGACGACGACGGCATCCGGCGCCCGCACGCTCTGTCGAGCGTCGGTCCGATCGCGTTCCAGTATATCAGCTAGCTCTCGCGCGATCTGTTCCGGCGTCGCCTGCCCGCGCTGCTCCGCCCGCCGCCGGGCCCGCTCCTCGGGACTGGCAACGAGGTACACCTTCACCACGGCATCCGGGAACACCGTGGTCCCCACGTCCCGGCCCGCCACCACCGCCCACTCACCCGAGACGGCCCGGCGCTGCGGCTCCAGCAGTGCCGTTCGCACGAACTGCTGCCGCGCCACCCGCGAGACAATCCGATCCACCACGGGCAGGTGCAACTCGCTGGTGACGTCGCGGCCGCCTACCAGCACCCGGGCCGTCCTGGCTCGCTGCCCAGGGAGAGGCTCGGCTACAACATGGAACGCATCCACCAGCGCCGCCAGTCGCTCGCCGTCGTCGGGCGAGATACCTCGTTGCAGCGCCAGCCAGGCCAGGGCACGATAGAACAGCCCGGTGTCCAGCACCAGCGCCCCGAGGCGCTCCGCCAGCCGCCGCGCGACGGTGGACTTTCCCGAAGCGGCCGGGCCATCGACCGCGATTACCCGTGTCCCGTTCATGCGCTGGCGCCGCGGAGCGCCGCGACCTCGCGCGGCGACAGGGGACGCGCAGCACCCGGCGGGAGATCACCCAGGACGATCGGGCCGACGCGAACTCGAATCAGGCGTCGCACCTGGTGGCCAACGGTGGCGAGCATCCGCCGTACCTGACGCTTGCGCCCCTCCCGCAGCACTACCGCTACCCAGGCGCGGCCATCGACCACCCGGAGGAGACGGGCGGCGGCCGGCGCAGTCAGCCCGTCGTCCAGCAGCACGCCCGCGGCCAGCCGCCGGAGCGCCTCCGGACTTGGAACGCCGTCGACCAACGCGTGATACTCCTTCTCAAGCTGGTAGCGCGGATGGGTAAGCCGCAGCGCCAGCGGGCCGTCATTGGTCAGCAGCAGCAGTCCCTCTGAGTCAGCGTCGAGCCGGCCAACGGGGAATATACGCTCCGCCGCCGGCACGAGTTGCGTGACGGTCGGCCGGCCCCGCGGATCACGCGCCGCGCTGACCACTCCGGGCGGCTTGTGGAGCGCGTAGTACACGAGCCGCTCGGCCCGGCCGACCGGCCGGCCATCTACCCGTACCTGGTCGCGCGTGGGGTCCACCGTTGTCCCGAGCCGCGCCACCACCCGGCCGTTCACCTCCACCCGACCGGCGCTGATGAGCTGCTCCGCCGCCCGGCGCGAGGCGATCCCGCGCCGGGCCAGATAGACCTGCAGCCGCTCCCGCCCTGCAGCAGCGTGCTCATTCACCTGGAGCTGGTTACCCGATCTGCGTGGCCCACTCAAGTCGCACCATTGTCGCCAGATAACGGCCGTCGCTGCGCGGCAGCACTACCTCCGCCGCCACGGTTCGGTAGCCATCGCTCGCCGGGACACGCACCGTCCACCACCGGAAGCGTCCGAAGCTCCAATCCAGCAGCGCTCGCGCGTCCTGGACGCGGTTGTCGTCGTTCAGGATCACGACGATGATCCGATGCCCGGCTCGGGTGGCGCTCACGGCAAGGCAGTGCCCCGCGTTCGTCTCGTAGCCCGTCTTGAGGCCATCAACACCAGGATACTGTCCCAGCAAGGGATTGATGTTGTGAAACACCCACAGCGGCGGCCCCGGCACCTCGTAGCGTTTGGTCGCGACAACGGAGGCGAGCAGCTCGTTGCGCAGCAGCGCCCGCCCGACCAGCGCCACGTCGTACGCGCTGGAGTACTGGCCGTCGGCGTCCAGCCCATGCGGATTCACGTAGTGCGTGTCGCGCAGCCCATGGCTGGCTGCCCAGGCGTTCATCCAGCCGACGAAGCGCGAAATCGACCCGCGACCCACTGACTCGGCGATCGCCAGCGCGACGTCGTTCCCGGAGTTCAGCAGCAGCCCGTACAGCGCGTCGTGCAGGCTCAGCACGTCGCCCGGGTCCATCCCGATCACCGCGGGGATCGTCATACTGTTCTGCGTCGCCTGCACCTGAAAGCTCACGGGCGCGTGCTCGAGCGCCACCAGCGCGGTCGTCATCTTGGTGAGGCTCGCCTGTGCTCGGCGCTCGTGAGCGTTCAGGCCGTACAGCAGCGCCCCGGTATCGTCATCAACGATGGCCACGGCCGACGCGGCCACCACTGGAGGCGTCGAGGCGGCGGGCGCGGGCGGTTCCGCGAAAGCGGACACCGGAGCGCGTGTGAGCAGCAGCAGGCACGCCAGCAGCGCCCACAGCCCAGGACACCTCAGCAGACCGCGGCGGGAATGTGGGTGAGCTCCAGTACCCGGCCCCAGCCGTCCACGACCACCGTTACCACGTCGATCCGCCATGGGGGCTCCTCGCCGCCGAGCGCTTCGAGATAGGCTTCCGCGAGCCGGACCAGCCGCCGCACCTTCGCCGGGGTGACGGATTCCACTGGTGGGGTCTGCGCTCCGGCCTGGCGGGACTTTACCTCGACGAACACGATCTCGTCTCCCTGCCGGGCGATGAGGTCGAGCTCGCCCCAGCGCGTACGGAGATTGCGCTCGACGATCAAGTAGCCCTGCCGGCGCAGATACTGCTCCGCGTGCCGCTCGCAGACGTCGCCCAGGACCCGCCGACGCTCAGGCAAGGCTCGTCAGGAGCGCCTGGATCGGCCCGTACGACACCCGGTGCTGTAAGCAGGGTCCATGCCGGGCCAGCGCCTGCTGGTGCTCACGCGTCCCATAGCCCTTGTGGCGGTCGAACCCGTAGCACGGATAGAGTCGGTGCAACTCGTCCATGAGCCGATCGCGAGTCACTTTGGCAACCACGGAGGCCGCGGCGATCGAGAGCGACAGGCAGTCGCCAAAGATGAGCCCACGCTGCGGGAGGTCGAGCGGAACCTGATAGGCGTCAACCAGGAGAAAATCGGGAACGAGCGGGAGCGATTGAACCGCCCAGGCCATCGCCCGTCGCCCGGCCTCCCCTAATCCGAGCGCGTCCAGGAGATCCGGCTCGACGATCCCCAGCCCCACCGCACGAGCCGTCTGCCGGATGAGCGTATAGTACGCATCCCGCTGTTCTGGCGTGAGCTGCTTGGAGTCCCGCAGACCCTCCAGCCGCGCCAGCGCCGGGTCGTCGGGAGTGGGCAGGACCACTGCTGCGGCGACGAGGGGGCCAGCCCAGGCGCCACGGCCGGCTTCGTCGACGCCGGCGATCGCGGTGTAGCCCGAGGCGGCCAGCGCCCGCTCGTGCTCGCATCCAGCGGTGCCGAGCGGCCGGACCGCCGCCATCGCTCAGGCCTGCGCGGTTACCGTGGTACGGGCAGGCGGGCGCTTCTCCTTGATGCGCGCCGCCTTGCCGCGCAGATCGCGCAGGTAGTACAGCTTCGCCCGCCGGACCTGCCCCCTGCGCAGCACATCGATGTGGTCCAGCCGGGGGGAGTTGAACATGAACGTTCGCTCAACCCCGATCCCGTGGCTGGCGATCCGCCGCACCGTGAAGGTGCCGTCCGCGGCCCGCCCTTTGTGCAGGCGAATAACGATTCCCTCGAACGCCTGCAACCGCTCGCGGTTCCCCTCGATCACTTTCACGTAGACGCGCACGGTATCGCCCGGACCGAAATCGGGCAGATCCTGGCGGCGTCGCGCCGTCAGAAGATTGGAAAGGTCTGCCATCGGGAGTACTCTCTTCTTCGCAGTGTAACAACCTGGGCAGTATACCAGCGCTGGAAAACGTCGAGCAACGCGGCTTTGCCTGCTACGGCTGCTTCTCCCCGGGCACTCGCACTCGCCCTCCTGCTCCCAGGCGCGCCCGCGCTGACCGCACCGCCGGCTCGCCGGCGAGCCGACCCAGCCGGGCCCGCAGCGCCTCCAGCTCCCCCCGCGCAATGCGCCGCAGCCGCGAGCGCGGCACCAGTTCCAGCAACGCCGCCGCCAGCGCCAACTCCTGCCGACCCACCCGCTCGCCGGCGAGCGGTCGGACGGCAACCGCAGCCGCTCCTGGCTCAAGCACCACGCCCAGCGCCAGAAGCCGCGCCCGCAGCGCCTCCGCGTCGTCCGGGCGAATGAGCGCTTCGCCTGGGCCGAGGGGGCGAGCGATCAGGCGGCGCACCTGTGGGTCCGCGAGCAGCCGCCCACCATCCGGGTGCTGCTGAAGGTCGAGCAGCAGCATCGGCCGCAGCGCTCCGCCGCGTGCCTCCGCCTCCCAGCGCCGGAGCTCCATCTCCCAGTGGGCAGCCCTCGCACCCGCGACGCCAGCCAGACGCTGGACAGCGTCGTCGCCGCTCCCTCCCGCCTGCAACCCAGCGACGAACGACGCGCGCGACAGCCGCCAGCCTGCCTCGGTTGGCTCCAGATAGCGGCACAGGACAGACAATGAGAGGAGATCGGTGTCGGCTCCCACCACCACCCGGCCCGACGGGTCGATCTGCCCGGGGGTACTCCTGTCGCTGGACGCGGCTGGCTCGCCACGCAGCAGCGCTCGGCCCACCTCGCCGAGCCGGCAGGCGACAGCCCCGCCAGGCTGTCGCACGATCGCGAGCAGCCCCAGCCAGCGCAGCGGCCCGGCCAGCACGTAGACCGCCACGTCGCGGGCGGAGACCGCCGCCTTGTCGCTGGCCGGCTCAGGCCCCAGCCCGGGGCTACAGGCCGCGATCCAGTCCGCCAGCGCGGAGCAGTCGTACCAGTCCGTCCCAAGCTCCAGGAGCGCGTCGAGGATCGCCTCTCGGGCCCGGCGCGGCTCTGGCAGCGGCGGGCCGCCTAGCCGACGCCGCTCGTCCCAGCCGGGCTGGGACAGGTAGCCACGCCAGAGCTGGCTCCAGGCCGGCTCCGGCGCGGCGAGCGCCTCCCGGAAACGCTCTGTCGCCTGGAGCCGCCCGCCCCGACGGGCGAGCCATCCCAGCCGCAGCGCGAGCCAGGCCAGAAACCGCCAGCGCTCCCCGGCAGGGAGTAGTTCATCCAGTTCGGCCGCTCCGGCGCGCGGCAGTGCGTGGAGCTGCTCGGGCTCGACCATGCCCCCGGAGCGTCGCAAGGCCTCCACGAGTGCCAGCAGGTCGAGCAGCGGATCACCCCGCGCTACCTCGGCTGATTCGACAGCCCGCACCGGGGCAGGCCGCTCCGGCTGGCGAGGCCGAGGCAGCAACGGCAGCAGCTCGTCGGCGACCGCGAGCCACTCGCCCCGCTCTGGGCCGCTCGCCCGGAACGTTCGAAATAGGAGCCCCTCGGCCACCAGCGACCCGATGAGCGCTTCGGCCACGGCAGGGGTCGCCCCCAGAGAGAACTCGAGCCAGCGGCGGGCGCGGCCACCGGACAGCGCGCCGGCGTGCGCTCCGATCTCCGCGAGCAGCACCCGCCCCGGCTCCGGCAGCCCTTCCAGACGGGCTCTGCCAGCGGTTGGGTCGGCGAGCAGCGGCTCCAGCCGATCGATCAGCTCTCGCCGCAGCTCCACGCGGCCGGCCGCCAGTCCCCGCCGCGCCGCGATCTCCCGCAGCAGCCCGAGCGAGCAGGATTCCAAGCCCTCACGGACCTTCATCGGCTCCCATAACGCACGGCGCCCGACCCTTGCGGATCGGGCGCTGTCGCTCACGCGCGTGCTGGCGCGGACTAGCTCGCGCCGGAGATGAACAGCGGGGCGAGCACCAGCGTGATCGTACTCAGCAGCTTGATCAGCACGTGGAGCGAGGGTCCGGCCGTGTCCTTGAACGGGTCGCCCACCGTGTCGCCCACCACCGCCGCGGCGTGCGCAAACGTCCGCTTCCCGATCACCTTGCCATGCTCATCCTTCAACTGTCCGGACTCGATGAACTTCTTCGCGTTGTCCCAGGTACCACCCGAGTTGTTGAGCACCGTGGCGAGCAGGATCCCGCCCATGGTCCCCACCATCAGCAGCGCTGCCGCCGCCTCCGCCCGCAGGATCAGCCCGACCGCGACCGGCATCAGTACCGCTAGGAGCCCGGGCGCGACCATCTCTCGCAGCGCCGCGCGCGAGGTGATCGCCACGCAGCGGGCGTAGTCCGGCCGCGCAGTCCCCTCCATGATCTTTGGGTTCTCCCGGAACTGGCGCCGCACCTCCTCGATGATGTCCGCGGCAGCCCGCCCCACAGCCCGGATCGCCAGCGAGGAGAACAGGAACACGAGCATGATCCCGAGGAACCCACCGATGAAGACCTCGACCTTGGAGAGATCGACCGGGAAGTGGCTCTCGGGTGGCAGGTTCTTGGCACGCTTCACCTCGTCCAGGTAGGCGGAGAACAGCAGGAAGGCCGCCAGCGCCGCCGATGCCACCGCGTAGCCCTTAGTCAGAGCCTTGGTGGTGTTGCCCACCGCGTCCAGCGCATCGGTAATACGCCGCGTCTCTTCGGGGGCGTGCGACATCTCAGCGATCCCACCGGCGTTGTCGGTGATCGGCCCGAAGGTGTCCATCGCCAGGATGTACGCCACGGTGGTGAGCATGCCCATCGTGGCCACCGCGGTCCCGAACAGGCCGCCGTTGGCGATCCCGCTCTGGGTACCGAACAGGTAGGACAGCCCGAGGGCAATCGAGACCACAATCGCCGTCACCGCAGTGCTTTCGAAGCCGATCGCCACACCGGAGATGATGTTGGTGGCGGGGCCGGTCTTCGACGCCTGCGCCACCTCCTGCACCGGGCGCCAGGAACCGGCGGTGTAGTACTGGGTGATGTAGACGAACGCCACGCTCGTCGCTAGCCCGACCAGGCCGGCCGCGGCGAACCAGTAGCTGTCTAGCATCACCTTGGTGACCACCACGATCCCGATCGCCGAAAGCGCGGTGAGCACCCAGTAGCCGCGGTCCAGCGCCCGCATCGGGTCGCGGACTTCACCCCAGCCCACGGCCAGGATGCCAACCATGGAGGACAGCAGCCCGATCGCGCGGATGACGAGCGGGAAGAAGATCCAGGCCGGATTGTGGGTGACAGCGTACACCGAGACGCCGAGAATCATTGCCCCGATGTTCTCCGCCGCGGTCGATTCGAACAGATCCGCGCCACGGCCCGCGCAGTCGCCGACGTTGTCGCCCACCAGGTCCGCGACCACGGCAGCGTTGCGCGGGTCGTCCTCAGGGATTCCGGCCTCCACCTTGCCTACCAGGTCCGCTCCCACATCCGCCGCCTTGGTGTAGATCCCGCCGCCAAGCTGGGCGAACAGCGCGACGAAGCTGGCACCGAAGCCGAAGCCAACGATAAGGGAGGGGGTGCGCGCCGGATCCTGGAAGCCGCCGTAGGCCCAGAAGATGGCCAGGACGCCCAGCAGGCTGAGCGAGACGACCAGGAAGCCGGAGACCGCGCCGCCACGGAGCGACACCGTGATGGCGTCCTTCAAGCTGCGCGTGGCCGCCGCCGCCGTTCGCAGGTTGGCCCGCACCGCGATGTACATCCCGATGAAACCCGACAGCGCCGAGCAGAAGGCGCCGACGAGGAACGCGACCGCGGTGCGCCACGCCAGGTCCGCTCCGCCGCCGAGGGCGCCGAGCAGCGCCCCGATGAGAATCGCGGCGACGATCGCGAGCATGGCGATGGTGCGGTACTGCGTCTGCAGGAACGCCATCGCGCCCTCATAGATTCTGCCCGCCACGTCTTGCATCGCCGGCGTACCCGTGTCGCGGCTGAGGACGTCGCGCGCCATGTACGCGGCGAAGATCACCGCGAGCAGCCCGGAGCCTAAGACTACCGGCCAGAGGTTCATGCCCCTCTTCCCTCCTTGCTACCGCTGAGATAGCTCGCGTCGTCAGGGGCACGCCCTTGTGCAACGACGAACCCATCGGGAGCCGCGAGCAGCCATCCGCGCAACATGCAACAACCGCCGGCCGAGCCCAACGCCCATTGCCGGCGGCGCGTACCAGAGTGTAATCGGCCGAAGAATCATCCCGCAATCCGTTGCCGCCGCCGGGCGGCGCCCGCCTCAGACACCCGGCACGGGAATCCGGGCAGCGCGTACCTGGTCCAGCAGAGTTCGTGCCGCGCTACCCGCATCCGGGGCCCGAAACACCGCGCTCACCACCGCCACCGCGTCCGCTCCAGCCCGGATCACCTCCGCCGCGGTGTCCGCCGTGATCCCACCGATACCGACGATCGGCTTGCGCGTCCGCTGCCGCGCCTGCCGCAGCAGCTCCAGACCAGCAGGCTCAGCGTCCAGCTTGGTCGCCGTCGGGTACAACGCCCCGAAGCCGATGTAGTCCACCGCCTCCAGCCGCTCGGCCGCCTCCACCTCCGGCAGAAAGGAGGCGCTGAGCCCGAGCAGCCGCTCCGGCCCCAGCAGCCGGCGCGCCACCTCCGGCGGGAGATCGTCCTGCCCAACGTGCAGCCCCGCGGCATCGAGCGCCAGCGCCAGATCAGCGCGATCGTTGACAAGCAGCAGCGCCCCGTGCCGTGCGCACAGCTCAGCCACCTGCTCCCCGAGCCTGAGCACTGCGCGCATCGCCGTGCGCTTGTCGCGGAGCTGGACCACGCGCACGCCGGCCGCCAGCGCAGCGTCGAGCCGACGGAGGAGCTCGTCCGGCGGTAAGGTGTCGTCGGTAACGAGGTACACTCCGCTCTCGACCAGCCGCGCAACCAGCGCTGCGCGCGGACCCGAAGGCTCAGTCTCTTGCCGTCTCACGCGCACTCCGCTCCGGCGCCCTGACGCCATCCAGCCGCTATCGGTGAGAGTAGAGTATAGACAGGCCGCTCGAGAGGTGAGCGGAACGGGACGACGAGGAAAGGATCAGGCGTCGCATGAAAGTACGCAAAGCCGTCATCCCCGCCGCGGGCCTGGGCACCCGCTTTCTGCCGGCAACGAAGGTCGTTCCGAAGGAGATGCTGCCCGTTGTCGACAAGCCGGTGATCCAGTACATCGTGGAGGAGGCGGTCGCTTCCGGTATCGAGCAGATCATCATCGTCACGAGCCTCGGGAAGCGCAGCCTTGAAGACCACTTCGACTACCACTACGAGCTGGAGCACCGGCTCGCGGAGACCGGCAAGACGGCGTTGCGCGACGAGGTCCGCGCCATCGCGGACCTGGCGGAGTTCGTGTTCGTCCGCCAGAAGGAGCCATTGGGCAACGGCCATGCAGTGCTGTGCGCCCGAGACGTCGTCGGTAACGAGCCGTTCGCGATGCTCTGGGGGGATGACCTGGTAGTCGCCGAGCCCCCCTGTCTGCGGCAGCTCCTGGACGTCTACGAGCGCTTCGAGGCCCCGGTCGCCGCGGTGCAGCCCTTTCCCCCTCAGGAGGCGACTAAGTACGGGGTGATTGCCGGGGAGCAGGTGGACGCGCGCCTCTGGCGCGTGCGCGACCTGGTCGAAAAGCCGAAGCTCGAAGCGCTCCCGTCGACCCTCGCGGTGGTCAAGGAGTACGTCCTGACCCCCGACGTGTTCGACCACCTGGAGCGAACGCAGCGCGGCGTGGGGGGCGAGATCTGGCTGGCAGACGCGGTGCGGGCGCTAGCGGCGGAGCGCCCGATGTATGCCCTCGAATTTCAGGGCAAGCGCTACGACGTGGGCAACAAGCTGGAGTTCCTCTACGCCAACGTGGAGCTCGCGCTTCAGCGGCCCGACCTCGGGCCACAGCTCGCCGCCTATCTCAAACGGCTCGCCACGACGCTCCCCTGATGGCCAGCCTGCCGTGACCAGCAACTGGCTCTCCGCTGGTCACGGCAGCTCCGTCTTGAAGCCTCCCCATCCGTCGGACGCCGCAGCGGCATGTCAGCCGTGCCAGGAACGGGCCTGCTATACCACCACCTCGTGCGCCTTGAGGCCATAGTAATGGTCGTGGGCAACGATGCGCTCTAGCGTCTCCAGCGGCAGCATGAGCCACTGGCAGCCGCCACCCGGGCACCACTCCGCCAACTGCTCCCGCACGTGCGCCAGCGGCATCGGCTGATTCCCGTTGGCCAGGTAGATCCGGAAGATCGCCTCCAGGGTGGGCATGTCAGGCGTGATGAAGCCCTTCTTCTTCCCACAGCAGTCGCGAATCACCTTGATCGGGTTGCTTCCGTAGGGCACCTTCCGCACATCGAAGCTCATCCGCCCGGTCTTCTTGTCGAACACGGTGTAGCGCTCTTCCACCATCTCCCCGAGCCGACCGCGGCACGTGTCACACATCCGTTCCACGACAATGTCGTCGAACGAGAGCTGCTGGCTGTCGAACCAACTGCGGTCGATAAAGTACTTGGTGCCCTCTTCTGTTGACGTTGCTAGCTCTTCTACCGCCACGTTCTGTTACGCCTCCATTCTCCTCTTCAGCCTTGTCTGCCGCGACGTTCAGCCGGCGGCCCGCCCCGCCCAACCCCTACTGCGCCCGACCGCGCATCGGCTCAGAAAGCAGCCGAAGACTGGACCGCAGCGCCGTCTCCAGATCGGAGGCAGCATCAGGCGGCAGCGCCGCCAGCGCCTGCTCCACTTCGCTCGGGCTGTAGCCAAGCTGGAGCAGCGCGGCCTGCACTGGCGCCAGCGCGGCGCGAGCCGTCAGGGGCGGTGTACCCGCGCCTGGTCCGCCCAGCTTGCCCCGCAGCTCGAGAACGATTCTCCCGCCGATTCGCTTCCCAATGCCAGGAATGGCAGCCAGCGCCGCGGCATCGCCGGCCTGCACCGCGCTCGCCAGTTCCGCCGGGCCGAGGGTGGAGAGCACCGCGAGTGCCAGGCGCGGCCCAACCCCGGAGACGCCGAGCAGCTTCAGGAACAGGGCGCGCTCCTCCTCGTCGGCAAAGCCGTAGAGCGCGACCATGTCCTCGCGCAGATGGAGATAGGTGCGCAAGGACACCGGGGAGCCGGGCTCGCCGCAGGCAGCCAGCGCCCGCCGGGTGGCGAAGACCTGGAACACGACGCCGCCGACGGAGATCAGCGCCGCCTCGCCCGCCAGACCCTCGAAGGTGCCGCGCAGCGCCGCGATCATCGGGCTCGCGCCAGCCGCTGCTGGAAGGCATGGGCGTGAGCATGACAGATGGCGAGCGCCAGCGCGTCCGCGGCATCGTCCGGCTCGGGCGTCTGCTCCAGGCGGAGAATCAGCCGCACCATCTCCTGCACCCGCTCCTTGTCGGCGCGGCCCTGCCCCACCACCGCCTGCTTGACCTGCGCGGGCGTGTACTCCGCTACCGGTACCCCTGCCTGGGCCGCGGCCAGCAGGGCCACGCCCCGTGCCTGCCCCACCGCGATCGCGGTGGTGGTGTTGCGCGAGAAGAAGAGCTGCTCCACCGCGACCTCCGTCGGCCGGTACTGCGCCAGAAGCTGCTGGAGCCCCAGGTAGAGCTGGAGCAGCCGCTGGGGCATCGGGACGGTAGCCGGGGTGGTCAGCGCCCCGGAGCCCTGATAGTACAGGGTGCCCTCGGCGATGCTGATGACCCCGTAGCCAAGCGTGGCGGTGCCGGGGTCGATCCCCAGCACCTGCCGCTCCAGACTCACCGTTTCGACTCGAACGCCGCGACCGCCGCCTCGGAGATCTCGAGGTTGGTGAACACCTTCTGGACGTCATCCAGCTCCTCAAGCCGGTCTACCAGGCGCATCACCGCGGCCGCCTCCTCGGGGGGGAGCTCGATAGGCGCCTTGGGCCGCATGCTCATCTCGGTCGACTCGATCGGCAGACGCAGCTCCTCGAGCACCCGTCGCACCCGTTCCAGGTCTGCCGGGGCGGTGTAAATCTCGATCGAGCCTTCGTCGACGCGGAAGTCTTGGGCGCCAGCGTCGATCGCCTTCAGCGCCAGGTCATCCGGATCCGCGCCGTTGAGGGGCAGTGTAATCACCCCAACCGGGTCGAACTGCCAGGCCACCGAGCCGGCCTCGCCAAGACTCCCGCCGGCCCGGACGAACGCGGCGCGTACCTCTGCCACGGTCCGGTTCCGGTTCTCCGTCAGCGCCTGGACCAGGATGGCCACACCGCCCGGGCCATACCCTTCGTACTGAATCTCCTCTAACGCCAGCGCTTCCACGCCACCCACGCCCCGCTTGATCGCCCGCTCGATGGTGTCGGCCGGCATGTTGGCTTCCTTGGCGCGCTGAATCGCCAGCCGCAGCCGCGCATTCGTCTCTGGATTCGGGCCACCCTCGCGGGCGGCGACGGAGATCTCGCGGCCAAGCTTGGTGAAGAGCTGGCCCCGTTTGACGTCGTTCGCTCCCTTCGCGCGCTTGATCTGCGCCCACTTCGAATGTCCAGACATCGAGGCACCCCCCTTCGAGGCTCCCGTGGATCGGATTGTAACACGGCGTCTGGACCCGAATACCGCCGGCAGACCCGGCCACGCGAGCGCACCAGCGCCACTCGTCGGCTAGTAGCCGTATACGCGCCGCCGGCGGAAGAGCTGCACCAGCACCAGGCCGGCGACGAAGCCGCCCACGTGCGCCCAGACCGCGACCCCGCTCGTCTGCTCCGAGGGCACGCCCAGGGACGCGATGCCGCTCAGGAACTGAAGCAGGAACCAGAAGCCAATCATGATGAAGGCGCTAATGCGAGGGAAGGTGATGAACGGTCCGATGAACAGCACCGTCCGTATCAGCGCCTTCGGGTAGAGCACAATGTAAGCCCCGAGCACTCCGGCGATCGCCCCGCTGGCGCCAAGGCTCGGAATGGTCGACTGCGAGTTGAAGGCGATGTGCGTGATGGCCGCGATGATCCCGCACAGCAGGTAGAAGATCAGGAAGCGCAGGTGCCCCATCGCATCTTCGACGTTGTCGCCGAAGACCCAGAGATACAGCATGTTGCTGCCAATGTGCAGGAAGCCGGCGTGCAGGAACATGGAGGTCAGAAGGGTCAGGTAGACGCTGCCGAACACCGGGGGCGGCGGACGGAGATCGTGGCCGGCGATCACCTCTACTGGTATGACGCCAGCGCTAAAGAACAGCCGCTCCAGCCCGCGCTGGGGAAGCTGCAGCTCGAACAGGAAGACGAGGACGTTCAGGAGGATGATCAGGATGGTGATAAACGGGAAGCTGCGGCGGACACCGGGGGCGTCAGAGATCGGAATCACCAGGAACTCCCCAGCCAGTGATCAGGCGCGGCGGCGCCGGTACACGCTTTGCTGCTAGGGTACGCCTCGCTGGCCGTGGCTTCAATGGCCCAGGCGCCGCCCCCTGGACGCACGGCGTCGTTGGCGCGCGGCGCTGTTTGTCTTTACCATCCTTACCCACTGCGGAGTACCTATTTCTGTTGAGGAGCGCGGTATGAAGGCGTACGAGCCCGCCCGGATCCGGAACATCGGCCTGTTTTCGCACGGCGGCGCGGGCAAGACGTCGCTGGCAGAGGTGCTGCTGTTCAAAGCAGGCGCGATCAGCCGGCTGGGAAGCGTCGAGGAGGGCACCTCGACGCTCGATTTCGACCCCGACGAGGTGAAGCGCCACATGTCGGTGACGCTCGCGCTGGCGCCGCTGGAGTGGCGCGACACAAAGATCAACCTCGTCGACACTCCGGGCTACGCCGACTTCTTCGGAGAAGTCGCGGCGGCGATGCGCGCCGTCGACACCGCGCTCATCGTCGTCGACGCCGTCGCCGGGGTGCAGGTCGGGACCGACGCGGTCTGGAAGAAGGCCAACGAGCGCGACCTGCCTCGGCTGGTGTTCATCAATAAGATGGAGCGCGAGAACGCCAGCTACTCCGGCGCGCTCGAGGCCCTCCGCACCCGCTTCGGCAAGCACGTCGTCCCGCTGGTCATCCCGATCGGCGCCGAATCTGGGTTCAAGGGTGTGGTCGACCTCGTCAGTCAGCGCGCCTATCTGGACGGCTCGCCAGCGGATGTTCCGGCCGAGGTCGCGCCACAGGTCGAGCAATACCGCGAGATGCTGGTGGAGTCTGTCTGCGAGCAGGACGACGCGCTCATCGCGAAGTACCTGGAGGGAGAAACGATCGCCGAGGAGGAGCTCCGCGCTGGGCTGCGAGCCGCGGTGGTGAAGAACCTGCTGGTCCCGGTGCTGTGCGGCTCGGCGCTCAAGCAGAAGGGGATCGAGCCGCTGCTGGACGCGCTGGTGGACTACGCGCCATCGGCCGCCGAGGCCCGCTCGGAGGTTGACGCCAGCTCCGGCACGCTGGCAGCGCTCGTGTTCAAGACGGTCTCCGACCCGTTCATCGGCCGCCTGAGCTACGTGCGCGTCTATTCCGGCACGCTCACGTCCGACTCGCACGTCTGGAACGCCAACAAGTCCAAGGATGAGCGGCTGGGCCAGCTCTTCTTCATGCGCGGCAAGCACCAGGAGCCGACGCAGAAGATCGGCCCAGGGGACATCGGGGTGATCCCCAAGCTGCAGGAGACGTCGACCGGCGACACGCTGACCACGCGCGAGGCGCCCGTGACGCTCAGTGGGATCAGCTTCCCGGCGCCAGCCTACTCCGCGGCGATCCACCCGAAGACGAAGCAGGACGTGGACAAGCTCAGCGTAGCACTTACCCGGATCTTGGACGAGGACCCGTCGCTGGAAAGCCACCGCGAGGAGTCGACTGGCGAGCTCATCCTCTCCGGGCTGGGCGAGTCACACGTGGCGATCGCCGCCGAGCGCATGCAGCGCAAGTTCGGTGCCTCGGTGGAGGTCGGTGTACCCCAGGTGCCGTACCGGGAAACGGTCCAGGGCCACGCCAAGGCCCAGGGGCGCTACGTCCGGCAGACCGGCGGCCACGGGCAGTACGGGGTAGTCTGGCTCGAGGTGGAGCCGAGCGAGCCGGGAACCGACTTCGAGTTCGTCGATCGGATCGTCGGCGGCGTCGTGCCCAAGCAATGGATCCCCTCGGTCGAAAAAGGCGTGCGCGAAGCGCTCAAGCGCGGGCCGCTGGCCGGCTACCCCGTAGTCGGGGTGCGGGTAGCGTTGGTCGATGGCAAGTACCACCCGGTCGACTCCTCCGACCAGGCGTTCCAGATGGCCGGGTCAATCGGCTTCCGCGAGGCGATGGCAGCGGCGCGGCCGACGCTGCTGGAGCCGATCTATGAGGTGCAGATCAGCGTCCCGGACGAGTTCACCGGCGACGTAATGGGCGACCTGAACAGCCGCCGGGCGCGCGTGCTGGGGATGACGCCCGACGCGGGCACGACCACGATCGAGGCGGAGGTGCCCTACGCGGAGCTGCTGAAGTACGCCACCGAGCTTCGCTCCCTGACCCAAGGGCGTGGGACGTACACGATGCGCTTCTCTCGCTATGAGGAGGCCCCACCGCACATCGCCCAGCAGGTGATCGACAAGCGGAAGAAGGAGCTGGAGGAGATGCGCGCCGGGGCGTGAACGAGCGGTGCCGTGGCCGCCGAGCCAGCGGGCTCAGCCGCCCGCTAGGAGCTTGGCGGCCACGGCGCGATCTGCGGCGATCTGCTCTCGCAGTGCCTCCAGCGAGGCGAACTTCTGCACTCCGCGGATGCGCCGTAAGAAGCGTACGCAGAGCCGGGCGCCATAGAGATCCGCCTCGACGTCAATCAGGTGCGCCTCCAGCAGCCGCGTCTGGTCCTCGAAGGTCGGGCGCCCGCCCAGGTTCACCACGGCCGGCGCTTCCCGGTCGTCCCAGCTCGCGCTGGCGGCGTAGACGCCGTCGGCCGGCAGCGCCCGCTGTGGCGGCGGTACGACGTTCGCCGTGGGGAAACCGAGCGACCGACCACGCCGCGCCCCCTCGACCACTCTACCGCAGACGGAGAACGGCCGGCCGAGCAACCGCTGGACGTGCTCGACGTCGCCGCTGGCGAGCAGGCTCCGCACGTAGGAGCTGCTGACGATCTCGCCGTCCAGCCGCAGCGGCGGCACGACGTGCAGCGCGAAGCCCTGCTCGCGGCCGATCTCGGCCAGCGCCGCGTGCGTCCCCTGCCGGCCGCGCCCCATCGCAAAGTCTGGCCCAACCCACAGCTCCTGTAAAGGGTAGCGGGCCTGGAGCATATCGACGAACTCGTCCGCCCGCAGCATGGACAGCTCCCGGGTGAACTCTAGCACCAGCACCTCGTCCACCCCGATCTCACGGAGAAGCTGCTCTTTCTCCTCCCGATCGGTCAGGTACGAGAGATGGCGCTCAGGGTACAGCACCAGGTCCGGGTGCGGGTCGAACGTCACCGCAACCGACGGGAGCCCGAGATGGCGCGCCCGGTCCACCACCTGCCGCAGCAGCCAGCGGTGCCCGAGGTGCACTCCATCGAACGCGCCGATCGTGGCGATATACCGCTTCACGCCGCCTCCAGTGCCAGGCGGGGCCCCCACAGGCCACCGCCCGCTGTGGCCGCCAGGCCCAGAAAGGAGCCGTCGGACGCGTAGGCACGTGCCACTGTCCCTGGCGGAGCCTCCGGGCCCCGCCAGGCCCCGCCGTGGCGGAGGCGCGCCGCGGCGCGGCTGCTGAGCACCACCGCTGGCCATGCCGCGAAGGCCCGGTCGATGCCGATCACCAGCTCCAGGAGCCGTCCGGACTCCACCGCGGCGGTCAGCTCCTCCAGCCCGGCCGCATCCTCCAGCCGGAGCGCGCCCACTCGCGTCCGGACCAGCCGGGCGAGCGACGCGCCACAGCCGAGCGCCTCGCCGATGTCACGCGCCAGCGCCCGAACGTAGGTGCCCTTTGAGCACTGGACCTGGATGGCAAGGAGGTCACCAGCCAGCCAACACAGGTCGAGCGAACGAATGATAATCGGCCGGGGCGGCAGCTCCGGCGCCGCGCCCCGCCGGGCGAGCGCGTAGGCCCGCCGCCCGGCCACGCGCACCGCCGAGAAGGCCGGCGGAGCCTGGAGCTGCGGGCCCAGGAAGTGTGCCAGTACCTGCGTGACCGTATTTGGATCGAGAGCTGGCAGCGGGCGCTGCTCCAGCACGGCCCCTTCCGCATCAAGTGTGTCGGTCATGACGCCCAACCGCAGCACCGCGAAGTAGGCCTTGTCGCCCTCGACCAGGTGGTTCACCAGCTTGGTGGCGCGATTGATGGCCAGCGGCAGCACCCCCTCGGCCAGGGGATCGAGTGTGCCCGCGTGGCCAACGTGGCGTGTCCCGAGCAGGCGCCGGACCCTGGCGACGACGTCATGCGAGCTCCAGCCACGCGGCTTGCAGATCACGAGGAAGCCGTGCAGCGCCTGGTCGCTCATTCGGCCTTGGGTTCGGCCGGAGGAAGGTCCAGCTCGCGCAAGATCTTGAGCAGCCGGGCGCCACGCGCGATCGACAGGTCGAGCCGGAAATCCAGCTCGGGGGTGTGGCGCAGATTCAGCCGCTCGGCCAGCTCACGCCGGAAGAAGCCCGCAGCGTGGCGAAGCCGCTGCACCGTCTTGCGCGCCTGCTCCTCATCCCCAAGGACGCTCACATAGACGTGGGCGATGGAGAGGTCGGACGCCGTCTCGACCTCCGTAATGCTGATCATCCCCTCGAGCTGGGGGTCCTTCACCTCGCGCCGGAGCAGGTCGGCCAGCTCGTCGCGGATCAGGACGTTGGTGCGAAGGATACGCCGACTCGGCATCGCTGCTGGCGGTCCGGCCGGGCGGGGCCGGGGCAGGTCGTCCCGGCCCCGCCCGGCTTACACCTGCTCCTTCCCGAACGATTCGATGACGTCGCCGACTTCGAAGTCGTTGAAGCCCTCGATGGTGATACCGCACTCGTACCCGGCGTGCACCTCGCGGACGTCCTCCTTGAACCGGCGCAACGCCGCGATCCTCCCCTCGAACAGGGCGCCGCCCTTGCGCAGGACACGGACGGAGTGATTGCGGGCAATGGTGCCATCTGTGACGTAGCAGCCGGCCGCCTGCCCGCGGCCCACCTTGAACACCTGGCGGACCTCGGCGTGCCCGTAGACCACTTCGGTGAACTTCGGGCCGAGCAGCCCCGACAGTGCCTTGCGGACGTCGTCCACCAGCTCGTAGATCACGCTATAGAAGCGGATGTCCACGTGCTGCGCGTCCGCCAGCCGCCGCGCGCCTGGCTCGGCACGAACATTGAACCCGATGATGATCGCGTTCGAGGCCGAGGCCAGCATCACGTCGGACTCAGTGATGTTGCCCGTCCCGGCGTGGATGACCTTGACCTTCACCCCCTCCTCGCCGAGTCGCTCCAGCGACCCGACGATCGGCTCCACCGAGCCCTGGACGTCGGTCTTCACGATCACGTTCAGCTCGCGGGTCTCGCCAGCGCGGATCTGGGCCAGGACATCCTCGAGCGACACCTCCGCCCGCTCCTGGCGGCGCGCCGCCACCTCGTGCGCCTGTGCCAGGGCCCGCGCGGTCTTCTCGTCGGCCACTACCTGGAGCCGATCGCCCGCCTGAGGCACGGCTGGCAAGCCCAGCACCTCGACCGGCGTGGATGGCCCGGCCGACTTGATCCGCTTGCCCCGATAGTCGAACAGCGCCTTGACCCGGCCCGCGACCGAGCCGACGGCCACGATGTTGCCCACCTTCAGCGTCCCGGACTGCACCAGGACGGTCGCGACCGGGCCGCGGCTCTTGTCGAGCTTCGCCTCGATCACCGTCCCAACTGCCGGCCGATCTGGGTTGGCCCGCGGGTTCACGTGGATGTCCGCCGTCAACAGGATGGTCTGGAGCAGGTCGTCCAGCCCCTGGCGGGTGCGGGCCGAGACAGGCACCGCCTCCACGTCGCCACCGTACTGGGTGGCAACCACGCCGATCTCGGCGAGCTGCTGGAGCACCCGGTCCGGGTTGGCGTTCGGCTTGTCGATCTTGTTGATGGCCACCACCAGGGGCACGCCCGCGGCGCGCGCATGGTCAATCGCCTCGCGCGTCTGCGGCATCACCCCGTCGTCCGCGGCCACCACCAGCACCGCGACGTCAGTGACCTGCGCGCCGCGGGCGCGCATGGTGGTGAACGCCTCGTGGCCCGGAGTATCCAGGAAGGTGATCTTCCGCCGTTCCCCGTCGTACAGCACCTCCGCCTGATAGGCGCCAATGTGCTGGGTGATCCCGCCCGCCTCCGCCGCGGTGACCTTCGTCTCGCGGATCGCGTCGAGCAGGCTCGTCTTGCCATGGTCGACGTGCCCCATCACCGTCACCACCGGCGGACGCGGCTGGAGCAGCGCCTCGTCCTCCGCCTCGGCCGTGGCCGGCCGCGCTTCGGCCGCCGCTGCTGAGGGCGCAGCGCCCTCGGCCGCCTCCGCCGCCGGGCTCGGCTCGCGCACCTCGTAGCCCAGGTCACCCGCCACCACCGCCGCCGTCTCGTAGTCGACAGTCTGGTTGATGTTGGCGATGATGCCGTTCTTCATCAGCTCCTTGATGACCTGAACTGGCGATTGCCCCAGCAGATCGGCCAGCTCCTTGACCGTCATCGCGGCCGGTAGCTCAACGACCCGCGGCCGCTCCGGCGCCAGCACCCCGGCCGGCGAGCTGCCGTCTCCGCCGGCGCTGGGTCCGCCCGGGCGGCCAGTCCGGCTCTGGTCCTGGAACGTGCCACGCGACTGCGGACGAGCCGGTCGGCGGTTGTTTCCTGCGGGTCTTCGGTTGCTAGTACTGTTCTGTCTTGGACTCATCTTCTCCCCCGCTTGCCACGGCTGTCCCCATCTGCTCCGGTGCAGAGGCCCGCAAACGCGCGCGCTGCTCTTCGGTCAGTTCGATCTTCAGCGCTCGATCGAGTGCGCGCTTCTTCAGCGCCTGCTCCCAGCAGGCGGCCTGCCGGCAGAGGTACGCACCACGCCCCGACCGTTTCCCGGTCGGGTCGATCTCCACGCTTCCGTCAACCGCGCGCACCACCCGGGTCAATTCGCGCTTCGGCCGGGTTTGCCGGCAGGCAACACAGCTTCGCTCCGGGACGCGGCGCGGACGGGTAGGCATCAGCTCTCCGCCGAAACCGGTTCGTGGTGCTGCGCCGCCTCCGCGGCCGCCTGGGCATCGCTCTTAATATCGATCCGCCAGCCGGTCAGCTTCGCCGCCAGCCGCGCATTCTGCCCCTCCTTGCCGATCGCGAGCGAGAGCTGCCGCTCCGGGACGATCACTCGCGCGGTCTTCTCGTCTTCGTCAATCGTAACGCTCAGCACCTGCGCAGGGCTCAACGCGTTGGCCACGAACTGGGCCGGATCCTCGCTCCATTCCACCACGTCGATCTTCTCCCCGCCCAGTTCGTTGACCACGTTCTGGATGCGCGTTCCACGCAGGCCGACGCAGGCGCCCACCGGGTCCAGCCCTTCCTGGCGCGAGGCCACCGCCACTTTCGAACGGAAGCCCGCTTCGCGGGCGATCGCCTTGATCTCCACCTGGCCGTTGAAGATCTCCGGCACCTCCTGCTCGAACAGCCGGCGCAGCATGAAGCGGTGCGCCCGCGACACGATGATCTGCGGCCCCCGGTGGGTGTCGTGCACCTCCGAGACGTAGACACGGATCCGCTGTCCAGGATAGTACCGCTCCGTCGGAACCTGCTCGCTGCGCGGCATGATCGCTTCGGCTCGGCCCAGCTCGAACACGACGTTGCCCTGCTCGATCCGCTGCACCACGCCGTGGACGATCTCGCCCTCACGCTCGGCGAACTCGTCAAGCACCAGCTTCCGCTCGGCGTCACGGATCTTCTGGTTGACCACCTGCTTGGCGGTCTGCGCTGCGATCCGGCCGAACTGCGCCGGCGGCGGGGTCACGTCGATCCGCACCACGTCGCCCACCTTCGCGTCCGGCTTGATCCGCCGCGCCTCGGGAAGCAGGATCGCCACACTCGGATCCTCCGGCAGCTCGTCCACCACCTCGCGCTCCTCGAACAGACGGATTGCGCCGCTGGCCGGATCGATCTCAGCCACCACCGGAGCGTTCCCGGACGGAAAGTTCCGCCGGTACGCGGAGACAATGGCCGCCTTGATCGCTTCCATGACCACTTCGCGGGGGACGTTCTTCTCCGCGGCAAGCTGCGTAATGGCGGAAACAAACTCGCTCTTCATCTGTCCGGCGCGGCCTCCTGGAAGCGCCAGGAGCGCGGAACGGCGTCTGCACCACGCTGGTCCGCACAACAAAAGAAGTGGGGGTCACCCACCCACTTCCCTGGCACTCTTGAGCAAAGTATAACACCGCCCCTGAGAAGGGGCAACAAAGCACGCTCCCTAGCAACTCCCCCTGGGCGGGTCGAGCCAGCGGCCGTGGGAACGAATCAGCTCCACCAGCCGCTCGTCGGCGATCTCCTGCGGGACGTTCCGCTCCACCAGGTCCTTGCCAACGTACAGGTTCACCCGGCCCGGCGCCCCGCCGACGTAGCCGAAATCCGCGTCCGCCATCTCGCCGGGACCGTTCACGATGCAGCCCATCACCGCGATCCGCACCCCCTTGAGATGCCCGGTGCGCGCCTGAATGCGCTGGGTCGTGCTCTCCAGGTCAAACAGCGTCCGCCCGCAGCCCGGGCAGGCAACGAACTCCGCCTGGGTCACACGGACGCCCGCGGCCTGGAGAATGTGGAACGCCAGCCGCTGGGGAAACCGCCCCGCAAGGGAGGACAGCACCTCCACGCTATCGCCCAGCCCGTCGCACAGCAGCGAGCCAAGGGCGGTCGCGGCATCGACGAGCACGTCCAGGCGGTTGCCTTCGACCAGGGCCACAAGGTGCAGCGGGTACGCCCGCCCCTGCTCGGCCAGGCGCGCCGCGAGCAGCCGATAGCCGCGAATGAGATCGCCGGGGAGCGGCAGCCGCAACGCCAGCACCAGTTCGTGCCTGCCCTGCTCCTCGAGGCGGCGGACTGCCTCCAGGAGCTCGTCCACCGCGGCACGGGGCTCGCCGCTCGCTTCGAGCAGCAGCGGCCCGGCGGGAAGCGAGGGCGCTGCCAGGGCCTGGGTCACCGGTAGGATGGCAAGGGTCGTGGGCCAGCGCTCGACCTCGCCGGCCTGCTCCGACGGCTCGACCGCGACCACCCCATCAGACTCGCGCACCAGCACCCGCACGTCGTGCCCGTGGCCCAGGGCGAACCCGCCGACATCCACCGCCCGGCTATGCCGCCGTTCGTAACGATAGGGGTCGGGCAGCAACCGCGACCGCTGCAGGGCCACCGGGGCAGGCGCCGACTTCCTAGCGGCGGCCAGGCGCGCGTTGTAAGGCTGCACGAGCCGCCGGGCGACGGGAATCTCGGCGACGGGGTCTTCGGTCAAGGAGACTCGGATGGTATCGCCCAGGCCATCGTCCAGGAGCGCGCCGATTCCCACGGCAGACTTCACCCGACCCTCTTCCCCGCCGCCGGCTTCCGTTACGCCCAGGTGCAGCGGATAGTTCCAGCCGAGCGCGTCCAGCCGTGCCACCAGCAGGCGGTACGCCTGGATCATCACCTTCGGGTTGGACGCCTTCATTGACAGCACGAGGTCGTGGTAACCATAGGCGCGGCAGATGCGGACGAACTCGAGCGCGGACTCCACCATCCCCAACGGAGTATCGCCGAAGCGGTTCATGATCCGGTCGGACAGCGAGCCGTGGTTCGTCCCGATGCGCATCGCCACGCCGTACTGCTTGCACGCCAGCACCAGCGGCTTGAAGCGCTGCTCGATCCGCTCCAGCTCCGCCTCGTACTCGGCGTCCGAGTACTCGCGGACAACGAAACGCTTCTGATCCGCATAGTTGCCCGGGTTGATCCGTACCTTCTCGCAGTACTTCACCGCCTCCAGCGCCGCGGCCGGGTTGAAGTGGATGTCGGCGATGATCGGCACCCGGATACCCCGCTCAGCGAGCAGCCGCTTGATCCGCCCGATGTTCTGCGCGTCGGCTGGCGTGGGGGCGGTGATCCGGACCAGCTCACAGCCGGCCTCGACCAACCGCTGCGCCTGCGCGGCCGTCGCCTCGGCGTCCATGGTGTCGGTGGTCGTCATGGACTGGATCCGGATTGGGTTATCGCCGCCGATCCCTACGTCCCCCACCTTCACCTCCCGCGTCACCCGCCGCCGGTAGTGGAAGGGGCTGGCGACGTAGGGAAGGTCACTCACGGCCGAAGCTGGGCGCGGGTCGAGTATGGCGAGGTCAGCCATGCGCTAGCGCACTCCCCAGTCGATCTTCGGGAGCGGCGAGGCGAGATCGTTCAGCGAGATCAGGATCATCAGCGCCAGCAGCGCCACCAGGCCGACGAAGTGCACCGCCGCCTCTTTCTCGGGCGAGATGCGCCGGCCGCGGATCGCTTCGATCACGACAAACAGGAGCCGCCCACCGTCCAGCGCTGGCAGCGGCAGCATGTTGGCCAGCGAGAGCCCCGCGCTAATGTAGCCGGTGAGCGAGAGGATCGGAAACCAGCGCCCCGTCTCCACCGACACGCTCGCCGCCTGCGAGGCCAGCTCGGCCATGCCGGGCAGCCCGATGGGCCGCGCCGCCTCGGCCGGGATCAGGCCCTTCAGCAGCAGAACCGGGATCGCCAGCGTGGTGAGGACGACGCCGACCGAGGCCTCGAAGCCGCGCCAGAGCGACTCGAACAATCCATACGTTCGCATCCCGATCCGGCCCTCCGGCTGGATCGCGACGCCCAGCGCCCCCTGCCCTTCCGGAGGGTTCGCGCGCGGGGTCACGGTAATCGTCAGGTGCTGCCCATCACGGATTACGTCCAGCGTCACCGGCTTGCCCAGGTTCTGGTTGGTCACCTGGCGGACGTTCTCGACCGGCACCGCCTTCTGGCCGTTGATGGTGTCGATGATGTCCCCTGGCCGCAGCCCGGCCTGCTGCGCGGGCGAGCCGTCCGCGACGCTGACCACCCGCGTCGCGGTCACCTCCACCACATCGGGCACCCCGGTCATGAACGCGATACTGAAGACCGCCACGGCCAGCAGAAAGTTCATAAACGAGCCCGCGGACAAGACGATGCCCCGCACCAGCTTCGGCTTTCGGGCGAAGCTGCCCGGAGCCGTTGGGTCCTCCTCCCCGAGCATGCGGACGAATGCGCCGAACGGGATCAGGTTGATGGAGTACAAGATGCCACCACGGCGGATGCCGAACAGGCGCGGCGGCAGGCCGATCCCAAACTCCTCGACGGTGATACCCGCTCGCCGGGCAGTGAAGAAATGCCCCAGCTCATGAGCGACGAGCAGCAGGCTCAGGATCGGGATGATGGCTAGCAGTTGCAGGTCCATACTCACCGCGCGATTTCAAGTTACGCGCTCTTGCAGGCGCTGGCTCCACCGCGCCGGCACCGAACCGGACCACGACGGATACACCTGCATGGTATCAGCCGGGCATAGCCAGAAACGCTAATTGGTCCTGGTGGCGCTCAGCAACCCCTGATCGAGCGCAAAGCGACGAGCCCAGGCATCCGCCTCGAGGATGTCGTCCAGGCCCGGCTCATGAATAGGCACGTGCCGTTCCAGGGCACGCTCGACCAGCCGGGCGATCTCGCAGAAGCCGATCGCCCCGTTCAGGAACAGGTGGACCGCCTCTTCATTGCTCGCATTCAGCACCGCCGGGTACGTCCCACCCCGTCGTCCGGCTTCGTATGCTAGCTCAAGGCACGGATAGCGGCGGGGATCCACCGCCGCGAAGCTGAGCTTGCCGAGCGCGACGAGATCGAGCGACTCCACGGGTGCTGGCAGCCGGGCGGGATAGGAGAGCGCGTACATGATGGGCAGTCGCATGTCCGGCGCCGCGAGCTGCGCCTTCACCGCCCCGTCGACGAACTGGACAAGTGCGTGGACGATACTCTCGCGGTGCAGCACCACCTCGATCTGGCGGAGCTCCAGGCCAAACAGACAGGCGGCTTCCAGCACCTCCAGCCCCTTATTCATTAGCGTCGCGCTGTCCACCGTGATCTTCGGCCCCATGCGCCAGTTCGGGTGGCGCAGCGCCTGCTCGGGCGTCACTGTCGGGAGCATCTCTAGCGGGAGGTCGCGCAGCGCCCCGCCGGAGGCGGTCAGGGTGATGGAGCGCACCTGCTCGGGCTGCTCACCGAGCAGGCACTGCCAGACCGCGGAGTGCTCGCTGTCCACGGGCAGTACCGCCGCGCCGCTCTCCCGTGCCGTGCGCATGACGAGGTGCCCAGCGGTGACGAGCGCCTCCTTGTTGGCCAGCGCCACCGGCGTGCTGGTAGCCAGGGCGGCCAGGGTAGGCCGCAGGCCAACCCGGCCGGAGGTAGCGACGACGACGATATCTGCCTCTGGCAGCGTCGCCGCCTCCAACAGGCCCGCCTCGCCCACCGCCAGCCGCACCCCCTCGGGCTCCCAGCCCGGCTCCGTCCCCTCGGTCACCACCGCCAGCGCCGGTCGGTGTCGATATACCTGCTCGCGAAAGATCGGGCTGTCGCTGCGCGCAGCGAGCGCGACCAGGCGGAACTGGTCGGGGTGCCACGCGACGACATCGAGCGTCTGCCGTCCAATGGAGCCGCTACAGCCGAGCAGGGCGATCTGCTTCATGGCTTCAGCGTACCACGAGCGCCACGCCGTAACCCGCCACGCCGGCGAACAGGAGGCTATCGACACGGTCCAGCAGCCCGCCGTGGCCGGGAAACACCGCGCCGGAGTCCTTCACCCCACACTGCCGCTTGATCAGCGACTCGGCCAGGTCGCCCAGGGTCGCGGCCAGGGCCAGCAGCAGGCCAGCCCCCAGCGCTGCCGGTGCCGACATCGGGCTGCGCACTCCAACGACGGGCACCAGCAGCGCAAGCAGGACGAGCGCGAGCGGGGTGGCCACCAGCGAGCCAACCAGGCCTTCGACCGTCTTCTTCGGACTGATCGTCGGCGCAAGCAGATGGCGCCCGAACAGTCTTCCCGCAGTGTAGGCCGCGGTGTCGGAGATCCAGGTGCCGAGCACCACCGCCAGCAGCCACCAGAGCCCGTCGGAGCGCAGACGCAGGGCAACAAGCAGCCGCAGCAGCCCGCCGACCAGCAGAGGACCTGCCAGGGTAAAGGCCCAGTCCGGCGCGCTCCACCGCCCTCCCCGCGCCAGCGCGAGCGCCAGGGTGCAGACGACCGCCAGCCCCAGGACCAGTGGCTCGAGCGCCGCCCAGCCATCCCAGGCCAGCAGTGGCAGGGCTGCGGAGAGCGGGATCATGACCAGCCCGGAAGGCGCGTAGCCGGCCCGGCGCAGCATCGCCCGCAGCTCATGGCTGCCATAGGCTGCGGCGAGAGCAGTGACAACAACCAATGGGACGCCGCCGATCACCACGAGCGCCAGCAGCAGCGGACCGCCGATAGCAGCGGTCGCCAGACGCTGTCCAAGCATGGTTTCGCTCCGCGCGGACCCGAGTGCGGCAGGCTCAGACGCGGCCAAACCGTCGCTGCCGCTGCCCGTATTCCAGCAGGGCCTGGGCAAAATCCTCTCGGCCGAAGTCGGGCCAGAGCGTGGAAGTGGAGTAATACTCGGCGTATGCCGCCTGCCAGAGCAGGAAGTTGCTCAGCCGAAGCTCGCCCGCGGTGCGGATGATGAGATCCGGGTCGGGTAGGAGATCGGTGTACAGGTAGGAGGCAAAGGTCCGCTCGTCAACACTGGCCGGGTCGACCCGGTCGGCCAGCATCCGCCGCACCGCCTGGAGGATTTCTGCCCGGCCGCCGTAATTGAACGCGACGTTCAGGATCAGGCGGGTATTGTGGCTGGTGGAGGCCACGGCGTGGCGGATGCGCTCCTGGAGCGAGGGCGCCAGCGCCTCCAGGTTCCCAATGTGCCGTACCTGGGCACCGCGCTCGCGCAGCTCATCGGTCTCGGTGTCGATCACCTCCGCCAGCAGCTCCATCAGGCCACGCACCTCGTCATCCGGCCGCTGCCAGTTCTCGGTCGAGAAAGCGTAGAGGGTAAGGACCTCGACCCCGTGCTCAACGCAGGCTTCGACGATGCGTCGGATATTCTTCGTCCCCGCCCGATGGCCGGCCAGCCGCGGCAGCCCGCGCTCGCGTGCCCAGCGGCCATTGCCGTCCATGATGATGGCGACGTGCCGCGGAACCTTGAGCGGCGCCGTGAGTGCCGTGTCGGCCGGCTCCGTCTGCGGCATCACACCTCGAGGACCTCGCGCTCCTTCCGCTGTGCCGCCTCGTCCACCTGAGCGATCGCCGCGTCGGTCAGCTTCTGCAGTCGCTCCTGGGCCCGCTTCACCTCATCCTCAGACAGGTGCTGCTCCTTCTGGAGCTTCTTCAACTCGTCCTGGGCGTCGCGGCGACAGTTGCGAATCGCTACCTTGGCCTCCTCCGCGCGTTTGTGCACCTGCTTCACCAGCTCCTTTCGGCGCTCCTCGGTCAGCGGCGGCAGCACCAGCCGGACAACGTTCGAATCGGTGGAGGGATTGAGCCCGAGATCCGATTTCTGAATCGCCTTGGCGATCGCGTTGACCTGAGTCTTGTCCCACGGCTGGATCAGCAGCATCCGCGGCTCGGGAACACTCACGGTTGCCAACTGAGCCAACGGGGTGGGCGTGCCGAAGTAGTCTACTTGAAGCCGCTCCACCAGCGCCGGGCTGGCGCGGCCGGCGCGGATCGAAGCGAGCTCGCGCTTCAGGATGTCTACGGCCGTGTGCATTCGGTGCTCGCAGGAGCTCAAAACCTTGTCAACCATACCTGCCTCCTCTTCACGCGCCGCCGCGTCCACGCGGCTGAGACGCTCAGTACACGAGCGTGCCCACCTGCTCACCGCGGACAATCCGCTGAAGATTCTCGGGATTGCGCAGGTCGAAGACAATAATCGGGAGCCGGTTGTCCATGCACAACGACAGCGCGGTGCTGTCCATAACCTCCAGGCCAAGCTGGAGCGCCTCCATGTAGCCCAGCCGGGTGAACTTTCGTGCCCCCGGGGTAGTGCGCGGGTCGGCATCGTAGACGCCGTCGACGCCGTTCTTCGCCATCAGCAGCACGTCGGCATCGATCTCCAGCGCGCGCAGCGCTGCCGCGGTATCCACGGTGAAATAGGGATTGCCGGTCCCGGCGGCGAAGATCACTACCCGGCCCTTCTCCAGGTGGCGCACCGCGCGGCGCCGGATGTACGGCTCCGCGATCTCCGTCATCGCGATCGCCGACAGAACCCGCGTCTGCACCCCGATCTGCTCGACGGCGAACTGCAAGGTCAGCGCGTTCATCACCGTCGCCAGCATTCCGACGTAGTCAGCCGTCGTGCGGTCCATCCCCGCCGCGGCCGCGGCCTCGCCCCGCCAGATGTTGCCCCCACCGACCGCTACGGCCACCTCCACGCCGATCCGAACCAGGTCGGCGACCTGCGAGGCCATGTAGCTGACGACCTGGTGGTCGATGCCGAACTGGCGGTCGCCCTGCATGGACTGGCCGCTCAGCTTAAGCAGCACCCGGCGGTAGCGGAGCTCGGCTGCATCGGCCATGACGTCGCCGCTAGCCGCCGAGCTCGAAACGAGCGAAGCGGCGGACGACGACATTTTCGCCCACCTGGGCGATCGTCTCGTTCACTAGGTCTCGAATCGTCTTGCTGGGGTCGCGGATCCACGGCTGGTCAAGCAGTGCAACGCTGTCCTCAGACACTTGCCCATCGGTCTCTTCGTTGCCCACCCGGCTCGGGTTCATCGCCGCGACCTGCATCGCCAGCTCGCGCGCCAGCGTGCGGAACTGGTCGGTTCGAGCGACAAAGTCCGTCTCGCAGTTGACCTCGACCATCGCTCCAATGCGACCGCCCGCGTGGATGTACGCGTCGACCAGCCCCTGGCGCGCCTCGCGGCTCTTCTTCTTCTCCACGGAGGCGAGCCCCTGCCGCCGCAGAATCTCGCGCGCCTCCTCCAGGTTGCCCCCGGTCTGCTCCAGCGCCCGTCGGCAATCCATGATCCCGGCGCCGGTCGCCTCCCGGAGCTGCTTGACCTGCTCAGTCGTTACCGCCAAAATGCTCCCTCCGAACTCTGTGCCGAGGCCGCCGCCTCGCACTGCTGTACTGTTGCCACTGCCCGGCTACTCGCCCTCGCGCAGCTCCTCGCTAGCAGACTCCGACACCTCGGGCGCTTCTTCCCCCCCGCGCGCCGCCGGGGCCGCCGCCGTCACCGCGGATGTCATGCTTTCTGCCTCCACCTCCTGCGATGCCAGATCGGCCACGGGCGACGCTATCTCGTTCACCGGGGTCGGCTCCGGCGCAGTCGTGGCCTGCGCCGCCGCCTCTCGCGCCTGGAACATCGCCTCCAGGTCGCTCGCCGCGGCGACGTCGATCGGCTTCGCCTCCTCGGACTCGCCCTCCTCGCCGGCCTCGACGCCAGCCAGCACCGCCTCGCGGTGCTGCTGCCCCTCGATCACCGCGTCGGCGATCTTCCCGGTGATCAGCCGGATCGCCCGAATCGCGTCGTCGTTGGCCGGGATCGGGTAGTCGATCTCATCCGGGTTGCAGTTGGTGTCCACCATCGCGACGATGGGGATCTCCATCCGCCGCGCCTCCTTCACCGCGTTCTGCTCGCGGTGCGGGTCGACGATGAAGACCGCGTCGGGCAGCTTGTAGCGCCTGGAGAGACCGCCGAGCAGCCGGTGGAGCTTCTCCAGCTCGTCCTCCAGCTTGGCGGCCTCCTTCTTCGGGAGATAGTCGAAGTCGCCTCGCTCGCGCTGCTGCTCCAGCTCCTCCATGCGGCGAATCCGCGATAGGATCGTCTGGAAGTTGGTGAGCATCCCGCCCATCCAGCGCTGGTTGACGAACGGCATCCCGCAGCGGCGCGCCTCTTCCTCGATCGTCTCCTGGGCCTGTTTCTTGGTCCCGACGAACAGGAGCACTCCACCGCGCGCGGCCAGGTCACGCACGTAGGCCATGGCCTCTTCCAGGCGGCGGACTGTCTGCTGGAGATCAATGATGTGGATGCCGTTGCGCTCGGTGAAGATGAACGGGCGCATCCGCGGGTCCCAGCGACGGGTTTGATGCCCGAAGTGGACCCCAGCCTCCAGGAGGGTCTTCATCTGAACAGGGGATGCCATCGATCGTACCAACCCTTCGTTGAATCCTCCGCGGCCCTCATCTCGTCGGAGCCCTGGCCAGCCAGGGACGCTCCGACGATCCGGCCGCGTGTGTGATCGGCGTGTAGCAGCCGCTCAAGTCTTCGAGTATACCAGACGCCACCGGCCCGCCCGGGCTACTGCTGGTACTTCTGGACGTTTTGCAGGTGCTCTGCGTTGGTGCGGGCGAAGGCGTGCGAGCCGTCGCCGCGCGCGACGAAGTAGAGGTAATCCGTATCGGCCGGCTCGGCCACAGCCCGGATGGAGGCGAGCCCAGGGTTGCAGATGGGGGCCGGCGGCAGCCCGCGGATGGTGTACGTATTGTAGGGGGAATCGAGCTCCAGATCCGCCGGCTGCAGCGGCCGCCAGAATCCAAGCTGGCTGGCTTCCGCCAGGTCGGCCGACGCGACCGCGTACTGCACCGTCGGGTCCGCCTGTAGCGGCATCCCGGCCGCGAGCCGATTCTCGTACACGCTGGCGATGACCGGCCGTTCGTCGGGGCGGGCTGCCTCGCGCTCCACGATCGAGGCGAGAATGATACCCTGGCGCAGCGTGAGCCTGTGGCGCGCAAAGCCGGCCCGCAGCTCTGGGGTGACCTGCTCGTCGAACTGCCGCAACATCGCATTGACCAGACCAACCAGGCCGGTATGCGGGTCCCACTCGTAGGTAGCGGGGAAGAGGAAGCCCTCCAGGCCGCCGCCGCCAAGCGGAAGATCGGACGGAATGGTCACCCCGGCGGGATCGTGCACCAGCGCCAGGAAGTCGTCAGCGCTGGCTAGGTGCAGCCCAGCGAGACGGGCCGCGATCTCCTCCGCTCGCCAGCCCTCCACCACGGTGATCGTCGGCTGGCGCTTCACCCGTCCGCTGGCCAGCACCTGGACGATCTCCTGGGTGGACATGTTCGGGCTCAGCTCATAGTCGCCGGCGGGGATCTTCTCCCCCACGCCGAGCTGATCCACCAGCATTCGGAACACCAGGGAGGAGCGGATGAGCTGCTGCCGCTCGAGCTCGTCGCCGACCTCCCGCGCGGACATTCCAGGTCGGACGGTGAAGACCCGTGGGGTCGGATCGTCGCTCACCGGTGCGCCCCAGCTCTGGGCGAACAGCCGCACTGCGCTAGCCGCGTGGTCCGTCGCGAGATACACGACCAGCCCGGCACCAACGATGCAGCCGATGGACAGGAGGATGGCAAGCGCGCGCCACATGGAGCGTTACTGCGGCGAGGCGACCTCCACCTGGACGCGGTAGGCGCGTGTCGCCCAGGTGGGCCACAGCTCGATCGTCGGCGGTTCGTCCAGTCCCGGTACATTCTGCAGCGCCGCGCGCGCCTGCGCGACCGTCTTCCCGGAGAGGAGCTGCGCGATGGCGGCGGGGTCGATCCGCTGAACCGCGAGCGCGCTCGCCTGCACTCGGAGCCGAACCGCCTGGCCTTCCACGCCGACGACCTCTGGCGTGCCGATCCTGGGGCCGCTGCCGGCAATGTCCACGTCGTCGCCGACGTTGCCCAGCAGGAGCTGCGTCACCAGGTCGTTGAACACCTTGTTCTCGAACGCGGTACCGGTGGCGCGAACCGATAGCCGCCCGGTCACCTGGTCGGCATCCTGGCCAACAGCGGGGTCGAACAGCTCGTTGACGACCTTGGTCTGGATCGACTGCGGCGGGACCGTCTTGCCCTCCCCGGCCAGAGTCTGAAGCTGCCGTAGCGCCTGGTCATTGGCCTTCTTGAGCAACTGGTCGCGCAGCTTCGCGACGTCGCCGTCACTCACCACCTTCCCCTCGCGGTCCGTTCCACCCGAGGTCGGCTGCTGGTTGGTCACGCTGACCGTCTTGGGGACCGAGGGGTCCAGGCCAACGATGTCACCGGGATTGACGTTGCCGCCGGACCCGGGGTCGGCCGCGGTGATCGCCGCGCGCACGTTGCGCGCACCCGCTGGCAGCGTCACGCTCGCATCCGTCACGAAGCGCGCCCCGTTCTTGGCCAGCACGCCAGTGCCGGCCGGGAGGGTGAGCGCCGGGCCGCTGTTCGAGAATAGTACCTCTCCGTGCGCTTTGTCCTTGCCAACTGTGCGTGTCCCCTCCACCACGGCTGACCCGCTCACCTGAAAGGTGGTATCCAGTGTCTTGCCCGGCACCACCCCGTGCTCGGGGTCCGGCTCGACTGCCGTCGGGTCTATTGTCAAGGTCAGCTCGCGCTGGATGGTACTCGTCTTCGGCGTCAGGTGTACCGTCATCACGGGCAGGATATAGAAGTTCAGCGCCGCCAGGACCGCGAGCAGGACCGCGATGGTGAAGATCGCTCCCAGCGATGGTAGTGGCAGCTCGGGGATCAGCCCCGGCAGCCAGAGGCCGCGGCGGTCGGACGGGCGCAGCAGGTGGCGGACCGCGCGCAGCGAGCGCTTGGTACGGAACCCCTCCTCCCGCGCCATGCGGCGCCGCTCGCCGTCGCTCGTCACGATGATCGTTTCCGACGACGTCTCGTGCGCCATCCGCGCCAGGATGCGGAACTCCAGCGGCGTCCGCAGCACTGCGGCGCGCTTCGGGATCGCCAGGAAGATCTGGTCCGCCCCGGCCGACTCGAGCTTCGCCTTGATTGAAGCCAGGTCGTCGTCGCGGTCCAGGAAGATCAGCTCCTGCGTCAAACCAGGACTTCCGCGTGCCGCTGCCACCACGCGCTACTCCGCTGCCGCGACCTGGTCTTTGACCAGCGCGGGGACTCGGGCCAGCGCCTCTGGAAGCCGGGCGGGATCGGCGCCCTGGCCTGTGGCAAAGTCCGGCCGGCCGCCGCCGCCGCCGCCCACCACCGCTGCCACCTGCTTGGCCAGCCGCCCAGCGTCGAGCCCGCGCTGCACCAGGTCGGGAGTGAGCGCAACGACCAGCGCGGGCTTGTTCCTGGTGACCGTGGCCAGCACGACCAGTGCGCTGCCCAGCTTCTGCCGCAGGCTGTCCGCCATCGTCCGCAGGACGTCTGGGCCCTGGGCCTCGACCCGCGCCGCGACAACGGTGACGCCATCCACCGCTGTCGCCCGTGCCGCCAGGTCATCCACCTGGCGCGCGGCCAGCAGTGCCGCCAGACGCGCCGCCTCCTTGCGCGTGCGCTCTAGCTCCTCGATGAGCGCTCGCACCCGGCCGGCCGCCTGGTCGGCCGAACCCCCGACCGCTTCGCGAATCGCCTGGAGCTCCGCCAGCTTCTCGTTGACGAAGTCGATCGCCGCCGGGCCGCAGGCAACCTCCACCCGACGGATGCCGGCCGCGGCCGAGCCCTCGCGGATGATGAAGGCGGAGCCCAGGTCGCCCGAGCGGAAGGCGTGCGTCCCGCCGCACAGCTCGCGGCTGTAGCTCCCCACCTTCACCAGTCGGACCATGTCGCCGTACTTCTCGCCGAACATCGCGATCGCGCCCTGGCGCATCGCCTCTTCCATCGGGACGATCTGCCAGGACACCGGGAGGTTCTCCAGGATCTTGTCGTTGATACGCTGCTGCAGCTCGAGCTGCTCATCCCGGCTCAGGGCGGCCGGGTGGTTGAAGTCGAAGCGGGCGATGTTCGGCGCCACCAGCGAGCCCTGCTGCGCGGTGCCCTCGCCGAACAGGTCCTTCAGCGCACGGTGCAGAATGTGCGTCACCGTGTGGTGGCGCATGGTGCGCAGCCGGCGCTCCTGTTCCACCTCGGCCCAGACCACCGTGCCCGGACGGAAGACGCCTTCGCGGACCACCCCGAGGTGGAGGATGTGCCCGACATCGTCGTCCTGCGTGTCCTGAACCTGGAACACGCCTTCATGTGCACGGAGGATGCCAGTGTCGCCCACCTGTCCGCCGCCCTCCGCGTAGAAGGGCGTCCGCTCCAGCACCAGCGCGCCCTGCTCCCCGGCGCGCAGCTCGGGCACCGGGGCGCCATCGCGCAGTGTCGCCAGCACCCCGCTCTCCCCCTCCAGGGCGTTGTAGCCGGTAAAGATGGTGGCGGGCAGCCGCTCCACGCCCGGGGTTCCAGGGAGCACCAGCTCGCTGAAGCGCGCGGCCTGGCGGGCACGCTCCCGCTGCGCCTCCAGCGCGGCATCGAAGCCCTGCCAGTCGACGCGCAGCCCCTGGCGCGCCAGGATCTCCTCGCTCAGCTCGCGTGGGAAGCCGAAGGTATCGTACAGCCGGAAGATCGTCTCGCCGTCCACCACCTGCTGCCCGCGCACGCGTGCCTCGGCGATCACCCGCCCCAGCCGCTCCATCCCCTCGGCGAGCACCGCGCCAAAGCGCTCCTCTTCGCCGCGGGCGACCTCTTCGATCGCCAGCCGGTTCCGCTCCAGCTCAGGGTAGTGGCCTTTCATCCGGTTGATGACCAGGTCCACCACGTCCACCAGGAAGGGCCGCTCGATTCCGAGCAGCCGGCCATGGTAGATCGCCCGGCGCATGATCCGCCGGAGCACGTACTCACGCCCCTCGTTCGCCGGCCGCACCCCGTCGGAGATCAGGAAGGTCATCCCCCGCCCGTGATCGGCGATCACCCGCAGCGCCCAATCGTCCTTCGGGTCAGCACCGTAGCGCTTGCCGACAATGCGGCCAATGCCGTCCATGATCGGCAAAAACAGGTCCGTCTCGTAGACGGTGTCCACCCCCTGCTGCACCGCGGCGAGCCGCTCCAGCCCCATCCCGGTGTCGATGTTCTTCTGCTTCAGCGGATGCCGCCGGCCGTCCCGCTCCTGGTAGAACTGCATCAGCACCAGGTTCCAGATCTCCAGATAGCGGTCGCAGTCGCAGCCAGGAGCGCAGTCCGGACGGCCGCAGCCACGCTCGGGACCCCAGTCGTAATAGATCTCGGTGTCTGGCCCGCACGGCCCCTCCGCGCCGGGCGGCCCCCACCAGTTGTCCGCCAGCCGGGTGATGCGCTCGGGAGGAACGAACGCCGCCCAGTACTGGGCTGACTCGTCGTCGTCCGGGTGGACCGTCACGGATAGCCGCTCCGGTGGCATCTTCGTCCACTCGGTCAGGAACTCCCAGGCCCAGGCGATCGCTTCCTGCTTGAAGTAGTCGCCAATGGAGAAGTTGCCGAGCATCTCGAAGAAGGTGAGATTGCGCGGGTTGCCCACCGAGTCGATATCGGTCGTGCGGAAGCACTTCTGGACCGACATGAGCCGCCGCGCGGGCGGCTCGGCGCGGCCCGTCAGGTAGGGCACGAACTGTTGCATCCCGGCCGTGGTCAGCAGCACGGTGGGATCGGCGGGAATCAGGCTCGACGAGGGGACTTCCAGGCTCCCTTTGGAGCGGAAGAACTCGAGAAACGCGCGCCGCAGCGCGTCACTGCTGCGTGGCACCACAGTGTCCTGTGCCATCACCCGTCACCTCACTGGGACGACCCCACGACGGCTGGTACGCCCGAGCGCGCCAGCGGCGGGGCGAGGCATCGAGCGGGAGACGGGGCCGACCGAGCGAGTATAGCACGGCCCGAAGGCGGCCCCGCCGGCGCCCGCGCGACCCTTGCAAGAGAGGATGATCGCCCACCCCGTTACCGTGCCACAAATCGTGAGCCTGCACCCCGCGGCTGCTCGGCCGCGCGGTCCTGCACGACCACCGCGACGCCCGTTCCAGGTGGGCACGCCGCCTCTCTGCGCGTCAGAACAATGGAAGCTGCTGGGCGGCTGGCCTTGACGCCCAGCCGAACGGCTTGCCAGCGCGGGGCAGCGCGCGCGGCTTCAGCCAGCCCAATCCGCGCGCCCGCAGGACGGCACTCACCTGCTCCACCGCGCGCGCTGGGCTGTTGTTGACCGTGCTCAGATGCGCCAGCCAGAGCTGGCGCGGCGCCCGGTCGCCACAGGCGGCCACCGTCTGGCCGGCTGCGGTGTTGGAGAGGTGCCCCAGGTCGCCGGCGATCCGACGCTTCAGCCGGGGGTGATATGGCCCTGCCCAGAGCATCTCCGGATCATGGTTCGCCTCAAGGATCAGCAGGTCCAGGTCCTGGAGACACGGGAGCAGGCTCTCCGGCACGTACCCCAGGTCCGTCACGATGGCGACGCTGGCTCCCTGCGCCTCGATCCGAAAGGCGAGCGGCTCGGCGCCGTCGTGGGGAACGCGGAATGGGCGCACCTCCAGCTCGCCAATCCGCCGGGCTTCCCCGACCCGTAGCTCTCGCAGCCTGGCGCACCCCTCCAGGCTGGGGTGCGCCAGCGTCCCGGCGCTGGCGTAGATCGGCACGCTGTAGGCGTCGGCGAGCGGGCGCGCACCGCGCAGGTGGTCACCATGGTCGTGCGTCACCAGCGCAGCGGAGAGGCGGCCTGGACTTGAGCCCAGCGCTCCGAGCGCCGCTTCCAGCGTCGGCAGCGGCAGCCCGCACTCGACCAGGACCTGGCAGCCATCCGCTTCGAGCAGGTAGGCGTTGCCCGACGAGCCGCTCGCCAGCGACCAGACGCGCACGCTACGCCACCTCCGGATCGACCTTGGCACAGCCGATCAGCGTCGCAGGAACAGGACAGGACATCAGTCGAGGTAGTCGCGCAGCTTCTTCGAGCGCGAGGGGTGGCGCAGCTTCCGCAATGCCTTGGCCTCGATCTGGCGGATGCGCTCCCGGGTCACCCCGAACTCCCGGCCCACCTCCTCCAGCGTCCGCTGCCGGCCATCGTCCAGGCCGAAGCGAAGCTGCAGCACCCGGCGCTCTCGGCCGGTCAGCGAGTCAAGCACGTCCTCCACCTGCTCCTTCAGCAACTGATGCGACGCCGCCTCCGCCGGAGCCAGCGCGCCCTGGTCCTCGATGAAATCTCCCAGGTGGCTGTCTTCCTCCTCGCCGATCGGCGTCTCCAGGGAGACGGGCTCCTGCGATACCTTCAAGATCTCGCGCACCTTCTCGGGGCTGATCTCCATCTCCGCCCCGATCTCCTCGGAGGTCGGCTCCCGACCCAGGTCCTGGACCAGCCGCCGCGACAGCCGGCTGAGCTTGTTGATCGTCTCGACCATGTGGACCGGAATGCGAATCGTCCGCGCCTGGTCGGCGATGGCGCGCGTGATCGCCTGCCGGATCCACCAGGTGGCGTAGGTGGAGAACTTGTACCCCTTGCGGTACTCGAACTTCTCCACCGCCCGGATCAGGCCGATATTGCCCTCCTGGATCAGGTCGAGCAGCGACATGCCGCGGCCGATGTACTTCTTGGCGACGCTGACGACGAGCCGGAGGTTCGCCTCGGTCAGGCTGGCCCGCGCCTGGTCCGCCTCGCGCCGCAGTTGCAGGCAGTGCTCGGAGATGTCGTGGCTGGCAGCGCTGAAGCGCTCCTGCACGCTGCGCGGCACGGGGAGCTCGGCGCCCTGCGCCAGCGCCGCAGCGCACAGGTCCAGGATGTCATCTGGGAGGATGCGGCAGAGGATAGAGAGCTCGATCAGCCGCTCCCGGACCAGCTCCGGATCCGCTTCGCCGAGCCCCTCGGACACCCGCTGCACCAGAGCATCGTCCATCTCGGTGCGCTCGCCGAAGCGCCGGATGGCGTCCTGCCAGCCAAAGGGTGTGGGCGGGGTGTCAGGGCAGGCTGCTTGCAGATAGGGTCGATACTTGACAAAGCGGCAGTAGGCCTCGGCCATCACGCGCACGGCCACCGCGGCACGGTCGGCACGGGCCGGCCACTGGTGGAGCTGGAGGTGCTCGAAGAGAAGCCGGTCGAGATAGGCTCCTTCCTCCATCCGCCGGGCCAGCCGCTTCTCGCCCTCCCAGCTCAGGAGCGGGACGGTGCCGATCTCGCGCAGGTACATGCGGACGTGATCTTCGAGCCCTTCGTGCTCCTCGATCCGCGCGATCGACTCGATCTCCGGCTCGGGCTCTTCCTCCCAGCCGGGCTCCGGCCCTTCCGGGAGAGCGAGCGGGGGCTCGGGGAGCGCCATCTCGTCGATCAGCTCGAACGAGGCCTCGACCTCGCTCGCTTCATCCGGCGGGTCGGCGTGATCCAGGGCCGGCGCCGGTGCCTCGGTACGGCCGTTCACGCCGGGTCCACTCTCGGGCATTCCGAGATCGCCCGCGACAAGCAGCATATCGTTCGGCCCTACCATATTCACGCCCTCGCCCCGGCGCGGTTCAAGCTAGCACGCGATGCCTGGACCTGGCGAATTCGGCGGGCGAGAGCAGCGAGCTCCGTGTACCAGCGGCCGCCATCTGCCTCGCCGTCCGCGGCCAGCAGCTCGTGGATCTGCCGCTGCTCGCGAAACAGCGCCCGCTCCTCCAGTCGGAGCCGCAAGTCCGCCAGCCGCTCACCCAGAGCCTCCTCCGGAACCAGCTCCCACATCGCGTTGTACTGTGCCATCCGTCGCAATGAGCTTTCCAGCCAGGGCTCTACGTAGGGCTCGAGCGCGGCGAGATCGAGCGTATCACCCTGGCTGGAGCGCTGCAGGAAGGACAGGAGCGCCCGCCCTTCGGTCGTCTCGAAGTGTCCGGGGTCCAATTGCTGCAACGCCGATGGGCCAAGGTGGGCCGCCAGCGCCAGCGTATACTCCTCAAGCGTGTCTCCTGTGGGCGGCGCCGCCGCCCCACTCTCGCCGCGAGCGGGCGCCACCGGACGGCGAGCCTTTTCCGCCAGCTCCCGCTCGCTCACCTGGAGTAAACGGGCCAGGCGCTGGAGATAGTGGGCCCGCTCCACCGCGTCGACCATGTCCGCGATAAGATCGAGGGCGTCCTCCGCCGCCGCCCTCTTTCCCTCTGCGCTGCTCAGGTCGTATCGCTGCCCCAGGCGGGCGAGCGCGAAGTCTACTACAGGCAGCGCCTGTTCCACCAGGGAGCGCCAGGCACCCGGATCGTGGCGGACGAGATCGTCCGGATCGAGCCCAGCTGGCAGCAGCGCCACCCGCACCCGGGTCTTGCGCGTGCCGCGGTAGCGCACCAGCGTTCGCAGCAGCCCCCGCCGGCCCACCTCGACCGCGATCTCCGGGACCACGTCATCGGGCTGTGCCGAACGCGCGACCTCAATGGCGCGCTCGGTCGCGTGCAGCCCGGCGGTGTCGGGATCCAGCGCCAGGACGATCTCGGGCGCAAGCCGCTTGAGCTGGTCGAGATGGCGCTCGGTGATGGACGTTCCCAGCGTCGCCACCACGTTCAGAAACCCGGCCTGGTGGACGGCGAGCACGTCCATGTACCCCTCGACCACCACTGCCCGGCCCTCGGAGCGGATCGCCGCTCGGGCGCGATCCAGCCCGTACAGCAGCGCCCCCTTGTCGAACAGCGGCGTCTGGGGCGAGTTGAGATATTTCGGCTGCACCTCGTCGGACATCGCCCGGCCACCGAACCCCACCACCCGGCCCTGCTGGTCGCGGATCGGGAACAGCACCCGCCCGCGGAACCAGTCGAACGTCCCGTGTTCGCCGGAGCCGAGCAGCCCGGCGGCTGTCAGCTCCTGGCGCGTGAACCCGGCCTCGACCAGGTGTCGCTCGAACGCGCCGGGGGCGTGCGGGGCGAAGCCAAGCAGCGCAGTTTCAATCGTCTCGGGACTCAGCCCCCGGCGCTCCAGGTACTCCCGCGCCGCGAGCCCGGCGGGCGACAGGAGCATCGCGTGGTAGTAGAGCGCCGCAGTCTGCAGCACGGCGTAGAGTCGCGCGTGCTCTTCGTCCTGCTCCGGGCTTCGCCCCGGCCGGCTCGGCAACTCGACCCCGGCCCTGGCCGCCAGCAGCTCCAGCGCCTCGCGGAAGTCGATGCGGTCCCGCTTCATCACAAAGTGGAAGAGGTCGCCGCCCTCGCCGCAGCCGAAGCACTTCCAGGTACCGGTCTCGGGCCAGACAATGAATGAAGGGGTTTTCTCCGCGTGGAACGGACAGAGTGCCTTGTAGGTGCGGCCGGCCTTCTTCAGAGGTACGGTCTCGCCGATGAGCTCGACAGCGTCTAGCCGCGCTTTGATCGCCTCGATGGGGCTATCGCTCATCTCCGTCCCCGCCCGACGGCACGTCCATCATCCCGCTCCACGCGCGTGGAATGAATAGACGCTCGAATTCGCTGAGAGCATACCGATCTGTCATTCCAGCCACGTGATCGGCCACCAGCCGCTCGAGTGGTTCGCGGCGGGGGTTAGCCCGCAGTTCGGAGGGGAGCAGCTCAGGGTGCCGCAGATAGTGCTTGAAGAGCGTATGCAGGACGAAGCGGGCCTTGGGCACGTCGCGCTGCGCAATGGAGTCGCGGTAGACGTTGCGGAACATGAACTCCCGCAGGCTGTCCAGCACTTCGAGCATGGCCGGGCTCGGGGCGATGGCAACGCCATTGCCCACCGCCTCGCGCCAGTGGCTGCCGGCGCCCTCGGCCACACGCCAGTTGTAGTCGACGACGTCGGCGATCATCGCGTCGATCATCTGCGAGGTGCGCTCGCCGAGCGCTTCGACGAAGCGCCGCGGCAGCGGCGTGTGCGCCAGGATGCCGGCGCGGCGGGCATCGTCCAGGTCGTGGGCCAGGTACGCCAGGCTGTCCGCCACCTTGACCACCTGTCCCTCGAGCGTCTCGGCGATACCCCACGCTTCGGCCGAGATGCTCTCGCGGACTTTGGAGTGCTTCAGGATGCCGTCTCGCACTTCCCACGTCAAGTTCAAGCCGCGGCCATCCTTCTCCAGCACCTCCACTACCCGGACGCTCTGCTCGTTGTGGCGAAATCCGCCGGGCAGCACCTCCGCCAGCGCCTCTTCGCCGGCGTGGCCGAACGCGGTGTGTCCCAGGTCGTGCCCGAGCGCGATCGCCTCCGTCAGGTCTTCATTCAGGTTGAGCGCCCGGGCGATGGAGCGGGCGACCTGGACAACCTCGATGGTATGGGTCAGGCGGGTGCGGTAGTGGTCGCCCACTGGGGCGATGAAGACCTGGGTCTTGTGCTTGAGCCGGCGGAACGCTTTGGAGTGAATGATCCGGTCACGGTCCCGCTGGAACGCGGTGCGCATGTCGTCCGGCGGCTCGGGAACCGCGCGCCCCCGGCTGAGCCGACTGCGCGCGGCAAACTTGGACAGGCGCTCCTCCGCCTCCTCCAGCCGCGCGCGAACTTCCGGATGCCGCCGCACCCGGGCGCGGAGAAACGGCGTCGCGCCAGACCCTGGCACAGGGGTCTGGCGCGACGCCGGACTGCTGGCCGTCTCGGCCACTTAGCGATCCTTTTCGCTCCCAGCGTGGCGGATCGCCGCCTGCGCGGCGGCCAAGCGCGCCACTGGGACGCGATACGGCGAGGCGCTCACGTAATCCAGCCCGATCTGGTGGCAGAACTCGATCGACGACGGGTCGCCGCCGTGCTCGCCGCAGATGCCCACCTCCAGATCCTGGCGAGTCGCCCGGCCGTCCTGTACCGCCATCATCATCAACTTGCCAACCCCGGCCCGATCCAGCACCTGGAACGGGCTCACCGGCAGCAGCTTCTGGTCCATGTAGTAGGCCAGGAACTTCGCCTCGGCATCGTCGCGCGAGAAGCCGTAGGTCGTCTGCGTCAGGTCGTTGGTCCCAAAGCTGAAGAACTCGGCTTCACTGGCGATCTGGCCCGCGGTCAGCGCCGCGCGCGGAATCTCGATCATCGTGCCGAACTTGTAATGGACCGCCTTGCTCGCCTTGGCCGTCACCTCCCGCGCCACCGGCTCCAGCTCTCGCCGCACCGCGCGCAGTTCTGCCACGTCGCCGACGAGCGGGATCATGATCTCCGGTCTGGTCTCGACGCCACGCTCGGCCAGCTCCGTCGCCGCTTCCAGGATCGCCCGCGTCTGCATCTGGATGATCTCGGGATACAGGATCCCCAGGCGAATGCCACGCAGACCAAGCATCGGGTTCTGCTCGCGCATCGACTCGACGGCGGCCAGTAGCGCTGCGTCCTCGGCATAGGCCGCAGCCGGCTGCCCGGTCGCCTGGGCCGCCACCACCCGCTTCAGCAGCTCCTCGTGGCTCGGCAGGAACTCGTGGAGCGGCGGGTCGATCAGGCGGATAATGACCGGCAGCCCCTCCATCGCCTCCAGGATGCCGACGAAGTCGGAGCGCTGGAACTCCAGCAGCCGGTCGAGCGCTTCCAGGTACCGCTTCACCGCCGGGGAAGCGTCGGCCGCGGCCTGCGCCTGCCGCAGCTTCCGCTCCAGGTCGGCGCGGGTGTCGTCCGCTAGGTCGCCGACGAGCTGCTCGCGGAGCTGGCGAATCGGCCGCAGCAGCTTGGCCGCCTCCGGGGCGGACAGGATCATCTGCTGGACGTAGGGGAGCCGCTCCTCTTCCATAAACATATGCTCGGTGCGGCAGAGGCCAATGCCCTCCGCCCCCAGCTCCCGCGCCTTGCGGGCATCGCGCGGATAGTCCGCGTTGGCCCAGCAGCCGAGCCGGCGGATCTCGTCCGCCCAGGCCAGGATCTGCGCCAGCTCCCGCTCCTCGGAAAAGCGCGGCTCGATCTTCGGGAGCTCCCCGGCGATCACCTCGCCGGTAGAGCCGTCGATCGAGATGACGTCGCCCTCAGCGATTGTCGTGTTGCCCACGCTCATCGTCCGCTTCGCCAGGTCGATGGCGAGCGCCTCGGCGCCAACGACCGCCGGCTTGCCCATCCCGCGCGCCACCACCGCGGCATGGCTGGTCTTCCCGCCCCGAGCGGTCAGCACCCCTTCGGCAGGAATCATCCCGTGGACATCCTCGGGCGACGTCTCGGGACGCACCAGGATCACCCGTTCGCCCTTCAGCGCCCGTTCCTCGGCTCGGTCGGCGTCGAAGATCGCTGCGCCCACGGCCGCGCCCGGCGAGGCCGGGATGCCGGTCGTGAGCAGCCGGCCGGCCTGCACCGCCGCCTGCTTGTCCTTCTGCTCAAACCGTGGCAGCAGGAGCTGCTCGACGTGGCTCGGCTCCACCCGCAGGACCGCCTCCTCCTTGGAGATCAGCCCCTCCTGCACCATGTCGACCGCGATCTTCACCGCCGCCTTGGCGGTGCGCTTGCCGGTGCGGGTCTGGAGCATGTAGAGCTTGCCACGCTCGACGGTGAACTCCATATCCTGCACGTCACGGTAGGTTTGCTCCAGCCGATGGGCGATGTCGCGAAACTGTTGGTAGACGTCGGGCCAGACCTGCTGCATCTTCGAGATCGGCAGCGGGGTACGGATGCCGGCGACGACATCCTCGCCCTGGGCGTTGGGCAGGAACTCGCCGTACAGTGCGTTCTCGCCGGTTTCGGGGTTGCGGCTGAACGCGACGCCCGTACCCGAGTCGTCGCCCATATTCCCGAAGACCATCATCTGCACGTTGACCGCGGTCCCCAGGTCGTGCGGGATCTTGTTGAAGTTGCGGTAATCCACCGCGCGCTTGCCCATCCAGGAGTCGAACACCGCGGCGATGGCGAGGCGGAGCTGCTCCAGCGGGTCGGACGGGAACGGCTTCCCGGTCTCCCGCCGGACGATCTCCTTGAACTCCTGCGTGATCTGCTTGAGCGCCTCGGCGTCCAGATCTGTGTCGGCCTTCGCTCCCAGCCGGCGCTTGTAGCCCTCGAACACCTCGTCGAACTTCTCGGCCGGGATGTCCAGCACGATCCGGCCGAACATCTGGACGAAGCGGCGGTAGGCGTCGTAGGCGAAGCGCGGGTTGTTCGTCAGCCGGGCCAGCCCCTCGACCGTCTCGTCATTGAGCCCCAGGTTCAGGACGGTGTCCATCATCCCCGGCATCGAGAACTTGGCGCCGGAGCGAACGGAGACGAGCAGCGGGTTGGACGGGTCGCCGAACCGCTTTCCGGACTCCTGCTCCAGGGTCCGCAGCGCCGCCAGCACCTGGTCCCACATCCCGGGCGGGAACTGGTTGCGGTTAGCGAAGTAGGCGTTGCAGGCCTGGGTGGTGATGGTGAAGCCGGGCGGAACGGGCAGGCCCGCGCGGGTCATCCCGGCGACGCCGGCGCCCTTGCCGCCCAGCAGGTCGCGCATGTCGGCGCTGCCCTCACGGAACAGGTAGACCCACTTGGTGGTCTCGGCTCCGGCCGGGCGCTCAGCGGCGCTCACTTGCACCATGTGCTTCCTCCTCAGGGGTGCGCCCGGGCGCGCCTTCTCCGCGCCCGGCCACGCTTAGAACTCGAGTCGTTCGCGGATCCAGGGGACGAGCTCGGCGCGGTGGAGGCGCACCTGCACCATCGTATCCCGGTCGCGCACCGTGACCGTTCCGTCCTCCAGTGACTGGCGGTCGACAGTGACGCACCAGGGGGTTCCGATCTCGTCCTGGCGCCGGTAGCGCCGGCCGATGGTGCTCGTCTCGTCGTAGAACGTCATCACGTGCGGCCGCAGCAGCTCCTGCACCTCACGGGCGAAGTCGATCAGCTCGGGCTTGCGGACGATCGGCAGCACCGCCACCTTGTACGGCGCCAGCACCGGGTGCAGCCGCAGCACGACCCGAATCTCCTCCTTGTCCGGCTCCTCGTCGTAGGCGTCGGACAGGAAGGCGAGCACGTTGCGGTCCACCCCCGCGGAGGGCTCGACGACATAGGGACGCACGTGCTCCCGCGTCTCCTCGTCGAAGTAGGTGAGCCGCTCACCGCTCATCTCCTCGTGCCGTGCCAGGTCGTAGTCGCCCCGGTTGGCGATCCCCTCCAGCTCCCCCCAGCCGAACGGGAACAGGAACTCGATATCCGCCCCGGCCAGCGCGTAGTGCGCCAGCTCATCCCGCTCCTTGCGATGCAGCCGCAGCGACTCCGGGCGGAGCCCCAGCCGCGTATACCAGTCCATCCGCGCCTGGAGCCACGCCTCGTACGCCCGCTCCGCGTCGTCCGGCCGGGTGAAGTACTCCAGCTCCATCTGCTCGAACTCGCGGACGCGGAAGATGAAGTTGCCGGTGGTGATCTCGTTGCGGAACGCCTTGCCGATCTGGCAGATCCCGAACGGCAGCTTGCGCCGCATCGTGTCCAGGACGTTCTTCAGGTTCACGAAGATCCCCTGCGCCGTTTCGGGCCGCAGGTAGGCGACACTCGCCTCGTCCTCCACCGGGCCGACGAACGTCTTGAACATCGTGTTGAACTGCCGCGGCTCGCCCAGCGCCCCGCCACAGTTCGGACAGATGCTCCCCTCCACCTCGTCAGCACGGAAGCGGCTGTTGCAGCGCTGGCACTCCACCAGAGGATCGGAGAAGTGCTCCAGGTGGCCCGAGGCAACCCAGACCCGCGGATGCATCAGGATTGCTGAATCCAGCGGGACGATGTCGTCACGGAGCTGGACCATCGAGCGCATCCAGGCGGCCTTAATATTGTTCTTCAGGAGGAAGCCGAGCGGGCCGTAATCCCAGACGGAGGCGAAGCCGCCGTAGATCTCGCTCGAGGGAAAGATGAAGCCCCGGCGTTTGCACAGCGCCACGAGCTTGGAGAGGTCTTGCAGGCGGTAGCCGCTGCGCTCGTAGGGGGGAAATGTGGGCGCGGCGGAGACGGCAGCCGAGGCGGAGGCGGAAAGGCTCGACGGTGGGACGGACATATCGGAATGCTACCCAGTGCCCGGAACGCGCGGCAACCTGCGCTCGGCGCGGCGCCGCTGTGCATTCGCGCGGCCGTCAGGATGCGGGCGGCGTGATCCGCTCCAGGCCGTGCATGTAGGGGCGCAGCGCCTCCGGGATCACCACACTGCCGTCCGCCTGCTGATACTGCTCCAGCAGCGCGATCATCGTGCGCGGCAGCGCCACGCCCGAGCCGTTCAGCGTGTGGACAAACTCGGTCGGGCCGCCGGGTGCGCGGCGGAAACGGATGTTCGCCCGGCGTGCCTGGTAATCGCCGGCGTTCGAGCAGCTCGACGCCTCCTGCCACTCGCCCGAGCCCGGCGCCCAGACGTTGAGATCATAGGTGCGCCGCATCGCCGAGCTCATCTCGCCCGTACACAGCAGCCACACCTGGTAGGGCAGCCCGAGCCGCTGGAAGATGTCCTCGGCGTTGCCGACAAGCTGTTCCAGCGCTGCGGCCGACTCCTCGGGCGCGGTAAAGCGGACCATCTCGACCTTGTCGAACTGGTGGACGCGCTTGATCCCCCGCACGTCTCGGCCCGCCGCCACCCGCTCGCGCCGGAAGCAGGGGGTTGCCGCGACGTACAGCAGCGGCAGGGTCCCGGGCTCCAGGATCTCGTCGCGATGAAGATTCACCAGCGGTACCTCGGCGGTCGGGATCAGCCAGAGGTCCTCCTCCGCGTCGCGGTACATCGTGTCGCCGAAGCGTGGGAGCTGCCCGCTGCCATAGACTACGTCCGAGCGCACCAGGTAGGGTGGGGCGATCTCGGTGTAGCCGTGCTCGCGGGTGTGCACGTCAAGCATGAAGTCGATCAGCGCCCGCTCCAGCAGCGCCCCGGCCCCCTTGAAGAGGGTAAAGCGGGCGCCGGAGAGCTTCGCCGCCCGAGGCAGGTCGATAATCCCGAGCCGTTCCCCCAGCTCCCAGTGCGGCAGCGGGGTGAAGTCGAACGCGCGCAGCGTGCCCCAGGTCCGCACCAGGACGTTCTCCTCCTCGCTGTGGCCCACCGGCACACCCTCATCCGGCATGTTGGGCAGCCGAGCCAGCAGGTCCTGGAGCTCGGCCTCGACCTCGGCGCGCTCCCGAGCGAGGCCCTCGATCCGCTCGCCGAGCCCGCGCAAGTGCTCGCGTGTGGCCGGGTCGATCGGCTGGCCGGCCTGGGCCTTGCTGCCGCGCTTGCGCTCCGCCCGCAGCGACTCCTCTTCCTGCAGCAGTGCTCGGCGGCGCGCATCCAGCCCGAGGATCCGATCCACCTGGGCCGGATCGTCACCCCGGGCCAGCAGCATCGCCCGGACCTGCTCAGGATGCTCGCGGATCAGGCTCGCGGCTAGCATCTTCCCCTCCTCGTCAGTCGCGCGAGCGCAGTTGGGGGAACAGGATGACGTCGCGGATGCTCGTCTGCCCGGTGAGGAGCATGACCACGCGGTCGATCCCCATCCCCATCCCGCCGGTAGGTGGCATGCCATACTCCATCGCCTCGACGAAGTCCTCGTCATACGGCTGGGCCTCCTCATCGCCGGCGGCCTTCAGCCGCGCCTGCTCCTCGAAGCGAAGGCGCTGCTCGACCGGGTCGTTCAGTTCAGAAAAGGCGTTGGCGATCTCCATCCCGCCGACGAACGCCTCGAAGCGCTCCACCTCGCCCGGGCTGCCGGGCTTCGGCTTCGCCAGCGTCGAGCCCGGGTATTCCACCGGATAGTCGATCAGAAACGTGGGCTGGACCAGCTTGGGCTCGACGAACACGGTCAGCAGCTCATCCAGCACCTTGCCGCGACTCCAGCTCGACTCCACCGGCAGCCCGCGCTCGCGTGCCATGGCACGGAGCTCGGCGTCATCCGGATGCTCCCGGTAGTCGATCCGGGCGTACTCGATGAGCGCCTCGCGGAGCGCCATCCGCCGCCAGGGCGGCGCCAGCTCGATCTCCGTCGGCGCCCCCTCCTTGTCCACCCATTGGACCCGCGTGGTTCCGCGCACCGCCTCCGCCATGCCGGCTACCAGCACTTCCGTCAGCCGCATGATGTCCTGGTAGTCGGCATACGCCTGGTACAGCTCCAGCATGGTGAACTCAGGGTGGTGCTTGAAGGAGATGCCCTCATTGCGGAAATTCTTACCGATCTCGAAGACGCGCTCGATCCCCCCGATGATGCAGCGCTTGAGGTACAGCTCCAGCGCAATCCGCAGGAACAGCGGCTGCTCCAGCGCGTTCGAGTAGGTGCCGAACGGCCGGGCGGCGCCGCCGCCCGCCAGCGGCTGCAGCACCGGTGTCTCCACCTCCACGAAGCCGCGTTCGTACAGCATCGTCCGCAGCGCCTGGATCGCCCGGGCGCGCTGGATGAAGACGGCGCGAACCTCCGGGTTCGCGATCAGGTCCAGGTAGCGGCGCCGCAGCCGCTTCTCGGGGTCGGTCAGCCCGTGCCACTTGTCAGGCGGCTCCCGCAGCGCCTTGGCCAGCAGCGTCACCTCCCTGGCCTGGACCGTGACCTCGCCGGTCCGGGTGCGGAATGTCTCGCCGCAGGCGCTGAAGAAGTCGCCCGGGTCGATAAAGTCCAGGAAAAAGCGGTAGCGCTCCTCGCCGAGGATGTCGCGGCGGAACGACACCTGAATACGGCCGCTGTCGTCCAGCAGGTGGACGAAGGACTGGCCGCCCTTGACCCGCTTGCCACCGACGAGCCGGCCGGCGACGCAGACGTGCTCACCCGGGTGCTCATCGAAGCGGGCGAGCGCCTCTGCGGCCAGGTGGCTCCGTCGAGCGCGAATCGGGTAGGGGTCGATCCCTTGCCGCCGCAGCTCCTCCACCTTCTCGAGCCGCTGGCGGATCAGGCGATCCTCGACGTAGGGTTCGAACACGCCGTGCCTTTCCGGGCGCGGGCAGCCGACGGCGCGCGGCCCGGCACCTCAGGGAGTGCGCTTTCGATTCTACGAAGCGGAGGACCGCCCGGCCAGCAGGCTAGCTGATCGCGATCAGCTCGACCTCGAAGCTGCCAGACGGCGCGACGACCGAGACACGGTCGCCGGTGCGCTTGCCGATCAGCGCCCGGCCAATGGGCGACTCGTTGGAGATGCGGCCCCGGCGCGGGTCGGCCTCGGCCGTGCCGACGATCGTGTAGGTGTCGATCTCGCCGTCGGCGCTACGCACCTGCACTCGAGAGCCGAGCGTCACGAAGTCGCCGGCGGGGATGTCCTCGATGATCGTCGCGGTGGCGAGCATGCGCTCCAGCTCGCGGATGCGCCCCTCTACAAAGGCCTGCTCGCTCTTGGCATCTTCGTATTCCGCGTTGTCCGTGGTATCCGCGAACTCCTTCGCCAGCTTCAGGCGCTCCAGCACGGCCGGGCGGCGCACCGTGATGAGGTGCTCACGCTCCGCCTCCAGCTTGGCGCGGCCTTCACGCGTCAGATAGATCGTTCGCTCGGACATAACAGCTCCGTCAAGCGCCCACGGCGCGGCGTGATATGCGAACGGGACCGGGAGCGCTGGCTCCCAGTCCCGACAGTCCGATTATAGGCAGGCGCTCCAGGTGCGTAAAGACCTGGGGGAGCGCGGGCCTGCGTCCAGCCGCAGGCCCGCGCGAGCCACGGAGACCGAGGGCAGCCGCGGGTGGTGTTGCTGCTGGCACAACTGAGGGTACCGCCCATCCACCCGGCGGTGCCGCCGGGCGGCGGATCCCCGGACTCCGCCGCGGTCGTCCCTCCTCGTTCAGAACTCTTCTGCTCGCTGGGCGAGAAAGCCGGGCAGGAGTCGCTGCACCGTGATTCCCGCCACTACCAGGCCTGTCCCCAGCACAATCGTCTCCGCACCGGCGTGGTGGCGGAGGAGGCCAAGCGCGGCGACCACGATGCTCAGCGCAACGAGCGTGAGCGAGATCCCCCGATGGAAACGGGCGATCTCCGAATAGGGCCAGGGGGCGAGCGGGTGGGTAATCTCCCGTCCAGCGTCGGAGTCGGTGCACTGCGCCTTGATTGGACATCGGTTGCACGCCGCCGGCTTAGCGCGATAGCGCGCCAGGCGACGAACATGATCCAGCTCCACGGGTTGCAGCAGCTCCCCGGTGGGACACTCCCAGCGGTCCAGGTGCGGGTGGTAGCGGAATCCGGTGGTCTGAAATCCCTCGGCCCGCCGCTGGGAGCGCGCCGCCAGGTGCTCGAGTGCCAGAGCGATCAGGATGAGCGCCAGCGCGTAGCCGGCCGCGAGCAGGGCTTCGGAGTGGATTTCACCGAACGTGGCCGCAGGGAACATTAGCCTGCCTCCGCTGGCTCGCCGATCTCGGTGAAGAGCGGGTGCTCCGGCTCTTCCAGCGTAACCCGGCGGACCGGATAGCGAATACCCAGCCAGCACAGATACAGCAACGGCAGCACCCCGCCGACAATGAACAGGATGTCGCCCGGCAAGCGGAGCCACTCGATCAGTGCATTCGTACTGCTGGTGAGGAACTTCAGGGACCGGGCCTCGAAATAGCCCTCGCTCACCGACTCGTAGAGCTGGAGGATCCCGAGCGGGAAGAGGGTCGCGAAGCACATCCAGGCCAATCCGAGATTGAGCGACCAGAAGCTGAGCCTGGCCGCGGCGTCGGACCAGCGCTCGGCCGGGATCAGATAGCGCAGGCAGAACAGGGCCAGGGCGGCGGCCAGCATACCATAGACGCCCATCATCGCGGCATGGCCGTGGTTGGCCGTGAGGGCGGTTCCGATCTCGTAGTAGGAGACGATCGGCAGGTTGATGAGAAACCCGAAGATGCCGGCGCCGACAAAGTTCCAGAAGCCGACCGAGGCCAGGAACATGACGGCCCAGCGGTGCGGGAAGGGAGTCCGCGACTTCGCCTCTTGCACCGCCCCGAGCTGCAGGAAGCTCCACGCCTCGATGGTCAGGAAGGTGAGCGGAATGACCTCCGCGGCGGAGAAGAAGGCGCCCAGCGCCATGTGCGCGGCCGGCGTGCCCGAGAAATACAGATGGTGCATCGTCCCGACCACCCCCCCGACCGAATAGAGCAGGATGTCGAGATAGATCACCGTCAGTGCTACTGTCTCCGCCACCACGCCGAGCAGGACAAACACATAGGCGACCATGATCGTGGTGAATAGCTCGAGAAAGTCCTCCACCCAGAGGTGCACGACCCAGAAGCGCCAGTAATCACTGGTCGTGAAGTTCGCGTCGGGGTGCGCCAGCAGCCCAACGGCGTAGAAGGCTGGAATGGCCAGCGCGGCGAAGAAGAACAGCCAGGGCATGTTGCCAGGATGCTCCTGGCGCAGGCGCCCGCGAATGCCGCGGAAGAGGATCGCCACCCAGAAGAAGAGGCCGATCGAGAGCAGGATCTGCCAGAAGCGGCCGAGATCGAGGTACTCAAAGCCCTGGTTGCCCACCCAGAGCTCAAGTGGGCCGTGCCAGCCATGGATGCCGGCGAATTCGCCGATCATGCTGCCGCCAACAACGACCGCGAGCGCAGCGAGCAGCGCGTAGGCTAGCCAGTTCTGGCCGCGCGGCTCGCGCCCGGCGATCATCGGGGCCAGGAAGATACCAGCGGCCAGGTAGGAGGTCGCCACCCAGAAGATCGCCAACTGCACGTGCCACGTCCGAGCCAGGTTGAACGGCAGCAGCGGGGCAAGGTCGATCCCGAAGAACGTCGACAGGTCGGCCCGGTAGTGCTGGGTGGCGCCACCGACCAGGGTCTGGATCAGGAACAGCACCGCCATGACAAAGAAGAACGGCGCCGTCGCGCGCTGGGCCGGGGTCAAGGCGACTTCGCCGGGAGCGAAGAAGGTGAGCCGCTGCTGTTCCCGCCCGTGCCAGCCCAGGAAGTTCCAGCGCCCGAAGGCGGCAAACAGCAGGCCAATACCGCCGAGCAAGGCGATGAGCGAGAGCAGGCTCCAGACGATGTTGTCAGCGGTGGGATGATTGCCGACCAGCGGCTCCGGCGGCCAGTTGTTGGTGTAGGAGTAGCTCTGCCCCGGTCGAGTGGCCGCGGCGGCCCAGGCCGACCAGGCGAAAAACGCGGTGAGCTGATGGATCTCCGCCGGGTCGCTGATGGCGGCGGGCCGCAGTCCGTAATGCGTCGTTGGATCGGAGAAGACGGTCTGATAGTACGCCCGATTGGTGAGGAAGGCCTTCGCCTGAGCCGCGCTGAGCTGGAGGGTGCCGGTGGCCGGGTCATACCGGTTCGCCCGGAAGTCCTCGAGCGTCCGCGCGCTCGCCTGATCGGAGGTCTGCCCTCCGTACTCATCCCGGACCGCGAGCGCGGCACGCCGCAGATAGTCAGCGGTGTAATCGGGCCCGAGATAACCTCCGTGGCCGAAGATGGAGCCGTACTCCATCAGCCCATTGCGGAGGAAGCTCTCTTGCCCACGCACGACGTCGTCCCCGGTGAAGACGACAGCGCCCGACGGGTCGACGACGCGAGCCGGGATCGGCGGCGCACCCGCGTAAGCCGCGTAGGCGAGCCAGCCCAGGATGCTGAAGCCGAACAGGATCACCAGGAGCGCCGCCTGCACCCAGCCGCGAGCGACGATCAGCCCTCGCCTGGGTATCACCTCAGCCATGGCACACCTCGGTATGGGATAGAGGGCCTCCGTTCCTTCAGCAGGAGTGCCGTCGAGCACGCTCATCCGCAAGGCACGCTGCGCTGGTTGAGCCTACGAGTGCGCCCAGGCAGCTCTGGCGAGTGTCCAAGTCTCAGATATCCTCTCAGATATCCTATGGTGGGCCGCCATCCGCCTCGCGCTTCGAGGAATCCTACGAACGGAGCAGTCACAGCGTATCGCCACTGCCAGAGGCAGACCTGGGACAGGTGTCCCAGGGGCAGCGGGGCATTCGTCCGCGCCGTGGGCGAACGGCATCCCGTCCAGCGAGGAGTATTGAGGTGGTCGAAGGCGTGCTCAGGCCACGTGGGCTAGACGGGAATCCTGCGAGCAGACCGGCCCCTGGCTCTGGCCGTGGGGCACAGCCGTTGCGCCTCGCTCGGCTCCACCTATACAATCTGGTGGCTCGTGACACGGCCCCGGTGGCGGCTGCCCAGCGTGGCGAGCCGCATTTTTGTTACAGGACGATCATGGCCAAACAGAAGCTGAAGACGCACAAGGCGACCGCGCGGCGCTTCGAGTACACGGGCAGCGGCAAGCTCGTCCGTACCCGCCACGGCAAGAGCCATCTGCGGCGCAATCGCTCGAAGCGGGCCAAGCGCGAATACGACGAGATGATGCCCGTTTCCCCCGCGGATGCCCCGCGGGTCAAGCGGCTCATGCCCTATGCCAAGTAGCGGCGCGGCTCCGAGAGAGGTGTAGGAATGACCCGGGTCAAGCGTGGCGTCGCCGCGCACCGCAGACATAAGAAGGTTCTCGAGCTCACCAAGGGGCAGAGCGGGGCTCGCCATAAGCTGTATCGCATCGCCCATGAGGCGATGATGAAGTCGCTTGCCTACGCGTACCGCGACCGGCGGGCGCGCAAGCGCGATTTCCGCCGCCTCTGGATCATGCGGATCAACGCCGCGGCGCGGCAGGAGGGGATCACATACAGCCAGTTCATCGCCGGGCTCAAGCGGGCGGGGGTGGAGCTGGACCGCAAGGTGCTGGCCGACCTCGCCGTGCGCGATGCCGACGAGTTTCGTCGGATCGTGGCGCTGGCGAAGGGGACCGCCTAGCACGTCTCCAGCACCGCGCCCGGGCGCGGTGGGTAGCCGAGCAGACCCTCCAGCGCCTCCGAATCCCTCGGGGGCGCTGTTCACTGTAGGGGAGCAGCCTGTGGTGAGCGATTCGCTTGATGAGATCCAGGCCCTGCGCGATGCCGCGCTCGGCGAGCTGGCCTCGGTGCAGGACGCGGAGGCGCTGGAGCGCTGGCGGGTGGCATACCTGGGGCGGAACGCGCCCCTCAACCAGGTGCTCTCCGGCCTGGGGAAGCTGGCGCCCGAGCAGCGCAGAACGCTGGGGCAGGCGACCAACGCGGCCAAGGTGGCGCTGCAGGAGGCGTATGAGGCCCGCCTGGCGGAGTTGAAGGCGCGCGCTCGGGAGGAGGCGTTTGCCCGCGAGCGGGTTGACGTGACGCTGCCCGGTCGGCCGCTCGCCCCGGGCCGGCTGCACCCGATTACCCAGGTGATCGAGGAGTGCTTGCACATCCTGCAATCGATGGGCTTCCAGGTGGCGTCCACCCGAGAGGTGGAGCTGGATTACTACAACTTCGAGGTGCTGAACATCCCACCCGAGCACCCGGCCCGCGACATGTGGGACACGCTGTACGTCCAGCCGCCGAGCGTGCTACTCCGGGCACACACCACCGCCTACCAGGGGCGGATGATGCAGGAGCTGACGCCGCCGATCCGCATTCTGAACGTTGGCCGCAACTACCGCTTCGAGGCGGTAGACGCCACCCACGAGTGGATGTTTCACCAGATCGACGGCTTCGCAGTGGATGAAGGGCTCACGCTGGCAGACCTCAAGGGCACGCTCACCGCATTCGCGCAGCAGATTTTCTGGCCGACGGTGCGGACACGCTTCCGCTGCGACTACTTCCCGTTCGTAGAGCCGGGCGTGGACATGTCGATCTCCTGCCACGCCTGCGAAGGTCGGGGCGGCGACTGTCCGGTGTGTCGTGGTGCCGGCTGGCTGGAGATCCTCGGGGCGGGAATGGTGCATCCGAAGGTGCTCCAGGCTGGCGGGCTCGATCCGGAGCGCTACAGCGGCTTCGCCTGGGGCATGGGCCCCGAGCGGATCGCGATGATCAAGTACGGCATTCAGGATATTCGCCTGTTCTACGGGAACGACCTGCGCTTCCTGGAGCAGTTCGCGTGAGCCGGTCGGAGGGCGTGTGATGAAGCTGCCGCTGTCGTGGATTCGCGAAATGGTGGCGGTGGAAGTACCGCCGAAGGAGTTGGCGCACGCGCTCACCATGGCCGGGACCGAGGTCGAGAGCCTGCAGCGCGTTGGCGCCGACTGGAAGCGCGTCATCGTCGCCCGGATCCAGGAGCTGGACCGGATGCCGAAGACCGACAACCTGTTCGTCGCCCGGATCGACGGGGGTGAAGGGCTGCACACGGTCGTCACCGGGGCGCCGAATCTGCGGGTGGGCGACAAGGTGCCCTGGGTGCAGCCGGGCGGGGAGCTGCCGGGCGGCTTCCAGATCATGCGGCGCACGTTTCGCGGGGTGGAGTCCGAGGGGATGCTCTGCGCCGCGGACGAGCTGGGCATCGGCACCGACCACGAGGGGATCTACGTGCTCGAACCGAACGCGCCGGTTGGCGTGCCTTTAGAGCAGTACTTTGACGAGACGGTGCTCGAGCTGAAGATCACCCCGAACCGGCCAGACACGATGAATGTGCTGGGCATCGCGCGGGAGATCGCAGCGCTGTTCGGGTTACCGCTCCGACTGCCTTCGTTCGAGCTGCCCGCGGGCGGCCCGTCCGTCGACTCACTGGTGCAGGTCGCGGTGGCGGATCCCGATCTCTGCCCTCGCTACTCCGCCAGCGTGGTGCTCGGGGCACAGGTCCGTCCCTCGCCTACCTGGATGCAGCGCCGGCTCTTCCTGAGCGGAGTGCGGCCGATCTCGAACCTGGTCGACGTGACCAACTACGTCATGCTGGAGGTCGGCCAGCCGCTGCACGCCTTCGACCGGGACAAGCTGGCCGGAACGATCACCGCCCGCCGAGCGCGACCAGGCGAGACGATCACGACGCTGGATGGCCAGGAGCGCGAGCTGCCGCCCGGAACCCTGGTGATCGCCGACGCGCGTGGCGCGCAGGCCGTGGCCGGAGTGATGGGCGGGCTCGCCAGCGAGGTCTCGGAGACGACCCGCGACGTGGTGATCGAGGCGGCGAACTTCGACCGCACCTCGATCCGCCGCACCTCACGCGCGCTACGGCTCGCCACCGAGGCGTCGAAGCGCTTCGAACGCGGGCTGGACCCGGAGATGACCGTGCCTGCGGCGGCCCGGGCAGCGGCGCTAATGGTGGAGCTGGCCGGCGGTACCGCCGCCTCGGGCGTGGCTGACGCCTACCCCGCCCCGCCCGCGCCGCGGATCATCACGACCAGCGCCACGCGGGTGGCCGGACTGCTCGGCAAGAGCTACCCGGTGCCGGAGATTCGCGACGTCCTGGATCGGCTCGGCTTCGCGGTGGAGGTGGCAGGAGAGACGATTCGGGCAACCGTGCCGAGCTGGCGCGTGGACGTGGAGGGACCGGCGGACATCGCCGAGGAGATCGCCCGCATCACTGGATACGAGCAGATCCCCAACACGCTGCCGGCCGGCGCCCTGCCGGAGCCGTATCCCAACCCGGTGCGGCGCTGGGGGCTGAAGGCGAAGCGGGCGCTGGCCGCGGCCGGATTGCAGGAAGTCATGACCTACTCGCTGGTGGACGAGCAGGCTTCAGCGCGGTTGGACAGCGGCGCGCCGTACCCAGCCCCGGTCCCTCCCGCCCCGGGCATCCGCCTGGCGAACCCGCTGTCGATGGAGCTGTCCACGCTCCGCACGACCCTGCTCGGAAGTCTGCTGGAAACCGTGCGCTCGAACCTGCGCCACACCAGCCGGGTGGCGATCTTCGAGCTGGCACGGGTGTACCTGCCGCCGCTGGACCCGCTCCCCACCGAGCAGCACCGCCTGGCGCTCGCGCTCACCGGCCCTCGGCGCCCCACGTCCTGGAGTGAACGTGAGGAGCCGTTCGACTTCTTCGACCTGAAGGGCGCCGTTGAGGCGGCGCTGTCCGCGCTGGGGCTGCGCGACGTGGCCTGGAGGCCAGAAACACACCCAACACTCCACCCGGGGCAGGCCGCGGTGCTGGAGTGGCAAGGACAGCGGGTTGGCATCGCCGGACAGGTGCACCCGGTCGTCGCGGAGCGATTCGAGCTGGATAGCGCCGTCTTTGTCGCCGAACTGGACTTCGAGCTCCTGGCGCAGGTGGCGAACGAAACCCCGCCCATCGTTACGCCACCGCGCTTCCCCGGGGTGGACATGGACATCGCCGCGGTGGTCGACGACACGACGAGCCACGCAGCGGTGGTCGAGGCGATTCGCGCGGCGGGCGCGCCACTGCTCGAGAGTGTTCGGCTCTTCGACGTGTACCGAGGCGAGCCGATCCCACCCGGCAAGAAGAGCCTGGCCTACTCGCTCACCTACCGAGCGCCCGATCGCACGCTCACCGAGGCCGAGGCGAGCGAGGTCCACCAGCGAATCGAGCAGCGGCTGCGCGACCAGTTCAACGCCCAGATCCGAGGCAAGGGCTAGCGGCCTGCGGCGGGCGGGAGACACGGGAGGGGTGGATGCCAGAGCTGGACCTGGTGATGCTGCTGGTCTGGCTCGTGTTCATCATCTTCGGCGGCCTTACCGGAACGGTTCGACAGGTGCTGTTGTTCGTGTCGCTCTACGCTGCCGCCATCCTCGCCGGCACCACCTATAGCTACGCCGCCGCGGCGCTCAAGCTGGCGATCGACGATGCCGTGAGCACCCCGACCCTCAATGGCTACATGCTCTGTCTGCTGTTCCCGGTACTGGCCCTACTGTTCTACCTGGGGCTCGCCTCGGTCTGGCGGGAGACCCAGCCAGCCGGGTCCGCCGCGCGGCGGGTGGACACGGTGGTGGGCGGGCTCATCGGCCTGTTCAACGGGCTGCTGTTCACTGTCGCCGTCTATGCCGCCCTGGCCTTCGCGGCCCAGTCCCGCTGGCCCACGGCAGACAACGCCCGCCTGGCGCTGCTCGACCAGGTCCACCGCTCGGCCCTGCAGCCGGCGCTGCTGGAGAAGCTGCCGGTGGCCTACATCGCCCTGCGGCCCTGGTTTCCGCGTGGCCTGCCCGGCTTTCCGGCGGCGTGAGCGAGCCTGCCCATGAATCCGTCCAGTCTGAATGCCCTCGAGCTCCCCAAAATCCGCGAGTGGCTCGCCTCGCTGGCCGCGTTCTCCGGCGGGCGCGATCTCGCGCTACAGCTCCAGCCCTCGGACGACTTCGCCGAGGTTGAGCGGCGCCTGAGCGCGACGGCCGAGGCGCTGGCGCTCTCCGGCGCGCGACCGAATCTGGGCCTTGGCGGGGTGTATGACGTACGTCCGGCGGTGTCGCGGGCGGAGCTGGGCGGGATGCTCAGCCCCGAGGAGCTGCTGCAGGTGGCTGACCTGCTCGCCGCCGTCGACCGCTGGCGCTCGGCGCTGGCACGGCTGGAGGCGACCTACCCGACGCTGTACCAGATCGTCGCGTCGCTCGACCCACGCCGGGAGCTGCGGGCGGCGATCGCGAACGCCATCGGAGAAGATGGCCAGGTGCTGGACTCCGCCAGCCCGGAGCTGGCGCGGATTCGCCAGGAGCTACGCAGCGCGCACGACCGCCTGCTGCGCCGGCTGCACGAGCTGGTCAATACGGCGAGCTTCCGCCAGGCGCTCCAGGAGCCGATCGTTACCCAGCGCGAGGGCCGCTACGTCGTCCCAGTCAAGGCCGATTCCCGCAGCCAGGTGCGCGGCATCGTCCACGACCAGTCGGCCAGCGGGGCGACGCTCTTCGTCGAGCCGCTAGAAGTGATCGAGCTGGCCAACCGCTGGCGCCAGGCCGAGCGCGAAGAGGCGGCCGAGATCGAACGGGTGCTGCGCGATCTCAGCCAGCAGGTGGCCGGGGCAGCCCCGAGCCTCCACCACAACGTCGCCGCGCTGGCGGAGATCGACCTGCACCAGGCCAAGGCTCGCCTGGCCCGGCAGCTCGACGCCGTTCGCCCTACCTGCCTGCGGCTCCCGCGGCGCCCAGGCGAGCCCGTGCTGCGACTGGTGGACGCCCGCCACCCGCTGCTGGAGCGGACCCTTGGCCGCGCGGCGGTGGTGCCGATCAGCCTGGAGCTGGGCGCCGACTTCGACATCCTGCTGATCACCGGTCCGAACACCGGCGGCAAGACCGTGGCGCTGAAGACCATCGGGCTGCTGACGCTGATGGCACAGTCGGGCCTGTTCATCCCGGCCGCCGAGGGCTCCCAGGTGGCCGTGTTCGCCGGCGTGTACGCCGACATCGGCGACGAGCAGTCGATCGAGCAGAGCCTGTCGACCTTCTCCTCCCACATGACGCGCATCGTGGAGATGCTAGAGACGGTGGACGACCGCTCGCTGGTGCTGCTGGACGAGCTGGGGGCCGGCACCGACCCCGAGGAAGGCGCCGCGCTGGCCCGGGCGCTGCTGGACGAGCTGCTGGCGCGCGGCGCCTTCTGCGTGGCGACCAGCCATTACTCGGAGCTGAAGGTCTACGCCCACTCCACCCCCCGGGTCGAGAACGCCTCGGTCGAGTTCGACGTCGAGACCCTCTCCCCCACCTACCGGCTGCTGGTGGGGCTGCCCGGACGCTCGAACGCGCTCGCCATCGCCAGCCGCCTCGGGATGCCGGCGCGCATCGTGGAGCGGGCGCGGGCGCTGCTGCAGCCGCACCAGCGCCAGATCGCGACGATGATCGAGCAGCTCCAGGAGGACCGGGAGGCGGTGGAGTCCGCTCGGGCGGCAGCGGAGCGCGCCGAGCGCGACGCCGCGATCCTGCGCGACCGGCTGCGTGCCGCACTGGAGGAGGCAGAGCGCGAGCGGGCGCGCGCCTACGAGCAGGCGCGGGCGGAATCCGAGGCGTTGCTGACGGAACTGCGCCGCGAGGTGCGCGAGCTGCGCCGCCGCGCGGAGCGGGCCGGCCGGGACGCGCCGGCTCTCGCGGAGGTGCTGGTGCAGGCCCAGAGGCTACAGCCGATTCGCGCGCCGCGCCGGGCCGCCGCCCCGGAGCCGGCGGGCGGCGAGCCGGAGCTTGCACCCGGCATGGAGGTCCTCGTCCCTTCGCTGGGGGTCACCGGGACGATCCTGTCGATCGCGGACGGGCAGGCGCAGGTGGACGTGCGGGGGATGCGGGTGCAGGTCCGGCTGGACGAGCTGCGGCGGGCCGGCGGCGCCTGCGCCGAGCGGCGGAACGAGCCGCGCCCGCGCGAGGTGACCCTGGAGCGCGAGGCACGCTACGTTCCGCTACAGCTTGACGTGCGCGGCCTGACGCGCGAGGAGGCCTCGGGCGAGGTGGACCGCTACATCCACGACGCCTTCATGGCTGGCCTGCCCCAGGTGCGCATCGTTCATGGCCGCGGCACGGGTGCGGTGCGCGCCGCGGTGCGCGACCTGCTCGGGGGCCACCCGCTGGTCAAGCAGTTCACTCCGGGTGGCCCGGCCGAGGGCGGCGACGGAGCCACGGTGGTCGAGCTGGCGGTATAGACCCGCGAGCAAAGCTCGCGCCACAGCGCCATGCCGCGACTCTGCCCACACTCGCCGCGGGTGGCCTCCTGCTCGCGCCCGCCCTGCTCCCAGGGCGGAGGGGGAGCCTTGCCCTGGCGCCGACCTCGACCTGGCGGCGGCGCAGCGCGCTATACTGGCTCAGGCGTTCGTCTCGCGAGTGCCGCCGAGCCAGGCACTCTCCGTGCATTCTCGTCTCGGACCATCCTCTTCCACGGGAGCGGCCGAAGTGGACATCGTCGAGATCCTGGACCAAATCGAGCGCGTGCTGCGGATCGGCATCACTATCGTCGCGGCCTACCTGGTCGCGCTGTGGATCGCCAGCATCTGGTGGACGTTCCGAGACATCCGTTCGCGCACCACCGACCTGTTCCTCCAGCTTGCTGCGACACTCCTGGTGACGGTCTTCAGCTTCCCGGGGCTGCTGATCTATCTGATCCTGCGCCCGCCCAAGACGCTAGCCCAGCTCTACGAGGAGTCGCTGGAGGAAGAGGCCTTCCTGCAAGGGATCGAGATCCAGACTGCCTGCCCAGTCTGCAAGAACCGCGCTGAGCCGGACTTCATCTTCTGCCCCTGGTGCCAGACACGGCTAAAGCGACTGTGCGTCCGCTGCGAGCGGCCGCTCATGCTCCGCTGGAAGCTCTGCCCCTACTGCGGCCAGACAGTAACGCCACCGGCGCCGCCGCTGGCGGAGACGCCCGAGGCGACAGTGCGCATACACACCTCCTGACCTCCAGCCATCCCACTGTGGTGACCTCGCGCCCGGCCGATCCAGCATGCTCTGATATGAGTACGAAGCGTGGCTCTAGCCAGACACACTCTGAGCACGCGGCGCCGCGACTGTCGTGATCGACCAGGTGCTCGGCGGACGCTACCGGCTGCGCGCGGTGCTCGGCCGCGGCGGGATGGCGACGGTCTATGAGGCCGATGATTCCGTCCTCGGGCGTGAGGTCGCGATCAAGCTGCTCAATCCGGGCCTGCTCCACGATCCCGAGCTCGTCGCGCGGTTCGAGCGCGAGGCCCGAGCCGCGGCCCGGCTGACCCACCCGAACATCGTCTCCGTCTTCGACGTGGGCGGCGATGAGCACAGCCGCTACATCGTGATGGAGCTGGTGAACGGATACGACCTCAAGACGTTGATCGAGCGCGAAGGTCCGTTCCCTCCGTCCCGCGTGGCCCGCCTCGGGATGCAGCTCGCCGAGGCGCTGGCCTACGCGCATAGCCGCGGCGTGGTGCATCGCGACGTCAAGCCGCAGAACATCCTGGTGGACGCGAACGACCACCTCAAGGTGACCGACTTCGGCATTGCGCAGGCGCTGGGGACGCCCTCGATCACCCAGCAGGGTTGGGTGCTGGGGTCGGTTCACTACATGGCGCCCGAGCAGGCACGGGGCGAGCCGACCGGTCCGGCGACCGACATCTACGCCGCGGGCGTAGTCCTGTTCGAGATGGCGACCGGGCGAGTGCCGTTCGCCGGCGCCAATCCGGTCGCAGTGGCGATACAGCGAGAGCGCGGGGTCGCCGACGAGGCCTGGGCGGGAACGCGGGTGCCAACGGCGCTCCGCGCTATCATCGACCGGGCGATGGCGACCGACCCGCGGGCGCGTTTCGCCACCGCGGCCGATCTCCACCGGGCGCTCCAGAACCTGTCCAACGTCGCGGCCCAAGCTACGCAGCGGATTCCGCTCTCACCGCCGGTCCAGCCGCGCGTCGCCACCGCGCCGCCCGTCGCGGAGGTGCGGCGCGGTGCCCCGCGGCCGGCGCCGCCCGGCTCGCGCGGGGGCACCTCCTGGCCGGCCGTGCTCTTGATCGGGCTCCTGCTGTTCCTGCTCGCCGCCGCGGGCGCCTTCGCCGTTGGCCAGCTTCTCAATGGGCAGCCAGGAGCGAGCGCCACAGCCGAACCCCGCCCCACCCGGCCACCGGCGCAGCCGACCGCGCCGCCGCGCCCCACCGCCACCCCGGTCCCGGCAGCCGCGCCGCCCACCGCGGTCCCGGCGAGCCCGACCTCGCCCCCCACCGTGGCCCCCACCGCCACCCCGCCGCCAACGGCGACCGCGACGCCCGTGCCACCCACTCCGACCTCGGCGCCGACGCAGCCGCCGCCGTCACCCACCGTGGCGCTGGTGGCGCTCCCTCCGCTGCTCGGACGCAGCCAGGAAGACGCGGTGGCCAGGCTCTCCCAGCTCGGCCTGGTGGCGGAGGTGCGCCGCGCCCCGAACAACGCCGCTCCCGGCATCGTTGTCGCCCAGGATCCGCCGCCTGGAGCCCAGGTGCCGCCCGGCAGCCACGTGCAGCTCACCGTGAGTAGCGGGCCCGCGCTGGCGGAGGTCCCCGACGTGCGGGGACTGCCGGTCGACCAGGGGGGGCAGCAGCTCCGATCCCTGGGCCTGACGGTGACGGTCAAGGAGCGCAAGAGCGCACGCCCGGCTGGTACCATCGTCGATCAGACCCCAGAGCCGGGGACACGACTGCGACCTGGCAGCTCCGTGACGCTGTTCATCTCGCGTGGAGGGTAGGCGATGCCCCTGATCCCATTCCGAGGCGTACTGCCGACGCTAGCCGACGACGTCTTTATCGCCCCCGGAGCCTACCTGATCGGCGACGTCCGTGCCGCCGAGGGGGCCAACGTCTGGTTCGGGAGCGTCCTGCGGGCCGACTTCGCCGAGATCATCCTCGAACGCGGGGCCAACATCCAGGACAACTGCACCCTGCACACGGATCCCGGTGAGCCGTGCTCCATCGGGGAGTTCGTCGCCCTCGGGCACCACGCGCTTGTCCACAGCGCCACCGTCGAGGCCTATTCGCTGATCGGCATCGGGGCGATCGTCCTGCCCCGGGCGCGCATCGGCAGCGGGAGCATCATCGGCGCCAACGCGCTCGTCACCGAGGGCACCGTGATCCCGCCCCGCTCACTGGTGCTCGGCACCCCGGGCCGGATCATCCGCGAAGTGACCGACGAGGAGTACGAGCAGCGCTGCCTGCGGACGGCGCGCACCTACTTCGCGCACGCCCAGGAGTACCGCCGAGCCGGCATCTCCGGCCGCTAACCGACCACGTGGCTGAGCCGCTGCTCCCGCTACCACGGGCGTTCTACGAGCGACCGACGCTCGACGTGGCCCAGGAGCTGCTCGGCCACCTGCTGGTGCGCCGACTGGGAGACCGGACGCTTTGCGGCGCGATCGTCGAGACCGAGGCGTACGTCGGCCCGGAGGACCTGGCCTCGCACGCCTCACGCGGGCTGACCGAGCGGACGCGGGTAATGTTCGGTCCGGCGGGCCATGCCTACGTGTACCTGATCTACGGGATGCACTCCTGCCTGAACATCGTCACCGAGGCGGAGGGCTATCCCGCCGCGGTGCTGATCCGAGCGCTGGAGCCGGCGGGAGCGCTGGACGGACCGACCAACGGTCCCGGCCGGCTCTGCCGAACCCTGCGGATCGACCGCTCGCTCAACGGGATGGACCTGACCACGGCCGGCCCGCTGTTCATCGCCACCACGCGCTACCTGGAGCCCGCCAGTGTGGCAACCTCCACCCGCGTCGGTGTCGACTACGCCGGAGCCTGGGCCGCGCGGCCCTGGCGCTTCTCCATCCCCGGCAACCCCTTCGTGTCGCGCCCCCACACTCCGCGGCGGCAGCGCCACCAGGCACCGGGCTAACATAGCGCCAGGCAGGACGGCGCGACATTGCCACGGTTCGCGGTCGGCGGCCGGCCGTCTGGCACGCACCGTGTAGACCAAGAATGGAGATGTACGGTGGCCAATCTGATCCGACCGGAGCTCTTCGAAGCACTGAAGCTCATCGATACCCCGACCCTGTCGAACGCGATCGAGCTGTTCAAAGTCCGCGACCGCACCGAGGGGTACCTGGGCGCCGAGATCCGCTGTCTGTTCCCAGACATGGGGACGATGCTCGGCTACGCCCTGACGATCGAGGCGGACAGCACCACGCCCGGCCCCGTGCCCCCGCGCGACGCCTTCTTCGCGGTGTGGGAGGCACTGGAGCAGGCGCCCAAGCCGGCGGTGCTGGTAATGGCGGACGTCAGCCACGACGCGAACCGCGGCTGCCACTTTGGCGAGGTGATGGCCACCACCGCCCTGCGCATGGGCGCGGTGGGACTGGTGACCGATGGCGGGGTGCGCGACCTGCGTGAGGCGGAGGCGCTCGGGTTCCACTACTTCGCCCGCGGCGCGGTCTGCTCGCACGGTAACGCCACGTTCCGGCGTATCGGCGTCCCGGTACAGATCTCCGGGCAGACGATCAACCCCGGTGACCTCATCCACGCCGACCTGAACGGAGTGCTGATCGTCCCTACCGCCATCGCCGAAGACCTGCCCAAGGCGGTGGAGCAGGTGCGGGCACGCGAGCGTCGAATTATGGATTATGTCAAGAGTCCGGAGTTCACCGTCCAGGGCATGCGCGAGATCTTCGCCCATTAGGCGCGAGGCGAGCGGGCGCTGGCACCCGGGACAGCGGGCGCGCTCCGGCGGGCCAGCGCCGCTAGCCGCCAGCCACGAGACGGCTTCAGGCTGGGCCGCTAGCTCCGGAGCAGGGCGCGTAGCCCGCGGAGCAGCAGCCAGGCGTTTGCCCCCCCGGCGAGGACCATCAGTGGGATCGCCCAGGCCGGGAACGACGCCTTGATCGGCCGGAACTCGGCCCGCCCATCCCGGAGGATTTCGATGTAGCCGACCGGCGAGGCCAGGACCCCGCCCCCGCCACGCGCGTCCTCCTCGGTCGTCCCTCTCCGCACCGGGCCTCGGACGCCGAGGCCCCAGCGCACCCTGGCGACCGGGATCACGGTCACCCCGTCTCGCTCCACCGGTGCTCCGAACACCGCCGCGACCGTGGCCAGGCCGCCCAGGCGCTCCGCCAGCCGCTCCACGATCCGGTCCGCGGCTCCAGCAGCCACCGACTCGCCGTGCGGCAACGACTCGAACGACACCATTGATCCCTCCCGCGTCACTCATCCCCTGGCATGCGCCTGCACGCGAGAGGACAGCCGCAGGAAGCGGGCCGGGGCCCGGAACCCCGCTGTTCTTCGACAGCCGGCCGCGACGACGGTCACAATCCAGGGCCCACCACGCCAGCCGAGCGCCAGGGCCGCTGAGGACGGTCTGGTCCCTGGTGGCGCTGCACGATCTCGCGTGACAACTCGGCCTGCTCCCGATCCCGCTCGCCGATGCCACCTTCGACGTCCCGCTACGGTATGGCCTCCCGCTGATCCGTCCGCTCCTCGGGATGCCGAGCGAGCTCCGAGCCAGCCCAGACGGGATAGCCAAGCCTCGGGTACGCTGAGATACAGGCTCCGTCTCGAATGGAGCACGGAGGGGAACGATGAGTGGCGAAGCGACTGGCTCGAATCAATCCGTCGGCGAGCCGTCGAGTGTCACCCGGCATGGGCCAGCGGGGGTGCTAGGCCGACTGTTCGGGCAGTTCGGTCGGCCCTCTGGCCTGCTCGGCCACCTGGCAGGCGTTCTGATGGCTCGCAGCACGGCTGACGACCAGTGGGTTGTCGAGCTGCTGGACGTGCAGCCGGACGATCGGGTCCTCGAGGTCGGATTCGGCCCCGGGGTGGCGGTCACACTGCTCGCAGAGCGGGCCCGGGTGGGCTTCGTCGCCGGGGTGGATCCGTCGGAGGTGATGCTGCGCCAGGCCGTCCGGCGGAACCGCGCCGCCGTCAGGGCGGGGCGGGTGGAACTGCGCCTGGGCACCGTCTCGGCCCTGCCCTACCCCGACGCGCACTTCACCAAGGCGTGTGCAATTCACTCGCTGTATTTCTGGCCCTCCGTCGAGGCTGGTCTGCGTGAGCTGCACCGGGTGCTCGCTCCTGGGGGTCTGCTCGCCCTCGCCGTCCGGATGCAGCGCCCGCAGGCGGGCCGATTCGACCCCTCCCGCTATGGGTTCACAGACGAGCAGGTCGCGGCGGTGGTAGCGACGCTCAGCTTGATCGGCTTCCGGGACGTCTCCACGCAGCGGAAAGCGTTCCGCGGGGAGACGCTCGCGGCCATCCTCGCCCGAAGGTAGGCCAGGGCTCTGGCCCAAGACTGCCCTCGCGTCGCTGGAAGCGAGCCCAGTGCACCCGATCGATAGCGGGCGCGGTTGTTGGCCTCCGGGGGCGATGCTATGATGGCTTCGGGCGGCGCGGGCGGCGATAGCGCCTGCGCTGGTGTGCCTTTCGCAAGCGCCTCGCTTCTGAACGGGCTTCAGCCAGGCGTGGCGACGCGCCTGGCTCCATTGCTTTAGGGGGTACGGTATGCCCACGCGCACGCTCGTCGAGGCGGTCCGTGAAGCGCTCGATGAAGAGATGGCTCGCGACGAGCGGGTGATGGTTCTCGGGGAGGACGTTGGCGTCCACGGCGGGGTGTTCCGCTGCACTGAGGGCCTGCAGAAGAAGTACGGCGAGTACCGGGTGCTGGATACACCCCTGGCGGAGCTGTCCATCGTCGGCATCGCCATCGGCGCGGCGTTCAACGGGATGCGCCCGGTGGCCGAGATCCAGTTCGCCGACTACATCCACCCCGCCTACGATCAGATCGTCAACGAGGCGGCCAAGATCCGCTACCGCTCGAACGGGCAGTTTAGCTGTCCGATCGTGATCCGCGCCCCGTTCGGCGCGGGTGTCCACGGTGGGCTGTACCACTCGCAGAGCGTGGAGGCACTGTTCCACCACGTGCCCGGGCTGAAGATCGTGGTGCCCTCCACGCCGTACGATGGCAAGGGGCTGCTGAAGAGCGCGATCCGGGACGACGACCCGGTGCTGTTCTTCGAGCACAAGCACAGCTACCGGCGGATCAAGAGCGAGATCCCCCCGGGGGACTACACTATCCCGATCGGCAAGGCCGACGTAAAGCGCCAGGGGAGCGACCTGTCGGTCATCACCTACGGCGTGGGCGTCCACTGGGCGCTGGAGGCGGCAGAAGCGGTGGAGCGCAGCGATGGCGTCTCGGTAGAGGTGCTGGACCTGCGGACGCTGCTGCCGCTGGACCACGACGCCATCCGCGCGACCGTGGAGCGGACTGGCAAGGTGCTGGTGTTGCACGAGGACAACAAGACGGGCGGGATCGGTGCCGAGGTGTCGGCGTTCATCGCCGAACAGCTCTTCGAGCATCTGGATGCCCCGGTGCGGCGGCTGGCGGCGGCCGATGCGCACATTCCGTACAGCCCGCCGCTGGAAGCAGCGGTGATCCCGAGCGTGCGCGACGTGGTCGCGGCGATTCGCGAGCTCGCGGCATACTGAACGCCTAGCCCGCACACGGGTGCCTGGAGCCTGGCCTACTAGCTGGAGGAGCGATGCCCACGAGCATCACGATGCCACAACTCGGCGAGTCGGTCGCCGAAGGGACCATTGCCAAGTGGCTGAAGCGCCCAGGGGAGCGGGTGGAGCGCGACGAACCTCTTGTCGAGGTCATCACCGATAAGGTGAACGCGGAGATTCCCTCTCCGGCGGCGGGCGTGCTCGAGCGGATCATCGCCCCGGAGGGCACGACGGTTGCCGTTGGCGCCGAGATCGCGATCATCGGCGACGGCAGCCAGGCCTCGCCGGCGCCCGCGGAGCCGGCGACCACCGCCAGCGCCACCGCGACCATTCAGCAGCAGCGCGAGCCGAGCGTCGAAACCGCCCGGGCCGCCGCGTCCCCGGAGGAGCCGCACGCCGCACCCCCCGTTGGCACCGATGGCGGAACCGCCGGCCTGCTGGAGACCGGGCAGCAGGAGGGTCCCCGCTTCTACACCCCGGTCGTGATGCGCATGGCCCGCGAGCACGGGATCGACCTCTCGAAGGTCGAAGGCACCGGGCTGGGCGGCCGAGTGACGAAGAAGGACCTGGAGCGCTACATCGAGCAGCACCGTCTGGCTGCCGCGCCGACCCCGGTCGCTGAAGCGGCTCCGGCCGCCGTGGCCGCCCCCGCGGCTCCCAGCCCTGCCCCGGCCGCGCCCGCGCCACCGCCTCCGCCCGCGGCTCCAATGCCCGCCGTGGCCGCGGGCGCTGACGAGGAGCACCTGCCCGTCTCGCCGATCCGCAAGGCGATCGCCGAGCACATGGTCCGCAGCCTGGCCACCGCGCCCCACGCCTGGGGCATGGTCGAGGTGGATATGACTGAGGTCGCCCGCCTCCGCGACCGGGTGCAGGCGGACTGGCAAAAGCGCGAGGGCTTCGAGCTGACGTACCTGCCGTTCGTGCTCAAGGCGGTGGCCGAGGCGCTGCGCGAGCACCCGGTTCTGAACGCCACCTGGGACCAGGACCATGTGGTGCTGAAGAAGCGAATTCATCTCGGGATCGCGGTGGCGACGGACACCGGGCTGTTCGTGCCCGTCATCCGCGACGCCGACCAGCTCTCGCTGGTGGGCCTGGCACGCGCCCTGCGGGCGCTGGTGCAGAAGGCACGCGCCGGCAAGCTGACGCTGGAAGACGTGCAGGGCGGCACCTTCACGGTAAACAACACCGGGGCGCTGGGCTCGATTCTCTCGCAGCCGATCATCAATCAGCCGCAGGCAGCCATTCTCACCACGGAGGCGGTGGTCAAGCGTCCCGTGGTCCTGGAGAACGACGCCATCGCCATTCGCCAAATGATGAATCTCTGCTGCTCGTTCGACCACCGCGTCCTCGATGGCGCGCAGGCGCTACAGTTCTTGAACGCGGTGAAGCGCCGGCTGGAGAGCTACCGTCCCGACAGCGCCGTTCTGTAACGCCAGCCGGGCAGCGCTGCCCGGCTGGGCCGCGGCCCAACCGGCTAGAATGTGGACGCCGCGCCTGCGCGGTGCCTGGAGAACGAGATGGCCCTGGATGAGCTCCCCGTCGTCAACGTGCCCCGCACTCGGCCTTTGACGGCGGACGCGCCACCAGCCGTCGGCCCCCGGCCCGACTGGCTGAAGGTGAAGCTCCAGCCGAACCCGAACTTCTACGAGCTCAAGCGCCTGATGCGGGAGCAGGGTCTGCACACCATCTGCGAGGAGGCACGCTGCCCCAACATTACCGAGTGCTGGGGCAATCGAACCGCCTCGTTCCTGATCCTGGGCGACGTCTGTACCCGCAACTGCGGCTTCTGCTCGGTGACGACGGGGCGACCGCTCGGACTGGACTGGGGCGAGCCGGCTCGGCTGGCCGCGGCGGTCGAAAAGCTGGGGCTCCGCCACATCGTCGTCACCTCCGTCACCCGCGACGACCTGCCAGACGGTGGGGCGATCATCTTCGCAATGACGATCCGCAAGCTGCGCGAGCGCGTCCCCGACTGCGGGGTGGAAGTGCTCATCCCCGATTTCCAGGGCAACTGGGAGGCGCTGAAGCTGGTGCTGGACGCGCGGCCGGACATCCTGAATCACAACATGGAGACCGTCCCGCGTCTGTACCGGCGGGTGCGCCCCAAGGCCATCTACCGGCAGTCGCTGGAGCTGCTGGGGCGGGCCAAGGCGCTGGCGCCCGAGGTGCTGACGAAGTCCGGGCTGATGGTGGGCCTGGGAGAAACCGAGGCAGAGCTACTTGGCGTCTTCGAGGACCTGCGCCGGCGCGAGGTAGACATCCTGACCATTGGTCAGTATCTCCGGCCGACGCTGAGCCATCTCCCCGTGGAGCGCTACTACCGGCCAGAGGAGTTCGCCCGGCTGAAGGAGCGCGCCAGCGCGATGGGCTTCCGCCACGTCGAGTCCGGGCCGCTCGTCCGCTCGTCGTACCATGCCCACGAGCAAGTCCAGCACGCCGCGGCCGGAGGCTAGGCTGGCCGTGCGGGCCCCCGCCTGGATCGCCCTGTGACCGACGAGCCGAACGAGGTCTCCTACACAGGAGACGTAGCGCAGACCGAGCGCGCCGCCCGCCGGGCCGTCGTAGAGCCGCGCCCGCCCACTATCTCAGAGCTGCGCCTGACCGTGGGCGACGGGTTCAAATTCGGCTGCGGCCTGATGATGGCCGTCGGGATCGCCCTGCTGGCGGGGCTGCTGGCGCTCTCGATCGGGTTTCTGCTCGCCAGCCTGCTCGGCATCCCGCTGCCGATCGCCTGACCCGGTGCCCCGGTCCACCACGACACAGCGGACGAATCCAGAGCGCCGGTGCGGCATGGCGCTAGTCTGACACCCGTGCCTGGTGCGCGAGCAGGATCGCCTCGGCCACCTCGCGCATGGATTTGCGGCTGTTCATGCTGATCTTCTGGATGCGCCGGAATGCCTCCTGCTCGCTGAGACCCTGCGTGTCCATGAGCACGCCCTTGGCACGCTCGATGAACCGCCGCGCCTCCAGCGCGTCGCGCGTGTCGCGCAGCTCCTTGAAGCGGGCCAGCGCAACCTCAATAGCCGGAACCAGCTCTTCCTCGCGGAACGGCTTGATGACGTAGCCGACCACCCCGGCGGAGATCGCGCCGTCGACGAACTCCTTAATCGAGTGCGCGGTCACCAGGAGCACTGGCGCGATGCGCTCCTCGGCCAGGACCTTGGCGGCCTTGATTCCGTCCATCTCATCCGGCCTGTCCGATTCGAAGATGATGTCCATGATCACCAGGTCGGGCCGAAGCTCGCGCGCCAGGCGGATACCCGTTTCCGCGTCGCCTGCCTCCCCCACCACCTGGTAGCCGAGGTTGACGAGCATCTCGCGCATGTCGGTCCGGGTCATCGACTCGTCGTCTACCAGCAAGACTCGTTTCTGCGTCACCGTATTCTCCCGTTCAGCTCACCGCCGCCTTGCGCTCGTTGAACTGCCGGCGCGGGAAGGTAATGCGGATGCGCACTCCAACGCCGTTCTCGAGCTCGAAGCGTCCCTTCAGGTCTTCCTGGACCAGCGTGCGGACGATCTGCAAGCCCAGCCCCCCATCGCGCTCGACATCGAAACCCTCCGGCAGGCCGGACCCGTTGTCCTCGATCTCGATACACATGCTATCCGGGGTCTGCCCCAGGCGCACCCAGATATCGCCCTGGTCGAGCCCCGCATACCCATGCTCAACCGCGTTCTGCAGCAGCTCGTTGACGATGAGCGCGCACGAGGTCGCCTGCTGGCTGGGGAGCAGGAACTCGCTGGTGCCGTCGAGGTGCAATTGGATGTGCTTGTCCGGGTCCAGGGTACCCTGGACGATCCCGTTCATGATCCGATTGAACACTTCGTGCATGTTAATGACGCGGGACTCATCCTTCGAGAGGAACTCGTGCACTACGGCGATACTCTGAATCCGGCTCACGCTCTGCCGGAGCAGCTCCGCGACCTCGGGTGAGGAACGACGCGCCTGCATCCGCAGCAGCGCGGCGATCGTTTGCAGGTTGTTCTTCACCCGATGGTGGATCTCGTGAATCATCGCCGTCTTGATCTTGAGCTCCTGCTCCTTGCGCACCTCGTCGGTGATGTCCTCGATAAAGATGAGCGCACCCGCGCAGCCGTTGCCGTTAGCGCCCCGCCGCCGGAACCAGCCGCCGCTGCCTGTGCGCAGCAGCGGAATTACCTTCTTGATCCAGATTACATCTTGCTCTTCGATCCGCTGCTCCAGACACTCGCCGTGCTCCATCGCCTTGAAGCAGATATACTCGTTGGTGTCGAGATCCGACAGCAGCGTATTAACGAGATTCTCCATGTAGCCGAGCCGGAGATACATATTCTCGGCCACAGCGCTGATGTAGCGGATGACGCCCCGCTCGTCGATCACCAGGATCCCGTCGTGCAGCTTCAAGCGGCTGATGCGCTCCGCGCCCCTCACCCGCCCCTGCAGTACCAGGTCGCGGAACTGGGCGATCGCGCGCCGGAGCTCCCCGGACTTCTTCCGCTGGCGCTGATGCTCGGGCATCGCCATCTCGCTCTGCAGCACGCCGATAACGGCCCCCGATGGGCCGAGGATCGGGAAGAATTCCTGCATGGTAGGCGCGCCACGGACGAGCGCCCCGCTGACGACGGCGTGTCGGCGGCCCTGGCTCAGCAGGCGCTGGAGCAGCGCCGCGCGGTCACCGCTATACCGTCGCCCCACCAGGGACGTGGTATGCAGCGACGGCACCGAGGCCGGGGGCGCGTGCGCGAGCACCACCGGCTCTCCACGCGGGTCGTAGCCGACGATGCTGCTGTCCGCGTGGGTCACGTCGGCCAGCAGCGGCAACGCGCGGATGATGCGCTCCAGGTGCTGCTGATCCTCCAGAGACAAGCGGGGCGAGAGAGACAACGCCTGCTTCACCGTGGTACCGGGGCCCGATGGCGAGTGTGCCGCGTCCCATTATATGCGCCAGAGGCGCCCCGAACGTGCCTGCCCGCTACCTCGCCCGGGGAGCGCTAGGGGTGAACCGGACTGGCAGGGACACCACCCCGTTCAGGAAGAAGCCGCGGGCCGGCTGGAGCGGGGCAGTGTCCCGACGCTCCAGGTCCGGAACGCGATCGAGCAGCGCCTCCAGAGCGACACGGGCCTCCAGCCGCGCCAGCGGCGCCCCGAGGCAGAAGTGGATGCCGTGCCCAAAGGCGAGGTGCGGATTCGGCGCCCGGGTGATCTCGAAGCGATCGGGGTGCGGGAAGCGGGCCGCATCACGATTGGCCGAGGCGATCCAGCTCAGCACCCGCTGGCCGGCCGGGATCCGCTGTCCGCGCAGCTCGACGCTCCTAGCCGCGACGCGGCCGACGACGCGCACTGGGGAGCGGTAGCGCAGAACCTCCTCCACCGCGCCCGGCAGCAGCGTCGGGTCGGCCAGCAGCCGCGCCCACTGCTCGGGATGGTCCAGCACGGTGAGCACCGCGTTGCCAATGAGATGGGTCGTGGTGAGGTTCCCGGCCACGAGGAGCAGGATGCAGAACGCCACCAGGTCGAAGTCCGACAGGCGCTGGCCGTCGATCTCCGCCTGCACCAGGCGGCTGATCAGGTCGCCGCGGGGCTGCGCCCGCCGCTCCTGAAGGACCTGGAAAAAGTAGACCACGATCTCCTGCATCAGCGGCGAGGGGGCCGAGGAACCCGACAGCACCCCATCCGGCTCCGCGTCCTCGGTCGCCGCTGCCAACGCGTCCGACCAGCGCTTGAACGCCGCTCGGTCCTCCACTGGGATGCCGAGCATCTCCGCGATGACGATCACCGGCAACGGCGTCGCGAAGTCCTCCATCAGGTCCATCTGCCCCTGCTCAGCGACGCGATCCAGGAGCTGATGTGCCAGCGCCCGGATGCGTGGTTCGAGCGCGGCAACCGCGCGGGGAGTGAACGCACGCGATACCAGGTCGCGGAGCTGGCGGTGCCGCGGCGGATCGGTCGTCAGCAGGCTGGGAGAGCGAGGCTCGCCCTGGGCGCGCGGGTTGAGATTCCGGCGTGACGAAAAGGAGGTGTAATCGGCGAGCACCGCCTGGATATCGTCGTAGCGGAAGACGTTCCAGGTGCCATCGTGCTCGTTGAACGCGACCGGGTGCGTCCGGCGCATCGCCGCGTACCAGGAGTACGGGTTGAACCGGTCAGGCGGCCAGGGAGGCGGAGCCTCCCCGAGTGCAGTATCCACACGACCTCCGCTGGCTGGCGGGCACCTTCGGGCCCGCTGCATGCAGCGTACCATTGCGCTGGCGCCGGCACAGTCTCTGCAGCAGCGGGGTGAGCGTGGAGCGCCAGGCTCCCGAAGGAAGGAGAGGACCATGCGACGCGCGAATGCCCAGGCGCAGCTCGACGCGCTACGCGACCAGCTCGAGACGATTCAGAGCGGTCTACAGGACCTGGTAAACCAGATCAATCTCCTCGGCGCGCCCCAGCCACGCGGTCCGCTCGGCCTGACCAGCCCGTTCGGCCGCAAGAGCGCCAGCCAGCGCTTGTGGGACCGGCTGTCCACGCTCCAGTCGCGGGTGACGGACGAGGCGCTGCCGGCGATCACTGGCCAGCCCACGGGTCCAGACTGGGGCGGCGTCTTCATCGGGCTGGCCCTTGTGCTCGGCGCGGTCGGCGCGGCGCTGCTGTGGATGGGCGGGCCGCGCCGCGCCGCGGATACGCTCACCGCCACCTGGCGCCAGTACGCCGGGAGCCGCGACGGCCGCGAAGCCCGCTCGACGGTCGGCGCCGGCTAGGGGGTTTCGACCGGAGCCTCCCCGGCTGCGCCGCGCTGCGCGTAGCAGCGGCAGCCCGGCTCGTCGCGCCCGCGGACACCGGCCCGGAGCGGCTCGCCGGCCCATTGGGCGGCACTTCGTGCTCCTCGCCGGGGCTGGTGGCGCGGACTGGCTCTCGGCCGCGAAGCGCGTCGCGGAGCGGCTGGGTGTGGAGCTCGGCGCCTACCAGTTTGGAGTGGACCTTCTGGACGCCGCGGGCGCGGACGCGCCCGAGCTCGGTCCGGGCGGGACGCTGCTGGTCCGCCCCGACGGCTTCGTCGCCTAGCGCGCCGAGACTGCCGCGGAGCCAGAGTGCGCACTGGAGGAGGCGCTGGCCAGCGCGCCCGCGGCGCGCGACCGCCAGCCGAACGCGCAATGTTCGCCAGAGGTCGTAGGGGGTAGAAGTCCCGGAGCGCCGACCCGATCACGGGGCGCGCCCGCTCCGCCCCGGACGGCGCTCCGGTCAATCCGCGGGAGAATCCACACAAACCCCGGTTCGCTGTGGCATTATGCTCCCGCGCCACGCCGGCGTGGGAGCATGCGTGTGCCCGCACGTCCATCCCTGGAATCGCTGAGCCGTCCGCTCGCCCTGCTCGTGGCGGCGGCGTTTCCCGTGCTCGCCGGTATCGTCGGCGAGGTGATCGACCTCGCGCTCGGGACGCAGGGCTGGTGGATCGCACTCGGCTCGCTCGGGCTCTGCTTCGGCGCGCTCTTCCTGGCCGCCCACGCCACCCGCGCGCCCGTTCCCTAACGGCCGACCCGCGCCGAATCAGCCGCTGCGTCGGTAGCGCACGACGTCCAGAATCGCCTGCCGAATCTCCGCGTCCGCCGGCAGCGCCAGCTCCCGCAGGCTGGCGGCGGACGGGATGGGAACATGTTTGGCGCCGACGCGCCGAATCGGCGCGCGCAGCGCGCCGAAGGCGGCCTCGGCCACCGTCGCCGCGATCTCAGCGCCGATCCCGCCGATGCGCCACGCCTCGTGGACCACCACCAGCCGCCCGGTCCGTTCTACGGAGGCGAGCAGCGTCCCCGTGTCGAGCGGCGCGATCGTGCGGAGATCGAGCAGCTCAACCGACACGCCCTCGTCCTCCAGCTCTTCCGCGACCCGCAGCGCCCGGTGCACCATCCAGCCCGTCGCCGCGACCGTGACGTCGCGGCCCTCGGCCAGCACCTGGGCCCGACCGATCGGGACGACATGCTCGCCCTCGGGTACGGCCTCCCGCACCCCATGGTAGAGCGACATCTGCTCGAAGAACAGCACCGGATTCGGGTCACGGATCGCGGCGATCATCAGACCCTTGGCGTCGCTTGGCAACGCGGGCATGACGACCTTCAGCCCGGGCACATGGCAGAACCAGGACTCGAACGATTGCGGGTGGCCGCGGTAAGGGCCATCGCCGACGCGGGTTCGCACCACCAGCGGCACCTGGCCGCGCCCGGCGGTCATGTAGTGGATATTGGGCGCCTGGAGCACGAGCTGATTCATGGCGCAGGGGAGGAACTCGCCGAAGGAGATCTCCACGATCGGCCGCTGGCCGAAGAGCGCTGCCCCGATGCCCGCCCCGACCATCGCCGCCTCCGAGATCGGCGCGTCCCGCACCCGGTGCGGGCCGAACTCCTCGTACAGTCCCCGCGCCCCCTGCATCGAGCCGCCGAACGGGCCGATGTCCTGGCCGATGAGCAAGACGCGGGGGTCGCGGCGCATCTCGTAGGCGATGCCATCCACGATCGCCTCCACGAACGTCATCCGCCGCGTTGCCGTAACCGTCACGCCGCCCCCCTCACGCAAACACCTCGCCAATCCCCAACTGCTCCCACCCGGCCGGGGGATCCTGCTCCGCCTGGCTGAACGCCGCGGCGACCTCCGCCTCGACCGTTCGGCGCACCCGCTCGATCTCTGCCTGGCTCAGCACGCCCTGGTCCAGCAGCCGCGTCTCGAGCAGCGTGATCGGATCGCGCCGGGTCCACTCGTCTACCTCGGTCGCCGGGCGATACAGCGCTCGATCGGCCGCCCAGTGGCCGCCCCAGCGGTACGCTCGGGCCTCGATGAGCGAGGGGCCATCGCCGCGCCGAGCGCGGGCGACCGCCGCGGCCACGACCTCATGGACGGCCAGGACGTCCGTCCCATCCACCGCCACGCCGGGAATGCCGTAGCCGGCAGCGCGGTCGACGATTGGCGCGGCGGTGACGCTGGAGAGGTGGAGCGAGATGGAGTACTGGTTATTCTGCACCACCACAACCAGCGGCAGCTTCCAGACCGCGGCCAGGTTGAGGCTCTCGTGGAAGTCGCCCCGGTTGGTGGTGCCGTCGCCCACGCTGAGGACGACCACCTGGTCGCCGCCGCGATACGCGATCGACAGCGCCGCCCCGGCCGCAACCCCAATGCTCGTCCCGAGGTCGCCGGCGACCCAGGGGACGACATTCAGGTCGGCCGGGCCGGTGAACGGGACGGAGCGGCCCAGCGAGTAGCCGGTCGCCTTGCCCAGCGCCTGCGCAGCCAGGCGGCGCGGGTCGGCGCCACGCATGGCGTAGATCACGAACGGGCCGCGGTAGTGTGGCGCGGCGATATCGTCCGGGCGGAGCCCGAAGAAGGCACCGACCAGGATCGCCTCCTCACCCTGGGCCGGAAACCAGCGGGGATTCCGGCGGCAGCATTCGGCCTCCATGATCCGGCTGAACAGCATCCAGCGGTGCATGGCGCACCAATGGTCAGCGGAAGGCGACACCGCGCGACTCTCCAGGACGCCGTAGCGTGGTGGCAAGATCAGCGAGGCGAGGCTTCACAGCAGCCCTGCCAGCACAGGGACTTAGCGGAGCGGCCGCGAAGAGGGAGGGGATGGCTCGGCGGCTGGCGCCGCCCCCGGCGCGCGCTCCCGCCGCACCTCGTTGCGCAGCCAGCGGACTCCGGCCATCGTGACGTGCAGGCTGCGGGCATCGGGCAGGCCGTCCTCGCCAGGCGCGAGCACCCCGGTCGCCAGGCCGAACTCCGAGATGGCCACCTTCACCGCGGCGACCACGTCGGCCCGCTGCATCGTGATGCCCTCTTGCTCCAGGCGCTTGACGACGTCCGCGGCATGCGGGGCTCGCCCGCCGCGCTTGGCGACTAGCGCCTCAGCCTCCAACTCACCGATGGCGGCGAGGACCACCGCCAGGGCATCCGGCTCCGACCCAAACGCCCGCCGCTCAGCGTCCATATTTGCTCAAGTTGGCGGCCCGCACCTGGCCGCTCGTCGGCGCTGGCGCCATCAGCTCACTGGCTGGCTCGCGGTACAGCGTCCCACCGCAGCGACAGCAGCGCAGCCGCCCCTCCCCGACCCGCAGCGGGAGCACGCAGTTGGGATTGTGAAGGAACCGACCGCTCACCACCTGGCCTACCAGCGCTTCGCACATCAGGCAGCGCGCGTCCCAAATGGCCGTCGCCTCACCCATTGTTCCCCCTTGGCGCCCGGTCGTCGCGTTGGGAGCAGTATACTCGCCGGCGGGATTTCCTGGTGCCGCCTTAGCGATACCAGCCCGAGGCGCTGTACTTGTAGCGGCCGCTGATGAGCGCCCCTTGCTCGAAGCGATTCAGGCGCAGCTCCGACAGGTCAAGCGATGGCCGGCCGTCGAGCGCCCACTCCACCAGAAGCTGCCCGACGATCGGGGCGTACTTGAAGCCGTCCCCGCTATAGCCGCAGTTCACGAACAGCCCCTCAGCGCCTGGCACCCGATCGATCACCGGGTGCAGATCGGGGCTCATATCGTAAATTCCCGAGTAGCCGCCGCGGAACACCGAGCGCCGCATCACCGGGAAGCGCCGCCACATGTGGTCGCGGTGCGACTGCACCACGTCCCAGTCGGCCGTCTCGGGATAGGTGTCCGGGTCGGGCACGTGCTGCTCCTGGAGCGGGTCCATCCCACCAACGAACAGGATCTCGCCCGGATGGTCACGGACGTAGTTCGCCTGGACGAAGTCGGCGATTCCGGGCGGCCGCGGGCCATAGTCCGCCGGCCGCCGGAACAGCGCGATCTGCGCCCGGGCCGGCTCGACCGGCACCTGGACGCCCAGCGGCTTGAGGAGCTGCGGCGCCCAAGCGTTGGCCGCGTTGAACACCAGCGGGGCGGAGATCTCGCCAGCATCGGTCTGAACCCCGACCACTCGGCCCGACGATACGGCGATGGCACGCGCCGCGATGCCCACCCGGATCTCCGCGCCCAGCCGCCGCGCCGCCTCCGCCACCGCGTTGGTCGCCGCGAAGCCGTCGGCGACGCCGGCGTCCGGCTCGTAGGCGATGCCAGCGACGTCGTCTAGCGCGATCTGCGGCACGATCTCCCGCAGCTCCTCGGGGCTCAGCATCCGGGCGCTGGATCCGAATTCGCGCTGCATCTCCACGATCCCGCGCATCGCCGCCACGTCCGCCTCCGGCACCAGCCAGACCCGGCCGCAGCGGTCGTACGGGGAGGCCTTCGTGCCGTACACCTCGCTGAAGTTCAGCCAGGTCTCCAGCGCCTTCACCCCAAGCCGAACCTTGATCTCCGTTCCAAAGTGAGAACCGATCAGCCCGCCGGTCTTGCCACTTGCCGCACTGGCGATGGCGGTCTTCTCCAGCAGCACCACCTTCTTCACCCCGCGCCTGGCGAGGTGGAAGGCGATGTTGGTGCCATGGATACCACCGCCGATCACGACCGCGTCCGCCGTCTCTGCCATGGTCTCCCTCTCCCGCACTAGCGAAGAGCGCCAGCGCTACTCCACGATGGTTCGATTCTGCTCGCGAAGGAATTGCTGGACGTAGTAGGGGCCCAGCGCGCCCTTGCCGCTCGTCCCGCTGTACTTCCAGCCGACGAACGTCTGCGCCCCCGGCCAGGCGCCCGTCGTCGCCCCGCCCCGTCGGTTGGCGTACAGCACGCCGGCTTCAACCTGGTCGAAGAAGCGCTGGATCTCGGCCTGATCCCGGCTGAAGATCCCGGCGGTGAGCCCGTAGTCCGTCTTGTTCGCCTCGGCGATCGCTTCATCCAGCGACTCGACAGGCGCAACCACCAGGAACGGCAGGAACAGCTCCTCGCGGAAGAACGGGTGATCCTTCGGAAGGCCATCGACGATCGTCGGCTGCACGTAGTAGCCGAGGTCGTAGTCGCCGCCGCGCAGGATATCGCCACCGCTGACGAACCTCCCGCCCTCCTCTCGCGCCTGCTCGGTGACGCGCTGAAACTTCTCGTAGGCGCCGCGATTGATAACCGGGCCCATATAGGTCTCGCGCCGGGTCGGATCTCCCACGTTCAGCCCGGCGGTGAACCGGGCCAGCGCGTCCAGGAAGTCGTCGTACACCCGCCGGTGCACGTAGGCCCGCGAGGCGGCGCTGCACTTCTGGCCGCTGAAGCCGAAGGCCGAGCGCGCGGTTCCCTCGGCCGCCGCCGCCAGGTCGGCGCTCGCGCTGACGATCACCGGGTTCTTGCCGCCCATCTCCGCGATCACCGGGCGGGGCCGCCCCTGAGCCGCCTGGCGGTAGACACGCATCCCGACGTCGCGGGATCCGGTGAAGATCACCCCGTCGACCGCGGGGTTCTCCGCCAGCTCGTCGCCGATCGCTCCACCCGGCCCGGTCACGACGTTGAAGACCCCCGGCGGGAGCACGGCAGCGAAGCACTCGTACAGCAGCAGCCCCGCCAGCGGCGTATCGCTCGCCGGTTTGAAGACGACCGTGTTCCCGGCGACCAGCGCCCCGGCGGACATCCCGGTGGAGAGCGCGATCGGGAAGTTGAACGGTGCAATCACTGCGAATACCCCGAACGGCCGCATCACGCTCCAGTTGCGCTCGCCTGGCGCGACCTGCTTCATCTCGATGACGAAGCCGTGATGCCGCTCCATCTGGTCGCAGTACTCGCGGATCAGGTCGCCCGCCTCCTCGATCTCGCCCAGCGCCTCCATGCGGCTCTTGCCACACTCTACACCGAGTACCGCGGCGATCTCGAACTTCCGGCGGACCGTGATCTCATCCGCCGCCTGCCGCAGCAGCGCCACCCGCTGCTCCCAGGGGGTCCCGCTCCAGCCCGGGAACGCGGTGCGCGCCGCCTCGATCGCCAGCCGCGCGTCCTCGCGCGTCCCCTGCTGAAAGCGGCCGATGACGACCCGGGTGTCATTCGGGCTCAGGTCCTCGAACTCGCTGGACGCCCAGCGCGGCTGACCAGAGACGTAGAAGGGGTAGCGTGCTCCCAGCCGCGCCCGCACCTGCTGGAGCGCTTCGTCGTACAGGCGGTGCATCTGGGCGAGCGCGGCGGGATCAGTGGTGGTGTAGGTGATCTTCGGGGTGGTCTGCGTGGCGTCGTTGCCCATCGCGGTCTCCCTCTCCTCGCTCTGGCACGGGCTGCAGAGCGATCTCTTGGAGGCCAGTATAGTCGTTTGACACCCCGCCGGGACCGATGCTACCGTGCGCCAGGCTGATTAGACCTGGGGGCAGCGGTGCGAGGAAGCATCTTCGAGTATCTGGAGCGGTACGACTACGAGAACCTGGTCCTGTGCCAGGACCGATCCGTGGGGCTGAAGGCGATCATCGCCTTGCACGACACAACCCTCGGCCCGGCGACCGGCGGGACGCGGATGTGGACCTACGACTCGGAGCTGGACGCTATTGAGGACGCGCTCCGGCTTGCCCGCGGGATGACCTACAAGTACGCGGCGGCCGGGGTGAATCTGGGCGGCGGCAAGTGCGTCATCATCGGCGACCCGAAGACCGACAAATCCGAGGCGCTGTTCCGCTCGCTCGGCCGCTTCATCGACCGCCTCAATGGCGCCTACCTGACAGGCGAGGACGTCGGGACAACCCTGCGCGACATGGAGTACCTGCGGATGGAGACCCCATACGTCGTGACGCTGCCCGCCTCCTGGGGCGGGGCCGGGCCGATCGCCCCAGCCACTGCGTTCGGGGTGCTGCAGGGAATGCGTGCCTGCCTGCAAGAGGTGTTCGGATCGGATAGTCTCCAGGGCCGCTCCGTCGCGCTGCAGGGCCTGGGCGCGGTTGGCTCCGAGATGCTGGCACTGCTGGTGGAGCAGGGGGCGCGGGTAGTGGTCTCCGACATCGACGCCGACAAGGTGCGCCAGGCCGTCGAGCGCTACGGAGTGGCCGCGGTCGCCCCGGAGGAGATCCACGCGCAGGAGGTCGACGTGTTCTGCCCTTGCGCGCTGGGCGGCATTTTGAACGACACAACGCTGCCGCAGCTCCGCTGCAAGATCGTCGCCGGTTCGGCCAACAACCAGCTCCGTGAGGAGCGCCACGGTGAGCAGATCGAAGAGCTGGGGATCGTCTACGCCCCCGACTACGTCATCAACGCCGGCGGGACGATCTTCGACACCGACCGGCTCAACCCCGGCGGCTTCAACCGTGAGCGGGCGATGACGAACGTTTCGCGCATCCGCGAAACGATGGCGAGTCTGCTGAAGATCCGCCGTGACGAGGGCATCCCTACGTACCGGGCGGCGGACCTGCTGGCCGAGCGGCGGATCGCTGCGGTTCGGGCGGCCAAAGCGCTGGATGCGCGGCCGCGCGTCGGCGTCGCGGACATCTGGCGGCACCAGTGAGCGGAGTGAGACGACGATGAAGCTGCAGGGCAAGGTGGCGATCATCACCGGGTCGTCGATGGGCATCGGCGAGGCGATGGCGGAGGCGTTCGGGGCGGAAGGGGCCCGGCTCGTGGTCAACTCCCGCTCCCAGGAGCGAGCGCGAACCGTCGCTGACCGGCTCACCTCGCAGGGCGTGGAGGCGATCGCGGTCCAGGCGGACGTCAGCCGCAAGGCCGACTGCGAGCGGCTGGTCCGGGCCGCGGTGGACCGCTGGGGCCGGCTGGACATCCTGGTCAACAACGCGGGGGTCAACGCCATCCGGCCGTCGCTGGAGCTGTCGGAGGAGGACTGGCGGCGGGTGCTGGATACGAACCTGAGCGGCGTCTTCTTCGCCTGCCAGGCGGCTGGCCGCCAGATGGTGCAGCAGGGCAGCGGAACGATCTTGAACGTCTCGTCGATCTATGGCCACGTCGGTGTCCCGCGCCGGGCGGCATATGTCTCCACCAAGCACGCGGTGCTCGGGCTGACCAAGGTGCTCGCGGTCGAGTGGGCCCGCTACGGGGTCCGGGTGCTCAGCATTGACCCCGCCTACATCAAGACCCCGCTCGACGAGATGGACCAGGCGACCGGCGACTACACCGACGCCGACATCATTCGGCGCACCCCGATGGGCCGCTTCGGGACGCTGGCGGATGTCGCCAGGGCGGCGGTCTTCCTGGTATCCGACGACGCGGCGTACATCTCCGGCTCGTCGCTGCTGGTCGACGGCGGCTGGATCGCCTATGGAGCCTGGTAGCATGCCGACGCCGTCCCGCCCCCGCCTGGTCGTCGTCGCCGGACCCAGCGGCGCCCCCTCCGGCCTGGTCGAGCGCGTCGCCGACCTGGTCGACATGACCGTTGCGACGAACGAAGACGAGCTCCGGGCGCAGCTCCCGGAGGCCGAGATCCTGCTAATCTGGGACTTCAAGACGCGCGCGCTGCGCGACCTCTGGCACCTGGGGAAGAACGTCCGCTGGGCGCACTCGGCCGCGGCCGGCGTCGACGCGCTGATGTTCCCGGCGCTGCGCCAGAGCGAGGTGGTGGTGACTAACGCCCGCGGAGTCTTCGACGCCCCGATGGCCGAATATGCCCTGGCGCTGCTGCTGTACTTCGCCAAACGGCTCGACGTTGCCAGCGCCCAGCAGCGCGAGCATCGCTGGCAAGGCTACCTGTCCGCGATGCTCGCCGGCAGCACGCTCGCAATCGTCGGGCTCGGCTCCATCGGCCGCGCGCTCGCCGTCCGGGCCCGCGCCCTGGGGATGCGCGTCGTCGGCGTCCGGCGCAGCGGGGCGCCCGACCCGAGCGCCGACCTCATCTATCCGGTCGATCGGCTTCGCCAGGCGCTGGCCGAGGCGGACTACGTGGTGATCTTTACCCCGCTCACTGAGGAGACGCGCGGGCTGTTCGGCCCGGCCGAACTGGCGGCGATGAAGCGCAACGCGGTGCTGGTGAACCTGGGCCGGGGGGGTATCGTCGACGAAGCCGCGCTTCTGGCGGCGCTGCGGGAGGGACGGATCCGCGCCGCCCTCGACGTCTTCGCCCAGGAGCCGCTTCCGCCAGACAGCCCGCTCTGGGACGCGCCGAACCTGCTGATCTCGCCGCACGTCGGCGGAGATGACGACGAGGCCAACAACCGGCTGCTGGACGCCTGGGCCGAGAACGTCCGGCGCTACGTCAACGGCGAGCCGCTGCTGAATCAGATCGACAAGGCCCGCGGCTACTAGCCGCCCGGCCGCGGGTTAGGCGCCGCCGGGGATGTTCGGGAGCGACGACAGCCCTTCGTGCGTATCCTCGCGCTCGCCAGCGGGTGTAGCGCTGAACTGCGCCCCGGTGGCGCCATCCTTGATCTCGAAGCTGAACGTGAGTCCGTTCTCGAGCTGCAGCTCCCCGCCAACCACGCTCGCCTGCTCGAAGATCTGCTCGTCCGGCGTTGCGGCGGGAACGACGACAAGCAGCTTGCCGCCGGTCACGGCGATATCGATCGCCTCGTCGCCCTCGACGAGCGTCTCCAGGTCGTTGTTGTCCTGAACCGGTCCTTCTCCAACGAAGGCCATCTGGACGTTGCGACGTTTCATCCCGATCTCCTACTGTGATCGCTAGCTGTTCCAGAGCCCGGTGTGCTCAGCCAGGCGCGGCCGCTCGTCGACGAGCGCCCGCGCCGCCAACGCGGCGCCGGCCAGCGCCGCCATGGCGAGGGGGACGATGGCCAGCAGCGACCGCTCACCGGAGCCTCGGGCGACCGTCTCCCGCTGCAGCTCCCGCGGCGAGGCCTCGGTCGGCTCGCGTGGCCGATCGGTGATCCCGGCCGCGACCCGCAGCAGCGCCCGCTCGACCACGAGCTTTTCGCGGAAGAGCGTCTCCCATTCTTCGTACGGCAGCGCCGCCTTGTGCAGATCCTCGCCGATCCGCTCCAGCCGCCCCATGACGTCGGCTGGCACCGTGCCATTGCTGGTCGCTCGGGCCTGCTGCCACACTGCCCGCAGCCTGTCCTCCAGCTTGTTGGCGTCCTTGCTCCAGGTCATGTACGCCTTGGTGAAGGTGAGCTGCTCGGTAATGACGGCATGGGCGTGGCTGGCGTCCAGGTTCTTGCCGCTGATGATGAGGTCCGACGGGTGCAGCGTGACCTCCACGGTGGGAGCAGCAAGCACCGTCAGGCGGTCGGCCACCAGGTGCTCGACGGCACCGCCGGCAAACAGCGTCAGGACCCTGGTGGGGAAACGCATCATCCAGCTCGCCTGCCGGCGCTCCGTCCGCAGCCCGCCTCGGGCGAGCGCCTGTTGAACGTCACCGACGACGTCCAGGTAGTCGTTGGCTTCCACGACCACCGGGACGTGCTGGTCTGTCCAGCGCTTGATGAGCGTCCGCACCTTCAGGATCGGCGCAAAGACGGTCATCATGATAAGGGTGAGGGCCAGCCCTAGCGTATAGGGATAGCCCTTGAGCACCGCTTTGGCCTTGCCACCGATGCCTGCCGGGCGGTCTTCAGGATCGAGCATCAGCAGGGAGACAACTCCGACGACAACGGGGAGCAGGATCGCGGCTGCCAGAAAGGCGAGGCGAATCCAGCTCTTAGGTACCCAGGGCGGCAGGGTGACAAACGCGAGCAGGAAGGAGGCGACCGCCGGGAAGATGACCCCGAGCAGGGCGACGATCCAGATGACAGAGCCGAAGGCGATGACCGAAACGTAGATCTGCCGATTCTCGGGCACTTTCCCGAACAGCATCGAGGTCGCCCAGCCGAAGGCAGTGTTGAGGATTTTGCCAGCGGACCGGAAGATCATGCCGATCAGCGCCTGGATCGCGACCATGGAAGCGCTCTCCCTTCGGCGGAGATGGTACGTCTCCAACTGCAACCCGGGTGCCACTGGGCCGAAGGCGTTCGGGGGAACGAGCAGGGGTTGAGGCAGGCGGTGCGGCGAGGCCAGGCGAAAACAGCGGCGCCCAGCCTCGCATGAGATGTCAGCGCTTCAGGCCGGAGCCGACGCGGCCTTCGACGATGTCTTTGAAGCGTTGCAGGTCTTCCTGCAGCATCGCGCTCGGGTTCTGGAGGACACGCGACGCCGCCTCGCCCACGGTGCCCGCGGGCGTGTCGTACCACTGCATGACGACGTGAACGACCGTGTCGTTGTCTAGCTGCTGGAATGTCACCGCGCCGGAGGTCTCGATGGTCCCGCCAACCGAGTTCCAGCCGATGGCGCGGCCCGGCTCGTCCTGGGTCAGCTTGGCATCGAACTCTACCGGGACGCCCAGCGGTCCGGCGATTTTCCAGTGCGACATGCGGCCTTCTGGATCCAGCAGCCGCACCTCTTCCACGTTCTTCATGAACTTCGGAAAGTTCTCGAAGTTCCTCCAGTACTGGTACACCTTCTTGGCCGGGGCCTTCACCCTGATCGATTGCTCCACTCGCTGCATCGCTGCACACTCCTCCGCGAGAGCAGGCTCTCGACCGCTGAGGCATGCAAGAGTCATACCCCCTTCCGCCCTCCCCAAAGGTACCCGGCCGGGTACGGCGCTGAGCGGCCAGGAATGGCATGGCACTTGCCCTGCCCTGCTGAACGCCGGGCACTGTCCAGGAGAGGAGCCGTCGATGCCAGAGGGCACGCAGTCAGGCCAGCCGCTTCAGCCGCCGCAGCACCAGGAGCGCCAGCCGGGGCTGGAATCGCAGATGACCCCGCGCCCGCGTGAACAGGACCCGTCGTACCGGGGCAGCGGGAAGCTGCGGGGGAAAGTCGCGCTCATCACTGGCGGCGATAGCGGGATCGGACGCGCGGTGGCGATCGCCTTCGCCCGCGAGGGCGCCGACTCCGCAGTGGTCTACCTCAACGAGCACGAGGATGCTCAGGAGACGCGGCGGCTGGTCGAGCAGGAAGATCGCCGCTGCATCCTGATCGTCGGCGACGTCGGCGACGAGCGCTTCTGTCAGCAGGCAGTCCAGCGGACGGTGGAGGAGTTGGGCCGGCTGGATATCCTGGTCAACAACGCCGGCGAGCAGCATCCGCAGCCCAGCCTGGAGCAGATTCGCGCCGAGCAGCTCGAGCGTACCTTCCGGACGAACATCTTTTCGATGTTCTTCTTGACCAAGGCAGCGCTGCCGCACCTCAAGCCCGGCAGCGCAATTGTGAACACCACCTCGGTCACCGCTTACAAGGGCAACCCCGAGCTGCTCGACTACTCGGCCAGCAAGGGCGCGATCGTGGCGTTCACGCGCTCGCTGGCGCTGTCGCTGGCCGAGCGCGGGATCCGGGTGAACGCGGTAGCGCCCGGGCCGATCTGGACCCCGCTGATCCCATCTACGTTCACGCCCGAGCACGTCGAGAAGTTCGGTGGCAACGTCCCGCTCAAGCGCGCCGGCCAGCCGGAGGAGGTGGCGCCCAGCTATGTCTTCCTGGCCTCGGACGACGCATCGTACATGACAGGCCAGGTGCTCCATCCCAACGGCGGCACCATCGTCAACGGATAGCGGCCAGGCTGATCCACGGGGAGCATGCGCAGCGGGAGGGGATATGCTCTGGGCGTCCCCATGCCGTGTCCTCTGTTCAAGCTGGTGGAACTGGCCGCCACGGAGACCAGTCCCGCGCCTCAGGCGGCGGAGGACGGACGCCTGATCTGGCTCTGGTCGGATGCTGCCTCGGCCTCGCGCGCCAGCCGCCCGCGTAGCAGTTCCAGTACTCGGGCCTCGTCGCCGCTCAGCGCCCCTGCCTGCTCGGCTGCGACCTCGTTCACCCGGTTGCGCAGCGAGGCGAGCAGCGTTCCATCCAGGTAGGATTCGATCACCCCCGGGTGGACGTAGCACTTGCGGCAGACGGCAGGCGTGTTGCCAAGGCGCGCGGCGACGATCTCGATAGCGCGGACGACCTGGCGTCTGGCCTGCGTCTGGGACTCGAACGCGCCCACCGCGACGAAGGCGAGCGCCGTGAGCACCGTGCCAGCCCAGGTTCGGAAATCCTTGGCGGTGAAATCCTGCCCGCTGATCGCGCGCAGGTAGGCGTTCACGTCGTCCGACTGGATGCTGTGACGCTCGCCGGACTCGTCCACGTACTGGAACAGCTCTTGGCCCGGCAGCTCCTGCAGGTGGCGGATGACCCGGGCCAGCCGCCGGTCGCGCACTCCTACCCGATGCAGCTTGCCCCCCTTGCCACGGAAGTGGAACTCCAGCTTCGCCCCGTTCACCTCGACGTGGCGGTTGCGCAGCGTCGTCAAGCCGTAGGAGCGGTTCTGGCGCGCGTATTCCTCGTTGCCCACTCGGATGAGGGTCGATTCCAGCAGCCGGACCACCACCGCGAGCACCTTCTCCCGGGGGAGTCCCGGCCGCGCCAGGTCCTCCTCCACCTGCTGCCGGATGCGCGGCAGCGCCTCGGCGAAGGCCATGACCCGCTCGTACTTCGCCTCGTCGCGCACTTCGCGCCAGCGCGGATGGTAGCGATACTGCTTCCGCCCCCGAGCATCCCGCCCGGTCGCCTGGACGTGTCCTTTCGGGGATGGGCAGATCCAGACGTCAGTCCAGGCGGGAGGGATCGCCAGCGATCGGATGCGCCGCAACGTCTGCTCATCCTCGATCTGCTCCCCAGTGGGAGCGATGTACTCGAACTGCTCGCCCACCCGGCGTCGGCGGATACCGGGCGCTGTATCTGAGACGTAGCGGAGTCCGGCTTCCCGCGCGATCGCGGCCGGATCCGCGGGCTGGTCCTCGGGCTCGAGAGCTCGCGCCGGCAGCGCGCTCATCGCCCGCTTTCCTCGTTCGAAACGCGCCGAGCCTGCCGCCACACCGAGCGCCTCCCTGCCTTGTCGTGATTCGGGCAGCGCCGACGCAAGCGGCGTGCCGCCGCGGTATAGCCTGTGCACTGCGTCTCGATCGGGACAGGGGGCGGCGTCATCCGTGAAGCGGCGCTGCCTGAGCACCAGGAGGACTGGCCGATGCCGAAACGGATTCCGCGCGACGCAAAGGACTTTGCCGCGAAACGAACGATGAACCCACCTGGCAAGACACAGAAGACGCAGGTACCGGGGATCGAGACGGTCGAACGGCAGCCCGGCCAGTACACGGGCCGGGGAACGCCGCCCATCGAGAAGAAATAGCTACAAAGCCACGTGGCGCCGCTCGCCACGTGCTGCCTCTCAGCGCTCAGAGCCGCTTACGGGCGAAGGCAGCCGTCCCGTGCTACTCCAGGTACTCTCGGAACTGGTGCCGGAACGGCACTGCGGCGCGCAGCTTCCGCATCGCTTCGCCTTCGAGTTGGCGCACGCGTTCGCGGCTGATCCCCAGCTCTTCGCCCACCTCGCCCAGCGTCCGCTCCTGCCCACCACGGTCCAGGCCGAAGCGAAGCCGGAGAATCTGCACCTCGCGCGGCGACAGATGTCGCCGCAGCGCTTCGTCCAGTGCCTCGGAGAGCACGCCCTCTTCCGCCTCCTCGGCCGGGGCGCGCGAGGCGGCATCGGCGATCAGGTCCGCGAGCGTCGACTCCTGCTCCTCCCCGATCGGGGTTTCGAGCGAGATGGGCACCTTGGCGGCGCGGAACGCCTCGCGGACCTTCTCCGGATCGATACCCATTCGCTCCCCAATCTCGGCCGGGGTTGGCGCCCGGCCCAGCTCGTACTGGAGCTCGCGCGCAGTGTTGTAGAGCTTGGTCAACTGCTCAATGATGTGGACAGGCAGGCGAATCGTCCGGCTCTGCTCGGCCACCGCGCGGCCAATCGCCTGGCGGATCCACCAGTAGGCATAGGTCGAGAAGCGGAATCCCCGGCGCCAGTCGTACTTGTCCACCCCGCGCTGGAGGCCAATGTTGCCCTCTTGAACGAGGTCCAGGAAGGACAGGCCGCGCCCCATATACTTCTTGGCCACGGAGACGACCAGCCGCAGGTTCGCCTCGATCATCCGCTGTCGGGCCGCTTCACCGCGTCGGACTGTCTCCTCAAGCTCCTTGCGCTCCTCGTCGCTGAGCCCGCCTCTGGCCAGCCGCTTCTTTGCGGCGCGCCCGGCCTCGATCTGCTTCGCCAGCTCGACTTCCTCCTCCGCAGTCAGCAGCGGGGTCTGGCTGATCTCGCGCAGATACAGCGTCGCCGGGTCGCTCGGGCCGAACTCCTCGGCCGGCGCGGCCGCCTCGCGCACGGGACGGAAGGCCTCCGTCCCCTCTTCCGCGAGCGTTTCGATGTCCTCCCAGGGATCGCCCTCTTCGTCCACGAGCTGGATCCCTGCGTCCTCCACCAGTCGCTCCGCCTCGCTCACATCAATCGGCGAGCCGGACGCCAGCGCCAGCAACTCTTCTAACGTAATCGAGCCTCGTTCCGCTGCCTGCTCGAGCGCAGCGCGTTGTTCTTCAGTTCGCTGTACAGACTCCATCATGGCCTCTCCTCAGGCAGCGTTTCCGCACAATCGGTGCCGAAACACGTCATTACTCACTCGGGTGTTCGCTCATGGCCCCGCCTCGACACGCGCCGGTTGCTGCTGCAGTACCTGCTCCAGCTCAGGGTACTCCACCAGCAGCGACGGCGGTAGTGGCGCGGTGATCGGCTGGCCCAGCGCCTGGCGTAGCCCCAGCGCGTTGACGACCGCCTTGGCACGATAGTGATTGTTGTAGAACGCGTACGTGTCCAGCGCGCGCTGCGCGACGTCCCTCACCTCGTCGGCCAGCTCGCGCTGCTCAGCGGCGGAATACAAATAGTTGTACCGATCCTCCGCTGCCTCGTGATGCCACCATTGCTCGTAGTTCCGGCCGTGGAACCGGAAGTAGCCCAGCCGTGAGGTGAGCGGCACCTCGCCGATCGAGGTGCGGAACTTTGGCTCGTCGATGATCACCCAGGCTACCCCCTCCTCCTGGAAGAGCGAGCGGACCGCCGGGGCGACGCTTGAGTCGTCGGTCCAGCCGCGATGGCGCAGCTCGACCGCCAGGTCGAAACCCTCGCGCCGCAGCCGCCGGACGAGATCGGTTAGCTCGTCCAGAGCGCCCGGATCCGGCTTGAAGCTGGGCGGGAACTGTGCCAGCAGCGGCCCGAGCTTGCCGGCTTCCGCCAGCGGGGCAACGCCGCGCAGGAACTGCTGAAAGTCCTCCTCCTGCACTGTCGCTGCCTCGCCGGTCGACTCGGCAAACATCTTGGGATGGGTGAACTTCTGCCACAGCTTCGCGGTAAAGCGGAAGTCCGGCGGCGCTTTCCGCGCCCAGGCTCGCGCCACCGCGGGATTCGGCGGACGGTAGAAGGAGCTATTGATCTCGACGGCGTTGAAATACCTGGCGTAGAAGGGGAGCTTGTCCCGGTCTGGCAGCCGCTCGGGGTAGAAGACACCGTCCCAGCGGCCGGCGCCACTGGGATAGCTCCAGCCGGCCGTACCGACGTAGATTGCCATCGCTCACCTCCACCCGGCATGGGGTTGGCTCCGCTGCCGGGCTCGCCTCTCTCAGCGTAGCAGGAATTGCGCCGCTGGCGGTGTTGTATGACGGTCACCACTGAACAGCGTGCAGAGGCACAGCGCTTGCGCCAGAGCACTGGGGGTTTGCGCAGGCGGCGGTCCAACCGTTGCGCGCCCCACAGGAGGATGGCGCATGGACGCTCAGGAAGGCCGCTCGCTTCTGCCTCCGTCGAAGCGCAACCAGGATCCAGCGCGACAGGCAGCGATCGACGCGCTCACCGCGCAGCCGGCGCGGCCCCTAACCCGTGAAGAAGAAGAGGCGGCCGAGACCGATCCGGGACGTCGGGAGCGCACGTGCGCTCCCCAGTCGGCCCGGGTACCGAAACCGCCAGCGCCTGGCGACCGCGAGGTCCTCGAGGGCCGGCGCGGCCGGGCGGACGCGGAGCGGCTGGGACTCAGCCGCTCCGACGAGCGGGCGCGAGGCCTGGAGCCAGAGACACCGGCCTGAGTCGACGGCTCGGCAGCGTGGCCTCTGGCCGCCCGGGCGGCGTGGCCGGACGCCGTCAGGCGCGCTCGGGCGTCCAGGAAGGCGGGTCGCTGGCCGGGAACGACTGGTCCGACTGCTCCGATACCAGGTCCCCCTGACGCGGCCGCTCCGGCTCTTGGGTCTGGCCATCATAGGCGCCCGTGACCTCCGGTCGCCGCGTCTGCCCTTGGCCGGTGACCTTGATCTGGCGTGGCGCCGCGCGCTCCACCTTCGGCAGCGTGAGGGTCAGGATACCGTTCTCCGAGCGCGCCTCGGCACGGTCGGCGTCCACCGCGGCCGGCAGGCTCACCGAGCGCTGAAACCGGGCGGCGCGGCGCTCCCGCACAATCCAACTCTGCCCCGGCTGCTCTTCCTCCGACTTCGTCTCACCGCTGATTGTCAGGACGTTGTTGTGCACCGTGATGTCCACATCCTCCGGCCTGACCCCCGGGAGCGAGGCGCGAACGATATACTGGTTCCCCGTATCCGCGATATCTAGTGGCAGAAAGCTCAGCCCGGCAGCGGCCAGTGTTCCGCCAACGCGGATAAAGTTCTCCTGGAACAGGCGCTCCATCGCGTCCCGCAACGTCCAGACCTCCCGTAGCGGGTCCCATCGTTCCATCGACATGCTCGCTTACCTCCAGCCGCCGCGATCCCCTCGTCACGCGGACGGGGTGTGCAGCGGTGCTTGCTCGCGCTACCATGCATTGCCTGAGTTGCATTGCCCGAGTACGGGAGCACGTAGCAGGGGACGTGCCATCCCCGGGAATCAGCGCAGCAGCGCAGGGGAGAGCGAGGAGAGAGCCGGGAGCAAGCGATGACGGCCGACACGCAGCCTCTCCCCGCGGCTCCGCCGGTCTTCCGACACGTGGCGATCGTCGGCGCGGGCCTGATGGGCCGCGGGATCGGGATCGAGTACGCGCTGGGCGGTAGTGAGGTCGCCCTCCTCGCTTCGAGCGCGGCCTCATCGGCGCGGGCGCTGGAGCGGGCAGCCGAGGAGCTCCACTGGCTCGTCCAAGCGGGAGCCGTTCCCGCCACGGTTATGGAAGGGGCGCGGGGGCGACTGCGCGCGGCCCGCGACCTCCAGGACGCCGCCGCGGAGGCGGAGCTCGTGGTGGAGTCGATCCCCGAACAGGTCGAGCTGAAGCAAGAGGTGTTCGAGGCGCTCGATCAGATGACCCGGCCCAGCACCGTGCTCGCCTCGAACACCTCGGGCATTCCCATTACCGCTCTCGCAGCGCGCGCACGCCATCCCGAGCGCATCCTGGGCACCCACTACTGGAACCCACCACACCTGATGCCACTGGTCGAGCTGGTCCGTGGCGAGCGCACGAGCGAAGAGACGCTGCAACGGGTAGAGCAGGCGCTGCGACAACTGGGCAAACGGACCATCCGCGTCCGGCGCGAGGTGCCCGGCTTTATCTGGAATCGGTTACAGATGGCGCTGCTGCGGGAGGCGCTCTGGCTCGTCGAGAACGGGGTGGCCACCCCGGAGGAGATCGACCTGTCGGTCCGGATGGGGCTGGGCCGGCGCTACTCCGGGATCGGGCTGTTCGAGGCGGTGGACCTGGGCGGGCTAGCGAGCTGGCACAGCGTTGCGAGCCGCCTCTTTCCGGAACTGAGCACCGTGACTGCGCCCGGCCCGTTCCTGACCGGGCTGCACCAGGCCGGCCGCCTTGGCGTCGAGGCGGGCGCCGGCGTCTACGATTGGCCGGCCAGCCGCGCGCAGGAGGTGCGCGCCCGGCGCACCGCCCACCTGCTCGAGTGGCTCCGGCGCGACCGGGCCGCGGCCGACGCCGAGGGCGGGAGCGACGCCTGAATGAGCGACGCTGCTGGTCCGGATTGGTATGATCGAGTCGGGGCCGCGACGTCCTCTATAGACATCCTCTATAGGGGCGTCCCGGGCCCCAGATGAGGAGGGGAAGCGATGGCGAAAGCAGCACTGGTCGTCGTCGATATGCAGAACGACTTCCTGGCAGGTGGAGCGCTGCCAGTGCCGGGCGGCGACGACGTGGTCGAGACCCTGAACCGCTATATCGAACGCTTCCAGCAGGCGGGGCTGCCGATTATCGCCACCCGCGACTGGCACCCCCGGCGCACTACCCATTTCCAGGAGTTTGGCGGCACCTGGCCGGTCCACTGCGTCCAGGGCACGCCGGGCGCGGAGTTCCACAAGGACCTGCGCCTGCCGCCGTCGACCATCATCATCTCCAAAGGCATGGGCGAGAACGAGGACGCCTACTCGGGCTTCCAGGGCCGCGACGAGGCGGGGCGGCCGATGGCAGAGGTGTTGCGAGCCCTCGGAGTGGAGCACCTGTACGTCGGGGGCATCGCCACCGATTACTGCGCCCGGGCGACGGCGCTCGGCGGGCTCGGGGAAGGGTTCCGGGTGACCATCCTGATCGACACGATGCGCGGGATCAACCTGAAACCGGGCGACATCGAGCAGGCGATCGCCGACATGGTCCGAGCCGGGGCATCGGTCACCACCCTGGAGCGGCTCGACCTTTCCGCTGAGGTCGAAGGCGCGCAGGCGGCATCGGCGGTCTGACCGCCGACAGCGATCCGAGCACAGCACCGGACGGCGGGGAGCCCGCGCCCCGCCGTCCGGTAGCTCGTTGTTCCTCCTGAGTGGTCAGGCCTGGGCGCCCTCCAGCGCCTGGGCGCCGCGGCGGCTGAGCGCCAGGTACACCCCCGCCGCGACGACGAAGCCGACGAGGAAGCTAAGGTCGCCGAGCTGCGGGGCGAGATCCACCACCGGGCCGTGCCAGAGCGCCTGGTTCCAGAACGGAACCGAGACCACGATCCCGACCAGCATCGCGATCAGCCCGCTGCTCGGGTTCCGGTTACGGTCGAAGAACTCAGAGAGACGGTAGTGACCGTGGCGCACCCAGAAGTAATCGGCCAGGACGACACCCAGCCAGGGGGTGATCCAGTAGCCGATTAGCAGCAGGAAGTTCTCGTACGCCTGAGGCGCGTTGGCCGCGCCGAACAGCGAGAGCAGAAAGCCGATCACGCAGATCAGCGCCGCAACGACCGCGCGCTGCATGTTCGTCCCGCCGAAGCGAATCCCGGCGGTGAGGAACGACAGCGCGCTGGTGTAGATATTTAGCACGTTGGCACTGATCGATCCGACGGCGATCGCCAGCAGCGCCAGGGTGCCGAGCGCCGGCGGGAGCACCTTGACCAGGTGATCGGTGGGACTGTCGGCCGGGGTGCAGGTCGCGCACTGCACGGTCGCCAGCGCCGCGCCCCCGATCTCGAGCACCGCGCACGGGATGAACGCCCCCAGCATCGCCGCCCAGAACACCGCCCGGGGGCTGGTCTCCCGCGGTAGATAGCGTGAGTAATCCATCGCGTACGGCGACCAGCTTCCCACATAGGAGGCGGCGACGAACAGCGCGATGATGAACGTGCCGAGCGGGCCACCGAACGCCAGCGGCGCCTTCGGGTTGAAGCCGACGCTCGGGTTCGACTGGGCGAGCAGCAGCAGCGTGATGGCCCCGAAGATGATCGCCAGGAAGGGGAAAACGCTCGCCTCGAAGCGGTGGACGAAGTTATGGCCGATGAAGGCGACGATCCCCTGGACCGCGACGACGATCACGAGTGACACCGGGAAGGCAAGCCCTGTCAACGAGCTGAGGGCGAAGCTGGCGGCGACACTATTGACCGCGAACCAGCCGAAGCCCGCGGTGATCGCGTTCAGCGCTGCGGGTACCACGTTGCCAGCGTAGCCAAAGGCGCCCCGCGACTGCACCATCTGCGGGACGCCGAACTTCGGCCCCCAGGGTGACATCACCGCGATCGCCGCCGAGCCGAGGGCGGAGCCGAGCACCACCGCCACCACCGCCGGCCAGAAGCCGGAGCCGAAGATGGCGACCGCCAGGTAGCCGATGAAGATAATGGGGAAGCCGAGGTTGGGGGAAAACCAGGTCCAGAACAGCTTGTACGGACTACCGTGCCGCTCGGCCTCGGGGATGTAGCCGATGCCGCCCGGCTCGACCGCCATCACGCGGTCGCCATACTCACCCTCACGGATCTCGACCCCACGCTCCGCCTCGTCAGGTCCGGGGGCTGCCCTCGCTGTCATGCTTGGCGCTCCTTTCTGGTTGGCACGCACCGACCGCCAGACCGAGCAGGGAGACCACGCTGGGGGCAGAGGGGTTACGAGTGGAGAGAGGTGGCCCGAGGGCTTGATCTCACGCACCCGCGCTTGCTGCCCGTCGCGGTGAGCCTTCACCCTGGCCGCATTGTCTGCCATTCTGCGTAGGGGGTCAATACCCCCGGGAACGATTGGGGCACCTGGTCCACACCGCGAGCGCTACTGCTCAGCCGCTGTGGGCCTTGCCGGGGGAGAGATCAGCCCCAAAGACGATTCGGCACCAGTACGCGGCCATGCGGCGCATACCTGGGCTCGGCCCGCGGGGCCGCTTGGGCCAGCGCGGCCCCGCGGACGACCGCTAGTAGCCGCCGGAGCTGCTCTTCTGCTGCGGCGTCGGGCTAGGCGTGGGCGAGGGACCGACGACTGTGGGAGTGCTCGGCGCGCCCGTTGTCCCCGGTGCCGGCAGCGGCTGCTGGAGCGCCGGCCCCTTGGTTCCCATCAGTTGCCCCCGCACCGCGCCACCCGGAAAGGCGGCGGTGTGGACGTTGACGTAGTACTGGCTGGGCGTGCTCAGGATGTCGTGGATGAGCCTATCATCCACCCCATCCAGGCAGCCGGTGGAAAAGCCGTTGGTCGGCGGGGTCAGGGCGATCACGATCGGCCCGGCGGTCCCCACCGCCCCGTGATGGATGTGGGCGGCAGTCGCCGGCCCGATCCCGGACACGCTCAGGTTGAAGCAAACCCGCTGCCGCTTCTCCAGGAACAGCAGGAGCGCGCTGCCACGGCCATTCGGGTCACCGGGGGGCGTCTCCACCGCCCCGCTCAGTGGCACGATCATGGTCTGCCCTTCCCCCCGTTCGTTGTCGGCTGCGGCGCCGCCGGGCAGCAGGGCGAGCGCCAGAGCCAGCGCCGGGAGCGCGAGCGCCCTGGTGAACAGGAGCGGTGCACGCATGGCTCGATTCTCCTCCTCGATCCTCCTCGTTGAACATGGTGTGCGTACCATTTCGCTCATCCGTCGTTGCCGAGGCTGCGATTCACGTCATAGGCCTCCCTACCATACAGAGTGCAGAGCGTCCTGGCGCGGCCGGGTCGGGCAGCCACCAGCGGGCTCAGTAGCCACCGCCGCCGTAGTTGCTCTTCTTCTTCGGCGTCGGGGTCGCCGTCGGCCGCGGTGGAGTCGGGGTTGGCGGGGCGGGGGTCGCGGTCGCGGGGACGGCGGTCGTGGACGGGGTTAGCGGCGGCGTGGGCGTGAAGGTCGGGGTCGGCTCCGCCGCCTCCCAGTCGAAGCGCTCGCTGTTCGGTCGGGATTGCAGTCCGTAGGGGCCATTGATCCAGGTGGTCGCCCCATCGGTGAAGGCGGTCCAGTTGTCCGCCTTGCGCCAAACCAGCAGCCCATGAGTCGTCTGTTGCAGTGCGTCACCGTTGTCGGGGTTGTGGGTCTCGTCGGCGGTGCAGTCGCCCACGATGTCCGGGATCAGGTCGTGCAGCGTCTGGAACCCCAGGACGAACGTGCACGGCCGGGCGCTGGCCGAGGGGTTGCTGATCGTCGCCGTGGCCGCCGCGGCGGGTTGGGCGGGGGTCACCACGATCGTCCCGAACATCCCCACGCCCGGCGCGCCGTGGAGCTGGCAGTGGTAGCTGAACGTGCCCGGGGTGCGGAACGTCACCTGGAAGGTCTGGCCGGGAGCCAGCAGCCCGGAGTCGAACTGCCCGGTATCCGCCGTGACGGTATGTGGGTTGTGCCCGCTATTGGTCCAGACGATCGTGGTGCCGGCCGGCACAGTGAGCGTTGGCGGCTGGAACAGGTTGTCCCGGGCCTGGATGGCGGCGTTGTCCTGGGTTGGGGCAGCGCCGATCCCGACCGGGATCAGGAATACGACGAGGGCGACCAGGATGGTGACAGGCAGGAACCGAGGCATAGCGTCCTCCGTGGTGCGCCGTTCCGCGCGCCGCATGGATTGGGTATCCACGGGTGGTGGGCCGAGTGGCCGCTAGAGGACGCGCTGTTCTGGGGGTGCCGGGGCGCTCGCCCGCGCCGCGGGTGCGCCCATCCTGGTGCCGCCCACCTGGATGGCGTCCTGTCCGGATCAGCACACTGCCCACCAGGGCCTCACGCAGCAGGTGCTCGCCGTCCGCGAGGCGCGCTGTATGACTCCCTCCTCCCGCCCTGCGAGCGCAGGCGGAGCCCGATCCGAGCGGAGCCAGCCATCTACTTTCACTACGAATGGGATCATGGGCCGGTTTCGTCGCCCGGACAACGCGCTTGGTTCGCTGCGCCACTGGATTGGAGCTAGGCGCTGGCAACCGACAGGCGCCGGCAGCCCTGTCCGACGGATCCTCGCCCTCAGCCCTTTGTTAGGACCTCATCCCGAGACCAGCAGGAGTGCCCGTGCCTCGCCTCTCCGCCTCCAGATCGGGGCGGAGGCCGCGGCGTGGCTGGCTACTGCGCCGTTCAGAGGTCCATCAGCGCCTTGCGCTGCGCTCCGTCGATCGGGATGAGCGCGCCGGTGATGTAGGTATTCCAGTCAGAGGCGAGGAAGACCACCAGGCGCGCAACCTCCTCCGGGGTGCAGATCCGGCCCAGCGGCAAGCTCCGCAGCACCAGCTCATGCGCCTGCTGCTGGGTGATGCCCTTGTCGCGCGCCATCGCCTTCTCCAGGCCATCCCAGCGGCTGGTGAGCACCGGGCCCGGGTTCACCGCGTTGATCAGAATGTTGTCCTTGCCATACTGCTCAGCGAGCGCCTGGGTCAGATTGTGGCCGGCGGCGTTGGCGGCACCGGGCGCGACCTCCCAGTACGCGGGCTTGTTCCCGTCGTTCCCAATGACGTTGACGATGCGCCCGCCTCCCTGTGCGGCCATGATCGGCGCCACCTCCCGGATCGTCCGCACATAGCCGAGGAACTTGAGATTGAGCGCCTCCAGCCAGGCTTCGTCCGAGATGTTCGCGATCAGCCCGCCCGGCGCCGCTCCGGCGACGTTCACCAGGACGTCGATGCGCCCGAAGCGCTCCCGCGCCATCTGGACGAAGCGCGCGACGTCCTCACGCCGGGTCATGTCGGCCGGGACGGCCAGCACCTGTGCCCCGGTCTCGCCGCGGATACGCTCTGCCGCCTGCTCCAGCCGCTCCCGGTTGCGCGCGGCGATCACCACCCGCGCCCCGTACTCCGCGAACAGCCTGGCGCAGGCATAGCCGATCCCCATACTCCCGCCGCTGAGTATCGCCACTCGGTCCTTCAGGCCCAGGTCCATGCTCGGACATCCCCTTTCACGAGGCGCGCTCCCACGGCCACCATTGTCTGGCGGCGCCCAGGCGACGTCAACCGGCGGAGCGCCGGGCACGCTCGGTTCGGACGCGCAGCCGACGCGCCTGGCCGGCCGCTCCGGCATTAGCTCCAGCAGGGCGGTGCGGGCGTCTCCGCTACAGCATGGCGGCGACGCGCGCCTGGCCGCCGTTGCCGCCATGCACCTTGTGCGGGAGGGCAATCAGCGTAAAGTCCTGCTGCCCGATCTGGTCCAGATTGACCAGGTTCTCAATCAGCGGAATGCCCGCGCCCAGCAGCACCAGGTGGCAGGGATACGGCTCCCCCGGGTCCACCGCGAAGTCGAGCCCGAGCGCAGAGATGCGCTGCCGCGCGAGCCACTCGGCAGCGGCTGGATCCAGGTACGGGTGCTCGGCATAGAGATTCGGCTGGTTCCAGGCGCGGGCCGCCCAGCCGGAGAACAGGACCGGGATCGTGCCCTCCAGCGAACGGCCGGCGAGCCCACTGGCCTCTAGGTCCGCCACCGTGACGGGCTGGCGGGACCGCGCCCGGGGGCGCAGGTCGCACAGTACCGCGGGGCGGATCAGCCGATCCAGGGGCACCTGATCGATCGTCGCGCCCTCGCGATGGAAGTGGTAGGGGGCGTCGACGTGAGTTCCGGTGTGGATGCTGAAGAAGAGGAGTGAGTTCGAGCGGGCGTGAACCTCGTGCAGGTGCCAGGGCGCAATCGTCGCCCGGGGATGGCCGGGCACCGGGGTGATCTCCGACGAGAACGTCAGAGTCAGATCGATGATCCGGCGATCCATCAGCCCGCTGTCTGCTATGTGTGGTTCTGCCATTGGGCGCACCTCGGAGATGCTTCGCTCTTGTCGGGTTCGAGCGATGAACCCCATCTTTGACGCCTCTGCCCCATCTGTCTGTTCCAGGCGCTAACGGACCCGGCGCGATATCGATGTTTGGGTGGCCAGGTTCTTCACGAACGCACGCGGCTGTGCAACAATAACTGCCACCATGGATGCCTCTCGATCTGTGGCGTCTCATGCAGACCGACGCAGTCCACGAAACTCCGGGCCGTCCACGTCTGATCAGGCCCTATTCATGCGTCTGGTTGCGCGCGATCCTACTGCGCCCTCGGATCTGGCCGTCCTTTACCTGGGTGGGCTGATCCAGGCACTCCGCCGCCTGTTCCCTCGCACGGACGTGGACCTGCTGGAAGGCATCGCTGACGAGGTGATCTTCTCTGTCGCCCAGGCGCCGCAGCAGTATCTGCCTGAGCGAGGCAATCTTGCCACATACCTGCGGCTGGCGGCGCGTCGCGACGTGCTCAATGCACTGGCCCGGGAGCGGCGCCGGGCTCGTTGGCAGATCCCGCTGCGGGATGTCGAACTCCTCCAGCGGGCAGGGAATACCTCCCAGGAGGCGGATCCGGCCGAGCTGGTGAGCGACAGGCTAGCGGACGCCGCCAGCCTGATAGCCCAGGTGCATGCGCGCTTTAGCAGCTCGGAATGGGAGATCGTGCAGCTCATCCTGGATGGCGAACGGCGAACGGAGCGCTTCGCCGCGCTGCTCGGTCTGGCCGACCGGCCGCGGGAGGAGCAGGCGCGGGAAGTGAAGCGGGTGAAGGATCGGCTGCTCAGGCGCCTGCGCCGGCTCGCCCCCCTGGTGCAGCGCGATGACTGATCCCAAATGGCTGGCCCGGGCTGCCCGGCGCGCCGCCGACCGGCCCTTCTTTCTCGCGTCCGCTCTGTTCGCCTACGCTCGAGCGGAAGGGCTGGACGAGCCGGCGCTGGCGGCGCGGCTGGGCTGTGCCGTTGAGAGCCTGCCCGCTATCCTGCTCTGTCGCCGTCCCACCGGCGACACGTTCCGCCAGGACGTCGAGCAGATTGCCGCCCGCTTCGCGCTCGATTCAGCGCGGCTGGCCGAGCTGCTGCGGCTGGCCGAGGCGCTGGAAGCGCTTGGAACGGCCGTTGAGCCCGCCCCGACGCTCCTGGCAGCAGCGCGCGACGAGGAGGAGGCCGAGGAGTGAGCGCGCTGTGGGCACAGGAGGCAGCCGAGCGATTCTGGATCGCCGCCGGTGGTCCGCCGCCCTTTCCCCGCGACCTGCGAGAGGCGATCCCGCTCGCGCTGCCCCTGGCGGTGGTCGAGCTGCCCGACCTGTGTCTAGCGGCGGTGGACCAGTGGCTCGGAGCACGCGGCGTGTCCCTGCCGCTCGGGGCGCCGGATCGCGCCCTGCGCGCGGCGCTGCTGGCCCGCGGGGCGGCGGGCCTGGTGTTCGTCCACGCCGGCGACACTGCCGACGAGCGCCGCTTCAGCCTGGCTCACGAGGTCGCGCATTACCTGATCGAGTACGCCCTGCCCCACGCTCGGGCCAGCAAGCGGCTGGGAGCCGAGGCGGCGCAGGCGCTGGCGGCGGGAGCGGCCGCCCCGCTGGCGCTGCGGATCGACGCCGCGCTGGCCGGTCTTCCACCGCGGCTCCACCTGCACCTGCTCGAACGTGACGGGACAGGGCGCAGCCGCGTGGCGGCGGCGGAACGCCAGGCGGACCTGCTCGCGCTGGAGCTCCTCGCGCCGGTCGAATCCGTGCGCGCCCGATTCCCGGCCGGCAGCGGGCGCGCCGCGGTCGAGTCCGCGCTGCGGCAGGCCTATGGGCTACCCGCCAGGCTGGCGCGCGACTACGCCCAGCGGCTCGAGCCCCAGGATCCGCGTGATACCCTGGCGCACTCCCTGCGCCAGGCGCTCCACCGCCCACCCGGAGGCGACGATGGCTAGCGTTCCCGAATCGCCTCAGCCCGCGCCCAATACACCTGTCGAACTTTCGGCGGCTGGCGCGGAACAGATACCGATGACCGCGCCCTCTTCGCTCGCGAGCCGCTCCACCGCGCCCGATCCGTTCCGCGAGGCGTTTGGGGAACCGCTCGGCAGGGTGCTGGATCTGGCGTCATGGCGCACCGGCGAGGACCTGGACCAGATGTACGAGCGGATCGCGGCCGAGGTGGAGGCGGCGGTGCGGCAGGAAGGGCGGATCCGCGCCCCGCTTCGCGGCCGGATCTTCCCCCGGCTCCGCAGCCGCCGGGGCGCACCCAAGGGGGCCGGGGTGTACCGGGTGACCGTGGATGATCTGAAGCGGGTTCATCGCGGGCTGCTGTTCACCGGCGCGGTCGAGGCCTGCGACGCCACCCAGGCGACGCACGACACTCTGCCGCTGACCGTGACGCAGATCGGGGTCGCGCTGGTGGCGTACAACGGGCACCAGGGCACCTGGGTGCAGCGGTTGTTCCGCCGCGACCTGCGCGAGTCGCTCGGCGACCCGGCCGAAGAGGCGCTCGCGCTGCTGGAGCGACGCGAGGATCGCGGCGGCCTGAACCAGCCCAGCCAGCGGGACCAGCTCACCGAACTCGCCCGTCGGGCGATCATGACGTTCGCCGAGCGGGCCATCCTGCTGCGCTGCTCCACTGCCCTGTGGCGTCTGGGCCATGGCAGCCCGGCGCCGTATGAGCTGCTCACCGGCTCGGCCGGGACGCTCGACCTGATGATCGAGGCGACCCGGCTGCTGGAAGAGCTGATCTGTGGCCACCAGCGCTTCGTCTTTGTCCCCAGCGAGCCGAGCGGTCGGCCGCTGCTGACCATCGGCAACGCGCTGGAGCCGCTGGAGTACGCGATTGTCGAAACACTGCGCGACCGCATCTGGGAGATCGTCGAGCGCAGCGAGTATTACCTGCCGACCTCGAGCGACACCACGCTCGGCGGCCGGCGGCTGTCGCCGCGGGAATGGATTCAGCGCTTCCGCGACGAGATCGCCTCCCAGGTCGTGGTTGGGGTCTACCGGGCCAGCGAGCTGGCCCCGGCGCAGTTGTTCTACGCCCATGTGGACCACGCCCACGAGGCGGCGCTGATCGCCCTGGCCGACAGCGTCCTGCAGCCGCACCGTGGCTTCCCGATGCTGATCGACCTGGCCGATCACGTCTGTGCCGCCACCTTCGGGTCGGACAGCCTGGCCGGCCCGCTGCAGCTCGCCTACACCCGCGCCGGCGCGCCGCTGCGGTATCTCAGCGAGCGGATGACCCGCGCCCGATGAGCAACGGAGGAGACGCGATGGTGCATGACCCCAGCCCACTCGAGCACCACAAGCCTGAAGACCGCGCCGGCCAGGCCGTGGACCTGGACAGGGCGCTCCCGGTCCCGGTCGACGCCCTGCGCAGCCTGGACGAGCAGATCGCCGCGATTGGCGGGGCGCTGCCCCCGGATCCGCTGCGCGACAACGCCGTCGGCTTCACCATGTTCGACTCCCCGGCCAGCCAGGACAACTCCGTCACCGTGCTGCTGTCCGATACACGTATCGCCGACGCGCCCTCCCAGTCGCTGGTGCGCATCCACAGTAAGGACGGGCGCACCTACCTGGGCAGCGTGGTGGCTGGCCCGTTCGCCGAGCCGGACGGGCTGCGCGCCGACTCCACGGTGCTGGTGACCGTGGTCACCCGGGGCGGGATCTTCGTCCCGCCTTACCATGGGCGGGTGCAGGTGGAGATCCTGGGCGAGGAGCGCGATGGGGCGCTGGTGCCGCCGCGCTACCGGCCGCTGCCCAACAGCCCGGTCTACGTGCTCGACAGCCAGGAGACGACCACGGTGCTCCAGGCGGCCGGGGACATTCAGCTCGGCCAGGTGATCGGCCAGGAAGACGTCCTGGTCGGCATCCCCTCAGCGCGCAAGGACGTGCTCCCGCGTCACCTGGCGATCCTCGGCACCACCGGCGGCGGCAAGTCCACCACCGTCGCCCGCCTCGCCCAGCAGGCGCAGGCTGCCGGCTGCGCGGTGATCCTGCTGGACGTCGAGGGCGAATACACCTTCCTGCACCAGCCTACCGCCGACCCGCGCATGCTCGCTGCTCTGGAGCGGCGCGGGCTGGAGCCGGCCGGGGTGCCCAACGTCCGCCTGTACCACCTGGTCGGCCGCGACAGCGCCAACCCGGACCACCCCCGGCGCAGCGTGTTCTCCCTCCAGTTCGCCCGCCTGTCGCCCTACACGGTGATGGAGATCCTCGACCTGTCCGATCCGCAGCGCGAGCGCTTCATGCAAGCCTACGAGATCGCCAAGGTGCTGCTGCGCGACCTGGACATCTTCCCCGAGCGCAACCATCCCGAGCAGGAACGGCTGGCGCTGGAGATCGACGAGTTCGAGCGGGGCTACCCGCGCCTGGCGCTGCCGTTCCTGCTCGACGTTGTCGGCGCCTGCCACCGGGTGGCGGAGAAGGCGGACGCCGAGGCCATCAGCCCGAAGCATCCGGCGCTGAGCAACAATCGCGATCAGCTCGTGCAGCGGGTGAACCAGGCCAACATCTCCGGCAACCCCGTCTCCTGGCGCGCCCTGCTGGCCAAGCTCGCCGGCCTGAGGCGGCTGAACGTCTTCGACGTCGACAACGTCCAGCCGCTGAGCTACAAGCGGCTGCTCGTCCCGGGCCGCGTCAGCGTCATCGACCTGTCCGACTCCGGCTCGCCCGAGCTGAACAACCTGGTGATCGCCGACCTGCTGCGCGGGGTGCTCCAGGCCCAGGACGAGGCGTACCAGGAGTACGAAACGGCCAAGCGCGCTGGCCGGGAGGCAGCGCCGCCCGCGCGGACGCTCGTGGTGATCGAGGAGGCGCACGAGTTCCTGAGCGAGGAGCGCATCAGCCGGATGCCAGTCCTGTTCGAGCAGGTCGCCCGCATTGCCCGGCGGGGTCGGAAGCGCTGGCTGGGCCTGGTGTTCGTCACCCAGCTCCCGCAGCACCTGCCGCGGCAGCTCTTCGGGCTGGTCAACAGCTACATCCTGCACAAGATCGCCGACCCGCTCGTCGTCAGCACGTTGCAACGGACAGTGAGCGGGATCGACGAGGGGCTCTGGAAGCGACTGCCGGGCCTGGCGCCGGGACAGGCGATCGTCGCCTTCCCTCACCTCGCCCGGCCACTGCTACTCGCAATGGACCCCGCCCCAGCGCAGCTCCGCCTGGTGGACTGAGGTGGCCGAGGTTCACGAGTGGTGACGCGGAGGGGGCAAGGCAGATGGTGCGTGAGCTGAGCGTCGAACTGGAAGCGGTGACTCCGCTCTTCCTGGGTGGCGCCGACCCATCCCAACCCGAGGTCCGGGCCGCCTCGTTCCGTGGCGCGCTGCGCTTCTGGTGGCGGGCGCTGGCGGCGGAGCCGGATCTGGTGCGGCTGAAGAAGCGCGAGGCGGCGATCTTCGGCGACACCGAACGCGCCTCCAGCGTGCTCGTCGACGTCGAGCCGCTGGAGACTCGCAGAGTCATCGGCTGGGAGCAGGCGTTGAACCACGGTGCACGGCTCGACTTCCCGACGCGGCAGGGGCTCAACTACCTCGGCTTTCCATTCACGCAGAGGGGCGGCGCCCGCTCGTGCTTCCCTCCCGGCACGCGGCTACGACTCAGCTTACGACTGCGATCGCACGTGCAAGATGACATGCTATTGCGCCAGGCCATCGCAGCGCTGTGGCTGCTGCTCAATCTGGGAGGCTTAGGCACTCGATCGCGGCGTGGTCTCGGGGGCCTGAGAGTGATGGACGGCTGGCAAACGGAGAGCCTTCCTCCTGCGCAGCCACGTACGACGACACCGTCTGCTCTCGCCGGGCATCTGCAGGAGGGACTCCGCCAGTTACGGACTCTGATGCCATTCGGAGCACTGCCCGCCGGCGATGACGAATTTCCGATCATCGCGCCCAACCACGCCGGCATCCTGGTGCTCAACCAGACCTGGCCAAGCTGGCAGGCAGCGCTGGGAACGGTTGGCCGCCACCTGGCCGAGTTCCGCAAACCCCTCTTTCCCCGGCTATCCGACCTGCGAAAAGTCGGGCAGATCACGGCAGTTCCTGAACGCGCCGCCTTTGGGCTTCCTATTCAGTACTACGACCCGCGCACCCAAATGTCGTCCACGCTCAAGCCTGGAACCGGCGCACTGGGAATCACCCCCGATCGGCGCGCCTCACCCTTGCTCATCAGAATCGCCCCACTCGCTGAGGGGAAATACACCGTCGTACTGACCATCTTCGGAGGCTTTGGGACACGGTTCCTTCCCGCGGAGATCGCCACACTGCGCGCGAACGGCGCCACCATCCAGGGAAAGGTCTCGGTGCAGCCGCTGGTGCGGTTCATCACGCAACTGAGCAATCCCAAAACGGGCACAGGCCTCTTCCAGGTGCAGATCCCATGACGCCAGAACTGGCCGAGCGGAAACTGGCGGCCTTCCTGCACGACCCGCCGCAGAAGCCGTTCGTGCTTGGTCGCGGGCACGAGCAGTATGCCGCGGCCATCCTCGAAGCGCTGACCGGGCGTGCCACCATCCCTGAGTCCGCTCGGCAGGCCGATCACCTCGCCTCGGCGGCCGACCGCCCCAACTTCCCCGCATCCACACCGGCGGTCGATTTCGGCCGCGAACCGGCGCTCACCCACCCGCTGTCAGAGCGGCAGCTCTTGCGTCTGGAGCCGCTCGGCGTCGTTGTGGACCCCGACGCGGTGAGCACCATCGTCTACGAGGCGGCGCGAGACGTGGCCGCGATGTGTGGCGACGACACGCCGCGGCGGTACCTGGCGGCCTGGCGCTGGCTGGGCGCATTCATCCGCGCCCGCGAGGCGCAGGCCGGGCTCGGCGCGCTCTGGGAGTGGCTGCCGGCCGACACCCGGGTGCCGGACCACACGATCTGGGACCACATGAGCGTCACCGCGGCACTGGCGGGAACAGGCAGGCGGCCGGCGTTCCTGGTGTTCGCCATCGGGCCGGTGCAAGGCTTCATCGCTCAGGCGCGCTCGACGCGCGACCTCTGGGCCGGCAGCTATCTGCTGTCCTGGCTGAGCTGGCAGGCGATCCGCGCGATGGCGGATGCGATTGGCCCGGACGCGCTGCTGTACCCCTCGCTGCGCGGGCAGCCACTGGTTGACGCCTGGCTTATTGAGCGCGGGGCATGTCCTCCCCAGGGTGTCCCGCAGCCCCCGGCCGCGGTTCGCCGTGTCGCCGCCTTCCCGAACAAGCTGCTCGCGCTCGCCTCAATCGACGCGGCCTCAGAGCTGGCGCGTCGGGCCGAGGACGCGGTACGCGCCGCCTGGCGCGATCTTGGCGCCCAGGTGCGCGAACATCTGGCGAGTTGGGCAGGCGAGCGCTGGCAACCAGAGCGGTGGGACGAGCAGCTCGCGCGACAGGTCGAGGTCGCCTGGGCGGCGCTGCCGTGGCCGGCGGAGGGGCGCGAGGCGGCCTGGCTGGAGCAAGCGCGGGCGCTGCTTGGCCCGGATGCCTTGGACAGCTTCGAGCGAACACTGCGTGCCATGCAGGAGCGGGGACGCTACGCGGCGAAACCCAGCAGCTACTACGCGCCCGCGCACGGCCTGGCGCAGCGCGCCTTCGATGCCCGCAAGCTCGCCCGCGGCTTCGACCAGGCCTCCGAGCCGGGCTTCAAGTGCACGCTCTGTGGGCTCCGCGCGCCCGCCCTCGCTGGCGAGGCGCCGTTCGCGGAGCAGCGGGAGGCCTGGAAGCGGCTGGCCGAGAAGCTCGCTTCGCCTGAGCTCGTCGCCCTCACCGGCGATGAGCGGCTATGCGCGGTCTGCCTGACCAAGCGCGCCGCGCCTGAAACCCCGGTGATCCAGGCTGCGCTCGGGAATGAGCCACCCAGCTTCCCCTCTACCAGCAGCCTGGCGACGCTGCCGTTTCGCCGAGCGTTGATCGCCCGGATCAGGACGGAGCCGGAGCTGGCTGGCGCCGCCGAGCGATTCGTCCAGGCGATCGAGCGGCTGAGCAGCCACGGCCGCGAGCTCGGAGCAACGGTGAGCCTTGGCCGCGATGTCTTCCCACGCCTCGTTCACGACGCGGGGCCGGGGCTCGGGCAGCGACTACTTCGCTTCGATGGCGAATGGCTGCTGGAAGAGACTTACGAGCGCCGGCGGCGAGACCTCCAGCAGATTGGCGGCAGCGCCGAAGTCGTGCAGGCCCTGGAGTCCGCGCACGAGGCGCTGCGTGGGCTGCTCAGCGCCGCGCGGCGGAGGGGGCTGCGCGCCCCCTCCGCCTACTACGCGCTGCTGCTGCTCGACGGTGACCGGATGGGACGCTGGGTCAGCGGAGAGCAGCACTGGGTGACCCTGGGCGATCTCCTCCACCCGACCGTGCGCGAGCACCTGGCAGGCGATCCCACCTGGGCATCTCTCCTACGCGAGCGACGGCTCTTCGCCCCATCCACCCACGCCGCGCTCGGCTCGATCCTGCGCGACTTCGCCCTCTGGGTTGTCCCTGACGTCGTTGAGCGGCAGCATGATGGGCGGGTGGTCTACGCCGGCGGCGACGACGTGCTGGCGCTGCTCCCCGTGGACCAGGCGCTCGACGTGCTCGACGCACTCAGGACTTGCTACACGCGATCGTTCCTGGTCCGCGATGAGCGCGGCAGGCTCCTCGAGGGGATGCCGGAGCGCGCTGGCGGCGAGCACGTCGTCTTCCGGGGGATGGGTCCGGACGCCACCGTCAGCGCCGGGCTACTGATTGCCCACCATTTGCTCCCGCTCGGTCTGGCGCTGGAGGAGACCCGGCGCCTGGAAGAGCGGGCCAAGGAGGAGGGTGGGCGCAACGCCGTTGGCATCGGCGTCGCCCGGCGCTCAGGCCTCGACCCGGAGCTGGTGCTCGTGAGCAGGCACGGCCGCGGCGGGATGGCCGTGCGCGAGCTGCTCGCCGAAGCACGGGCTCTGCTCAGCCGCGGCTCAGCAAACGGAAGCGGCGAAGCGGCTGAAGCGGCAGGTCGGCTGCCCTACCACCTGCGCCACCTGGCCGACACACTGGATGGGCTCGCGGATCCAGAGGGGCGCCGGAGTGGTGTTGCCGCGGTTGCCGCCCGCCACGTCCAGAGTCTCGGCGGGCGCCAGCGGCTGCTCGACCTGTTCGACAGGCTCCGGGCGCCGCTCCCCAGGCGAGACGGCCCCGAGGTGACACCCGCTCGTCCAGTGGCGGAGCTCGCCACGTTGCTGCGGCTCGCCCGCTTTCTGGAGGTGGGGGGATGATCCGCCTCTTCCTGGAGCCGCTGGACCTCTGGCTGTTCCGCGACGGTCGGCCCTTCACTGCCGGCGCGGACCACCACGCTCACTCGATGTTCCCACCCAGCCCGTTGACGCTGTACGGAGCACTTCGCACGAAGCTGCTCTTCGGCACGGCGGAGCGCAGCGGCGCGAACGTGACGGATTCGGCCTTCGTCGAGCGAACCGTTGGCGCAGCGGACGACTTCGAGCGCTTCACGCTGCGCGGACCGCTGCTGGGGCGGTGCGAGCAGGGAACGGTGACGCGGCTCTTTCCCGCGCCGCTGGACCTCGCCCGCTTCGAGCCGAGGGATGCTCACGCGGAGGAGTGGCAGATTCTCACGCCACAGCGAGCGCTGAACGACCGGCTGGGGCTGATCACGGACCACCGGCTGGCGCTGCCCTGGGCTGCCAGCACCGGCCGGCCGGAGGCCGCGGCCGGGCGCTGGCTGGACGAGGCGTCGTTCTTCGCGACGCTGCTGGGACAGGCCCGTCCAGCCATCCCCGCGGGGGCGCTGTACCAGGTGGAGCGCCGCAGCGGGATCGAGCTGGACGGGACAGGCTCAGGGGCGGGACGGCGCGTCGTCCGTGAAGGGCGGCTCTACTCCGTCGCGTTCGTCCGTCCGGCACCGGGCGTTGGGCTGTGCCTGGACCTGGATGGCCTCGATGGGCTGGGCTCGAGCGGACTGCTCGGGCTCGGCGGCGAAGGACGAGCCAGCCGCTACGAGGCGATCCCGGCGGCAACGCCGAGTCGCGCGGCAGCGCGCGACCGGGTCGCCCAGACTGGGCGACCGAAGGTCGTGCTGGTCACCCCGGCGCTCTTTGCTGCCGGGTGGCTGCCGGCCTGGGTCGACGCGCGCAGCCGGGCCACAACGAATCCCGTCGCCGGCTTGCGGCTGGTGGCCGCGGCCGTCGGCCGTCCGGCTCCGATAGGCGGCTTCGACATTCGAGCGCGCAGGCCGCGCCCGATTCGGCAGGCCGTCCCGGCCGGCAGCGTCTACTGGTTCGAGGAGGTGGAGGCTGGCGCAGCGGCGCGGGCCTTCGACGCGCTCGACGGGCGCTGCATCTCGGATGAATACGCCCGCATCGGTTTTGGCCAGTGCTACGTGGGAGGGTGGTGACATGTACGAACGGGCCACAGTGATCAGCTTCTACGCCGAGACGCCGCTGCACCCGGGACGCGGCGCCGCGACCGGGGCGATCGACCTGCCGGTCCAGCGTGAGCGGCACCTGGACTATCCGCTCATTCCGGGCAGCAGCCTGAAGGGTGTCCTTCGGGCCGCCGCGCGGCTCGCCTGGCACAGCCAGGCCGGCAAGCTAGAGACGGTATTCGGACCAGACACCGACAACGCCCACGAGCACGCCGGCGCGCTGGCGCTCACCGACGCCCGGCTGCTGCTATTCCCGGTGCGCTCCCTTCATGGCGTCTTCGCCTGGATCACCGCGCCCCTGGCGCTGGAGCGCTACCGGCGCGACCTGGCCGCGGCGGGTTTCACAACCTCCTGGCAGGCGCCGCGCCCGACCGAACAGACCGCGTTCGTCGCACCCGGGGCGGTAGTGAGCAAGGGTGGGCGGATCACGCTCGAAGAGTTCACCTACTCCGCGCAGGAGGATGCGGCGGTCAAGCAGCTCGCGGATGACCTGGCGACCACGCTCCTGCCGGACACGCCAGAGTACGCCTCGTGGCGGTCGCGCCTCCCCGGCCAGCTCGCCATCCTGCCCGACGACGACTTCCGCGATTTCGTCCTCAACGCCACCGAGGTCGTGGCCCGCATCCGCATCGACCAGGGCACGGGCACGGTGACGGTGGCGGATGGCGGGCTCTGGTACGAGGAGCACATCCCCCCGGAGAGCCTCTTCTACGCCCTGGCCCTCGCCTCCCCGCCACGACGCGCAGCAAATGGCGAGGCGCGGCTGCCCCGCAGCGCGGCTGAGGTGCTGGGGACGCTGAGCGAGCTGCGACTCGACCGGCTCCAGCTCGGCGGCGACGAGACGGTCGGCCGGGGGATCGTGAAGGTGCGCATCCGCCAGCCGGCGGGCGAGACAGTGGGCGGGAGGACCTCATGAGCCAGGCAGCGCCGAGCCAGCAGCCCCACCGCCAGACCGTCGAGCAGCAGCGCGCCGCCTTCGCGCTCGAGTGCGTGCGAAAAGTGAAGAGAGAGGCCTTCGCCAGCAAGTATAGACAGCTCGTGCGCGGGCTCCCGGCGATGATCCTGACCAATGGACTCGGCCAGACGCTGGCGTTTCTCAAGGCCAAGGGCGGAGAGAAGAGCAACGAGCACCAGACAGCCTATACGCACCTCAGCGCCTGGGCACGCGAGCAGCTCCGGTTTGGCCCCGACCTGCTCGAGCAGATCACACGCATGGACGTCAGCCAGTATCGACTGGCACAGACCGAGACGCTGGCCGTGCTCGGCTGGCTGAAGCGGTTCGCGGACGCCGAGCTGCCGGAGGGGAAGTCGTGAGCCCGCAGTCTGGAGCGCGTCGTCCCGAGCCGAGCCGCGGACCTTCGTCGAACCTCCCGCTGCCACAGGCCACGCGCGCGGCCCTCCAGGCCGCCGGAGGCGTGGACGGGTGCAGCAATCTCTCGCTAGCGCTCAATCGCTTCGTTGACACCTGGACGCCCGACTTCACCAGGCAGCAGGACGAGAGGCGGGGAACCCGGCGGCAGTTCCTGGAAGCGTGCCGGAAGGTTCCGGGACAACAGCCCTGCCGGGACGTCCTGCGGCTGTACCACGAACGCCAGACGGCGCTGCTCGCGAGCTATAGCCAGGGGCCATGGCGCAGCGCCGAGGTGCGCGCTCGGCTGATTCGGCGGCTGGTGATCGGGCTGGGCATCGCCCATCCGCTGGAAGTCAACCTGGCGCTGCACCGGATTGGCGGCTTTCCCTATCTGCCCGGCAGCAGCGTCAAGGGTGCCACCCGGGCGATGGCGAAGGAGCTGGGCGCGGACGACGAAACCATACGGATCCTGTTCGGGCCGGAGCCGCAGAAGGAGCCACACGCGCAGGGCGCGCTGGTGTTCTTCGACGCCCTCCCAGAATCGGGCTTCGAACTGGCGCTGGAGATCATGAATCCCCATCACAGCGGCTACTACACCGGCCAGGAGCCGCCGGCCGAGTGGCAGAGCCCGGTCCCGATCCTGTTCCTCGCCGTCGATCGCGGCGCGGTGTTCCGCTTCTCCATCGCCGCCCGTTGCCGAGCGAGCGGCAGCGGGCTGGAGCCGCCCGAGACGGCCGAGCAGCGGCTGCGGCAGGGGCTGGACTGGCTGCGCGAAGCGCTGCGAAGCGGCCTGGGCGGGAAGCGGAGCGCAGGCTACGGGAAGTTCGAGGTGATCGGATGAAGAAGGCGCTGATTCTTACGGCCGGAACAGGCACGCGAGCTGACACCGACATCGTCCCGCCGCTCAAGAAGACGATCCGGCATGCGCGGCCGGATCGAGTGATCTTCCTGGTCAGCACGGCAAGCGAGCCCAACGCGGAGCGAATCCGCACCGAGCTGGAGCTGGGCACAGCAGCCACGATCCGGCGCGTTGGCGATGAGAACGATGTCGAGCGCGTGTTCGTCGACGCCCTGGACGCGCTGCGCGAGCTCCGCGCGGAAGGGTTCACTCCAGACGAGATCGAGGCAGACTACACCAGTGGGACCAAGGCGATGACTGCCGGACTCACGCTGGCGGCCATCGCCTTCCGCTGCGGCAGCCTGCGCTACATCAGCGGGGAACGCGGGCACGGCGTGGTCATCTCGGGCACCGAACGGTTCCTCTCGATCCCGCCCTCGCGCGTCTTGGCGTACCACGACCTCCAGCTCGCGCTCCAGCTCTTCCGCGATCTCCAGTTCGAGGCAGCGCGCCGGCTGCTCCGCGAGATCAGCCCCGCCCTGCTCGACGACCACAGCCGCCGGCTGCACGCCAGCCTGGGCAAGCTGGTTGACGCCTATGACCGCTGGGACAAGTTCGAGCATGCTTGCTTCAAGGAGCACTATCAGCATCCAGACCCTGATCTTCACGAGCTTGCTGCAATGCAGGTGAGTGACCAGGTGATCGACCGTGTGCAGAAGATGGCCGCTGCCCGCAATCCGAAGCGCACCCGCGACTGGCGTGATCGGATCACCCAGGATCACCTGGCGGATCTCTGGAACAACGCCGAGCGGCGCCAGCGAGAGGGCAAGTACGACGACGCGGTAGCCCGGTTGTACCGGCTGACCGAAATGCTGGCCCAGTACAGACTCGCCTGCGAGCACGGGATTAACGCTGCCGACGTAGACATCGAGGGACTCAAGGGCCGCATTCCCGAAGAGCTGCGGGGCGCCCTGGCAGCCCAGCGAAGCGGGGATCGCGCCAAGGTCCAGCTCGGGCTGCGAACGTCCTATCAACTGTTGGCTGCGTTGGGCGACCCGCTCGGTGACGCGCTGCCGGCAGGACCGAACAAGCACTCCCCACTGACGAATCTCTTGGCGCGGCGAAATGCCAGCATTCTCGCCCACGGGCTGGAGCCCGTTGGGGAACAGACAGCGCGGGAGCTTTCGGCGGAGGTCGCCCGCCTTGCGCGCACCATCGTTCCGGACTTCGCGGAGCGCTGCGCCGCGCTCCAGTTCCCCTGGCTGCGAGCGCGGGAGTGAGCGCCATGGATGGGTTCCAGGCGCACAAGCTGCGGTTCCGGGTGGAGGTCACCACGCCGTTGCGGCTGCCGCCCGCGGCCGGGGCGGCGCTGCGCGGGGCGCTGTTCGGGGCGCTGCGGACGCAGTTCTGCCTGGCTGGCCGCGGGCCTGACTGCGGCGCGCCAGCGCTGGCGGCGAGCTGCCCGGTGTGCTTCCTACTGGCGCCGGTGGAGGAGCATCACCCGCGCGGGCGCGACGTGCCCCGCCCCTATGTGCTGCAAGCCCCGGCAGGCGCTGCGCTGGAGTACGCGCCGGGGCAGCCGCTGGAGTTTGGCCTGACGACGTTCGGCCGGGCGCTCGGCCACTTCCCCTATGCGCTGCTCGGGATCGAGGAGATGGGCCGCCTGGGGCTGGGCGTTGGCCGGCAGGGCGGCTTCCGTGTGGACGAGGTGTGGGCGGAGAACCCGCTGCTTGGGCGGCAGGAAGCGGTCTACCAGCGCGCCCGCGATGCGGTGATTCGCCCCCCGGCGCTGCCGGTGGACCAGACGCAGGTGGCCGAGGAGGCGGCGCTGCTGGGCCGACGTGGCGGCAGCCGCCGGCTGCGCCTGACGCTGCTCAGCCACACTCGCCTGATCGAGGCCGACCGCCTGGTCAAGCCGGAGATGTTCACCTTCCGCGCCCTGCTCGGGCGACTGCTGGAGCGGCTGAGCGCGCTGCACGAGCGCTATGCCGCCACCCCGCCGCCGTTTGACGCGCCGGCGCTGCTGCACCTGGCGGAAGGGGTGCGGGTGGCTGAGCGGCAGCTTGCCTGGCGCGAGCTGTTCCGCGCCTCCAGGCGCCAGCAGCGGCTGGTGCCGATGAGCGGCCTGCTGGGCAGCGTGGTGCTGGAGGGCGAGCTGGAGCCGTTTCTGCCCTGGCTGGTGTGGGGCACCCTGACCCATGTGGGTAAGGACGCGGCGATGGGCAACGGCCGCCTGTGCCTGGAGCCCGTGGCATGACTATCCCCCCATGGTGCCGACTGGTTCCCGCGTGAGAGGCCATCCGATGACGAACGCTCCCTCCCCACCTGAGCTCGGCACCGTGGCGCCGCCCGACGCCGCCAGGGGCACCCCAGGCGACGGGTCGCGTGGCGACCCCGATAGCCCTGTCGCCGCCGCGCCTGCCTCCCCCGCGCCCCGGGGTCGGGCGCGCATCCGCTCCCTCGACGAGGCGGCGGAGCAGCCGAACGACTGCCTGCTAGTGGACCAGCCCGGGGCGTTTCTCGGCCGCCACAGCGAGCGGCTGCGGCTACTGCTGAAGGGGGAGCTGGTGCAGGAGCGGCCGCTGCTGGGCCTGGAGCACGTGCTCGTCCTGGCCGGCGGGGTGAGCCTCAGCGCCGAGGCGATCCGCGCCTGTGCCGAGCGCGGCGTCCCGATCAGCTTCATCGGCCGCGACGGCGCCCCCTACGCCAAGCTCGTCTCCCCCGAGCTCACCGGGACGATCCAGACGCGGCGCCAGCAGCTCCTCGCCTACGCCGACGCCCGCGGCGCGCGGCTCGTCCGCGCCTTCGCCCGCGGCAAGCTGGAGAACCAGGCGGCGCTGCTGAAGTACATGGCCAAATACCGCCAGCGCACCGACGCGCAGATGTACGAGATGGCGCGCGAGGCGGCGTTCCGCCTGGAGCACCTGGCCCGCCGGATCAGCGAGGTGCCCGGCGACAGTGCCGACGCGCTCCGCCTGGAGGTGATGAACCTGGAGGCGCAGGGAGCGCGCCACTACTGGGAGGCGGCTCGCCACCTGGTGCACCTGGAGGAGGGGGTGGAGTGGCAGAGCCGCGAGACGCGGGGCGCGACGGATCTGGTGAATCAGTGCCTGAACTACGGCTACGGGATCCTGTACGCCCAGGTGGAGCGCGCCGTTCTGCTCGCCGGCCTGGACCCGTACGCCGGCTTCCTGCACGAGGACCGCCCCGGCAAGCCGAGCCTGGTGCTGGACCTGGTGGAGGAGTTCCGTCCCTTCGCGGTGGACCGCTGCGTCTTCAGCCTGCTGAACCTGCGCACCCCGCTCAAGCAGGACGACCGCGGCCGGCTCGACGATCCCACCCGCACCCTGCTGGCGCAGCGCATCAACGAGCGGCTGGAAACCCCCGAGCCCTACGAGGGCTCGCGCCGCCGGCTGCGGACGATCATCCAGGCCCAGGCGCGCCGCCTTGCTACCTACGTCCGCGGCGAGGGCGGCGACTACCGCCCCTGGGTGGGGAGGTGGTGATGTCAGTCCAGTTCGCCGGCGAGACGAAGCGTCCCCCGGATCAGCGCCTCGCTCATGTACATCCCTGCCGCCTGCAGGGCCTGCACGAGCGGACCGACCTGGTCGATCCGGCCCGCGTGCTTGGCCGCCACGAGCCCGCCAAGCGTCCCGGTAACGTCGATCCCCAACGCCCTCGCCTGGCGTCAGCTCCCTGATCGTCGATGATCAGTCGAGCTCCATGCTCCGTAGCCAGGATGATCGCCTCCGCCTCGCCAGGGTCCACCGTTGCGAGCAGGCGCTCGACAGCTCCCCGATCCCGTGGCGCTTCGACGTCCAGCCGGTCGGCCGCGCCAGCTCCGCCGCGCCCACAGGCCCCCGGGCCACTTCCGCGTGGATGACGGGCGGAACGAGGCGGCGGCCACAGAGGGCGGGCAGCAGCGCGAGCTGCCCCACCCGTGCGAGCGCGATCAAGGAGGAGCTGTCGGCGACGACCGGTCCTGCGTCGGTCGCACCCCCCGACTGGCGACCTTCCCGTCGCGCGCCAGCTCCTCGGCCGAGAGGTCGAGATACGGCACGCCCTCGGCGTTGAGCAGCTCGGCGATGGGGACCAGGCCTATCCCCCCGTGGGCGTAGAGCTGGACGATGCGTCGCACGGTCGCCGCCTCGGCCGGATCGACCACGAGCCGCTTGTCCACTACGCGGTAGCCGTACGGGGGCTTGCCGCCCAGCCACCGCCCTGCCCTGGCCGCGCGCAGGCGCCCCAGATGGGTCCGCTCGATGATGGTGGCCCGCTCCAGCGCCCCGAGGCTGCCCAGCAGCGTCATGATGAACTCGCCCAACGGCGTGGCCATGTCGAAGGGCTCGGTCATCGAGCGGAGGGTCGCGCCGGCCTGGCGCAGCGCGTCGTGGGCGTGCAGCAGGTGGAGGGTGGAGCGGGCGAAGCGGTCCACGCGGTAGACCAGCACGGCGCTGAACCTGCCCGCACGGGCGCTCGTCCACGGCCAGCGCGCCGCTCACGCCCTCATCCGTATAGAACTCGTGGATGAGCAGCCCGTGCAGATCGCAGTAGCGGCGGGCAAAGTCGAGCTGGTTCTCGATCGTGCCGGCCTGGGCCTGCTCGTCGGAACTGACGCGGGCGTAGACCGCCACCCGATCGTGGTTCAGGTCCCGGACTCGAACGTGGTTGTACGGGGATTCTGTCTGTGGTACGCTGCCCATCGTGCGCCTCCTCTCAGCGGGACAGTTGCTCTCGTCTCTTCCCTCATCCAGCGTGTCGGCAGGTGGGGAGGAAGCCGGCAATCACAGCCCAGGCCATTGCATCCTGGCCGTCGCCCACTTTTACCAGAACATCCTTCTCGCCGTACTGCAGTACGAGAAGGCCTTCCTTGCTCCATTGCGGGAGACTGTCGAGCTTGTCATACCAGATACTGATGTTCCTTTCACCATCGAAATAAAGACGCTCCGTCGTCAGGTAAAGGGTTCCAGTATCAACCGGATTCAACTCCCGCACCTGTACCGACTCTGCAGGGCTTCGAAAGAAGTGGTGGAGATAGACTCCGCGCATAACACGAGCAGACAAGCCCCATCCACTCCCTCCTCCTCGGCGAATCGTTCGGTGCTTCCACTCGTAGCGATGAACCTCTCGCTTGCAGCCGATGATAGTTTCTCCCTTCCGCGGGATCAGGGCTCCCCCCGGCTCCAACTGAAGCCTCCGTAATGCAGCGCTGAGCTCGGCCACCTCGGCGTCAACGAGCTTATCGATGGCAACCGTATAGCGGTCCGGCAACGACGAGAGCCGCGCCTTGATTTCGTCGCGCTGCACGGCTGTCCCACTTGCCTGGGACACAGTGGGCAAGTCTGGCGATGTCGACGTCGTGCCCGCCTGTCTCTGCAGGCGAGAAGATAGCCAGGTGCGGAAGCCAAAGGTATCCGTGAGAGCAAGGAACACTATCAGCACCGAAGTAACGATTAGGAATGCGCCGAAGTCTCCGCGCGTGAGGGCGCCAAATACCACCAGGCTCAGGAAGACTGCAACGGCAATTCGCAGGAAGCTTCGCACTGTTCCACCCCCATCCGAGCGACTGCTGCCTACTCTAAAGTCTTGGCCGTGGTCGCCTGCTCAATGTACCCGGCTCCCAAGTGGGGTGCGAGCGGCACCTCTCCCAGCACTTGCGCTTCTCCTGCTTAGCGAGGCGTGAGCACCGTCGCGTCAGGCTCGAGGACCCATCCTGGGAAGACCCCATTTGCAGCCTATGGCTCCGACAGTCACATACGGTCCTACAAGGCCCACAAGGAGGCCAGTTGCTGCAAGTCCGGACAGCAAGACCCCACGGGCCGTACCGACTACGGTCCTTATAGACGCTTTCTAAGTTAGAGCGAGGAAGGCAGGGCCACCAAGGCCATCCTCTCAGGGCCTAGGCGCAAGCAGTCCATGTCGTTCACAGATTTCACAGGCTAGCAACGCGTTTCCATCAAAGAGCAAGAACCCGCCTCGCGTGGGATAGTAATCCATGCGCCAGTCAAGATATGGCTCCGCAGCCGGCGGCACCTTTACGACAACGTGCTCGTCTCGCTGAGCAAAGTCGGAGAGCGGGTGACGGTACCCATCCACGATGAAGTATGGCCGCACCTCCGAACAGGGCTTGATGCATCCGTATTCGTTGTCCGCGAATCGACTCTCCGCTGTTACTCGCCGCCGCTCACCGTAGCCCTTGATCTGCACGTAGTCGCCACGCCACTCGGGGCGACGAGCGCGCTCCAGGAGGACGCGCAGCTCAGCCTCATACCTCCCATGCGCCTCACCGCGCCGGTGCGCTTCTACGACGTCAAACACCGGCACGGAAAGGCCGCTCGACCGGAAGCTCTGGGCGCGCGCATAGCTTGCTAGCCATGCAGGTTGTCGCTTGGCGACATGCTGAACTTGGGCCAGCAGGTGCGGCGAGACGCTGAGACGTTTGCCGAAATCACGAACAAGCTGGGCGCGTCGCTCGTGAAGCTGGCAGGCCAGGTCTGAACTGCTCGCTAGGTTGGCATAGCGATTGAGTAATGCTGCGCAGGCCAGAAGACCCCTGCCGGTCCCCCCGAACCAGGGACGGGCGTCGAACTCCCCATACCACTGGAAGGCTAGCTGTGCAAGCTCGTCGCGACTGAGGTGGCCGACAAGCTGTCTGGCGTGCGCCACGACGTGCTCGGGTGCGAAGAGCACGGCGCTCCCCTCACGATGGCGGCCGATCCGGCCGAGTCTCTGAATAAAGGACGGCCCTGACCAGGCCTCGAACAGCAGGTATTCGGCGTTGAAATCAACGCCGACCTCGATCGCGCTTGTGCCAATGACGATGAGCTTCCCCCGGATCTCGCGAATAGCTCGGTCACTCAAGCCGCGATAGATCCCGAGCTGGTCGCGGTCGAAGCCGCGACGGACGAGCAGGTCTTCGAGGTGGATGGCCGCGAGAACCGAGTTGACGATAACGACGAGGGGCACAAAGTCAGGGTCCGATTCCGATAGGCTCAGCCCGCTGCGCATCGCACCGATACAGTCAGCCATCTCCTCCACGACGTGCGACGCCGAGGTTACCTCGAGGTCGACCGGATGGAGCACGCGACGACTCGGCTGGTGGCTTTCGGGTACGACGTTCGCGACGATCGACCTGGGTGCGAACAGGCGGGCGAGGAGATCGAGGACCTCACGCTGCGGCGTTGCGCTCAGGAACACCACGCGCTGCAGGAAGCCCTCCTGCCGCAGCAGGCTATGCACCATGAACAGCAGGGTGGCCAGCTCGACGCCGGCGTAGAGGTGGAACTCATCGATCACCAGCGTCTGAAAGCCTTGCAGGCGGCTCAGGATCTCGAAGCCCGCGTGGTAGCGCAGGGCGAGCATCAGGAAGAGCGTGTCGGGGTTCGTCAGGAGCAGCAGCGGTTTCTCCTGATAGCTGAGGAGCTGGGCGAGGGCCTGCCCTTTGCGGGTCTGGCACCAGAGCCGCCTGAACTCCTCCAGGCTCTGGCCCTCCACCCGGACGAGCACCGCCCTGGCGCGCCGGTAGGCATCAGCGTTCCATTGCCCGTCGGCCGCCAGCTGGTAGTACGGCATCCGCAGCCGCTCCAACAAACGGCAGATGCTCCGCTCCTGGTCCTCGGCCAGCGCGTTGGTGGGATAGACGAAGATCGCGGACTCACCATAGTCAAGGATCGGAAACGCCGCCGCCTGCGTCTTGCCACCCCCGGTCGGCGCCACCAGGAGCAGCGCCTGGTGGTGCTGCCAGGCATCGTAGACCTCGGCCTGATGGGTGTACGGCAGCGTATCTGGCAGCGCCCGGTCATACGCCGGATGCGCCACCTGGGCGAGCGAGAGCGGCTGAACCGTGATCATGCTGCTAGCGAGCGTTCGCTCAGGCGTCTGGGGATGTGGACGATGTCCCGGCCGGCGACGAAGAACCAGTCGTCTTCGATGGTCGCGGTATCCAGAACGAGGTTCGGCGGTACGCTGATCGGCCAGAACGTGCGGATCCTACCAGCTACGTCCAGCGGATTCACCAGGTGGGTCGGCGTATCGGTCCGCCGTACCAGGCGTCCGTCCGTCAGCAATCGGTAGTCGAGGCGGACTGGCGCTCGCTTCTTGCCCAGGCGGATGAGACGCGGCAGAACGGCGCCCGACGGAGCGAACAGGTAGAACGAGAACTCCACCGGCTCGGCCCGTGAGCCACGGCGCAGGAACGGCACGATCACCCGCCGCTGCCCGAGCATCGGCGTATTGATCGTCTGCTCGCTATCGGTCCGCTGGGTGCGCTCGTCGACGGCGTTGTAGGTGATCCCGATCCGGACCACCTCCTTGGCCCGAGCCGGCGTGCAGTAGTACTGCATTTCAGCCAGGTCTTCCTCGTAGCGGGGCAGGGTGTCCCACGCGATAGCCCGCTCGAAGCGGTTCAGCGCGTAGGCCAGGGCGTAGTTGTGGATCACCGCCTCGGTCGACGAGATCCCCAGCGCATCGTAGGACGAGAACCAGAGGAAATCCTGCGGTATCAGGGTGACGGCATATACCTGGCGGTCCCACCAGGCCGGGTCGGGAGCCATCATCGTGCCTGCCTTCCAGCCTCTTCCTTTTGCCGCGCAGCCTGAAACTCTCGGAAGCCTTTCGCGTCCTCGTACGCGGCCTCGACGAACTCCTTGGACAGATCGAAGCCCTGAATCTCACTCGTGAGCTGCTGGAGCTGATCCACCGTGAGGACCGTGACCTGCTGCTTCATGGAGGCCAGACCCTTGTATCTTTCAAGGATTTGATGCGTCCGCTTGGGCGTCGGTGTTCCGCCGTCAGCCGCCAGGCTGAGAGTGTATTCGAGGGGCGTGATGACCTCCTCCCAGCCAGCCACCACGCCGTAGAGGTGGTTGCGCACCTCTCCACCGATGCGCGTCTCCGCCCCGTACCGTTTCGTCTTCCAGATGGTCTTCAGCGCGAGGACGAGCTCCTTCCAGGTCACGCTCTGGAGGGTGACGATGCTGGGGAACAGCGTCGCTGGTCGAACGGAGTGGCGCACGTTCAGCGTCTGCCCGGTCAGGGTCGTGGCCTCGCTCACGCCGTTGAAGGTCGTCGTATCGGCGATGTCTTCGAACAGATCCAGCGAGAAGGCTGTCGAATAGGCGATGCGGTGCCGGATGTTCGGCTGGCGCTCCTGCCGCCCGCGCTCGGTGCTGGTAGCGCCGAACAGGACGCACCGCGGGCACTTCACGCAGAGCCGGTCTTTCAGGTAGCACAGATCGTCAGCACGGTCGTCGCGCTGGTTGAGCGTTCGCAGCAACGCGCCAAGCTCGCGCGACTCGGCGCCTTTCTGCTTGGTGGCCAGAAAGGCGACCCGCTCGACGATCGTGTCGTCGTTTTCCGCGCGTGGAGTGAAGACCGTGTTCAGCTCGCGGGTCTCCTCGGTGCGCAGGATCAGGTAGTCCAGCACCTCGCGGATCAGCACGAGCTGAATCGTCTTGTTGGTGAGCAAGGGCTCTGGGTGCTCGACAAAGTACTCCTTCAGCAGCTCGAGTGACTTTGGCATCGCGACGGTGTCTGTCATGTCACTCCCTCTCCGTGGTGCCTTCGCCGCCAGCCCCTTCGGCGTCGGTCGGGGCGAGTCCCCCTTCCTCAGCCTCCTCGAGCTCCTCGGCGGCCTCTCTGTGCTTCTCCAGGAACTCCTTGACGTCCCGTCCGAGCGGCGAATTCTCCTCCGCACGGCGGCGCGACGGGAAGGGGAGCTTTGCGAAGTCCTGGTACTTGCTGTCGCCCCAAGCGCGCTGGACAGCGGCGATGTCGCGGCCGTACTGCTGCTGTACAAAGTCGCGCCAGGCATCGTAGACCTTCTCGAGCCGGCGCAGGAGCTCCAGCCGGCGCAGGTAGTAGACGTGGTACTCCACCTGCTCGAGCACGCGCCGGCGTGCCGCCAGCGGGCAACTCGCGATGACATCGAGCAGGTCTCGGACGGCTTTCTCCAGGCTCTGGCGGCCGCCCGGGCTGAGGTACGGGGCGGCCATCTCGTGCATGCGCAAGGCCCGGCCCATGATCTCTCCGAAGTCGGCGTCGCCGCGGCGGACGAGGTCGAGCACGCGGGCCGCGGGCCCCATCAGCGCGTGGCGGCTGCTGCCGGTGCCGCGCCACTCAGCAAGGTAAGCCGCAAAGCTGCTGGCAATGGCCTCGATCTTCGGCTTCAGCTCGTTGACATTGAACCGCTCCGGCCGCACCACGTAGAGCGGCCGCGGGATCGTCTGCGTGCCACTTTCTGCAAGTTCGACTGCAGGCTTGTGCTGTTCTTCCGATGTCACCCAAGCACCTCCTTCAGTACCTCAAGCTGTGGAATCATCGCCGGGCCAAGCATGTTCCCGTTTCCCACCTCCTCGATCCGCCGGATGATGCGCCCGACCGACGGCTCCGAGAGCGCCTGATAGACGTCGCTGCGCTCCGGGTACTCGGCCAGCCTTGCCAGTCGAAAGGCCGCGGCAATAGCCTGAAGCCAGCGCTCACTGTCAATAAGTGATATCCAGGTCGTTCGAAACCGGTGCCGTAGCGGAGCGACAGGCGGCACGTACGCCATGCCGAGGCCGCGCTCCGCGAGGACGTCCGCCAGCTCGTGGAACGGCACGATGGCCACCGAAACGTCCAGGGCGGTCGCGAGGAAGAGCGCCGCCAGGAGCCGGGCCAGGCCAGCCCTGGTCTCGGAGCTGGTCGAGCCGCCGAAGCCGTGCCCGATCGGGATCAGGACCAGGTTGGCCTTCTGCACGACGAACGCGTAGTCGTCGGCGAGCCGGAAGGCCCGCTCATAGAGGGGCGCGGTCCTCTCGGCCGCCAGTCCCGCCCACATCTGTGGCGCCTTCTGGATGATCGCATCGGCCGCCTCTTCAAACGAATGGAATGCTGTTGCGTAGAAGGTGTTCAGTTCGTCGAGATCCTGTTCGAACTCCTGCTGGAGGGCTTTGATGAGGTCGCGCCGGTACGTGCGACGGGTCTCCTCCCGAATCCGGTAGCTGAACGCTGTGGCCAGCAGCCGCGGATCCCTTGCCAGGTCTTCTATCGACGTTGAGCCAACTTTCTCCGCCAGGTTCCAGCTTGCGGCGAGGTCGAACCGCTGGTCCGGCGCAGCCGTCTCGGGCGCGCTCAGCCGGCGGGCCTGCTCCTCCAGCTCGCGTACCCGCCTGATGAGAACGGCCGCACCGTGCGAGCTCAGGTTCATGCGCGGAAAGATGGCGATCACCTCTTCAGGGCGACTGGCCAGTAGAAGCTGTTGGAGCACGCGCTCGTAGTAGCACCCTACACAGATCGTGTCCGCGGCCTTGCGCCCATGGGCCACCCGCCGGTTCGAGAAAGCCTCAGGGTTGCCGCCATAGAAGTCGGCGAGGGCTGTAAAGCTCTCGCCCTTCTCAGTGCTCAACGGCGTGTTACAGACGGGGCAGACCGCCTCCTCGGGCCGGCGAGCTTTCGTCGTGCTGTAGGCCTTGATCTGCCGTTCTGCCAGCACACTCACGTCCAGGCCGGCCGGTGCCAGGAGGTCCTGGACACCGACCCGAGCAAACCTCCTGGCAAATTCAGCGAAGCTTGGTCTTTCGGGGAGCTGCGCAAACCCGGCTTCGGCGATTCCGGCCAGCAGGTCGATTAGCACTCGTTGGCGTTGTTCAGGCCGCAACAATCTGACCTTAGACACGCTGGGGTATCCTACGGTGGTGCCCGGCAGCTCGTGAAAGAAGCGCACGGCCAGGAGGTAATCTTCGGCGGGCTGCAAGGTAGACATCTGCATGAGCTTCTCGAAGGATCCCGAGCCGAACGTTTGCTCATAGTGCTGCTTCACCACGGAGTAGGCGCTGCCGTCAGGAGGAAAGAATCGCTCGACGACGTTTTTGAAGAATTTGAAGATCGCCATCTCGGGCTGGGACGAGCCCAGAGCCTGGCGTGCCTCCTGTGCATAGGCCTCTGGCAGCGAGCGCTCCAGGCGGGCTGCTTCAGCAGCGGAAGGCTGGGACGGGAGCCGCCCATCTCGACGAACATGCTGGGTTGCTTCCGGATGGAGCGCGTCCACGACCTTGACAACATTCCAGGCCTTCACTTTGTCGGCGGGCTTCGCTCGCGCCCTGGTCGTTGCAACCCGCAAGTAGTCGCGCAGACGGTCTGCATCAAAGAGCTCGGGCTTCGGCAAGAAGTTCTGACGTATGTCCCTCCCGACGACCAACTGGGGCATCGTCTGCGAACGGGCCTTCAGCTCGGCCCCGGTGATCGTCTGCAGCGCGTCAGCTATTTCGTCGGGCGAAGGTGTTTGTGCGCCTTCCTGGGTGCTGATGTAGAGCGTCCCCTCGGGATAGAACAGCAGCGGTTGCCAGCCCCGGCGGACGAAGGCCTTCTGTGCCGCCCGGTGCAGCAGCACGGTCGAGACGCCGCGCACCCGAGCCTGGTGGTAGCTGGCTGACACGACCCGCGCGAGCGGACTCTGCCCCCTCCCGAGAAGCCTGGCGGCGTCGAGCACGCTCGGGCAGGAGACGAGGTTGTCGACGTCGTCGACAATGTCCATGAAGAGGCGCCAGCGAGGACTCAGGTGATCGGTCCTGAGCAGCTCGCCGGCTTCGAGGGCCGCTGTCCGTTCCTGCCGGATGGTGTAGCGGACGCCTGCGAGCGCCTCGCGGACCTGGCGCTCGTCGGTCGCTACATCCTGGTCCGAGCATTCCGCCCAGAGCTGGTAGAGCTCGCTGACCAGCGTCTGGGTAAGTTCGGGAGACCAGTGGCCAACCCAGCCCGACTCCCCTCGGATGTAGCGTTGGAATTCCTTGGTCGCCTTGCCGGCATCGTGGGCAACCGCCGTGACCAGGAGCGCCACCTCCTCGTCACGGGTCAGTGGGGGACGCCAGGTCTGGCGGAAGATGGCGAGATAGGTCAGCACCACGTCCAGGGTGTTGAGCGAGTGCTCGAACAGGGATTGCTCGTAGCGAATGCGCTTGCCCAGCAGCCTCTGCCAACCCTTCTGGAGGAGGTGCGCCACGATCCGATCGCGAAATTGTTGATAGATGGCGTCAGGATCATCAACCGACATCAGGTCTCAGCCTCCGCCCATCCTCATCAGGCAGGTGTTTTTCGACCTGCCGCCCGGTGAAGCTCTCAGCCCCCAGCAGGCATGCTGAAGCCCTGCCTGCCCTCAGGCTCCGTACTCCGCGATCCAGCGGACGAAGGGCAGCCGGCCGCCGAGGGCGCGCAGCAGCCGCTGGTCGGCCGTCCAGAGCGTCGCCCCGAGCAGCTCAGCCAGCGCCACGTAGTGCGCGTCGTAGACCGCCGGCAGATTGTGCTCGTCGGCTAGCACCAGGGCGCGGTCGTACAGCGTCTCCGGCGCCTGGAGGCGGATCGGGAGGGCGAGGAAGCGAGCCAGGACAGCCCGGGCGGCCGCACGGTCCAGCTCGCCCTGGCGCAGACGCTGGCGGATGACGTTGGCGACCTCGCTGGGCAGCAGCGGCGGCGCGACGAGCGGCTCTGCCGCGCCAAGGGCGTCGCGGAGCAGCGCGCTCGCCTGCGCCGCGTGCTCCTCGGCGAAGAACCACTTGGCGGCGACCGACGCGTCGGTGCAGATCATTCCTCGACCGCGTGCATCAGGTCGCGGGTGCGCTCGTCACGCGACTGGTTGAGCAGCTCCCACGACTCGGGGGTGAGCTTGCCCTGCCTGGCCGCCAGCTCGTCGCGGAAGCGCTCGAGCTCGGCCAGGACCTGGAGGCCCCGCCGCTGCTGCTCCTTCGTCAGACGAGGGACCACGGGCCGCTCGGATTGCGCCATGTCTCCTCCGTGCCCCCGCCGTGGCGGACGCGGGGCAACCAGCCGGGCCAGGTCGGAGGGCCGCACGCCGATCCGTTTCTCGCCCAGGCGGTAGGCCGGCAGGCGCCCGCGGTCGATCCAGCGCCGAATGGTCGACGGATGGACGGCGAGGTGCGCCGCCGCCTGCGCGACCGTCAGGTAGGGCTCCGCGAGTGGCTGGCGCGATTTCTTGCTCATGTGTGAGTATATGATAGCATGGTCACTGCCAGATGGCAAACCAGGCACCGCGTCGAACTCCCCGCAGACCAGTGGTCACCCCTGGCTGGCTGGTATCCGACCAGGCCGAGGAGCGCGAACACGCCCGTTGGCAGGGCTCAGCAGGCGGTCACGGTCCCGCTGGTGGCCAATGGCCTGGCCGGCGCGCGCTCGACGCTGGCGTGGGCCATCCTCGCACGGAAACCCCTGTACGCCGTCGATCCCGCTGTCGCCACCTGGCTCGCGCACAGGCCCGTCGGGCGGCGCGGCCAGCAGCTCAGCCAGGGCCGCGGCCGCGCGGTCCGGGTCTGGCTGGAAGGTGCGGCGGATCACCAGCCCGGGACGGGTGCGGGGACCTCCTGCTTTCATCGAGTGCCCTCATTGCATGGAGAGCCCCCGGTTCCGCCCGAGCCACCTGTGCGAGCGCGGCCGATGCCCGTCGGTGAGGAGGATAGACGTGCTGGCCCTGGACGGCCTGGCCCCGACGCCGAGTTTGCGTCCAGGGGCCAGTACCGCCGCTCGGTGCTCGCCGGCTCCCGCCAGATCGGGCCGAGTAGCCCGTGCGGGTTGTTGCGGTGCTCGATGCGCCAGCGGCAGGTCAGCAGGAGCGGCAGCGCCGGCCCGCGCCCGACGGCAGCCTCCAGCGCTGCCCGCGCGAGGCGCTCCTCGGCCCCGGGCACATCCGTGACGACCAGGATGGTCGGGAAGCCGTCGTAGTCGCGCTCGAAGCGCCCGCTGGCCCAGTAGGCGTAGTAGGTGGCGAACTTCGCGCGGTAGTCGCGGGCGCTCATCGTCCCGCGGTCGTACTCCAGGAAGAAGCCGTAGCGCTCCCCCTTCTGGCGGTAGATGCCGTAGCCATCCGGGCGGACCGGGCCGCGGCAGCAGGCGGCGGCGCTCTGCCACTCCACGAGCGCGTCGTCCCAGCCCGCCGCGGCGCGCGCTCGGGCTGTTCGGCAGAGGGAGACGAAGAGGTCGTCCGCGCCCCGCGTGTGCGCCAGCTCCTTGAGCAGCTTCTGCCGTGACCCGATGGGCTGGTCCGGGCCGCCGCCGGCGAGGCCGTTCGCGCGCACCGCGACGGCGAGGCTCAGGCCCTGCCGCGCCGCCACGAGCGCCAGCCCCGCGGCGGTCGCCTCCAGCAGCTCCGCGACGGCGAACTCTGCCTTGACCTCGCCCGGTTCGAGCCGCCGCAGCAGCCCCCGGGCGAGCAGTTGGCGACATCGCCGCTGCACGGTAGGCGGCGGCCAGCCGAGGAGGACGGCTAGGCGGTCGGGCGGCAGGAAGGGGTGCGCGCCGACGAGGTCGAGCAGCTCCAGCTCCGACGGGGAGAGCCCGAGCACCACCAGACCCGGACCGTCGGTAGCCGACCCGTGGCCCGGGCGGAAGACGGCGGCATCCACGAACCGGGGCAGCGGGCCGGCCGAACGGCGCGGCCGGCGCGGTCGCAGGCGGACCTGCTGGACGAGCGCCGGCACGGGCCAGACGGGCTCGGTGGCGGGGTCGGCGAGCGTCTCCGGACGCTGGCGCAGGTCATCCCACGTCGCGATACAGGCCGCGAGCGGTGCCTCGCTCCGCGCCCGCCGGACCTCCTCGAGCAGCGCCCGCCACGCGGTCGCGCGTCCCGGGTCGGTCGTCGCGATCACCAGCGTCGGCAGCTCGCCGGCCTGCAGACCACGCAGCACGAGCAGGTGGTCGAGCGCGGGAGCGTAGCGGCGCAGGGGAGCGGTCCCCCGGTCCGGCAGCAGCAGATAGGCGCCCGCCCGTCCTTCCCAGGCGAGCGCCGCGTAGGCGGGCAGGGTGGCCGCGACCGGCGCCTTGGCCGTCGGGCGCTGGTAGCGCCGGCGCCAGGGCCGCTCCCAGGCGAGCAGGTTCGGCTGCCCCGGACGGGAGGCGGCGAGGGCCGCGAGCAGCTCGTAACCAGCCTGGAGCTGCGGCAGCCCCGGCAGGAGTGCCAGCAGATCCGCCCCGCGCAGGCGGTTGCGCCGGGCCAGGGACTCGAGCTCGACCTCCTGGTCGAGGGCGACGGCCGCGAGCCCAAGATCGGTCAGGTACCAGAGGCGTGGCGCATGGCCGGGCTGGAGGGGCGGGCGGATGGCGGCGATCAGGCCATGGTCGGCGAGCCGCCGCAGGCCGCGGTAGACGCTCGCCCCGCCGCGCAGGCCGGTCAGCCGCTCCAGCACCGCGGCGCTCAGGAGCGGCAGCCGCGCGAGGAGCAGCAGGGTGCGGTGGTCGGCCGGCCGCTCCGCGAGCACCGTGGTGGCCGCTTCGGCGTCGCGCCAGTGTCGTCGGGTGGCCGTGTCGATCGTCATGCCAGGGACTCCTCCTCGATGTTCGGTTCGTCCCGTTCCCCTTCGCCGCGCGGCCCGCCGGTGGGTAGCTCGGGCGGTTGCGCGGAGGCGTCGAAGAGCGACGCCTGGTGGGGCTCGGCCTTGCCGGGCTTCGGCTTCCGCTGGGCCCGGTGGTCGTTGCGGGCCCGCCTGGCCTGGGGTGCACCGCCATCGGTGGTGTTCGGGGCGTCCCGGGCGACGCCGGCGCCGCCTTGCCCGGGCTGGCTGGCGGCGGCGAGCGCCCGGTGGCTGAGCTCGATGCGCGCCAGCGCCGCCTGCAGGTCGCGCTCGACCGCCGCCGCGTCGCGCCCGTAGAGCGCCGCCGAGGCGGCCGCCAGCCGGTCGGCCAGCGCGGGATCGCTCGGGGGCGGCGGGTCGAGCCGGACGGAGAAGACGGGCAGCCGCTCGCCCCCGGCCGAGAGCCGCGCGTAGCACTGGTGCTCGCCCAGCGCCACCAGGTCCTGCTCGTCCACGCCCTCGCCCAGCTCGCGGACCAGGTACTGGGCGTCCTCGGCCGAGGTGTGGAACGCGAAGAGGCCGTCGAGGTTGGCGAAGACCGTCGCGCGCAGCGACCGGTGCTGCTCGCGGTCGAGCGCCGCCAGCTTGGCCAGGCTCTGCGTCGCGAGCACGAGGTTGGCGCCGTACTTGGCGAGCTCGGCCAGGATCGCCTCGTAGTCCGCGCCCGGCATGCTGTGGAACTCGTCTACCAGCAGCGTCACCGGCCGCCGGTCGTCCGCCTCGAGGCCGGCCTGCTCGCCGATGGCGAGGGCGACGAGGTTGAGCAGCGTCGCGCCGATGAGGGCGGCGGTGTCCTCGCCTACCGCGCCCTTGGCGGTGTTGACGATGACGATCGCCCCTGAGCGGAGCCAGGCGGTCGGGTCGATGGTCGAGCGCGGCTGGCCGACGATGGCCCGGGCGGCGCGGCTGCCGGCGAAGCGCTGGACCTTCGTCTGGACCGGGTTCGCGATCTCGATCTGGAGTCTTCGGTCAAGGAGATCGAAGTAGCCCGACCACCACGCCTTCACGACGGGGTCGGCGACGTGCCCCAGGACGCTGCGCCGGAAGGCGGTGTCGACCAGGACCGCCGGCACGTCGAGCACGGTGTGCTGGCGGCTGCGCCCGTCCGGGTCCGCGGCGCAGATCGCCTGGTTGGCCTCGTACAGGGTCAGGAGCGCGAACCGGAACGCATCCTCCATTCGGGGTCCCCAGAAGCGGTCGAACTCGCGCTTGAAGATGGCGAGCACGTTGGCCACCGCCTTGTCGCGGTCGCGGAACAGGCCCGTATCGAGCAGGTTCAGGCCGAAGGGGCGCGCCCGCTCGGCCACGTCGAGGGAGACGACGTCGCCGCGGCGCGCCGGCGGCACCAGGCCGAGCGCGGCCCGGGCGAGGTCGCGGTGCGGGTCGAGCAGCACCAGCGCCGGCCGGTCGGCGCCCGTCGTCTCCATGACGTGCCGGGCGAGCCGCAGCAGGAGCGAGGACTTGCCGCGCCGCGTCTTGGCGACCAGCAGCAGGTGGCGCCGCAGGAGCTGGTCGGGCAGCGCCACCGGCACGACGCGCCCCTGGTGGCTGGAGACGCCGATCGGGCAGCCGCGCGCGACGGTGCCGGGCAGCGGCAGGCGCCGCCGGGCGGCAGTGCGCTCGACGAGCGGCACGTCCGCCAGCGCCTGCGGCAGATGCCACAGCCCGGCCAGCTCGCGCGTGTTCAGGATCGGCACCGCCCGCGCCGGCGGGAAGCGTGCCAGGCTGCGCAGGTCGCGGCCACGCAGGTCGAGCCGGCGCGCCACCAGGCCGTTCCCGGCCGCCAGGTTGTACTGGCGATAGGCCGCCACCAGCCGCTCCAGGCGGGCCTCGACCTCCGCACGTGGCGCCTCCTTCGGCGCGAACACCGCCAGCCGGAGCTGCGCCCGGTAGGCGATGCGGCTCACCTTCTCCTGGACCAGCCGCACGTCGTAGATCGCCTTCTGGCCGAGCCGGCGCGCCAGCCAGAAGAGGCCGGGCACCCCGACCAGCACCCCGCCTGCCAGCAGGCCCAGGTGGAGCCAGTCGCGGGCCAGGTACCAGTGGTACGCTTGGAAGGCGAGCGCACCCACGACGAGCAGCCCCGCCAGGGCGAAGACGCTCGTGAGCGAGGTGTCGGCACGGCCCGGCCCAGAGGGCACCCCGCGCTCAGACGCCAGCGGGTGCTCGACCGCGAGCCGCAGGTAGTCCTTGCACCAGTCGTCCGGCGCCGGCCGCAGGACGAGCTGCGCCAGCCCCCGCCAGCCGGCGGGCAGGGCACCGAGGGCGCCGAGGATGCCGAGCACAGGGTCGGCCTGGGCGTCGCGGGCGGCGTCCACGTCGGCGTCGCGGAAGGTGCGCAGCGGCAGGTACGGCGGCCGGCGTAGCACGAGCGTGGCGGCGGCCACCTGCTCGTCGGGACGCAGTCGCGCCGGGTCGAGCCCGGGGAAGCGCTCGGCGTCGAGGGGGCGTAGTTCCGCCTGTGGGTAGGCCACCGCGAGCTGGTCCTCGAGGTGGCGCCGCATGGCCGGGCTCTCCGCCCGGGCGACGAACCAGCGGGCGGAGTCGGTCGCCGCGATCTCCAGTGCGAACGGCTCGCGCAGCGAGATGGCGGCGAGCAGGTTCTCGGCCGGGGTGACGATCGCCGCGTTGGTGCGCGGGGTGACCACCTCGACCAGCTCCGGCCGCGCCTCTTGCGCCCGCCGGCGCTCAATCGCGAGACGCATGGCCGTTCCTCCTGGCCCGGCGGCCGCCGTTGGCCCGAGCCGCGCCGCCGGGCGCGGGCGACGAGCGCTTACGGATCTCGAAGGCCCACAGGATGGTGTGCAGCTCCTCCATGACCGCCGAGAGCTGGGCGCGCGTGCAGCGCTTCCAGGGCCGGCGGGCGAGCTGTTCGGTGAAGGCGATGGTCGTGCGGGTCGGCCAGCCGATCAGGCGGCCGTAGTCGAGCAGGGCGTCGCGGAGCGCGGCGCGCTGTTCCTGCTCGTCGAGCGTGGCGAATGCGCGGTCAAGCCCCATGGGTGTCCTCCATCGGCGTGCTTGCTGTCCTTGCGGTCGCGCTGGTCGGCGTCGTCTCGCTGGCCCGCCGGGCGTCGGCGAGCAGGCGGAAGAAGACCGCCCGCCCGTCGGGGCGCCGCCCGAGGTCGTTCAGGTCGCAGCCGTCCGGGAGCGCGAGGGGGCGGAAGCGCCCGCCGAGTTGCGCGGCGAAGCGCTCCGCCGCCGCCCGGCCCGCCTCGTCGGGGTCGAGGACGCCGTAGACGACCCCGGCCCGGGCGAGGAAGCCCAGCCGCTCGTCGGGAAGCGCCGTGCCGTACGGGCTGAAGGCCGGCAGGCGCCAGGCGACCGCCGTGAGGTAGTCGAAGACGCCCTCGCAGAGAAACGCCTCGCGCTGGCCGGCCGCGCGCTCGTAGCCGAGCACGGGCCGCTCGCCCCCCAGCGCCAGGTACTTCGGCCGCTGCGGGTCGTCCGCGAGGCGGCGGCCGATGAACCAGATCGCCTGTCCGCCCCTGAGCTCCGGGACGACGATCCGCCCGGCCAGGTGCTCGCGCAGGTGGCTGCCGTCGCCCTTCGTCGGGCGATGGAGCAGGCCGAGCTCCTGGGCGGTGCGCAAGCCCGTCCGGCGGCGCAGGTAGGCTTCGAGCGAGTGCCCGTCGGCGTACCCGAGGGCGCAGTGGCGGATCACCCAGTCCGGCAGGCCGCGCTCGCGCACGTAGGCCAGGGCGCGCGGCTCGCGCCACAGGCGGTGCTGGTAGACGGCGCAGGCCGTGTTCATGACGACCTGCTCCTCGAGCGTGAGCCGGTCCCAGCGCCGCTCCTGGCGCGAAGGTCCGGGTGGTCGCGGGGTCGGCGAGCGTGCGGCGGTGGACGCTCGACCCAGCCGCTGGCACGCCGCGCGGAAGTCGAGGCCCTCGCGCCGGCGCACGAACTCGATCACGTCGCCACCGACGTTGCAGGCGTAGCAGTACCAGCTCTCGGTGTCCTCGTAGACGTGCAGGTTGGGCTGCTCGCCGTCGGGGTGGAGCGGGCACCGGCCCACGAGGGCCCGCCCCACCCGCCGCAGCTCGACCCCGGAGCGGGCGACCACCTCCGCGATGCAGTGCGCCCGCCGGATCGCCTCGATCTCGTCCCGCGCGTAGCGGCGGGTCGCGGTCGTCTCCATCAGGCGTCCTCCCCCTCCGACAGCCCGAGGCGTCGGCGTGGGCCGGCTGGCGTGGTCGCGGCCAGTTCGGCGAGCTCGCGCGGGGCGGTGGTCGCCAGCCGGTGCTCGGCCGGGCTGGCCTCGATGGTGAGCGCCACGTGCGCGCCGCGGGCGAAGAACAGGCCCTCGCCCTTGCCGGCTGCCAGCAGGAACCGGCGCTCCTCGTCGGAGACGCGCATCGCCGCCGCGACCGGGTCGATCGTGGTGCTGTCCTGCTTGAGGAGCAGCTTCATCGCGGCGTTGCCGAGCACGGTGCGGCCCTGGTCGCAGCCCAGGAAGTCGGCCACGTCCTGACTGATGCAGACGAGGCCGAGCCAGTACTTGCGCGCCCGCCGCGCCATCGCGGCCAGGAAGGCGCCGCCCTCGGCGTACTGCATCAGGCTCCACGCCTCGTCGACCACCAGCAGGCGCGGCGTGCGTCGGCGGCGGACCTGGTTCCAGACGAAGCTGGTGATCAGGTGGACGCCGACCGGCCGCAGCTCCGGCTCGAGCGCCTGGAGGTTGAAGACGGCCAGGCGGCGGTCGAGCGCGACGTTGGTCGGCCCGGCGAACAGCCCAGCCAGCGAGCCATCGACGTACCGGCGCAGGCGGGTCGCCAGGCCAGCCGCCACGTCGCCGGGGCTCGCCTCCAGCGCGGCGTGCAGGTCGCGCAGCAGCGGCGCCGGCCGGGCGTGGGTGGCCGGGTCGGCGGTGATGCCGGCCCGGGCGTAGGTCTGGTAGAGCGCCCGGTCGAGCACCGCCCGCTCGTGGTTACCCAATGCCCGGCCGGGCTCGGCCAGCATCACCTCCAGCAGGGCGAGCAGCGCCGCCACCTGCTCGGCGAGCGGGTCGAGCCCCTCGTCCGCCTCCCCCGCTGGCGGGAGGTCGAAGGGGTTGAGGTGCTGGCCCGAAGAGCTGGCGAGGCGCACGTACTGGCCCCCGACCGCCCCGCAGAGGGCGCGGTACTCGTCCTCCGGGTCGATGATGAGGAAGTCGACGTCGACCAGCAGGCTGCGCAGCGCGAGCAGCTTCGTGAAGTAGGACTTGCCGGCGCCGCTCTGGGCGAAGACGACGAGGTTGGCGTTCTCCAGGCTGCCGTCGAACGGGTCGACGATGACCGGCGAGTGGTTGTGCTTGGCGATGCCGAGCAGGACGCCTCGCTCCATCGTGAGCGTGCTCGACGAGAACGGGAACATCGTCGCCAGCGAGCTGGTGTCGAGGTTGCGGTAGGCGACGAGGTGGTCCCGGCCCTCCGGCAGGCAGGAGCGGAAGGCGCCGTCCTGCTCGAAGATAGCGACGCGCCACTGGGCGAGCAGCCCACCGAGGACGGCCTCGACGCGGCGGGTGAGGGTGTCCAGCGCCGCCAGCGAGGGCGCGCGCAGCAGGACGTAGAAGCTGACCGAGAAGACCTTCTCCTCGCCGCGCTGGAGGGCGTCCCGCAGCCGCTCGGCGTCCTCGTAGGCCACCTCGCGCTCGGGGTCGGCCAGCCGCCCGCCCCTGGCCGCCAGCAGGCGCGAACTGTGCAGCCGCACCATCTGGTGGGTGAGCGCCGCGACCATCTGGCCGCTGTCGAGCGGGTAGAGGTGGAACGAGAGCTCGAGCGGCTCCTCGAAGTCGATGAGCGGCTGCAGCCAGCCGGGGCTGACGGTGCGGGGGTAGCCAGTTACGGCCAGCGTCCGCGTGTACTGGTGGTCGAGCCGCAGGTGGTCGCGCCCGACCTCGACCGCGCCCGGCGCGATGAGGTCCGCGAGCGAGCGCGTCCCGAGGGCGAAGCGCCGCTCGTCGGGCGCGAGCGCCTGGGGCGCCGCGGGCGCGCGGCGGAAGCGAAGCCGCGGCATCACGGCCTCCCTTCCGCCGCTGGCGGGCGCCCACCCCGGACGACCAGCGCGGTGTAGTCGGCCAGATCCCGCTGCAGACGTTGCACGCGCGCGAGCTCGGGGCACCAGCAGGCGTAGAGCAGCTGGGCGAGCTCGACGTCGGAGAGGCGGCGCGCGGCGAGCCCGCACCGCGCCAGCTGGCGGGCCAGCTCCTCGCAGCGGAAGGTGAGCTGCCGGCGGGCAGCATCCGGGCCGAGGCGTTCCACGCGGCGGCCGAAGGGCCACCACCAGCCGCGGCGCTCGGCCACCAGCGCCTGGGCCGGCACGACCAGGTAGAAGCGCCGCTCCAGCAGCGTGCGGCTGCGGGCGAGCCGGCGCAGGTAGGCGACGTGGTCGCGGGCGAGCTCGGCCAGGCCGTCGCCGAGGTGGCGGCTGCGGCGGTCGAGCTCGAGCAGGTAGCCGTCGACGTCGAGTGGGAGGACGCGGACCAGGACCTGGACCGGGAAGGTCAGGCTATTCAGGAAGCCCGCGAAGCTGGCGACGGTCGCCGCCTGCTCGCGCTCGCCCTGGAGCGCGAAGTTCAGGCTCGTGACCTCGAGCACGGCCCGGTACTCGCCGCGGGTCAGGCGCAGGACGTCGTCCGCGATCGCCTCGACGCCGACATGGGCGGTCTGGATGGAGCCCGGCCGGGTCATCGCGGCACCTCCTTTCCGTCCGGCGCCGGCTGCCAGCTCAGGCGCGGCGCCAGCTCCGCCCAGTGCTCGCCGGCCGGCCGCCACGCGGCGGGCTGCGGCTCGCGCGGGCGCCAGGCGCTGACCTTCGGGAGCGCGGCGTAGTGGAGGGCGACGAAGGCCCACTCCTCCAGGCCACGGCCCTGGGGCCGGACGAGGGCGAGCGCGACTGCCAGGGCCAGGCAGAGACCGGCCAGGGCGAGGCGGAGGCCCGCTGGCAGATCGGGCGATTGGGTCCACAGCCCGTACCCGCCGGCGCAGCCGACCATGAGCCACATCAGCTGGCGGGCGGTCAGGCCGTAGAAGGCGCGGTCCTCGACGTTCAGGTGGGTCGGGAGCTCGTGGCGTGTCGGGGCCATCGTCGCCTCCTACCCTCCGGCCCCGAGGGCCGACTGGATCATCCCGGCGATGAGCCGGGCCGAGAGGACGATGGCGAGGCCCGCCAGCGCGTTCATCATGGCGCTCTTGCCCCGCTCCATCTGGTGCGGGGAGCCGGCCGCCGACATGTAGATGAAGGCGCCCCACATCAGGAAGAAGGCGCTGATCGTGACAGCGACCCCGAGCCCGATGTTGAGGAGGTTGTTGAACAGACTGTTGATCGCTTCCATGGGTTTGGTCTGAACTCCCTTCGAGTGGATTGCTGGGTGCGCGCTGGGCGCGCGTGCGTATCATCGATTCGTCGTTGCCGGTTGCGCCCGGCCGGGCGCCGCACGGCGTTCGGGCGGGCTGCGCGCTCGGGTGGGTGTCTGTCGCCGGCCCACCGGTCACCGCCGTACCCGGCCGCCACCGGCGTAGTGGGCGCCCCAGAAGCCGGTGAAGACGGGCAGCTCGCGGATGACGTCGCCCTCGCTGGGCGCGTTGATCATCCGGCCGTTGCCGACGTAGATCCCGACGTGGGTGATGGGCTCGGGCGATGGGTAGGTGTTGGCGAAGAAGACCAGGTCGCCGGGCTCGAGCTGGTCGGGAGCGAGGCGGATCGTTGCGTCGAACTGCTGCTGCGCGGTGCGGGGCAGGCTGACGCCCACCTGTCGGTAGACCCACTGGACGAGCCCCGAACAGTCGAAGCTCGTGGCGGGACTGGCCCCGCCCCATACGTACGGCCGGCCGATCTGGGCGCGGGCGAGGTCGATGACCTGGGTGGACGGCGCGCCCGGGGCGAGGTAGCCGTAGCGGATGGCGACGGCGAGGACCTGCTCGACGTACCAGTCGGCGTGGTTGTAGGCCCGGATCGCGGCCCGCAGGTCGCGCGCCCCGCCGTGGTCGCACAGCTCGCGCGCCATCGCCGGGATGGCGTCGCGGTAGTCATAGGGGTCGCCGCCGTTGCCGGAGGCGGCCCACGTGGACGGCAGGAACTGGCCGTAGCCGATCGCCCCGGCCGAGGAGGTGGCCATGTTCCGGCCGAAATCGGACTCGACCTTCGCGAGCGCTGCGAGGACGGGCCAGGGTAGGCCGCAGGTGGCGGCGGCGGCCTGCAGCACCGCCAGCTGGTCGGGCGGGATCTCGTCCACCCGCGCGCCGGCGATGGGACCAGCCAGGCGATCACCGCGACCAAGCTGGCATCTCGTCCACCCGCGCGCCGGCGATGGTGTGGCCCGGTGCGGCCGCGCCCAGGAGGGCCATCAGGCTCGAGATGGCGAAGGCGAGGGCGAGGACGACGGCGAGCACGAGGCCGGCGACCACTTTGAGCGCGTCGCGGCCGAGGCCGGAGAGCACGAGCGAGAGGAGCGCCTGCTGCATCACGCCCCTCCCCTCGCCCGGCCGCCGAAGCGGCTCTCCAGCACGCGGGCGCCCTGGCGGTACACGACGTAGCGGGCGAAGCCGAGGCCGTCGCCGGCGTGGTGGCGCAGCAGGCCCGGCACCTTGAGCGTCAGGACGAGGACGGCGACGCCGAGGAAGAGGGCCAGCACCGCGGCGTCCGCCGCCATCGGCGTCAGCTCGGTGAGCAGCGAGCCGCCGAGCTTGAGCGTCAGCACCTGGAGGAACTGGGTGAAGACGGCCGCGAAGAAGGCGCTCGACCAGGTGCGCGCCCAGCCCTGCGTCTGCGGCAGGACCCAGCAGAGGAGCCCGAGCGGCGAGGCGACCAGCAGGACGTCGACCAGCGCCAGCCGCATGAGCATCTGGAGCAGGAGCAGCAGGCTGGTGACGAGGTAGATCAGGATCGCGAGCACCTCGACCAGGAGCTGCGTCGCGCTCTCCGCGCGCTCCCAGGCCGGCAGGCTCGCCTGGCCGACCGCCTGGCAGAGCGCGTTGTTCAGGTCGATGGCGAGCTGGCCCCAGGCGAGGCTGGTGTTGGCCAGGAGCGCCCCCAGGATCAGCCGGGGCACCAGCTCCATCGCCTCGTGGTACGGGGAGCCGACGTGCTCGCGGACGATCAGGTTGAAGCCGCCCCACAGGGCGACCAGGACCAGCCCGGCGTTGGCGATCCCGCGGACGACGTTCCAGAGCGCGACGACCGTCGGGCTGGCGTAGCTGCCGGCGGGGGGCGTCTGGGTGATGAAGTTGAGCGAGCTGCCGAGGACCGCCCCGACGGCCCCGTGCAACGCATCGGCGAGCCCGCGCAGCAGGTTGACCAGGACCTGGTTGAACACGTCGGCGGCCCATTGCTTCGGGTCGGGCAGCAGGCCGAGCAGCCCACCGGAGGGGTCCGGGGCGGGGTTCCCCTCCGGGGTCGGCGTCGGCGTTGGACCGGCCACGGGTGTCGGCTCCGGCGGCTCCTGGGCGAAGGCGGCGGGAGCCACAGCGAGCCAGAGCCCGAGCCCGAGTGCCAGTGCCACCACGGCCAGCGCGAGCGTACGACTCATGGCCCCACCTCCGGCCGGAAGCGGACGAGCCAGTACTCTGGCTCGCTCGAACCGAACGACGCCGCGTCGGGCACCGCCACGAGCGTCTGGGCGTGGGCAGCATCCCAGCGAGCGGCGAACGCCGACCCCGCCCGGAGCGGGAGCCGGGCGACCTCGCGCGGCTCGCGGCCGAGCTCGACCTGCCGGACCGTGAGCGTCCCGCCCGCTCCGCTCGCGAGCACGAGGACGCTGCCGCCCGCTCCGCTCGCGAGCACGAGGACGCTGCCGTCCGCCCGCCAGACCGGAGCCTGGCCCCTGGCGTCCGGCACCGGCCGCGGCAACGGCCGCGCCGCCTCGGCGGTGAAGAGTGCGGTGGCCGGCTGCGACCCGAAGAGCCAGCCGGTCGCCGCTGGCCGATCCTGGGCCGGGGCAGCGTACAGCAGGTGCCCGCCGTCGGGGGACCAGGCGAGCGGTGGGAACGGCATTGGTGTTGCGTCGTCCCGGCTGAGGTCCACCAGGTAGTGGAAGTCGCCCTCGATCCCGAGCAGGCAGAGCGAGGTGAGTTGCCCGACCCGGGTCAGCAGGCCGACCCGGCCGGCGTCCGGGCTCCAGACGTAGCTGCCCGACACGACCGCGCTGGGCAGACTCGCCAGCTCGCGCGCCTCGCCGGTCGTGACCTCGAGCAGGCGCAGACGCGTGCGCTGGCCGCCGCCGGCCCGCTGCTCGCGGCTGACGACGAGGAGGTGTTGGCTGTCGGGTGCCCAGCTCAGATCGACCAGACGCTCGTCGCCGGTCGGGAGGACGAAGCGCCGACTGCCCCGCTCGCCGCCAGACCCAGCGAGCCAGAGCTCGCGCAGGGGGCCGCCGGGCCCGGCACCCTCACCGGGTGCGAGGTAGGCGACCCGCGCGCTGTCGGGGCTGATGGCGATGCTGCCCCGGGCCTGGGGCGGGCCCACCCGCTGCGCGCCGCCCCGGCGAGCGAGGAGCCAGAGCTGGCGCTCGTCCCCGGGCGGGAGGGCAACGATGAGGGCGATCCGGCCGTCGTCGAGGAAGGTGGCGCCGGCGATCGCCGCACCGGGGAAGGCCGGGCGCAGCCGCCGGACCTCGGGGCTCCGCAGCCAGAGCTCGCCCGCGAGCATCGCGCTCTGGCCGGTCTCCAGGTGGACGGTGTACGTTGCCTCGGCGTAGCCACCCAGGCGCAGGCCGACTCGGTGCTCGCCGGGGGTGACGGCCACCGTGAGCGGGGTGTGCCCGCGCGCCCGGCCGTCGATCTCGACGGCCGCCCCGGGCGGCTCGCTCTCGACCCGGAGCATCGCGCCCCCGACCTCCGGCCCTGGTCCCGCGGGTAGGCCGAAGAAGAAGAAAAGGAAAGCGCTGGCGGTGACCGCGAGCCCGCCGACCAGGACCCAGATCCGCCAG